>Ga0157369_10000089_pt1 | contig 127323 bp, 114 predicted proteins | sample C25metaG_FD_113461 | JGI IMG/M metagenome (GOLD analysis project Ga0157369, IMG submission 113461) | Corn rhizosphere microbial communities from Kellogg Biological Station, Michigan, USA - C2-5 metaG | ecosystem: Host-associated > Plants > Roots > Rhizosphere > Soil | place: USA: Michigan... | reverse complement strand
GTTCGTCGAGCGGCTCGGCGGTGACGCAGCGCTACGCAAAGCGCTCGATCGTGAGGATATCGGCGTCGAGCGCATCAACCACTGCGTGCTCGTCCGCGCCGGTCCGTTTCCTCGTCTGGGCGCGCCGGAGGACGGCTTGCCCGAGCCCTACGTGTTCGTGAACAAGGTCCTGCGCGTGCTGCGCAATCCGAAGCCGGACGGCTTGCACTTCTACGATCCGCATTTGCCCAATGCGGACAGCAAGCATGCGCGCTCGTGGCAAGCCCGCTTTGATCTGCCCGACGCAAGCCCGATCCCCGAGCCACCCAAAGTTGTGCCGCCCCGTCTCGGGAAGCAGCGCCAAAGCGTGCGGGAATCCTTGCCCGGAAGCCGGCTGGTGGTATACGCACGCACTGCAGAACAGTCGGCGATATTTCAAGCAGGGGGAGATCATGCCGGTCATTGAGGGCAACACATGGGGCGCAACGCTTTGGATTTGGGAACCTAGCCAAGATAACGCCAAGTGACGGCGGCCATTCAGGCGGCCATGCGGTGCTCATGGCATCACACCGTGCGCGCGGCGGAACAGCAGCCGCCAGAATCCATCGAGATTGTCGCGACGCACGTTGTCGGTGCCGGGGAACTTGCGATCGTAGAACGCCGGTTTTCCAGCTGGACGACAGTGGCCACCGCCCGTGACAGCCGCAAGCCAGCCCCAATCCGGTAAAATCTAGCGTTTTCACCGCGCAGACGGCGGCGATCGCCGCGGCCCGCCTCCCCGCCGGCCGGATGGGCGCCCGATTCCGCCGGTTTTCGGCATCGCAGCGGCGCCCACGCGCCGCCTGCCTCGAAAGGCAAGACATGCTCACGTTTCAGCAAATCATTCTGACGCTGCAATCCTATTGGGACAAACAGGGTTGCGCGCTACTGCAGCCGATCGACATGGAAGTCGGCGCGGGCACCTCGCACGTCCACACGTTCTTGCGCGCCGTAGGCCCAGAGCCGTGGCGAGCGGCGTACGTGCAGCCTTCGCGGCGCCCGAAAGACGGCCGCTACGGCGACAACCCGAACCGTCTGCAGCACTACTATCAATACCAAGTGGTGCTCAAGCCGGCGCCCGAAAACATTCTCGATCTTTATCTCGGCTCGCTCGAAGCGCTCGGTTTCGACCTGAAGCAAAACGACGTGCGCTTCGTCGAAGACGATTGGGAAAACCCCACGCTCGGCGCCTGGGGCCTCGGCTGGGAAGTCTGGCTCAACGGCATGGAAGTCACCCAGTTCACCTACTTCCAGCAAGTGGGCGGGCTCGATTGCAAACCCGTGCTCGGCGAAATCACCTACGGGCTCGAGCGGCTCGCCATGTACCTGCAGAAGGTCGAAAACATCTACGACCTCATCTGGACGGAATGGGAAGAAGCGGGCCCCAACGGTCCCGAACTGCGGCGCCTCACCTATGGCGACGTCTACCACCAGAACGAGGTCGAGCAGTCCACCTACAACTTCGAGCATGCCAACGTTGATCTGCTCTTCACGTTGTTCGGCAGCTACGAAGCCGAAGCGAAGCGGATGATCGAAACGCAGCTCGCGCTGCCCGGCTACGAGCTCGTGCTCAAGGCCGCCCATACGTTCAATCTGCTCGATGCGCGCGGCGCGATTTCCGTCACGGAACGCGCGGCTTACATCGGTCGCATCCGCGCGCTGTCGCGGCTCGTCGCGCAGGCGTACTACGACTCGCGCGAGAAGCTCGGCTTCCCGATGCTCGGCAATCCCGTGCACGGCGTACCCGGCTTGACTACCGACGAACAGGACGCCGCCATGCCGGCATGGGCGCCGCCGTTGAATGTCGAGCGCGCGATCGAGAAGGAATGACGTGACTTCAACGAATATGAATCAAGCCCAACAAGCCACACTGCTCGTCGAACTATTGACCGAGGAACTGCCGCCCAAAGCGCTGGCGCGGCTCTCCGACGCCTTCGCGCAGAATCTCGTCGAACGCCTCGCGGCGCGCGACCTCATCGACGGCGAGCCGTCGTTCGAACGTTTTGCCACGCCGCGCCGCCTCGCCGTCGCGATCAAAAACGTGCGCGCGCTCGCCCCTGAGAAGCAAGTGCGCGAGAAGGTCCTGCCCGTGTCGGTCGCGCTCGATGCGAATGGCCAGCCTACCGCGCCGCTCGCCAAGAAGCTCGCGGCGCTCGGCTTTCCCGACGTCCCGCTCAGCGATCTCGAGCGCGCGTCCGACGGCAAAGCCGAGGCCTTCTTCCTGCGCTATGCGGCCCCGGGTGCAACGCTCGCGGACGGCCTGCAAGCCGCGCTCGACGAAGTCCTCGCGCAAGGCAAGCTGCCGATCCCGAAAGTGATGACGTATCAGCGCCCCGACGGCGCGAGCGTGCAGTTCGTGCGCCCGGTGCAACGCGTCACCGTTTTGCACGGTGTCGCGGTCGTGCCCGTGACGGCCTTCGGCATCGACGCCGGCGACACGACGCTTGGCCACCGCTTCCTCTCGGACGGCCTCGTAGCCATCATGCAAGCCGACGATTACGCGCACACACTGCGCACGAAGGGCCATGTGATCGCCAGCTTCGCGCAGCGGCGCGAGCGCATCGTAGAGCAGTTGAACGCCCATGCTCACGGCGATCGCGTCGTGATGCCCGAGGCGCTGCTCGATGAAGTGACGGCGCTCGTCGAATGGCCCGTCGTCTACGAATGCCGCTTCGACGATCAGTTCCTCGCCGTGCCGCAGGAGTGCCTGATCCTGACGATGCAGACGAGCCAAAAGTACTTCGCGCTGACCGATGAAACCGGCAAGCTGCGCTCGCGCTTTCTGATCGTCTCGAACATCGCCACCGACACGCCGAGCGAAATCGTCGAAGGTAATGAGCGCGTGGTGCGTCCGCGCCTGGCCGACGCCAAATTCTTCTTCGAGCAAGACAAGAAGAAGCCGCTCGCCGCGCGTGTGCCCCTACTCGCGAACGTCGTCTATCACAACAAGCTCGGCTCGCAGCTCGAACGCGTGGAGCGGCTCGAAGCGCTTGCGCGCCTGATCGCCCCGCACCTGGACGCCGATCCCGCACTGGCCGCGCGCGCCGCCCGGCTTGCGAAGGCCGACTTGTTGACCGACATGGTTGGCGAGTTCCCCGAACTGCAAGGCACGATGGGCACCTACTACGCGCGCCACGACGGCGAGGCGGAGGAAGTCGCCCTTGCCTGCACCGAACACTACCTGCCGCGCTTCTCGGGCGACGCGTTGCCCGCGACGGGCGTGGGCACGGCGGTCGCGCTCGCCGACAAACTGGAAACGCTGACGGGCATCTGGGGCATCGGCCTCGTGCCCACCGGCGAAAAAGATCCGTTCGCCCTGCGCCGCCACGCGCTCGGCGTGCTGCGCATCTTGATCGAGAAAGCGTTGCCGATCGATCTCCTCGCACTGCTGCGCGAGGCCGCCGCGTGTTTTCGCACCACGCCGCAGGTGACCGATTGCACCGATGCGCTTTACGCGTTCTTCATGGATCGCTTGCGGGGCCTCCTGCGCGAGCGCGGCTACGCCTCGAGCGAAATCGAAGCCGTGCTGAGCCTTCAGCCCACGAGGCTCGACGACATCGTCGCCCGCCTGGATGCCGTGCGCGAGTTTTCGGCGCTGCCCGAAGCCGGCGCACTGGCCGCGGCGAACAAGCGAATCACGAACATTTTGAAGAAATCGGAAGCCGAGGTCAGCCTTGCAACAGCGGGCGCGGGTGCATCGGCCGGGGACGTTTCGGCCGCGCTAGCAGTGCAACCGGCCTTGCTCGTGGAACCGGCGGAGCTTGCCCTGAACGAGCAGTTGAAGCGAGTCGCGCCTGCCGTTCAAGCGCAATTGGAACGGCACGACTACACGCGTGCGCTCTCGGCGCTCGCGGCGCTGCGCGATCCTGTCGATACGTTCTTCAACGACGTGATGGTCAACGCCGAGGACGCGGCGCTGCGCAAAAACCGGCTCGCGCTGCTGGCCGAACTGCATGCGCAGATGAACTGCGTCGCCGACATCTCCAAGCTCGCGGCGTAACGAGCGAGAGAGAAAGAGATACTTATGAGTTCGGGCAAGAAGCTTGTCATCCTCGATCGCGACGGAGTCATCAACGTCGATTCCGACGCGTTCATCAAATCGCCCGACGAGTGGGTGGCGATTCCGGGCAGCCTGGAGGCGATCGCACGATTGAACCAGGCCGGCTACCGCGTCGTGGTCGCATCGAATCAGTCCGGCATCGGCCGCGGCTTGTTCGACATGGCCACGTTGAACGCCATGCATGAGAAGATGCATCGCGCGGCGGCGGCCGTGGGCGGGCGCATCGACGCCGTCTTTTTCTGCCCGCACACGGCCGAAGATCAATGCGAGTGCCGCAAGCCCAAGCCCGGCCTGCTGCAGATGATCCTCGATCGCTACGAGATCGATCCGTCTACGACGCCGGTGGTTGGCGACGCATTGCGCGACTTGCAAGCGGGCGCGGCGCTCGGCTTCCCCACCCATCTCGTGCTGACAGGCAAGGGCAAAAAAGCGCTGGCGGCAGGTGGTTTGCCCGATGGCACCCAAGTGCACGACGACCTGAAGGCGTTCGCGCTGACGTTCCTAGCGAGCCACGCCGACTGAGCCGCGCAAGCGCGCTCGACGCCAACCGATCGAAGACCCCCATGCCATTCGCCCGCTTCCTCCGCTCACTGCTGCTGTTCGTATTTTTCATCGTGTACACCATGCCGTACGCGATCGCCTGCTTCATCGCTTTCCCGTTCCTCAATGCCGACCGGCGCTACTGGATGGCCGTCGGCTGGTGCCGCAGCACACTGTTCGTCGCGCGGCACCTGAACGGCATCCGCTATCGAATCGAGGGCATGGAACATCTCCCCAACGGGCCGGCCGTGCTGCTTTCGAAGCATCAGTCGGCCTGGGAGACGGTCGCGTTTCCCGCGATCATGCCGCGCCCGCTTTGCTACGTGTTCAAGCGCGAACTGCTTTACGTCCCGTTCTTCGGCTGGGCGCTCGGCATGTTGAAGATGGTTCACATCGACCGCAAGGAAGGCAAGTACGCGTTCGCCTCGGTCGTCAAGCAGGGGCGCAAGCGCATAAGCGAAGGCGCTTGGGTGATCATGTTTCCCGAGGGCACGCGCACGCAAGTGGGCTCGCAAGGCAAATACAAGACGGGCGGCGCGCGCTTCGCCATCGATGCGGGCGCGCCCGTGGTGCCGATCGCGCACAATGCCGGCCACGTCTGGCCGCGCAACTCGTTCTTCAAATACCCAGGCACGGTAACGGTATCGATCGGCAAGCCGATCGAATCGGCGGGGCTGACGCCCGACGAACTCAATACGCGCGTCGAAGCATGGATCGAAAGCGAGATGCGCCGCATCGATCCCGGCGCTTACCGCGACACCGACGTGGGCGGCGCCGGCCTGGGCGTCGGTAAGCGCCCCAATGCCGCGCGCAGCTAACGAGTCGAATCCATAGCGCACGATGCCCAGGTCCGCCAAGCCTCCCCCCGCCACAGCGCTCGACAGCCGGCAGCTCGACCTGCCGCTGTTCTCCGAGCCTGCCGGTGAAGGCTTGCTCGCCCCGCCCGCGAGCGGCTCGCCGCCGCGCACCGATTCCGCGCCGAACGGCGCCAAGTCGCGGCGTTTGACGCTGAACGGGCGCACGCTCGAATACGGGCTCAAGCGCTCGTCGCGACGCACCATCGGGTTTTCGATCGACGGCAGCGGCCTGACGATCACCGCACCGCGATGGGTGACGCTCGCCGACATCGAAACGGCGATCGTCGGCAAGGAGCGCTGGATTTTTGCGAAGCTCACCGAATGGCAGACGCGCACGGAGCAACGCGCACTGCCGCGCATCGAGTGGCGCGACGGGGCGCTCATTCCGTTTCTGGGCAAGCCCGTGCGGATCGCGCTCGCTTCCGCTCAGGCAGCGCTCTCGTACGACGAGCAAGCCGCCGCGCTAGCGCTTGCGCTACCCGCACACGCCGATGCGCAGCAGATCAAAGACCGCGTGCAGGGCTGGCTGCAAACGGAAGCGAAGCGTCTGTTCGGAGAACGGCTGGCGTACTACGCGCCTAAGCTCGGGGTCGCCTACAAGGGCTACGCGCTGTCTTCCGCCGCGACGCGCTGGGGCAGTTGTTCGAGCGACGGGCGTATCCGCTTGAATTGGCGGCTCATTCACTTTCCGCTGTCGATCATCGACTATGTGGTCGCACACGAACTCGCTCATTTGCGCGAAATGAACCACAGCCCGCGCTTTTGGCAAACGGTGGAATCGATCTTCCCCGAGTTTCGCGAAGCGCGGCATACGCTCAAGCATCACCCGCCGGAATTGCTACCGACGCTGTGACGATGAGCGCGGGTTGCGCCGGTGCGCCGAGTCAGTGAGTCTTGCGCTGAACGAACTCGATTTTGTAGCCGTCGGGGTCCGTGACGAACGCGATCACGGTTGTACCGTGCTTCATCGGGCCAGCCTCGCGTACGACGGTCCCACCCTGCGCTTTGATCTTGTCGCACGCCGCATAGGCGTCGTCGACTTCTAGCGCGATATGGCCATAACCCGTGCCCAGGTCGTAGGTTTTGGTGTCCCAGTTGTGCGTCAACTCGATGACGGCGCCTTCGCTTTCTTCGGTGTAGCCGACAAAAGCGAGCGTAAAGCGGCCCTCGGGATAATCTTGGCGGCGCAGCAACTTCATGCCGAGCAACTCGGTGTAGAACTTGAGCGAGCGGTCGAGATCCCCGACTCGTAGCATCGTGTGCAGCAAGCGCATCGTAGTCTCCAGTTTCATGACGGATGAGGCGAAGAAGCGAAATCTAGCAAGAAACTGCCCCGCGTGCTTGCCCTGACGTCGACGGGGCCGCTTCGACGCGATAAAGCGTTCGGCTCGCCGTTTTGGTATGGTACGTGGGCTTGGTCGACGCAAGCCCCGCACAGGCCTGCTACCGTGCCCAACCGCCGGCGCCGAGCATCCCTACCTCGATCGATCCGACTTCGCATGAACACCGCCACTGCAGCAATCGGTACGACGATTCCCGCGCGACGAGCGCCGGATGCGTTCGCCATCGCACTGATGATCCTGCTGTGCGCGATTTGGGGTCTGCAGCAGGTGGCCATCAAAACGACCAACGGTGCGCTCGGCCCGATGTTCCAGGCAGGCTTGCGCTCGACGATCGCGACCCTACTGGTTCTGGGCTGGGCCCGCTTGCGCGGCACGCCGCTGTTTCGGCAAGACCACACGCTCGCACCGGGGCTACTCGCGGGGATCTTGTTCGCGGGCGAGTTTATTTGCATCTTCGGGGGACTCACGCTGACGAGCGCCTCGCGCATGGCTGTCTTTCTGTACACGGCGCCGTGCTTCACGGCCATGGGTCTGCATGCGTTCGTGCCTGGCGAGAAAATGCGCCGCATGCAATGGTGCGGCGTGGCTATCGCGTTCGTCGGCATCGCGCTCGCATTCGCCGACGGCTTCGCGCGCGCACCAGCCCCGGGGGCGTCCGCGCTGGCAGGCGTCGTGGGCGATGCGCTCGGTGTGTTGGGCGGCGTCATGTGGGCCGCCACTACCGTAGTCGTGCGCGCGAGCTCGCTCTCGCATACGAGCGCGAGCAAAACCTTGTTCTATCAGCTGGCCGTCTCGGCTGTCGTGTTGCTGGCGATCGCGTTTGCGCTGGGGGAAGAACACCGCGTCCATGTCACGCCGCTGGCCGTGGCAAGCCTGGCGTATCAAGCCGTCGCCGTGGCGTTCGTCAGCTATTTGACTTGGTTCTGGTTGCTGACGCGCTATATGGCCTCGCGCTTGTCGGTGTTCTCGTTTCTGACACCGCTGTTCGGCGTCGGCTTCGGCGTCGTGCTGCTCGGCGAATCGTTCAGCACGCGCTTCGTGTTCGCTTCGATGCTCGTGCTGGCGGGCATCGTGCTCGTGAATGCGCCGGCGCGGCGGGCGCCGTCGAACTAGCGAATCAGCGCACTACCGCCCTCGTGCCAGCGCTTGCGCCACCCGCACATACTCGTCGACGGGCACATCTTCCGCACGCCGCGCCAGGTCGAAGCCAAGCCCTTCGAAATCGACCTTGTCTCGATACGCCGCTAGCGTATTGCGCAACATCTTGCGCCGCTGAGAAAACGCCGCCGTCACGAGTTCGCCGAACAACCGCATATCGACGCTCTCCAGCTCGTGCGGCGCGTAAGGAATCATCCGCACGATCGCCGAATCGACCTTCGGCGGCGGCTGGAACGATTCCGGCGGCACATCGAGCAGTTTGTCGATCACGTAGCGGTATTGCAGCATCACCGAAAGCCGGCCGAACGCCTTCGTGCCAGGCTCCGCCACCATCCGCTCGACCACTTCGTTCTGCAACATGAAGTGCTGATCGATCACGATCGGCGCAAACGACATCAGATGAAACAGCAACGGGCTCGAGATGTTGTAAGGCAAATTGCCGACGATGCGCAGCGTCGGCTTCTCGTGCGTCGCGACGAGCGTCGAATAATCGAACGCGAGCGCATCGCCCGCGTGCAAAGCGAGCCGGTCACCGAACTTGTCCTGCAACCGCGCGATGAGATCGCGATCGAGTTCGACGGCGTGCAACGGCATCTCCGGCGTGGCGAGGCGCTCGACCAGCGGCTCGGTCAGCGCACCCAAGCCCGGCCCGATCTCGACCATTCGCTGGCCGCGCTCGGGAGCAATGAGCGAGACGATCGAATCGATGATGCCGAGATCGACGAGGAAGTTCTGACCGAACCGCTTGCGCGCGAAATGGCCTTGGTGCTGTCTGCTGGTGGACATCGAAATGGAGAGAAACCCGAAATAAACCTGAAATAAGTCGAGCAACGCTGTGGCGAACACTTCGCCGCAGGCAGCCGCCCGTCAGCCGCCGCGCCGGTTGCGCGCCATCGTGACGGCCGTGTCGATGGCAGCGATCATGCTGCCCGCATCGGCGCGCCCGGTGCCCGCGAGATCGAGTGCGGTACCGTGATCGACCGACGTGCGAACGATCGGCAACCCCAACGTTATGTTGACGCCTTCGCCGAAGGTCGCGTATTTGAGCACGGGCAACCCTTGGTCGTGGAACATCGCAAGCACACAATCGGCTTGATCGAGATAGCGCGGCTGGAACAGCGTATCGGCCGGGTAAGGGCCGCGCGCGTCGATGCCGCGCCCCGTCGCCAAAGCGAGCGCGGGAGCGATGACGTCGATCTCTTCGCGCCCCAAGTAGCCGTTCTCGCCCGCATGGGGATTGAGCCCGGTGACGAGAATACGCGGCACCGGCAAACCGAAATAACGGCGCAGATCGCGATCGATGATGGCGATCGTTTCGACGAGGCCGTCGATCATGAGTGCGCCCGCGACATCCTTGAGCGGCAAATGCGTCGTCGCCAACGCCACGCGCAGCGGACGATCGCCCGTGCCCGCCAGCATCATGACGACGCGTGGGGTGGTAGTGCGCTCGGCAAGATATTCGGTGTGTCCCGTGAACGGAACGCCGGCATCGTTGATGGTGCTCTTTTGCAGCGGCGCCGTGACGATCGCGTCGAAACTGCCGCTGAGCGCGCCGTCGATTGCGTCGTCGAGCAAGCCCAACACATAGCGGCCGTTCGCCGCATCGAGGCGTCCCGCCTGCGCAGGCGCCGCCAATGCCCGAGGGGCCACGCTCACCTGCCCCGCGGCCAGTAACGCCGGCCAATCCACGCCGACGGCCCTAGCCCGCGCCGCGAGCAGCGCCGCGTCTCCCAGCACCGCAAACTGCACCCCCGGCCAATGCGCGGCCGCACCGGCCAGCGCCGCCGCCGTCAATTCCGGCCCCACGCCGGCGGGTTCGCCGGTCGTAATCGCGATGGTCAAGGGGGCGGTACCGACGGCGCTCGTCATCGTCTATCGGCTCACTGTTGCTGCGCGAGCGGGCCGCCGATCTTGTACTGGACGTAGGCCGAATCGCGCAATTGCCGCAGCCAATCCGAGTACGCTTGCTCCGCCTTGCGCTGACCGATCGCCTGGCGCGCCAAGTCCAACTGCTGCTGCACCGAACCTTCCGCTTCGCGCCGGCCGAGCACTTGGATCAAGTGGTAGCCGTACTCGCTGCGGACGGGCTCGCTGACCTCGCCGTCCTTCAAGTTGTTCATGGCGCGCTCGAATTCCGGCACCGTTTCGCCGGGGCTGACCCAGCCGAGATCGCCGCCTTGCGACGCCGAGCCGTCTTGCGAGTAGGTGCTCGCGAACTTGGCGAAATCGCCGCCCGCCTCGACCTGCTGGCGAATTTCGAGCAGCTTTTGCCGTGCCGCGCCTTCGGGCTGACCATCGCCGACGCGCACGAGGATATGGCGCACGTGCGTTTGCACGAGCTTGGGCGCGTCGGCCGCCGAACCGCCGATACCCGTGCGCCGGTCGACGAGCCGCACGATCTCGAAACCTTCGTCGGTGCGAATCAGATCCGGAGCGACCTCGCCCGGACGCAACTGGGACGCGGCAGCCACGAACGGCGCGGGCAGATTTCCCGGCGACTTGAAGCCGAGATCGCCGCCTTTGGCCGCATCGGCGGCCTGAGAGTTGTCCTTCGCCAGCGATTCGAATTTCGCGCCGCCCTTCGCTTGCTGAAGAATGCCCTCGGCCTTCTTCTGCGCGGCGTCGATGTCCGTCTGCGCGGCGCCGGCGGGTGCCTTCACGAGAATGTGCTCGATGCGCAAATCTTGCTGCGCCCGCGCACCCGGCCCGCGCTGGCTGGCGATGTAGTTGGCGACTTCGGCGTCGGACACCGTCACCTTGCTGTCGACCTCTTTCTCGCGCAGCTTCGACAGCGTGAGTTCGTTGCGCGCGTCGCGGGTGAAGACCGACCAAGGCACGCCTTCGGCCTCGATTCGCGACCGATAGACTTCGAGCGACAAGTGATTGGCGGCGGCCAGACGCTGCAGCGTCTTTTGCACGGCCGCGTCATCGACGACGATGCCGTCTTCTTTCGCTTTTTCCAGTTGGACGCGTTCGATCACCATTTGATTGAGCACTTGGGCGCGCAACTGGTCTTGCGGCGGCACCGGCGCGTGCTGCTGCTCGAGCCGCCGCCCGATGAGCGCCACGCGCTGATCGAGCTCGCGCACGGTGATGACGTCGCCATTGACGACGGCGGCGACCGAGTCGACCGTTTGGCCGGCTTGCGCCTTCAGGGCTTGCGCCGCAGCCGGCGCGGCCGGCAGGAAAATGGCGGTGGCCACGGAGGCTGCCAGCGTTGCCAAGCGAACTTTATTCACGATTGCCACAGATGCTCCAAATGTCTCGGGTACGTGTGCACGTGCCCTTTTTTGCGCATGCCTACTTGAATCCCGCTCGAATTCGCTCGGCGCTTACTCGTAATTGGTGAAACGAGCCAGCGGCGGCGGCGGTGGCGGCGGCTCCCGATAGCCCGCCACGCCGGCGCGGAACGCAGCCACGAGCCCGTTGTCGACGTTCGTGAAGCCCTTGAGCGTCAATTGCGCGAGCACGTGCGTCGCCGACGTATGCTGCCCAGAGGAATTCAAGCCGTTCGCATAACGCTGCGCGCCGACGCCGAGGACCCAGCAATCGGCATCGTACTGGAAGCCGACTAGGCCGTCGACGAGGCGATGCCCTTGCAGATCGTAATTGAACCGTCCGACGGCATAGAGCCGGCGCGTAAGCGGCCATTCCGCCGACAATAGCACCTGGTTGATCGCCTGATTGCTCAGCGTCGGATTCGCACGCGTGTAGCGGTAGGCCACATTGACTACCTTACGGTCGTCGGGGCTATAGCCGAAACCGATGCTCGATCGCACGAGCTGGTTGTCGTCCGCATTATATTGGAACGCTGTCTCCGAAGCGAAACCGGCTCCGAGCTTGAGCGAGGCGCCGAAGATCAAATCGGAATGCCCCGTGGCCGGCGTCGGGGTGCCCGTGGACAACGCCACGCGCTGATCCGTGAAGTAATACTCTTGCGCCAGCACGAAACGGGCGCGCTCGTCGCCCGGCGCGGCATCGATGAAGCGCGTCGTCAATCCCGCCGTGAGGCGGTTCGCGTCGGCGATGCGATCGTTGCCGACGAACGTGTTCGGCGTGAAGATTTCGGCAAGCCCAAAGTCGGACTCGGCCGTATCGAACAGCGGCGCGAACGCCTGATTGCGGTACGGCGTATAGACGTAGTACAGCCGCGGTTCGAGCGTCTGGATGTAATCCTGGCCGAACAAGCGCACGGAACGATCGAATACGAGCCCCGTATCGAAGCTGAACGTCGGGATCGACTCGGTGAACGCCTTCGGCTGCCCGGCCGGCGCTCCGGTCGAGATATTGCTTAGGTCGTAAGAGGCGAAATGGAACTGCGCCTTCGGCACGACGAAATAGCCCGGGCCGACGATCCCGTATGAGACGTACGGGTTGAACACCACCCGGTCGCCTTCCGTCGAATCGGCCGTGGTGATTCTGAAACGCGTGTAGTCGGCCTCGGCGCCGAAGTCGAAGCCACCGACGTTGTACTTCGTGTACTTCACGTTCAATTCCGGCTCGCGGCCGTACGGCGGCGTCGAGCCGGGCAACGTCTGCCAATGCTGCTCACGTGCGAGCACCGACCAAGGACCATTGCTATACGTCAGCCCCGCTTCCTGCTGAAACAACACCTGCGTGCCGACGAGAAACTGATTGCCGACCGATGAAAGGTCCTGCGAATATGTGTCGTCGGATACCTTGTTATACGACACATAGGCACCGAACCCGTGACCGAGATTCTGATTGTGCTGCCAGTAGACCGCGTAGCGATTCTCGTGCTTGAGCGCATCGTTGGGCAGGAATTCACCCGTGAACGTGCCCGAATAGTTCGGCGACAAATAGCGGAACATCGCCTGGGTCTGTACGCCGCGCTTGGAGATGAGGCGCGGCGTCAACGTCAAATCGCGGTTCGGCGCGATGTTGAAATAGTACGGCAGCGACAACTCGAAACCGTTATTCGAGCCCATCGAGAATTGCGGCGGCAGCAAGCCGCTGCGACGAGCGCCCGTCAGCGGGAATGACAGCCACGGGCTCGCGAAAATCGGCACGCCTTGAAAGAATAGGACGCCGTTGCGCGCCACGCCTTCCTCGGCGCCGGTATCGAAATCGAAGCGGCTGCCGCGGATATACCACGCCGGATCCGCGCACTGGCACGCGGTATACGTCGCGCTCGTGAATTCGGAGCGCTCGCTGTCGAGCATATCGACGCGCGCCGCACTGCCCGAAGCGCCGTTCAAGTTGAAATGGTATTTCGGCGAAGGCATGTAGCCCTCGCTCGCGCCCACCTTCAAATGCGCCTCAGGCCCAGAGAACAGGACCCCATTGTTGATCACGCGCACCTGGCCGTAGGCGTCGGCCATATCGGTGTCCTGATCGTAGTGAAACGCGTCCGCCTTGACCACGGCCACGCCCCGCCGCAATTGGGCTGAGCCCTTGGCCGCGACGTCCCGATCCGACGTACCGTTCGTCTGATCGCCCAGCACGAAGGTCGCAGGCGCGCCGCCCTGCTGCAACGGATGCTCGGTCAACTGCGGCACCAGCCGCAAGCCCCAGGGGACGTCCGTCGGCTGCGGCTCGGCGGCCGCGCCCGTCAACTGTGCGTGCGACACGGCAGGCATCAAGCCAGGCACGGCGATGAGCGCCGCAACGAGCCGCCTCACGCGTGGCAACGCGTCGCCGGGAAAATTCTTGGAAAGGAGCGGTCTTGGCGGCATCTATCGTTTGGCGAATCGGCTCGGAGGCTGGCGCGGCACCCATCGCACGTCGCCCGCGTCGGCCGCGGAAGGCGGCGTGCCGCACAGCGCGCTTCGCGCGAGCGGCGAGCAATCGAACGGGACCGTGCGAAAGCCGACACGGGGACTGGGGCGCAACACAAAAAGTCGTCGGGTATTATATGGCAAGACGTTTTACACCCCGCACCCACGATGACCGATTCCTCCGCCGACAGACGGCGCGATGCCCTCGCCGCCTGGCTCGGCACCTTCGCCCACCGCTACGGCCTCGCGCTCCCAACCCTCGCGCCCGCCTCCAGCGACGCCAGTTTCCGCCGCTATTTCCGGCTCGCGAGCGCAAGCGAGCACGGTGCGTCGCTGATCGCCGTCGATGCGCCGCCCCCCGAGAAATGCCGCGAGTTCGCGCAAGTGGCGCAGATGCTGTCCGACGCGGGCGTGCATGCGCCGCGCGTGCTGGAATGCGATCTCGACGACGGCTTCATGCTCGTCACCGATCTCGGGACGCGCAGCTATATCGACGCGCTCGATGCCAACGACACCGCGCGCGCGAAGCCGCTGATGCGCGATGCGATCGGCGCATTGATCCGCTGGCAGTCGAGCTCGCGAGACGGCGTCCTGCCGCCTTTCGATGAAGCCTTTCTGCGCCGCGAGATGGAGCTGATGCCCGAATGGTACATAACGCGCCATCTCGGCCGCCAGGTCGATGAAAAAATGCGCGGCGTGCTCGATCGCACCTATGCGCTGCTCATCGCGAGTGCGCGCGCGCAGCCGCAAGGGTTCATGTTGCGTGATTTCATGCCGCGCAATTTGATGATTTGCGAACCCAACCCCGGCGTGCTCGATTTCCAAGACGCCGTCTATGGCCCGATCAGCTACGACCTCGCCTCGCTACTGCGCGACGCGTTCATCAGTTGGGACGAATCGTTCGAACTCGACTGCTTCGCCTATTACTGGGAACACGCAAAAAAGGCGGGCCTGCCCGTCGATCCCGATTTCGGCGAGTTCTACCGGCAGATCGAATGGATGGGACTGCAGCGGCACATCAAAGTGCTGGGGCTGTTTGCCCGATTGCATCACCGGGACGGCAAACCGCGCTATCTGACCGACTTGCCGCGCTTTGTCGGGTACGCGCGCAAGGTATGCGAGCGCTATCGCCCGCTGGTGCCGTTCGCGCGCTTGCTCGACGATCTCGAAGATCGTTCGCGGCAAGTCGGCTACACCTTTTGAAAGCGGCGCAATCGATGACGCATGCATTGACGACGGCCATGATTTTCGCTGCGGGCCGAGGCGACCGGATGCGGCCCCTCACCGACACCCGGCCCAAGCCATTGCTCGACGCCGGCGGCAAGCCGCTCATCGTCTGGCAGATCGAGCGCCTGGCGCAAGCGGGCATCGTCGAGATCGTCATCAATCATGCCTGGCTCGGCGAGCAGATCGAAGCAGCCCTCGGCGACGGTTCGCGCTTCGGCGTGCGGCTCGCCTATTCCGCGGAAGCCGTGGCGCTCGAAACCGCGGGCGGCATCGCCCAGGCATTGCCGCTGCTCGAAGCGAGCGGCGCGCCCGCGGTGTTTCTCGCCGTGAGCGGAGACGTCTTCTGCGAGTTCGATTACGCGCGCTTGCGCGAGGCGGCCGCGCGCCTGAAGGCTTGCGAGCAGCCGGGCATGCATCTCGTCATGGTGCCGAACCCGCTATTTCATCCGCGCGGCGATTTCGCACTCGATGCCGCCGGGCGGCTTTCGCTCGACGGCGATCGGCGCTACACCTTCGGCAACATCGGCCTTTACGACACGCGCATGTTCCGCGGCTTGGCGCGCGGCGAACGCCGGGCGCTGACGCCCTACTATCGCGACACGATCGCAGCAGGTCGAGCAAGCGGCGAGCTTTACGAAGGACGCTGGGAAAACGTGGGAACTCCCGAGCAATTGCGCGCGCTCGACGCGGCCCTGCGCGACGAGGCATCCGCTTCGCGCTAGCGGCGCGGGGCAAGCTGCGCGCACACCGGCAGTCAGGAGCGAGCGACGAGCCGCGTCTGGCGGTTGCGCGCGGTCCGGCCGCTAAGGCGTCTTCACCGTGCGCCGCGGGCTCGGCCTGTGCACGATGCGCGGCGCGCTGCTGCAACGCCCACATTTGCGCGAATGCGCCGCCCGCCTCGAGCAACTGCGCATGCGTGCCCCGCTCGACGATGCGCCCATGATCCATGACGAGGATCTGCTCGGCATGCACGATCGTCGAGAGCCGGTGCGCGATGACGAGCGTCGTGCGCCCGCGCGCAATTTGATCGAGCTCATGCTGGATCGCGCGCTCCGAGCGCGAATCAAGCGCGGAAGTGGCTTCGTCGAAGACGAGAATCGGCGGGCTCTTGAGCAGGGTGCGCGCGATTGCGACGCGCTGCTTCTCGCCGCCCGAAAGCTTGAGCCCGCGCTCGCCCACGGGCGTCTCGTATCCCTTGGGCAAGCCTTCGATGAACTCGTGAATGTGCGCCGCGCGCGCCGCCGCGATCACTTCGTCGCGCGAAGCCGTCGGGCGCCCGTAAGCGATGTTGTAGTAGATCGTGTCGTTGAACAGCACGGTGTCTTGCGGCACGATGCCGATCGATGCGCGCAGTGAATCTTGCGTCGCGTCGCGCACATCCTGCCCGTCGATCGTGATCGCTCCGCCGCCCGCTCGGTCCAGATCGTAGAAACGAAACAGGAGCCGCGCCAGCGTCGATTTGCCCGATCCGCTCGGGCCGACGACGGCTGTCGTGGTCCCTGCCGGAATCGAGAACGTCACATCGTCGAGAATGATGCGCGTGCTCTCGTAGCCGAAGCGCACGTGTTCGAACCTCACTTCGCCGCCGCGCACGACGAGCGGCGGCGCGCCCGGCGCATCGGGCACCTCGCGCGCCGCGCCGAGCAGCGTGAACATGCGGTCCATGTCCGTCAGGCTCTGCTTCAGTTCGCGATAAACGACGCCCAAGAAATTGAGCGGGATATACAGCTGCAGCATGAACGTGTTGATGAGCACGAGATCGCCCAGCGTGAGCCGTCCGGCCATGACGCCCTGCGTCGCGCGCCACAAGATGAAAACGAGCGCCGTGCCGATGATCGTCTGCTGGCCGAAGTTGAGCAGCGACAGCGAGTTCTGCGATTGGATCGCCGCAGCCCGGTAGCGCTTCAGGTTTTCGTCGTAGCGCCGCGTCTCCCATTCTTCGTTGCCGAAGTATTTGACCGTCTCGTAGTTCAGGAGCGAATCGATCGCGCGCGAGTTGGCGCGCGAATCGAGTTCGTTCATCGTTCGGCGAAAATGCGTGCGCCATTCGGTGACTTTGACCGTGAACACGATGTAGACCGCTAGCGCGATGAACGCGACGATCGCGTAGTAAGCCTCGTATTTGACGATGAAAAAGCCAAGCACGAGGCCCACTTCCACGAGCGTGGGCAAGATGCTGTAGAGCGAGTAGGAAATCAGTTGCGAGATGCCGCGCGTGCCGCGCTCGATATCGCGCGACATGCCGCCCGTCTGGCGCTCGAGATGGAAACGCAGCGAGAGCGAATGCAAATGGCGAAAGACCTTGAGCGCCAATTGCCGGACGGCGCTTTCGGTCACCTTCGAAAAAAGAATCTCGCGCAGTTCGGTAAACAGCGACGTCGAGAGCCGCACGAGCGCATAAGCCACGACGAGCAGGCCAATGCCGCCGGCGAGCACGATCGCCGGCTCGTGCTGCGCGCGCCCGAGCGCGGTCAGTTGGCGCATCGACGCGAGCCCATCGACGATGCGCTTCAACACGATCGGCACGCCGAGGTTCGCGACCTTCGCACCGATCAGGCACGAAAGCGCGAACGCGATGCGCCACTTATAGGCCGTGAGATACGGCAGCAGCGAACGAATCGTTTGCCAATCGCGGCGTTGACTGCCTGCGGCGGCGGGCGGCGAGGGTTCGGAAGAAGCGCTATAACGACGCATGATGTGGGTTGGAGCAAAGCCGCAAGGCGGCGGAACGAGCATCGGCCGATCGGCGGCCGAGGCAGCCAGCGCGGGGCGATGATGCCGCCGCCGCGCCCTTTATGCGTTTTGCCCGTACAATTTCGCAGCTCGGGCTAGCGACCGTATTGTGGCAGGCTCGGCCCATTGTTGCAGAACCGGTACGCCCAATGACTATCTCGACTCCCCTGCTTCCGCAAAAGACCTGCGCCTTGCGCGTCGTGCCTCAGCCCTCCGACGCCAACGTCCACGGCGACGTGTTCGGCGGCTGGATCATGGCGCAAGTCGACATCGCGGGTTCCATTCCCGCCAGCCGCCGCGCCAACGGCCGCGTCGCGACCGTCGCCGTCAATTCGTTCGTCTTCAAGCAGCCTGTGTTCGTCGGCGATCTGCTCAGCTTCTACGCGGATATTGTCAAAACGGGCACGACCTCCATCACCGTCTCGGTGGAGGTGTTCGCGCAGCGTATGAGCTTGGACGAGGAACTCGTCAAGGTCACCGAAGCCACGCTGACGTACGTCGCGACCGACGCCGAGCGCCGCCCGCGCAAATTGCCCGAATTGAAGTAGCCGCGCCGCGGCCCGCGACGGCCTCACGCCGCGTGCGTCAGACCGGAATCGCGCGGCGTTCGGCGCGCGTGCGCTGCAGGAGCGCGGGAATCGCATCGTGCGGCATCGGCCTCGCGAAGAAATAGCCTTGCATTTCGTTGCAAGCGCGCTCTTTCAAGAAATCGAGCTGCGCGGCGGTCTCGACGCCTTCGGCAATCACCTGCAACTGCAGCGAATGCGCGAGCGCGATGATCGCCGAAGTAATCGTTTCGTCGTCGCTCGACGCGCCGATATCCGACACGAACGAGCGGTCGATCTTCAACCGGTCGACGGGGAAGCGCTTCAAGTAGCTCAGGCTCGAATAGCCGGTGCCGAAGTCGTCGATGGCAAGGCCGATCCCCAACGCGTGCAGCTCGCTGAGCATCGTCACGGCCTCTTCGGCGTTACGCATGATCGTGCTTTCGGTCAGTTCGAGTTCGAGGTACTGCGGCTCGAGGCCGGTTTCTTCGAGGATCGCCATGACGAGTTTGGCGATGTCGCGCTGCTGAAATTGCCGCGCCGACAAATTCACCGAGACCCGGGCAGGCGGCAAACCGTCGTCCTGCCAGGCCTTGTTCTGCCGGCACGCCTCGCGCAGCACCCATTCGGACAGCGGGCCGATGAGGCCGCTCTCTTCGGCCACGGGTATGAACGCCGAGGGCGGCACCAGCCCCACTTCGGGGTCGTGCCAGCGCACGAGCGCTTCCATGCCCACAATGTGCCCCGTTTCGATGTCCACTTGCGGCTGATAGTGCAGCAAAAACTCGCCATCGCGCAGCGCGCGCCGCAGCCGGCGCTCGAGATTGAGCCGCGCGCCCACGCTGGTATTCATTTCGGGCTGGTAGAACTGGAACGTGTTGCGCCCCATGTCCTTTGCTCGATACATCGCGAGATCGGATTTCTTCAACAGCGTTTCGACGTCTTCGCCATCCTGCGGGTACAGGCTCGCACCCATGCTGCAGCCGACGTACAACTCCGTGCCGTCGAGCCAGACCGGCTCGGAGATCGTCGCGCGCACGCGCTCCATCCATCCGATCAGCGCCTGCTCGTCGACGGCATCCGTCAGCACGATCACGAACTCGTCGCCGCCGTGGCGCGCGACCGTATCGCTCGGCCGCGCGCTGCGCGCGAGCCGTTCGGCAACGACGCCGAGCAGCCGGTCGCCGACGCTATGGCCAAGGCTGTCGTTGACGTTCTTGAAGCCGTCCAGATCGATGAAGACGACGGCGAGCGGTTTGCCCCGCGCGATGGCCTGATCGAGCCGCTCGCGCAGCAGATTGCGGTTCGGCAAGCGCGTGAGGCTATCGTAGTTCGCCTGATATTCGAGCTGCTCCTGATAGCGAATGAGGTCGGTGACGTCGTTGATCACGCCGATATGGTGCGTCGTGTTTCCGTCGGGATCCGGCACCGGTGCGATGAACAGTTGATTCCAGAACAGCGCGCCGTCTTTACGATAGTTGCGCAGCACGGCGCTGACTTCCTTGTTCGCGGCCAGGCCTTCGCGAATGGCGACCAGCCCCTCCTGGTCATGGTCGTCGCGCTGCAGGAAACGGCAGTCCTGCCCGATCACTTCCGCGGGATCGTAGCCGGTGATGCGCTTGAACGCCGGATTGGCGTATTCGACGACATGGCCGCTTTCGGCTGCGGCCGTGATCAGAATCGCGTTGACGCTCGCATCGAGCGCGCGGCTTTGCAAGCGCAGCGCCAAGTCGGAGCGCTTGCGATCGGTCACGTCGGTATAGGAGCCGAGCACGCCGATGACCGTGCCGTCCCCATTGGTCAGCGGAAGCTTGCTCGTGATGCCCGCGCGATGCACGCCGTCGATGAGTACCTCGAACTCGTGGTTCATCTTGGGCACGCCGGTCGCGATGACTTCCTCGTCGGCCTTGCGCAGCGCATCGGCCAACGCGCCCCAGGGCATGTCGCGGTCGGTTTTACCGATTACCTGCTCGGTGTAAGCCAAGCCGGCGTCGCGCGCGAACGCCATATTGCAGCCGAGGTAGCGCGAGTCGCGGTCTTTCCAGAAGATGCGCTGAGGAATGTTGTCGATGACCGTTTCGAGCATCTGGTTCGACCGCTGAGCCTCGGCCTCGGCCTTGATCTGCTCGGTGACGTTGTCAGCCAGCACGAAGGTCGCGGGGCGGCCCATGAACGTCAATGCGTGATTCGTGATGTCGGCGCTCAATTGCGTGCCGTCGCTGCGCCGATGCCGCCATACGCCCGCCGCCACGCGGCCGCGCCGCGGCGACACCTGCTCGCGCACGAGGTGCGATTCGAGCCGCGCGAGTTCGTCGGGCGCGGACAACTGGCGAATCGTCATACCTAGAAATTCGCTTTCGCCGTAGCCATATTGCTCGACCGCCGCAGCGTTGACCGCGAGGAAGCCCAGCGTTTCGCGGTCGTACACCCACATCGGCACCGGATGCGCGTCGAACAGCTCGCGAAAGCGCTCGTCGCTGCGGCGCATGGCGCGCGCCACGCGAATCTTCGCGCGCGCGGCGCTTTCCCTGACGCCGAACGTGTAGATGAGCATACCGCAACCGGCCGCCATCGTGAGGATGAGCAGCAGCGTGGTAAGCCGCGTCGAATGCGCGGAGGCCGCGAGCGACGCCTTGAGCGCTGCGTCCTGATGCCAGCGCAGCTTGGCGAGCGCTGCATCCACGAGATCGAGCGTCGCACCGGCACGCACGTAGGCGGGCGCCGCCCAAGCGCGCGAATCCGAGGCGTCGGCGGGGCTTTGGCTCGCCCCCACGCTGCCCACGCGGCCCACGCTGCGCTGCGCCGCCCGTGCGAGTGCGGCCCGCGTCTCGCGCTCGACGCCGTCCGCCAGGTCGAATAACGCCTCCAGATCGCCACGCACGGCCGGCTCGCCGGTGAGCGCCGCGCGCAATCGTGCCTTGTCGCGCTCGAGCGCAGCCTCTCGCGCTCGCTCGGGCGCATCGCCGATCAGCGCGCCGGATTGCGCGAAACGGCCGAGCGCAGCGAGCCCCGCGCCGAGGGCCGCGCGATAGTCGTCGAGATCGTGCGTGACGCTCATCGAGCGCATCGTGCGCAAGTCGATGGCGCGCTCGCTGCGAATCTGCCCATAGGCCACGAACGCATTTGCGCCGATCGCAGCCGCGGCGACCGCGACATTGATCAGCAGCCGTTTCGATACAAAGGAACTCATGGATTCCGAACGCCGGTCGTATCGAGCGCCTTGCCTTGATGCGAAATACCGGCGGGAAGCGCTCAGGGAGGGGCGGCGCGGCTGGGTAGCCTCCAAAACTGCGAACCTGCTCGACCCTTCGATGGGGGATCGATGCGGGCCTTTGCGCGCCAACTTATGGATAACGGCAGGGTCGAGCGGCGGGTTGAGGGTCGTCGCAGAAAAAAGTCGTTCGTAGCTTACGAATCGCTTCGACGCGCGGCGCAAGTGGGGGCACGGCGTGCCGGGAGCTTATTCCATCAGCCCGAACTCGCGCATGGCCGGTACGAAATCGTGGCTCGGTTCGCTTTTCCGGGTCAGTTTCGCCAGAACATAGCGTTTAAAGGGATCGAGCCGCCCCCAGCGTTCGACGGTTGGGGCCGGCGCGCCGACGAGACGGCTGTGTTGCACGACGCCATCGGGAATCGCTTCGGCCTTGCGCCAGGCCGGCTCTGCCTCAGGCGTGAACCAATCGGGCTCGATGTTGGCGTGCGTGCGCATCATCTCGAACAGGGCATGGTCGAAGTTCGGTTCGATCGCCGCGTCTTCGTCGACGGGAAAGCGGGCGAGCAACGTGCGATCGGCATGCGGTAGCAGTTGCCACTGCGCGAGCGAAATACGAAGACCGAAGCGGTCGAGGTTGAAGCGCACCGACATCGGCATATACGTGAGATCCTCCGACGATACGAGCTCGAAATCGAACAGCAGCGGCGTTTCATGCAATCCCATGACAGTGTCCTTTGCGCGCTTGCGCCAGGTGAGGCGGGCACGCGGCGCCCGCTTCGGGTATTTTAGAAGGTCTGTACGAGACTGACCGAGGAACGACCTTGAATCACCCGTTGGAGAGCGCCGAGGAGCGCGGCGTCATCGAGCAAGAAGTGCGCAGGCATCGTGACGGCCTCGTCGAGGCCGCGCACGACCACGTCGGCCAGGAATGGCCCGTAGCGCTCGTTTTCAACGGGATCTCGCACGCCGTGATGATGTGCACGCCGCGCGATCTGGAAGCATTCGCCGCCGGTTTTGCGGTTTCGGAGGGCATCGTCGAGCGCGCGGGCGACATTCGCGACATCGAGGTCACGTTCCATCGCGAAGGGGTGGCGACGCCGTATGCGCAAGTGGAATTGACGATCGCGCAGCAGGCGTTCGCCGCACTGAAAGCGCGCCGGCGGGCGCTGGCCGGCCGAACGGGCTGTGGAGTATGCGGCATCGAAAGCATCGAATTGCTCGACCTGGCTCCCGAGCGCGTACCCGATACCGGTTTTCTCACGCGGCTCGCGCCGGACGCGATCGCGCGCGCGGCGAGCGAACTGCCGGCGCATCAAGCGCTCACGCGCATGACGGGCGGCCTGCACGCCGCCGCCTGGTGCGACGCGAGCGGTGCGATCGCTTTCGCTTTCGAGGATGTCGGGCGACACAATGCGCTCGACAAGCTGATCGGCCGCATCGGGCGCGATCGGCTCGATGCGACGAACGGCTTCGTATTCCTATCGAGCCGCGCGAGCTACGAGCTCGTGCGCAAGGCGGCGCGCGTCGGTATCCCGATGGTGGCGACGATATCGGCGCCGTCCTCGCTTGCGATCGCACTCGCGCGACAGGCGGGCATTCGCCTCGTCAGCTTTTGCAGAGACTCGAGCTACGTCGAGTACGACGCTTCGTAATGTCCGGCGCGCGCCTTTGGAACGTCGGCAATGCCGGCGCGGCACGGCCTGCCTAGTCGAACTGCCGGAAATCGGGCTTGCGCTTCTGAAAGAACGCCGTCATGGCTTCGCGGGCCTCGGGCGCCAGCAGCATCTTGCCGAAGTGCACGACTTCTTCCTTCATGCGATCGGCGCTCTCTTGCCCCTGTGCACGCTTCATCAGCATCTTCGTGACGCGCAGCGACGATGCCGGCAATGCAGCGAGCTTCACCGCTTGCGCACGGGCGAACGCATCGACTTCGCCGGCCGGCAGCAGGCGATTGACGATGCCCATGCGATGCGCTTCCCGCGCATCGAACGCTTCGCCGAGCAACAGCTTTTCCGCGGCCAGCGGGTAGCCGGCGATGCGCGGCAGCAGCAAGCTCGACGCCGCTTCCGGGCACAGCCCCAATTGGGCAAACGGTAACGAGAACGTCGCGGACTCGGCCGCATACACGAGATCGCAATGGAGCAGCAAGGTCGTGCCGATGCCCACTGCCACGCCGGCGACCGACGCGACGATCGGCTTTTCCGCGCCGCTGATGCGCCGCAGGAATTGCAGCACGGGGGCGTCTTCGCTGCTGGGCGGCGACTTCATGAAGTCTTCGAGATCGTTGCCCGCACTGAATGCGCCTTCGCCCCCGCGAATCAGAATCGCACGCACAGCAGCGTCTTCTTGCGCATCGGCCAACGCATCAGCCATGCTTTGGTACATGGCCGACGTGATTGCATTCTTCTTTTCCGGCCGATTCAAAGCGATCGTCAGCACGCCTTCGGCGCCGCGCTCAATCACAATGTCCATCGTCTCTCCCCATAAAAAAACGGTTCGCGTCCCCGAAGCATCGACGCTCCGAAGCGCACGAACCGTCATGACCGCGCGGCGGTGTCGCTCAGAGCCGCTCGATGATGCCCGCCGCACCCATGCCCGTGCCGACACACATCGTCACCATGCCGTACTTCAAGTTGCGGCGACGCAGCGCATGCACGACCGTCGCGGCGCGAATCGCGCCCGTCGCGCCGAGCGGGTGGCCCAGCGCGATAGCGCCGCCAAGCGGATTGACCTTCGCCGGGTCGAGACCGAGCTCACGAATCACCGCCAGAGACTGTGCGGCAAACGCTTCGTTGAGCTCGATCCAATCCAGATCGTCCTGCGTCAGACCCGCCGCCTTCAACGCGGCCGGAATCGCTTCCTTCGGCCCGATGCCCATCACTTCGGGAGGCACCCCGCGCACGGCGAAACTCACGAAGCGCGCGAGCGGCGTGAGGTTGAACTGCTTCAGGATCTTTTCGGATACGACGATGAGCGCGCCCGCGCCGTCCGACGTTTGCGAGCTATTGCCCGCCGTGACCGATCCCTTGTTCGCGAACACCGCACGCAGCTTCGCCAGCCCTTCGAGCGTCGTATCGGGACGCGGGCCTTCGTCGAGCGCGATCTCGCGCGCCTTCGTCTTCACTTCACCGGTCGCCAGATCGGGCACGCGCTCGACGATCGCGAACGGGGCGATCTCGTCCTTGAACTCGCCCGCCCGCTGCCCGGCAATCGCTTTCTGGTGCGATTCGAGCGAAAAGCGATCCTGATCTTCGCGGCTCACCTTCCAGCGCTCGGCCACGCGCTCGGCCGTCAGGCCCATGCCGTAGGCGATGCCCACATTCTCGTTCGTATCGAAGATATGCGGCGACATCGACGGCGTATTGCCCATCATCGGCACCATGCTCATCGATTCGCAGCCGCCTGCGATCATCGCCTCGGCCTCGCCGACGCGAATGCGATCGGCCGCCATGGCGAGCGCCGTCACGCCCGAGGCGCAAAAGCGATTGACCGTGACGCCGCCGACCGATTGCGGCAAGCCCGCGAGCAATGCGCCGATGCGCGCGACGTTGAGCCCTTGCTCGGCTTCGGGAATCGCACAGCCGACAATCGCGTCTTCGATCACCTTCGTATCGAGCCCGGGCACTTGCGCAACGGCCGACTTGATCGCGTGGACGAGCAGCTCGTCCGGTCGCGTGTTCTTGAACGCGCCGCGCGGCGCCTTGCCGATCGGAGTGCGGCTAGCGGCGACGATGTATGCGTCTTGCACTTGTTTGCTCATTTGCAGCTCCTGCCGAATTAGTTGCGCACCGGCTTGCCGGTCTGCAGCATGCCCATGATTCGCTCTTGCGTCTTTTGCGTGCCGAGCAGATCGACGAAAGCGCGGCGCTCGAGCGCGAGCAGCCATGCTTCGTCGACGAGACTGCCCGCTTCCACGTCGCCGCCGCACACGGCTTCGGCGATACGCGAGGCGATCAGGAAGTCGTGGGCGCTGATGAAGTTGCCGTCACGCATGTTCACGAGTTGCGCTTTGATGGTCGAGATTGCCGAGCGCCCTGCCACGGGAATCTGCTTGGCCGGCAACGGCGGACGGTAGCCCGCAGCCGCCAGCGCGCGCGCTTCCTTCTTCGCCGTATCGAGCAATTCGAAGACGTTGAAGACGATCGTGTCCGACGGCTTCAAATAGCCCATCGCGCGCGCTTCGAGTGCCGAGCCCGACACCTTGGCCATCGCCGCGTTCTCGAACGACTTCGAGAGGAACTTGAGCAACTCGCCGTTCGATGCTCCGACGCTGGCCGCCGCATCGGCGGCGCGCAGCGCGGCTTCCTTCAGCCCGCCGCCCGCGGGCACGAGGCCGACGCCGACTTCGACGAGCCCGATGTAGCTTTCAATGTGAGCGACGCGCTTGGCGCTATGGAGCATCAGTTCGCAACCTCCGCCGAGCGCGATGCCGGAGACCGCCGCAACGACGGGCACGTTCGCATACTTCACGCGCAGCATGCCTTGCTGAAACTTCTTGACGAACGGCTCGATGCCTTTGGCGCCGCCCATCATGAACGCGGGCATCGCCTCTTCCAAGTTCGCGCCGGCGGAGAACGGGCCGCCCGGCGTGCCGAGCTTGAGCGAAGTCGGCTGCCATACGACCACGCCCTTGTACGATTGCTCCGCGAGTTCGATCGCTTGCGCGAGGCCATCGAGCACGCCCGGGCCGATCGTGTTCATCTTCGTTTTGAACGAGACGATGACCACATCGTCTTCGCCGGCGCGGTCATCGACCCACGCGCGGACCGAATCGTTCTCGAACAGCGTCTTGCCGTAGCTGTTCGGATCGACACCCGTCTCGCCCACGAGCGGCGCGCGGAACACTTGCTTGCCGTAGACGGGCAGCGTCGAACGCGGCTCGAACCGGTTCGATGCCGGCGACCACGAGCCTTCGCCCGTATGCACGCCGCCGCGTTCCGCGACCGCGCTCTCGAATACCCAAGCGGGCAGCGGCGCCGTGGCGAGCGCCTTGCCCGCCTCGATGTCCTCTTGCACCCATTGCGCCACTTGCGTCCAACCCGCGGCTTGCCAGCCTTCGAACGGGCCTTCGTTCCAACCGAAACCCCAGCGGATGGCGAGATCGACGTCGCGCGCGTTGTCGGCGATCGACGCCAAATGCACGGCGATGTAGTGGAACACGTCGCGGAAGATCGACCAGAGGAATTGCGCTTGCGGGTGCTCCGATTCGCGCAGCAGCTTGAGGCGCTCGGCCGGCGGACGCTTCAGAATACGACCGACGAGTTCGTCGGCCTTCGCGCCGCCTTCGACGTATGCGCCCGTGTTCGCGTCGAGCACTTTGATCGCCTTGCCTTCCTTTTTATAGAAGCCGGCGCCGCTCTTCTGACCGAGCGCGCCCTTGGCGACGAGCGCGGCCAGCACAGCCGGCGTCTCGTAGACGGGCAAGAAAGGATCGTCGGGCAGATTGTCCTGCATCGTCTCGATGACGTGCGCCATCGTATCGAGCCCGACCACATCAGCGGTGCGGAACGTCGCCGACTTCGCCCGACCCAGACGCGAGCCTGTTAGATCGTCGACTTCGTCGAAGCGCAGACCGAACTTGGCCGCTTCGGCGACGACCGCAAGAATCGAGAACACGCCGACGCGGTTCGCGATGAAGTTCGGCGTGTCTTTCGCGCGCACGACGCCCTTGCCCACGACGCTGGTCAAGAACGATTCGAGATCGTCGATGATTTCCGCCCGCGTATGCGAGGTCGGGATCAGTTCGACCAGATGCATGTAGCGCGGCGGATTGAAGAAATGCACGCCGCAAAAGCGCGACTTCAACTCGTCGGAGAATCCTTCGGACAGCGTCGTGATCGACAAGCCCGACGTGTTGCTGGCGAAGATCGCATGCGGCGCGAGATGCGGCGCGACCTTCTTGTACAGATCGTGCTTCCAATCCATGCGCTCGGCGATCGCTTCGATGACGAGATCGCACTCGGCGAGCTTGGCGATGTCGTCCTCGTAGTTCGCCGGCTCGACATAGCGGGCGTCGTCCTTGACCCCGAACGGCGCGGGCGACAGCTTCTTCAGGTTCTCGATCGCCTTCAACGCGATCGCGTTCTTTGGGCCTTCCTTGGCGGGAAGATCGAACAGCAGCACCGGCACCTTGGCGTTGATCAGGTGCGCGGCGATCTGCGCGCCCATCACGCCGGCGCCAAGCACGGCCACCTTGCGAATGATCAGATTGCTCACGTCTATCCTCCTTCGGAGTCATGCATGTCCGCAGGCTCGGTGCGCGCGTCGCACGCTGCGCCGGATGGCGCCGAGCCGCGGTAAACCCGGTTGAGCGTGGCGCGCCGTCTCGTGCGCGCCGCGCGGCTTTGCATTGCGTAGAACTTGGAACAGCGCCTTAGAACAGCGCTACGTCGACTTCCATCAAAGTCTTGGAGCCCGCACGCGCCTCACGGATGGTCTTGGCCGTCTCGGGCAGCAGCTTGGCGAAGTAGAAACGCGCCGTGGCGAGCTTGGATTTGTAGAACGGATCGCCCGACGCTTCTTTGTCGAGCGCGATGCGCGCCATGCGCGCCCAAAAGTACGAAAACACGAGATGGCCCACCGTGCGCAAGTACGGCACGGCGGCCGCGCCCACCTCCTCCTGGTTCTGCATCGCCTTCATGCCGATTTCCATTGTGAGCTTCTGCACCTTGTCGCCGATATCGGCGAGCGGGTTGATGAACTCCTGCATCTCCGGTTTGACGCCTTCGGCTTCGACGAAATCGGTCACGAGCTTGCCGAATTTGCGCAGCTTGGCGCCCATATCGCCCAAGACCTTGCGGCCGAGCAAGTCGAGCGATTGCACCGCGTTCGTGCCTTCGTAGATCATGTTGATGCGGGCATCGCGCACGTACTGCTCCATGCCCCATTCCTTGATGAAGCCATGACCGCCGAAGATCTGCATCGCGTGATTCGTGCATTCGAACGCGTTGTCCGACAGGAACGCCTTCAAGACCGGCGTGAGCAGCGCAACGAGATCGGCCGCTTCTTTGCGCACCGCTTCGTCGCCGTGCGAGAGCTCCTTGTCGATCTGCACGGCAGACCAGTACGAAAACGCGCGCGCGCCCTCGGCGTAGGCCTTTTGCGTGAGCAGCATGCGGCGCACGTCGGGATGCACGATGATCGGATCGGCGGGTTTGTCCGGCGCCTTCGGCCCGGTGAGCGAGCGCATCTGCAGACGCTCTTTCGCGTAGACCAGGGAGTTCTGGTAAGCCACTTCCGTCAAGCCGAGGCTTTGCATGCCCACGCCCAGGCGCGCCGCGTTCATCATCACGAACATCGCCTGCAGGCCGCGGTTCGGTTCGCCGACGAGCCAGCCCTTCGCATTGTCGAGGTTGATCACGCACGTGGCGTTCGCATGAATGCCCATCTTGTGCTCGATCGACCCGCACTTCACGCCATTGCGCTCGCCCGGCTCGCCCGCTTCGTTCGGAACGAACTTGGGGACGATGAACAGCGAAATGCCTTTCGTGCCGGGAGGCGCATCGGGCAGGCGTGCGAGCACGAGGTGGACGATGTTCTCGGCCAGGTCGTGTTCGCCGCTGGAGATGAAGATTTTGGTGCCGGTGATGAGGTAGGAGCCGTCACCGTTCGATTCGGCCTTCGTGCGCAAAATGCCGAGATCGGTGCCGCAGTGCGGTTCGGTCAAGCACATCGTGCCGGTCCATTCGCCCGCCACGAGCTTGGGCAGATAGACCTTCTGCTGCTCGGGCGTGCCGTGCGCATGCAAGCATTCGTAGGCGCCGTGCGACAGGCCCGGATACATCGTCCACGCTTGGTTGGCCGAGTTCAGCATTTCGTAAAGCGCGTTGTTCACGAATGCGGGCAACCCCTGGCCGCCGTATTGCGGATCGCAGCCGAGCGCGGGCCATCCCGCTTCGACGTATTGGCGGTAAGCCTCTTTGAAACCCTTGGGCGTCGTCACCACACCGTCGCCCGCGTACGTGCACCCTTCCTGGTCGCCGCTTTGATTGAGCGGGAACAGCACCTGCGCGCAGAACTTGCCGGCTTCTTCGAGCACCTGGTTGATCGTGTCGACATCCAGATCGGCATGCTTGGGCATGCCCTTCACTTCGTCTTCGACGTTCAGCAGTTCGTGCAGCACGAATTGCATGTCGCGCAGCGGCGCGGCGTACTGACCCATGACTTCCTCCAAAGGTTTCCAACGATGAGATCGAGCGGCCTGCCAGGTCGATGCGCCGAACATGACCTTGCCACTACCGGCGGCTCTCGCTCTGATACGAAACAATCGTTTTTTCCAACGCGGCCCGCGTGAGGCGCTCGGCATCGGGCAGATGCAGAAAGCGCGCGTCGTGATGCAGGCCGAGCGTGAAGCTATACAGTTCGAACAACATCAGATTCGGATCGGTGTCCGAGCGCAAATGCCCTTCTTCGACAGCTTGCGAAATGGCTCGCAGCAACGCCGCCCGCCAGGTCGATACGCTCAGCACGAGCTGCTCGCGAACCGGGTTGTCGCCACGGTCGTCGTATTCCACCGCGCCGCTGATGTAGATGCACCCGGTCATGACTTCCTGAATGCGCCGCTCCATCCAGCGGCCGAGCATCGCGCGCAAGCGCGGCAAACCGCGCGGCTCGCGCAGGCTCGGGAAAAACACCTCCTCCTCGAAACGGCGGTGGTATTCCCGAACGACCTCCACCTGCAGATCCTCGCGCGAGCCGAAATGCGCGAAGACGCCGCTCTTGCTCATCTGCATCCGCTCGGCGAGCAAGCCGATCGTCAAGCCTTCGAGCCCGTCCCGGCTCGCTAAATCGAGCGCTGCATCTAGAATTGCAGCTCGCGTTTGTTCACCTTTTCGCATAGCGTCTCTATACCGTTCTTATAGCTGTGCAACGAAAAATCGAACGGCCGTACTATTATTGAGCGCGACCGTCCTTGAAACAAGGACTTTATTAGAAACCGGAATCTAACCCGACGGGGCGACAGCCCACGTAGGGACGGATCGGCCTAGTCGTAACCGCCAACGGTCAATAGCTTCATCACCGCCCGATACAGCGCATAGGCGAACCAATTGGTCAGCCGTTCCGGCAACGTCCGAGCGGCGTAGCAGGCCGCATCGATCGGGCGCGCTTCGTCGAACGCCGTCAGCATCGCTTCGCGCAACTGTGCGATTTCCGGATGCTCGATCAGCACGACGTTCGCTTCATTGTTGAGCACGAGGCTCAGCGCATCGAGGTTCGAGGATCCCACCGTCGCCCAGTCCGAATCGACGACGGCCACCTTGCCGTGCAACATCGTTTTCTCGTACTCGCCAATCTGCACGCCTGCTTGCAGAAAGACCCGGTAAAGATACGGCACGGCCCAATCGAGCGCGGCGAATTCCTTGCGGCCGACGAGCAGGCGCACGGCCACGCCACGCCGCGCCGCGCGCACCAGCGCGCGACGCAGCTTGCGTCCCGGCATGAAGTACGGGTTGGCGAGCAAGACTTCATGCCGAGCCCGGCCAATGGCGACGAGATACGCCTTTTCGATGGCGCGCCGATTCACGAAGTTATCGCGCGCGACGAACGCCACGCTCGGTGCTTTCAGCGCGCGCTGGGCCGCGGACGCAGCCGATTCGCTTCTCGCGTCGCTCTCGCGCGACATCGCCTTCGTCAACGGCACGAGCGCGCGCGACATCGATTCCGCGTAAGGGCGGCGCCCGAGCGTCAAGCGCCGCCACTGCGCTTCCAGCGCCGCACTCACCTGCGCGACCACGGGCCCCGTCAATCCGACGGCGAAATCCCACCGAGGATGCTCGAGACGGCCGGTCGTGGCGGCGAAGTCGTCCACGACGTTGATCCCGCCGCAGAAGGCCACACGCTCGTCGACGAGCACGAGCTTGCGATGCGTGCGCGACAGGCCGAAGCGGCCGAACAGGCCTAGCCACCCTGGGTTGTAGATGCGATGCTCGACGCCGGCCGCGACCCACTCGTCGAACAGCGCGAGCCGGCCCGTCCCCAAGCCGTCGGTGATCACGCGCACCCGCACGCCGCGCAGCGCCGCGCGCACGAGTGCGTCCGAAACCGGGCGGCCGGCCTCGTCATCGCAAAAGATATAGGTTTCGAGCGAGACGCTTACGCGGGATGCATCGATATGCGCAGTCAACGTGGCGAAGTAATCGGCGCCGCTTGCGAAGAGCCGCACGGCATTGTCGGCGGTGAAACGAAGCCGCGAGGCGCGGCGTCGGGAGACGAGCGCCCGTCCGATGCGCGCGAGGCGGCGCGCGCCCCGTTGGCTCATGCGCCTTCGGGCCGCTGCGCAGCGCCCGCGAGCGACGCGCCCGCGCAGAGGCGCCGCGGCAGCTGCAAGATGGCGTCGCGGTTCGACGATGAGAAACAGCGCGCCGCGGCTTGCTCGTACGGCAGCCATAGGTGCGCCGTGTGCTCCCGCGGCGCGAGCGTGACATCGAGCCGGTGCGGGACTTCGAGCCCGAACCAGTGTTCGACATTGCGCGTGACGCCTTCGGCATAGCGATGACGCCAGACCGGATAGATCTCGTATTCGATCTGCTCGCCCCAATCGACGAGCGCGTCGGCGCTCACGAGGGCACTTCCCACGACGATGCCCGTTTCTTCCGCCACCTCTCGCGCCGCGGTTTCTTCGAGCGGTTCATCGATACGATCTTTCGAGCCCGTCACCGACTGCCAGAAGCCGGGCCGGTCGGCGCGCTCGATGATCAGCACGTCGAGCGCGGGCGTGTAGATGACGACGAGGACGGACTCCGGAATTTTCGGCGGCTTGAGCATGGTGTCGGGTGGGTGCGCGTTTGCCCGTCAGCATAGCGCGTGAGCGGGATGTATGCGATAGACGCGGTGCGGTGACGCGTCGGTGAGGCCCGCCGTAGGCGCATTGAGCAGCGCAATGCACCCCACATCGGTAGTGGCCCACGGTAGACTCGGCCGCTCCATACCCAATAACGAAAACACCCCGTAAATCGGAGGCTATCCGATATACGGGGTGCTCGTTTCGCCAACCCGCCTTTCGGGCAGCGACCGGCAGGCGCGCGCCTTCATCGGTCGCTGCGGGCAGGCCGTCGTCAGGCCTTCGGCTGCTCCGGCTGACGCAGGCGAATATGCAGTTCGCGCAATTGACGCTCGTCGACCGCGCTCGGCGCCTGCGTGAGCAGACACTGTGCGCGCTGCGTCTTCGGAAACGCAATGACGTCGCGAATCGAATCGGCGCCGGCCATCATCGTGACGATGCGATCGAGGCCGAATGCGATGCCGCCATGCGGCGGCGCGCCGTACTGGAGCGCATCGAGCAGGAAGCCGAACTTCGCCCGCGCTTCCTCGGCGCTGATCTTCAGTGCGCGGAAGACCTTGCTTTGCACCTCTTCGCGGTGGATCCGCACCGACCCGCCGCCGATTTCCCAGCCGTTGAGCACCATGTCGTAGGCCTTGGCGAGGCAGCGACCCGGATCGGATTCGAGCAATTCCAAGTGTTCGTCCTTCGGGCTCGTGAACGGATGGTGGGCCGCCACGTGGCGCGCCTCTTCCTCGTCGTACTCGAACATCGGGAAATCGACCACCCACAGGGGCTTCCAGCCCGCTTCCACGAGGCCGCTCGCCTTGCCGAATTCCGAATGGCCGATCTTCAGGCGCAGCGCCCCCAGACTGTCGTTGACCACCTTCGCGCGATCGGCCGCGAAGAAAATGATGTCGCCGTCTTGCGCGCCCGTGCGCTCGAGGATGGCCGCGATCGCGGCGTCATGCAGGTTCTTCACGATCGGGCTCTGCAAGCCGTCGCGGCCCTTCGCCACCTCGTTGACCTTGATCCACGCCAGGCCCTTCGCACCGTAGATGCGCACGAATTCGGTGTAGCCGTCGATGTCGCCGCGCGAAAGCTCACTGCCCTTCGGTACCCGCAACGCCGCCACCCGGCCGTCCTTCGTGTTGGCCGGCGCGCTGAACACCTTGAACTCGACGTCCTTCATCGCATCGGTGAGCTCGGTGAACTCGAGCTTCACGCGCAGGTCGGGCTTGTCCGAGCCGAAACGCGCCATCGCTTCGGCGTACTGCATGACCGGGAACGGCGCGTCGAGCGTGACGCCGATCGTCTCCGAAAAGACGTGGCGAATCATCTGCTCGAACAGATCGCGAATTTCCTGCTCGCTCAAGAACGAGGTTTCGCAGTCGATCTGCGTGAATTCGGGTTGACGATCGGCGCGCAGGTCTTCGTCGCGAAAGCACTTCACGATCTGGTAGTAACGATCGAAGTTCGCGACCATCAAGAGCTGCTTGAACAACTGCGGCGATTGCGGCAACGCGAAGAATTGGCCGGCGTTCACACGGGAGGGTACGAGATAATCGCGCGCGCCTTCGGGGGTGCTCTTGGTGAGCATCGGCGTTTCGATGTCGATGAAGCCTTGCGCATCGAGATATTTGCGCACTTCCATCGCGACGCGATAGCGCAAACGCAGGTTGTTCTGCATTTGCGGACGACGCAGGTCGAGCACGCGGTGCGTGAGGCGCGTCGTCTCCGAGAGGTTGTCGTCGTCCAGTTGGAACGGCGGCGTGATCGATGCGTTGAGCACCGTCAATTCGTGGCAAAGCACTTCGATTTTGCCGCTGTTCAACCCGGCATTGGTCGTACCTTCCGGACGGTTGCGCACGACGCCCACCACGCACACGCAAAACTCGTTGCGCACGCCTTCGGCTGCCTTGAACACCTCGGCGCGGTCCGGATCGCAGACGACTTGGACCAAGCCTTCACGATCGCGCAAGTCGATGAAGATGACGCCGCCATGGTCGCGCCGACGATGCACCCATCCGCACAGCGAAACGGTTTGGCCCAGCAGGTGTTCGGTCACCAGACCGCAGTATTCAGATCTCATCGACATGGTATTCGTCTTTCGTTTGGCATAAGGGGGCAACGCGCGGCGAACTTGGCCGCGGCGCGGCGCCTAGGGTCTAAAGGGGCGGCTCGACCGGACGGCGGACCGGCGCGCTCGCCGGACCTTGCGGGGCGACGACGCCCATCGAGACGATGTACTTGAGCGCGGCATCGACAGTCATATCGAGTTCGACGACTTCCGCTTTGGGCACCATCAGGAAAAAGCCCGACGTCGGGTTCGGCGTCGTCGGCACATACACGCTGACATGCTCGGCTTGCAGGTGATTGACGACGTCGCCGCCCGGCGCGCCCGTGAGGAACGCGATGGTATACGAGCCGCGCCGCGGGTATTCGATCAGGAGCGCTTTGCGAAACGCATTTCCGCTGCTCGAGAGCAGCGTGTCCGACACCTGCTTCACGCTGGTGTACAGCGGGCCGACGATCGGAATGTGCCGCACGATCGCATCCCACCACGTGACGAGCTTCTGGCCGACGAAGTTCTGCGTGAACAAGCCGACGATGAAGATGAACGCTAGCGTGAGCAACGCGCCGACGCCAGGCAGGTGAAAGCCGAACAGCCTCTCGGGCTGCCATGACGCGGGCAGCAGCAACAGCGTCTGGTCCATCGTGCCGATGATGAGCCCCAGCACCCACAGCGTGATCGCCAAGGGCACGAGAACCAGCAAGCCGGTCAAAAACACGGATTTCAGCGTCGTCTTCTTCATGTCTACCGCCAGGGAACCGCTTCTAAAGTAATCGGCGCGCGTGCTAACGCCGGCGCACATCGGTAGCCGATGCGCGCACAGGCGCCCCGACGCGTGCAGCGACCGGCGCGCAGTTGCGGGCGGCGGCGCGTGCTAGCGATGCGGCGCTTACGCGTCGGTCGAGGCCGACGCGCTGCTAGCGGCCGGTTGCGCGGCCGTGCTGTCCGATTTCGTTTCCGACTTCGTTTCGGCCTTCGCTTCCGGCTTGGCCTCGGAATTGGCCGCCCCGGCGTTCGGCGCGGCCGTTTTCGAGCCGCCGCGGAAATCGGTGACATACCAACCGGAGCCCTTGAGCTGGAAACCGGCGGCCGTTACCTGTTTGCGGAACGAGTCCTTCTCGCAATGAGGACACTGCGTCAGCGGCGCGTCGCTCATCTTTTGGAGCACATCCTTCTCGAAGCCGCACGATTCGCAACGGTAGGCGTAGATCGGCATAATTCTGTTCCCGACTATTTCCGACAAAAAAACGGTTGAGCGCTTGCAAAGCGTTGAATTATAGCCGCAATTGGCCGCACCCCGTGACCGAGGCGAAGCCCTGCGCGGTTTGCGAGATGGGGACGAGGCCGGGAAAAATCAAGCCCGCGGCAGCCGGGCGATCAACGCCTGCGCCAGGTCATCCAGCGCTCTCGCCCTGCGAACACCGGGATCGAATCGCTGACCGCTTCGTCCTCGACCAGTTCGAACGCGTCGCCGAGCAATGCGTCGAGCGCCGAACGCGATATGCCGAATGGCGGCCCTTTCGGCGATTCGTCGAAAAAGAAGAACCCGGCCAGCACGGCGCCGGACCGTAGGAGTTCCGCCATCCGGGCCGCGTAGTCGGCGCGGCGCTTGGGCGGCAACGCGCAGAGGAACGCGCGCTCGTAAATCCACTCGGGAGCGAACGGCGCACGATAGGTGAAGAAGTCGGCTTGCTCGACGAGCCCGGCGCGGGACCCGAGCTGTTTGCGCGCCGCGGCGACGGCATCCGCCGAAAAATCGATCGCACGCACAGTCCAACCGGCTTGCGCCAGCGCCGCGGCTTCATGCGCGCTGCCGCACCCAGGGATCAACACGGCCCGCGGAACGCTTCGGGCGACGAAGTCGGAGAATGCCGAAGGGACGCCGGCCTGATCCCAGGGCGTAAAACCCTCGCGAAAGCGCTCGTCCCAAAACTCGGCCGTGTTCGGATCCCGCGTCGAGAAGACCGGCGCTTCGCCGCCAGCGTTCGTGGGGACCGCGGCGCGCGGACCGGATGAGGAAGAATTGGCCATGGCGTTACGCTCCGTAAGCGAGGGCGAGCCACGCTCGCGCGAGCACTGCGCCCGCGCCCGCGGCCACGCCGAACAACAGCAGCGCTTGCAGCAGGCGGTTCGTGCGCTTTTGCTCGAGCAACAGCAGTTTGACGGCGGTATCTTGCGTGTGGCGCGCGCCGTCTTGCCGCTCGGCGAGGATGTGATGCACGAGCCGCGGCAGCTGCGGCAGCGTTTTGCTCCACTGCGGCGCCTCGACCTTGAGCCGTTCGTACCAGCCTCGCCAGCCGATCTGCTCGTTCATCCACCGCTCGAGATAGGGTTTGGCCGTCTTCCACAAATCGAGCTCGGGATCGAGCGAGCGGCCGAGGCCTTCGACGTTGAGCATCGTCTTTTGCAGCAGCACGAGCTGCGGCTGAATCTCGACGTTGAAGCGGCGCGAAGTGGAAAAGAGCCGCAACAACACCTGCCCGAGCGAGATGTCCTTCAGCGCCCGGTCGAAATACGGCTCGCACACCGCGCGAATCGCGCTCTCGAGCTCTTCGACCCGCGTCGAGGGCGGCACCCATCCCGATTCCAAATGCAGCGTCGCCACGCGGTGATAGTCGCGCTTGAAGAAAGCAAGGAAGTTTTGCGCGAGGTAATTCTTATCGAAGTCGGACAACGCACCGATGATGCCGAAATCGAGCGCGATATAGCGCCCGAAATGCGCCGGGTCGAGGCTCACCTGAATGTTGCCGGGGTGCATATCGGCATGAAAGAAGCCGTCGCGAAACACCTGCGTGAAAAAGATTTCGACGCCTTCGCGCGCAAGCTTCGGGATGTCGACGCCCGCCGCCCGCAGTGTCTCCACCTGGCTGATCGGCACGCCGACCATGCGCTCCATCACGAGCACGTTTTGAGTGCAAAACTCCCAGTACATTTCGGGGACGAGCAGCAGATCGAGGCCCGCGAAATTGCGTCGCAACTGGCTGCCGTTGGCCGCCTCGCGCATGAGGTCGAGCTCGTCGTGCAGGTACTTGTCGAACTCGGCAACGACCTCCCTCGGCTTGAGCCGTTTGCCATCGGCCCAGATTCGCTCCGCCCAGATTGCAAGATCGCGCAGCAGCGCGAGATCCGAATCGATGACGGGCAGCATGTTCGGCCGTAGCACCTTGATCGCAACGTCCTTGCCCGCGTGTTGGCCCGACTTCACCTTCGCGAAATGCACTTGCGCAATCGAGGCGCTCGCCACGGGCACGCGCTCGAACTCGTCGAACAATACGTCGACGCGCGCGCCGAGCGATCTTTCGATGATTTCGATCGCGACGCCGGAGTCGAACGGCGGCACCTGATCTTGCAACTTGGCCAGTTCGACGGCGACTTCGACCGATAGCAGGTCGCGGCGTGTGGAGAGCACCTGCCCGAACTTGACGAATATCGGCCCCAAGCTTTCGAGCGCGAGCCTCAGCCGCACCGCCGGCGGCGCCTTGAACCGTCGGCCGACCGTGGTGATGCGCAGCAAAAACCGCACGCGGCGATCGCTGATGCGATTGAGCATCATTTCGTCGAGCCCGAAGCGCACGACGGTGTACACGATCTTGAAAAAACGCAATAGACGCATGGCTGGCCCGCGGACTAACGTACGCGGCGCAACGCGCCTGCCTGGCGCGCAAGCGCCTGCTGATCGAGACGCTCGATCCGTTTTTCGACGCGCGCGAGCGCATCGCGGGTACGAGCCAGTTCGGCGTTGAACGCATCGAGCGCACGGCGGCGCACGAGCTGCGGATTCTCGTCGAGCAGATACTCGGCAATCGAATCGCGCAGACCGCGGCCCGCACGCAGGGCTTGGTCACCCGCCGCGCGCGCGAGGCCGGCGGCCCGGTGCGCCGGTGCGTCGCCGATCAATTTCGCTAAATCCTCCTCGGGTTCCCAACGCAAGTGCTCGGCCAGCTTCGCGAGCTGCGTGGCCAATTCGGCGTCGCCCTCGATCTTCACGTGCTTCATCACCGCCGCCTGACCGCCCTGTGTGAAGGCCGGTAGCGCATCGGGACCAATCGCCAGCGAGACGTCGACCGCTTTCGCGTCACTTGCATCGACGGCCGCAAGGTAGCCGTCCGACTCGATGGCGAAGGTCAAAACGATCGAGGAAAACGCGAGACGGGCCGTCTTGCCGGCGTAAGGCGCGAGGCGCTCTCGCGCCCAGGCTTCGCGAGCGAGTAAGTGGTTGACGGCGGCGGCAAAGGGCTTGGCGGCAAGAGTCATCGGGTAGGAATAAAAAGCCCGCGCCGGCGGCAGCCGATGCGGGCCTCTATTGTAGCGCCCGACGCCCGGGCGCTACCGCCGGCCAAATGACTCGGCACGAATGCTCCGAGCCGAACGGCCAGGCGCCGCTCAATGCACGGTTACCTGCTCGATACCGGCGAGCACCCACCCCGCGCCGCCCTGCTTGGGCTTGCTCAATTGCCAGATTTCGGCGAACGGCTGCGCCGCCTGGCCGGAAACCTCGCGGATCAAGCCGCTGTAACGCACGCTCGCGCGATATTCGAGGGGATCTTCCGCCAGATCGATCAATTCAGCATTGAGCTGCACGACATCGGTTTGGTTGCGATCACCGGCCTGAGCGGCATGTTCAAGCTTGAGTTCGGCGAAGACTTCGGGCGTGGAGAACGTGCCGATATCAGCGAGATTGCCCGCATCCCATGCGGCCTGGAGACGCACGAAGTTGACCTTCGCGTGATGCAAGAAAGCCGCTTCGTCGAAATCGTCCGGGCGCGCGAAAGCCGCGTGGCCGGCATCGGCCACGGCGGAAGAGCCCGCGGCGCCAGCGGCTTGAGCCTTGGCCGGCTCCGTGAAGACGTCGTTGCGCATCGACGAGGCGCCGCCTGCCCCGGCCAGCGCGGGCGTGATCGCGCTCCGGCGGCGCAGGGAAAGCAGTTTGCGCACGAGCCAAATTCCGACCATCGCCACAAGCGCGATCACGATGACGTTTGCCATCGCGCTCGCGAATGCCCCGCCTAGGCCAAAGTGCGACAGCAGCGCAGCGATGCCCAACCCCGCCGCCAAACCGGCGATCGGCCCAAGCCAGCGCGAGCGCGCGGGAGTGGCCTGCACGGGCTGCGGATTCTGCGAGCGCTGCGCTTGCGCGCCGGCAGGCGTCTGCGCGCCCGAAGGCGCCGTGCGGGTCGATTGCTGCGCGGGCGGCGTGGCGTCGCGCTGCATCGTGGCTTGCGATTGCCGGCCGAAGCTACGGCCGCCGCCCATGCGTTTGGCCTCGGCATCGAGTGTGGCGAGCGTACCGGCGGCCAGCATCGTCACCACCGCAAAGAGCCTGATTCGCTTCGTCAAATGCATTGAAAGCTGTTTGGAAGAATGAGAAAGCGAATCGGCCATTGCGATATTCCTTATGAGAACAATGAGTTAGGGGTTCTAATACTTCACCCCCACGTGCAAGGCTACCACGCCAGCTGACAAATTGTAATATTTCACACTGTCGAGCCCAGCCTGCTCCATCATCGTTTTCAACGTGTCTTGATCCGGGTGCATGCGGATCGACTCCGCAAGATATCGGTAACTGTCGGCATCTTTCGCGAATTTGGCGCCGAGCCATGGCAAAACTTTGAAGGAATAGACGTCGTACGCCTTCTTCAGCGGCTCCCATACCTTCGAGAATTCGAGCACGAGCAGGCGGCCGCCCGGCTTGAGCACGCGCCGCATCTCGGAAAGGGCGAGTTCCTTGCGCGTCATGTTGCGCAGGCCGAATGCGACCGTCGCCACGTCGAAGTAGTTGTCGGGAAACGGAATTTTCTCGGCGTCGCAGAGCAGCGCAGGCGTAACGAGGCCACGATCGAGCAAGCGGTCGCGCCCCACGCGCAGCATCGATTCGTTGATGTCGGTCAGCCAGACCTCGCCGGTCGGTCCCGCCTGCTTGGCGAACGCGCGGGATAGATCGCCCGTGCCGCCAGCGATGTCGAGCACCTTGAAGCCGGGGCGCACGTGCGCCTGCGCGATCGTGAACTGCTTCCAAACGCGGTGCAGCCCGCCCGACATCAAGTCGTTCATCAGGTCGTAATTGGTCGCGACCGAGTGGAATACGCCCGCCACCTTCTTCGCTTTTTCCTGCTCGTCGACGGTTTCGAAGCCGAAGTGCGTCTTGCTCATCGCGTTATCCTCCGCGTTTTTCAAATAGGTGCGCGATCGTATCAGCGCACGCCGTGCCGTTCCAGCGAGCGCCGCGGGCGGCCCTGGACAAATGGCCGCGCGCTCGGCGAGCGGCCCCTGCGCCGGCGCGGTCAGTGGCAGTGGCCGCCCGCGGCGGCGGGCGCGGCCATCGGCGCGTCGCGATCGACGCCGGCGGCGGTAAGCCTATCCAAGTAGCCGCGCCACAGCTCGTCCTGGCGCGTCGCCAGCTCGTGGAGCACATCCCACGAATAGATGCCCGTCGAATGGCCATCGGAGAACGTGGGCTGCAGCGCATAGTTGCCGACCGGCTCGAGCGAGACGATCGTCACGTCGCGCTTGCCCGTTTGCAAGGTTTCCTGTCCCGGCCCGTGTCCGCGCACTTCGGCCGACGGCGAATACACCCGCATCAGCTCGAAAGGGATCCGGTAGCTCGCGCCGCCCTCGTATTGCAACTCCAGCGTGCGCGATTTTGCGTGAACGACGATGCCCGTGGGCACCGGCGTACGCGAAGTCAATCCGCTCATTGCTTGCCTCTCGTTCGATCCAGCGATCGCATTGCATGCGCCCGTGCGGCGGCGCGTCGCATCTCACGGCAGCCGGGCTTCACGCGCCCGCCTGCGTCATTTCCTGGCGTAGCGCGTCGGCGATCAGCGTGGCTTGTGCGCGCCGCTGCGACAGCAACGCCTCGGAGACCGACCGCTGCCGCGGCGCCCAGATCGGCAACGGAAAATGCGCGTCGTTCGAAAACCGCGGAATCACGTGCCAATGCACGTGCGGCACCTGATTGCCCAGACTCGCGAGATTCACCTTGGCGGGGGCCAGCACGCGCCGTACCGCGCGCTCGGTCGCATACACTGCCAGCATCACGCGTTGACGCTCCTGCGGCGCCAAATCCGAAAACTCGGCCACGTGAGCGTTCCAAACCACGCGGCATAGGCCCGGATAGTCGTGCTCGTCGGCCAATATGACGCGCAACGCGTCGTCCTGCCAAAGCACGACGCCGCCTTCCTCACGGCAAAATACGCAATCCATGATCGCCCCTTCGCGTTCGACCCACGACGGCGAGCGCGGTTACACGCGTGCGCAGTTGCACGCGTGCGCTATTACACCAGCACGCGCTCGATCCCGCCATCGTTCGCGCGTTCGACGTAATCGGCCATCCAGTTCTCGCCCAGAATGAGGCGCGCCATCTCGACGACGATGTAGTCGGCTTCGATATTGGCATCCTCGTTGTAGCGCGAGAGCCCTTGCAAGCACGACGGGCAGCTCGTCAGTATCTTGACGTCGGCGGAACCGTTGCCCGCCGCGCTACCGTCGGCCGCGCCCGGGTTCGTGCTCGTCGAGGCGACGGGAATCTCGCGCAGCTTGGCCGCGCCCTTGCGGATTTCTTCTTCCTTACGGAAGCGCACTTGCGTCGAAATGTCGGGCCGGGCCACCGCGAAAGTGCCCGACTCGCCGCAACAGCGCTCGTTCTTCTCGATCTTATAGCCGTCGTTGCCCGAACCCATCAGCTCATTGACGAGCTTGATCGAATCCATCGTTTTGATCGGCGTATGGCACGGGTCGTGGTACATGTAGCGCGTGCCTTTGACGCCGTCGAGCTTGATCCCCTTTTCCAGCAGGAACTCGTGGATGTCGATGATTCGGCAACCCGGGAAGATCTTCTCGAATTCGTAGCCGGCCAGTTGGTCGTAGCAGGTGCCGCACGAGACGACGACGGTCTTGATGTCGAGATAGTTCAGCGTATTGGCCACCCGGTGGAACAGCACCCGGTTGTCCGTGACGATCTTTTCCGCTTTGTCGTACTGCCCCGAGCCGCGCTGGGGATAGCCGCAGCACAGATAGCCGGGCGGCAGCACCGTCTGCACGCCCGCTTCCCACAGCATGGCCTGCGTTGCCAGACCCACCTGCGAGAACAGCCGCTCGGAGCCGCAGCCCGGGAAGTAGAACACCGCCTCCGAATCGACGGTCGTCGTCTTCGGATTACGGATGATCGGCACGATCTTGTTGTCCTCGATATCGAGCAACGCGCGCGCCGTCTTCTTCGGCAAATTGCCGGGCATCTTCTTGTTGACGAAGTGGATCACCTGCTGGACCACGGGCGGTTTGCCCGTCGTCGCGGGCGGATGCGCCGTTTGCTTCTTGGCGAACTTCTTCAAGATGTCGTTGCCGAGCCGCTGCGCCTTGTAGCCGACGCCCATCATCGCCGTGCGGGCGAGGTTGATCGTCTGCGGATTGGTCGCGTTCAAGAAGAACATGCCCGCGGCCGAACCGGGGTTGAACTTCTTCTTGCCCATCTTGCGCAACAAGTTGCGCATGTTCATCGAGACATCGCCGAAGTCGATCTTGACCGGGCACGGCGTCACGCACTTATGGCACACCGTGCAGTGATCGGCCACGTCGTTGAATTCGTCCCAATGCTTGATCGACACGCCGCGGCGCGTCTGCTCTTCGTACAAGAACGCCTCGATCAGCAGCGAAGTGGCCAAGATCTTGTTGCGCGGGCTGTAGAGCAAATTCGCGCGCGGCACGTGCGTCGCGCATACGGGCTTGCATTTGCCGCAGCGCAGGCAGTCCTTCACCGAATCGGCGATCGCGCCGATATCGGACTGCTGCATGATCAGCGATTCGTAGCCCATGAGGCCGAAGCTCGGCGTGTACGCATTGCGCAAGTCGGCGCCCGGCAGCAGCTTGCCTTTGTTGAAGCGGCCCTGCGGGTCGATCCGCTCCTTATACGCGCGGAAATCGGCGATCTCGTCCTCCGTCAGGAATTCGAGCTTCGTGATGCCGATGCCATGCTCGCCCGAGATCACGCCGTCGAGCGAGCGCGCCAGCTTCATGATGCGCTCGACCGCTTTGTGCGCGTCTTGCAGCATCTCGTAGTTGTCGGAGTTGACGGGGATGTTCGTATGGACGTTGCCGTCGCCCGCGTGCATGTGCAGCGCGACGAACACGCGAGCGCGCAGCACGCGCTTGTGGATCGCCTGCGCTTCGTCGAGGATCGGCTTGAACTCGCCGCCGTTGAAAATCTGGCGCAGCTCCGCGCGGATTTCCTGCTTCCACGAGGCCCGAATCGTCCGGTCCTGCGTCACGTGGAAAACCGTCACGCCCGGCTGATCGTCCACGCGATCGGCGAATTTTTCGGCAAGCGCCTCGTAGCCCAGCTGCACGAGGTAGTGCTGCGCCTCGCGCAGCGGCAGATCGAGCTTGTCGCGCAGGAAGGTCCAGCGCGCACGCACGCGCTGCAGCAGTTGCTGCGCTTGCTGCACCCGGTCTTCGAGCAACTCGGCGCTGGGGATCTCGTTGGCGTCGTCGGTCTTGCCGAGCGGCAAGTTGCCGCCCTTGAAGAACGTTTCGAGCGCATCGACGAGCTGCAGCTTGTTCTTGATCGACAGCTCGATATTGATGCGCTCGATGCCGTCGGTGTACTCGCCCATCCGGTTCAACGGGATCACCACGTCTTCGTTGATCTTGAAGGCGTTGGTGTGCTTGGCGATCGCGGCCGTGCGGCTGCGGTCGAGCCAGAAGCGCTTGCGCGCCTCCGCGCTGACGGCGACGAACCCCTCGCCGCTCTTGCCGTTGGCCATGCGCACGACTTCCGAGGTGGCCGTAGCCACCGCATCGGCGTCGTCGCCCACGATGTCGCCGATCAGGACCATCTTCGGAAACGCGTTGCGCTTCGATTTCGTCGCGTAGCCGACCGCGCGCAGGTAGCGCTCGTCCAAGTGCTCGAGCCCGGCGAGAATCGCCCCGCCGCGCTTGGACGTTTCAAACAGGTAATCCTTGATTTCGACGATGCTCGGGATCGCGTCGCGCGCCTGGCCGAAAAATTCGAGGCAAACCGTGCGCATGTGGGCCGGCATCTTGTGCAGCACCCAGCGCGCCGACGTGATCAAGCCGTCGCAGCCTTCCTTCTGCACGCCCGGCAGGCCGGCGAGGAATTTGTCGGTCACGTCCTTGCCAAGCCCCTCCTTGCGGAAGCGCCGGCCTTCGATCGAGAGCGTCTCGGTACGCAGCAAGCGCTCGCCCGGGCCGAGATCGCCATCGAACCACTTCAGCTCGAAGCGCGCGACGTCGACGTCGTGGATCTTGCCGCGATTGTGCTCGAGCCGCGTGACTTCGAGCCAGTTACCCTCCGGATCGACCATCCGCCACCAGGCCAGATTGTCGAGCGCCGTCCCCCACAGCACAGCCTTCTTGCCGCCCGCGTTCATCGCCACATTGCCGCCGATGCAGGACGCATCGAGCGAAGTCGGATCGACGGCGAACACATAGCCCGCGGCCTCGGCCGCCTCGGTCACGCGGCGCGTCACGACGCCCGCGCCAGAGAAGATCGTCGGGGTTTTGCCGGGCACGCCCGGCAGCTCCGTCAGTTCGACCGCGCCCAACTGTTCCAGCTTTTCGGTGTTGATGACGGCCGCAAACGGCGTGAGCGGCACGGCGCCGCCGGTGTACCCCGTGCCGCCTCCGCGCGGAATGACCGTAAGTCCGAGCTCGAAGCACGCTTTGACGAGACGCGCCATTTCGGCTTCCGTATCGGGCGTCAATACGACGAACGGATATTCGACGCGCCAATCGGTCGCATCGGTCACATGAGACACCCGCGAGAGGCCGTCGAAGCGAATGTTGTCCTTCTGCGTGCACCGCCCGAGTGCCTTGGTGGCCCGGCGGCGCAGATCGGCCATCGCGCCGAACTCCGCCGCAAACGATTCGACGGCGCCCCGGGCCGCGGCGACGAGCATCTCGACGCGCGCGGCGCGCTCGAGCCCCGCTTCGTCGGCATGCTCGGTCAGATCGGCGCGGCGGCGCTTTTCGATCTCGTTCAAGCGGTGGTTCAGCGCCTCGATCAGCAAAGCCCGCCGCTTCGGATTGTCGAGCAGGTCGTCTTGCAGATAGGGGTTGCGGCGCACCACCCAGATATCGCCGAGTACTTCATACAACATGCGCGCCGAGCGGCCCGTGCGGCGCTCGGCGCGCAGCTCGTCGAGCACTTTCCACGGTTCGTCGCCGAGCAGGCGGATCACGATTTCGCGATCGGAGAACGACGTGTAGTTGTACGGAATCTCGCGCAAGCGCGGTTCGGCGTCGGCGGCGACAGTGGCCGCGGCGCCATGCGGGTCGAAGACTTGAGGTGCGTTCATGGTCGGACGGATCGATAGGCCGGGCAAAGCGTCGATCGACGACTGCGGCCGGCAATGCGCGACACGCGCAATGATTTTTGGAAACTGGGCGTCGGGGGCGAGCGGTCGTGGCGCGGGTAGGCGCAAGCGCGACCGGCTCAAATCAGAATCGCGTGTGCTTTGTTCGGCACACTTACGGAACAAAGCACCAGCACGATCGTGCGTGACGGGCATGCCGCTGCGCCGCGGGACGCGCTTCCCGCGGGGCTGGGGTGAGTGGGGCGGTCCGTGGCTGCCAGCGCATTATCCGGTCCTGGTCTTAAAACAGGATTCTACCGCATGATCTGGATATGCGTGGACCGTCGATTTCGCAGCGGCGACACCCGCGGCGGTGCGCCCGAAACGCCGGACGGGCGGCCCGCGCGCGCTCAGCCGACCGTCCGTCCGGTCAATGCGAATTCGCTTGCGAACCCCCGGCATTGCCGCGCCAACGCGGAAAAGCGTAGGCCGTTGGCGCTATCATTGTCGTTTTCGCATCCGACCTACGCCGAGCGCTGCGCGCGCAACTCCCATGTCCTCGTCCCACGATTACCTGAAGAAGATCCTGACCGCCCGCGTATACGACGTGGCCCGAGAAACGGAACTCGAACCGGCGCGCAATTTGTCGGCCCGCCTGTCCAATCGCGTCTTTCTGAAGCGCGAGGACAACCAGCCCGTGTTCTCGTTCAAGTTGCGCGGCGCGTACAACAAGATGGTTCACATCGACGCCGACGCGCTGGCGCGCGGGGTGATTACCGCCTCGGCCGGCAATCACGCGCAAGGCGTCGCCTACTCGGCCGCGCGCCTGGGCGTCAAAGCCGTCATCGTCGTGCCGGTCACGACGCCGCAAGTGAAAGTGGACGCCGTGCGTGCGCATGGCGGCCCGACGGTCGAAGTCGTGCAAATCGGCGAATCGTATAGCGACGCCTATGCGCACGCGATCGAACTGCAAAAGGCGCGGGGCCTGACCTTCGTGCACCCGTTCGACGATCCCTACGTGATCGCGGGCCAAGGCACCGTCGCGATGGAAATCCTCAGCCAACACCAAGCGCCCATTCATGCCATTTTCGTGCCGATCGGCGGCGGCGGCCTCGCTGCGGGCGTTGCCGCGTACGTCAAAGCCGTGCGCCCCGACATCTTGGTCATCGGTGTGCAAACGGAGGACTCGTGCGCGATGGCGCGGTCGGTGCGCGCGGGCGAACGCGTGACGCTGCCGGAGGTGGGACTCTTCTCGGACGGCACCGCCGTCAAACTCGTCGGCGAAGAAACGTTCCGCCTGTGCCGCGATCTATTGGACGACATTCTCACGGTCGATTCCGATGCCCTGTGCGCCGCCATCAAGGACGTCTTCCAAGACACGCGCAGCGTGCTCGAACCGGCCGGCGCGTTATCGGTGGCCGGGGCAAAGCAATATGCCGAACGCACGAGCGTGACCGGAAAAACGCTGGTGGCGGTCACCTCCGGCGCGAACATGAACTTCGACCGCATGCGCTTCGTCGCCGAACGGGCGGAGGTGGGCGAGGCGCGCGAAGCCGTCTTCGCCGTGACGATTCCCGAGGAGCGCGGCAGCTTCAAGCGCTTTTGCGAGCTCGTGGGCGGGGAGCGCAGCGTAACCGAATTCAACTATCGGGTCGCCGATGCGAGCGCGGCGCATATCTTCGTCGGCGTGCAAATCAAGAGCCGCGGCGAATCGGCCGCCATCGCGAGCACCTTCGAAGCGCACGGCTTTCCCACGGTCGACCTCACGGGCGACGAGCTTTCCAAGCAGCACATCCGCTACATGGTGGGCGGACGCTCGCCGCTCGCGCACGACGAGCGCCTGTTCCGCTTCGAATTTCCGGAGCGCCCGGGCGCGCTGATCAAGTTCCTCTCGTCGATGGCGCCCGATTGGAACATCAGCCTGTTCCATTACCGCAACCAAGGCGCGGATTACAGCTCGATCCTCGTCGGCATCCAAGTGCCGCAAGCCGATAACGCGGCGTTCGCGGCGTTCTTGTCGACGCTCGGCTATCCGTATTGGGACGAAAGCAGCAATCCCGTTTACCGGCTGTTTCTTGCATGAGGCCAGCCAGCCGCGCGTGCTGACGCCGGCGTAAGAACATCACCGAACCGATGACTCCCGAACACTCCCCCCTCGGCAAGAGCACCACCTACACCGAGCAGTACGATCCGGCGCTGCTATTTCCGATCGCCCGCAGCCAAGGCCGCGAAGCGATCGGGATCGGCGCGGCGCCGCCGTTCTTCGGCACCGACATCTGGAACGCTTACGAGCTGTCCTGGCTCAATGCGCGCGGCAAGCCGCAGATTGCGATCGCGACGTTCTTCGTGCCGGCCGAATCGCCGAACATCGTCGAATCGAAATCGTTCAAGCTTTATCTCGGCTCGTTCGCACAAACGCAGGTCGACTCGATCGACGCGCTGCGCGACACGCTCAAGCGCGACGTATCAGCGGCGTGCGGCGCGACGGTGTCGGTGCGACTCACCGCACCCGTCGATTTCGCCAAGCTGGAATTCGACGAGTTCGACGGGCTCTCGCTCGATCGGCTCGATCTCGATGCGAGCGTGTACGCGCCCGATCCGACACTGCTTACGGCCGCGTTCGACGAAGCGCCCGTCGAAGAAACCCTGTACTCGAATCTATTGAAGTCCAATTGCCCGGTGACGGGGCAGCCCGATTGGGGCAGCGTGCAGATTCACTATGTCGGCCCGCAAATCGATCATGCGGGACTGCTGCGCTACATCATCTCGTACCGGTCGCATACGGGCTTTCATGAGCAATGCGTGGAACGCATCTTCATCGACATCCTGCGCGAGTGCCGCCCGCTGAAATTGGCCGTCTACGCGCGTTATACCCGGCGCGGCGGGCTCGACATCAATCCGTTCCGCACCAACTACAACCTGCCGATGCCTGACAACGCGCGCACCGCGCGGCAATAGCCCACCAGCAACATCGCGCGGCGCGGCGTCGGCGCGAGCGCGCCGACACGCCGTTTCCGCGCGGCTCAAAACGGTTCGGCCGCAGGCGCCATGGCGTCACCCGCGACCGCCGCCCCGCGCGGCACGAAGCGGCCCGCGCGCTCGCCCGATGCCGCACGGTCGCGGTACGACAGCACCCCGTTGACCCAGACGGCGTCGATGCCGTCGGCCACTTGGCGCGGATTGTCGAAGGTCGCGGCATCGCGCACCCGAGCAGGATCGAACAGCACGAGATCGGCGTGGTAGCCCACATGAATCTCGCCGCGACGCTCGAGGCCGAAGCGACGCGCCGACAGCCCCGTCATCTTACGCACGGCGTCCTCCAACGGCATCAGCTGCACGTCGCGCGCGTAATGACCGAGCACGCGCGGAAACGTGCCCCATAACCGGGGATGGGGCAGCGGATCGTTGGGCAGGCCGTCGGAGCCGACCATCGTCGCCGGATGCGCGAGGATGCGCCGAACGTCCTCCTCGGACATGTTGTGATAAACCGCGCCGGCCGGTTGCAAGCGCTGCGCCGCTTCCTGCTGCGTCACGCCCCATTCGTTCGCGATCGCCGACAGCAATTTGCCCGAGGCTTCGGGATGAGGCGTCGACCAGGTCACCGTGATGTCGATATCGCCCGTGACCTGCTTCAGGTCGAGCGTCGTCGAACTGCGGTCGTAGGGATAACAATCGCAGCCGATGCGCTGCGCGTCTCGCGCGCGTTCGAGCGCGGCCAGCACCTCGATGCTGCGTCCCCAGTTGCGCGGACCCGCACATTTCAAGTGAGATACGATCACAGGCACGCGCGCATGACGGCCGATGCGGCAGGCTTCGTCGAACGCTTCCAAGATGGCGTCGAATTCGCTGCGCATATGCGTCGCGTAAAGCGCCCCCGCTTGCGCGAGCGGTTCGGCGAGCGCCATCACTTCCTCGGTCGGCGCGCTGAACGCCGACGCATAAGCGAGCCCCGAACTCAACCCGAGCGCACCGTGCTCGAGCGCCTCGACGAGTTGCGCGCGCATCGCGTCGATCTCAAAGGGCGTGGCGGCGCGATCGAGCCGGTCCATATGATTGCTGCGCAATGCGGTATGGCCGACCAACGCCGCCACGTTGACAGCCGGGCGCGCGGCGTTGACGGCGTTCACATAAGCGGCGAACGTCGGATAGCGAAAAGCGTCGCGCTCGCCAAGCAGGTTCATCGGATCGGGCGGTTGCGCACGCAGCGTCACGGGCGAAGCGCTAATGCCGCAGTTGCCGACGACCACCGTCGTGACGCCCTGCGAGAGCTTGGGCAACATCTCCGGTTCGCGAATGACGTGCGTATCGTCGTGCGTGTGGACGTCGATGAAACCGGGCGCAAGTGCGCGCCCGTCCGCTTCGACGATCTCTTCCGCAATCCAATTCGACAGATTGCCGATAGCCGCGATTTTATCGCCGCGAACGGCAATGTCGCGCACGACCGGCGGCTTGCCGGTGCCGTCGTAGAGCGTTGCGCCGTAGATGAGCGTATCGGCGGCTTCGGGATGAGAATGCATAGGCGTCTCCGAATGCGAATTGCGGGTGCAAATGCGGGCAATCCTACTCGCACTTTCGGTACCATGGGAGGCCAAACGTCGGCTATGTCGCCGGCGCACGTTTATGCGAGGACGATTCCGATGACACTGACGATGACGAGCTACTCGACCGCTTCCATCGATCCGCTCGGCAAGGGGCTCGGCACGGTTCCGAGCGCGAGCGTGCCCCTCGCGCAAGCCGCGAATCTCGAATGGAACCTGCTGGACGAGGACGTGAGCTTGCCGGCCGCCGTTCTATATGAGGACCGGATCGAGCACAACCTCAAATGGATGCAGGCGTTCGTCTCCGAGTACGGTGTGCAGCTCGCGCCGCACGGCAAGACGACCATGGCGCCGCAGCTTTTTCGGCGGCAGATCGAAACGGGCGCCTGGGGCATTACCCTCGCGACCGCGCATCAAACGCGGGCGGCCTATCACGGCGGCATCGAGCGCGTGTTGATGGCGAACCAGCTCGTCGGCAAGCACAACATGGCGATGATCGCCGAACTGCTGAGCGATGCGGACTTCGAATTCTTCTGTCTAGTCGATTCGGTCGATGGCGTCGACCAGCTCGGCGCGTTCTTCAAGGCAGCGGGCCGCCGCCTGCAGGTGCTGATCGAGCTCGGCGTGGCCGGCGGGCGCACCGGCGTGCGCGACGATGCCCAGCTCGACGCGGTGCTGTCGGCCATCGCTCGCCACGAGGGAACGCTGCTGCTCGCGGGCCTCGAATTGTACGAGGGCGTCCTCGCCGACGAGCAAGCGGTGCGCGCATTCTTGCGCCGCGCGGTGCAGGCGACCGAACGGCTGGCCGCCGATGGCCGCTTTCAACGCACGCCGGCCGTGCTTTCCGGCGCGGGTTCGGCCTGGTACGACGTGGTGGCCGAAGAGTTCGCGGTTCAATCCAAAGCAGGTGCGATCGAAGTCGTCCTGCGTCCGGGCTGCTATCTGACCCACGACGTCGGCGTCTACAAGAAAGCGCAAAGCGACATCCTCGCGCGCAATCCGATCGCCAAGAAGATGGGCGAGGCGCTGTTGCCGGCGCTGCAGTTGTGGGCTTATGTGCAGTCGATTCCCGAACCGGATCGAGCGATCGTCGGATTCGGCAAGCGCGACGCCGCGTTCGACGCGGGCATGCCGATTCCCGCGCGGCACTATCGGCCCGGCGCGGGCGCCGCTCACCCGCGCGCGGTTGCGTCGCAAGAAGGCTGGGAAATCACCGGGATGATGGACCAGCATGCGTATCTGCGCATTCCCGCAGGCGCCGATCTGAAAGTCGGCGATATGCTGGCGTTCGACATCTCGCACCCTTGCCTAACGTTCGACAAGTGGCGTCAGTTGCTGGTCGTCGATTCGAACTACCGCGTCAAGGAAGTGGTCGAAACGTTCTTCTGAGTCGCGGAACCGCCGGGGACTTCGTCCCCTGCGTCGCCCGGCAGCGGCACGCATTGCCCGAGCCCGGCGATGCGCGCCTCGAGTTTAGTCAATGCATCGGACAGGGCGGCCAAGGCTTCGTCGGGCAACGCACCCATCGTTTCACGCAGAAACTCGTTGCGCTGCGGCAAGCTCGCCTCCACGGCGCACCGCCCTTCGCTCGTCAAGCGCACGTTCGTAATGCGGTTATCGCGAGTATCGACGCTGCGCTCGACCCATCCGATCGCCTCCAGCGCCTTCAATTGACGCGTGAGCGCGCCCGGATCGATGCGCAACCGCTCGACGAGCCGCTTTTGCGACCACGCTCCGTCCGGCTCGGTCAATGCGCGCAAGATCCGCCAGCGCGGCATGGCATGCCCGACCTGGGACTCGAAAGCCGACATGAACGCCCGGTAGGTTCGGCCGAACTGCTGAACGATGGCGACGTAATCTTCCATGGTGTAACCCTTGTTTGCTCGGCTATTCGGCTGCGGGCGAGGACTGCGCGCGGCGCTTGATGCTGACATGGGGCACGCGCCTGCACTGCCATAACGCCACGAGCGCAACCACGGCGGCGACCGCGATCCCCGCGTGAATCGCCGTCACGAGCGCCTCGCGCGCCAGCTCGAGCAGTGCCGCTCCATCGCCGCGGCCGGCATGGGCAAATGCATCGAGCAAGCTGTGCTGCGCGTCGCGATTGACGAGGATTTGCGGGTCGCGCATGGTCGGCCACCACTGGATCGCATTGCCGGCGGTCAGTGCGTCGCGTACCCCGCGTGCATAAAGATGCGTGATCAAGGTACCGGTGACGGCCGCACCGAACATGCCTCCGATCATGCGCAGCGATTGCAGCAGCGCTGTCGCGATGCCCAAATGCTCGCGCCCCGCCGTTTCCTGAGCGAAGATGGTGAGATTGGGCAGCACGAACCCGAGCCCCACGCCGCCGAGCATCATCCAGCCCATCAACAGCGCATGCGGCGTGACGCGCGTGGCGAGCGCGGTGCCCGCACAAGCGCACGCGAGCAACGCACAGCCGACATAGAGCATTGCGTTCGGGCGCGCAATGCGCGTCACGATGCGGCCGTTGACGATGCTGCCGATCGTGATGAACACGACGAGGGGCGTCACGATCAACCCGGCATCCTTCGGCGATAACCCGAAGCCGCCTTGCAATAACAGCGGCGCATAGAAGATCAACGAGAACATCGAAAAACCGCCGAGCAGCGAGAGCGCAAAGAGCGCTGCGAGGCTGCGGTTGGCGAACATATCGAGCGGGAGGATCGGCTGCGCGGCGCGCCCTTCCCACTTCCATAACCCGACGGCAGCCGCCGCGGCGAGCACCGCGAGCGCCGCCACACCCATCGAAAAGCCATGCTGCGACAGCGATTCGACGAGCAATTGCAGCGCGCCCAGCGCTACCGCGATCAATAGCGAACCAGGCCAATCCAACCGAATCTTGCCGCGCGTTTGGATATGCCGCAGATGCGGCAGATAGCGCCAAACGAAAACGAGCGACAGCAGTCCCACAGGCAGATTGACATAGAAGGCCGAGCGCCAGCCGTAGTACTGCGTCAGAAAACCGCCCAGCGACGGCCCGATCGCATTGGCGATGCCGAACGCCGAACTCATGAGCACTTGCCAGCGCAGGCGCACCACCGAATCCGGAAACAGATCCGGGATGCAGGCAAAGGCGGTACCGACCAACATGCCGCCGCCAATGCCCTGCAAGGCGCGCGCGAGCACGAGAAAGAGCATGCTGTTGGCGGCGCCGCACAACACCGATGCGCCCGTGAATACGACGATCGACGCGATCACGAACGGTTTGCGCCCGAAGTAATCGCCCAGGCGCCCAAAAATCGGGACCGTGATGACCGATGTCAGCAAGTAGGACGTGGCCACCCATGCGTATAGCTCGAAACCGCGCAGTTCCGCCACGATAGTCGGCAACGCCGTGCCGACCACGGTCTGATCGAACGCGACGAGCATCGTGACGAATGAGATGCCGAGCATCGCCAGCAGCGACTCTCGGAACGGCAGTAATTGCCCCCGCGAATGTTGGGGAGCGGTATGAACGGCCATTTTTGTAACCGCAATCGTTGACAAGTCAAATAATGCGGAATGATAGCATGACCGGCTCCGATTGGCTGGCGGCAAACGCAGGCATAGACTCGGGGAATCCGCTCAACTTCGGCGTTCATTCGCCAATTTACCGCATGGAACCGATCCCTATCGCCGACACGCATCTGTCCGCGGAAGACCTAGCCACGCTGGCAAAAGCCAAGCGGGCGCTCGAGACGCAGCCCCTGGCGATGAAATTGGCCGACGCCGTGGGCGCGCCGCTTGAGCGGCTGATGGCGCGCTTGCCGGCTTCGGCGCACGCGACGATCGCCGACGCAACGCGGCGCTCGCTCGAGAAAGCCCTTCAAGCGGCCGTGGCGACACTCGGCGCGCCCGCCTTGGCCGCCGACGAAAATGCATCTACGCGCGGCGGCGCGATTGCGAAGCCGCGCGACTGGCTGCACAAGGCGGCGGTGGTGGCGACCGGCGCCGCCGGTGGCGCATTCGGGTTGCTCGCGCTACCGGCCGAGCTGCCGGTTACGACGACGCTCATGTTCCGCTCCATCTGCGATATAGCCCGGAGCGAAGGCGAAGACTTGCGCGGCTTCGAGGCGAGGCTTCAGTGCCTGGCGGTGTTCGGCATGGGTCGCAGCGTGCAGGCCGAAGAGGCCGATCTCGGCTACTTCATCGCGCGCGGGGCGCTGGCGCAGGCTGTCTCCAAGGCATCGTCGGAGTTGGCAAGCAAAGGGGTCGCCGCGCACGGCGCACCGGCGCTCGTGCGGCTGATGAACGCGATCGCCGCGCGCTTCTCGGCGCAGGTCAGCGAGCAGGTGGCCGCCAAATCGATCCCCGCCATCGGCGCGGTGCTCGGCGCGCTCGTCAATACGGTCTTCATCGATCACTTTCAGCAAACGGCACACGGGCATTTCGCGGTGCGCCGTCTCGAGCGGCGATACGGCAGCGAGATCGTGCAAGCCGCTTATCGCAGCGTCGCGCCCGGCTCCGGCTGAACGGTGCGCTCGCGCGCATGAAGCCGCACGAACTGCGCCGCGCGGTCCAGCGCGCGCCTCGCTTCGGGCACGAACGGCGCCCATAGGTGCCAGACATGCGGCAGCTCGGGCCAGACTTCGAACTCGACGCGCACCCCCGCAGCGCTAGCGCGATCCGCGACGCGGCGAGCATCGTCGAGCAACACTTCGGTGCTGCTCGCCTGAATCAAGAGCGGCGGCAGTCCGGAGAAATCAGCGTACAGCGGCGAGAGATAGGGATGGGTGGGGTCCGCATCGCCCACATAGAACTTCGCGGCACGGCCGATCGCGGCCCCGCAGAACATCGGATCGCGGCCATCGTTCGATTGGATCGTGCTTCCCGTGGCGGCGAGGTCGGTCCACGGCGAAAACAGCACACCGGCGGCGGGCAACGGATCGCCGGCGTCGCGCAAAGCGACGAGCGTGGCCAACGCAAGGCCGCCGCCGGCCGAATCTCCGGCGATAACGAGCGATTCGGGCGGCGTGCCATCGGCGAGCAAGCGCCGGTACGCCGCCAGCGCGTCATCGAGCGCGGCCGGGAACGGATGCTCGGGCGCTAGGCGGTAATCGAGCGAAAACGTGCGGGCACGGGCACGCGCGGCAAGGCCGAAGACAAGGGGACGATGCGACGCCGGCGAGCAAAAGTAGTAGCCGCCGCCGTGGCAATACAGCATCGTGCGCGCAAGCGAGCCGGCGGCTTTGGGTTCCAGCCACTCCCCGCGCAGTGGTGCATCGCCCGCTCCATCGCGCACGGCTAACCGCCAGCCCGACGGAACCGATACGCTCCGAATGCGCGTGGCCGCATGCGCACGCGCGCGCTCGACGCTTACATGCGGTTTGAGGGTTTCAGGACGAAAGTGCCGCTTCAGCAGCCAACAGGCGATAACGCTTTGCCAGCTCATCGCGGCGCACCCCGCGAACGACGATGAACGAGGTTCACGTCAAGCGCACCGGCGCGCGAAAGCGGCGACGTGCCGGCGCGACATGACGGACTCGCACCCGCGAGAACTATTGCGGCCGGACCTGGCCGCGAATCTCGCCATTCGGATTCGCTTTGGTGTGGACGTTGAAGTACCACTTGCCGGCCATCAAATCGTTAGCATCGGTATCGGTCAGCGTTTTGGAGCCGGTGATCGGGCTCGTCAGCTTGTCTTTCGGGATGGGTACGACGGGCGGCGCGTTGCTGCCCACGGCCGCCGGGCCATGGAAATGCGCCGCCGTGGCCGGTCCGGTGAGCCCTTGGTAGGAAATGTTCCATTTCAGAACCTTGCTCGACGTGTCGAATTCGGCGTCGAGCTTGCCGCTGCCGGTAGACGTCGTCGGTGGTACTTCACTCGAAGGCTCAAGATTCGCCGTGAGCTTGACCGTGTCGGCAAAGGCGACGCCCGAGGCGAGCGCGCACAACAGAACCGCGACATTCAACTTTCGCATTGCATGCATATTGTTCTCCTGTCGGTAGACGCCGCGATGCGCCAACACCCGCATCTCTTGCGGCGTCCCACATACTAGAGCAACTGGAGACAAAGCGTGCGGACGAGCCATGCCGCGCGGCGCAATTGCCGCTAGCACACCTTGCGGAACATCGTGTCGACAACGGTGCCCGGACTCACCGTCACCCAGGGCGCATCGGGCGAACGCACGGCGCCCGCGGGTGCGCCGTCGGCGCCCAAATAATGTGTATCGAGCGTGCGCCATTGTTTACCGGCGCAATCGATTTGATAATGCGTGACCGATACGGCAACGGGCGCGCTCGCACCCGGCATCATCGCAGGCGCCTTCCACGTGGTTTTCGCGGTGTATTCGATGTAGCCGTCGGAATCGGTCGCCACGCTATCGGTATCGACGGCGTATGCCAGATCGCTAGCGCTCTTCAATGCCGTCCATTGCGTGGCGTCCGCGTAGGCTATCGAGCCGAGTGCAACCGAAAGGACGATAAGTGGGCGGAGCCAATTCATATTCTGTTCCCTGACGTTCGAATTTGGCCCGGCTTGCGAATTCGCTAATTATTTTGGAGTCCTGCGTATTTCCCGCACGATGGGTCAGATTCTAGCAGAGCATGCGAGCGGCGCGACAGGCAGCATGCCGGGAATCACGCAGTGCTGGCGCAAAGTGCGGGATAGGGTTCGGTCGTGCGCGCTCACCGAGCGGCATCGACTACGTGAATGCGGCGGGTGCTTATCGGCTCACTGTCACTGCGACGATGGCGCAGCGGACACTCCGGCATCGCTTGCCGCGTCGGCCGTCTGAAAATCCTTCGCGCGCAAACTGACTTTTTGCGCATAGGCCGACGAACCGCCGTAGCTTCTGAGCGCGGCGCTCACGTCGCCGCGAGCCGATTCGAGGTAGCCGTGCAAGATCGCCGAGCCCGCCTCGATGTTCGCTGCCGGCTCCGTCAGATCGAGGTTTTTGACGAGGCGCTTATGTGCGGCCGGCACGACCTGCATGAGCCCCGTCGCGCCGTGTGCGCCGCGCGCGCGTTCCTGAAAACGCGATTCGATCGAGATGATCGCCAGCACGAGCGCCGGCGGCAGCGAATATTTGGAGGCGGACGACATGACCGCTGCCGAAATCTCTTCCGCTTTCGCGCGGGCGAGCCCGAACTTGTGCGTGAGCAAGTCGCGAATGCGGTGCAGCTCTACGCCCATGGCTCCTCTAGCCACGGCGGGCGGCTCGGCAGTGGGCGCCGGCGCATCGGACTGCTGCGCGATCGCACGCGTGGCCAGCCCAAGGCAGAGGAGCAAAGCGCAGAGAAAACGGGGCATGAATGGTAGCGATGTGACGATGCGCCGCATTATAGCGGCTCGAATCCAACCCTTCAGGGGCCCGATCGGTTTCATCTGCCGATTGCCTCCCGGCCCGCCCCGCGCGCGTTGGCAGCGATTTCGCCTCGGCATGGTTCATGCGAAACGCGAGGTGTGTAGCGTAGCGGAGAACGGCATGCACATGGCGGACAACGACCCATCGGAATGGGTCATCCGGGAGGTCACCTATTTCGACCACCCAACCCATCGCTTCGTCGTCGGCGACATCGAAATCGACGCCGACCGGATTTCAGCGATCAAGGCGGCCGGTACGTCTTTGCGAGCGCATGGCATCGACGGCCGCGGCTACGCCTGCACGCCTGGACTGGTCAGTGCGCAAACGGGTGCGCTACAAGAGCAAGCCGGATTGGACGCACTGCTGCCGGCCGGCATTACGACCGCTGCGCGCATCTGCGCGAGTGGGCGAGCATGCGTGCGTGCAGCGCGCGGGACACGGGCGAGGCTGCGCCTCTATCTTTTGCTGAACGGGTTCGCTCGGGCTCGCACCGCATTGCGTAGCGAGGCAGCCGCCACGGTGCAGCCGGAGGTCCGCGCGTTCGAGCGAATCGAGACAGTGGTCGCGGCCAACGGCGGCCGGTTGCTGCCAGCCGTGGACTGCGCCACCATACTCTCGGCGCATGAACTCATTTACGCCGACCGCTTCGCGGCTGCGGCGCAGCGTCGGTTGGCCTTCGTCTTGTCGGATTGCGCGCCATCCGCCCGCGCCTTTCGCGAGCGGTTCTATTGCAGCGAGGCGCACCTGCTGGCGTTTCTGCAACTGTTGCAGCCAGGCGTGACCGTATGGGGAACGTCCCAACTGACGCGGCGCGACGTCGATATCTTACGAGCCTACGGTGGTGTGGCGGCCTCCGGCTCGCGCGAACGATGGCCGCCTCCCACCCGGCTCGCCCTTGGCGCGGAGAAGACGTCGATTCCACGATCCCACTCGGCTATCGGCGAAGCGGATACGTCCGGCATGGGCCAACGGACGTTTGAATTGGCCGTCGGGGCGAGCAACGCGGATGCCTTGGTCGACGCCGCCACGACGCACGCGGCCACCGCGCTCGGCGAACCCACCTGCGGTCGCATCGCGCCGGGGATGCGCGCCGATCTCTGCTTGTTTTCCATGACGGGTGCCTCGCCGCGCGGCGCCGGCAGCCACGCGTTCGTCCAGTTGTTCGAACGTGGCGGGCCTGACGCGGTGTTGGTCGGCGGCAAGCTCGCGTACGGCGCGATGCCGCCATCCTTTGATGGCGCGACCACGACCTTGCACTGCTTCGATTCCGACGCCGGACGATCCGACGCGAGACTCGCGGCGTCTTCATAAGTGCGCCCCGTACGCCACGCATTGGCTACGTGAGCCGGCGGCGGTCTCTGGCTGCGAGCAGACAGACCGCGCGCCGCCGTCGTCGAAAAATCACCCTCCCTCCGATGACTGCGGCGCATGGCACGCTCTCGAACGGGCGCGCGCGCATGGCCGAAAAATCCGAATTCCAATCAGGAATCTCGACCGCCCGTTGCGCACGCGGTCACCGGTTTCTTCTAACTAATTTCGGCCTTACCTCATACCAACCCATAACGGCGCGCCTATAAGTAACACGGCTAAACAAATTCCTATTTGTGTAAGCAAAGATTGCGTAGCAACACCACCCTGAATAACCACGTCATAAAGCGCCAAACGTTCCCGACTTCCGGCTCGGCTTATTGCTCGCTCAAATTCCGAATGGTTCTATCTGTGTGCAACCGAGCAACCCAAAAACAGACGAGTCGAATGGAAGGGGAACACCATGCCGAACGTAGCCGAACCTGGTCCGCAGCCGCCGGCCCCGATCGACCGATCCGGCTGCGAGAGCGCCGCGCTTTTATTACCGGGCGCCGCGCTTCCGGCATGCGGCGCGCGCGTCGACCCGACGTCCCTGTCCCTGCCTTTTACGCAGAGCGGCGCAACGCGGGCCCGTTCGGCGCTCGAGGCGGGTCTGCGCGGCGCATGGCATGGCGCCAAGCGCTTTATGCCCGATGCGCTGTTCCTAAGCTTGTCGCACTGGCGCCACGTGGGCCGCTGGCCCAACCTCGTCAAGCCGCGAACCTTCAACGAATTCATCCTTCAGCGCTGCCTGCATCCCGAGCCGCAATGGAGCATGCTCGCCGATAAACTCGCCGTGCGCGAGTTCGTTAAACAGCGCATCGGCGAAGCGCATCTCATCCCGCTCATCGCCACCCCCGATGTGTTCGATCGAGCGCTATACGATTGCCTGCCGAACGCTTTCGTCATGAAGGCCAATCATGGCTGCGGTTACGTCAAGATCGTCGACGACAAACGCCAAACGTCCCTCGACGAATTGAACCGTCTCGCCCAACAATGGCTAGCTGAGGATTTTTACCGCGCGTCTCGCGAGCGGCATTACCGCGCGATAACGCCGCGGCTTTACTTCGAGCAATTGCTGCTCGACCAAAGCGGCCACGTGCCCGCCGATCTAAAACTCAATATGTTCGGCCGCGATGCGAATGGCGAGCCGATCATTTACGCCGGCATCGTATCCGACCGTTTCGGCACGCCGCACGGCGACGTATTCGATGTCCGCTGGAATCGCGTCGATATCGCCGTCGGCCATTATCCGCGAAGCGCTATTGCGCCGCCGGCGCCGCCGCATTGGGATGAGATCGTGCGTCTTGCCACGCGTTTGGCGGACGGTCTCGGCTATGTCCGCGTGGATCTGTACGTCCCCGACGGCAAGATTCTCTTCGGAGAACTGACATTCACCCCTGGCGCCGGCGTGTTCCCCTTCCATCCGGATCGAATCGATTACGAATGGGGACGCCTGTTCGAAGCCACGCTCGATAACGAGAAGCGCAACGGTCGCAAATACTTCAAACAAGGAAGCACCGTATGAACGAGCAGATCCTGAACACGCCGGCGGCAGAACCGGTTTCGCTCGCGCTTGCGCAGATCGAACGATCGCTGTGCGCGTCGACCGAGATCGACGCACGGGCCGACGAGCCGTTGCGCGGCACTTACGCCACGGGCCTCGCATGGATCCAGGTGTTCATCATGCAGCCGCACCCGAACCTCGGGCGCAAAGGCGCCGTCTGCCCGTTCGCGAAGCCCGCGCACGAGGAGCACGCCTTGATGTTTTGCGCCTTCGATGCGATGGATATGCCGTTCGCTACGTATATCGACACGTTGATGCGATTGCCGAGCATCTTCGACCGGCTCGCCAAGCAACGCCGCGAGCCGTCCGATCTACTCTCGCTCGCCATTTTTCCGCTCGGCTTGCGCGCGGACGCCTATTACAAGTTCATCGACTGCGTGCATGGGATTTTGAAGCCGTTCTACATGGAGTGCGGATTGATGCTCGGCGAGTTTCATCCTGCCAGCACCGCGCGGGGCGCGCATTCCCCGACGTTCCGCCCGATGCGCGCCGACGTGCCGTTGTTCGTGATTCGCGCGATGGCCTTGCATGACATTCTGTTCATCGACGGCGAATCGACGCCGCTCGGCATGCGCGTGCATGAACTCGAGTGCTACCTGCGTTGGAACGCGCATCGCCTACCCGCGAGCGAGAGCGAATTCATCCGCTCGCGGCTCGCGCAACGCAAAGCGCAGTTGGTTGGCGATGAAGTCGCTGCCGTTTGAAAAATCGATATTTTTAAAGGGGGATTCGCAACGATGGACGAATTGTCGTGGGAAGAATGGCAATCGCTTTGTGAAATGATGAACGGCTACATCAAGACCCAGGTGCTTTCGAGCGCGTGCGATCTTGGCGTATTCGACGTGATCGAGCGAGGCGCGACGCTTGCCTCATTGCCACGGCAACTCGAAATCGACGAGCACGGCTGCCGCGTGTTGCTGCTTGGGCTCAAACACTTGAAGCTGATCAGCGTCAGCGAAACGGGCAAGATCGAGAACGCGCCGCTCGCGCGACGCTGCCTGTTGCGAGGGGCCGCGCAATCGATGGTTCCGTTCGTGCATCTGAACGACAAGATCCAGCACCGCGCCTGCCTGCATTTCACGCAGTCCTTGCGCGAAGGACGCAATGCAGGCCTGGACGAATTTCCCGGCGACACGCCCACGCTCTATGGACGCATGGCGGTCGATCCTGCATTGGAGCGGCTCTTTCACGAAGGCATGGGCGCGTACACGCGGCTCTCGCCGCGCATGATGGCCATCGGGGAATTTAGCGACGTGTCGCGCTTGCTCGACGTCGGCGGCGGCGACGGCACCAATGCGATTCGTCTGTGCGAACGTTATCCGTCCCTGCGCGTCACGCTGATCGACTTGCCCTCCGTCATCGAAAAAGCGCGAGCGAACATCGCCGCATGCGGCCTCGAAGAGCGCGTGACGTGCGAAGCCGTGGACATGTTCACGGATCCGTGGCCGCAAGGCTGCGACGGCGTGATCTTCTCGCACGTGCTCGAAATCTTTTCGCCGGAAAAGATCCAGTTTCTCTACCGGAAGACGCGCGCGTATCTTCCTAACGGCGGTCATTTGTTCGTCTGGTCGCTGATGTGCGATCCGGATGAAGCGGGCGGCCTGCAATCGGTGAAGTCGTCGCTATACTTCGTCACGGTCGCGAGCGGACAAGGCATGGCCTACCCGGTGCAGGACCATACGACGTGGTTGCGCGACGCCGGCTTCGACGTAGTGGCCGAGTACGACGCGCGCACGATCGATCACTGTGCGCTCGTAGCGCGCTGATGGGCAGTGAGCGCCTCCTTCCTGACATGAGGGCAGCGTTGCAGCGTCACGGGATAGGGTGAACCACCCGAGCGCTGCACGGTCGCATCGATTCAGCGCTCAAAGCGCAGCACGACCCTGCGATTCTGCCGCCCTTTCTTCTCGATCTTCTCGCAAACGACCCGCCCGATCTCCGTCGTCTTCGCCACGTGCGTCCCCCCGCAAGGCTGAACGTCGATGCCTTGCACGTCGATGATCTTTATCGCGTCACTGGTTTGCGGCGGCAACGCATAGCGATTTCTCACCAAGCCCAGAAGCTCCGCGCGTTTTTGAGGCGCCACCAATGACGTCGTGACCTCGATCCCCGCCTCGATCAGATCGTTCAGCCGGCGCGTGATCAGGTCCTTGGTCAACTCCATTTCCGGCAGATCGAAATCGAGCCGCCCTTTGCCGCCGCCCATGCCGCAGCCGGTCACCGGCGCACTGATCAACGAGCAAAGCAGATGCAGGCAGGTGTGCATCCGCATGTTCTCGTATCGCGGTTCCCAGTCGATTGCGCCGTCCACGGCGCCTCCGACATCCACGGCTTCGCTCGGGGTCGACACGCGGTGCCATATCACCGCCCGGTTAGCATCGTCGCGAAAGGTCTCCACTACGCGCGCAGTGCCCGACTTCAGGTGCAAGAGCCCCGAATCTCCCGGCTGCCCGCCCCCTGAGGGGTAAAACATCGTTCGATCGAGCGCAATCAGGTCATCCCTCGCTTCAAGCACCGTCGCACTGAAGTTGCGCGCATAGGCGTCGTGGTCGAACAACGGGGTCGTGGCGAGGTTGGACATGGAATCGTCGAATCGGTCAAACATGGTTAGCTTTTTCGAGGAATGCGTCGGCTAGACCGACACACAGAGGGAGCTTTTCGCCAATGTTTCGGCTTTCCGGCCACACGAAAACCATGCGTATCCCGTACCTCACGACTTTCGACGAAAGACTCACCAGCGCTTCGCCTGGGTCTAGCAGCACGTGCCGGCACAACTGCCAGTCCAATAGATCGGCCAAGCGCTGTGCCCCGGCTGGCCGATCCCCCATGATGCCGACGCTATCTCCGGGCCTGATGCCGTAGGCTTTCATGAGATTGTCGAGATTGCTTTTCACTGCTGGTCTCCTCACGCACCGTGAGTGCTTTTCTTGCCGCTTCTGCCCGCACGGCGGAAAACGGTAGAGAAAGGATTGACGCCGCTCGCGTAGGCTGCCGCGGAAGCCACGATCAGCACGCCGCCGCCCAATTGCGCCGGCGTCAACATCCGCCCGAACGCGAAGAAATCGACCGTCACCGCGACGAGCGGGTACACGAAGCTGAGCACCGCGATACTGCTCGTTGCGGCCTTTTTGAAGGCGCCGTAGAGCAGTATGTACATGAACGTCGTATGAACGAGCCCAAGCGCTGCGATCGCGCCCACTTGCGACGGCGAAGCCGGCAAATCGTGGAAATTGGCCAACGGGATGAAAACCACCGTTCCGATCACCATGTGGCCCACCGCGATCAATTCAGGCCTGAGCGATCGCGAGAGCGACCGCGTAAACAATGTGGTGGCCGCGTAGAGCGTTGCCGCCGCCAGCGCGCACGCGATCCCGAGCCCATACGCAGGATCGTTGTGCTGACCGCCGGGCTGCGCGAGCACGACGAGCCCGGTGAAGGAAAGGACGAGCCAAACAATGGCCGCGCGCGACGGCCGCTCGCGCCGCACGAGAAACCCTGCGATCAACAACAGGAACGGCTGCACGTTGTAGACGACAGTGGTGATGCCGACGGACGTCAACCGATACGCCGTGAATAGAAAGCACCAGTTGGCAATGAGCGTCAAGGCGCCGAAGAACAGGTTGATGCATTCCTTCCTGTCGAGCCGCAGCGAGCGCAAGTACCCGCGAAAGAAACAATACGTTGCGAGCCCCACGGAGCCGATGGCGCAACGGAACCAGACGACATTGAAAGGGCTTTGGTGCGACATCAGCACGAAAAACCCGATGGTCCCTGAGATGACCATCGCAATCGCCATATAGAGCTGGCCCAGCCGCTCGTCGGACATCTGAGGGCCGCGGCCGCGCGCCGGTCCGTTCACTTGCCCGCTCATTGCTGCTGGACCTCGGCCTCGAGATTGACCAGCATCACGTCGCGGTACGCGGTGCCTTCCGTCGCCCCGAGAGGCGTCACCGCATGCTTCTTCGCGCGATCGACGATCAACGTGTCGAACGGATTCGACAGCCGCAGCACGTTCGTGGGTTTGCTGTCCATCTCCGAAATCACGCTGTCCGCCCCGATCGCGTTTTTGGTAAGTTCGATCAAATGAATGAAAACCAACGGCTCGTCATCGAGATGCAGCCAGACGGGCGAGCTGTAAGAAGCCCCGCCGCAGTTTGCTTTGTATCGAATGAAATGCACGCTGATGTTGACGGTCTCCTGCCCCACCCGGTCGCAATACTCATCGATGTAAGTGCTATCGCACCGGAAAAGATGGCGAAAAACCCGGTTCTCGAGCATCGATTCATCGATCGCCGGAAACACCCTGACGCGCCCGCCGTCGCTATCGTTGGCGCCGTACGATTGAAAGTACGACTGAGTCGGGTTCAGGCGTATCTGCGCCGTCTTTCGGTCGTAGATGATCTTGATCATCGCCCGATCGCGCACCGCGGCGTACGGATCGGGCTTCACCTGCGCATCGTAAAAGCGCTTGAACGATCGGTACTCGTCGTCACCCAGCCCTTCAAGGTACGCGCTGCCGGGCACGAACTTGAAGCCATTCACGATATTGATAAGTTCTCTTTTCATTTTTTGTCTCTCTACTAGCGCCGGCCCGTGAAACCCGTCAATTCAGCCGGTATCGCAACCCTTGCAGCGGCACGGCAGCCGGCGCCGCACTGATTCTTCGCATGACTTCGTCGATGACATGGTGAATACCCCATATGTCCGTGTACGAGTACACCCCTTGCGCGTATTCCTTTTGCAGATCGGCTTCGCGCCGCTGGATTGCGTTCGGCCAACCTCGATCCGCTCCGGCTCTATGATGCCAATCGTGAACGATGAGCGATCCCTGCACGATCAGTAGGCGCGCAGGAAGATGGACGAGTAAATGCTCGGCCCACCATCCGCTCCAAGCGCGTAGCCACCTCATCCCCGAGAGCCCGGAGGCAGGCAGCATCCGCCCGCAAAAACGGCCATGACTGTTCTTCACATGCGAGTCTCGGACTTTTTCGCCGCCCGAACGCAGCACCCACGCATGCTCGGTCACTAAATGAAGCAACGAGCAGATCTGATAGAGCGCAGTGAGTGGAAGCGCGATCGAAATCAGAAAGACCTGCAAGCCCAGCACGTGGGCCATGCCCGCCAACGCTGAAAACCACATGAGCGTCATCGCGATCCGGTAGGCGGGCGCATCGACCAGATTGCTCTTGATTCGCCCCCACGCGTATCGGAGATGGAACATTGGATTGACGCATTGCCACAGCAGGATCCATCGCATCCGTTCAATGGAGACGCCGGGCCGCAAACCCAACATATAGATCGCTGCCAGATCTTGGTCTCCCATCGTCGAAAAATCGCGGCCGTGGTGCTCGTAGACATGAAACTGTCGATACGCGTGGAACGGCTGCACGACGGTGAGCGTCGACAATAATTCGCACAAAATCAGGTTCGCGCGTTCCGATCGGAAGACGGCGTGATGGACCCCATGATGGATAACCGTGGCGACGATATAGCGTGCGCCCGAAACGGTGAGCGTCATGGAAATCAAAAGCCAAAACGCGCTGGCGGAAGACAGCGATATCGCCACGGATGCCGCCATCCCGCCAAGGAAAAGCGCGATGGCCCAAGCGGCGGATTCGAGCGGGCTGATCGACCTCGATACCCTGCCGTGCAGCTCCTTGCCGGTCAACCAGGTCCAAAACCCCTGAAATGGAAGACGTGTATAAGACTGGCGGATTGCCGCAGATCGTTCTAGTTGTTCTCGCAATATCATTCCGTCACCTTAAGCAATTTCGGCGACAATGCTATCAGCCGATCGCACCGGCGGATCACCGTTCAATTTCTTTGCCTGAGGGAGAATGTTTTTAAACCGCGATGCATGAAAACGTTTTTTCTCGACCACGCGCCGTGAATAAGGCGCGCTAGAACGATGCGGGCCGCGTGATACTATCGCCGGCGGTTTCATGCCGATTTTGATCGCAACTATCAACATCCAACCAATATTCCGAGAGCGGAGCGGCCATGCTTGACAGAAGCCAATTGGAAGCTTTTGCGGCGATCGTCGAACATCAAAGCTTCGAACGCGCCGCGAATGCGCTGAACATCACGCGCGGCGCGATTTCGCTGCGCATCAAAGCGCTCGAGGAAACGCTCTCGGCGGTGCTGCTGGTTCGAAATCGCCCGGTGCTGCCCACCGTGGCGGGGGAAGTCCTGCTTCGGCATGTCAACGCCGTGCGCCTACTCGAACAGGACGTCTATCGGCAGTTCGCACCCGAAGGCGGGCGACATCAGCGTGCAAGGCTGGCGGTCGCCGTGAATGCCGATTCGCTTGCGTCGTGGTTTAGCGCATGCACACAGGGGTTGCTCGAAGCGCTGCCCGTTGCGCTCGAAGTTCTCGTCGAAGATCAGGACCATACGGGGCCCATGCTGATTCGGGGAGAGGTCGTCGGGTGTGTGTGCAGCGAGTCGAAGCCCGCTCAAGGGTTCGAAGCGATCCGCCTCGGCACGATGGAGTACCGCTGCGTCGCCACGCCCGCCTTTGCGCAGCGCCATTTCCCCAACGGTCTGACGGTGCACGAGCTCTGCTCGGCGCCTGCAATCTTATTCAATCGCAAGGATTCCCTCCACGACGATTTTTTGAAGATGCTGTTCGGCGTGGAGCCGCGACAGTATCCGCGCCACTACTTCCCGTCGCCTGTGGCGTTGCTCAGCGCCATTCAAAGCGGCAATGGTTACGGCCTCGTTCCGATTCAACAAGCGCAAGGGCCGCTAGCAACCGGGGAGCTCGTCGACCTCTGCCTGAAGCGGGGACTTTCCATCCCCTTGTTTTGGCATCACTGGCAGCAGGAGCCACCGCTCGCTCGTCAGGTCACCGATTTCATCGTGCGCTTTGCGCGCGCCGCGCTAGCCTTCAGCGAAACGCCGGACGCATCGCCGCACGAGACGGAAAGCGCCGCTAAACCGCGCGCGCGTATCGGCGCCGGCTGAGTTCGAGCGCGAGGACCGATGTGAACATGCCAGCGCCCAGGAACACCAGCTCGACGTCTCCCGTGACGAGACCGAACCACTTGGTCGCGTAAAGCGCGATCGACGACAAACAGCCTGCGACGAGCGCACGTTGCGCGGCGACCGGCGGCACGGCAATGTTCAACAGCAACAGCGCGAACAGCGGGCCGATGCTAGCGATGTACACGATATTGAGGTCGATCATCGTTTCGATGATCGCCTGCCCCCGGCTTGCCACGATCGCGCCCAACAGCACCACGACAGCCGATGCCGGAGCTTTCGCGTCCGCTCGCGTGATCTCGGGCATCGCCAGTACAGCAGTCGACATGGCACGGACGACGGCCGCGCCCGAGCCGAGCGCGGCCGCAACCAGCGTGAGCAGCATGACCGTCCCCGCCCCGCTTCCGAGGCGCTCGGACATGTGAGCGAGGACCAATGGAATCGCTTGCTTCGCGTCGTCCGTATGCGCGAGCCAGCCCGCGCCGCTCGCTGCGAGCACCGCCGATGCCGGTAACGCGCCCACGACGATCAGCACGACGGCGGCGAGCGCGCAGCCTGCCACAGCGGCGGCCGGGCTGCGGGCCGCGATGATGAATTGCTGATAGTCGGCGCCGGTTACGACGAGAAAGACGACCGCAATCGTCATCGTCGCCAGCGCCGGGCTGCCCACCCGGTGGAGATCGTTCGCAAAGCGCGGGATCGCATGCAAATAAATGCCGAGTCCGCCGAGATCGATAACCGCTAGCAGCAAGACGATGCTGCCGGCCAATAAGCACAGCGCGAAGATTTTTGAAGCAACGCCGAGGCGAAGCCGCGCAGCAACGAAAATCGCTAACGACACGATCGGCAGCGACAACGTGCCGGGAACGCCAACCAGCGATAGCGTCGTGCTGGCCCCTTGGATTTGCGCAGCGAGCACCCCCGTCATCCAGATGACCGAGAGCACGGCGACATAGCGCTTCACGACGGCGCCATAGCGGTTCCCGAATAAATCCCACACGGGCATGCCGATGCGCCATAAGCGAGCCGAGAGAAACGCGAGAAGCAGCATCCCCACGCCCGTCAGCCACGGATACAGGCAGCCTGCCATGCCGTGCGACATGGCGAGTTCGCCCGAGCCGAAGAGAAACCCGATGCCGTAGCTGGCGGAAACGAGCAACGCCGCAACCTGCACCGTCCCCAACCGATCGCCGCTCATCGGGCCGGGGCCATGCTTTGACGGCAGCGTACGACGGCCGCACTACCCCATAGATACGACGTGCATACGACACCGCGTGCGCAGTAGCTGGGCAAGCACGAAAGCGTGCGCCAGACTTCGGGCAGGCGATAGTACGGCACCGCCGGCACCAAGTGATGCGTGAGATGGTATCCGTTGTTATGCGGGTGAACGATCCAGCGCCAGTGGCGTGCGACGGCCACATCGCGAGTAAACGAATAAATTCCGCCCGCGGTCATTCCGTAGTGGTCGCACATTTCACGCCACGTCGTGATTGCATGAAAACCCGTTGCTTTCGCTACGTACCAGGAGACGACGAAGACGCCGGCAAACTTCGGTCCCGCACTCAGTGCCAACAAAGCCGCGAGGGCGGCCCACCAGCCGACGAGCATCACCCGCCGGCCCGCGTCGACGTTCGAATCGACTAGATGACCGGCCACCGATGCGAGCCAGGCTCTCGCAGAAAACAGGAGCTTGCGATAGATGCGCCACCAATCCGGGAATGAACGCGTCGCAGGCGCGATGTAGTCGGGATCGTGCTGGCTCATGCCCAACATCGCATGGTGACGGGCATGTGCGGACCGGTAACGCGCGAGATCCGCGAGAAGTGCGGGCGCCAAGAAGACGCCTGCGATCATATCGTTGAGCCGAGGCGCTCGATAAAGGTTTCGATGACCGGCTTCGTGCAAGAGATTGCCGAGCGCACGTTGCCGATTGGCGATCACAAATAGCGCCGGCACCGCCGCGACAACGCCGAAACGGTAAAGGCACGAAACCGCCACCATAATGAGCGCCCAATCGAAAGCGATGTCGAACGCTGGGCGCACCAGACTGATTTTCCGCAGGCCCATCGCACTCATCCCGCGTTCGGCAAGTTCTTTGTGAACCTGATCCGCATCCGCCCATACGGAACCCGGGCCTGCATGTTGTCGATTCATCGCAATGCCGTCGAATAAGAAAATCGGAACGGAGGCAACTGGCCAAAGCGCTGCCATGACCTGCCGCGCCGAATTCTATCCAGCGAGCATCAATCGGTATCGCGGTTTAAAAATTATTGCCGAGCGCTAGTGCGGCTAACGCCATTGACCGAGCGGCGCACGGCATGCACCGCAACGGTGTTACTGCTTTTCTCGGGGCGCCGCACCGGCCGTGATCGAATGAAGCACGGCCATTGCCCGCGCGGCATGCTGAACAGGGACGAACAGATGATCGTGGTAAAAGGCCGAGACGGCGTTGCATGCGATGCCTGCCCCGGCTAGGGCGGTGCACACCGACGACAAGAAACCGACGGCGGCGAGATCGGAGTGGACCTCGAGCGTGATCAAGCGCGACTCGAATGAATACGGCAAGCGCAGCGATTCGGCGATCGATTTTTCGACGATCACCGTAAGCCCTTCGGCTTCGCGGAAGAGGCAAATCGGATCGATGCCATCGGGCAGGCGGTGATCGGCAAAGCTGCAGAACACGTAGTGCGGCGACGCCAACCGCGGCGCCATCTCACGCAGCAGGACTGCCAGATCGCGCTGTTGGCTCACACTGAATTTCCTCGCTTCGAATTTGCCGGCCGCGAAATACTATCACGCACGCAGATGGCGCCATTGCTTGCCGGCACGCCCGACACCCTACTTCGTAGCGAAGCGAATCGCGGAAGCGGTAATACTGAAGTCGAGCAGTACGCCCCCTTCGATGGGCAGCCTCTGCGCTGTCTCAAATAGTGCATCCAGCGGACGAATCGGCGCTGAGCGACGCCGCGAACGCCCGCCCCCTTGCCTATGCTGTAACGAGGACGATTCGGCGCCTGGCCGCGTGTCCGTCGCGATCGATATCGATGTCGCGGAGCACGAGCGACGCGGGCTTACTCAAGGGGCGGGGCGTGGAGGATGACCAACCGATTTGCACAGCAACAGTCGAGGTATTCGAATCCGGGGCCGAATAAGCACAGGCCGCCCGCGGCACAGCACAAGCCTTCAGACCTCACACGCCGCAACAAGGCGGTCGCGCGCGAGGCCAACCGTATCAATGCGCTGTCGCACGAACGCAGGGATCCGGCCCGCGGCTGGCCGGCTGGGCCCCAGAGCCAGCCGGCCGGCCCACATTGGACCGTCCCGCGAGACCTGCGGATCCCCGACTGGATGACGTTCGATCACGACGTCGCAAACTTGCAATTCGGGTCGGGCAACGCAATGGCGCGAGGCTCATGGCTCAATCGGCTTCTGTTCGCTGCCGCGCTCACATATGTTTTGCAACACGCGGCAGCGGAGGAGGCGTCCCAGCATTTAACCGAACTGCCCATCTGCGGGCCTGATGGGCTGGCCTCGGTGCTCCAGGAAATGATCGAAGGCACGCCGCAAAGACCGAAGGTTTCCGACCGACTTTTGAAGAAGGCGAACATCGATCCGGACAGCAACTGCACAGTCATCGTTTATCCAGTGAACAGGCTCAACGGCCGTCAGCAGTCCGAGCCGCAGCAGGTCCAAATGACTTGCCGCCAAGCCCATCTGGAGAAGGACGTCGCCGGATGGGTTGCGCAGCCCAGAGTCGCCCCGGCGCTCGAAGGTATCGCCTCCGCAAAGGAAACCTTTGACCGCGGCTTCAACCTTCATCTGAACTATTCGACGAGCGCGATCGCGAGAACGCTGGAGGAAGGATATAAAGAGAAAAACGTCGACCTGGAGTCCGACACGTCGATCTTGTCGATCTGCGTATCCCGCAAGGATCCGATGCTGGCCGGCGCCCCGGTCGGATGCGGACATCTCGGTCATTTGCACCGTGTAACGACAGCGGGCGAGGCGCAACACTATGCGATCGTTCCGAACCAATGCAACGAGGTGCAATCCGTACCGAACGACCCCGACGAGCTTATCGATTGGATCAAAATCAATTGGCACCTATTTTTCCGCGCCCCGCTTATCGACCCTGATGGCCCGCTTCAAGTCGTAGTGGAAAAGGTGAAAGAGGGGCTCACGCTCGCCGACGCAATCGACGAGAGTGCCCGAAGAATCGTCAACGATGTGTTTTTGCCGCTACGGGACATCTTCGAAGCGCCGACCCAGTTCGAGACGTGGACCCACGTCCTCAACGATCTTACCTTTCCGCTGTACGGCGTCGTCCGCGCACTGGAGAAGGGAGATTACGAGGAGGCGGTGCTTTCCGGCGTATTCGACGCTGCCACGCTGGTCGTTCCGGTTGCGAGGGCCGGTCGCGGCGGATGGCTGATGATCAAGCTCGTCAAAAAGCTGCCCGGGGGGCTCAGCAAGGCGGCGAAACTGAAACACCTACGCCATGGTCGCAAGTTCACCAAGGTGGTGGTCAACTCGCAACGCATTGCGGGAAATAACAATGTCGCCGAAAGGCTCGCAAAATATCTCGTTGAGAACAATACGTCGAAGCTTGCCAAAAATATGTCGCAGGGTGGCGTGTGCTGGGACGCCATCATCAGCTTCCAAAAAGAAGCGGGGATGATATCGCCAACCACAGCGCAACGGCTCCACAGAGCAACACGCGCCAGCAAATTCGACGAATTCCTGAAAGGCGGCCGGCAGATCGCCACCCCGACCGAATTCTCCAAAACGGCTGCGGGTCAGCGCATCGGGTTCGTCGACGTAAGCGACAATACCTTGAAGCACGCGATGATAACCATCGGGGATGGCAAGGCAATCGGCGTGAATAACGGCTTTCTCAACCCGAAATTCAGCCCCGGATGGGCGTCGATCGATTTAAGGAGAGACTTGAAGTGGCGCGACGGGCTCGTTCACTCCAAGGACGGTGGCGTTCATATGCGCTTGATCGTGGATGGCGTCAGCATAGGGTAGCCGTTTCGTCACCGCTCCTTTACCAACGACACGCGCTATGCCGCCTATCCCCTCCCCTCTGCATCTCGTTGGCGCAGCGCGCATTGCTTGGAATGCCCGCCTAGCATTTCTTATGAATATCCTATGCGACAATGGCGCCCGACTAAACTCGGGGACCGATAATTCAATGAAACGCTTTCTTTTGATTGCCTTGTGCGTGGCTTGCTCTTCCGTTGTCGCAGGCGAGCGTAGGCAAGTTCTACTTGAGAGGCCAGTTACTTACGCCGCGGGCGCGGGGGTCGTCGAGCGAGTCAAAGACGAGTGCCACATCGACGATATGTTGACGCGCCACGTCGGAGAGGCGCTTCGCCGGCTCAATCGGACGGGCGAAGGGACGATCGAAGCGAATGGCGCTGCGGGCGACGCCGAAATCCTGAAGCTGCAGATCACTTATGTGATGGGCGTGGGAGGCGGCGCGTGGACGGGGCCCAAAGCCATCTCGCTGTCCGCCGACCTAATCGACAACGGCCAGGTCGTACGACACACGAAGTTCAAGCGCTGGTCTGTCGGCGGAATGTGGGGCGCCTTCAAAGGCACGTGCTCGATTCTCGACCGCACGTCAGTGGTCATCAGTAAAGACTTGAGTCGCTGGGTACATAATCCGCGCTATGTCATCAAGGATGAAGACGCGCCCGATCAAGCGTCGGCGCCGGAGGCGGCTTCCGCGACGGGCGCTGCTACGGCGGCGCAGGATAGCGGTGAAAAATGATCCGGATTGAGCAGGCGCGTTGGCTCGAGGCGGTTGTTCATGATTGCGTGAACACGCAATGCCTGACCGCCGCTTTCAATAAGCGGGCGGCGGACTTGAGCGCGCGATATCGCGGCGGCTAGGGCACGCGCTTCGCGCAACGGCGTTGTAGTTGAAGCAACGCTCAAGTGTCCCCAAACCGTGCCGACATAGCGCGGCCAGCACAGCCCGTCGGCCATTCGTCGAAACGCGGACAAAAAGAAGAAGGCCGGAAAAACCGCACGCAATCGTTTGATTGCACTTGGTTTTCCGGCCCGGGTTCAGCAGCCGATGAACGGGTTCCGCTTAGAACGGAATATCGTCATCCATATCATCGAGCCCGCCTCCGGCTGCCGGCTGGCTCGGCCGGCTAGCACCACCGCCACCTCCGCCACTCCCCCCACTACGCGCACCGCCGCCCATCGCGCGGCCGCCGCCACGCTGCTCGGCCGGCTCACGGCTATAGCCGCCATCGTCCCCACCGCCCATGCCGCCGCCAGCGCCGCCGCGACCGCCGAGCATTTGCATTTGATCGGCGACGATCTCGGTCGAATACCGATCCTGCCCATCCTGCCCTTGCCACTTGCGCGTGCGCAACCGGCCTTCGATATACACGGCCGAACCCTTCTTCAAATATTCCCCGACGATCTCGGCAAGGCGCCCGAAGAATGCAACGCGGTGCCACTCCGTCGCTTCCTTCATTTCGCCCGATGCCTTGTCCTTGTAGCGATCCGTCGTAGCCAGCCGGATATTGGCGATGGCGTCCCCGCTCGGCAGGTAACGAATTTCAGGATCGGCCCCGAGGTTGCCGACGAGGATGACCTTATTTACGGATGCCATGAGTCTCTCCAGTTAATCCATTGCGCGACGGCGCCCGCTGCCCGAGCGCCAAGCACGCGACGCGTAGAGCCGCGTCAAATCTTACGCACAGGCTTCATATTGGCGGCGATTATAAGCCAGCCCAGCACGAGGCCCGAACATGCATAGAACACGGCGTCTTGGCCGACCGACTTCATCAGCCAGCCGCCCACGACGCCACCCAACGCAAGGCCGATCGACTGCGTCGTGTTGTATACGCCCGCCGCCGCGCCCTTGCGCGTGCCGGGCGCAAGCTTCGACACGAGCGAAGGCTGCGACGCCTCGAGAATATTGAACCCGAGGAAGTACACGAACAAAATCGCAGCCACGGACAAGATCGTATGCGGGGCCGTGCCGAGCAGCAATTGGCCGATCAGGATAAGCGTGATGGCGCCGCAAAGCACGGGCTTCATCTTGCCCCGTTTCTCGGCCACGATGATGGCCGGCACCATCATGACGAACGAAAGGCCCATGACCGGCAAATACACTTCCCAGTGCGAGGCGACAGGCAGGCCGCCCGCGACGAGAATGCGCGGCACCACGAGAAACAGCGCCGTTTGCGTGGCGTGCAACACGAGCACGCCGAAATTCAACCGCAACAGCTCGACGTTGCGCAACACTTCCGCGAACGGAGCGCGCACGTGCACGGGCTTGGGCGCGTCGGGCACGATCCACAGCACCACGCCGATGGCGAGCAGCGACAACCCGCCCACGAGCGCGAACAAGCCGTTCATTCCCACCCACTGATAGACGATGGGCGCGCCGACGATCGCCACGGCGAACGACATGCCGATGCTGCCGCCCACCATCGCCATCGCCTTCGTGCGGTGCTCGTCCGCCGTCAGATCGGCAATGAACGCGATCACGGCGGAAGATACGGCCCCCATCCCCTGGATCACGCGGCCCACGATGATCCACGTCATATCGTGAGCCATCGCCGCGACGAAGCTGCCGAGCGCGAAGATCAACAAGCCCGTGGCGATGACGGGTTTGCGCCCGAGCTTGTCGGACGCCCAACCGTAGAAGATGTACAAGAGCGACTGCGTCACGCCGTACGCGCCGAGCGCGATGCCCACGAGCAGGACGTTTTCGCCGCCGGGGATCGTCTTCGCGTACACCGAGAAGACGGGCATGATCATGAACAGGCCCAGCATGCGCAGCGCAAAAATGCCGGCAAGCGAAACCGTGGCGCGCAACTCGGGCGCGCTCATACGCGAGGATGTAACGGACGGATTCGACATCGGAAGCGAGCGTGGAAGAACCGGGGCGACGCCTTTAGGCCACTGCCAGCCCCCAAGTGAATCCCGTTCGGGCCGCCCCCGCAAGAGGACTTCCCCCTAAGGGCTGGCTTTCGGTGCGCCTTTGACGCCGGGCCGCCTCGAGCGCGGCAGCCCGCCAGGGGCTGCAAATATAGCGAGCGTGGGCTCATGCGCTCCCGCACGCTGTAAGGACGCTGTAACGGCGGTCTGGAAAAGTCGTTATAGTAGCAGGTTTGGCCCCCTCCCTTCCCCAGGTTCATGGAACAGATTCGTATCCGTGGGGCGCGCACCCACAACCTGAAGAACGTCAATCTCGATCTGCCCCGCCACCAGCTCATCGTGATCACCGGCTTGTCCGGTTCGGGCAAGTCGTCGCTGGCGTTCGACACCCTCTATGCGGAGGGTCAGCGTCGTTACGTGGAAAGCCTTTCGGCCTACGCGCGCCAGTTCCTGCAGTTGATGGAGAAGCCCGATGTCGACCTGATCGAGGGCCTCTCGCCCGCCATCTCGATCGAGCAAAAGGCGACTTCGCACAATCCGCGCTCGACGGTCGGCACCGTCACCGAAATTCACGACTATTTGCGTCTGCTCTATGCGCGCGTCGGCACGCCGTACTGCCCCGAGCACGAGATCGCGCTCGAGGCGCAAAGCGTCTCGCAAATGGTCGACGCCGCACTCGCCCTGCCCGAGGAAACGAAGCTCATGATCCTCGCCCCCGTGGTGGCGAACCGCAAGGGCGAGCATGCGGAGCTATTCGAGCAAATGCAGGCGCAGGGCTTCATCCGGTTTCGGATTCGCTCGGGAGGCGGCACGGCCAACGAGGGCACGGCGCACATCTACGATGTCGATTCCCTGCCCAAGCTCAAAAAGAACGACAAGCATTCGATCGATGTCGTCGTCGATCGGCTGAAGGTGCGTCCGGATATGAAGCAGCGCTTGGCCGAATCGTTCGAAACGGCCCTGCGCCTAGCCGACGGCCGCGCTCTCGCGCTCGAAATGGACACGGACAAGGAGCACCTGTTCAGTTCGAAATTCGCCTGCCCGATCTGCTCGTACTCGCTGCCCGAACTCGAGCCGCGCCTGTTCTCGTTCAATAATCCGATGGGCGCATGCCCGGATTGCGACGGGCTAGGTCAAATCACGTTCTTCGATCCGAAGCGCGTCGTCGCGCATCCGTCGCTGTCGCTCGCGGCCGGCGCGGTCAAGGGCTGGGACCGCCGCAATCAGTTCTATTTCCAGATGCTGCAAAGCCTCGCGGCGTATTACGAATTCGAGATCGATACGCCCTTCGAGGATTTGCCGGAGAAAATCCGCAAGCTGATCCTGTTCGGCTCGGGCAAGGAGCAAATCCCATTCTCGTATATCAACGAGCGCGGTCGCGCGACCGTGCGCGAGCATGTGTTCGAAGGCATCATTCCGAACCTCGAGCGCCGCTATCGCGAAACGGATTCGGCCGCCGTGCGGGAAGAGCTCGCGAAGTATCAGAACAATCAAGCCTGCCCCTCGTGCGAGGGCACTCGTCTGCGCCGCGAGGCGCGCTTCGTGCGGCTCGGGATGGACGGCGATGCGCGCGCCATCTATGAAGTGAGCGGCTGGCCGTTGCGCGACGCGCTCGGCTACTTCCAAACGCTCAAGCTCGAAGGCGCCAAGCGCGAGATCGGAGAGAAAGTCGTCAAAGAAATCGTCGCGCGCTTGATGTTCCTCAACAACGTCGGGCTCGATTACTTGTCGCTCGAGCGCAGCGCCGATACGCTCTCGGGCGGCGAAGCGCAGCGCATTCGCCTCGCTTCCCAGATCGGCTCCGGTTTAACGGGCGTCATGTACGTGCTCGACGAGCCGTCGATCGGCCTGCATCAGCGCGACAACGACCGTCTGATCGCGACGCTCAAGCATCTGCGCGATCTCGGCAATTCGGTCATCGTCGTCGAACACGACGAGGACATGATCCGGATGGCCGATTATGTCGTCGACATGGGCCCGGGCGCGGGCGAGCACGGCGGCATGATCATCGCCGAAGGCACGCCGGGCGAGGTGCAGAAGGATCCGGCTTCGCTGACGGGCCAATACCTCGCGGGCGAGCGGCGCATCGAATTTCCCGATGAGCGCAAGGAGCCCGACGAGCGGCGCCTGCGCATCGTCGAGGCGCACGGCAACAACTTGAAGCACGTCACGCTCGACCTGCCGGTGGGGCTCTTGACCTGCGTCACGGGCGTCTCGGGCTCGGGCAAGTCCACGCTGATCAACGACACGCTTTATCACGCGGTCGCCCAGCATCTGTACGGCTCGTCGACCGAACCGGCTCCCTACGAGCAAATCGAAGGGCTGGAGCACTTCGACAAGGTCATCAATGTCGATCAATCGCCGATCGGTCGCACGCCGCGTTCGAATCCGGCCACGTACACGGGGCTGTTCACCCCGATCCGCGAGCTGTTCGCCGGCGTGCCCGCCGCGAAGGAACGCGGCTACGACCCGGGCCGGTTCTCGTTCAACGTCAAAGGCGGCCGCTGCGAGGCTTGCCAGGGCGACGGCGTGCTGAAGGTGGAAATGCACTTTCTGCCCGACGTCTACGTTCCCTGCGACGTCTGTCACGGCAAGCGCTACAACCGCGAAACGCTCGACGTGCAGTACAAAGGCAAGAACATCAGCGAAGTGCTCGATATGACGGTGGAGCAGGCGCACGCGTTCTTCGGCGCCGTACCCGTGATCGCGCGCAAGCTCAAGACGCTGCTCGACGTGGGCCTGGGCTATATCCGGCTGGGTCAATCGGCGACGACGCTCTCGGGCGGCGAGGCGCAGCGCGTCAAGCTTTCGCTCGAACTGTCCAAGCGCGACACGGGCCGCACGCTCTATATTCTCGACGAGCCCACCACGGGGCTGCATTTCCACGACATCGCCCTGCTACTGGAAGTCATCCACCGGTTGCGAGATCATGGCAATACCGTGGTCATCATCGAGCATAATCTCGATGTGATCAAAACCGCGGACTGGGTCATCGATCTCGGCCCGGAAGGCGGTGCGGGCGGCGGGCAAATCATCGCTCAAGGCCGGCCCGAGCAGATTGCAAAATCGAAGGCGAGCTTTACGGGACGGTATCTCGCACCGCTGCTCGATCGCCGGTAACCGCGGCGCTCGTTCGCGGCTGCGCGTCACGCCGCCCGACATCGGTTGGAGACCAGACATATCATGGCTAAGCGCAACGAGGCCCCCGAAGACACCCGCATGCGGGAGGTCGTCGGACGTCCCGTGCGGCTCACGAGCGACATGAGCTTGCCGAAACTGTCGGCGGTGGAGATCGGCAGCTATCTGCTCGCCTTCGTCGGCATGTGGGCGGTGCTGCACTTCAAGCTACTCGGCGCGCTGCTCGCCGGCATGCTCGTCTATCAGCTCGTCCACACGATCGCGCCCGTGATTGCGCGCCACATGTCCAACCAGCGCGCGCGCTGGGTTGCCGTCGTGGTCATCGCAGCCGTGGTCGTCGGAGGCTTGACGAGCCTCTCGATCGGTATCGTCGAGCACTTCGAGCACACGGTGCCGAACATTCAAAACTTGCTCGATCAGGTCATGCAGATCGTCGATCAAGCGCGCTCGCGCTCGCCCGACTGGCTCTCCGCCATGCTGCCCGGCGATGTCTCGCAGATGAAGCAAAAGGCGGGGATGCTCGTGCATACGCACATGGAGCAACTACAGCAGGGCGGTAAGAACGTTGCGCGAGGGTTCGGCCATGTCCTGTTCGGGATGATCATCGGCGCGATGATCGCCATCACGAGCGAGCGTCATATGCAGCGGCTGCCGCTGTCCACGGCGCTCGTCGCGCGCGCCTCGCGCTTTGCGGACGCGTTCCGGCGGATCGTGTTCGCGCAGGTCAAGATATCGACGATCAACGCGGTATTCACGGCACTTTACTTGCTGATCGCGTTACCGATTTTTCATGAGCGGCTGCCGTTGTCGAAGACGCTCGTGCTCGTCACGTTCATCGCGGGGCTACTGCCGGTTATCGGCAATCTGATCTCGAACACGCTGATCGTCGCCGTCTCGCTCGCGGTCAGCCTGCCGACGGCCATTTCCTCGCTCGTCTTTCTCGTGTTGATCCACAAGTTCGAATATTTCTTGAACGCGCGGATCGTCGGCGGGCAAATCGAGGCGCGGGCTTGGGAGCTGCTGCTGGCCATGCTGATCATGGAAGCGGCGGCGGGCGTGCCGGGGCTCGTGGCCGCGCCCATCTTCTACGCCTACATCAAACGCGAACTCGTTTATCTGCGGCTGGTTTGAGGTTGGCGCGCTTCATCCGCCGTTGCCGGTCATCCCGCGCGCTCAACGAAACACGACCGTTTTCGTCCCATTCAACACGATCCGATGCTCGACGTGCCACTTCACCGCGCGCGCGAGCGTCACGCACTCGACGTCGCGGCCGATCGCCGTCAGTTGGTCGGGCGTCATGCTGTGATCGACGCGCTCCACCTCCTGCTCGATGATCGGGCCTTCGTCCAAATCGGTGGTGACGTAATGGGCGGTTGCGCCGATCAATTTCACGCCCCGATCGAATGCCTGGTAGTACGGCTTCGCGCCCTTGAAGCTCGGCAAGAACGAGTGATGGATATTGATCGCCCGGCCCGACAAGTGCTCGCACAGATTCGGCGACAAGATCTGCATGTAGCGCGCGAGCACGACCAAATCGGCCGCGTGTTGGTCGATCACTTCGAGCACGCGCGCCTCTTGCGCGGCTTTGGCAGCGCCGGTCGGGTCCATCAGCGGGAAGTGATGAAACGGAATGTCGTAACTCGCCGCGAGCTGATAGAAATCTTTGTGATTCGAAATGATCGCGGCGATTTCGATCGGCAGTTGCCCCGTGCGATAGCGGAACAGCAAGTCGTTCAAGCAATGGCCGATCTTCGAGACCATGATGACGACCTTCGGCTTGAGCGCCGCGTCGTGAATCTCCGATCGCATCGCAAACTCCGCGGCCAGTGGCGCGAACGCCTCGCGCAGCGCATCGAGCCCCGGGTCGCCGCCTACTTGTTGAAAGTGCACGCGCATGAAAAACTCGCCCGTGCGGCTATCGCCGAATTGCGCCGAGTCGAGAATATTGGCGCCGCGCTCGAACAAGAACCCCGATACCGCATGGACGATGCCGGGCCGATCGGGGCACGATAGTTTCAAGATGAAGCTGTGTTGGGTCGACATGACCGAGTTGACTCCTATTGTTTGATCCCTGCCGCGGCGCTTGCGTATCGAGCGCATTCAGCGCGTGACGCACGGTGCGGCGAAAAGCGTATCGATGCCCGCGCAGGCGTCCTCATCGATCCAACCGCGGCGCAGCATGCAGTCGAGCGTCGCAAGGCTCGCATCGACGGTCATCTCGCCGTCCTCGATCCAACGCGCGACTTCTTCAATGCGAGCGAGCCGATGTTCGCCCACTTCTCCGTCCTGGTTGCGCGGGGCGAAATCCTCGGGCAGCGGCAGGTCGTAGATGAAGATCTGCTCGGCCTGCGTGCCTTCGGGCAGCGACTGCAGCACATGCACGGTGCGTCCCGGTTCCGCCTTGCCGGCCAGAGCGGCTTCGATGCCCGCCTCTTCCCAACATTCCTTGACGATCGTCTCTTCGATCGACAAGCCCCAAGCAATGCCGCCCGCGACCACGTTGTCGAGCATGCCCGGGTCGGTGGCCTTGGTCTGGCTACGGCGCGCAATCCAAAGCTGCGGGGCGCGACCCGCGTATTTTACGATGCCGTTCAAATGCACCGCGTAGGTCGTCGTGCCGAAGAAGCGCGCGGCCGCGCGCTCGATGTAGGCGAGCGGCGCGGCGTCGAAGGCGTTGCGAATCGCGTAGGTCTCGTCGCGCCAACCGACGATGCGTCCCTGCCCCGCGAGCGCGCCGATGACAGCGGCCAGCGCCGCGGACCGGGTATCGGGGTTCGCATCGAAACGAGCGGCCAAGGTCACCGCCGCGGCGTCGATGTCGAAGACCTCGGGCCAACGCGCAAGCAGGGCGACGTCGTACTCGCGAATCCATCCGACTTGCTCGGAAGCCATGAAAAACGGACGGTGCGCCTGCGGCTCGAAGCGGCGCGCATGGGCGATGCAGGGCAAGCTCATTGAAACTCCTTGACGGTACGGCCGGCGAGAGAATCGATCGCGCCTCAATCGCGCAAGGCCACGCGCAATCCAAGCGCGATGAAGGTTGCGCCCGCGAGCCGATCGAGCCAGGCACCCACGCGCGGACGACGCTTGAGCCACGCGCCAAGCGCGCCGGCGAACAAACCGAAGGCGGAAAAGATCGCCAGCGTCTGCAGCATGAAAACGAGGCCCAGCTCGATCATCTGGACGGCGACGCGCTGCATGCCGCCCGGATCGACGAACTGCGGCAGAAACACGACGAAGAACAGCGTCACCTTCGGGTTCATCATGTTGCCGACGACGCTTTGGCGAAATACGGTGAGAAGCGGCACGGGAGCGCGCTCGTGAGCGCTCGCCAAGCCGCGGCTCGTCAGCGCCTTCACGCCGATCCAAATCAGATAGAGGCCGCCCGCGATCTTGACGATCTCGAACGCGAGCGGCGCGGAGCGCAAGAGCGCGGCGATGCCGAACGCGGCGAGCGTCGTATGGAACGTCAGCCCGGCGGCAAAGCCGAGCGCCGCCACGAGACCCGCCGCCCGGCCCTGCGAGATCCCGCGTGCGAGCACTTGCAAATTGTCCGGCCCGGGCGCGGCCGTGATCGCCACGGACGCGGCGAGAAACAACGGTAGGTTCGGCATATTGGATTGGATCGATCGAATTCGATGGAGCGAGCGGCGCGCATAGGGCTCCGGTACGCTGGCGCGGCATCGCGAGGGCAACCTAGACAACGGAGGCGACCGAGGCGACCAAGCACGCGCGCAGCGATGCGGCCTGCCCGTCAGTGTCCCGGAAAGTCCGTCACCGTATAGAGCGGCAAGCCGCTATCGCGCAGCAGCTTGGAGCCGCCCAAGTCGGGCAAATCGACAATGGCGGCGCCCTCGACGACAACCGCGCCGAGCCGCTCCAGCAGCTTTTTGCCTGCCATCATCGTGCCGCCCGTCGCGATCAGGTCGTCGACGATCACGACTCGGCTACCGCGCTCGCAGGCATCCTCGTGGATCTCCACGGTGGCCGTCCCGTATTCGAGCGCGTACGACTCGGATACCGTCTTATAAGGCAATTTGCCGATTTTCCGAATCGGAATGAAACCGAGGTTCAATTCGTAGGCGACGATCGGCGCAATGATGAAGCCGCGCGCATCGAGACCCGCGACGTAGTCGAGCTTCGCTTCGACATAGCGCTCGATGAACAGATCGATGAGCACCCGCAGCGTTTTCGGACGCTGCAACAGCGGCGTGATATCGCGAAACTGCACCCCGGGCAGCGGCCAATCGGGAATCGTGCGAATTTGACTCTTGATGAACGCGGCGGCGTCGTGGGGCGCATCGGCGGGCGCATTGGACATGAAATTCTCCGCAGGGATTCGGCCGTCCTCGTAAAGGGACAGCCGCTATCGATTGATGAAATAGGTCAGGTAGCAGGCAGCGCGCCTACGTCACACCGCGGACACGCCGGCGCGGCGATTGCGCAGCAAACGCTCCTCGGCCAGGGCCAGCGCCTCGGGCGGCCCGCGCAGCACGACGATGTCGGCTTCTCGCAGCTTCGTCTCCGGGCCCGGCTCGACGCCGCGAATACCGTGCCGCCGGATCGCCGTGACCTCCACGCCCATCGAAGCGAACCCGAGTTCCTCGAGCGAGCGTCCGACGGCGTCGGCATTGCCGTCGACCGCTACGGATTGTAGCCGCACCGCGTCATGGCCGTCGTCGTCGCCCGGATCGTCGGCGCCGCGAAAGTAGCCGCGCAGCAAGCTGTAGCGGGCGTCGCGCAATTCCTCGGCGCGCCGCACCACGCGCCGCATCGGCACCCCCATCAGCACGAGCGTGTGCGATGCAAGCATGAGACTGCCTTCGACGATCTCGGGAATGACCTCGGTCGCGCCCGCGGCGAGCAGTTTCTCGAGATCGGCATCGTCGACCGTGCGCACGATGATCGGCAGCGCCGGCTCGAGCTCGTGCACATGGTGCAGCACGCGCAGAGCCGACGGCGTGTTCGCATACGTGATGGCAACGGCCGCGGCCCGGTGGATGCCCGCCGCAACGAGCGACTCGCGCCGCGCCGCATCGCCGAACACGACCGATTCGCCCGCCGCCGCCGCGGCCGTCACGCGATCCGGATCCAGGTCGAGCGCGACATACGGCAGCCCTTCGTGCTCGAGCATGCGCGCGAGGTTCTGCCCAGCGCGACCGTAGCCGCAAATGATCACGTGGGCGTTTTGCCGCAGACTTTGCGTGGCGATGCGCGTCATGAGCAGCGATTGCTGCATCCATTCCGTCGAAGACAGCCGCAGAACGATGCGGTCGGCGTTTTGAATCAGGAAGGGCGCGGCCAGCATCGAGAGCAGCATCGCCGCCAGAATCGCCTGCAGCAGCGCGGCATCGACGAGTTGCTTGTCCAGAATCAGGTTCAGCAGGACGAAACCGAACTCGCCCGCTTGCGCGAGCCCCAAACCCGTGCGCATCGCGACGCCGGGCGTGGCCCCGAAAACCCGCGCGAGCCCCGTGATCATGACGATCTTGAGCAACACGGGGCCGATCAGGAACGCAAGCACGAGCAGCGGATGCGCGATCAGCACGCGCGGATCGAGCAGCATCCCCGTCGTGATGAAGAAAAGCCCGAGCAACACATCCCGAAACGGCTTGATGTCCTCTTCCACCTGATGGCGGTAAGGCGTTTCCGCGATCAACATGCCGGCGATGAATGCCCCGAGCGCAAGCGATAGCCCGAACTTGTCCGTGATGAACGCGGCCCCGAGCGTGACGAGCAACAGGTTCAGCACGAACAACTCTTGCGAGCGCCGCCGCGCCACGACGTTGAACCAGCGCGTCATGAACCGCTGGCCGACGTAGAGCAGCAGCGAGAGGGCGACCACGATCTTGAGCGCGGCGATGCCGAGCGTTTGCGCCAAATCGTGCGAGTCGCCGCCCAGCGCGGCGATGACGATCAAGAGCGGCACCACGGCCAAGTCTTGGAACAGCAGCACGCCGAAAATATTACGCCCGTGCTCCGTCTCGATTTCGAGGCGCTCGGCGAGCATCTTGCTGACGATGGCCGTCGAGGACATCGCCAGCGCGCCGCCGAGGGCGATGCTGCCTTGCCAAGTCACGTGCATCCAGCGCTCGAACAACAAGCCCACCAACACCGAAACGCCCACGGTGCCGATCACCTGCAGCAGGCCGAGCCCGAATACGAGGCTGCGCATCGCCCGCAGCTTGGCGAGCGAGAACTCGAGGCCGATCGAGAACATGAGGAAAACGACGCCGAACTCGGCGAGATTCTGCGCGCGCTCCGAATCGGGCGCGAGACCGAGCGCGTGCGGCCCGACAACGATGCCCACCGTCAGATACCCGAGCATCGGCGGCAAATTCAACGAGCGGAACAATACGACGCCCACCACCGACGCAAGCAGCAGGAAGAGCGTCATCTCGAGCGGAGAAATCACGGGCGTAGCGTCCTCGGTCGTCAGCGAAGTGCACGGACACGGGCAACGCGCCACGCATTCGGCGGTTTGGAGCGCCGTGAGGCGGCTAGGGGCCAGGCGGTCGAGCGCGGCCCGGCGGGGCGAACGACGCCTTTGCTATACTCCGGCGAATGATAGCGAAAATCAATGGCGACCGGGCATTGGCGCTCGCCCGGGAAGTCCTCGACATCGAAGCCGACGCCGTGCGCGGGCTTCGCGAACAAGTCGACGAGCGCTTCGTCGCCGCGGTCGACTTACTGCTGAGCTGCCGCGGCCGCGTCGTCGTTTCAGGCATCGGCAAATCCGGCCACATCGCACGCAAGCTTGCCGCCACGTTGGCGAGCACGGGCACGCCCGCCTTCTTCGTGCATCCGGCCGAAGCGAGCCACGGCGATCTCGGCATGGTCACGAAGGACGACGTCTTCATCGGCCTTTCCAATTCCGGCGAATCGGAAGAACTCGTCGCGATCCTGCCGCTCGTCAAACGCCTTGGCGCGAAGCTGATCGCGATGACCGGGCGGCCGCAATCGTCGCTGGCGCAGCTCGCCGACGTTCACTTGTACGCCGGGGTATCGAAGGAAGCCTGCCCGCTCGATCTCGCCCCCACGGCGAGCACCACGGCCGCGCTCGCGCTCGGCGATGCGCTCGCGATGGCGGTGCTCGACGCCCGCGGCTTCGGCGCCGACGATTTCGCGCGCTCCCACCCGGGCGGCGCGCTCGGCCGGCGCCTGCTCACCTATGTGCGCGACGTGATGCGCACGGGCGATCAGTTGCCGCAGGTCGGCGCGGATGCGACGGTGCGCGATGCCTTGTTCCAGTTGACGGCCAAGCGCATGGGCATGACGGCGATCGTCGACGAGGCGGGTCGCGTCGAAGGCATCTTCACCGACGGCGATCTGCGGCGCGTTCTCGAGCGCACGGGCGATTTCCGCGATTTGCCGATCATCGACGTCATGACTCGCACCCCGCGCTCGATCGGCCCTGACCATCTCGCGGTCGAGGCCGTCGAGTCGATGGAGCGTCACCGCATCAATCAAATGCTCGTGGTCGACGGCGAAGGCAAATTGATCGGTGCGCTCAACATGCACGATCTGTTCTCGAAGAAGGTGATTTGATGGCCGCCTCGCCCCTCACGGCCAGCGAACGCGCGAGCCGCGTCAAGCTGATGATTTTCGACGTCGACGGCGTGCTGACCGACGGCAGTCTGATGTTTACGGCTCAAGGCGACACCATGAAGTCGTTCAACTCGATGGACGGCCACGGCCTGAAGCTACTCGGCGAAGCGGGTATTCGAACGGCGATCATCACGGGGCGCCGCTCGGACATCGTGCTCGCGCGCGCCACCGAATTGCGCGTCTCGCACATTTATCAAGGCTCGCCCGATAAGGTCGCCACGTTCATCGAATTGATGCGCGAAGCGAACGTCACGGCCGAGCAATGCGGCTACATGGGCGACGATTGGCCCGACCTCGGCGTCATCACGCGCTGCGGCTTCGCCGCCGCCCCGGCCAACGCCCACCCCGAAGTGATCGCTCGCGCGCATTGGGTATCGGAGGCGCGCGGCGGGCAAGGCGCGGCGCGCGAAGTGTGCGACACGCTATTGCGCGCGCAGAACCGCTACGACGCACTGCTCGCGGCCGCTTGCGGGGCGCCGCCCGCATGAATTCCTCGCGCATCGCGTCGTTCTTGTCGCTGCTCGCGCTGGCCGCGCTGGCTGGCGGCACCTATTGGCTGCTGCAGGCGACGCTGCCGCCCGCCGCGCGCGGCGAAGCAGGCGTCAAGACGCATACGGCCGATTACTTCGCCGATAATTTCTCCGTGTCCGAGCTCGATCAGTCCGGCACGACGCAGTATCGGCTGACGGCGGCCAAGATGGTGCATTACGAGGACGACGAGAACAGCGACCTCACGAGCCCCGCCGTCCGGGCGTTCCAGCCGGGCAGACCGATCGTGACCGCCACCGGCGAGCGCGGCACCGTCAACGGCGACGCCTCGATCGTCGATTTGTACGATAACGCGCGCATCGTCCGCGCGGCAGGCGCGGGCGACCCTGAAATGCAAGCCGACTCGGTCCATTTCCGGGTACTCGTGAACGACGATGTGATCGAGACGGAAAAGCCGGTTAAACTTCGGCGCGGCCTGTCGATCGCGACGGCAAGCGCCATGAACTACAACAACGTCACCCGCGTGATGCAGCTTTTCGGCAATGTCCGGGGCGCCATCGCGGCTTCGGATATGTCCGGCGGCGGCAGCTCCGCGGCCGGGACGAAGTAGCCGGGACTCATCTTTTCGTAGCGTGACTGAATGAACGAACCGTTCTTGCCTATCGGACGCCGGTCAGCGCGCGTCGCCCTCGCAGCGACGCTGGTCGCGCTCGCCGGCCTTGCGTTCGGCCCCGCCGCGCATGCCGAGCGCGCCGACAAGGACAAGCCGCTCAACATCGAGGCGGATAAGATGTCCTACGACGATTTGAAACAGGTCACGATCTTCACGGGCCACGTCGTCGCGACGAAGGGCACGATCCTCATCAAGGCCGATCGGGTCGACGTGCATCAAGATCCGCAAGGCTACCAATATGCGACCGGCACCATGGCCCCCGGCAGCAAGGATCTCGCCTATTTCCGCCAAAAACGCGAAGGCATCGACGAATATGTCGAGGGCAACGCCGAGCGAATCGACTACGATGGCAAGCAAGACTTGACAACGCTTACCACGCGCGCAACCGTTCGCCGCTTGCAAGGTTTGACGACGCTGGTCGATGAAGTCCACGGCAGCGTCATCACCTACGACGGCCAAAACGACTTCTACACCGCGCGCGCGGGCAAAGACGTGGCGGGGCCGGGCAATCCGAGCGGCCGGGTCCGCGCGATGCTCTCGCCGCGCAACGGCGCGCCGGCGCCGCTCAACGGCTCGCCTGCCACGCTCGCGCCCGCCTCGCACATTCAAGGAAACGTGCCGCAGTGAATACGCTATCCCCTCACGCCGCGACGACGGAAGGCGCGAGCGCGCCCGAGCAAAACCGCCCCGCGAGTTCGCTCGCCGTGCGCAGCTTGAAGAAGCGCTACGGCACGCGCACCGTCGTCAAGGACGTCTCGCTCGACGTGAAAAGCGGCGAGGTGGTGGGTCTGCTGGGGCCCAACGGGGCGGGCAAAACGACGTCGTTCTACATGATCGTCGGCCTCGTGCCGCTCGATGCGGGCGAGATCGTCTTGGACGGCAACTCGATCAGCTTGCTGCCGATCCACAAACGCGCGGCTCTCGGTTTGTCGTACCTGCCGCAAGAGGCGTCGGTGTTTCGCAAGCTGACGGTCGAAGAGAATATTCGCGCAGTGTTGGAGCTTCAGCGCGACAAGGACGGCAAACGCCTTTCGAAGCCGGCGATCGCAGCGCGCACCGAGGCGCTGCTCGACGAGCTACAGGTTGCGCACCTGCGGGAAAACCCGGCCCTCTCGCTCTCCGGCGGCGAGCGCCGCCGCGTGGAGATCGCGCGCGCCCTGGCCACGAACCCGAGTTTCATTCTGCTCGACGAGCCGTTCGCCGGCGTCGACCCGATCGCCGTCCTCGAGATCCAAAAGATCGTCAAATTCCTCAAGCAGCGCAACATCGGCGTGCTCATCACCGACCACAACGTGCGCGAAACGCTGGGCATTTGCGATCACGCCTACATCATCAGCGACGGCTCGGTGCTGGCGGCTGGCGCGCCGCGCGAGATCATCGAAAACGAAAGCGTGCGCCGCGTTTATCTCGGCGAGCACTTCCGGATGTAAGGTCCGGATCACCGCCTCCAGGCATTTTTACGAGGCCGCGCGACGGCGCGTGGCCGTTCGACGCATCCCATCGTCGCCGCGAGGTTCCCGGCGCGTGGCAAAGTCTCTACAATGAAAGACACATTGCCATGAAAGCCAGCCTCCAACTTCGCCTATCGCAGCATCTTGCGCTGACCCCACAACTGCAGCAGTCGATCCGATTGCTGCAGTTGTCGACGCTCGAATTGCAGCAGGAAGTCGCGATGGCGGTATCGCAAAATCCGCTGCTCGAATCGGAAGACGAATGGATCGCAAGCCCGCTGCGCGTTGCCGGTGACGGCACCGTCATTGCGCAAAGTCCCACGTCTTCGGCGCCCGAGCCGATGAGCGGTGCGAGTTCGTCCGAGCCGGCCGAGCGCGCGGACGGCGGCGAGGCGTCGAGTTCGGACGATTACGGTCCGATCGGCGCGAGCGACGGCAACGATTCCTCGCAATGGAATCTGGACGATTACGGCCGCTCGTCCGGCGCATCGGACGACGACGATTTACCCCCGCTGCAGATCCACGAATCCACCACGACGCTGCGGGACCATTTGATGGCGCAGTTGCGCGTGACGCAAGCGAGTCCGCGCGATCGCGCGCTGATCACGTTCTTGATCGAATCGCTCGGCGACGACGGCTACCTCACTGCCTCGCTCGACGAAATACTGTCCGATCTGCCGGACGAGCTCGAAGTGGACCTCGACGAACTCGGCGCCGCGCTCGCCCTGCTACACAGCTTCGATCCGGCAGGCGTCGGCGCGCGCTCCGCCTCCGAATGCCTGAAGCTGCAGTTGCTGCGGCTCCCCGATTCGCCCACGCGCAAGCTCGCGCTCGAGATCACGGCCAACCACCTCGAATTGCTGGCGGCGCGCGATTTCACGCGGTTGCGCAAGCAACTAAAGGCGGGCGACGACGAACTGCGCGATGCGCAGACGCTGATCCGCTCGCTCGAACCGTTTCCGGGCGCCGCGTACGGCAAGGCCGAGGCCGATTACGTCGTGCCGGACATCATGGTCAGGAAGACTTCCGGCGGCTGGCAAGCCGAACTGAACCCGGAGGTGATGCCGCGTCTGCGTATCAACCATCTCTACGCGAATATTTTGCGCAACAATCGCGGCGATCCCGGTAGCGGCTCCCTGCGTCAGCAGTTGCAGGAAGCGCGTTGGCTGATCAAGAATATCCAGCAGCGATTCGAGACGATCCTGCGCGTCGCGCAGGCCATCGTCGAGCGGCAGAAGAACTTTTTCGTGCACGGCGAAATCGCGATGCGCCCCTTGGTTTTGCGAGAAATAGCTGATACGCTGGGCCTACACGAATCGACGGTATCGCGTGTGACAACCGGCAAGTACATGCTCACGCCCTTCGGGACGCTCGAGTTCAAGTACTTCTTCGGGTCCCACGTATCGACCGATACGGGGGGCGCGGCCTCATCCACGGCCATTCGCGCGCTGATCAAGCAACTGATAGGAGCCGAAGACTCGAAAACTCCCCTTTCGGACAGCCGCATAGCCGAACTGCTGGCGGAGCAAGGATTCGTGGTCGCACGCCGGACGGTCGCCAAGTACCGCGAAGCACTCAAGATCCCCGCAGTCAATTTGCGCAAGTCTCTTTAAGCTTTCCGCGTTTTGCGGGGAGCGTTTACCGGCCCTGACGCCATCAGCGGATTTGGCCGGCCGATACGACCCGCCGCTCGTCAGTCACGCGGGGTGATGACTCGAGCGGGCCGCTCCCGACCGGCGCAGGCGCACCGATGGTGTCCAGGCAGCCTTTTGTTTGGAGAGCACTATGAATCTGAAGATCAGTGGACACCATCTCGAAGTCACGCCGGCGTTGCGAGAATACGTGATCACCAAGCTCGACAAGGTGCTAAGACATTTCGATCAGGTGATCGATGGCAATGTGGTCCTCTCGGTCGACAACCATAAGGAAAAGGATAAGCGGCAGAAGGTTGAAATCAACCTTCACTTAAAGGGCAAGGATATCTTCATCGAAAGCGCCAACGGCGATCTGTACGCAGCGATCGATCTCATGGTCGATCGGCTCGACCGGCAGGTCGTACGACATAAAGGGCGCATTCAAGAGCATCAGCACGATGCGATCAAACATCAGGACGTGCCTCTGCCTCTGGTAGGAGAGCAGGCACAGCCGTAAGACGACGATCGACGCCGAGACCGTCTCACCCCGCGCAAAAGCCGCTCCGTTGAGCGGCTTTTTTTCATGGCGAAGCGAACTTGCAGCGCTGCACTAGGGCCGGCACACCACCTGCTTCGGCCCTGTTCTATAATGTGCCGGTTATTTAGGGCAGCCGGCCGCACTGCAGCCCGTCGGCGTCGGCAAGAACACAGCCGGCGCGCACGGCCGAAAATCGACATCAGCCAGTTGCCGCGAGGAGCGCCCAGGCGACGCGTTAGCCTGCCAACATGAATCGTTTAGCCAAATTTCTACCGCTCGAAAACGTCGTTATCGGCCTTTCCGTCACCAGCAAGAAGCGCGTGTTCGAGCAAGCGGGCTTGATCTTCGAAAACCAGAACGGAATCGCCCGCAGCGCAGTGACCGACAATCTCTTTGCTCGCGAACGGCTCGGCTCCACCGCCCTAGGCGAAGGCGTCGCGATCCCTCACGGGCGCATCAAGGGGCTCAAGCAACCGCTGGCCGCTTTCGTGCGCCTCGATCAGCCGATCCCGTTCGAATCGCCCGATGGGCAACCGGTCGCGCTCCTGATCTTCCTGCTCGTGCCCGAACAGGCCACGCAGCAGCACTTGGAAATCCTTTCGGAAATCGCGCAATTGCTGTCCGACCGGGAAGCACGCGAGCGCCTGCACACCGAGCAAAACCGCGAAGAGTTGCATCGCCTGCTCACCCAATGGCACCCTTGAGCATACCGTAACGCCGGAGCCTCGAGCTGCGGCGCGTCGGCACGGCGCCCGACCCGCGCCGCTCATCGGCCTTGGCGGGCAGCTCGACGCATGTCGTCGCCGCGCGCGCCGCGGTCAAACTGGAGCAACGGATTCATGGATACGTCCAGCATCAACGCCCAAAGCATTTTCGACGACAACGCCGCCATGCTCAAATTGAGCTGGCTGACGGGGCATGAGGGCTGGGAACGCGGTTTCTCGGCCGAAACCGTCGCCAATGCAACGTCGAGCGCCGACCTCGTCGGCCACTTGAATCTGATTCACCCGAATCGAATCCAAGTGCTCGGCGAAGCCGAAGTCAACTACTACCAGCGGCAAACCGAGGAAGACCGCTCGCGCCACATGGCCGAGCTGATCGCGCTCGAGCCGCCGTTTCTCGTCGTGGCGGGGGGCGTCGCCGCGCCGCCGGAACTCGTCCTGCGCTGCACGCGCTCTTCCACGCCGCTGTTTACGACGCCGATGTCGCCCGCCGCCGTCATCGACAGCCTGCGCCTTTACATGTCGCGCATCCTCGCGCCGCGTGCAACGCTGCACGGCGTATTTCTCGACATTCTCGGCATGGGCGTGCTGTTGACGGGCGACTCGGGCCTCGGCAAAAGCGAGCTTGGCCTCGAGCTCATCAGCCGCGGGCACGGGCTCGTGGCCGACGACGCCGTCGATTTCGTCCGGCTCGGCCCCGATTTCGTCGAAGGGCGCTGCCCGCCTCTCTTGCAGAATCTGCTCGAAGTGCGAGGCCTCGGCCTGCTCGACATCAAAACGATCTTCGGTGAAACGGCCGTGCGCCGCAAAATGAAGCTCAAGCTGATCGTCCAACTCGTGCGCAGGCCCGACGGCGAATTCCAGCGCCTGCCGCTCGAAAGTCAAACCGTGGACGTTCTGGGGCTGCCGATCAGCAAGGTGACGATCCAAGTGGCGGCCGGCCGCAACCTCGCCGTGCTGGTCGAGGCGGCCGTGCGCAATACGATCCTGCAACTGCGCGGGATCGACACTTTGCGTGATTTCATGGATCGGCAACGGATCGCAATGCAAGATCCGGACAGCCAATTGCCCGGCAAGCTCATGTAGCGAACCGCGGGTGGGGCGCGCCGCCACCCGAAAACAAGCACTGGCGAGCAGCGTCGCGCCGGGGCGACAGTGCTATGATGAAACGAACTGGTTCTTCCCCATGCGCATCGTTCTGATCACCGGTATCTCCGGCTCCGGCAAGTCCGTCGCGTTGAACGCACTGGCCGACGCAGGCTATTACTGCGTCGACAATCTACCGCCGCGCTTTCTGCCCGCGCTCGCGCAGTATCTCGCGAGCGAAGACGAAAGCTATGAGCGGCTGGCCGTGGCGATCGACGCGCGTTCGAGCGCCTCGCTGGACGAAATGCCCGGCATCATTCGCGATTTGGCGAGCGAACATGACGTGCGCGTGCTGTTTCTCAACGCGAGTACGCAGTCGTTGATTCAGCGTTTCTCCGAGACGCGCCGGCGGCATCCGCTGTCCGGCACGCCCGCGCATGACGCCGACGTCGGCTTGCTTGCCTCGCTGGAGGAAGCGATCGAGCGCGAGCGCGAGCTCGTCGCGCCGCTCGCGGAGTTCGGCCATCAGATCGATACCAGCAACCTGCGCGCGAACGTGCTGCGCGCTTGGGTGACGCGTTTCATCGAAGAACAACGCGAAGGTCTGATGTTGATGTTCGAATCGTTCGGGTTCAAGCGCGGGCTACCGCTCGACGCCGATTTCGTCTTCGACGTGCGCGCCTTGCCGAACCCGTACTACGATCACCGTTTGCGCCCGCTCACCGGGCGCGATCAGCCCGTCATCGAGTACCTCGAGGCGTTGCCGATCGTGCAGGAAATGATCGACGACATCCACACATTCGTCATGAAGTGGCTGCCCCGTTTTCGCGAGGACAACCGCAGCTACTTGACCGTCGCCATCGGTTGCACGGGCGGGCAGCACCGCTCCGTGTTCATCGCCGAAACGCTCGCTGCGCGGGTCGCTCGCGAAGCGAGCGTGATCGTACGGCATCGCGATGCGCCGGTCGCCATTGACGAGTCTTCGCGGTTGGTGACGGCTTAACCCGCCGCGGCATACGCGGCAATTCGAAGCGTGCGCCATGCCCACTACTCCTGCCGTCTACGCTGACCTGCCGCTGTTTCCACTGCACACCGTCCTATTCCCGGATGGGCTTTTGCCGTTGAAGATCTTCGAGGCGCGCTATCTCGACATGGCGCGCGACTGCCTGCGCGAAAGCGCGCCCTTCGGCGTCTGTCTACTCAAAAGCGGCGGCGAGGTAGCGCAGGAAAACGTGGCGTGCGTGCCCGAACTCATCGGCACGTTGGCGACGATCGAGCAATGCGACGTCGACGACTTCGGCATGCTGCTCGTGCGCGCACGCGGCACGCGCCGCTTTCGCCTACTGTCGCATCGCAAAGAACCGAGCGGCCTGCTCGTGGGCATGGCCGAACCGCTGCCCGACGACGTCCCGCTCGAAGGCGGCGAAGCGCTCGCCAAGTTCGGCGCCTGCGCGGAAGTGCTCGAGCGCATTATCGAAACGATTCAGGAGCGCGACCCGGACGGCGTGCCGTTCGCCGAACCGTTTCGCCTCGAAGATCCTAGCTGGGTTTCGAACCGCCTCTCGGAAATCCTGCAAATTCCGCTGCGGGCTCGGCAAAAGCTGATGGAGCTGACCGATTGCAATACGCGGATCGACGCCGTTCATCACTACATGCAGCAGCATCAATTGCTGTAGCTTCGCTGCGAACGCCCGCGTCCGCGACGCGGCGCGCAGCCGCCGCGGGTCACAGCAATGAACCTTTGAGCGCGTCGAGCAGCTTGCGCACGGGCGCGGGCACGCCGTATTCGTCGATGTGCGCGAGGGGTACCCACGCCGTCTCGTCCTCGCGCGCTTCGGCCGCCACCACCGCACCCGCGGAGGCGAGATCCGCGCAGCGCGGTTCGATGTCGAGCTTGAAATGCGTGAAGGTATGGGTGAGCGGCGCCAAGCGCTCGAAGCCCTGCGCAGCGCCCAACGCCTGCGCACGTTCGGCCAAGGCCGCTTCGTCGGCGGCTTCCGGCAAGCTCCATAGGCCGCCCCAGATACCGGACGGCGGCCGGCGCTCGAGTAGCACCGAAGCGCCGTCGCGCAGCACGAGCATCCAGGTTCGGCGCAATGGCACGACCTTCTTCGGTCGCGCCGCTGGCAATTCGCGCTGCCGGCCGGTCGCATGGGCGACGCAATCGGCGGCAAACGGACAGCGGCCGCAGTCGGGCCTGCCGCGCACGCACAGCGTGGCGCCAAGATCCATCAGCCCTTGCGTGTAGGCGCTCACGTCGTCCTCGCAGGCCTGCTGTCCGGGCATCAAACGCTCGGCGAGCGCCCACATCGCGCTTTCGACGCGTTTTTCGCCCGGAAAACCGTCGATGCCGAACACCCGGGCCAGCACGCGCTTGACGTTTCCATCCAAAATCGTCGCGCGCGCACCGAACGCGAACGATGCGATCGCCGCCGCCGTCGAGCGGCCGATGCCGGGCAGTTCGGCCAATTGCTCGGGCGAAGCCGGGAAGACCCCGCCGTGCCGCTCGAGGACCGCCTGTGCACAGCGATGCAAATTGCGCGCGCGCGAGTAATAGCCGAGTCCGGCCCAAAGCGCCATCACGTCGTCGATCGGCGCGCGGGCGAGCGCCGCGACATCGGGAAAACGCGCGAGAAACTTCGCGTAATACGGAATGACGGTCGATACCTGCGTCTGCTGCAGCATGATTTCCGACAGCCAGATGCGATAGGGATCGCGCGTATTCTGCCAAGGCAGATCATGGCGCCCGTGACGGCGTTGCCAGTCGACGAGCCGCGTGGCGAAGGCCTCTTGCAGCGAGGCGGCGCTTGGCGCCATGACGAGGGGAGAAGCGGACATGAAGGCGATAGGTCAGCGCTGACAATGCGCGCAGTAGTAAGTGGAACGTTGCCCTTGGACGATTTGGCGAATCGGCCCGCCGCAGACGCGGCAGGGCTGGCCGGCACGATCATAGACGAAGCAATCGAGTTGGAAATATCCGCTGGCGCCGTCGCTGCCGACGAAATCCCGCAAGGTGCTGCCGCCGCGCTCGATGGCGGCGGCCAGCGTGGCGCGCACTTCGTCGGCCAGACGCTCGCAGCGCGCCAGCGAGACGCGGCCCGCGGGCGTGGTGGGCCGAATGCCGGCGCGAAACAAGCTCTCCGACGCATAAATATTGCCGACGCCGACGACGATCGTGCCTGCAAGAAGCACCTGCTTGATCGATGCCGTGCGTCCTCGCGTGCACCGAAAAATGAGCTCGCCGCTGAATTCGTCGGTGAACGGCTCGACGCCTAGGCTCACCAGCAACGGATGCGCTCGCACGTCGCCATCGGCGCGAGCATGCCAGAGCACCGCGCCGAAACGACGCGGATCGCGGTAGCGAAGCACGAATTCGTCGAAGACCCAGTCGATATGATCGTGCTTGGCCGGCGCCAATGCCTGCTCGCGCGGCCATACGCGCAGCGTGCCCGTCATGCCCAGATGAACGATGAACCACCCGGCATCGGTCTCGAACAATAAATACTTTCCGCGCCGCTCGACCCGATGCACCGCCTGGCGCGCGAGCATGCGCGCCAAATCGGGCGGCACGGGCCAACGCAGCATGAGCGTGCGCACGTCGACCCGCTCCACACGACGACCCGTGATGTACGGCTCGATGCCGCGTTTGGTGACTTCTACTTCTGGAAGCTCTGGCATCTCTAAAATGGGTGCGGATAGGTCTGTAACTTGCACTGTCGAATCTGCGTGTATTGTAGCGAGCGCGTTACAATCGACCGAAACCTCGAACGGATCTCCATGATTTTGTCCATCAAGCAGCTCCTCAAGCGCCCGGTCGGCGCCCGCCCCGCTTGGCGCATCGCGCCCGCGAGCCGCATCGTCGGCGCCGTTCTGTGCGCCTGGACGTTCGCCGCCATTCCGGCGCACGCTCAAGATCCGGCGCCGTCGGACGACAATTCCGCGACCGCCGCGGATCTGTTCGGGTCCGGCCTTCCCGAAGAGAAGAAAGATCTGCCCGACGTTCAATTGTCGAGCCAAATCGTCTTTCAAGTGCTGGCCGCCGAAATCGCGCTGCAGCGAAACGAGCCGGCGCCGGCGTATCAAACCTATCTCGCCCTCGCCCGCGACACGCACGATCCCCGGATGGCCCAGCGCGCCGCCGAGATCGCGCTCGCGGCGCAGAGCCCTTCCGACGCCTTGGCCGCCGCGCAGCTTTGGCACGAGTACGCGCCCAATTCCGAGCGCGCCGTGCAACTGGACGCGTCCCTGCTGGTGTTATCCGGCAAGCCGGACGACGCCAAGCCGCTGCTCGCCCTCGAGCTTGCGAAAGTGCCGGCCGAGAATCGCGGCAACGCCCTGTTGGCGCTGCAAACGCTGCTTTCGCGCGGCCCGAACCGCGTCGGCGGCCTGCAGGTCCTGCAGGATTTGTTGAAAGACGATATGGGTCGCCCCGAAGCCCAGCTCGCGATCGGCCGTCAGCAATTGCTCGCCGACGATCGGCCCGGCGCGCGTGCGTCGTTCGAGCGCGCGCTCAAGCTCAAACCGGACTTTTTGCCGGCCGCCCTTTCGCTCGGCCAGATGGGTCCCGAAGAGCGCAAGGAAGGCATCGCTTCGTTCGAGTCGTACGTCAAACAAAATCCGAAGGCGCGCGATGCACGCCTCGCGCTGGCGCAGCTTTATTTGTCGAGCGACCGGCTCGACGATGCGCAAAAGCAATTCGAGTCCTTGCGCTCGATGGACGCGCACGATCCGATGCCTCTGCTCGCGCTCGGGCTCATCAAGGTTCAGCAGAAACAGTACGACGCCGCGCAAAAGTACCTGACGCAATACGCCGATCTGACCGAAAAGACGCCTGGCGCGGATCCGGGCCAGGCGTACCTTTACCTTGCCCAGCTCTCGCTCGAGCAAAAGCACGAGCAAGACGCCGCCAAATGGCTCGATAGAGTTCAACCGTCGAGCCAGCAATACATCACGGCGCGCGTGACGCGTGCGCAACTGCTCGCCAAGTCCGGCAAGCCCGACGATGCGCGCCGCCTCCTGAGCGAACTGCAGCCGTCCGATCCGCGCGAACAAGCGCTCGTCGCACGCACGGACGCCGCGATCCTGTTCGATGCGAAGCGCTATCAAGACGCCGAGTCGCGCTTGCATGAAGCGAACGAAGCGTTCCCGGGCGATCCCGAGATCCAATACGACTATGCGATGGCGGCCGAGAAGAACCGCCACTACGATGTCATGGAAAACGTGCTGCGCAAGGTCATGCAGGAGCAGCCAGACAATCCGCAAGCGTACAACGCGCTCGGCTATTCGCTGGCCGATCGCAATCAGCGCCTGGACGAGGCGGACAAGCTCATCGAAAAGGCCTCGTCGCTCGCGCCGAACGACGCGTTCATCATGGATAGCCTCGCCTGGGTCAAATATCGCAAGGGCGATACGGTCGACGCGGCCAAGCTGCTCAAGCGCGCCTACGAGATCCAGCCCAACGCGGAAATCGGTGCGCATCTGGGTGAGGTGCTGTGGAAGAGCGGCGATCAGAAGCAGGCTCTCGACGCATGGCGCAACGCCCGTAAACTCGAGCCGGACAACGAGACGCTCGTCAAAACGCTCGAACGCTTTCAAGTGAACGCAAACAACCTCTGATGCACGCTTCGTCTTTCGCTTTTACACTCGCGCGCCGCGCTTCGCTGAGCGCGACGGCGGCCCTCGCCGTCATGCTCGCGGGCTGCGCGTCGACGCCCCCTCACGGCCCGTCGACCTCGAACGCCACACCCGAGCTTTCGACGCAAACGGCGAGCGCCTACCACGGCCGCTTCGCCGTTCGCTACGTCGATCAGAACGGACAAACGCGCAACGCCTACGGCAACTTCGATTGGCGGCAACAGGGCGATACGGTCACGCTGCAGCTTTTGAATCCGCTGGGGCAAACGCTCGCGGTCGTGACCTCGTCGCCGGCATCGGCCTCGCTCGAACTGCCGAACCGGCAACCGGTCACGGCCGATAACGTCAGCGAGTTGATGCAGCACACGCTGGGCTTCGCGCTGCCGGTCGAGGGGTTGCGCTATTGGCTCGCCTCGTCGCCGGCGCCCACCTCTCGCGCGAAGACGGTCGTCGATCCCGAGCAAGCCTCGCATCTGAAGGAAATCGACCAGGAGGGCTGGACCATCCAATACCTGGCCTACGCCGATGCGCCCGCCTCGGGCGTCAAGCGCCTCGATTTGACGCGGCAGAATCCGCCGCTCGACATCAAGCTCGTGCTCGATCGCTGACCGCACGCTTCCCGTCCCGTACCGCTTTCCACATGATCGAAACGACCGATTCGCTGCGCGAGTGCGCAGCGCCTGCCAAGCTCAATGTGTTCTTGCACGTGACCGGCCGCCGGCCCGACGGCTATCACACGCTACAGACCGCATTCCAACTGATCGATTGGGGCGACGTCCTGCATTTCACGCTGCGCGAGGACGGGCTCGTGCGCCGCAAGACCGATGTCCCCGGAGTGCCGGAAGCGAGCGACCTCGTCGTGCGCGCGGCCGAATTGCTCAAGCGGCACGCGGGCACGACGCTCGGGGTCGACATCGAAATCGAAAAGCGCTTGCCGATGGGCGCGGGACTCGGCGGCGGCAGCTCGGACGCGGCCACGACCCTGCTTGCGCTCAATCGGCTGTGGAAGCTGAATCTGGCTCGCGAGGTGCTGCAGGAATTGGGGCTGCGGCTCGGGGCCGACGTGCCCTTCTTCGTGTTCGGCAAAAACGCGTTCGCCGAGGGTGTCGGTGAAGCGCTCGAGGCTGTACAATTGCCGCCTCGCTGGTTCCTCGTGGTCACCCCGAAAGTGCATGTGCCGACCGCAGCGATTTTTTCCGACAAGTCGTTGACAAGAGATTCAGGAGCCGTCACAATTACGGACTTTCTTGCACAGCAAAGCTGCAGCGCAAGATGGCCGGAAAGCTTCGGCCGGAATGACATGCAGCCTGTTGTCGTGGGAAAATACGCGGAAGTCGCGCAGGTGCTGGAATGGTTTGAAGCCATTGCGCCAGCGCGGATGACCGGATCGGGCTCAAGCGTGTTTGCCGCGTTCCGGAGCATCGGCGAAGCGAAAGCGGTGCAAGCTAAGCTGCCTGCAGATTGGGTCAGCGCCGTGGCATCGAGTTTGGATACGCATCCACTTTTCGCGTTCGCGTCATAGGTTTTGCATCGTCGGGGCTGTCCCGCAGGTCCGACGAAGCTCAGAGTCAGTGTAGGGGAGTCGCCAAGTTGGTCAAGGCACCGGATTTTGATTCCGGCATGCGAGGGTTCGAGTCCTTCCTCCCCTGCCAAACATTCCCGCAGTTCCCGCCTCCAGCAGCAGGTGCATGATGAGCAGCCATGACGGCCTGATGGTTTTTACTGGCAACGCAAATCCGGCGCTTGCACAGGAAGTCGTCAAAATTCTCGGCATTCCCCTCGGCAAAGCAATGGTCAGCCGTTTTTCCGACGGCGAGATCCAAGTCGAGATTCAAGAGAACGTGCGTGGCAAGGACGTGTTCGTCCTTCAATCGACGTGCGCGCCGACGAACGACAACCTGATGGAACTGATGATCATGGTCGATGCGCTCAAGCGCGCGTCTGCAGGCCGGATCACCGCAGCCATCCCCTACTTCGGCTATGCCCGCCAAGATCGGCGCCCGCGTTCGGCACGCGTCGCGATCTCGGCGAAGGTCATCGCCAACATGCTGGAAATCGCCGGCGTCGAGCGGATCATCACGATGGATCTGCACGCCGATCAAATCCAGGGCTTCTTCGATATTCCCGTCGACAACATCTACGCCACGCCTGTGCTGCTCGGCGATCTGCGCAAGCAGAACTACGAGAATCTGCTGGTGGTGTCGCCCGACGTCGGTGGCGTGGTCCGCGCTCGCGCGCTCGCCAAGCAGTTGAACTGCGATTTGGCCATCATCGACAAGCGGCGCCCCAAGGCGAACGTCGCCGAAGTGATGAACATCATCGGTGAAGTCGAAGGCCGCACCTGCGTGATCATGGACGACATGGTCGACACCGCCGGCACGCTGTGCAAGGCTGCCCAAGTGCTCAAAGAGCGCGGCGCGAAGCAAGTGGTCGCCTATGCCACGCACCCCGTGCTGTCGGGCGGCGCCGCGGAACGCATCACGAACTCGTCGCTCGATGAACTCGTCATCACGGATACGATCCCGCTGAGCGAAGAAACGCGTGTGTGCGCGAAGATCCGTTCGCTTTCGTGCGCGGGGCTGCTCGCCGAAACGTTCTCGCGCATCCGGCGCGGCGATTCGGTGATGTCGCTGTTCGCGGAAAGCTGAGCCCATCGAATCCGCTGAAGTCGCGGCACCATGCATGCGGCTTCGGCACCCTGGCGCGCTTCGGTTGACGAAACGCGCCGTTTTTGTCTGGGGCCTGATGTGTTGCACCGTTCGGTAGCGGCATGGAAGGCGCCTTATCACTGCCTGGTCGCGGGCAGCTATGGAGATTGAACATGAAAGTCGTCGCTTTCGAGCGTAACCTGCAAGGTACGGGTGCGAGCCGCCGCCTGCGCAACTCCGGCAAGACGCCGGGGATCGTGTATGGCGCAGCCGTTGACCCCCAACTGATCGAACTCGATCACAACGCGCTGTGGCATGCGCTGAAGAAAGAAGCCTTCCACTCGTCGATCCTCGACCTCGAAGTGGCCGGCAAGTCGCAACCCGTGCTGCTGCGTGACGTGCAATACCACCCGTTCCGCCAGCTCGTGCTGCACGTCGACTTCCAACGTGTCGACCCGAACAAGAAGCTGCATACGAAGGTGCCGGTTCACTTCATGAACCAAGAAACGAACCCCGCCGTGAAGCTCGGCGGCGCGATCATTTCGCACGTCGTGACGGAAGTGGAAATCGAGTGCCTGCCGGCCGACCTGCCCGAATTCGTCGAGCTCGACCTCGCGAAGGTGGAAGCCGGCCAATCGTTGCACGCTAAGGACATCGCTTTGCCGAAGGGCGTCTCGCTCGTCGCGCACATCGAAAGCGAAAACCCCGTGATCGCTTCGGCTGCGGTACCGGCCGGTGCGACTGCGGCTGAAGCCGCGGCGGAAGGCGAAACGCCGGCCGCGTAAGCGCTCTTTCGCGCCTATCCTCTCGATCCGTTTCAATGGAACGGACGACGTGACCCGCCGCGGCTTGCCCGGCGGGTTTTTTTTCGCTATGGATCAAACCTCGTATACAAGCCGGCTAGCCGGCATCACAGCATGATCAAGCTCATCGTCGGCCTCGGAAATCCGGGCGCGGAATATACGGCAACGCGGCACAACGCCGGCTTTTGGCTCGTCGATCAGCTCGCGCGCGACGCGGGAGCCTCGTTACGCGACGAGCGGCGCTTCCATGGCTTGTACGCCAAGGCACGCCTTCATGGCGAAGAAGTCCATCTGCTCGAGCCGCAAACCTACATGAACCGGTCGGGGCAATCGGTCGTTGCAGTCGCCCATTTCTTCAAGATCCTGCCGGATGAGATTCTCGTCGCACACGACGAACTCGATCTGCCGCCCGGCGCTGTGAAGCTCAAGCTCGGCGGAGGCAGCGGCGGGCACAACGGGCTGAAGGACATTTCGGCGCATTTGTCCTCGCAGCAGTACTGGCGGCTTCGCATCGGCATCGGTCATCCGCGCGATTTGATTCCCGAGAGCGCGCGGGCGGGCGCGAAACCCGATGTCGCCAATTTCGTGTTGAAGCCACCGCGCAAGGAAGAGCAAAGCGTGATCGATGCGGCCATCGAGCGCTCGCTGGCCGTCATGCCACATGTCGTGAAGGGCGCGCCCGAGCGCGCGATGATGCAGCTACACAGCGGCTGAGACGCCGCCCGCCGATTTAGAAGCACACGTTGCGGGGGAGGCGCAGATCGACGCGGCGTCAGCCCTTCTGCTCGGCTTTGGCCGCTTGCAGCGCGTGATATTTCGCGAGCAGGCCTTGCGGCGTCTCGACGTGCTGGGGATCGTTCGGAATGCACTCGACGGGGCAGACCTGCCGACACTGCGGTTCGTCGAAATGACCGACGCACTCGGTGCATTTCGCGGGGTCGATCACGTAGATCTCCGGCCCCATCGAAATCGCGTCGTTCGGGCACTCGGGCTCGCAAACGTCGCAGTTGATGCACTCGTCGGTAATGATTAAGGCCATGCTGTCACCGGAAACACGGTATCGAACGAAAACAAGTTCGATATTTTACGCCCGGCTTGCACCCACGGCCGGCACAAGCCCTAGCGTTGGTAGGGTTCACGGCTGCGACGGCGAGCTCTGCGCCATCTCGGCAACCTTATCCGTCAGCCATTTTTCCACCGACGGGAACACGAATTTGCTGACGTCGCCGCCCAATTGCGCGATTTCGCGCACGATCGTGCCCGAGATGAACTGATATTGATCCGATGGCGTCATGAACATCGTTTCGACATCGGGCAGCAAATACCGGTTCATGCCCGCCATCTGAAACTCGTACTCGAAATCGGAAACCGCGCGCAAGCCGCGCACGATGACACGCGCGTTATTCGCCCGCACGAAGTCCTTGAGCAAACCTTTGAAGCTCATCACCTGCACGTTCGGATAGTGGCCCAGCACTTCCTGCGCGATATCGAGACGCTCCTGCAGCGTGAAGAACGGCTTCTTGTTGCGCGAGTCGGCCACACCGACGACGAGCGTGTCGAAAATGCTGGACGCGCGCCGAACGAGATCTTCATGGCCGCGGGTGAGCGGATCGAACGTACCGGGGTACACGGCGACTACCATCGACCATCTCCTGTCTTCATCCTATTGGGACGCGAACCCGCGTCCACTGCGACGCTGCCGCCCGTGACGCGGCTTGATGCGGCCCGCGTCCGTCTCCGTTGAAAACGCGCATTATTCATCATTTTCGCGCTGCAGCAAATGGTAGAGCACGGTGCCGGCCTTTCCCTGCCGAACGATGCTCCAACCGGCCAACGCCTCGATCGCGCCGAGTTCGAGCGGCTCGCCCGATTCGACATACAAATAGCCTTGCTCGGCAACGAGGGGCGCCGTCGTTTCGAGCGCGCGCGGCAACAGATCCTCGCCGAACGGCGGATCGAGAAAAACGATGTCGAACGAGCCCGGCGGCAAGCCCGTCGCGAGCCGCAAGCCGTCGGCTTCGACCACTTCAACGGCCTGGGCGGCCAGCCGGGTGCGAACGTCCCGAAGCTGACGCGCCGCCTTCGCACTGCGCTCGACCATCAACACCCGCGCGGCGCCGCGCGATGCCGCCTCGAATCCCAATGCGCCCGTGCCGGCGAATAGGTCGAGGCAGCGCAAGCCGTCCAGCCGCTGGCCGAGCCAATTGAACAAGGTCTCGCGCACGCGATCGGGCGTCGGCCGCAAGCCTTCGAGATCGAGCACCGGCAACGGCGTGCGCTTCCAATCTCCGCCGATGATGCGAACGGTATGCGGCTTGCCGCGAGAGGACGTCGCGCTGGACGCGCGCGGAACGGATGAGGAACGGGGCATGCGAATGAATACGATTGGCGGAAGGACGGCGCCCGAGCGGCAATGCCCGCTCGGGCGCGACGGCCAACGTTACCACAGCCGCCAGGGCACGGGCGAGGAGCGCGGGCGACGCGCCTGGTAAAATGCGCGTTTTCGAGCGCATTGCCGCATTGCCGGTCCACCGCGGCGCATGCGCGGCCGCGCGCCATCATCTATTGCCGCCGCAGGCACCTCGTCTCGGCACCGATCACGGCACACCATGTTCAGCTTTTTCAAACGATTCAAAGGCGGCAAAGCCGCCGATACGCCGCAGGAAACTCAGGCAGACGAAGCCCCGGCTGCACCGGCGGCTGCGCCAGTCCTCTCGCCAGCGCAAGCGCCGACGCCGCCCGCCGCGCCGGCCACTTCGTCTGCGCCGCCCGCTCCATCCCCTGTATCCGCTCCATCCCCTGTATCCGCTCCATCCCCTGTATCCGCTCCATCCCCTGTATCCGCTGCACCCGCTGCACCCGCTGCACCCGCTGCACCCGCTGCGCCTGCTGCCCCCGCGCCATCCGCCGCGTCCGCGATTTCCGCCGCCGCCGCGCCCGCCCCGGCGAGCACCGCGTTTGCCGCGCCGCCCCAGCATGCGCCGGAACCGTTCGCCAACGGCAGCGCCCCGAGCGCCTCGGCCACCGCCACCGAACCCGCGACGGCCGACGAGATCGAGACCGAGGAAATCGTGCCCCCCCCGCTCGTCGAGCCCGCGCAAAAACAATCGTGGCTTGCGCGGCTGCGCTCGGGACTATCGAAGACGAGCGCCGGGCTGACCGGCATCTTCGTGCGCACGAAGATCGACGACGAACTCTACGAGGAGTTGGAAGCGGCGTTACTGATGGCCGATGCCGGGATCGAGGCAACCGAATTCTTGCTCGGTGCTTTGCACGAAAAGGTACGCACGCAACGATTGACCGCCCCCCAGCAGGTCAAGGCGGCGCTGCGCACGTTGATCGTCGATCTGCTCAAGCCGCTCGAGCGCTCGCTGGTGCTAGGCCGCGCACAACCGCTCGTGATGATGATCGCGGGCGTCAACGGCGCGGGTAAAACCACGAGCATCGGCAAACTCGCCAAGCATCTGCAACGCTTCGATCAGTCGGTGCTGCTTGCCGCCGGCGACACCTTCCGCGCCGCGGCCCGCGAGCAACTCGCGATTTGGGGCGAGCGCAACAACGTGACCGTCGTGGCGCAGGAAAGCGGCGATCCGGCCGCCGTCATCTTCGATGCGGTCAGCGCGGCGCGAGCCCGCAAGATCGACGTCGTCATGGCGGATACGGCGGGCCGCCTGCCCACCCAGTTGCACCTCATGGAAGAGCTGCGCAAGGTCAAGCGCGTGATCGGCAAGGCCTTCGAAGGGGCGCCGCATGAAGTGTTGCTCGTCATCGATGCGAACACGGGCCAAAACGCGCTGGCGCAGGTCAAGGCATTCGACGACGCGCTGTCGCTCACGGGCCTGATCGTCACGAAGCTCGACGGCACGGCCAAAGGCGGCACCTTGGCGGCCATCGCGCGCCAGCGGCCCGTCCCGGTCTACTTCATCGGCGTGGGGGAGAAGGTCGAAGACTTGCAGCCGTTCAACGCGGAGGAATTCGCCGACGCGCTACTCGGCTAACGGCCGCCGCCAATCATCCGCCGTGCGCGCGGTCCGCGGCCGAACCGCGCGCGAGCTCTCCATTGCTTGCCAGGCACTTACTCGGCATCGGGCTGTTCGCTAGGCGCCGCGCGCATGAATGCCTCGTGCCGACTGGCTTCGTCATAGATGCGTTGAATCGTCGGGTACGGCTGCATATCCACGTTGAAGCGGACTGCGTTGAACACCTGAGGCACGAGCGCGAGGTCCGCCATCGTCGGCGCATCGCCGAAAACGAACTTGCCGGTTCGCGCATCCGACGCGAGCTGCGCTTCGAGCGCCGTAAAGCCGTTCACGACCCAGTGCTTGTACCAAGCGTCTTTCGCCTCGTCCGTGACGCCCAGTTCGTGTTTCAGATACTTGAGCACCCGCAGGTTGTTCAGCGGATGGATTTCACACGCGACTTGCAGCGCAATGGCTCTGACATGCGCACGATCGACGGGCGTGCTCGGCAGTAGCGGCGGATTCGGGTGCACCTCCTCGAGATACTCGATGATGGCGAGCGACTGCCGCAACACCGCGTCGTCGTCGACAAGCGAAGGCACTATGGCGTCGGGGCAGATGCGCCGATACTCGGCGCTCAGTTGCTCACCGCCCCCGCGCAAGAGATGAACGCTGGCGTATTCATAAGGCAGGCCCTTCAAATTGAGCGCTATGCGCACACGATAGGCCGCCGAACTGCGGAAATAGCTATAGAGTTTCATCGAGTGTCCCCTTCCAAACGCGCGAGTCTTCACACCACGCGCACATTCAATACCCCCAGCCCTTGCACGGAGCCCGTCAACAAATCGCCGCGCGCCACAGGGCCGACGCCTTCGGGCGTGCCGGTGAATATCAGATCGCCGGGGCGAAGCTCGAACAGCGTCGATAAATACGCGATCGTCTCGGCCGTGGACCAAATCAACTGCGATACGTCGGAGCGTTGTTTCTCGACACCATTGACCTCGAGCCGAATCGCTCCCTGCCCGATATGCCCGACGCGCGATACCGGGTGAATCGGGCCGAGCGGCGCCGAGTGATCGAAGCCTTTCGCAATGTCCCAAGGACGGCCCATCTTCTTCGCCTCGGCTTGCAGATCGCGGCGGGTCATGTCGAGACCCAACGCATAGCCGTAGACGTGATCGAGCGCGCGATCCACCTCGATGTCGCGCCCGGCTCGGCCGATCGCAACGACGAGTTCCATCTCGTGATGCACGTCGTTCGTGCGCGACGGGTACGGAAATTCGCCGGTCGAGCCGGGTGCGACATACACGACTGCGTCGGCCGGTTTGGTAAAGAAAAACGGCGGCTCGCGATCGGGGTCGTGGCCCATTTCGCGAGCATGGGCCGCGTAATTGCGGCCGACGCAGTAGATGCGGCGAACCGGCAAGCGCTCACGCGCACTCGCGACATCGGCGCTTTCCGCGATCGGCACCGCGACGATGGGGGCGGGGGCAAACACATACTCCATCGCTTACTCCTTCGGATTGCATGGGCGCCGCGCGCGTCGGATCCGCACGGCCCGAAAGCATCGAGTGTAGCGCGGGCGCACGGGCGACGCCGTGCGGATCGACACCTCGCGGCTTGCCAGATGGGAACGAATGCGATACTCGTTAAACTTTCGCTAATCTTCTCTTTCCAGAGCACCGACTCTCGTCCCCGCGCGCCATGATCGAATCCATTCCCGCCGAACCGTTTCCCTGCGCCCGCTTCATCAAGGAAATCGGGCGCGGCCCGCACGGCGCCCGCGCGCTATCGTCCGACGACACCTTTTCGCTCTACCGCGCGATGCTCGACGGACGCGTCTCCGACCTCGAACTCGGCGCGGTACTGCTCGCTTACCGCCTCAAAGGGGAGACGGCCGACGAACTCGCCGCGATGCTCGCGGCGGCGCAGGCGTCGATGACGCCGGTGCGCGCGCGCGGCGCCGTCTCGATCCCGAGCTACAACGGCGCGCGCAAGCAACCGAACCTCGTGCCGCTGCTTGCGCTACTGCTGGCGCGCGAGGGGGTGCCGACGCTCGTGCACGGCGTCACGGAAGATCCGGGCCGCGTGACGAGCGCCGAAATCTTCGCGTGCCTGGGGATCCAGGCGGCCGCCTCGCACGATGCGATCGAAGCGGCGCTAGCCGAGCGCCGCGTGGCGTTCGCGCCCGTGGACGTGCTCGCGCCCAAGCTCGCCCGCCTGCTCGCTTTGCGGCGGGTCATGGGCGTGCGCAACTCGACCCACACACTCGTGAAAATCCTGCAGCCGTTCGCGCCGGCCGGATTGCGGCTCGTCAATTACACGCACCCGGCTTACCGCGACAGCCTGGCCGCGCTCTTCCTCGGTCACCCCGAGGTGGCCCGAGGCGGCGCGCTGCTCGCGCGGGGCACCGAGGGCGAAGCCGTCGCCGACACGCGCCGTCAAGTGCAGATCGACTGGCTGCACGACGGGTTGGCGCAGACCCTCGTCACGCCCGAGCGCAGCTCGCCCGACGAAGCCGAGCCCGAACTGCCCGCGGCTCGCGACGCGGAAACGACGGCCCGCTGGATCGAATCGGTGCTGCGCGGCGACGCCGCCGTGCCGCCAACCCTGGCCCGCCAGGTCAAGATCATCGTCGACATCGCGTGCGCGAACGAGGGAACCGACAACTCGTGACGCACAGGCGCTGTTGACAGCGTGCAGCACGCTGTCATACAGTGCGTCCCATGCGTTCAATCCTGAACTCCCTCCGAATTACCTCCGGCCGTCTAGCGCGGCCCCTATCGCTACGACTAGCGTAAGCCAGTCGTAGCGCCGCGCCTCGCGCGGTCCTCCCGCAGCATCCGAGCAGTTTCCGTTTCACCCCAAACCGTAGTTCCTTCTACAACCCGTAGTCGTCAGCATTCGGCCGAGTACCGCTTCGCCGAATCGCGAATCCGCCGACGTGGCAACATCGCGTCCCGGCATGATCGGCTAGCCGCTCGATCAGCCGCGCTTTCGCAGACGACCCGACGAACGAGGTCGCACCCATGCTTCGCAACCCTGCCGCAAAGTACCGATCCTTCCCGCCCGTGCAGTTGGCCGGCCGAAAATGGCCGAACCGCACCATCGAGCGCGCCCCGATTTGGATGAGCACCGATTTGCGCGACGGCAACCAGGCCCTGATCGAGCCGATGAGCATCGCGCAAAAGCTCGAGTTCTTCGAGATGCTCGTGGCGATCGGTTTCAAGGAAATCGAAGTCGGGTTCCCCTCGGGATCGCAGACGGATTTCGACTTCGTGCGCAAGCTCATCGACGAAAAGCGCATTCCCGAAGACGTAACGATCGAAGTGCTCGTGCAGTCGCGCGCCGATCTGATCGCGCGCACGTTCGAAGCCCTGCGGGACGCGCCACGCGCGATCGTCCATCAGTACAACGCCATCGCGCCTTCGTTTCGCCGAATCGTCTTCAATGCCTCCCGGAGCGAAGTCAAAGCGCTGGCCGTGGAAGGCGCTCGCCTCATCAAGGAAGAAACCGAACGGCGGCCGCAAACGCAGTGGACCTACGAGTATTCGCCCGAAACCTTCAGCATGACCGAGCTCGCCTTCGCGCGCGAAGTATGCGATGCCGTGAGCGCGGTGTGGCACCCGACGCCCGAACGCAAAATCATCGTCAATTTGCCGGCAACCGTCGAAGCGGCCACGCCGAACGTCTTCGCCGACCAAATCGAATGGATGGACCGCAATCTTGCCTATCGCGACAGCATCGTGCTGTCCGTGCATCCGCATAACGATCGGGGCACCGCGGTGGCCGCGGCGGAACTGGCCCTGCTCGCGGGCGCCGATCGCATCGAGGGCTGCTTGTTCGGCAACGGCGAGCGCACCGGCAACGTCGATCTCGTGACGCTCGCGCTCAATCTCTACACGCAGGGTATCGACCCGGGGCTCGACTTTTCCGATATCGACGCCGTGCGCCGCGTGGTCGAGCGCTGCAATGCGATCGCCGTGCATCCGCGCCACCCGTATGCGGGCGAACTCGTCTTTACCGCGTTCTCGGGCTCGCACCAGGACGCAATCCGCAAAGGATTTGCGCAGCAATCGTCCGACGGCCTCTGGGAGGTCCCGTATCTGCCGATCGATCCGGCCGATGTCGGCCGCGGTTACGAGGCCGTGATTCGCGTCAACAGCCAGTCGGGCAAGGGTGGCGCAACCTATCTGCTCGAGCGCGGACTCGGCTTCGCGCCGCCGCGGCGCGTGCAGATCGAGTTCAGTCATGTGGTGCAGCGCCTGGCCGACGACTCGGGCGCCGAAGTCACCGGTGAGGCGGTCTGCGCCTTGTTCGCACAGGAATACCTCGACGTGCAAGGCCCCGCCGAACGGGTCGAATCGGTGGTGCGGTGGCGTCGGCGCGAAATCGCGCGTGTGGAAGCCGCAACCGGCTACGACGACGGGCAAGCGTGGGTGCGAGCGCTTGCCGAGGCCATGTCGACGGCTGCGCGCCAGCGCGTGCAGGTTTGCGATTACGAGAGCCTCACGACCGTCGACGGCCGCACGGCCGTGTTCGTCGCGGTTCGCCTTGAAGAAGCGGGGCAAAACGCGACGGCGAGCCAGAGCGTACGGTACGGCGTGGGCGTAGCGGCAAATCCGGCGACGGCCGCGGCCGACGCGCTGGTGTGCGCGGTCAACCGGTTGGAATGGGGCCGCGAGCAGGAGGATGAAGCCGCCGCGGCTTGAGCGTTTTTGCGGCAACCGGGCGCGCCTGCCACGAACAGGTGGCGCCAACGATGCGCTGCGCGTTCTACTCGAGCGCGCAGCGTGTCGCCTGCCAAGCAACGAGCCGCCAGTGGCCGTCTTCTCGCGATTGAATGGCCATGTAGGCGATCGGAAACAATATCGCGCCGTTGTTCGCCTCCATCTCGACCAACGCACGGCCCGTGACGACGCAAGCCTCGCTGCCGACGGGCAGGACATCTTGCGATTGCACCTCGATTTGCCGATACCGGCGGTGACCGCCGGAAATGGCATCGATGAACTGCCGCTTCGTCTCGCGCTTGCCGTTCGTGTGAACGTAGCTGACGCTCTCCGAAAGCAGTTGGTTCAGCACCGGCACATCGCCATCGACCATCGCGCGAAACCGATCGCGCTCGAGCGCCCGAATCGCCTCGATCACCTTCGCCGCCATCGCTCAGCCCCCATGCGACCGGCGCGCGTGCGCCGCCGTCAGAAGTTGTACTGCAGATATAGCTGGGTGAAATTTATACCAGGATTCGGCTCTTTGATACCGGCATTCGACACGTGTTGGAAACGCACACCCGCCGCATACTGCTGGCGCGAGCCGAACTGCGCGCCGACGCCGGCCGTCTCCGAGAATTGGAAGGCAGTAGACAAGGTGTACGAATCGGTGATGGTCGGATGCGACAGGACGCGTACCCCAGCCCCAGCTTCGAGGTAGGGACGGAGCCACCCCGAATCCTTGATGAAGCGCACCATCGGCGTCAGGCCGACTTCATAGACGTCGTTGTGAAAGGCGCCCTCATTGGTGTGCCAGTAGCCGAGGTGGGCTTCCCCGAGCAGCGAAAAATGCCAACCGCCGATGTGCCAGAAGTTCAATCCCGGATCCCAAACGAAGCCGAGATCGACCTTTTTGACCTTGTGCTGCGCGACCCCGAGCGCGATTTGAGCGCCGAACGTGTGATCCGAGGACGCCGCCGCGGGCGTTTCCTGCGCGTGCGCCGCTGCCGCGGCACCAAGCAGCAGCGCCGAGACGATGCCGCGCAGTGCCGCGCTCTTGAGCCCGATCAAATGGTTTTTCTTTTTCATCTCGATACTCCAACCATACGAGTTGAACGCCGGTGATCCCGGTCGCAGCAGCGGGGTCGAATGATCTTACTGTGTGGCCAATAGCGTAAAGGTACTGTTTCTCACAAAACATTGTTCGCGAACTACGCACGCGAGGGCTCGGTCCGAGCGCACGGGAGCTTCCGGCAGACCCTTCGACAGAAGCGTAAAATAGACTATCGGAACCCACAGTTTGATAGGTCGACGGAACTTCAACGAGAGGATGGAATCGAACGCTTAGCACTCTCCGAAACGGAGTGCTAATATCCCCCGTGGAGTTGTCTTCGTGACTGAGCAGTACTCGATTCACAAGGAGTTTCTTACGTGAGCAACGCAATGACCCTTCCGAACACTCTGAGCCCGGCGTCCGCTAAGGCCGCTTCGGCAGGTGCTCTCACGCTCGCGCCGTCGATGCTGCCCGGGCAGCTCGGCAACATCGACGCCTACATCCAAGCCGTCAATCGCATCCCGATGCTGAGCGCGGAAGAAGAACGCGAACTCGCCACCGAATACCGTCAGCAAGCCAGCTTGGAGGCCGCGCGCCGGCTCGTCCTGTCCCATCTGCGCCTGGTCGTCTCGGTCGCGCGCAATTATTTGGGCTACGGTCTGCCGCATGCGGATTTGATCCAGGAAGGCAATATTGGTCTGATGAAGGCCGTGAAGCGCTTCGATCCGGAGCAAAACGTGCGCCTGGTGTCGTACGCGATCCACTGGATCAAGGCCGAGATTCACGAGTACATCCTGCGCAATTGGCGCATGGTCAAGGTCGCGACCACGAAGGCGCAGCGCAAGCTGTTCTTCAACTTGCGCAGCCACAAGCAAAACCTGCATACGTTCACGCCCGACGAAGTCGAGGGCCTCGCGAAAGAGCTCAACGTCAAGCGCGAGGAAGTGTCGGAGATGGAAACGCGCCTGTCTGGCGGCGACGTGGCGCTCGAAGGGCAAGTCGAGGATGGCGAGGAGTCGTTCGCGCCCATCGCCTATCTAGCCGATTCGCACAACGAGCCGACAGCCGTGCTCGCCGCGCGGCAAAACGACCGCTTGCAGACCGATGGCATCGCTCAAGCGCTCGATTCCCTCGACGCGCGCAGCCGTCGCATCATCGAGGCGCGTTGGCTCAATGTGGCCGACGACGGCCCGGGCGGCTCCACGCTGCATGAACTCGCCGATGAATTCGGTGTGTCGGCCGAGCGTATTCGTCAGATCGAAGCCAGTGCGATGAAGAAAATGCGCACGGCGTTGGCGGAGTACGCCTAAGCGAGTTCACTTCCCCCGCGCATTCCTCAAGCTTCACCGCAAATGAAAAGCGGCGCCTCGACCGGCGCCGCTTTTCGTTGCAGCGTTGCGCTTCGCTGATTCGAAGCGCTCGCTTCATCAGATCACACCGGCTGGGGCGAAGGACCGCCCGCGGCGGGCAAACGCGTAGCCAGTTGCTCGGCATAGCGCTGCGCGGCCGGACCGCAAACGATGTGGAACGTGTCGGCCGATACCCAGGCCACATCCAGCGCGCCAAGCCGTTGCCGGTCCACCGCCGACGGATCGCGCACCACCACGCGCAGCCGCGTTGCCGCCACGGCATCGAGCGCCACGACGTTGGTTGCCCCACCGAACACGGCAAGCCAGCGCATCGGGTCCGGATCGAGCGGGCCCGCCCCCCCTGCTTGCGTTTCGAGCGCCCTCGAAGCCGTCGCTTGCGCGCCGGCGCCCGCCGCCCCGCCTGCGATCACGGCGCGCATTTCGTCGGCGATCATATCGGCCTCGGGCCCGATCACCACCTGCACGTTCTGCGCATCGCGCTTGAGCACGCCGCGTGCGCCGGCGGCCTTGAGCGCGGGCTCGGAGATCTTCCCGGCGTCGACGACGGACAACCGCAGCCGCGTCGTGCACGCGTCGACGAGGGTCAAATTCTGCGCACCGCCCAACGCAGCGATATAGCGATCGGCCCGCGAAGAGGCCGCGCCGGCGACGGGCGCGACGTAGCCGCCTTCGGCAAACGACTGCGCCTGCGCATCGGCGTTCGCGCTCTCGCGGCCCGGCGTGGCCATGTTGAACTTGCGGATGAAGAAGCGGAACAGCCCGTAGTAGACCACCGCATAAACGAGGCCGATCGGAATCGCGAGCCAGCCCTTCGTCGACAAGCCGTAGTTCAATACGTAGTCGATGGCGCCGGCCGAGAACGTGAAGCCCAGATGCACACCCAGCGCTTGGCAAATCGCAAGCGATAGGCCCGTCAACAGCGCGTGAATCACATACAGCACCGGCGCGAGGAACATGAAGGTGAACTCGACCGGCTCGGTCACCCCCGTCAGGAACGATGTGAGGGCCATCGAGAACAGCAGGCCGCCCACCAACGCGCGGCGCTCCTTCGGCGCTTCATGGAACATGGCCAGACACGCGGCCGGCAAGCCGAACATCATCACGGGGAAGAAGCCCGTCATGAAGCCGCCCGCGGTCGGGTCGCCCGCGAAGAAGCGATGCAGGTCGCCCGTCACGGCCGCGCCCCCGCCCGGCGGCGTGAACGTGCCGAAGACGAACCAAGCGAGCGAGTTGATGATGTGATGCAGGCCCGTGACCAGCAACAGCCGGTTCAACGTGCCGTAGACGAACACGCCGATCGCGCCGGCCGTGGTAAGCCAGTGCCCGGTCGCGTCGATGGCCATTTGCACCGGTTGCCAGACGTACCCGAATACGATCCCGAGCACCACGCACACCAGGCCCGTGATGATCGGCACGAACCGTTTACCCCCGAAAAAGGCTAGGTAATCGGGCAGCTTGATGTCCTTGTACCGGTTATAAAGCAACCCGGCGACAATGCCCGCGATGATGCCCGAGAGCACACCCATGTTGAGCTTGTCGTTGATGTCCTTCATCACGGCGATCTCGATCAGATAGCCGATCGCACCGGCGAGCGCCGCCACGCCGTTGTTGTCCTTCGCGAAGCCCACCGCCACGCCGATGGCGAACAGCAACGGCAAGTTGTCGAAAATCGTGCCGCCCGCATCGGCGATCATCTTGATGTTGAGCACATCGGCTTGGCCGAGCCTGAGCAAGATGCCTGCGACCGGCAATACCGCAATCGGCAGCATCAGCGCCCGCCCTAAGCGCTGCACCTTTAGAAATGGGTTCGCGTCCATTGATTCCTCCAGTTGATCCGTCTCGTCGTTGATGTTTCGTGTCGTCTGTAGTCGATCGTCTAAGTGCGATTTCGGGCGTCGGATGAGTCAGAAGACCTAATCCATGGGCCAGATCTCGCGGCTTGCTGCTCTTACCGCCTGCGCCGAATCGAGCGCGAGCAAATCGCTCGCGCGTTGGCGGCACAGTTGATAATCCAGGGTGCGCACGCGTGCTTTGATGCCCGGAACGGCCACCGGGTCCACCGATAACTCGGTGACGCCAAGGCCCACGAGCAACGGCACGGCCACGGGGTCGCCGGCCAACGCGCCGCATACGCCCACCCACTTGCCGTGCTTGGCCGCGCCTTGCGTCGTCAGCTCGATCAAGCGCAACACCGCCGGATGCAAGCCGTCGGCCTGAGCGGCCAGATCGGCCTGGCAGCGGTCCATGGCGAGCGTGTATTGCGTCAGGTCGTTCGTGCCGATCGAGAGAAAATCGGCGTGACGCGCGAGCTGATCGGCAAGCAGCGCCGCCGACGGCACTTCGATCATCGCCCCCACTTCGATGGCGTCGGTGCGGCCCAAGCCGCGTGCGAAGTCGTCGATGCGCTTGCGCACGCACACGAGTTCACCCGCATCGGTCACCATCGGCAACAAGATGCGTACGCAACCATGCGGTTGGACGGCGATGAGGCCGCGCAACTGTTCATCGAGCAGATCGGGGCGCACCTGCGCAAGCCGGATGCCGCGCAAACCGAGCGCGGGGTTCGTCTCGGGGGGCAGCGTCAGATACGGCACTTCCTTGTCCGCGCCGACATCGAGCGTGCGGATGATCGCCGTGCGGCCCTCGAGCGCGTCGACGATCGCTTGATAGCTTTGGCGGTGCTCCTCGGCGTTGGGCGCAGACTCGCGGTGGATGAACAGCAACTCGGTGCGCAGCAGACCGACGGCGTCGGCGCCGTTATCGAGGGCGGTGCGTGCGTCGTCGATCGTGGCGATGTTCGCCGCGACTTCGATCGCGCGGCCATCGCGCGTGGCCGCGGCTTGCCGGGACGTGCGGCGGTTGGTTTCACGCACGCCAGCCAGGCGCTGGCGCTCGAGGCGCGCGCGCTCCACGTCGAGTTCGGTCGGCGCGTATTCGAGCCGGCCGGCGCTCGCATCGACGACGACTTCGGTGCCGTCGGGAATGGCGTGCAACGCGTCACCCACCGCGACGAGCGCGGGAATGCCTAGTTGACGCGCGATGATCGCCGCATGCGACGTCGCGCCGCCGCCAGCCATCACGAGCGCGGTCACGCGCGCGCGATCGAGCGAGGACAGGTCCGATGGCGTGAACTCGTTCGCGGCCAAGACCGCTTCGCTCGGCAGCGTGCGTGCGGCTGGGTTGGCGTAGCCCAGCGCGCGCAGCACGCGTTTTTCGATGTCGCGCAAGTCGGCGGCGCGCTCGGCAAGCAACATGTCTTCGACATGCGCGAGTACCGCGATCTGCGCGCGAATCGCTTCGCGCCAGGCGAAGCCCGCGCTTTTGCCGAGGCTGATCAGATCGCGAGCGGCATCGACGAGCGTCGGATCTTCGAGCAGCACGCGATGCACGGCGAAGATGCCCGCCTCGCCGACGGCCCCGCGCTGGGATGCGTCGCGCACCGTGGTGTTCAATTCATGATCGACCGTCGCGAGCGCGCGATCGAGCAAGCGGCTTTCGGCGGCCGGCGTTCCGCTGCCGAGCTCCGGTGGAACGAGTTCGGCATCGTCCCAGCGCACGAGTGTGCCCACGGCGATTCCGGGCGCCGCGCACACGCCGGCAAGCGTGTTTGGGTCGAGCGGCATGCCCGAGGGCCGCGCCGCTTGCCCCGGCGCCGGCGAATTCACCCGCGCCGGCGTTTCCTCGAGTTCGCCATGCACCTCACGCAGCAGTTCGCGCGCGACCGCCTCGACGGCTTGCGCCGCATCGTGTCCGCTGCCGACGATTTCCACCGTCGCGCCTTCGCCCGCGCCCAGGCCAAGCAGGCCGACGACGCTTTGGACGTTCGCATGCCGGCCATCGTGATGAACCTCGACATGCGCCTGCAAGCCTCGCACCGATTCTCTCGCACGCGCCGCCGGACGCGCATGCAGTCCACCCGACTGCGTCAACGTGACGGTGCGGCTCGCCTGCAGCTTGACGTCTGCCGGTTGCGCCGGTTGCGCGCCTTCAGCCGCCGGCTGCGTTTGCGTTTGTGCCGCACCGCCTTTGACGCGCACGGACAGCAACGGCGTCACGCCTGCCGTGACGCGGCCCGATGCGCGCTCGACGATCTCGAACGCGTCGGAATTGGCGATCGCGATGACCGAAACCAGGCTGGGCGCCTTCGTGCCGACCGTATCCTGATCGAATTCGATGAGCAGATCACCCGCTCGCACGTGGGCGCCTTGCGCGACCTTCGCCGTGAATCCGGCCCCGCCCAGTTCGACCGTGTCGATGCCGATATGCAACAGAATCTCGGCGCCTTCCGGCGTCTGCAGCGTGACCGCGTGACCGGTGCGCGCCAAATGCGTGACGAGCCCGTCGCACGGCGCGACGAGGCGCCCTTCGAGCGGATCGATAGCGAGCCCGTCACCGAACATGCCCTCGGCGAAGACGGGATCGGGGACGTCGGCGAGCGGCACCACCGGGCCTGTCAGCGGCGCCAGCAGGACCAGTTTGTCCAGGGATTGATTCATTAATCGGGACTCCTCAGCACGTTCCATCCGCATGTCTCGCTCAGTGGGTTTCGGTGATTTTGTTCAGGTGGCGCGGGGCGTCGGGATCACGGCCGCGCGCGGCCGCGAGTTCGGCGGCCATGACGTAGAAGGTTTGGATGACGGCGATCGGATCGAGCGCCGCGTGGCGGCTCGTCGCAAGCCGCAGTTGCGCGCCCTCGACATCCTCGGGCGCCGCGAGCAACACACGCGCGCCGCGCGAGCGCATGTCGGCGGCGAGCCGGATCAACCCCGCTTGCTCGGGACCGCGCGGCGCGAACACGAGCAACGGGTAGTCTCGATCGATGAGTTCCATCGGGCCATGGCGCACCTCGGCGCTCGAGAACGCTTCGGCTTGAATGCCCGACGTTTCTTTCAGCTTGAGCGCCGCTTCTTGCGCCACCGCCAAGCCAAGGCCGCGGCCGATCACGATCATGCGTTCGACCTCGCGCAGCGTATCGACCGCCAGCGACCAATCGATCACGGCGGCGACGCGCAACGTGTCGGGCAACGCCCGCAACGCATCGATCAACGCCGGGTCGCGCTGCCAATGCGCGACGAGTTGCGCCGAAATCGACAACATGGCGATGTAGCTCTTGGTGGCCGCGACCGAACGCTCGGGACCGGCCAGCAGCGGCAGTTGCCATTCGCAGGCATCGGCGAGCGGCGAGACGGGTGCATTCACGGCGCTCACGGTGAGCGCCCCGGCATCGCGCAGGGCCGTCATCGTGTCGATGAGATCGGGGCTGCGGCCCGACTGCGAAAATGCGACGGCCAGCTCGCCCGCCACGCGCAGGGGCGCCGCTTGCAGCGTCGCGATCGACATCGGCAGCGACGCCACGGGCACGCCGATGCGGCTCATGGCGAGGCTGGCGAAGTAGCTCGCGGCGTGGTCGGAGCTGCCGCGCGCGACGGTCAGCGCAACGTGACACGGTTTGGCCGCCAACACCGAGGCGAGCGCCTCGACCCGTGCGCTGTCGGCGCACTGACTTTGCACGACCGCACTCGCAGCGAGCGCCTCTTTAAGCATATTCGACAATCTGCTCCCCTTCGACGAAAGTCGCCGCCAAGGTCAGGTCGCGCTCGAATACGACGACGTCGGCCCACGCGCCGCGCGCCAGCCGGCCTCGGTCTTCGCCCCCGAGATAGTCGGCGGCGTTGCGCGACATACGGTTGGAAACATCGGCAAGCGGTAGGCCCAGCGATACGAGATTGCGCAGCGCGGTATCCATCGTCAGCGTGCTGCCCGCGAGCGTACCGTCCGCCAGCCGCACGCCGCCGAGGCACTTCGTCACGTGCTGGCTGCCCAGGCGATATTCGCCGTCGGGCATGCCGGTCGCCGACGTGCTGTCCGTCACGACGTAGAGGCGCGGGATGGCCCGCAACGCCGCGCGAATCGCACCGGGATGGACGTGCAGCAAATCGGGGATGATTTCCGCGAACTCGGCGTGCGCGAATGCAGCGCCGACCAATCCCGGATTGCGATGGTGCATCGGCGACATTGCATTGAATAGATGCGTGAAGCCGCAGGCGCCGTGCTTGAGCGCAGCCACCGCGTCGTCATAGGTGGCGAGCGAGTGGCCGAGCTGCACGCGAACGCCGCGAGCCACCATCTCCGAGATGATTTCCATGTGCCCGGCAATCTCGGGGGCGAGCGTGACGACCCGGATGGGCGCGACCGATAGGTACTTCAGCACTTCGTCGAGCACCGCGCTGACAGCGGCGTCAGGCTGGGCGCCCAGCTTGCCGGGGTTGATGTAGGGGCCTTCCAGATGCACACCGAGCACGCGCGCGCCGCCGGGCGTACGGGTGCGCGTCACCTCGCCCAAGCCGGTGACCACCGAGAGCAGTTCGTCGCGCGGCGCAGTCATCGTCGTCGCAAGCAGGCTGGTCGTGCCGTGGCGGGCATGCGTGCGCACGATCGTTTCGATCGCGGCGCCCGCTTCCATCACGTCGGCGCCACCGCCGCCGTGAACATGCAGGTCGATGAAGCCTGGAAGGATGTAGGGCTCGGCGTTGGTCGTAGGATCGGCCGCCGCACCCTCGAGCGCGGCGATTCTTCCGTTCTCAAAGTGGAGCGTGCCGTGTATCCAACCGTCCGGCGTCAGGATGTTTCCGTTCAGCATGGGATTGCTATCTCAAAAAAACTGGAGCGGGCGCATGGTGCGCGCCATTGTTGCTGCGTATCGCGTGGGGGCCTACCTCGGGGCGTGCTCGGACGCGGGTAGGGGCGATCGAATTGGAGCCCATTATATAACCAGAATAGTACCAGTCAATGAGCGCTACGAGCCCCCGCGAAAACCCGCGACGGCCTTGCTGGGCAAGGCTTTCGCCGTATCGTGGCCGACCTGCTCGGCGGTTTCGGTGCATCGGGACTTACCCGGAGCGCATGTCCGGCGGGCCCGCCAGTGGGGCGCAAACGGCGATTACTGCAGAGGAAAGTACCTGTTTAGTACCAGCTGGGATGTTGAGCAGAGCTTGTGTGTTGACCGCGATCCCATATAGTTCTGACTAATTTAGACGATACGGTGACGAACCGGAGAAAGCCTGCATTGACAGACCCTATCTTGATGCGCCGCGCCGAGGCGGTGCGCCATTTCAATCGCTTTTACACGCAGCACATCGGCGTGCTGCACGAATTTCTGCAAAAAAGCCCTTTCTCGCTGACCGAAGTGCGGGTGCTACGCGAACTCGCGCTCGGCACCGTGTCGACCGCCACGGAGTTGGCGCGCACGCTCGGTCTCGACAGCGGCTATCTGAGCCGCGTATTGACGAGTTTCGAGCGCCGCCAATTGATCTCGCGGCGGCAATCGGAAGCGGACGCCCGGCAGTCGCTGCTGACCATGACGCCGGTGGGACGCGCCGCTTATGCGCCGCTCGAAGTCGCCGCCCTGGACGAAGTGCGAGGTGTGCTCAGTGCGTTATCGGCAGTGAGACAGGAGCAATTGCTGGAAGCGATGCGCATCATCGAGCGATTGCTCGATCGCACGTCCTCGCGCGCGCCGGTGCTGCTGCGTGCGCCCAAGGCCGGCGATTACGGCTGGCTCGTACACCGTCAGGCGTTGCTGTTCGAAGCCGAATATGGCGCGGACCCCCGCTTCGAAGCCGTCGCTTCGCAGGAGATCGCGCAATTGGCGCAGCAGGACGATCCCGAGCGCACGATGTGCTGGATCGCGGAGCAAAGCCAGAGCATCGTTGGCGGGGCCTTCGTCGCCGCGCTGTCCGGGCGCACGGCACGGATGCGGCTGCTGTATGTGGAGCCCGAGTCGCGAAGTCTGGGCATCGGCACGCTGCTCGTTGCGCAAGGCATCGGCTTTGCGCAACGAGCAGCGTACGAGAAACTGGTTCTCACGACCTGCGGCGCGCTCGACGGCCGCCGCGGGGTATTCGAGCGCGCGGGCTTCAGCTGTGTCGGGACCGAGCCGGAGCGGCGCTTTGGACGCAACCTCATTACACAAACGTGGGAACGTAAGCTCTGAGTCCACGCCTTGCTTACCGCCAGGCCGGCAAATCGCGCAGCGCGCAGCGCGCCGTCGGGTTCGTCCCGCGTCGATCAGAACGACGGGACCATGGCGCCCTTGAACTGCGAGTTGATGAAATCGCGCACCTGTTGCGAGTGGTAAGCGGCCACGAGCTTTTTCACCCAAGGTTTGTCTTTGTCCTGCGCGCGCACCGCAATCAAATTCGCATACGGGCTATGCACGTCCTCGCGCGCAATCGCGTCCTTGGTGGGCTGCAACCCTGCGGCCAGCGCATAGTTCGTGTTGATCACGGCCGCATCCACGTCGCCCAGCGAGCGCGGCAGTTGCGCAGCGTCGAGTTCGAGCAGTTTGAGCTTTTTCGGATTGTCGGCGATATCGAGCGTCGTCGCATTATTGCCGTTCGTGCCAGCACCCGGCTTCAGCTTGATCAGTCCCTGCGTCTGCAATAACAGCAATGCACGGTTTTCGTTCGAAGGATCATTGGGCAATGCGACCTTCGCGCCCGGCTGAAGGTCCTTCACGGCTTTGAGCTTCTTCGAGTAGATGCCGATCGGCGAAATATAGGTGAGCCCGGCGGTGACGATCTTGTAGCCCCGCTGTTTGACTTGGCTGTCGAGATAGGGCTGATGCTGGAAGGCGTTCGCATCAAGGTCACCCGCATCTAGTGCGGCGTTCGGCTGCACGTAGTCGTTGAAGGTGACGATCTTGACGTCGAGGCCTTCGCTCTTGGCGACTTTCTGAACGACAGCCCATGTCTGTTCATCGGGACCGGCAATGGTGCCGACCTTGACGACTTGATTCTCCGCGTGTGCGGCGGAGGCAAAAATGAATGCGGTGGTGGTAGTGACCGACGAGAGGAACTTCAGAAGCGTTTTGCGTTGCATGGAGACTCGCTTTCTTTATTGGAGAGGGAGGAAGACCATGCGATGGTGTCATGGCACCCATGCGAAGGGAAATACGTTGAACTCATATCGATATGCCCCGAATCGGCGCACAGCCGATCGGATCGATTAGGACAACGAACTAACGGGAGAGTGAGGCTCAGTCGAGCAGCAGCTTCAGATCGTGGACCCAAGGCTGTGCACCTTGCCCATCACGAACGAACAAGCGCAGCTTGCCGGAAGGATCGAAGACGTAGCTTGCCGCGGTGTGGTTCATCGTGTAGCTGTCAGGCGTCTTGCCCGGCACCTTCGCGTAGTAGACGCGAAAATCCTTCGCGACTTTCGCGAGTTGCGCGTCGCTCGGCCGCAGGCCCACGAAGGCTGGGTTGAACGCCCGCACGTACTGCGAGAGCACCGACGGCGTATCGCGCTCGGGATCGACGGTGACGAAGAGGACCTGCACGCGCTTTGCATCGTCCGGCCCAAGCTCTTGCAGCGCTTGGCTGAGTTCGGCCATCGTCGTCGGACAGACGTCGGGACAATGCGTGTAGCCGAAGAATAGGACGACTGCTTTGTTCTTGTAATCGGCGAGCGAACGCATTTTGCCGCTGGTATCGGGCAGCGAGAAATCGGAGCCGAACTGCGTATTGCCCGTCAGATCGAGATTCTGAAACGCAGGCTTGCTTTTGCCGCAGCCGGCAACGACGAGCGCCGCGCCAACGAGGCATACGGCAACGAACATGCGCGCGATACGCGCAAGCGAAAAGTGGCTCATGAGGCACTCACGCGCCGATCAGGGCACGTGCGTAGTGATCGACGAGCAGCGCCGCGAACAGCAGCGACAAGTAGACGATCGAATAGCGGAAAGTCTTGCGCGCCAGGGCGTCGGAATACTCGCGGTAAATCTTCCAAGCGTAGCCGAGGAAGATCGCACCGAGCAGCACGGCGGATACGAGGTACACGATCCCGCTCATGCCGGAGACGAAAGGCATCAGCGTGACCGCGAACAGAATCACCGTGTACAGAAAGATGTGCAAGCGCGTGTACTGTTCGCCGTGTGTGTTCGGCAGCATCGGCAAGCCCGCCTTCTCGTAGTCCTTGCGCCGATAAAGCGCGAGCGCCCAAAAGTGCGGCGGCGTCCATACGAAGATGATGAGCACGAGGATCCACGCATCGCCCGGCACCGCCCCCGTGACCGCAGCCCAGCCGAGCGCCGGCGGCATAGCGCCCGACGCGCCGCCGATGACGATGTTCTGCGGCGTGGCCGGCTTGAGCAAGAGCGTGTAGACGACGGCATAGCCGACGAACGTCGCGAACGTGAGCCACATGGTCAAGGGATTCGTGAACGTACAGAGCGTCCACATCCCCACGCCGCCGAGGGCGGCAGAAAACAGCAGAATTTGGATTGTCGTAATCTCGCCGCGCGCCGATGGGCGCCAGGCGGTACGGCGCATCATCGCGTCGATTTTCTGTTCGACGAGACAATTGATCGCGAAGGCGGCGCCCGCCGTCAGCCAAATGCCGATGGTGCCGCCCACCAACGCTTTCCACGGCACCATGCCCGGCGTCGACAAAAACATGCCGATGACCGCGCAAAAGACGGCGAGCTGCGTCACACGCGGCTTCGTGAGCGCAAGGTACTGGGAAATTCGGGAGCCGGGGCGGCGAGCTAGTGTGGTGCTTTCCATGGGATCACGCGGGAGCGGCCTCGCGAGGTGGAACGGCGGCGCGGCCAAGTCGGCTGGAAGCGGTTCGGAAGTTTAGCACAACGACGAGCAGCAGCAGGACCACGGCCCCGCCGTTGTGTGCCACGGCGATCGGCAACGGCCACTGCAGCACGATGTTCGAGAGGCCCGTCGCAAACTGCAGCGCGAGCACGATCAGCACGCCCGTCGCCGGCCGGCGCAGCGATTCGAAGCGGCGCATCTTCCAGGCGAGCGCGGCGAGATAGACGAGCACGACGAACGCGAAGGTGCGATGCGCCCAATGGATCGCGACGAGCGCGTCTTGCGTAATGACTTCGCCGTCGCCCGTCATGCCGAGCGCACGCCAGAGATGAAACCCTTGCTCGAAGTTCATGGAAGGCACCCATTGCCCGTTGCAGGTCGGAAAGTCGGTACAGGCGAGCACAGCATAATTCGTGCTCACCCAGCCGCCGAGCGCCAGTTGAACCACGAGCAAGACGAGCCCCGCCATCGCGGCCGCGCGATAACGCGCGATTTCGGGCTCGTAGGCGGGCATCGGCGTCAAGCGGGCGGCAAACCAGGCGAGCGCCCCGAGCAGCGTCAGACCTAGCAGCAGATGAGTCGTGACGATCACCGGTTGCAGCTTCATCGTCACGGTCCATGCGCCGAATACGCCTTGGACAACGATCAACAGCAGCAGCGAGGTGGGCCACCAGGGCGACACCGTCAGCGATTTGCGCTTAATGCGCGCCACCCATGCGCTCGCGGTCTGGGCGATGATGAGCACACCGATCGCCATCGCGAAATAGCGATGGATCATCTCGATCCAGGCCTTCATCAGGCTGACCGGCCCGCTCGGCATGGCCGCATGCGCCGCCGCGATCTGCGCGTGCGCAAGAAACGGCGAGGCCGTGCCGTAGCAACCGGGCCAGTCGGGGCAGCCCAGCCCCGAATCGGTCAAGCGCGTGAACCCGCCGAACATGATCAGATCGAGCGTGAGAAAAGTCGTGACCCATACGAGCTTGCGAAACTTATCGTCGCTCGCCTTGATCCAGACATAGCTCAGCGGAAGCAACGCGATGCACAGCCCTGTCGCGGCGAGTTGCAGCAAAAACATCGGAATGACCTCCAACCAATCGGCGCGCGAGCGGCGTCAGCCGATACTCGACGAACTCAAGAGCTTGCTGATGTCGCGCTTGATCTTGCTCGGATCCGGGTGAGCCGGAAAGCGCATCATCAAATTGCCGTTGGGATCGACGAGATAAATGTGATCGGTATCGCGCGTGCCCGCCTCGCTCGGGAGCCAAGCCGCCAGCGCCGCGGGATCCGCGACCAACTTGCGCGTGCCCGCATAGGCTTGCTCGATAGCGGGCGGTACGGCGTCGGTGTCCGTGCGCAGCCAAACCGTGACGATGCGCTCGCGTTCGCCGGCCTGCGTCGCGCGAATCTGGCGCATGAAATAAAGCTTGGTCGCGCACGCTTGATCGCACGCGCTGCGATCGACGCTGATCATGAGCCAGCGCCCGCGCAGCGATGCGAGCGCCATCGGCTTGTTCGCTTCGTCTTTGACGATGAGCGCCTCGGAGATCGGGCGCTGAGGTTCGATCAGCGTACCGTAATTAGTGGCGCCGCCCCTCGGCTTGAGCACGTAGTACGTGAGATAGGAAGCAATCACAGGGGCGGCGCAGACGAGCGCAATGAGCAGCACCATCCATCGGCCGCGAGTCCAAGAGCCGCGGTGAGCCGTTGTGCCGCTCGCTCGAGCCCCGCTTGCGGGGTCACGCTCGTTCATGCGTTCAGGTGACTTCGACAACGTAATGTCCTCTCAAGATTCTTTTTTCGCGGCGCGCCGGGCGGCGTACAAGCCGAATCCCAGCGCCGCGGCCGCCATGCCCCACCACTGCAGCATGTACCCGTAGTTGCGCTCGACGCCCATCGCGGGCGCGGGCCAATCGCGAACGAGCCCGTCGCCGTCATCGCTCGTTTGGTCGATGACGAACGGCTGCAAAGCGAGCCCGGTCTCGGCCCCGAATGCGGCGACGTCCACGTTTTGCCGAATTTGCTGATGCGCGGCCGAGCCGCCCTCTCCCAGTTCGAAGGCCCGCGATGCATTCGCGCGCGCGATGCCCTCGATCGTGACATCGCCGGAGGGCGTCCGGTACGGCGCCATCGCCGTGCGCACGTCGGCGTTGCGCGGCAGCCAGCCGCGATTGACGAGCACATAACCGCCGCCCGCCAGTTGCAGCGGCATCACGACGTAAAACCCCGGGCGGTCTTGGTAGGGTCGGTTGTCGAGATAGACCACGCGCTCCGGCAAGAAGCGCCCGACCGCTCTGACGCGATGATAAACAATCGACGCGACGGGAATGGGCTGGGCGCCCACCGGCTGCGCCGGCGCATGCGCGTAGCGCTCGATCTGCGCCTGCAGCGCCTCCTTCTGATGCGCGCGGTCACGCTGCCAAAAACCGAGCCGGATCGTCACGGCCATGACGAGGGCGATGAGCAGAGCGGGGACTAGGCGGATTTTCATACCGGTACCGGGCGCACGGCGCATACCACATCGATCGAGCCGTGCGCCGCCAGCAAGCGCACGCGTCGCGCCGCGTCCTCGCACGGTGCTCGATCGCCTCGCGCGAGTGCGATAATTGCATCGGTAGTTTTACGTCGATTTCGGATATCGGTTGGTTCCATGCACATTCTCGTAGCCGTCGCTTTCGCCCTCATCATCGCCAGTATGGTGTCGGCGCTCTATTTCATGATGCACGACCGCGGCAAGACCAAGCGAATGGTCTGGTCGCTCGCGACCCGCGTCGGGCTCTCCATTTCGCTGTTCCTCTTCCTCTGGCTCGCACATTGGCTCGGCTGGATTCAGTACAGCCAGGTGCCGCTCGGCCGCTGAGCGGGGCGATCGCGCACTGAACGATCGCGTCCGAACGCGCCATCATGGGGCGCCGCTCGCCGCGCCTGCCGCCTCCAATTGCTGCGACATCTTGCCGCAGCCTTCCCGCCAAAAACACAAACGCCGCCTCGATCGACTCGAAGGCGGCGCGCACCGGTCAAGGCCCAAGGATTGGATCGCGACACACCGCTCGCGGGCGATGCGCCACAAGTGCGTCCCGCCTACCGCGGGACAAACCTCGCGCCTCTGTTACAGCCAATAGACGACGACGTACAGGCCGAGCCAAACGACGTCGACGAAGTGCCAATACCACGCGGCGCCTTCGAATGCGAAGTGGTGATCGGCGGTGAAGTGGCCGCGAATCAAGCGCACGAGCACGACCGAGAGCATCGTGCCGCCGAGGAACACGTGAAAGCCGTGAAAGCCCGTGAGCAAGAAGAACGTCGAACCGTACACGCCCGAGGACAGCGTCAGATTCAATTCGTTGTACGCGTGAACGTACTCGAACGCTTGCAGGAACAGGAAGCACACGCCCAGTGCGACGGTGGCGGCAAGCCAAGCAATGGCCTTGTTCCGATGATTGTCGCGCAGCGCGTGGTGCGACACGGTGAGCGTCGCCCCCGAGCTCAGCAGCAGTGCCGTGTTGATCGTCGGCACGGGCCACGGCACCATCGCCTTGAAGTGGCCGGCGAGCGCGGCCGGTCCCTCGTTGGGCCAAACGGCCGTGAAGTCGGGCCAAATGAGCTTGTAGTCGAGGCTGCCCAACTCATGCAGCGCGATCATCCGTGCGTAGAACAGCGCCCCGAAAAACGCGCCGAAGAACATGACTTCGTAGAAGATGAACCAACTCATGCTCCAGCGGTACGAGGTGTCGACGCGTTTGCCGTACATGCCGCTTTCCGACTCGGAAATCGCGTCGCCGAACCAGTGCCACAGCACGAAGAGCAGCCACAGCAGGCCCGCGAACATCGTATACGGAGCCCAAGGCGTATCGTTGATCCAAAGCGCCAACGACCCGAGCATGACCAAGACGCCGATCGACGCCGTGACCGGGTGTCGAGACGGATTCGGCACGAAGTAATACGGGCTCTCGTTTTGACCGCTCATTGTTGAT
>Ga0157369_10000087_pt1 | contig 127579 bp, 108 predicted proteins | sample C25metaG_FD_113461 | JGI IMG/M metagenome (GOLD analysis project Ga0157369, IMG submission 113461) | Corn rhizosphere microbial communities from Kellogg Biological Station, Michigan, USA - C2-5 metaG | ecosystem: Host-associated > Plants > Roots > Rhizosphere > Soil | place: USA: Michigan... | reverse complement strand
GTCCACGCCCGTCATCGCCGCCGTGCCGACGAACGAGCCGGGCTTGATGTCTTGGAGCTTGATGTTCTTCAGCGCGGTGATAGGCGTGTCGCTCTTCAACGAGATCTTGACCGTGTCGCCGCTGCGGCGATGGACGGTAAGCGTGTCCGCCGAAAGCCCAACGATGTCGCCGCGGATGCGTGCCGGTTTGGACGGCGCCTGCGCGAATGCGGGGCAGGTCATCGAGGTCAACGTCAACGTGACGACGCCGGCAGTAAGTTTGATTCGAATCGACATGGTGGCTCCTTGAGTTGTCGAAGTGATTGGACCGGGAAACGTTAGGAACCGCCGAACCAGTTGTAGCCCTGGTTCTCCCAATAGCCGCCCGGGTATTCGTTGGTGACGGTGATGGCGACGATGTGTTTGGGGTTCTTGTAGCCGAGCTTGGTGGGCATGCGCAGCTTCATCGGAAAGCCGTATTTCGGCGGCAGGGTCTGGCCGTCGTAGGTGAGCGTGAGCTGTGTCTGCGCGTGAAGCGCCGTCGGCATGTCGATGCTCGTCGAATAGTTGTCGGAGCAGTGAAAGGCGACGTATTTCGCGCTCGTATCCGCTCCGGCACGGGCCAGGAAATGCGCGAAGCGCACGCCGCCCCACCTGCCGATGGCGCTCCAGCCCTCGATACAGATGTGCCGCGTGATCTGGCTTTCTTGCGGCATGGCATGCAGCTCATCGAGCGTCCATACGCGCTTGCCGTTCACGAGGCCGCCGATCGCGAGCGTGTAGCCGGACGGATCGACTTGCGGCACTTCGTCTATGTCGTAGAAGGCATTGAACGGAAATGGCCGCGTGATCATCGACTCGGGATACGTCGGCGCGAGCGCGTTCGGATCGAACAAGAGCGCCTGCACGTTGTCGTTGAATCTCGACATTGTGCGCAGCATGGCATTCACGGACTTGTCGTCGGTGATGCTGCAGCCCGAGAGCATCGCAAGGCCGCCGAGCGAAAGGATGCGCTTGCCGAACAACCGGCGCGCGGGCGCTTTCAATTCCGTCGCCGCATCTTTGATGATGAGTTCAGCATCCGGCCTGGAGCGAGAGAGGTTGAATGGCATAGTCGAATATCCGTTGGCGCGGGGTCACCGTCCGCGAATCATGAGCACGAGCGAACGCGGCACGAGCGCGACCATCGCCACATGCACGACGAAGAACACCACGAGAAAACTCATGCCGAGAAAGTGCACGACGCGCGCGTTGTCGTAGCCGCCCATGAGCGTTCTCAGCACCGGGAATTGCACCGATTTCCAGACGACGAGGCCGGAAAGAATGACGATGGCCAGGTCGACAATGACCGCGAGATACGCGAGCTTTTGCACGGCGTTGTAGTGAGCGAGATCGTCGTGGCCCAATTTGCCGCGCAGGGCGGCGTTCGCATCTTTGACGAGCGTCTTCACGCTCAACGGAAATAGGCGGCGCCGCAAACGCCCGGTTGCGACGTTCATGCCGACGTAGACCACGTAGTTGACGACCAATAACCACATCCCCGCGAAATGCCACTCGGTCGCGGCGCCGAGCCAGCCGCCCAACGTCACCGCGGACGGAAACGTCAGCGCTTGAAACAGCGGCGATGCGTTGTAGATTTGCCAGCCGCTCGTCACCATGATCACGATGGCGAGCGCGTTGATCCAGTGCGTGATGCGCAACCAGAGCGGCTGGGTAGGGTGCTGCGTTTGGTTTTGCACGGCATGCCTCGCATTCGATGGAGCCAAAACGTTTGACATGGTAGAAACGCGGCGCTGATCGATCGATGACCCGTCGATGACTTTTTTGTCATGAACGAATGGCTCGAGCTGGCGGTCGCTAAAATGTCGCCAATGCAATCAAGGCCGCGCCAGCATGACCATCCTCGTGATCGAAGACGACCGCAAGACCGGCGACTATCTGAAGAAGGGACTGACGGAATCGGGCTATCAGGTCGATCTCGCGCGCAACGGGACCGACGGCTTGCATCAAGCGCTTGCGAACGCGTACGAGCTTGTCGTGCTCGATGTGATGTTGCCGGGTATCGATGGCTGGCAAATCATGTCGGCGCTGCGTGCCAAGCGCGACTTGCCTGTCATTTTTCTTACGGCGCGAGATCAGGTCGCGGATCGCATTCATGGCCTCGAGCTTGGTGCGGACGATTACCTCGTCAAGCCGTTCTCGTTCACCGAACTGCTTTTGCGCATTCGCACGTTGCTGCGGCGCGGCGTCATGCGCGAATCGGATACCTTCAAGATCGCGGACCTGCAAGTGGACGTCTTACGGCGCAAGGTGACGAGAAAGGGCATGGACATCGCCCTGACCAATAAGGAATTCGCGCTGTTGCATTTGTTCTGCAAGCGCCAAGGCGAGGCATTGTCGCGCACGTTGATCGCCTCCGAAGTATGGGATATGAACTTCGACAGCGACACCAACGTAGTCGATGTCGCGGTGAAGCGCCTGCGCGCCAAGATCGACAATCCGTTCGATCTCAAGCTGATTCATACGGTGCGCAGCATCGGCTATTCGTTCGGGGAAGACGCGTGAGACGGCCCGCACGCTCGCTCGCGATTCGCATTGCGCTTTCGTTCGCCGCGATCGTCTGCGTCGTGGTCGGCATGGTGGGGGCCGCGCTGTACCACGCGACCAATCGGGCGCTGTCCACGCGCGCGGACTATCAACTGATCGGTCGCGTCGAGCATTTTCGTTCGCTGTTGCATGATCTGTACACGATCAACGAAATCGAAGCCCGGCCTCGGCTGTTCGAAACGATGCTCGGCGACAGCCAGGACGTGATCATTTTCAGGCGGGCCGGATCGGCCCCGATCATCGATGTCAATCCCGACCATATGGCGCTGCCGCCGCTCCATATCGTGCCGGTGGCCGAGCGCGTGGGACTCGACGCACTTTACGAGGGTAAGCGCCCCGACGGCGTGCGCATGCGCTGGGTCGCCGCCCAAGCGCAGATCGGCGACGACGGCGATGTCGTGCAGATCATCGCGGCGCACGTGATGACGCAGGAGGCGCGGGTATTGTCGATTTACCTGCGGCGCGTATGGATCACGGTCATTTGCGCCGTGCTCGCGACGCTCGCGCTCGCGTACTGGGTCACGAGCCGAGGGCTGATGCCGCTGAAGCTGATGGCGGACAAGGCCGCCGAAATTTCTCCGAACAGCATGGCTACGCGACTCGATGTGGCAGGCTCGCCGGCCGAATTGCAAGGCCTGGCGGCTTCGTTCAATGCCATGCTCGATCGGCTTGAACATGGTTACGAACGATTGCTGCAGTTCTCGGCCGATCTTGCGCATGAGTTGCGCACACCGATTGGGGTGCTGATCGGCGAAACACAGGTCGCGCTTGCGCACGAGCGCAGCGTCGGGGACTATCGCGCCGTGCTCGAATCGAATTTGGAAGAATTGGAGCGGCTCGCGCGCATCGCGCAAAACATCCTGTTTCTGGCCCAGGCCGATCATGGGCAGCAGCCTATCGAGCGCGAGCGCATCGATATCCGCGGCGAGATCGCGGCGATCGTCGAGTACTTCGACGGGATCGCCGACGAGCGGAAAATCGCGTTTCAGATCGACGCCGACGGCGAGATGGCGGCCAACCCGATCATGTGTCGCCGGGCGATCGGCAATGTCGTCGTCAATGCGGTGCGTTATGCCGATGCGGGCACGACCGTGCGGATCGATGCGCATGCCGATGCCGCGGGCGCGCGCATCGTCATCGGCAATTTCGGGCCGCGTATCGGGCGCGAGGCGCTCGCACGCCTGTTCGACCGCTTCTATCGCGGCGATGCGGCGCGCAGCGAGTTCACGGAATCGAGCGGGCTCGGCTTGTCGATCGTGCAGGCGATCATGCGGTTGCACGGCGGCGGCGTGTCGGCCAGTTGCTCGGCCGACGGTTGGATCGAATTCACGCTGAGCTTTCCGCGCGAGTGGCGCGCGGCCGGCTCGTAGGCGCGCCGCCACTGCCGGGCCGGGGTCCGCGGTGTGCGATCGCATGTGCAGGGGAAGTGCGGCCGAATGCGAACGCGAGGTCGATCTTCGCGAGCAGGCTGCGGGCGAGCTTCGATGCGAATCGTTGTATGAGCTTGTCCGTTAGCCGCGACAGCAGGTAGGAAGCGCACAGCGTAACGGCGAGTACGACGACGAACGCAAGCAGGGAAAGAGCGGGCCCGTGCTTCGCAAGCAGGCGGGAATCCTTGAAGAGGTAAATCGCGGCGAATGCGAACAGAAAATGCCACAAATAAATGGCATAGCTTTCACGCCCAACGGCGCTTGCGATGCGCCCCACGAGCCGCTGCCGCTGCGTTTGCCGCTGATGCGCCTCCGAACAGAACACGAGCAGTAGCGCCGCCGAGCCGCATGCTGCGAAGACGGGCGCATACTCGTTCGCCAGTCCGATCCATACGCCGCACACGGCCGCAAGCATGGTGCAAAGCGCCGTCATGCCGAGCGCTAGGCTCATGCCGCGGCCGCCGAGCTTGGCATGCCCGCTGAGATAGGGGCTAAAGAAGTGCCAACACCAAATGCCGACGAGAAAGCAGGGCACTTGCACAGGCGGCCAGAAGTAGAAGAACGAGTTGTTCTCGACGTTGCACGGCAGGTCGCCGCCGCAGGCGCCCGATGACAAGCATGCTGCGCACGCGAGCAGCAACACCGCAGTGATCGTGAGGAGCCTGGCTCGCGTCGTGGCATAGAAGAAGATGACGGGCGCGATCGAATAAAACAACATTTCGACGCCGATCGACCATCCGCCCGGAACCACGTTGTTGATCGCCGAGGGCGATACGGCATGCATGAACAGCAGATTCAGGAGAATGTCGCCCGCATCGTGCTGGCCCAAAATCGAGGCGTGATCCGGCATGAAGCGGTAGGTGTACCAACTCATTGCGCCGTATGCCAGGATCGCCACGTAATAGAGCGGTGCGATGCGAAAGAAGCGCTTGATGTAAAAGCGAGCCGCAACGTGGCTAGCCGCTCGATATCGCGCGCTGTCGACGCCGAGCGTCATGAAGATCGTAATGGCGCTGATGACGAAGAACAATTGCACGCCGTATTGGCCCATGCGGGCCAGCACAGTGGCCCATTGGGGAAGATGAGGAAATTGAAATGACAAATGAACCGCAACGACCGCAATGATGGCAATAGATCGAGCTTGATCGAGACCAGATAATCTTTCTCGCTGCATCCTCTCTCCTAGGTAATGATCTGAAGAAAACAAAGCGCATTGCTTCAAAAACGGCGTTGGGACGCAGGAATTGAGCCAATTCGCATTGCGGCGGATGGAAATCGGCGCGAGCGACTCGGCGCACGGGCCGTCTGCGTATCGTCATGTTCGGCCCGCGCTTCCATGCGCTGCCCTCGAACGCGTCAAAGCGGCGATGCCTATGAAAGAATTTCCGGCGAAGCGTCGTTCGCAGCGCGCACCGGCGGCCGGCTTGCGCGGCGCCTGGCATACACTTGCGCTTACGGATAATGTTCGTCTTGATTCAATCGACCAAGGAGGCTCCATGGAATACGTGGTGGGCGTCGATATCGGCACGCAGAGCACGAAGGCGCTGCTGGTCGACCGTGATGGCGCGATTCTCGCGAGGCATTCGGCCGGTTATCAGCCCGATATGCCCAAGCAGCTTTGGGCCGAGCAATGGCCTTCCGTCTGGTTCGACGCCGTGGTCGAATGCATCGCGGGGTGCGTGCAAGCGGCGCGCGAGCAGGGCGTGGATCCGTCGAAAATCCGCGCCGTCTGCGTGAGCAGCCTCTATGGCGGGTCGGGCATTCCCGTCGATGCCGAGATGCAGCCGCTCCATCCCTGCTTGATTTGGATGGACCGCCGTGCGACCGAGCAGGTGGAGCGCGTGCGCGAGGGCGTCGATCTGGACCGGCTGCTCGCCATCACGGGTAATGGCGTCGACAGCTACTACGGTTTCACGAAGATGCTGTGGCTGCGCGAGAATCGGCCCGAGGTCTGGGCGAAAACGCGCTATTTCCTGCCGCCGAACGCCTACATGATCTATCTGCTGACGGGCGAGATCGCGGTCGATCACAGTTCGGCCGGCAACATCGGCGGCATCTACGACGTCGCGCGTCGCGACTGGTCGCACGAAATGCTCGACACGCTCGGCATCCCCGCGAAGATGATGCCCGAGCGGCTCGTCGAATCGACCGATGTCGTCGGCGGCTTGCTGCCGCAATGGGCGCAGCGGCTCGGTCTCGCGGCGGGAACCCCGATCGTCGCGGGCGGCGTCGATGCCGCGGTCGCGACGTTCGCGGCAGGGGCGACGCGCGTCGGGCAACACGTCGCCATGATCGGCACGAGCATGTGCTGGGGCTACATCAATCAAGCGGTCGATGCGCGTCATGGGCTCGTGAGCATGCCGCACGTATTCAACGGCCGCCGCGACCTCTACGTGTTCGGCGGGGCCATGGCGGCGGGCGCCTCGGTCGCCTGGTATCGCGATCAGTTCTGCCACGAAGAGATCGAAGCCGCGCGCGCGCTGCCGCACGGCGATCCGCACGTGTTGCTCGAAAGCGCGGCCGCGCGCGTGGCGGCCGGTTCGGACGGCGCGCTCTTCCTGCCGTATCTGATGGGCGAGCGCAGTCCCGTGTGGGATGCGAAGGCAAGCGGCGCATTCATCGGGCTCAGTCTCGGGCATACGCGCGCGCATTTGTACCGCGCCGTGCTCGAAGGCGTCGCGTTCGCGCTCGAGCACAACATCGAGGCGGGCCGCCAGGGCGCGCAAGCGCTCGACGACAAGCTGATCGTCGTCGGCGGGGCGGCGTATTCGGGCTTGTGGATGCAGATCATCGCCGATGTCACGGGCTATCCGGTTTTCACGATCGAACAGGAAGTGGAAGCCGCCATGGGCGCGGCGCTCTTGGCTGCGTTCGGCGTCGGGCTCGTTTCCGAGGAAACCGCACGCGGCGGGTGGTCCAAGCTGGTCGAGCGCGCCCGTCCCGATGCCGATCGCCGCGCGCGCTACGCGGAGCGTTTCGAGGTTTATAAAGGTCTTTATCCGGCGCTCAAGCCTTTCATGCACAAGCTGCGTTCGTCTTGATGCCCACGGATGCGGCGTGCGAGGCGGTGCCGCCGCATCCAGCGCATGGGAGCAAAGGTCGATTCGCAGCGCGCAACCGTCACTGGCGTTCAAGACGCATCGGCCGTGCGCCGAGATACTGGCCTCCTTACGCTCAGGCTGAAGGAGGCCATATGCTGCAAGGTTATTCGATCCCCCGCACCCCTGCGGGACGTTCGCCACTCGCGCCGCGACCGCCCTGGCACTACACGGGCGAGGTGCTTGCCGTCGAGTTTTCCGCGGATGCTGGCGCGACCGCCGCCTATCTGCCGCCAGGCCTGAGCCCTGCGACCGGCGAGCGTGCGGGCCGCTGCGCGCTTTATTTCTGCGACTGGCAATTCGCCACCGACGCCGGCCAGGAATATCTCGATCCGTTCGCTAGTCAATATCGCGAAACGATTTTGCTGATCGCGTGCGAGCGCAACGGCGAACGCGCTTCGTTTTGTCCGTATATCTGGGTCGACCAAGACCTCGCGCTGATGCGCGGCTTGATCCAAGGGTGGCCCAAGCAATTCGGGCGCACGGGCATGACGCGCTGCTACGGCTCGCAAACGCCGGCAGCCCCTCGCGCAGCAGTCGGCGGCCGTTTCGGCGCGGCGCTGACGTTCCGGGAGCGCCGTGTCGCCGAAGCGCAAATCGCGCTGCAAGGGCAGAGCCATCGATTGCCGGATCCGGGTTTCGCCTCGACCTTCAACGTGCGCCACTTTCCGCGCTTGGCCGCGGGCTATCACGACGACGCGGCCGTGCACGAGCTCGTTCAGCTGCGCGCGCGCGACGTATCGATCGAGAATCCGATGATTGGCCAGGCCTCGTTGACCTTGTTCGACCATCCCGGCTTGGAACTCGCCGCTTTTGCGCCGCTATCCGTGGGCGAGGGATTTCGCATGACGGTCTCGTTGACGATCGACGATCTGCACGTGGCCGAAGACTATACGACGGCAGCGCGATGAGCGAGAATCGGCGGCGTGGCGGCACGCCCGCTCGGCGATCGGCTGGGCCGATCGCCAAAGAATCCGTTGGCCGGAGGCTTCATGGCGATGACGAGTTTCACGTGGTACTGCGGGACGACGCTGCCGGGCGAAGTGATGACGGCCGCTTTGGAAGCGTATCAGTTCGAACCGCATTTCCACGATGCCTGGTCGATCGGCGCGATCGTCGCGGGCAGTTGCACGTTTTCGTATGAAGGCGGCGTGCACGTCGCGCGGCAGGGCGAGCTCGTCGTCATCCCGCCGCTCGCCGTGCATACGGGCGGGAGCTCGGAAGGCCCGCTCTCGTACGCCATGGCGTACCTGCAACCGAGTTGGTTCGACGCCCATGCCGCGCTGACCCACGGCGGCGAGCCGGTGCGATTCGCCGATGTCGTGATCGCCGACGAGCCGCTGTGCCGCCGCGTAGCCGCGTCGCTCACGGGCGCCGATCTCGACGATGGGGCTCGCAAGCGCGCGATTTCAGCCGCGTTGTTCGACCTGCTCGCCAAGCACGCAATGCCCGCAAACGCGGGCGCGACGATGCAAGGCGAAACCGATGCTTGCGCCGAGTTGCAGGCATCGTTCGACCGCCGCGATCTCTCCAAAGCCGACGTCGGCGCCCTCGCGCGACGCTGGGGCATGCACCGCACGACGCTGAGCAAACGATTCGCGCGGCGCTACGGTCTGCCGCCCGACGCGTGGCTGCGCAATTGGCGGGCGCTGAAAGCGAAATCGTTGATCGTCGAGGGCATGCCGCTCGCCGATGCCGCCGCGGCCACGGGTTTCGCCGATCAAGCGCATCTCACGCGCGTATTCAAGCGTATTCACGGCGCGCCGCCGGGCGCATTGAAGCGATCGCCGGCCGAGCGCGCCGCGCCGCATGACCGCAGCGCCGTTTCGGGCGGCGCCATACCCGATGAACGCAAGGCAAAAAGTTAGACGGCTCGGGGCTTACACTTCACCCATATATTCGCCACGGGCCGGATAGTCGTTCTTGATGACGAAGTCGAGCGCCTGTGTCATCTCGGCGAACGACGGCCGAACGAACGGCATCGACTGAACCGACAGGTAGTAGATCGTGCGATCGGGGCGAATCAAAAACACACCGGGTTCGGAGAACAGCGCCGGCTCTTCGATGCCGATGGACGTCTTGCCGCGCGATGCCGAAATATAAAGGCCCCAACGCCGTGCGACGACGAGCGGCAAGCCATAGCCGATCCGTAACTGCGATGCGCCCACTTTCGCGGCCATCGCTTGAGCGCGCGTTTGATCGTCGGTGCTGATCGCGATCGTGCCGACGCCGCGCTCGGCGAAGGCTGGCGTGAGGCGTTCCAGCTCCTTCAGATAATTCGCACAGATCGGGCAGTGCAGGCCTCGGTAAAAACAAACGAGCGTCATGCGCTCGGGCGTTTCGCCGCTCAGGTCGAAGCGCCCATGAGCCAGCGTATCGACGGAAAGTTCGGGCGCGATTTGACGGGGGACAAGCATGGATCGACTCCTTTTGAACATGTGTCGGAAGTAACCGATGGCCTCAGTGTTGCAGATTTACAGTCATGATGAGTCCGAATATCATGATCGAAAATCTTGCTCCGAGAATTGCCCATGGATCGACTGTCCGCCTTTTTCGACGCTTTTCCGCTCGAAGTCCATGTTCCGAGCTGCGCGGGGACGAGCGCCCATGAAGGCCCGAAACTGTATTTGCTCGGCGACGCGAGCGGACGCCTCACGCAAGTCGTGCTCCACGTGCGCGGCGCGGCCGCCCCGGCCGAGGCGCTGATGGTTGTCGACGTGTCGTTTGGCGGCAGCGACAACCCGTTGCTCGGTACGCTGCCCGACGCGTTGCATTTGCCGGTCGACGACGATGGAACGGGCGTGGGCAACCTCGCCCGCGCCTTCATCGACGAGTGGTCCAGCGCACGGTGCGGCCATCGGCATGCGTTGCACCGGCTGGGCGAAGTCATCGTGCTGATGGTGCTGCGCGCGGCCATCGAACGCGGTAGCACGAGGCCGTGCTTGCTCGCTGGGCTCGCGCACCCGCTTCTGCACCGCGTGTTGGTGGCGGTGCACGAATCGCCCGCTCATCCGTGGACCGTCGAAGAACTGGCGCAGATCGCGGGGCTTTCGCGCAGCCATTTCATGGTGTTGTTTCCGAAAGTCGTCGGCGCAACGCCCATGTCGTATCTCACCAAGTGGCGCGTCCGCTTGGGCCAGCGCGAATTGCGCCGCGCCAATACCAAAGTGAAAGCGGTGGCAAGGCGCGTCGGCTTCGCGAGTGCCGAGGCGTTTTCGCGTGCGTATCAACGCGAATTCGGGCGCCCGCCCATGGACGATATGCGGGTATAGGCGTCGGCGCCGCCCTGCGACCTCTGTCCTTCCTAAGTGCGGGCTGTCTCGACGAACTGCGCGATTGCGTCGTTCAACATAGCGCTCGCCTCGCGATGCGGCGAATGCCCGCCTCGCGGCAACTTGCATAGCCGCGCCGTCTTCGCCGCCTGCGCGATCGTTTCGATTTGCGCCATCGTGCCGTAATGGTCGTCCTCGGCCTGCACGGCGAGAACGGGACAAACAATCCCTGCCAATCGATCCACGATATTCCAGGCTTTGAATTCGGGATCGAGCCAAATATCGTTCCATCCGTAAAACGCCGAGTCGACGTCGGCGTGATAGCGGCTCAGTTTTTCGCGAAGATCGGTATGCTCGTACGCGTGCTTTGCTTGCGCAATGCTGCGCACGCTGATGTCTTCGACGAAAACGTGCGGCGCGATGACCACCGCGCCTTGCAGCATCGTCGGAAACGCACTTGCATACAGCAGCGCGATTGATCCGCCGTCGCTGTGCCCAATGAGCCACATCCGCCGCCGCTCGTCTTCTTCGATGTGCAGCGCATCGAGCAGCGCGGGCAACACTTCGCGCGCTTGATGCGACATGAAATCGACGGGCCACTTGACGTGATGCGCGCGCGGTGTCGAGCGCCCATACCCGGGGCGCGAATAAATCAAGGCGCGCATGCCCAGCCGCTCGCACAGCTGCCGCGGCCAATCGCGCCACATGGCGATCGAACCGAGTCCCTCGTGGAGGAACACGGCAAGCGGCGCGTCGCCACCGCCCGCATCGATCCACTGATATTCGATCGTGAGCGCTTCGCGTCCCTCGCGAGCGGGCAGTGTTGCGAATCGAATGTCGTCATCATGCATGGGCATAGCGGATGGCATGGTCATGAAGGGCGTGGCGACGCTTGCTGTCGTTGTGTCTGCTCACGCAGCTTGAAGCGTTGAATCTTACCTGTCGCCGTTTTCGGTAGGTCGTCGACGAACACGATGTAGCGCGGATACTTGTGGGGCGCGAGACGCTGCTTGACGAACGCCTTCATCTCTTGGCCGAGCGCATCCGACGGCACGTGGTCCGGTTTCAGCACGACGAACGCACATGTCTTCACCAGGCCGTCTTGTTCGACCCCGATCACGGCCGCTTCGAGCACGGCGTCGTGCTCCGTGAGCGTCATCTCGACCTCGATCGGCGAGACGTATTGACCGCTCACCTTGAGCATGTCGTCGCTGCGACCCGCATAAGCGTAGCAGCCGTTGGGCAGTTTGCGATACTTGTCTCCGCTCTTGACCCATTCCCCGAGGAAGGTGGCGCGCGACTTCTCGCGATTGCTCCAATACATGAGCGCCGCGCTCGGACCTTTAATGTAGAGGTCGCCGACTTCCCCTTCGGGGATAGGCGCACCGTGCTCGTCGCGCAACTCGACCTCGTAGCCCGGCACGGGCGTGCCCGTCGTGCCGTAATGCACGTCGCCGAGGCGATTCGATAGAAAAATATGCAACATTTCGGTCGAGCCGAGGCCATCGAGGATTTCACAACCGAAGTGCGCGGTGAATCTTTCACCGACTTCGCGCGGCAACGCTTCACCGGCCGAGGCGCAAACACGCAGCGCGAGATCCGCGGCCGCAGGGAGCTGCGGGCAGCTCAGCATATTCGCGTAGAGCGTCGGCACGCCGAAGAATACCGTCGGTCGATATTTGACGAGCCGTTCGAATATGGCTTGCGGCGTCGCGCGCTCGGCCATCAGCACCGTGGTTGCGCCGACCGAGAGCGGGAAGGTCAAGGCGTTGCCGAGACCGTATGCAAAAAAGAGCTTCGCCGCGGAAAATACGACGTCGTTTTCTTGCAGGCCTAGAATCGGTTTGCCGTACATTTCAGCGGTCCAATACAGATTCGCATGCGTGTGAACGGTGCCCTTGGGTTTGCCCGTGGACCCTGAGGAATACAGCCAAAACGCGATGTCGTCGCCGCTGGTGGCGGCCGCGTTTGCCGCGGGCGGCGCTGCTTCTATGAGTGTGTCGAGGCTGGGATGCGAAGGCGACGCCGTCTCGCCCTGCGCGGATACGAAGACGGTGCATCCGCCCAGTTGCGCTTGTGTCTGCGCTTGCGATAGCGCCTCCACAAACATGGGTACGAGCGCGGCCGACGCGATGACGGCCCGCGCGCGGCTATGCGCCAACATGTAGGCATAGTCGGGCGCCGTGAGCAGCGTGTTGACGACGACCGGCACGATGCCCGCATACAAGGCGCCGAGAAAGCAAACGGGAAGGTCGGCGCTGTCATGCAGCGCAAGCAAGACGCGCTCTTCGGCGTGAACGCCCTGTGCGTGCAGCGCTGCCGAGAATCGCCGTGCGCGTTCCTCGAGCTCAGCATAGGTCGTGATGCCGCGATCGTCGATATAGGCGGCTTTGGCCGCTCGCGATCGGTTCAACAAAAAGACGTGCGACGCGAAGTTCAGTTGCGACGGTGGGGGCGTGACCTCGTGCCCGTGCTCGGCCGTCTGTGTCGTGCGGGTATCCATGGGTGCTTCGTCTCCGTCCTGGTCCTCGAGGGGCCGATACTGATCGGCTGGGCGCTGCGCGACCTGGCGAGCGCAACGTCGCGGCGATGCCGAAAAACGATCGTGCTTCGGCTACACGCGCGGCTCGGCGACACCCGTCATAGCTTCGATCGCGAGCGACGACGCTTGAATGGCGGCGCGCCGATGGTAGAACTCGAGCGCGCGCAGCCCGCCTAGCTCGGCGCCGCCTCCGGCGCGGCCCGGGCCGCCGTGGAGCGACATCGGCATCACGTTGCCATGCCCCGTGTGGCTTTCGCGCACGGCAGGCGTGATGCAGTGAACGCGGCCGTGCGTGTCGGCCAATTCGAGCGCGACGGGGGCCACGCGCGCATCGTCGTTCGCATAGACGGATGCGACGAGCGAACCCTGGCCGCGTCGCGCCAATTCGACGGCGTGCGCTTCGGGCAATCCGTGGGCCGCCACACGATAAGGCGCGACGGTCGCGACCGGGCCGAATACTTCGATGTCATGCATTAGGCCCGCGCGGTCCGGATCTTCGACGACGAACAAATGCGGTGCGACGCAGGCCGAGGTGGCGGCATCGGCATCGACGAGCGGAATCGATGCGCCGTCGAAGACGAGGCGGGCCTCGCGCGACAACGCGGCGATGCCCGCTTCGAAGCTGTTGCGTTGCGCGCGGCTCACGAGTGCGCCCATGCGCACCGATTCGTTGCGCGGATCGCCGACGCTGATCTTGGCGAGCTTTGCGCAAGCCGCGTCGATCACCTCCGGGAGCCAGGCTTGCGGCACGAAGGCGCGGCGGATCGCGGTGCATTTCTGCCCCGACTTCACGGTCATTTCGCGCACCAGTTCTTTGACGAACAGATCGAACGCCTCGGTGCCGGGCGCACCGTCGCCGCAAAGAATGGCGCTGTTCAGGCTGTCCGCTTCCACGTTCAAGCGCGCACCGCGCGAGACGAAAGCGGCATGCGAGCGCAGCGTGGCCGCGGTGTCGGCCGATCCCGTGAACGACACGACATCGAACGCGCCGACCCTGTCCAACAAGCCCGCGGCGCTGCCGCACACGATCGACAGGGCGCCCGCCGGCACGATGCCCGCTTGCACGACGTCGGCCACCATCCGATGCGCGAGCCAGGCCGTGGCCGTCGCGGGCTTGACGATGACGGGAACCCCGGAGAGCAACGCGGGCGCGGCTTTCTCCCACAGGCCCCATGAAGGGAAGTTGAATGCATTGATGAGCAGGGCTACCCCACGGGTGGGCGTCCACAGATGACGGACCCGGAACGCCTGATCTTTCGAGAGCGGCGTATCGGCACCGTCGCGCCAGGCGAACGTTTCTCCCAACGCTGCGCCGTGCTTGGCGTACCAGGAAAGCGTGTAGATGCCGCCGTCGATATCGACCGACGAATCGTTGCGAGTCGTGCCCGAGTTGGCCGTGGCGATGGCGTAGTACGTCTCGCGATTGGCTTGCAGCACCTTGGCGATTTCGGCGAGCATCGACGCACGCGCGGCGTAAGACTGCGATCGAAGGTGCGCGCCACCCGTGTCACGTGCGAAGCGGAACGCCGCATCGAGGTCGAGGCCGTCGCTCGATACGCTTGCAAGCGCCTCGCCCGTTATCGGGTCGGTGAGCACGGCGCCGGGGCCGCTGCCGGCAATCCATTGGCCGGCAACGTAGTTTTCGAGTCGTTTTGTCATGGTCGTCCTGAATGCGGCACGCGGCGCCTAGGCGCCGGTGCCCGTGAAGTCGATTGCGCCTTGCGGCAGGAGATAGAGAATCAGCGCTTGGCCGCCCGACACCGTGGGCCGGTGTGCGCTGCTCGGCCCGTAGACGCACCAGCCGGCGGGCCGGCCGTCGAACTTCGCTTGCTCGGAAATAGGCACGATCAGATCGATCTCGCCGAGCGGATGCACGTGGTAGGGTCCGGCTAGGTCCTCCATCAGCACGACGTCGACAGAGAATCCGTGCGTGCGCGGCGTCGGTTTGAGGATGCGACCATAGCGAATTGCGCCGGCCTCGCGGTGGCAGAGCCAGCTTTCGGCCACACCCGTGCGACATGCTTGGGCGAGCCCCGCATAGGTCGCGCTGCCCGGCGGCCAAGCCGTGTTGAGCCAGCGTTCCAGCGTTTCGTCGAGAGGACGGTCAGCGATAGGCTGCGTCACCTCGGCTACGAGGCGTTCGAAATCGTCGGGTGACACCGATGTCTCCTTGATTCGTCTTGACTGGACTGCGCCGCATGTTCGATGCTCGGCTGCACCGTAGTGCATGTCGGGCGGACCGGGCTCGGTGCGATAAGCTGCTACCGTTTGCCGCATCTCATCGTTTTGGCGAAAATTAGCCGCATAGAATCGATGTGTCAAGCACTATAGTGCGTGTATGACAAATTAAACGAGCGAAACATGAAGCGAAATTACACCGTTGTGACGGGCGGCGCGGCCGCCGCGCCCGGCGTCAACGAGCCTGAAGGCGAGGGCGCCGAGCCCGAGCGTGCCGAACGCGATCCGTTCATTGCCGCGATGGGCGAACGCGTTCGTCTGCTGCGGGCGCGGCGCGGGATGACGCGTAAAGCGCTTGCCGCGGAAACGGGACTCTCGGAGCGCCATCTCGCCAATCTCGAGTCGGGCATGGGCAACCCGTCGGTGCAGGTCCTGCGGCAGATCGCGACGACGCTCAATTGCGCGTTGGCCGAGATCATCGGCGACCTCACGACTTCGTCCGCCGAGTGGATGCTGATCCGCGAGTTGTTGCAGGACCGCGACCAAGCGGCGCTGCAGCGCGCGCGTCTCGCGCTCGGGCAACTGTTCGAGCAAGCGCCGGCCGACCCGCACCGGCGCGAGCGGATTGCGTTGATCGGCTTGCGCGGCGCGGGCAAGTCCACGCTCGGGCGCATGCTGGCGCAGGAAATGAAGGTGCCGTTCGTCGAGCTCAATCGTGTCGTCGAGCAATTGGCCGGGTGCCCGCCTTCGGAAATTCACTCGCTCTACGGCGCAAGCGCCTACCGACGCTACGAGCACCGGGCGCTCGAAGCCGTGATCGCGGAACACCCGCGAGCCGTGATCGCGTCACCCGGCGGACTCGTGTCGGAGCCGTCGACGTTCAGCATGCTGCTGACCCATTGCTTCACCGTGTGGCTGCAGGCCACGCCCGAAGAGCATATGCGCCGTGTCGTGGCGCAAGGCGATTTGCGCCCGATGTCGGGCAATAGCGAGGCGATGGATGATTTGAAGCGCATCCTCGCCGGCCGCGGCGAACTATACGGCCGAGCGGACATGACGTTCGACACGAGCGACAAGACCCTGGCCGATGCATACCTAGCGTTGCGCGATCGCATTGCGGCTCGACTCGGCGCTGAAATGGAGTGACCGGCGCACGCGTGGCGGGCTGCTATGGCTCCGTCCGCGTTTACCCGTAATCACGCGAAACATGCATTAAAATGCTTTACATGTCGCCTGGTGATGCACTATCGTTCATTGAAACGATGCAGCTCATTAGGAGAAAGGCATGCTCAACCCGCAGACGGCGGTGCGCGTCGATTACCGCACCGACCCATCGCAGTACAAGCATTGGAAGCTCGCGTTCAATGGCCCCATCGCCACGCTCGGCATCGACATCGCCGAGGACGGCGGCATTCGCGACGGCTACAAGCTCAAGCTCAATTCGTACGATCTCGGCGTCGACATCGAGTTGCACGATGCTTTGCAGCGCATTCGCTTCGAACACCCGGAAGTCAAGACCGTCGTTCTAACGAGCCTGAAAGAGCGCGTGTTTTGCTCTGGGGCGAACATCTTCATGCTCGGTTTGTCCTCGCACGCATGGAAGGTCAACTTCTGCAAGTTCACGAACGAGACGCGCAATGGGATCGAGGACACCTCGCGCCACTCCGGGCTCAAGTTCATCGCGGCCGTGAATGGCGCATGCGCCGGCGGCGGTTACGAACTCGCGCTCGCTTGCGACGAAATCATGCTCGTGGACGACCGCTCCTCGTCGGTCGCCTTGCCCGAGGTGCCGTTGCTCGGTGTGCTGCCGGGCACGGGTGGGCTCACTCGCCTCACCGACAAGCGCAAAGTCCGGCATGACCGCGCCGATATTTTCTGCACGGTCGTCGAAGGCATTCGTGGCGAACGGGCCAAGCAATGGCGGCTCGTCGATGAAGTGGTCAAGCCCAATCAGTTCGAGCAAGCCGTGCAGGCGCGCGCGCTGGAACTGGCCGCGCAAAGCGATCGCCCCGACGGTGCGAAGGGCGTGGCGCTCGAGCGCATCGAACGCACGGACCGTGAAGACGGCATCGACTATGAAACGGTCGAGGTTTCGATCGACCGCGCGAAACGCACGGCCACCTTCGTCGTGAAAGCGCCGGGCGGCGCCGAACCCACGACGCTCGATGCGATCGTCGAAGCGGGCGCGCAGTGGTGGCCGCTTCGATTCGCGCGCGAGCTCGACGACGCGATCCTTTCGATGCGGACCAACGAGCTCGAGATCGGCACTTGGAACTTCAAGACCTCGGGCGACGCGTCGGCGGTGCTCGCCGCGGATGCGATGCTGCTCGCGCATCGCGATCATTGGTTCGTGCGCGAAACGATCGGCATGTTACGCCGCACGTTGGCGCGCATCGACGTGTCCTCGCGCTCGTTGTTCGCGCTGATCGAGCCGGGCTCGTGCTTTGCCGGCACATTCGCCGAATTCGCGTTCGCCGCCGACCGCACCTATATGGCGGCGCTGCCGGCCAACGAGGAAGACGAGCCGGCCATCACGCTTTCCGAAGTCAATTTCGGTCTGTATCCGATGGTCACCGGCCAATCGCGCATTGCCCGGCGATTTTATGAGGACTCCGAAACGATCGAGGCCGTGCGGGCGCAGATCGGCGTTCCGGTTCGTGCGGTTCAAGCCGAGCGCCTCGGCCTCGTGACGGCGTCGCCCGACGATATCGATTGGGCCGACGAGATTCGCCTCGCGCTAGAAGAGCGCGCCGCGATGTCGCCGGACGCACTGACGGGCCTCGAGGCGAACTTGCGCTTCAATGGCGCCGAAACGATGGAGACGCGCATTTTTGGGCGTTTATCCGCCTGGCAAAACTGGATCTTCAATCGTCCGAACGCCGTCGGCGAGAAGGGCGCGCTCAAGGTCTACGGCAAAGGCAGCAAAGCGCAATTCGACGCGGCCCGCGTCTGACCGTCACGACTTCGCACGAGGAACGCTCAATCATGTCCACGATCAACTACAGCGAAAAGATCCCCAACAACGTCGACCTGGCCGGCGATCGCACGCTGCAGCGCGCGCTCGAACAATGGCAGCCGAATTTTCTGTCCTGGTGGGGCGACATGGGCCCGGACGGCTCGCACGGCTTCGACGTCTATCTGCGCACGGCCGTGAGCGTCGACCCTGGCGGGTGGGCGCACTTCGATCACGTGAAGATGCCCGACTATCGCTGGGGCATCTTCCTGTCTCCAGGCGAAGCCGATCGCAAGATCCATTTCGGCGAACACAAGGGCGAAGCGGCGTGGCAGGACGTGCCGGGCGAGCACCGCGCCAACTTGCGCCGGATCATCGTCACGCAAGGCGATACGGAGCCCGCCTCGGTCGAGCAGCAGCGGCACTTGGGCCTCACGGCGCCGTCGATGTACGACCTGCGCAACCTGTTCCAAGTCAATGTCGAGGAAGGGCGGCACCTGTGGGCGATGGTCTACCTGCTGCACCGCTATTTCGGGCGGGACGGGCGCGAGGAGGCGGATGCGCTGCTTGCGCGCCGCTCGGGCGACGACGACAACCCGCGCATTCTCGGCGCCTTCAACGAGAAGACGCCCGACTGGCTGTCCTTCTTCATGTTCACGTACTTCACCGACCGCGACGGCAAGTTTCAATTGTCCGCGCTCGCCGAATCGGGTTTCGATCCGCTCGCGCGCACGACCAAGTTCATGCTGACCGAGGAAGCGCACCACATGTTCGTCGGGGAGTCGGGGGTCTCGCGGGTAGTGCAGCGCACGGCGCAGGTCATGAACGAACTGAAGACCGACGATGCGACCAAGCTGCGCGCGGCGGGCGTCATCGATCTGCCGACGATTCAACGTTATCTGAACTTCCATTACTCGGTGACGATCGACTTGTTCGGCGCGGATCAATCCTCCAACGCCGCGACGTTCTACAACTCCGGGCTCAAGGGCCGTTACGAGGAATCGAAGCGCGACGACGATCATCGGTTGACGGGAAGGCGCTACAAGCTGCTCGACGTCGAAGACGGCAAGCTGGTCGAACGCGACGTGCCGATGCTCAACGCCATGAACGAAGTGCTGCGCGACGACTACATCGGGGATTCGGTGGCGGGCGTGAACCGCTGGAACAAGGTGCTGGAGAAGGCCGGGATCGATTTTCGCTTGACGGTGCCGCACAAAGCGTTCAACCGTCAGATCGGCACGTTCGCGGGCGTGCGCGTCGCGCCCGACGGCCGCGTCGTGAGCGAAGCCGAATGGGCGGCGAACGAGGCCAACTGGCTGCCCACGCCGCAAGACCGCGCCTATGTCGCATCGTTGATGGGCCGCGTGACGGAGCCCGGCAAGTTCGCCAATTGGATCGCGCCGCCCGCGATGGGGATCAACCGTCAGCCGATCGGTTTCGAGTATGTGCGGTTCAACTAGAGGCGAACGCCGGACGTTGCGCTAGCGACTAGCTTCGCCGATTGCCCCTTGCTTTCACCGTAAGTGCAAACGCATTACATCCGCGCCGGAGCGGCATCTCCGAACGAGAGACGTTCCGGCGCGGGCAGTGAGCCCTCATGAACATGCCTGCCGCCCCCATCGAAGTCATCGAGCAGCACTTGATCGACCCCGAAATTTGCATTCGGTGCAACACCTGCGAAGAGACGTGCCCCATCGATGCGATCACGCACGACAAGAACAACTATGTCGTGAAAGCGGACGTTTGCAACGGCTGCATGGCCTGCATCTCCCCTTGCCCCACGGGGGCGATCGACAGTTGGCGCACCGTGTTCAAAGCGCAGGCCTATGGCATAGACGAGCAATTCGGATGGGATGAACTGCCGCAGCAGCAATCGATCGGCGAGGCGGCGACCGCGTCGATGCCAGCATCGAGCGCCGGGCCCCTCGGCGGCGATGCCGACGAAGTCGATGCCGACGGTTCGACGCTGACGCGCAGCGCGACGGTGCCGCCTTGGTCCGCGGCAAAGCCCTATGTCAATCTCTACACCCATAAAGCGCCTATCCAGGCGACGGTGGTGGGCAACTATCGATTGACCGATGCGTCGACCGAAAGCGACATCCGCCACATCGTCCTCGATTTCGGTTCGATTCCGTTTCCGGTGCTCGAGGGGCAATCGATCGGCATCTTGCCGCCGGGCGCGGCCCCCGACGGCAAGCCGCATCATGCGCGCCAGTATTCCGTTGCCAGCCCCCGCAACGGGGAACGCCCCGGTTACAACAACCTCTCATTGACCGTCAAACGCGTCACGCACGATCATGAAGGCAACGTGGCCGCGGGCGTCTGCTCGAACTATCTGTGCGATCTGCGCAAGGGCGACGTCGTCACGGTGCTCGGTCCGTTCGGCAGTACGTTCTTGATGCCCAATCATCCGCATTCGAATTTGCTCATGATTTGCACCGGGACGGGATCGGCGCCGATGCGCGCGATGACGGAATACCGGCGCAGGCGCCGGTTGAGGGGCGCGACCGGAAAGCTGATGCTGTTCTTCGGCGCGCGCACCAAGGACGAGCTGCCTTATTTCGGGCCGCTGATGAACTTGCCGAAGGATTTCATCGATACGAACCTGGCGTTCTCGCGAACGCCGGGGCAACCGAAACGATACGTCCAAGATGTCATGCGTGAGCGGGCCGCCGACATCGCGCAATGGCTCGAGGATGAGCAGACCTACCTCTACGTGTGCGGGTTGCGAGGCATGGAGGAGGGCGTGCTGCAGGTGCTGCAGGAGATCGCGCAGCGCAATGGCCTCGCCTGGCCCGCGCTATGGGCGCGCCTGAAGCGCGAGGGACGTTTGCACGTCGAAACGTATTGATTCAGGGCGTGCCGGCGCCGTTCAAACCGCTAAAAAATACAAAATGATTTGAACGAGCATTTCATGTGCTTCGGGAGCGCTTAGAATGGCCGGTGCGGATTTCCCGTCCCGGGCGATATAGTCTTACTCTTATTGGGTAACGCCGGATGCGGCGCGCGGCTCGACCGTTCGTGCCCACGATGCTTACGTTATTCTTGCGCTACCGCGATTAACCGAGGACGAAGCGTGTGCGCGCCTAAATCTGTCCGCGCGGCGTTCACCGCCCTCAGTGTTATCAAATAGTCCGACTAGTTAAGGGTATTCATGTATTAAGAGCATCGTACCGGTGAGCTAGCATTGCTGCGTTCATGCATCGGCCCCGCGTGCTCGTAGTTCGATCGCGTGCGGGGGCGCTGGAGCACAATTCGGCGCGAGCCATCCACGGTCCGCGCCGTTTCGCAAAGAAGCATTTAGCCAACGAAAAACGACGGAGGACGAGATGACGAACGAGCGAGACGATGCGCAAGATGCAATCCAAGGGGCCGCTGACGAGGGCACCGCGAACCGCATGCGGCGCGGTCTCCTGCAAGGCGCGGGGCTGGGCGCCGCGTTGGCGATGATGGGCGGGATGATCACGCCCGCGCAGGCGGCCGAAGCGCCGTTTCCCTCGCACAAGCGCTGGAAGATCGTGTTCGTCAATCACGTGACGACCAACCCGTTTTTCGTGCCGACGCAATATGGCATTCAAGACGCCTGCGCCGCGCTGAACATGGATTATCAGTGGACCGGCTCCGCCAATGCGGATGTCGGCGAGATGGTCAACGCGATGAATGCGGCGATTGCGGCGAAGGCCGACGCGATCGCGGTGCCGATCGTCGATCCCAAAGCATTCAACGGTCCGATTCAGAAGGCGCTCGACGCCGGTATCCCGGTGTTTGCTTACAATGCCGACGCGCCGCGCGGCAGCACGAACCCGCGGCTCGCCTACATCGGCCAAGATTTGTATCTGTCGGGTTATCAGATGGGCGAGCGCATCGTGAGCCTGGTCGATAGCGGGCTCGTTGCGCTGTTCATCGCGACGCCGGGCCAGCTCAACATCCAACCGCGGCTCGACGGCGCCTCCGATGCGATCAAGAAGTCGGGCAAGAAGATCGAGGTTCAAACGATCGCCACGGGCGCGACGGTGAACGAGGAACTCTCGAAGATCAAGTCGTTCTATCTCGGGCACCAGGACGTGAAAGGGATGTTCGCCGTCGATGCGGGTAGCACGCAGGGCGTCGCGCAAGTCATGAAGGAATCCAAGCTGCCGGAGAAGGGCGTGCATGGCGGCGGGTTCGACTTGCTGCCCCAGACGGTGCAATTGATTCATGACGGCTTCCTCGATTTCACGATCGATCAGCAACCCTACGTGCAGGGCTTCTATACTGTGGTGGAGGCCTTTACGTACCTGGTGTCGGGCGGTCTCGTCGGTCCGGCGGACATTAATTCCGGCCTGAAGTTCGTCACGAAGTCGACCGTCGATCCGTACCTGAACACATCGACCCGTTATGAAGGCAAGAGCACGAAGGCGCAAGTCGTGCCGCGCTCGGGTGCTATCAAGTGATGAGTGAAAGCGTCAACGAAACTCGCCGCCGTCCCGTAGCCTCGCGCGCAAGCTCGAGGTTCGGGGGCTTCGCGTGGTCTGCCGAATTGCGGATCCTGCTCGTCGCCGTTCTGGTCGGCGCGTACTTCGAAACGGCCAATCACGATTTCTTGCTGACGAGCGCGAGCCTGCAGAATCTCTCGCAGTTCGTCGCGCCGGCGGCGATCATCGCATTCGGCGAAATCATGCTGATGATCGGCGGCGAGATCGACTTGTCGGCGGGCATGGTGTTCGCATTTGCGCCGTTCATGATGGCGTTCGCCGCCGATGCCGGCGCGCCGATGTGGCTGGCCGTGCTCGCGGGCATGGCTGCGGCGGGGCTCGTGGGTTTCGTGAACGGCGCGGTCACGGTGTTTCTGCGCTTGCCATCCTTCGTCACGACTCTTGGCACGTTGTTTCTCATCAACGGCATCACGTTGACGATCTCGCGCGGCACGCCCGTTTCGACGCCGGGCGGTCTCGATTTCATGGCGGTGATGGGCGGATGGGGGTATAGCGAGATTTGCTGGGCCGTCGTGATCGCGCTTGCGATGCACGTTCTGCTGCGGCATACCCGCTGGGGCTTGCATACGGTCGCGAGCGGCGCCAACCCGCTCGGCGCCTCGGAAGCCGGGATCCACGTGAACCGCCTCAAGCTAGGCAATTTCATTCTGGCCGCCGTATTGGCCGGATTCACGGGCATTCTCGAAGGCGTGCGGATCACTTCCATCGACCCGCAGGCGGGCGGCAATCAGATCATGTTCCTCGCGGTCGCGGCGGCCGTGATCGGCGGCACGCCGCTGACGGGCGGATCCGGCACGATCATTGGCGGGCTGATCGGCGCGGCCGTGCTGGGCATGCTGAACGACGGCTTTACGCTGATCGGCATCAACGCCTTCACGTTCAACATCATTCTCGGCGCGGCGATTCTCGCTGCGATGATCTTCAACATCCACGTGGCGCGGCTCAGCCGGCGCGGGAGATCGTAATGGCTGAGACGGGCGGGCCGCTCGCGCTGCAGGCTCAAAACATCGTCAAGCGCTTCGGCGCCGTTACCGCGCTCGACGGCGTGTCGCTGCAGCTTGCCGAAGGCGAAATCCTGGGCATCCTCGGCGATAACGGTGCGGGCAAATCGACGCTGATCAAGATTCTCACGGGTTTTCATCAGCAGACGAGCGGCGAGTTATCGATTCGCGGCGAGCAGATGCTGCTGCGCTCGGTCGATCACGCACGCTCGCTCGGTATCGAATGCGTTTATCAGGATCTCGCGCTCGCCAACTCGCTGAGCATTTACCACAACATGTTCTTGAATCGCGAGATCGTCTACCCTGGGCCGATCCGCTTTCTGAACCATCGCGCGATGCGCGAGCGTGCCGCGCAGTGCTTGGAAGACATCGGCGTGCACGTGCCGTCGGTGACGATGCCGGTCGAGCGGCTATCGGGCGGGCAGCGTCAAGCGATCGCGGTTGCGCGCGCAGTGAACTCCAACGCGCGCATCCTATTGCTCGACGAACCGCTGGCCGCCATGGGCGCGCGCGAGGCGGGGCTCATCATCGACTTGATCATGCGGCTCAAAGAGAAGGGCGGCTTGTCGATCGTCATGATCATGCACAACTACGCGCAGACGCTCGATATTGCCGACCGCATCATGCTGATGCAACGCGGGCGGGTGACGTACGAGCAGCACAGTGCACAAACGTCGGTGCCCGAACTCATGGAAATCGTGCGCCGCGAATACCGCGCGATGCGCGAGGCGACGAACGGCGGGGCGGCCTAGAACACGTTCGCCGCCCCGGAGCGAGCGCGGACGGGGCCTAACGAGGGACCCCGTTCGCCGTCGATCGATCAGTTCGTCTTCGCGGCCGCAGCCAATTTGTCGGCGGCCTGCTGGGCGGTTTCGTCTTTGCTCGCCCAGTAGTTGCCGATCACATCGTAAAACGCTCCTTCGACGGCCGGACTGACGAGCATGTCGTGCGCCCACGACGGCACGAGACCGCCACTCGCGCCCGCGGCCTTGAAGTCGGCCGACGATTTTTTCGCGCAGTCGTCGAACTTCGCGAGGCTCACGTCCTGCCGCACCGGAATCGAGCCTTTGTTGAGATTGAAGGCTTCTTGAAAAGCCGGACTCATCAGCAAGCCAGCCATGTCCTTTTGCCCCTTCTCGACGCCGGCCGTCTTGACCTTGAAGAATACGAAGCTATCCACGTTGAACGTGAAATCCTGTTGCGAACCCGGCGCCGCAACGCACAGATAGTCCTTGCCCGGCGTTTTGCCCGCGACCGTGAATTCGCCTTTCGCCCAATCGCCCATGAACTGCATCGCGGCTTTGCCGTTGATGACCATCGCGGTCGCCATGTTCCAGTCGCGGCCGACCTGCCCCGGGTCGGTATAGTCTTTGATCCGTTTGAACGTTTCGAGCGCCTTGACCATCGTCGGGCCTTTTAGCGTGGCTTGATCGAGCTGCACGAACGCCTTCTTGTAGAAGTCCGGTCCGCCGACGCCGAGCGCCACCGATTCGAACGTCTCGGCTTCTTGCCAGGGTTGTCCGCCGATGGCGACCGGCACGATGCCGGCTTGCTTGAGCGAATCGGCCACTTTGAAGAAGGCATCCCACGTGGCGGGTGGCTGCGCATTGACCTTCTTGAGCGCATCGGCGTTGATCCAGAGCCAGTTTACGCGATGCACGTTGACCGGCGCGCCGACGTATTGGCCTTTGTATTTCATGATGCGGGCGATCTCAGGCGGCAACAAGCGATCCCAATTGCCGCTTTTGGCGACATCGTCGATCGACAACAGGACGCCTTCGTCGCCCCATTGCTGAATCGCCGGACCTTTGATTTGCGCGGCCGCAGGGGGATTGCCCGCCACCACGCGCGTCTTGAGCGCCGTCATCGCATTGCCGCCGCCACCGCCTGCCACCGCGAAATCGACCCAGGTATCGCCTTTTTCCTCCAGCATCTTCTTGAGCAATTGCGCCGATTTGGCTTCGCCGCCGGAGGTCCAGTAGTGCAGCACCTCGACGGAAGCCGCCTGAGCTGGCATCGCAGCGAGCCCGAGCACGGCGACGGCGCAAGCGGTCATCACGGCGAGGGGCTTACGGGCGCACAGGCGTGCGCTTTGTTTCGAATGCATCGATGTTCTCCCATCGCCGGCTGGCGGCGGATACGGTTGTGAAATTCCGGCGGGAAATGGTAGCGCTAACATCGCAAGGCCCCCACTAGGAGGAACCCTGCCGTCGCGGCTCGATCCTTTCTGTCGACGCGCAAACCGGCGATACTTTCGCCATGACTAGGCCCGATCGCAATCGACCCTCGCTGCGCCCTCGCAACGGCGAAGAGCAGCCCTCCGGCAACGCGCGCCGGCGACCGAGCGGGCGCGTGACGCTCGATGAAGTCGCGCAGCGGGCGCGTGTCAGCACGATGACGGTGTCGCGCGCGCTGCGCGACCCGTCGCTCGTCTCGCCCACCGTGCTCGAGCGCGTGCAAGCCGCGGTGGCTCAACTCGGCTACATTCCGAATCGCGCCGCGCGCACGCTCGCATCGGCGCGCTCCAAGCTGATCGGCGTGCTCGTGCCGTCGCTGTCCAACGCTGTGTTCGTGGAAACCATCGCGGCCGTGCAAGACTGCGTCGGCCCCGCAGGCTATCAATTGCTGATCGGCAACACGGGGTACTCGCCGGCTCGGCAGGCCGAGTTGCTCTCGGCGTATCTCTCGCACGCACCGGACGGCTTCCTCGTGGCCGGCATCGATAATTCGAAGGCGGTGCGTCGTCAATTGGCCGCGGCGAAGGTGCCGCTCGTGCACATGTTCGATCTCGTGCCGGGCAACGAGCGTTCCGTGGGCTTCTCGCAGCGCCGCGCGGGATTCGCGATCGGCGCGCACTTGGTCGAGCGCGGCGTGCGCCGCCCGGCTTTTCTCGCGGCGCAATTGGACCCGCGCACGATGCAGCGGCGTGCGGGCTTTCGGCGCGCGCTGCGCGCGGCTGGGCTCGATGCATCGCTCGAAGCGTTGACCGAAGATCCGTCGGACGCCGCGCTCGGCAGCCGGTTGCTGCGCGAGTTGCTCGAGAAGGCGCCCGACTGCGACGCCGTGTTTTGCTGCAACGACGATCTCGCACTCGGCGTGCTGTTCGAATGTCGACGGCGTGGGATTGCGGTGCCGGAGGAATTTGCCGTCGTCGGCTTCAACGATCTGCCTTTCGCGGCGGTATCCTCACCTTCGATCACGACGGTGGCTACGCCGCGCTACGAGATCGGCTTCGAAGCGGCGCGCATGTTGCTGCAGATCATCAACGACGAGGCGCCCGCCAAGCGTCGCATCGATCTCGGGTTCGAATTGGTGGTGCGCGAAAGTGCGTAGTTTCGCGTTCGCACTGCGTCGATTCACTGGGCAAAAGCGTGGGGCGGAGACGGCGTGCGCGCTCGCGTAGGCATCGAGGCGGCGACGCTGATACTATTGTCGTCCCGAATCAGGCACGCGGTGACAGGATAAAGCATGGGTTTCGAGCAACTGGCTGCGCTTAAGGCGCAGCTGACGAAAGAAGCGAAGTTGAAGAAGCAGCAGGAACAGGCGACTGAAAAGCCGGCTGCGAAAAAAGTGCCGAAGCCGGAAGCGAAGCCGGACCGGCCAGCGCGTCCCGCTCGCCCTGCACGCACTGGCGCGAACGCCCGAGCGAGCGAGAAGGCGCCACCGGTCGATCCGGTCGTGCGCGTGATCGGCAAGCTGCAGAAGCGTTTTCCCGCGGCTTTTCCAAAGAATCCGGCCCCAAAAGTGCCATTGAAGGTGGGCATTCTGGCCGATTTGATCGCGCAGGCGTCGCAATTGCAGCTCAGCGAGGCGGAGATTCGCGAGGCCGTCAGCACGTGGTGCCGTGGCAGCCGGTACTGGGCTTGCTTGACCGACGGCGCTGCCCGCGTCGATCTGACGGGCGCACCCGCCGGTGAAGTGACGGCGCGCGATGCCGCGTTCGCACGCAATCAAGCGAAGGGCGGTGCGGGCGCCCGGCGCAAGGCGCGTGGCAAACCGGGAGCGGCGAACGCCGAAGCCGGTGCCGCCGCGACGAGCCCAGCGGGCGCTGGATCGGGTGCCGAGGCTGGTGCCGCCACGGCGCAAGCGAACGATGCTGAACCGGAGGAGGCGCAAGCGAACGCAGCGCAAGCGAACGAGTCGCACGCCGAAAGCGTCGAATCGGGTAGTGCACCGGATGAGCGGGATTCACTCGAGTCGTAAGTCGCATACGCGGCGCGTCGCCGAGGCGACGTGCCGCGCATTCCCGTCCTTTTGCACGTAGTCCCCCCGGCGGGCTGGGGCGCGGTGCTGAGCGAGCCTCTTGGCTCGCTCAGCCTTGCCGCTTGCCCAGGAATCCCTCGACGAGGGAACCGATCCCACCCGCGCCTTCGATCGAGCCGAGCACACTAGCCACGTCTATCTGGCCTGACGGCGGCGTTTCGCCGTTCGGCGTCGCATGGTTCAGCACGTGCGGCAGTGTTTGCGCGAGCAACGCCGATGCTTGTTCGGGCGGCACGCCCACCTTGCTCGCCAGGTCGGTCAATGCATCGGAGCCGACCACATTCTGCAGCGTATCGGGTGAAACCGATTGGTTCGGCCCTGCGCCGATCCACGACTGAACGATATCGCCCAAGCCATGCTCATGGAATTGCTGCACGAGACCGTTGAGTCCGCCGGGTTGATTGTTGACGAACTCCATCACGGCGACGAGCACGTTTTGGTGTGGTTGACCGTCCGCATTCGTTTGACCGAGGGCAGAGCCGATCATATCGAGTAGACCCATTTCGATGCTCCTGAAAAAAGCGATGGCGGCCAACGGCTTGGGGCGCCTAACGGAACGCCTCGCGTGATGCGCGAGGCGGGGGAGTGCCGCGCGGCCGGAGCCTGTTGGCTCAGGCGCCAGATGCAGCGGAAGCGGCTTTCGTCTTGTCTTTCTTCTTTTTCGATTTCGATTCGTGCGCACCGGACTGCGGCATGGATGCACCGCTCGCAGCGGGCGTGGCCGCCGCGCGCTTGCCGGCTTTCGCAGATGGTTGCTCGGCCGACGGCGCTGGCGTCGCCGTCGCGGAGGGCGCCGTCTTGGCGCTCGATCCGCTCGGCGGCGCTGACGAGCCGTTGATCGTTAGGCCTTGGGCTTCGAGCTTCGCGACCGATTTCGATCCCAATCCTTTGACTCGGTTGGCCAAATCGTCTGCGTCCTTGAAAGGTCCCTTGGCGCGTTCGTCGATAATGGCCTTCGATTTGACCGGGCCGAGCCCTTTGAGCGCCTCGAGGGCCGCCTGATCGGCTTGATTGACCTCGACCGATGCGGCGAGGGCGGTCGACATCGAAACGATCAGGGCGGCGAACAGCAATAGCAGCTTTTTGAGCATGGCGAGCCTCCCGCTCGACGAGCATATCGATGAAGCGATGGTCGTGCCGTCACCTCAAATGCGGGCACGGTGTCTTCTTCCCAATCCGATCAACAACTTACGCCGCTAATCTGTAGCTTGTCCACAGCATTGCCAACAGAATGTGGGGATAACTCCTTCGCCGCATCGCGCATCGCACGTGGGCGGTAACCTGTGCTCACTATGTGGGTGCAGCGCTGCTTGGCCTGTGCGCTGCCGCACATGCCCGCATACGTGCGCACGCGAGATTTTCGCTACGACTCGATGTCCGCCTGATGACTGCTCAATGCATCGCGCATCACCTTACCGGCTGCTTCGATGTGTTCCTTCGTGAGCCGCTTCGTAAGACGTTTGTCCTTGGCCGCGACCGCTTCGAGGATTTGCAGATGCTCGGCGAACGATGTGCCTTGCCATGAAGCGAGCTGCCAGACGAGCCGCAAATAGCGATCGGCTTTCTGCCACAGCGATTCGAGCACGTTCATCAAATGCTGCTTGCCCGAGGGCGCGTAGATCGCACGGTGAAAGGCCCAATTGTCCTTGGACCATTCGTCGACGTCCTGCGCTTTGCGATCGCGTTCGAGGATCGCGCGCGCGGCGGCGGCGTCTTGCGCCGTGAATGCATCGATGGCCGAATCGAGCGCGAGCAGCTCGAGCGCGACGCGCATCGCTTGCAATTGCTCGGCTTCGTCGCGCGTCATGGCCGAAACGAAGGCGCCTCGGTTCGGAATGATCGTGACGAACCCCAGCGCCTCGAGCTGTGCAAAGGCTTCGCGCACCGGGATGTGGCTCGTGCCGTACTCTTGCGCGATTTTGTCCTGCCGCAGTTGCGCGCCAGGGGCCAATTCCCCGCGCAGGATGCGGGCGCGCAGGCGCTCGGCAAGCGACTCCGAAAAAAACTTTGCAGTCGGCGACTTCTTCATTTTAATATATTAAAACGCTATCGGAACGGAGGAAGTGCGCATGACGGTCTCTCGTTTGAAGGACATTCCTGGTATCGGCGTCGACAAGATGGGGGATGCCGCCGATGCCCAACGCAACCGCGACATTTTACGGCTCGAGAATCTCGATACCGACTTGAGGCCGCCGGCGGAAGCGATCGTTCGCACGCACGAAGCGATCGACGACGACGATGCCAATAGCTACTTGCCGTTTACGGGGCAGACGGCATTGCGCGAGGCGGTCGTCGCGCGCATGCGGCGGTCGACCGGCAGCGACTACGATCCGCACACGGAGTGCATCGTGTCGGCGGGCGGTCTTGCCGGCATCCTCAACGTCTTGCTGTCGATCCTGGAGCCCGGCGACGAAGTGGTGCTTACCGATCCCACCTACGCCGGGCTGATCAATCGCGTGCGGCTAGCGGGCGGCGTACCCAAGTTCGCTCGGTTGGTTCCCGGTGCCTCCGGATGGCGCCTCGATCTCGACTCGCTTGCGTCGATGGTCGGTCCGCGCACGAGAGCGTTGCTCGTGATGTCTCCGTCGATGCCGAGCGGTTTCGTCGCGAATGAGCAGGAATGGGATGCGATCGCTGCGCAGTGCCGTCGCGCCAACGCCTGGCTCGTCTACGACGCCGCGATGGAGCGTATCGTTTTCGACGGCCGTCCCGTCATTCACCCCGCGTCATTGCCGGACATGCGCGAACGGACCATTACGGTGGGATCGGTATCGAAGGAATTGCGGATGATCGGGTGGCGCGTGGGTTGGATCGTCGGCCCCGCGTCGATCATGGCCGACATTCGCTTGACGAGCCTTTCGAACGTCGTCTGTCAGGTCGGCATCGGTATGCCCGGTGCAACCGCGGCGCTCACATGCGGCGACGACGGGGTGGCGCAAGCCGTCGCGCAATGGCAGGCGCGGCGAGATTTCTTGCTGGCGGAACTGAGCGATCTGCCCGTGATTCGCCCGGATGGCGGCTGGTCGTTGCTGATCGATACCGAGCCATTGGGATTGTCGTCCGATGAAGCATCGCGGTTGTTGCTCGCGAAAGCGGATGTCGCGGCCACGCCAATGCAAGGATGGGGGCCGCAAGCAGGACGATATCTGCGTTTCGTTTTCGCCAATGAACCGGTTCAGAGGCTTACCGATATTCGGACGCGGGTGCGCCGCGCGTGGGGCGTATAGGGCAACGCAGCCGCCGCGCCGGCGGCATGCGCTGCCCGGCTTGTCCAGAAAGACTATGCGGCGGCCGGAAGCCAACCTTGCGCGGTGTCTTCGAAGATCATTTTCTCGTCGATTTTGCGGTCGAGATCGGCAATGCGCTCGATCAACTCTTTGAGCCTCAGGTCTCCATTGGCCTGCGGATCCGTCGGTGATCTCCCGCGCACGAACGGCGCGGCATGATCCGTGCTACTGGCTCCGAAAAACCAGACCTAATACACGGACCCATCCCCCATGACCGACAAGACCCAACCGTCCCGCGCGCTGGCGCGTCTCTCAACCGCGCTGACGATCGCATGCGCTGCATTCGCGGCGGCTCCGGCATGCGCAGCCGTTTCGATGTCCGAGTCCGGTTACGGTACGACGCGCGCCGGCCAAGCGGTGCGGCAATACGCTTTTACCAATCGCTACGGCGTGACGTTGAAAGTCATCACCTACGGCGGCATCGTGACGGAGCTCGATATGCCGGACCGGCGCGGGCAGGTCGAGAACATCGTGCTCGGATTCTCCTCGCTGCGCGACTACGAGCGCTACAACGGCAACATACATTTCGGCGCATTGATCGGCCGCTATGCGAATCGGATCGCCGACGGGCGCTTTTCGCTAGATGGCCGCGAGTACCGATTGCCGGTCAATGATCCGCCCAATACCTTGCACGGCGGACCCGATAGCTTCGATGCCAAAGTTTGGACGCCTGTCCGTACGTTCGAGGAGCCGACGGAGGCGGGCGTGCAATTGCGCTACGTGAGTCCCGATGGCGAGAACGGTTTTCCGGGGAAATTGACGGTCGATGTGACGTACACCCTGACGGACGATGACGAAGTGCGCATCGATTATCAGGCGACGACGGACAAGAATACCGTCGTCAATTTGACCAATCACAGCTACTTCAATCTCGCGGGCGAAGCGAGCGGCAGCGTCGAGCGGCAGATGATCGAGATCGCCGCGTCGCGTTATACGCCGACGGACAGGCATGCGATTCCCACGGGCGCGCTCAGCGATGTGAGCGGAACGCCGATGGATTTGCGCGGGCTGGCGCCGATCGGCGCGCACCTGAGAGACGATTTTCCGCAGATCCTCTGGGCGCACGGTTACGACCAAAATTGGGTGCTGGACAATGGCGGCCGCGACACGCCTGCGTTTGCCGCGCGCGCTTACGATCCCGATTCCGGACGCACGCTCGATGTGTACACGACGCAGCCGGGGTTGCAGTTCTATACGTCGAACGGGCTCGACGGCAGCGTGGCGGGTCGCTCGGGTATCGCCTATCGGCAAACCGATGGGTTCGCGCTCGAGGCCGAGCATTTTCCCGATTCGCCCAATCACCCGGCATTCCCTACGACCGAACTCAAGCCCGGACAGACCTTGCACGAAACGACGCTATGGCGGCTCGGAGTGCGCTAGCTCCGTGCCGGTCAGCAGCCGCGCACGGATCCAATCTCGCAGCGGCACGACGCAGCGCTCTTGAAAGTACACCGCCGCGACGGCGGTGCCGATCAAATAGAGCGGGTAAGTCGCCATGCTCGGTTCGATGTGTTTCGAGGCGGCCACACAGGCGCCGAAATGCCGTGTGCACCACCAGGGCGATTCGCCCATGGACGCGAGCTTGAGCACTTTCATCGACACGAGAAAGATCGGCCCGTGGATCGCAAATAGCGCCAGCGCCGCATTGCCGAGCCGCGACGACCATCGCGCGAAACGATGCGGGACGGTCACGCCGGCGCACAGTGCGACGAGCACGATTTCAGCCGGTGTCAGGGCGCCGTTGTGCACGACGTACTTCGAATACTCCGGTCCCACGGCGACCCATTGCGCCGCCGCGACGAAAGAAAGCACGACGAACATCGCAAGGCAGGCGCGCACGGTCGAGTTGCGCGTCATCCAATCGAACCGATGCTCGCGGAACAGGCGGTAAGTGAGAATGCCGAGGAAGAACTCGGGCACACGGACCATTGGGTTGTGCAGAATCGTGCCGACGCCGGCTGGTCCGTACCAATGCATGGCGGCGGCGATGACCGGCGGTACGAGGTAGAGAAGCCAGAGTGCGAAGGCGAGCGCGCCCGGCCGTTTTGCCGCGAGCAACCTCGGTGCGGCCACGGGGAAGGTGAAGTAGAAGAAGAGCAGGGCGGAAAGCGACCATGACGGCGGATTGATCGACGAATAGAGCGGGTTCCACGCTTGGATCAACAGCACGTTCGCCAGCCAATTGATGGCGGCCTGCACGGGTGGCAGCAATTGCGCCGAAACGTTGCTTTCATCCAGCGACAGCAAATAGAACGCGTTGTGCGCGCGCGTGCCCGAGAGCGAAACCAACAAGAGCAAGGCGAACGCAATAAGGTGAATGGCGTAGAGGTTCGACAGCCGCTTCACGAAAAAAGCGTACCGTCCGCCGCGCAACGCCTCGCTCCAGCCGAAGTAAACGTGCGTGAGGATGAATCCCGAAAGAATGAAGAACGTGCTCGTCGCGAATCCGCCCAGGCCGGCGAGTGCGATGAAGCGTAACTGCTCGCTTTGCGGATACTGATGGATCGAATGAAACACCATCAAATAGCAGGCCAATGCAAATCTGAGCAGGTCGAGCGCATCGAACTTTTTGTTCATGCCTGTCCCCTTCCACGCCGATCGAAGAGCGGTTCATGCCGAGATGCATCGGCCCATATCGCCTTGTCCACGCCGCGCACTCGCCGGTAGATGAACAATAGCCGCGCGCTGCGTGCCCACGGCTGCGAGGACCGAAAACGACGAGGGATTGACGCGCGCGGTCGTCCGCGCTAGCTGCAGGGTGCGTGCCCGATTCGAGACCTGCATGAAGGGGAGGCGGAAAAAACTACCGCGACAGCTACGAGAAAAAACTGAAATCGATTCGAACTCTTTCTGCTGCCCCATGGTCAGAGTGCGCGACCTCGCAAGGGTCGTACCTAACTCATCTATTACTCGCCATGGAGGCACTTTGTGATCATCAAGAGACGTCGATTCCTGGGCCAGGTCGCTGCTCTCGCGGGCGGCCGCGTACTCATTGCATTGGGTGGCGTTGGAGCAGACGAAGCTTTCGCCGCAAGCGATACTGGAGGCACCACGACCGCGGTTTCGGCAAATACCGCTGTGTCCACGGACGGGGCGGTTATTCCTTCCGCCACGGCGATCGTCGATCGGCTTCACAACGTATGGACCGTGAAGAGCGGATTCGTCTACAAAAATGGCGTGCGCGACAAGGACTCGTACAACGTCAGTCTTTTACTTTGGTACGGCGGCATGATTTATCAGTGCGGCACGGGCGGTCAGTTTTACGTCATGACCTGGGCCAACCGTTGGTTGCCATGCAGGGACCCCCGCATCCCGATGTCGGTGCCGGCCGGTGCGTTCTACGGCATCAACGGTCACCACGATTATCCGTTCACGCCGCAGCAAATCATTTCGACGCTGCAAGCCCTCGGTTGCACGAGCTACCGCGTGGGCTGCATTGCGACCGATGCGCAACTGAAGCCGATGATTGCACTGGCCGATGCGTTCCGTTCGGTCGGCTTCACCCTGCTGCCGCTTCTGAACTACGGATTGCGCGACAGCAACGGCAATCTATACGCCAGCGAGCGTGACGCGTATGTGGCTAATCGCGCAGGCGCGGCCGCGGTCGCGCGAGTGCTTGGGCCGCACGGCATCACGATGTACGAGTGCGGCAATGAGCTCACGCGCGATCGGGCGATCATTCTCGACTCGAAGCAGGCAGGCACGGGGCCTCACGATTTCAACAACACGCATTGGCCGATTCTGCGCGGCGCGATCCAAGGGATGATCGACGGCGTCAAATCGGTTCAGCCCAGTGCGAAGTGCGCCGTGAATTTCACCGTGGCCGATATCGGCGCCTCGGATTTGCTGTGGGACGGCGAGCAGCCGGACGGCTCGGGCGGCTACCGGAAGATGCGCTGGGACATTACGACTTGGCACAACTACCAGCCCTACGGCGATATTTTTCAAATCGGGATCGACGGCGCGGGTCCGGGCTTCAACTTGCCGGCCTATTGCAAGGCGCGCTATGGCGTGCCGTTCATGATCACCGAGTGGAACGCGGCGCCGGAGGAAGACGAGCAGTTCCGCGCCGCCTACGTACAACAAAAGTTGCAGCGCTTCTATGCGGCGCGCAAGAACGAAGGGATACAGGCGGTGATGTACTACGATTTGCTCAGCGGCGACCAGACGTTCGGCATCGTGATGAACGATCTCGCGCCGATACAGCCGACGCATACGGCATTCAGCGCGTTTACCGCATCGAATGCCGATCAGTAGGCGTGGTAGCGGGTTGCACGGCGCTTTAGGTTAGGGGCTCGGAATCTTCGCACTCGGAATGAAAAAGGTCGGTGATGCCTTCGAGCGACATCGGCCTGCCCGTCAGGTAGCCCTGGACGATATCGCAGCCCGCGTCGACCAGCCATGCGAGTTGCGCCGGTTCTTCGACGCCCTCGGCAACGACGGCGATCCCGAAGCTGTGCGCCATCGAAATGATGGCCGTCACGATCGGCTGTCCGTCTCTCGGTAACGGATTGACGAACGCGCGATCGATCTTCAGGTTGTTGACGGGAAAGGCCTGCAAGTACGACAGAGACGAGTAGCCCGTTCCGAAATCGTCGAGGGACAAGCGAATGCCGGCTGCGCGCAATTGGCGCATTGCTTCCACGCCGGCGGTCATGTTCGCCATCAGTTGGCTCTCCGTGAGCTCGAGCTCGAGCAAATGCGGGGAAAGGCCACTTTCGGCAAGCACCGCCTTAACGTCTTCGCTAAATTGCGGTTGCCGCAATTGGCGTGCCGAAACGTTCACGGCCACATGAACGCCTACGCTGTGCTCCGCATTCCACCGTGCCGCATCGCGGCAGGCGCGGCGCAGCACCCAATGCCCCAACGCCACGATAAGGTCGCTGTCCTCCGCCACCGGGACGAACTCGGTCGGCGTGATCTCGCCATCGACGGGATGCACCCAACGAACGAGCGCCTCGGCGCCCATCAGCTGTCCCGTGCGGCAGTCGAACTGAGGCTGGTAGACCAAATGCAGGGCGTCGGTTTCGATCGCCTTGCGCAGTTCCGCGTCGAGCCGAGCCCGTCTGCGCGCTTCGACCGTCATGCTGGGGTGAAATTCGACCGCCGCGTTCTTACCCACGCCCTTGGCCGCATAGAGCGCGATATCCGCGCTGCTCACGAGCGAGGCGACATCCGCTGCGTCATCGGGAAAGACGCTCACGCCCAGGCTGGCGCTCGCCATGATGCTTGCGCGCGGCAGGTCGAACGGGCGCGCGAGGGCGCGCGCGATGCGCTCGGCCGTGCGTATGCCCTCGGCCTTCTCCTTCGCGATCGCGACCAGCACCGCGAATTCATCGCCGCCGATGCGGCTCACGAGATCGGCTAGGCGCACGCTTTGCCGCAACGCGATGGCGACGTGTTTGAGTAGTTCGTCGCCCGCGCCATGTCCCAGCGTGTCGTTGACCGTTTTGAAATCGTCGAGGTCGATGAGAATCAGTGCGGCGCGCGAGCACGCGTCGGCGCCGCGCTGCAGCCGTTGCTCCAATTCCTCGTAGAACGCACGCCGGTTCGGCAATCCCGTCAGCGGATCGGTCGACGCTAAATATTCAAGCTTCTTTTCCGCTTGCGCGATGCGCGCGCTCATGCGTGTCGTCACGACGAATGCGATCCAGAGCGCACACAACGATGCGCCGAGAATGAAGGCCGCGTAGTGCAGCAGTTCGTCGAGCATTTTCTGCGTGGTGGCGACCACGACCACCGAGCCGAGCGGCTTGCCGTTTTGCGCGATCGTCGCCGCGACGAAGACGTCTTCGAACGAAAGGCGGTGCTTGGCCGGCTTGACGTTGTCCGGATTCGCCTCGGCCAATTCGCCTTTGGGCACGCCGGGACGCGCATAGGCTGCGAAGCGCTTGCCGCCCGTCGTATAGATCGTGGCGCTTTCGACATAGGGCACTTTACGTAGCGAATGCAGCACCTCTTGCGCCGATCGCACGTCGTCGAACATGAGCGCGGCCGAGACGTTGTCGGCAATCATGTCGGCCTGCACGTTGGCGTCGGCCGTGAGGGCCGAGCGCAGCGACAAGGCTTGATAAAGCAGTAAGACGAGGCCCGAGACGAAAAGCGCGACGCCGAACCCGGCGAGCTTGATGCGTGCCATCTCCTTCATGGGGCTTGGCCCCTGACGTCCGCTGTGCTTCATGTGACGTTCCTTGCCAAGCGCAGCAGTTTCGAGCTGAGCGCGAGCCGGCGGCGCGCCGCTTCCTTGTTGTCGATGTCGAAGCGAAGCCGCTCGCCGTCTCGAACCAGGGTGACGATAGACGGTCCATCGCCGGCGTCGGCCTCGGCCGCCCGTACGACGAGAATCGGCACGTCGCGCGCGCTTGCCGACTTGCTCGCGGCATTGGAGGCGGCGTCCTCGACGATCAGTACGTTGCACGCGGCGATCGCCGCACCCTCCGGTACCGGCTGCACGTGCCAGGTCCTGCCCGACACCGTGCGCCCGTCAAGCTTGGTGAGGGCCGCGCCCAGTTCGGTGCGAGGATTGACGCAGACGGCCAGCGGACCGCTCGCGTGCGTGGGGGGCCACTGGGTGAATTCGGTGAAGTTATAGACGTAAGCGGCTTCGAGCGAGTAGAGGTCGACTTGGGCGTGCGCCAGCGTCCATACGCATGCGGACGCAATCGACGCGCAGGCCATCGTGAGGCTCGGAAGCGATCTGGCGGCGCGCATGTCAGAACCCGTAGACGAGCTTGAGCACGAAAGTCCGGCTTTGCTGCGCGATGACGTTCTGCGTGAAGTTGGGTCCGGCTGGATCCGCGTACCGCTTATCGGTCACGTTATAAACCGAGAAAGACACGTCAGCGTGCGGCACGAGACGCGCGCTACCCATCGTTACGTTGCCGATGCAATAGCCGGCGGCCGAGCCCGATTGCGCGAGCCGCGACGATGCGCAACGCATCTCCGCGCCCAAACGGGCCGCGTCATGAAACAGCGGCACCGTGAGATTGAGCTTGGCCAGATGGCGTGGCGAGTTTTGCAGGATGGCGCCGGTATCGCCGTCGCGCGCGAGCTGCCAGGCGTAGCTGGCGCGGATCTTGGCGAACGATGCGAGGTTTTGCTCGTAAGCGAGCTCGATGCCGTTCGCCCGAGCCCGCGCTGTATTCTCGAAGAGATAGACGCCCGAGGGGGCGAGCGTCTCTGTGATGAGGTCGCGCACGTCGTAATGGAACAACGACGCGGTGGCATGGGCATTCTCGCCAAGCGCGCGGTCGTAGACGAGTTCGGTCGTCGTGATGTGCTCGGCTTTGAGCGCGGGGTTGCCTTGCTGGCCGCCCGGGCCCGCAATCGTGTAATAGAGCTCATACGCGTTCGGCGCGCGATAGGCTCGCCCGTAGATGATCTTGAACGTGTCGACGTCCGTCGGCTTGTAGTTCAGCGCGAGCCGCGGGCTCAAGTTCGTTCCCGCGATCGTTTCATGATCCACGCGCAATCCTGCATTCAACGTGATGCGCCAGGGAAGCTTGATTTCATCTTCCGCATAGAGGCCGACCGAGTTGCTGCTGCGTCGATCGTCGAGCACGAGCCGATACGGATCGATGTCGTAGTTGAACTGATCGCGGTTCGCGTCGCGCATCGCGCTCACGCCCACGACGAACTTGTTGTGCGGCACCGAGGAAATGGTGGCGTGCACATCCGCGCCGTACCAGATCGCCCTGTCGCCGTCGCGATTGGCGACGGGCGGCGCGCCGTACAAAGCGAGGTTCGAGTAGTCGTATCGCTCCCAGTAGAGCTCCGACGCGATTTCGACCCCGTGCGCGACACTATGGCTATACGTCGCGTCGATGAAGCTATGGGTGTCGGTGGTGCTTTGCGGCGCATTGAAGACGGCGTCGTATGGCGCGGGGGGCATGCCCTTCGTGCGGTTGCCGTAACCGGCGCTGATCCTGAAGCCCGCGTAGGCGAACTTCGCGAACAAGTATTGCGCGCGGTCGTAGTCGAGCCCTTGCGCGACGCCGTGGTTCTGGTCGGGCGTATCGAACTCGGGGTAATAGAGGTCTTGGCCGCTGCGATCGAAAGAGGTCGCGGATAGCACCAGATCCGCGCCATGCTCGCCGTGCCAGCCGTAGGTTGCGCGCGCGCGCTTCTCGCCGAAGCTGCCGACCGACACCGCGGTTTGCGCGCCGTGGATATCGCTGCCCTTTTTCGTGACGACGTTGATCACGCCGAACAATGCGTTTGACCCGTAGATGGCCGAGCCGGGGCCCGGCACGTATTCGATGCGCTCGACCAGATCCATGTCGAGCGGAAAGTCGTCGCCGATCGGCGCTTGGTCGTACACGGAGTCGTTGACCCGCATGCCGTCGATCAACAGCAGGAAGCGGCTGTTGTAATCGCCGGGACGCTGAAAGCCGCGCGCGCCCAGGTACGAGTAGGTGCGGTCGTAGGTGGTGTAGACGCCCGGCAGCGAACCGAGCGCGTCCGCGAGCGTGCGCCAGCCGAACGCTCGGATGTCTTTGGCCGTCAGCACGACGACGGCGGCGGGGGCCTCGGCCACGGATTGGCTAAAGAGGGAGGCGGTCTTGACTTTCACTTGCATCAACGCTTCCAGCGGCATCGAGGCAAGGTCGACCGGCGAAGTGGGCACGGCGGCGGCCGGCGCATCGTCGGCGCGAGCGCTGCCCGTCGCGACTAGAATCGCGACGACAAACGCCAGGCGGCACAGCGGGGGCGGGACTTGTCCGCGAATGAATCGGTCCGTGAGCATGGGGCAGGAGTAAGACGGCGACCCATCATCTTGTTGTGAGCCTGCCTTCTTAACGGCCTTGAAATGTAAAGCTTGAGGGGCGCTCGCCCCAGCTTGACGCACGCCCCGCGCTGTTCTAGGGGCAGAGCGGCGAATCACCGCAGCCGGTACGCGAGGCTTTCGCTTGGCGTCACGCCAATGTTCGGGCCCCTTTATCGCGGCGATGCGGTTTCGCGGGTAAATCATCCGCAATCGTTTGCGTAACTGGCGCGACGATGCGCCGACCGCCCGTTTCGATCGACGTTGGATGCCTCCCCGTGCGTCGCGTGCCGCCTATCCCCGCCGGTGGCGTTCGTCAGGTCGCTGCGCCATAATTTCGCGATCGCCCAGGGCGGCGGTTGCGGCGGGCCGTACCCGACTCGATGGCCTTATCGTCTTTCGACCTGATTTACGCGGCGGCTTTCTCGTTCATCGAATAGCGGAGAGTGACAAATGTCGGCAGTCGTAAATATCAAAAAGATGTTCGTTTTGATGTTGGAGAACCGCTCTTACGACAACCTTTTCGGGTGGTCGGATTTTCGCGGTTGGACGCCGGACGGCGCGCCGACGCAGGCGGACGGGCTCACGGGCAAGCCCCCGTTTTCGAATGCGGGCGCGCGAGGAGCGGCCTATGCCGTAGGCCAGGGCGCGCCGTTTCGGCTTGCGTTCGACCCCGGCCACGAGTTTACCGATGCGCTCATGCAATTGACCCGCGCGAGCGAGAGCCGTGCATACGCCGCCTGCGTGCGCGACGATTCGGCGGGCCTTGCGAACGGCGCATACCCCGCTTGCGCGGCGGCGGCGAACGACCTCGGCTTTGCGCGTGACATGGAGGCGCACGGCTACGACGTGGCGTCGGCGTTGCGGTGCTTCACACCCGACCAACTGCCGGTGCTGAACTTTCTCGCACAGCAATTCGCCGTATGCGACCGGTGGTTTTCGTCGGTGCCTGGGCCGACCTGGCCGAATCGTTTCTTTGCCTTGGCCGGCACGTCCTGGGGACTCGATCATTCGCCGAGCGGCCTCGGATCGATCGAAGCAAGCCTGTTCGACGGCGCCAAGTACGGCAATGGCGAAGACTCGTTGTTCACGCGGCTCGCGCCCGAACAATGGCTCGTCGCCCATGGCGATATCCCTCAGTCGTGGGCGATCAAAGGCGCCGATGCGCATCATGCGCGCTTCGTCGGGCACGAGGATTTCTTTTCGACGTTGGCGAGCGGCAACCTCGATGCGAGCTTCGTCTTCATCGAACCGCGCTACGACCCGATCGGCAACTTCGAGAACGGCGAATCGATGCATCCGTGCGGAGACGTGCGCTTGGGCGAGGCGCTCGTCGAACGGGTGTACAACGCGATTCTCGCGTCGCCGTATTGGGAGCAAAGCCTGCTGTTGATCGTGTTCGACGAGCACGGCGGTTTTTTCGACCACGTGATCCCCGATCCCGCTCACGTTGCCGGCATGCCCGCGCTTGCGCCCAGTTCGCCTACAGGGCTGACCAAGCGCGGCTTTCGCTTCGATCGCTACGGGTTTCGCGTGCCTGCTGTCGTCGTATCGCCGTATGTGAAGCAGGCGAGCATCGATCACACGGTGTACGACCATGCGTCGATTGCCAAGACGCTGGCGAAAATCCTGTCTTCGGACGGCGCGCCGCTGCTCGATACGCCGCGCTTTGCAGGGGCGGCCGATCTCACGCGGCTGCTCACCTTATCGACGCCGCGCAAAGCCGGCGATATTCACCCGTGCCCGCCCGCATTGCCGGTGGGAGCGGCCTCGGTCCCGGCGCGGCCGGGCGGCAGCGCGGCGGCGCTGCGTGCGCTCGGCTGGCCCGGGCCGATCGGCGGCGGCGCCGCCTAGGGCCTGTTCACGCTAATGACGGGCCTGCGAACATGCCTTGCAGGCCCCAGGCCCCATCACCGCATCGTCATCGAACGTCGCAACGAACCGCGGTGCGATTCGTCCGGCGGCGACCGAGCCGCAAATAGAGCAGCGCGCAGCCGCTCATGCCGAGCGGCCACAGCAGGAACCAACCGGTCGCAAGACACAGCGCGACGACGCAAACGAGCGAGCATTGCGCACAGCGATGCGCTGCCGTGCCGCGCGGCAACAAGCGCAGCGCCGCAGCGCAGCCGACCGCGTAGACGGTGACGAACGAGCCGGTCGTCATTAGAACGAGCGGCTTGGGGCCCACGCCCGCGAACGCGACCGCGCACATGGAGAGCGCGGACAAGCCCGACACGACGGCGAGACTGCGGCGCGGCACGTCTCCGGCGAGGCTGCCCGCCGCAAGCCAGCCCGGCAACGCGCCATCGCGGCCCAGCGCCGCGCCGAGCTTGGCCGCGCCGGCGAAGTAGGCGTTCATGGTCCCGAGCGTGAGCAGCAACGCGGCCGCCGCGGCGAGCACGCGGACATTGCCGCCGATGCCGAGCACCAGCAGTTCGGCGAGCGGCGCCGCGCTGTCCCCGGCCGACGGCCCGAGCACGAGCACGCTGGCGAGCGCGACCGCCAAGTAAAGTGCGCCGACGACGACGACGGCAATGGCCGATGCCAGCGGCAAATCGCGCGACGGGCGTTTGAATTCGCCGGCCAGGTGCGTGATGGCTTCCCACCCTGCGAAGCTCCAAACGAGCAGCGCGGCCGCCGGCACCACGGCGAGCCAGCCATGCGGTGCGAACGGATGCAAGTAGCCGGCATGCGCGTGCGGCGCCGAAGCGGCGACGGCAGTCAACAGCAAGGCGACGAGCAATGTCGACAGCACGACTTGCATCTTGCCCGATAGGGTCACGCCCAGCGAATTGGCGAGCGTCACGATCGCGAGCAAGGCAGCGCTCGTCAAAAATACCGTGTGCTCGCCGCCTCCCAGCGCCGCGGCGACATAGGCGCCCGCGAAGATGGCGGCGGCCGGTGTGCCGGCCGGCACTGCGAAATAGAAGCACCACCCGACGATGGCCGAGGCGCGCGGGCCGAAGGCTTGGCGCGCATAGGTCGCGACGCCGCCTGCATCGGGATAGAGCGCGCCCAACGCGGCGAAGGTGGCGGCAAGCGGCGCCGAAAGCAGCACGAGCGCCAGCCAAGCCAACAGCGAAGCGGGCCCGGCCACTTTAGCGGCCAAAGCGGGTAGCGCGATGACTCCGGTGCCGAGCACGGCCCCAACGTAAAGCGCGGCCCCTTGAAGCACGGTGAGCTGTCCGTGCGCTGTCCCGTGCTGCCGCTGTGTGGTGTTCGTCGATGCGCTCATGATGTGTCCGGATTCTCGTAGACCGACGCTCGTGCGTCGCTCGTTGGCGTGATGGGTGATCGTTATAATCCCGCATACCTGACAAGGGATGTCATGAATTGGGAGACAGGCGATGCGAACGAGCAGGCTCGTCTCGATGCTGCTGATGTTGCAGGCGCGCGGACGCGTTACGGCGCAAGCGTTGGCCGACGAATTCGAGGTGTCGGTGCGCACGATCTATCGCGATGTCGATCAGCTGAGCGCAGCGGGCGTACCGGTCTATGCCGATCGCGGCCCGGGCGGCGGATTTGCCTTGCTCGACGGATACCGGACCGACTTGACAGGCATGACGCGCGCCGAAGCCGAGACGCTGCCGATTGCCGGCTTGCCCGGCGCGGCCGATGCGCTAGGCTTGAGCGAGCCGCTGCGCTCGGCGCAGCTCAAGCTGCTGGCGGCGTTGCCGGCCGCGGCGGCGGGTGGCTCACGGATCGGCTCGCGGTTGCATATCGATCCCGTGGATTGGTATCGGCGGCCCGAGCCTGCGCCGCTGTTGCCGCAACTGGCAAGCGCTGTGTGGGAACAACGATGCATCGCAATGCGCTATCGAAGCTGGGAGGGCGCGCGCTTGCGCCGCTGCCGGCCGCTCGGTCTGGTGCTCAAGGCCGGCAATTGGTATCTCGTGGCGCAAGCTCGCAAGCACATGGGCATCTACAAGGCGGCGAACATCGAGCGCTTGATCATGCTCGAGGACACCTTCGAACGCCCCGGCGGCTTCGACCTGCAGCAACAGTGGTCGGGCATGGTGGAGCGTTTCGAGCGCGGCTTGCTCAAAGGCAAAGCGACCTTGCTCGTCAGGCCCGACGCGTTGGCCGACCTGCATGCGCTCGGGGCCGCTGCGGCCGATGGGGCCGTTTGCTCCTTGTCGACGAAGGACGGGTGGTGCGAAGTGACGCTGCCGGTGGAAGCAACCGAGCAGGCGGCCCGCCAATTGCTGCGGCTCGGTGCGCGCGTGCGCGTGCTCGATCCGCCCTCATTGCGCGAGGCGCTAGGCAGGCTCGGCCAGGAAATCGCCGCATTGAACGCGGCCGCTTGAGGCGAGGTGCGCGTCGGTTTTGCCGCAGGTAGCCCCAGCCGCGAACCGGTTCCCATCCGCCGAAACATGGCCGTCATGGTAATCCCGGATGCCTGACCCGGGGTGGTGAAAGGCTCGGGAAGGATTGTTCCACCTAGAATCGCTCCATCGATGTAACCCGGCCGTTCAAAAAAAGGCCGACATAAATGAGGAGACGCTCGCATGCACCCGATGTCGCGGAAAATCCGCAGTTTTGCTCTCGCTTCCGCTGTTCTGTTCGGCTTGGCCGCGCATGACGCCATGGCTGCCGATACCGGCAAGATCACCATCATGGTCGGCGGTATCACCAAGCTCATCTATTTGCCCGCGAAGTTGACGGAACAGCTTGGCTACTTCAAGGATGAGGGGCTCGACGTCGAATTGCTGTCGCAGCCGGCCGGCGTCGACGCCGAAAACGAACTGCTCGCGGGCGCCGTGCAAGCCGTGGTCGGCTTCTACGATCACACCATCGATCTGCAGACGAAGGGCAAGGACGTCAAAGCCATCGTCGTCTTCGGCCAAGTGCCGGGCGAAGTCGAGATGGTGTCGACCAAGGCGGCCGATTCGCTCAAATCGATGGCCGACGTCAAGGGCAAGACGCTGGGCGTGACGGGCCTGGGTTCATCCACGAGTTTCCTCACCCAGTATCTGGCGAGCGTGCATGGCATTACCTCGTCGCAATACACGATGCTGCCCGTGGGCGCCGATGCGAGCTTCATCGCGGCTGTCAAGCAGTCGCGCATCGATGCCGGGATGACGACGGAGCCGACGGTGTCCAAGCTGCTCGCAACGGGCGACGCGAAGGTGCTCGTCGACATGCGCTCGGTCGAAGGCACGAAGGCGGCGCTCGGCGGGACCTATCCGGCATCGAGCCTCTACGTGCAGTCGGCGTGGGTCGATTCGCACAAGGCCGAAGCCGCGAAGCTCGCCCATGCGTTCGTGCGTACGATGCAGTTCATCCATACGCACAGCGCGGACGAGATCGCGGCCAAGATGCCGGCGGATTATCAGAAGGACAAGGCGCTCTACGTGGGCGCATTGAAGGCTTCGCTGCCGATGTACACCGTGGACGGCAAGATGCCGGCCGACGGCCCGGAGACGGTGCTGAAGGTGCTTTCGGGCTTCAATCCGTCGGTCAAGGGCAAGCACGTCGATTTGTCGAAGACGTACACGAACGAGTTCGTGGCCGCGAAGTAAGTATCGATCGATCGTTCGGGGTCAATCGCCCGCTCGATCGATCGGATGGAAGTTTCCCCTGCCGTACCCTGGGCGCCGCAGTTCGGGCGCCCACCTCAAAACGCTTGGATGCTTTGATGAACCACGCTGCTTCCCAGGACGCACCCGTCATCGAGTTCGATTCGGTGTCGTGCCGCTTCATTTCCCCCGACGGCAAAGCGACGGTCGCGCTGCGCGATTTCAGCATGTCCGTCGCCAAGGGCGAATTCATCGCCATCGTCGGACCGACCGGCTGCGGCAAGTCGACGACGCTCAGCATGATCACGGGCTTGCTCAAGCCAACCACCGGCAGCGTGCGCGTCATGGGCAACTCCGTCACCGGTATCGATCCGCGCATCGGTTTCGTGTTTCAAGCCGACGCCGTCTTCCCGTGGCGTACGGTGCTCGACAATGTCGCCGCCGGTCCGTTGTTCCGCGGCCGCTCCAAAGCCGCCGCCTACGAAGAGGCGAAGGACTGGCTGCGCCGCGTGGGACTCGAAAAATTCGGCGGCCACTATCCGCACCAGTTGTCGGGCGGCATGCGCAAGCGCGTGGCGCTGGCGCAAACGTTCATCAACAAGCCGGAGATCCTGCTGATGGACGAACCGTTCTCCGCGCTCGACATGCAAACGCGCACGTTGATGCAGGACGAGTTGCTGCAGTTGTGGTCGGCCAACAAGGGCTCGGTCGTGTTCGTCACCCACGATCTCGAAGAGGCGATTGCGCTCGCCGATCGCGTCTTCGTGCTGACCGCGCGCCCGGCCACGCTCAAGAAGGTCTATCAAATCGACCTGCCGCGCCCGCGCATCACCTCGGAGATTCGCTACGAGCCCCGCTTCATCGAGCTTTCGCGCGATATTTGGCATGACTTGCGCGAAGAAGTGCAAATCGCTTGACCTGGAACACCGGAAAGACTGAGATGGCTACTATGGCTACTACCTTCGAACAATCATCCAAAGCAAGCCTTGCCGATGCGTCGCTTGCCGAAGTGGAAAAAGCGGCGCGGCGCAAGCTGGTGCAGCGCCGCGCGTTGATCATCGGCTTGCGCTTGCTCGTGCTCGTCGTGTGGCTCGGCGGGTGGGAAGTCGCCGGACGATTGAAATGGATCGATCCGTTCTTCTTCTCCATGCCCTCGCTGATCTTCGCTCAGATCATCGATTGGTTCGTGAACGGCACCTCGCAGGGGCCGCTGCTCGTGCAAGTGTGGGTGACGCTCGAGGAGACGATGATCGGCTTTGCGATCGGCTCCGTCGCCGGCGTGATTTGCGGCGTCATATTGGGGCGCAACAAACTGCTCTCCGATGTGTTCAGCCTCTACATCCAAATCGCCAATTCGATCCCGCGGGTCGTGCTCGGCTCGGTGTTCGTCATCGCCCTGGGTCTCGGCATGGCCTCGAAAGTGGCGCTCGCCGTCGTAATGGTGTTCTTCGTCGTCTTCGGCAATGCATTCCAAGGGGTGCGCGAAGCCGATCGTTATATGATCGCCAATGCGCAGATTCTCGGCGCGTCCAAGCGGCAATTGACGACCGCCGTCGTGATTCCTTCGGCGCTGTCCTGGATCTTGGCGAGCTTGCACGTGAGCTTCGGCTTTGCGCTCGTCGGCGCGGTCGTCGGCGAATTCCTGGGCTCGAAGCAGGGTATCGGCCTCTTGATCTCGACGGCGCAAGGCGCGTTCAACTCGAGCGGCGTGTTCGCGGCGATGATCGTGTTGGCTGTGGTGGCGTTGACCACCGACTATTTGCTGACGACGCTCGAAAAGCGCTTGCTGAAATGGAGGCCCGCCGCCTTCTGAGCGGAGCCGATGCGCCAAGCGGCGCGAACGAGATGGCCGGCTCGCGCCGAGCCGACGCTGCCCGCGTCGGCCGTGCGCGGGCCGAACTACATAGACGGGGCGTCGATCGATGATGCATAGTTTGCGCGCCCGCTTGCTTTGGTGGGTGCTGTTGCCGCTGGCGGCCTTCATGCTCGTCGCCGGGGTCATGGCGTACGAGGCCGCGCGTCAGACGGCCGACCTGCTGCAAGACAGCGTCCTGCTCGCCTCGGCGCGAACGATCGGCGAGGACGTCCAATGGAGCAACGGCGAGCTGACCGCCAACATCCCGCCTGCAGCGCTGGAAATGTTCGAGTCGCCTTATCAAGATCACGTCTTCTACAAGGTCGTGGCGGGCGGCGACAGGCTGCTCGGCGGTTCGCCCGAGCTCTCGCCGCCGAGCGACGCGCAGGCGTCCTATCCCGTCTTCTACAACACGATGCTCGATGGCCAATCGATCCGGGCCGTCGCGTTCGAACGTCAGCTCTACAACTCCGGCGAGGCTTTGCCGGTCGTCGTCATCGTCGGAAAGACGCAAGCGTCCCGACAGGGCATGTTGGAGCAACTGTGGCACCCGCAACTCGTGCGGCAGGGCTTGATGCTCGTGCTCGCGGTGCTGCTCGTGCTGATCGGTCTCACGAGCGAATTGCGCCCGCTCATGAAGCTCAAGGAGGACGTGGCCGATCGCGATCCGATGGAACTCGATCCTGTTCGCGTGGCGCATCTGCCCACCGAACTGCGGCCGATCGTGGATGCGATCAACCAGTGCATCGCCAGGCTCAAGCTGCACACGAGCACGCAGCGGCAGTTCATTGCCGACGCCGCGCATCAATTGCGCACGCCGCTGACGCTGCTCGACACGCAAGTCGAATGCGCACGCCAATGCGTCGGCGAAACGCCGGCATTGTCCGATGCGCTCGCCGGCATTCATCGCACGAGCCGCAAGATGACGGAAATCACGAACCAGTTGCTGCTGCTCGCACGAGCCGAGGCGGCGCCATCGCCCAACGTGTCCGTCGATATGACCGAAGTCGTCTCGTCGGTGCTGGAGGAACTGATCTTGGCCGCCCAGCGCCGCGACATCGATCTTGGCGCCGAGCTCGACGGCGACTTGCGCGTGGCGGGCAACGCGCAGTTGTTGACGGCGCTCGTCGCCAATCTTGTCGACAACGCGGTGCGCTACACGCAAGAGGGCGGAGCGGTGACCGCCCGATGCCGTCGGCAAGGCGCCGAGGTCGTGCTCGAAGTCGAGGACAATGGGCCGGGTATTCCGGCGGAGATACGCGCTCATGTATTCGAGCGGTTCTATCGCGGGATGACGAACGTCGAGGGCACGGGCCTCGGCTTGTCGATCGTGCAGCGCATCGCGCAGTCGCACGGCGGCTCGGTCGCGGTCGCGCCGGGCGCGGGACGGATAGGGCTCGTCGCCACCGTGCGCCTGCCTGCATGGAAGGAAAAGGATTGATGCGATGAAGTTGCTGCTCGTGGAAGATAACGCCGAACTCTCGCATTGGATCGTCAATCTGCTGCAAGGCGAGAATTTCACGATCGATTGCGTGCCCGACGGCGAAACGGCCGACGCGGTGTTGCGCACCGGTCACTACGATGTGATTTTGCTCGACATGCGCTTGCCGCGGATGAGCGGCAAGGATGTCCTCGCACGCTTGCGACGCCGCGGCGACAATGCGCCCGTGCTCATGCTGACGGCGCACGGGTCCATCGACGACAAGGTCGATTGCTTCAGCGCGGGCGCGGACGACTATGTCGTGAAGCCATTCGATGCGCGCGAGCTGATCGCACGCATCAAGGCGCTGATCCGGCGGCAAGCGAGCGGCAAGTCCGTCTCGCTCGTGTGCGGCGATCTGCACTACAACTCCAACACCCGCGAATTCAGTCACCAAGACACCCCGCTCGTATTGCGGCGGCGCGAGCATGCGATTCTCGAAGCGCTGATGCTCAAGCAGGGCAAGACCGTATCGAAGACGGCGTTGATGGACAGCGTCTACAGCCTCGAAGACGAACCGAGCGCCGACGCCATCGATATTTACATTCACCGTTTGCGTAAGCACTTGATTCATTCGACGGCGCAGATCATGACGTTGCGCGGGCTTGGCTATGTATTGAGGGCGAAGGATGGATCGTAACGGCTCAGCTCGGTAGACACATGGTTTGATATAGGCGGTTTACGTATAAGTACTTAGTAGTCCTAATGATCTGCGAAAGGAGCGTGAAGGATAGCGACAGATACGATTCTCTCCATTGCGACGACGCAAAAAAGTACGGCACGGTGGGCCGGCTTCGCGCAAAACACAATTTCAACGCAGTAAGAGAGGAGACGATCTTGAAAAAGACGTATCGAACGTTGGCGCTGACGGCAGGCGCTTTGGTGGCGACGGGCGCGCATGCGCAATCGAGCGTGCAGCTCTATGGCCTTTTCGACATGAGCGCCATCGCCTACACGACGAATGCAAACGCGGCGGGCAATCACTTGATTTCGATGGGCCACCCGGGCGACACCGGCGGTGAACCGTGGTTCAGCGGCAGCCGCTGGGGCATGCGCGGCGCCGAAGATATCGGTGGCGGCAACAAGATCATCTTCACGTTGGAGAGCGAGTTCGTCGGCACGAGCGGCATGGCCGAAGACGGTAGCCAGCTGTTCGATCGCGACGCGTGGGTGGGCCTCCAAAACGATACGATCGGCAAGGTGACGGTCGGCTTCCAGGATACGGTCGCGAAGGATTTCTCGGGCCTCTACGGCGATCCCTACACGAGCTCGCAGTTCTCGACTAAGGAAGGCGCCTACACCAACTCCAACAACTTCAAGCAACTGGTGTTCTACGCGGCGGGTCCAACCGGCACGCGTTCCACGAACAGCATTGCGTGGAAGAAGCTTTGGCATAACGGCATCTACGCAGCCGCGGACTATCAGTTCAGCAACTCGACGCAATTTGCCACGGGATCGGGCTACCAGCTGGCGCTCGGCTTCAACGGCCCGTCGTTCTCGGTGGGCGGCTTCTACGATCACACGAACAACGCAGGCTTCATCGATCAGACGTATTCGGTGGGGGGCAACTACCGTTTCGGCATCGGCAAGATCAACGCCGGCTACTTCCACTACACGGGTAAGCAGGGTTCGCTGCCCGATCGCGAGGACAACGCGTGGACGGTGTCGTTCAAGCTCGCGCCGCATGGTCCGATGGACTATGAACTCGGCTATCAGCAGATGCACGTGAAGAACGCCGCGTACAACGCGGACGGCAACATCCCGAATGCGAACTCGGGCCTCTTCGATCCGGCTGGGACGACGGTTCACAACGGCTACAAAGAGACGCTCTACGCCTCGACGTTCTATCACCTTTCGAAGCGCACCGAGCTGTATCTGGCCGCCGACTACATGAAGCTGCATGGCGGTTACACGGTGGCGAATACGTTCGGCCACAGCAACCAACTCGAAGTCGCCACGGGCATCCGCACGCGCTTCTAATCGGTTTTTCCTTAATCTCCGCGACGACTAGCCGCGCTATTCGACGGCCTCAGGCGGCGGCGAACCTGTTCGCCCGCCGCCGTTTTTTTTGGGGAAGACAGCATGATCGGAATCGCCAACATTCGTGTCGCGCTGACCGCGACGGTCGTCGGCTACACGGGCGTGCTAGTGCTCGTCATTGCGGCATCGGTCGCGGGACTGAGGTCCGCCAATGTCGCGCTCGAAAAAATGTACAGCGGCGAGACCGCGGCGTTGACCACACTCGCGGACAGCACCGACAATCTTTTGCAGGCGCGTGTCGACCTCGGCAGCTACGAGACGCTCGTTGCCCAGGGCAAACCGACGGCGTCCACGCTCGAGCGCGTGCATGCCACGCTCGCCGCGAGCGACCACGCGCTGGCCGCCTATGCCCAACTGCCGGCCGCGAACGATACGGAAGCCTCGCTGGCCAATGCGTTGCGCACGGCTCGCGGCGCCCTGATCAAGCAGGTGATCGCGCCCGAGATCGCTGCCCTCGACCAGGACGACTTCGCTTCGTTTCGAATGATCGAGCGGCAGGCGCCGGAGGCGCTTTTCGCGGACTACAAGCAGGCGGCGCTGCAACTGACGAATTTTCAGGTGCAAGCGCAACGAACCCACTTCGCAGCGGCGCAGCGGCGCTTTCACGCTTTGCTCTGGCTCTTTGCTTGCGTCGGGCTCGCCTCGGTCGCATTCGCGGTGCTCGCGCGCGGCTTTTTGCGCGCCGCAGTCATCAAGCCGATCGGCGTTGCCATCGATCATTTCGAGTGCATTGCGACGGGCGATTTGACGAGCACGATCGACGCCTCGCGCGGCGGCGAGATGGGCCGGTTGCTGGCGGGGCTCGCGCGCATGCAGCGCAGCTTGGCGGCTGCGGTGACGCGGGTGCGTGAAGGGACGGCCGAAATCAAGCGCGGCGTGCATGAGATGGCCGACGGCAACGCCGATTTGTCCGCGCGAACGGAACGCCAGGCTGCCGCGCTGCAAGAGGCCGCGGCGAGTCTCGAAGCGCTAACGGCGGCGGTTTCTCAAAACGCCCGCCATGCGCGCGACGCAAACGCGCTGGCGCAGACGGCATCCACTACCGCGCTGCGCGGCGGTGAGGTGGTGAGCGAAGTCGTCGAGGCGATCGCGGACATGTCTGCCGATTCCGAGCACATCGTCGACATCATCGGCGCCATCGAGGGCATTGCATTCCAAACCAACATCCTTGCACTCAATGCCGCCGTCGAGGCGGCGCGTGCCGGGGAGGAGGGTCGGGGATTCGCCGTCGTGGCCGGCGAGGTGCGCGCGCTCGCCCAGCGCTCGGCCGCGGCGGCCAAGGAGATCCGCGAGTTGATGACGACCTCGCTCGCCAAAGTGCAGGGCGGAACGCAACTGGCTGAACGCGCCCGGGCAACGATGGCGAACGTGGTCGAAGCGGCACGCGAAGTCACGCAAATCGTTTCCGAAATCAGTACGGCCTCGGCGCGCCAATCGACCGGCATCGAAGCCATCAATCTCACCGTGTCGCAGATGGAGCATACGACGCAGCAAAACGCCGCACTCGTCGAACAGGCAGCGAGCGCGGCCGCTTCGCTCGAGGAGCAGGCGCGCATGCTCGATGAAACGGTGGCGGCGTTCCGACTCCATGCGGATAGCCGCGTTGCCGCGACGCCTGAGTCGACGCGACCAGGCGGGTTCAAGATTCCCTCGTTCAACCACGCATGAGCACAATCGATCACCGACCTACGCGAACCAACACTCATAAGATCGTCGGCATGACACGCGGCGGCAAGCCGTTTCGTCCGGGCGACTGGGCCGAGCGGCTCGCGGGGGTCATTACGCTGTTCGTCAAGGAGCGGCGCCCGGGCGGCAGCATCGCATCGACGTGGCTTGCCGTGCCGTTCGTCGACGGCGGCGCCCGATGCCTGAGCGTATCCGGGGAACTCGCCGACATCTGCCCCGAAGCTTTCGAGTTCGTCATGCGGTTCGCCAAAGACAATGAACTCGTCGTCGAGTCGGACGCATAACCGACTTCGGCCGCTTAGCCCATCGTTTCATTCCCTCTCGGCCGCTCCGCTGTCCAGCAGCGATCGATATGCGGCGTTCTGTGCGGGCGTGCGCAACGATCGTTCATCGAGGCTTCTTTTTCTGCCAATCGCCGGCTTCCCGCTTGCCGCGAGTGGTTGCGGGACGGCAAACTGGCGTTTGCTCCGAGCCGTACCCTTCTTCCTACGAAAAAAGAGGCATCGATGCAACTCATTGGCATGATGGATTCCCCGTTCGTGCGCCGCGTAGCGGTTTCGATGGCGGTATTAGGAATGCCGTTCGAGCACCGCCCCGTTTCGGTATTCCGTCACTTCGACCAGTTTCGCGAGATCAATCCGGTCGTCAAGGCGCCCACCTTCATCGACGATGACGGCACCCAGTTGATCGACTCCACGCTGATCCTCGATTACCTCGACGAGCGCGTCGAGCCGCAGGCGCGTCTCATGCCGCCAGCGCGCCCGATACGCCGTCAGGCGCTACGCTTGATCGGGTTTGCGCTCGCCGCCAACGAGAAGACGGTTCAGATCGCCTACGAGCGCAACTTGCGGCCGGAGGACAAGCAGCATGCGCCGTGGCTGGAACGGGTGCACATGCAGTTGGCTGCCGCCTACGACACGCTGGAGGGCGATGTGGCCAGGCTCGCCGGCGCCGCGGGCGCCAACGGCTGGCTGTGTGGCGAGCGTTTGATGCAACCCGATATCACTGTGGCGGTGGCCTGGCGCTTCACGCAACATATGCTGCCCGGCGCAATCGATCCGCACCGCTATCCCGCGCTCGCGGCGCTGTCGGCGCGCGCCGAGGCGTTGCCGGCGTTCATGGGCGCGCCGCTTCAGTGATGTCCGCGCGGCGATTGTTCGCTTCTAGCGACTTCTGACTTTCGATTTGGCGCATTTATCGGCGTTGCGCGCGTCCCTACAATGACGATCAGGTTGCATGACGGGGCATAGGCTGCCCCGCTGCCAGCCGGGAGAGTCGCCATGAAGAAGCTCATCGAACAACGGCTGTACAGCCCGACCGTGGTATTGCCGATGGTCGAACTGATGGAACTGATGGTCTCGCTCGATTTCAATCTCGGGCAAGTGGGCGCAGTCATGGCGACGCGTGGTGCTCGCGCGGCGTTGCATCGTTCGCGCGGGCTGCTCAGCCACCGCCAAGCTTGCGCGGCCGCGGTGGTTTGAACGCCTCGAACGATAGGGGCGCCGGCTCGATCCCGACGGATCGCGGAGAGCGGCAGGCTGCGGGGGACGGGAAGTGCAACGCGCCGGCTCGAACTTGCAACGAGCCGGCGGTAGAAAAGAGGGCGTAGCGCCGGTGCGGTTGCGCTCAGCCTTGCGTCGGCGGCACATAGCCGGCCGCTTGATCGGCGCCTTCGCCGAAGAAGAATTTCTCCGTTTGCTTCATCAAGTACTGGCGCGCACGCGGATCCGCCATGTTCAGACGATTCTCGTTGATGAGCATGGTCTGGTGCTTGAGCCACATTTGCCAAGCTTCCTTCGAAACCCCTTCGTAAATGCGCTTGCCGAGTTCGCCCGGCAGCGGCGGAAAGTCGAGTGCTTCGGCTTCCTTGCCGAGCTTGACGCATTGAATCATGCGGGCCATCGTGAATTTCTCCTGTAGTCGTTGGGGACGAGCGGCGAAGCGGCCGCGCTCAGAGCTGCTTCATCAGCACGAGCGATTTGCGCTGCCAGTTGTAGAGGCGTCGGCGGTCCTCGGGTAGATCGTCGACGGAAACCTTGACGAAGCCGCGCTTCAAGAACCAATGCTCGGTGCGCGTCGTGAGGACGAAGATGCGCGTCAAGCCGCGTGCCCGTGCGCGTTGCTCGATGCGCTTGAGCAGGCGCTCGCCGTCGCCGGCCCCTTGCGCGTCGGGCGCGACCGTCAGGCACGCCATTTCGCCGATGCGCTCTTGCGGGTAAGGGTAGAGCGCCGCGCAACCGAACAGCACGCCATCGTGCTCGATGACCGAGAAGTGATCGATGTCGCGCTCGATTTGGTGGCGGCCGCGCTTGACGAGCGTGCCGTCCGATTCGAGCGGCTCGATCAGCGTGAGAATGCCGCCGACGTCGTCGGGCGTGGCTTCGCGCAGGCTTTCGAGGTTCTCGTACGAGATCATCGTGCCGACGCCGTCATGCAGGAACAGTTCCAGCAGCAAACTGCCGTCGAGCGCGTACGGGAGGATGTGTGCGCGCGCCACGCCGCCGCGGCAGGCGCGCACGGCATGCTTTAGATAGAACGCCGCATCGCCCTTGACCTCGCCGCTGTCGAGCAGCTTGTAAGCATCGTCGAGCGAAAGCTCCTGCACGAGCTCGCCCGCGTCGTCCATGAGCCCGGGCGTTTCGGTCAGGAAGATGATCTTGTCCGCGCGCAGCGCGATCGCGGGGGCGGAGGCGACGTCTTCCATCGACAGATTGAATGCTTCGCCCGTCGGCGAGAAGCCGAGCGGCGAGAGCAGCACGAGCTTGCGGCTGGCGAGCGAATGGCGGATCGATTCGGCGTCGACCTTGCGCACCACGCCCGTATGAGCGAAATCGACGCCGTCGAGAATGCCGACCGGCCGCGCGGTGACGAAGTTGCCGGAAACGACGCTGATGTGGGCATGCGCCATCGGCGTATTGGGCAAGCCCTGGCTGATCGCCGCTTCGATGTCGAGCCGCACTTCGCCGGCCGCTTCTTTGGCCGATTCGAGCGCGCGCGCGTCGGTGATGCGCATGCCGTGCGAGAACTCCGACTGCACCCCGTGCAGGCTCATCTGTTCTTCGACCTGCGGGCGCGATCCATGCACGAGCACGATCTGGATGCCCATGGCTTGCAACAGCGCGATGTCGGAGACGAGCGCGTTGAGTAGCCCCTGATGGACCACTTCGCCCCCGAACCCGACGACGAACGTCTTATTGCGAAACGCGTGGATGTACGGCGCCACCGATCGCATCCAGTCGACGAACTGGGCGTGGGAGACGGCTTCGGGGTCGGGCGCCGCGGGAGGGGCCGCGGCGCTTTCCGAGGTGGGGGCGAGGTCGGTTTGAGAATTCATCCCGGGATTATAATGCGCCCCCATGTCGAACGTACCCAAAAGTCCGGCCGCGAGTGAGGTCCCTGTTGCGCGCGCACCGCGTGCGCCGCGCCCCGAAAATGCGCGTCGTCGTCCCGCCGTCCCGCCCAATCCCGTCCCACCGATCGATTTTCCGGCCGCGCTGCCCGTTTGCGGGCGCCGCGAGGAAATCGCGCGCGCGATCCGCGACCATCAAGTCGTGATCGTTTCCGGCGAAACGGGCTCCGGGAAGACGACGCAACTGCCCAAGATTTGCCTCTCGCTCGGCCGTGGCCTTGGGGCCGGCGGCAGCGGCCTCATCGGCCACACGCAGCCGCGGCGGATCGCGGCGTCCGCCACGGGCCGCCGCATTGCGGAAGAGCTCGGCACGCCGTTCGGCGAAGTCGTCGGCTATAAGGTCCGGTTTACCGATAATCTGGCGCCCGGCGCGTCCGTTAAGTTGATGACGGACGGCATCTTGCTGGCCGAAACGCAAACCGACCCGCTGTTAAGGGCCTATGACACGCTCATCATCGACGAGGCTCATGAGCGCAGCCTGAACATCGATTTTCTGCTCGGCTATCTGAAGGAGATTCTGCCGAGGCGGCCCGACCTGAAGCTGATCGTCACGTCGGCGACGATCGACGCCGAGCGCTTTTCCCGTCATTTCGGAACCGACGCGCGGCCCGCGCCCGTCATCGAGGTTAGCGGCCGGCTCTATCCGGTCGAAATCCGCTATCGGCCCGTCGAGGAGCCCAGCGCGGCGGTCAAGGCCGCGCAAGGCACCACCGGGCGAGAGCGCCCGGCCTACGGCAAGAGTGCGCGCGACGCCGACCGCGATCTCATGGAGGCCATCGTCGACGCCGTCGACGAGCTGTGCCGCGAAGGTCCCGGCGATGTGCTGGTGTTCCTGCCCGGCGAGCGCGAGATCCGCGAAGCCGCCGAGGCCCTGCGCAAGCATCATCCGCCGCACACCGAAATTTTGCCGTTGTTCGCTCGGCTCTCGGCCGAGGAGCAGGCGCGCGTGTTCAAGCCGTCCAACGCACGGCGGCTCGTGCTCGCAACCAACGTGGCCGAAACTTCGTTGACGGTGCCCGGCATCCGCTATGTCGTCGACACGGGGCTCGCGCGCGTGAAGCGGTACTCGTATCGCAACAAGGTCGAGCAACTGCAAGTCGAGCCGATTTCGCAAGCCGCCGCGAACCAACGCGCGGGCCGTTGCGGGCGCGTGGCGGACGGCGTGTGCATTCGTCTCTTTGACGAACTCGACTTCCAAGGCCGCCCGCGCTTCACCGACCCCGAAATCCTGCGCTCGTCGCTGGCGGCTGTCATTTTGCGGATGAAGTCGCTGCATTTGACGGCGATCGAGTCGTTCCCGTTCATCGAGCCGCCGCCGGGGCGGGCGATCGCCGACGGATATCAGTTGCTGGCCGAACTGGGCGCCGTCGACGACGACAACGCGCTCACGCCGCTCGGCCGCGAGCTCGCGCGTTTGCCGCTCGACCCGCGCGTGGGCCGCATGATCCTGGCCGCGCGCGACCAGCAGGCGTTGAGCGAGGTGCTCGTGATCGCCAGCGCGCTGTCGGTGCAGGACCCGCGCGAGCGGCCCGCCGATGCGCAAGAGCAGGCAGATGAGGCGCACCGGCGTTTCGCGGACGATCGTTCCGAATTTCTGCAGTGGCTCAGGATCTGGAAGTGGTTCGGCGAGGCGGTGGCGCACAAGAAGTCGAATCGGCAACTGGTCGATGCGTGCCGCGCGCAGTTTCTGTCGCACTTACGGTTGCGCGAGTGGCGCGATGTCCATTCGCAGTTGCTGACCGTCGTGCGCGAGCACGGCTGGCGCCTGAACGAAAGCGAAGCGACCTACGAGCAGATCCATCTGGCGCTACTCACGGGCTTGCTCGGCAACGTGGGCCTGAAGGCCGACGACGAACCGCACTATCTCGGTGCGCGCGGCATCAAGTTCTATCTTTGGCCGGGCTCGACGCTCGTCAAGAAGGCGGGGCGCTGGGTCGTGGCCGGCGAGCTCGTCGAAACGAGCCGGCTCTACGCGCGGTGCCTCGCCAAGATCGAGCCGGAGTGGATCGAAAAAGTGGCCGGGCATTTACTGAAGAAGTCGCTGTCCGAGCCGCACTGGGAGAAGCGGCCCGCGCAGGTCACGGCGTTCGAGCGCGCGACGCTCTACGGCCTGCCCGTCTATCACCGCCGCCGGGTGGCGTTCGGCCGCCAAGACCCGGCGCGCGCGAGAGAGCTGTTCATTCGCGGGGCGCTCGTCGAAGGCGAATTCGATACGAAGCTGGCCTTCTTCGCGCACAACCGCAAGCTGCTGGCCGACATCGAGCAGCTTGAACACAAATCGCGGCGGCAGGACGTCCTGGTGGACGACGAATTGATCTTCGCGTTCTACGATCAGGCGCTGGGCAGCGGCATCTACACGGGCGCGGCGTTCGAGCGCTGGTATCGCGATGAAGTGAGGAAGAGCGGGCAAGCCGAAGACAAATTGCGCTTGCTGTATTTGTCGCGAGACGATCTGATGCGGCACGAGGCGGCCGGTGTCACGACCGATCTGTTCCCGAAGCGCTTGACGATGGCCGGCGTCGAAATGGGGCTCGCGTACCATTTCGAGCCTGGGTCGCCGCGCGACGGCGTCACGCTGACGGTACCGCTCTATGCGCTCAATCAGATCGATCAGCGCCGCACGGAATGGCTCGTCCCCGGCATGCTCAAAGAGAAGGTCCACCTTTTGTTGAAATCGCTGCCGCAAAAGCTGCGGCGTCATTGCGTGCCGCTGCCCGAGTATGCGGCCGCTTTCGTCGAGCGTCACGAAACGCGCGTCGGCGCTCGTCCGAGCGACGCGATGCGCGGCGCCTCCGGGCTCGTCGAGGCGGTGATCGCCGACGTGCGCGAGCAGACGCAGGTGGCGCTGAAGTCGACGGACTTCAAGCTGGAAACGCTGCCGGCGCATTTGTTCATGAATTTCAAGGTGGTCGACGAGCACGGCAGGCAACTCGCGATGGGCCGCAATTTGGCGCAGCTGCGGGGCGAACTGGGGGCGGATGCGCAGCGGCATTTCCAGCAGATCGCCGCGGGCGCGGCTTTGAGCCCCGGCGGCGCGGGGCAGTACGCCTCGAGCGCCGACGCGGCGCAGACTGCACGACCGAGCGCGCAGGCCAAGCGCGAGAGGGGCGGCGCCCGCGACGCGGGCGAAGCGCCTGGCGGCGTGGCCGGCGTGGCGTCTGCAGCTACCACGACCGCGCTGTACGACAACTTGACGACCTGGAATTTCGGCAAGCTGCCCGAGTTGCTCGAAATTCGCCGGGGCGGACAGACGCTGTTCGGCTATCCGGCGCTCGTCGATCGCACGACGCATTGCGATGTCGAGGTGTTCGATTCGCCCGAAGAGGCCGCGAGAATTCACCGCGCCGGCCTGCGCCGCCTGTTCGCGCTGCAGTTGCGCGAGCCGATCAAGTACTTGGAAAAGAATTTGCCGGGGCTGCGCGAAATGGCGATGCAGTTCATGCCGCTCGGCACGCAGGAGGCGTTGCGCGATCAGCTGATCGATACGGCGCTCGATCGCGCCTGTTTGCAAGAGCCGCTGCCCGACGACGACGCGAGCTTTCATGCGCGCCGCGACGAAGGCAAGGGCCGGCTGTCGCTGCTCGCGCAGGAAATCGCGCGGCTCGTGGGGCTGATTCTGACCGAATATGCCGCCGTGACGAAAAAGCTGGCGCAGGCCAAGCCGTTCGCCGCGGCTTACGCCGATATGCAGCAGCAGGTGCAGGCCCTCATGGGTAAGCGCTTCGTCGTCGATACGCCATACGCGCAGCTCGCGCATTTTCCGCGCTATCTGAAAGGCATCGCGCAGCGCATCGACAAACTGAAGGCCGATCCGGCCCGCGACGCCCGTGCGTTCGCGGAAATGCTGCCGCTCGTTCAGCAGTATCAGCGCGCCCAGTCGGCTCGCGGCGGCGTAGCCGACGCGCGGCTCGCGGAATTTCGCTGGTTGCTCGAGGAACTGCGCGTTTCGCTATTCGCGCAGGAACTGCGCACGCCGATGCCGGTCTCCATCAAGCGTTTGCACAAAGTGTGGGAATCGATGCAGCGGTGAGCGCGCGAGGGACGAAGGGACCGCGCGGGACAGCGATGCCGCCCCGTTAAAGACCGCGCGCGCGTCGCGCCGGGCGTCGTCTTTTTTCGCTGACGGTCAACCGCGCCGCGTCGCAAACGTTTTATGATGGCGGCGATTTTCCCAATGAGTGCTCATGCTTACTTCTTTTCTTCCTTACGCCCGGCGCGCCAAACGCGCTGGCGGCGCGCTGGCGGCTGTGTGTGTCGCTGCCGCTCTGGTTTGCCCCACGGCGCACGCGAACAACGTCATCGTCCTTAATTCCGGCGAAGCCACGCTGTCGCTGATCGACGAAGCGACGCAGCAGGTCCTCGCCGGCAAGACGCCGACGGGCAAGGAACCGCATCACTTGATGGCGACGCCGGACGGGCGCTCGCTGATCGTCGCCGATTCCGTTTCGAACGATCTGATGTTCGTCGATCCCAAGACGGGCAAAGTGCAAAAACGCCTCGAAAACATCGAGGACCCGTATCAACTCGGCTTTTCGCCGGACCGTAAATGGTTCGTGACGACCGGGCTGCGCTTGGACCGCCTCGACATTTACGCCTACGACGAGAAGACGGGGACGCCGACGCTCGTCAAGCGCCTGCCGCTTGCGACGATGCCGAGCCATATGGCTTTCACCAACGACAGCAAGACCGTGCTCGTCACGCTCCAGGTGTCGGGCCAAATCGCCGCCGTCGATCTGGCGACGCAGTCGGTCAAGTGGAAGATGAACGTCGGCAACACGCCGGCGGGGCTCTGGCTGACGCCGGGGGACAAGTATCTGCTCGTGGGCATGACGGGCGAGGACGACGTGGCTGTCGTCGATTGGCGCAAGCAAACCATCGTCAAGCGGATCCAAACGGGCAAGGGCGCGCACAACTTCCGCTCGCTCGACGACGGCACGCACGTTGCCGTCAGTAATCGCGTGGCGAGCACGATCAGCATCATCGACGAGAACACGCTGATGAACGTCGGCGACATCACGGGCCTGATGCCTGGCCCGGACGACATGGAGTTGACTGCCGACAAGCGCTATTTGTGGGTGACGTTCCGCTTTTCGAAGCACGTCGGCATCATCGATCTGACGACGCGCAAGCTCGTCAAGACGATCGCCGTGGGGCGCTCGCCGCACGGCATCTATTTCTTCGATCGCGCGCCGGTGACGGCGCCCAACGGCGCTTGAGCATGCTTCGCGGGTCCGGTTCGCCATGCTGCATCTGATCGTCGCGTCGCTCGATTCGCTCGTTTCCTGGCTGCAAACTTGGCTCTTCGTCGATGTCGTTCAGCCCTTGCTCTTCAAAATCGGGGCGATGGATTACGACGAAGACGCCTACGACGCCTTGTATCCCGTCATCATCGGCTTGCTGACGATCATCGCGATGTACGGCCTGCTGCGGCCGCTCGAAGCGCTGCGGCCCGTCGAGCGGTGGGCGGACCGCAAAGCCGTGCGCGTCGACGTGTTGTACACGTGGGTGACGAAGCTCGGCCTGTTCAATCTATTCTTCTTCGTCGCGTTCCAGCCGATCTTCGACCGGACGCAGGTATGGCTTCGCTACCACGGCATCGCGAATCTCAATCTCGATACGCTGTGGCCCGGCGTGACCTCGCAACCGCTCGTCGCGTTCGCGATTTACCTGATCGTGCTCGATTTCGCGGGTTATTGGTATCACCGCTGGCAGCATCGGATCGGGGTTTGGTGGGAACTGCACGCGGTGCATCACAGCCAGCGGCAAATGTCGCTCTGGTGCGACGACCGCAATCATTTGCTCGACGATGTGCTGCAAGCGGGATTCTTCGCGGCCATCGCGCTCGCCATCGGCATCGCGCCGACGCAATTCGTCGTGCTTTCCGCCGTGACCAACTTCTTGCAAAGCGTTCAGCACTGCAATGCGCGCCTCGACTTCGGCCGCGTGTTCGAGCGGCTTCTCGTCAGCCCGGCGTTCCATCGGCGTCACCATGCCGTGGGCTACGGTCACGAGGGTTCGGCCTATGGCTGCAACTTCGGCGTGCTGTTGCCCTGGTGGGATATGCTGTTCAAGACCGCGTCGTGGAATCGCGCGCTGGAACCGACAGGTATCCGCCAAGAGCGGGAGGGGCAATCGTATGGAGAAGGGTTCGTTTCGCAGCATTGGCTCGCGTTCGTGCGCATCGGGCGGCGGCTTGGCGCGGGCCGTGCGAAGGCGGGCGGCACGGATGCGGCCGCGCTCTGACGGGGCGTGCGAATGACGGATTTTCTGCGCTCGTTGGGCAGGGCGGCCGCCAGCGCGCTGCATCCGCGCATGCTCTGGCTCACGTTCATGCCGTTCGTGGTCGCGGCGGCGGGGTGGGGGCTGTTGCTGTGGTTCATGTGGCAACCGCTCGTCGACGCGGTCAGGGGGCGCCTGGCGGGGTCGTGGCTCGGCGAATCGCTCTACCGTGCGTTCGACTGGATCGGCTTGACCTCGCTGCATGCGGCGCTGGCGCCCTTCATCGTGATCTCGCTGGCGATCCCGCTCATCGTCACGACCGTGTTGCTGCTGATTGCGACCATTTCCATGCCGATGGTCGTGCGGCATCTCTCGTTGCGGCGCTTCGCCGATCTCGAGCAGCGGCGCGGCGGCACCTGGTACGGCAGCCTCGTACACACGCTCGTGACGACGATCGTGTGCATCGTGCTGTTCATCGTGACGCTGCCGTTATGGCTGTTTCCACCGCTTTTCGCCATCATCCCGCCGCTGCTGTGGGGGTGGCTGACCTACCGGGTGATGACCTACGATGCGCTGGCGCTGCATGCGAGCCGGGAAGAGCGCCGGGTGCTGATCCGGCGTCATCGCGCGCCGCTCCTCGCGATCGGCATCGCCACCGGTCTCATGGGCACGGTGCCGACGCTGATTTGGGCCGCCTCGATCTGGCTCATCGTGCTGTTTCCGGTGATCGCGGCCGCAACGATTTGGATCTATGCGTTTATCCTCGTGTTTTCGGCGCTCTGGTTCGGCCACTATTGCCTGGATGCATTGCAGCGCTTGCGCGCCGACGAGGCGCTTCCTTCCACCTGAGGGCGGTCTATGGCATTTGGCGTGATCATCATCGGAGATGAAATCCTTTCGGGCCGGCGCGTGGACAAGCACTTGCCCAAGGTCATCGAATTGCTCGGCGCGCGCGGGCTCGCGCTGGCTTGGGCCGAGTACGTCGGCGACGAGCGCGAGCGCATCACCGCCACGCTCAAGCGCACGCTGGCATCGGGCGACATCGTTTTTTCCACCGGCGGCATCGGCGCCACACCGGACGACCATACGAGGCAATGCGCGGCGGAGGCGCTCGGTGTGCCGCTCCAATTGCATCCCGAAGCGGCTGAGTTGATCCGCGCGCGCATCCGCGAAACGCATGCGGGCGCCGCCAGCTCGGCCGCCACGGCGTCGCAGCCGCTCGATCTCGATTCGCCGGAGAATCTGCATCGCTTGAACATGGGCGTGTTCCCGCGCGGTGCATCGATCATCCCGAACGGCTACAACAAGATTCCGGGCTTTTCGATCGGCGATCATCATTTCGTGCCCGGCTTCCCCGTGATGGCCTGGCCGATGATCGAATGGGTGCTCGATACGAAGTACGCCCACTTGCACCATGCGGTCGCGCATGCCGAGCGCTCGCTATACGTGTTCGAGCTGATGGAGTCGACGCTCACGCCGCTCATGGAGAAAATCGAAGCCGATTTCCCGGGCGTGCGCGTATTTAGCCTGCCGAGCGTGGGCGACGCCGAGCGCGGCGGGGTCTTCGCCCGGCGTCATATCGACCTGGGCGTCAAAGGCGAGCCCGAGGCCGTCGCCGCAGCCTTCGTCAAGCTGCGGGAGGGCGTGCATCTGCTCGGCGGCGACATCGTCGAGCCCGAGGCCGGTTAGGGCGCGGGTCGCGCTGGCGCTCGGGCGCTCGGCCAGCCCGGGGCGACGCCGCTAAGCGCCCATCCAGGGCAACCCGCGGAAGCACCAGCCGCTGACCATCTTGCGGTGACCGTTGCCGTCCTTATCGCCTTCGAAGCCTTCCAATAGATCGAAAGCTTTCGTATAGCCCGCCTGCGCGGCCGCCACGGCCGCGAGCTTCGAACGCGCCGCGCTTCGGCACAGAAACAGGACGGGTGTATCGGGCGAGCCCACCGTCTGCTGCAGTTGGCTCAGGAATTCCGCATTGGGCACGCCGCCCGGGTAGCGCGTCCATTCGACGTGGGCGTATTGACCGTCGCCCACGAGCGGCCGGCCCACCCAGTCCAATTCCGCGCGGGTACGCACATCCACCAGCCGGGCGTTCGAATCGAGTTGCAGCAACTCGAACGCTTCGGCCGGCGAGAGCGCGCCCGCATACGCCAGTTGATGTTCGGCGCGGCGTTTATCGGCCTGCGCAAGGATTTGTTCGAGCGAGCTCATGGCCGTTGTCTCCTTCGTTCGCAAAATCGTCATGGCAAGCGCACATTCTAGCGCGATGCCATCGCGGCGCTCGATACACCGTGGTGCATGGATCGGATGGCGCGGATGCGCCAAAGTTGTGCAATGTCGCTCGAAGTGCACCACAATGGGAGAATTCGGCCGCCCGTTGCACGCGCAAGCACCGGAATGGTGCCTGATCGGGCGCCGTCCCAGCGCGAGCCGCGCCTCATTGCGTAGCGGCCGGCTCCACCGCAGGGCGCGTCGTTGAGCGGCTCGCACGCAGTTGCACCGTCGCGGCACGCTCGCTTTTTTGTCGCTGGCATGGAAGCTGCTTTTACCCCCGGCGATCGCTTGGAAGCGAAGAACCGCCGAACCCTATTAAATGGAGAACAGGATATGAGTAAATCCGTGGCCGACGTCATGCAGCTCGTCAAGGACGAGGACGTCAAGTTTATCGACTTTCGCTTCACCGACACGCGCGGCAAGGAGCAGCACGTCTCGGTGCCGCTGTCGGCGTTCGATGAAGACAAGTTCGAAAGCGGCCATGCGTTCGACGGTTCCTCGATTGCCGGTTGGAAGGGCATCGAAGCCTCGGACATGCTGCTCGTACCCGACGCCAACACGGCTTTCATCGACCCGTTCTACGAAGAGCCGACGCTCGTGCTGACCTGCGACGTCGTCGAACCGGCCGACGGCAAGGGCTATGAGCGCGATCCGCGCTCGCTCGCCAACCGCGCCGAAGCCTACCTGAAGAGCACGGGCCTCGGCGACACCGCCTTCTTCGGTCCGGAGCCGGAATTCTTCATTTTCGATTCGGTCCAGTGGAACACGGACATGTCGGGCTGCTTCGTCAAGATCGGTTCGGAAGAAGCGCCGTGGTCGTCGGGCAAGGAATTCGAAGGCGGCAACACGGGTCACCGTCCGGGCACGAAGGGCGGCTACTTCCCGGTCGCGCCGGTGGATTCGTTCCAAGACATGCGCTCGGAAATGTGTCTGTTGCTCGAGCAGATCGGGATCCCGGTCGAAGTGCATCACCACGAAGTGGCGGGCCAAGGCCAGAACGAAATCGGCACGAAGTTCTCGACGCTCGTGCAGCGCGCCGACTGGACGCAGCAGTTGAAGTACATCGTCCACAACGTCGCGCACACGTACGGCAAGACGGCGACGTTCATGCCGAAGCCGGTCGTCGGCGACAACGGTTCGGGCATGCACGTGCACCAGTCGATCTGGAAGGACGGCCAGAACCTGTTCGCGGGTAACGGCTATGCCGGCCTGTCGGAATTCGCGCTGTTCTACATCGGCGGCATCATCAAGCACGCCCGCGCGCTGAACGCGATCACGAACCCGACGACGAACTCGTACAAGCGCCTCGTGCCGCACTTCGAGGCTCCGGTCAAGCTCGCCTACTCGGCGCGCAACCGTTCGGCTTCGATCCGCATCCCGCACGTGAGCAACCCGAAGGGCCGCCGTATCGAAACGCGCTTCCCCGATCCGATGGCGAATCCGTACCTCGCGTTCTCGGCGCTGATGATGGCCGGTCTCGACGGCGTGCAAAACAAGATTCATCCGGGCGAAGCCGCGGACAAGAATCTGTACGATCTGCCGCCGGAAGAAGACGCAAAGATCCCGACCGTGTGCGCCGGGCTCGATCAAGCCCTCGAAGCGCTCGATAAGGATCGTGAGTTCCTCACGCGCGGTGGCGTCTTCACCGATACCATGCTCGACGCCTATCTGGAACTGAAGGAAGGCGAACTGCAACGCTACCGCATGACGACGCACCCGATCGAGTTCGAGATGTACTACTCGCTGTAAGCCGTGCGATGCGCTTCGCATGTGTCGTCGGCGAAGCGCATCGGGGCCTGCTCACATCGGGCCTCACGGGCTTGCGAACGGTCTCGAGGGGACGGCGGCGCCGTCCCCTTTTCGTTCCGGTGAATCGACGATGGTGCTCAAGAATTTGATCAAGGCGAAAAAAGGCCAGTCGGAACCGCTTTCCGACGACGAGGCGCTCGTTCAATCGGGTTTGCTCCCTGGGTTCGAGGCGTTGCCCACGGTAGTGCTTCTGCTCGACAAAAGCTCGCGGCGCATCGCATTCGCGAACCCGTCGGCGGAATCGATGCTCGACTTGTCGCGCCGGCAACTGATGCAGATGTCGTGGTCGGAGCTATTCGCCAACGGCGAGGACCTCGGCACGACGATCGCCGCGATCGCGGAGCATCGTTTTCACGCGACGCATTTGGACACCGTGCTCGAACGCCCAGGGCGCGAGCCGCTCCATGTGCACGTGGTCGTCGGGTTTCTCGAAAGCGCGCCCGATTATGTCCTGCTGGAACTGTTCGAGAACGAGCGCCATTTGCGCACCGATCGCGAAGAGCGCATTCACGATTTATCGATCGCCAACAAGCAACTGATTCGCAACCTCGCTCACGAGATCAAGAATCCGCTTGGCGGCATCCGCGGCGCGGCGCAACTGCTCGAATTCGAATTGGGTGCGCGCGAGCGCCTCGAGTTGCGCGAATACACGCAAGTGATCGTCAAGGAATCCGACCGCCTGCAAACGCTGGTCGATCGCTTGCTCGAGCCGCATCGGCATCCGCATATCGTGGGCGACGTGAATATTCACGAGGTATGCGAGCGCGTGCGCGCCGTCATTCTGGCCGAGTTTCCGCGCGGTCTCACGATCGAGCGCGACTACGACGTGAGCGTGCCGGACCTGCGCGGCGACAAGGAGCAACTGATCCAAGCGCTGCTCAACATCGTGCGCAATGCCGCGCAGGCGCTGCGTGAACGCATCGGCCAGGGCGATGCGCGCATCGCATTGCGCACGCGTGTGGCGCGCAAGGTCACGATCGCCAAACGCCTATGTAAGTTGGCATTGGACTTGCGTGTGATCGACAACGGGCCGGGGATAGCCGAAGAGATCCGAGATCGTATTTTTTATCCGCTCGTATCCGGCCGCGAGGACGGAAGCGGGCTCGGCTTGACGCTCGCTCAGACCTTCGTGCAGCAGCACGACGGCTTGATCGAGGTGGAGAGCCGACCCGGCCATACCGAGTTTCAGATTTTGCTGCCGCTCGTCAATTGAATTGATAAGACCCAACTCCATGAAGCCGATCTGGATAGTAGACGACGACCAATCGATTCGCTGGGTGCTCGAGAAAGCGCTGGCGCGCGAGAATTTCCCGACGCGCAGTTTCGCGAACGTGCGCGAGGCGCTGGCCGCACTCGAGCGCGAGAGCCCGCAGGTGCTCGTCTCCGACATCAGGATGCCGGGGGCGTCGGGCCTCGAACTGTTGCAAGCGATCCGCACGCGGGTGCCCGAGCTGCCCGTGATCATCATGACCGCGTACTCCGATCTGGACAGCGCGGTGGCTGCGTTTCAAGGCGGCGCGTTCGAATATCTCGCCAAGCCGTTCGACGTCGACAAGGCGGTCGAACTGATTCGCCGCGCGGTGGACGAAAGCCTGCGCGGCACGCAAGCGAGCGACGTGCAGATGGCCGATGCGCCGGAAATGCTGGGGCAGGCGCCGGCGATGCAAGACATGTTTCGCGCGATCGGGCGGCTTTCGCATTCGGCCGCGACGGTGTTGATCACGGGCGAGTCCGGCACGGGCAAGGAGTTGGTCGCGCGCGCGCTGCACCGGCACAGCCCGCGCGCGAACGGCCCGTTCATCGCTCTGAACACGGCCGCGATTCCGAAGGATCTGCTCGAGTCCGAACTCTTCGGACATGAGCGCGGCGCATTCACGGGGGCGCAGGCCACCCGGCAGGGCCGCTTCGAGCAGGCAGAAAACGGCACGCTGTTTCTCGATGAAATCGGCGACATGCCCTTCGATTTGCAAACGCGCTTGTTGCGTGTGCTCTCGGACGGGCAGTTCTATCGCGTCGGCGGCCACAGCCCGCTGCGCGCCAACGTGCGCGTGATCGCCGCGACGCACCAGAACCTTGAAGCGCGCGTGCGCCAAGGATTGTTCCGCGAGGACTTGTATCACCGCCTGAACGTCATCCGCTTGCGTTTGCCCGCGTTGCGCGAACGGCGCGAGGATATCCCGCTGCTCACACGCCACTTTCTGCAAAAGAGCGCGCGCGATCTCGGCGTCGAGCCCAAGCGCGTGTCCGAGGCGGCGCTCGCCTATCTGACGACGTTGCCGTTTCCGGGGAACGTGCGCCAGCTCGAAAATCTCGCGAATTGGCTGACCGTGATGGCGCCCGCGCAGACGATCGAGATCAAGGACCTGCCGCCCGATCTCGTTCCCGGCGCGGCGCCCGAAGGCAGCGCCGAGATCATTGCCGGCGCCGGTGCGACGCCGGCGCTATCGGTCGGCGCCGCTTCCGCCGACGGCGGCGAGCGCAACGGCACGGCAATCGCGCCAGCGGCGCTGGCCGGCATTGCGACCGGGGTGCCCGTCAGCGTGTGGGAGAGCGGTCTACGCGCGGAAGTGGCGCGCATGCTGCGCGAGAACACGGTCGATGTGATGGACGAACTCGCGCGGCGCTTCGAGGCGGCCGTCATTCGCGAGGCGCTCGACTTCACGCGCGGCCGCAAAGTGGAAGCGGCGGAGCGGCTCGGCATCGGCCGCAACACCATCACGCGCAAGATCCAAGAGCTTCATTTGGAGCCATAACGGCGCGTGCGGTTGCGCATCGCCATGCGCGATAAAAAGGCCGGCGACTCCAACGGAGCGTCGGCCTTGTCCATTGCGACGGTCGACCTTAATCGATTTGCGCGATCACAGGCGCATGATCGGACGGTTGCTCCCATTTGCGCGGCGTTTTATCGACTTCGCATAGGGCGCACCCTTGCGCAAGATCGGGCGAGAGCAAGATGTGATCGATGCGCAGCCCCGCGTTGCGACGGAACGCGAGCATGCGATAGTCCCACCACGTGAAGGTTTTCTCCGGCTGATCGAACTTACGGAAGGCATCGACGAAGCCCAGTTCGACGAGCTTGACGAACGCCGCTCGCTCCTCGGGCGACACGAGATTTTGACCTTCCCAGGCTTTCGGATCGTGAACGTCGCGATCTTCGGGGGCGATGTTGTAATCGCCCAGCAGCGCGAGTTTCGGGTGGGCGTGAAGCTCATCCTTGAGCCATTGCGCAAGCGCCTCCAGCCAGCGCAGCTTGTAGGCGAACTTGTCGCTTCCGGGCGCTTGCCCGTTCGGGAAGTAGGCAGAGACGATACGCGCGCCGCCGACGGTCAGGGCGATCAAGCGTTGTTGTTCATCGTCGAAGCCGGGAATGTTGCGGATGATGTGCGTCTCGTCGACTTCGATGCCATCGCGTACGACGATCGCCACACCGTTATAGGTCTTTTGTCCGGCGCACCAGCTTCGATAGCCCTTTGCGGCCAGTTCGGCGCGCGGAAACTTTTCGTCGGGCATTTTCAATTCCTGCAGGCAGAGCACGTCGACATGGCTCAATTCGAGCCAATCGATGACGTGCTGCTGGCGAACCTTCAGCGAATTGACATTCCAAGTGGCGATTTTCATGTTGCTCTCGTATGGTGTGCCGCACGGGGAGTAGGCGGAGTCTTCTCGTTGCGTCGCCGCGCTCGTGAATCGGCCGCGCGCCGCGCTGCCTTCGCGCGCCGCGTTGGCGGCTGGGGCGAGCCAGACGTGATGGTAAACGAGGAAGGCGCGCTCTGCGACGCCGGCTCGTCGCCCCCCAGGCTTGGGGCGGCGCACGGTGATCGCGGCGTCCTCGCAGGAAATAAGCGAGCCGTTCGTCGGCTAGCCTAGCCTAGCAGCCGTCACGGCTATCGGCGATGAAAGCGCATTGGTCCGCCCTGCGCCAAAATAGGCGGCTCGCGGCTCGGTGCGCCGCGACGCCTCTCTTCTCGGACCGAAACCACGGAGATCACCATGCACATCGATTTGACAGGCAAGACCGCACTCGTGAGCGCATCGACGGCCGGCATCGGCTTTGCCATTGCGACGGGCCTTGCCCGCGCGGGCGCTCGCACGATCATCAACGGGCGCAGCGAGGCTTCCGTCGTGAAATCGCTCGATGCGTTGCGCGAGGCCGTGCCCGGTGCCCACGCGCGCGGTGTCGCCGCCGATCTGTCCACGGCGGCGGGCGTCGCCAAGCTCGTGGAGGCGATGCCCGAGGCCGATATCCTCGTCAACAACGCCGGTATTTACGGACCGGAACCCTTCTTCGACGTCGCCGACGAAACATGGGAGCGATTCTTTCAAACGAACGTCATGTCGGGCGTGCGCCTCGCGCGTCACTACCTGCGGGGCATGCTCGAACGCAATTGGGGGCGCGTCGTTTTCATTTCGTCGGAGTCGGCGCTCAACATCCCCGTCGACATGATTCATTACGGCATGACGAAGACTGCGCAATTGGCTATCGCGCGGGGGTTGGCGAAATTGGCGGCCGGCACGCAGGTGACCGTCAATTCGGTGCTGCCTGGCCCGACGATGTCCGACGGCGTCAGGCGCATGCTCGAGGGCGCCGCCGAGAAAGCGGGTAGGGATATCGACGAAGTCGCCGTCGACTTCGTGCGTGAGCATCGTGGCAGTTCGATCTTGCAGCGTCCCGCGAGCGTCGAAGAAGTGGCTAATCTCGTCGTCTACGTCTGCTCGCCCCAGGCCTCGGCGACGACAGGCGCGGCATTGCGAGTCGATGGCGGGGTCGTCGATAGTATTGTTTGACGCGCTGCACGAAGTCTCGTATAATTTATTTCTCTGACGCGGGGTGGAGCAGTCTGGCAGCTCGTCGGGCTCATAACCCGAAGGTCGTAGGTTCAAATCCTACCCCCGCAACCAAACACAAAAACCCGCTGCTATCAGCGGGTTTTTGCTTTCATGGTTCCGTTCGCGGCTACCCGCGCAGCAGCGGCGCCCGATTCGCTACGATTCGCGCCCCATTCGTTGGCCGCCCCTTCGCTGAAGGACGGATGCGCCGTTCACCCTCAAGCATTCCCGCCTCGCGCCGATATCGCATAAAGCGGTTACGTCGGGCCGATGGCTCCATCGAATCGCGCTCGCCTGTGCGCGCAGCCTCATCCATCTGGGCGTGTCCGTCCCCCATTCGATGTCGCGCGCAAACGTTGTCGACGTTCTTCTGCAGCTAATTAGGAGAACTAAGTACCGGCTAGCGTTGGCGGTAGCCGTGCATACGGCCGATTTTGCTGCCGGCGCCGGGCGACGCTCGACGACACGCTCCACCCACCTACGTTGTATCCCGCCTGCGGCCTATGCTGCCGCACGACGGGTTGTTTGGCAGAGGAAGCAGCATGAAATGGTTTTATGACTTGAAGATCGCGCGACGGCTGATGATTTTGAATCTTGCGGCTACCGTCGCGTTGTTCACGGTCACGGGGTTCGGCATTTACCAATCGCGGTGCGTCTACGATGCCGCCAGCTATGCCAGTGAGAATACGGTCCCTAGCTTCGAAGTGCTCGGTGCGGCGTTGAAGGCGTTCGATTCGATGACCCTGCTCACGAGCAAGCACGTCTCCGCGTCGGATCCTCAAAAGATGCAAGAGATCGAACAACAGATCGGACATCAACGCGAGAAAATGCGCGCGCAGTTCGCGCATTACGAGACGCTCGTGTCGGATCAAAAAGACCGCGACCTACTCGCCGCCGATGTTGCGGCCGCCGCACAAGCGGCGAAAGTCCGCGATCAAGCGATAGCGCTGTCGCACGAGAACCGCAAGCAAGACGCCGACGCAATGCTCAACGCAGCTTTGGCCGATGCTACGGAGCGCCTCGATTCGGCGTTGCAGGCACACCTCGCGTATAACGACCAGCTTGGCAAGGAAGGCGCGCAGCGCGCCCGAGCATTGATCGAGCGCGCGAACCTGCTGGAAATCATCAGTTCTCTGGCGGTCATGGGCGGCGTGTTCGGCTTGGGGGTCGTCGCCGCACGTTCCATTACGCGGCCGCTCGAGCGCGCCGTCGCGTTCGCGCATCGGGTCGCGCAAGGCGATCTGAGCACGGCGGCCGGGGCGAGCACTCGCGATGAGACCGGCCAGTTGTTGCGCGCACTCGATGAGATGAACGGCAACCTGAAAGGCGTCGTCGCGAAGGTGCGCGGCGGCAGCGAGACGATTTCGACCGCGACGGCCCAAATCGCCGCAGGCAATCTCGATCTGTCCTCGCGCACGGAAGAGCAGGCCTCCTCGCTCCAGCAGACCGCCGCCAGCATGGAGCAGATCACGTCGACGGTCAGGTTGAACGCGGAGAATGCGCAGCAGGCGAGCGCGCTGGCGTCCAATGCATCCGATGTGGCGCAAAAGGGCAGCGGGGTGGTCGGTCGCGTCGTCGATACGATGACGCAGATCAGCGATCGCTCGGCGAAGATCGCGGACATCACGGGGTTGATCGAGGGCATCGCCTTCCAGACCAACATCCTCGCGTTGAACGCGGCGGTCGAAGCCGCGCGGGCGGGCGAGCAAGGCCGCGGGTTCGCCGTCGTGGCGAGCGAGGTACGCAGTCTCGCGCAGCGCTCGTCGAGCGCGGCCAAGGAAATCAAAGATTTGATCGCCGCTTCGGTGGAAACGGTCGCCGAAGGTTCGGCGCTCGCCGGCGAGGCCGGCACGACGATGACGGAAGTCACGCGAGCCATTTCGCGCGTGACCGACATCATGGGCGAGATCGCCGCAGCCTCGGAGGAACAACGCCGCGGCATCGAACAGGTGGGCCTCGCGATTTCACAGATGGACGAGGTGACCCAGCAAAACGCGGCGCTCGTCGAACAAGCTGCTGCCGCTTCGCAATCGCTCGACGAGCAGGGGCGGCAACTGAACGACGCCGTCGCCTTCTTTCGCATCGCCGGCGCGACTCACGAGCATAGGCTGCCGAACGTGAGCGCGTCCAAGGCCACGACGGCGATGGCGGCTCACGATTGGTCGTTGGCGGCGTGAGAGGAAGATGGAGGCGGAACGAATATCGTGAGGTTGGGGCGCCCGAGCCGAGCAGGCCGGAAGCCGCCATGAACAGGCCGCTTGAAATGATTACTGTGTTTTTGTACAGTAACGCTCACCTTGAGCACGCGCGCACCGACTTCACCCGCCTCCGTTCCGGCGCCCCCCGGCGCTGAGGCCCCGCTCGCGCGCAAAATCATCCACTGCGACTGCGATTGTTTCTACGCATCGGTCGAAATGCGCGACGATCCGAGCTTGCGCGGCCGGCCGCTCGCGGTGGGAGGGCGGCCGGAGCAGCGCGGCGTGATCGCCACGTGCAACTACGAGGCGCGCCGGTTCGGCGTGCATTCGGCGATGTCCTCGGCGCTTGCGATGCGCAAGTGCCCAGGCCTCTTGATCCTGCCGCCCGCCATGGAGAAGTATCGCGTCGCATCGCGGCAAATCATGGCGATCTACCGCGACTACACGCCGATCGTCGAGCCGTTGTCCCTGGACGAAGCCTATCTCGATGTGACGCTCGCGCCGCACTGCAAAGGCAGCGCGACCTTGATGGCCGCGGAAATCCGCGAGCGCGTGCGTGCTACGGTCGGCGTGACGGTATCCGCAGGCGTCGCGCCAAACAAATTCGTCGCGAAGATCGCCTCCGATTGGAACAAGCCCGACGGGCTGTTCGTCGTCCGTCCGCATGAAGTCGATGCCTTCGTCGCGGCGCTGCCGGTGCGAAAAATTTTCGGTGTCGGCAAAGTCACCGCGGCCAAGCTCGAACAACTCGGCGTGCAAACGTGCCGCGATCTGCGCGAGTGGGCGCTCGTCGATCTGCATCGGCGCTTCGGCGCATTCGGGCGCAGGTTGTACGACTTGTCGCGCGGGAACGATCGTCGTTCCGTCCAACCCGATCAGGAACGCAAGTCGATCAGTGTCGAAACGACGTACGTGGACGATCTGCGAACCCTCGCCGATTGCGCGGCGCAGATACGCTTGCTCGCCGAGCAGCTCGAGGCGCGCATCGAGCGCGTGGGTGCGGCGGCGGCCATCCGCAAGCTCTACGTGAAGATTCGATTCGCGGATTTCCAACGCACGACGGTCGAATGCGTCGCCGGCGAAACTGATTTGCCTACCTTCGTCGCATTGCTCGAAAAGGGTTTCGCGCGTCGAGACCGGCCTGTCCGGTTGCTCGGCGTGGGGGTGCGGCTCGAGGAGGACGATGGGGCCGGGCGAGGACAATTCCCGTTGTTCGACGACGAGCCCCATGACGAAAGCGGAGCGCCCGGCTAGGTGTGGCGGGCTAAGCGCCGAAGGCTATAAGCGCACAGGGCTAGAATCGAGCCTGACTCGTGCGCTCGTATGTGCCGCGCAGACGATGTCGGATATCACCCGCATGACCGGCGCTGTGCGCCGGCCCAACGCCCGAGGAGCCGTTCATGGATCTCATCATTCGTCGCGCCGTACTATGCGAGCACGTTGTGGGTCGCGACGCACCGGTCGACATCGCCATGGAGGACGGCCGCATCATCGCAGTCGAGCCCAACCTCACGGCGAAGGCCGCGCAGGAGATCGACGCGGCGGGCTCGCTCGTCACGCCGGCATTCGTGGATGCGCATTTTCATCTGGACGCCACGTTGTCCTACGGCCTGCCGCGCATCAACGCATCGGGCACCTTGCTGGAAGGCATCGCGCTTTGGGGTGAGCTCAAGCCGCAATTGACGCAAGAGGCGCTGATCGAACGCGCGCTGCGGTATTGCGATTGGGCCGTCGCACGAGGCCTGCTCGCCATTCGCTCGCACGTTGACGTGTGCGATCCCCGCTTGCTTGCGGTGGAAGCGCTGCTGGAGGTCAAGCGCCGCGTCGCGCCGTATGTGGATCTGCAGCTCGTGGCCTTCCCGCAGGATGGTTTGCTGCGCTCGCCGGGCGCGTTCGACAATTTGAAGCGGGCGGTGGCGATGGGCGTCGATGTCGTCGGCGGCATTCCCCACTTCGAGCGAACGATGGCGGACGGTGCGGAATCGGTTCGCCTGCTGTGCGAATTCGCGGCGGATAAGGGATTGCCCGTCGATATGCATTGCGACGAATCGGACGACCCGCTCTCGCGCCACATCGAGACCCTCTGCGCGCAGACCCATCGGCTGGGGCTTCACGGCCGCGTGGCGGGGTCGCATTTGACGTCGATGCATTCGATGGACAACTACTACGTCAGTAAGCTGCTTCCGTTGATGCGCGAGTCGGGTGTAGCCGCGATCGCCAATCCGCTCATCAACATCACGCTGCAGGGGCGGGCCGATACCTATCCCAAGCGCCGCGGCATGACCCGCGTGCCCGAGATGATGGCGGCCGGCATCGACGTCGCGTTCGGTCACGATTGCGTGATGGACCCGTGGTACGGCTTGGGTTCGGCCGACATGCTCGAAGTCGCCCATATGGGCCTGCATGTGGCGCAAATGACCGGCGTCGATGCGATGCGCGCCGCGTTCGACGCGGTGACCGTCAACGCCGCGCGCATTTTGAATTTGGACGGCTACGGCATTGCGCCGGGATGCCGTGCCGATTGCGTCGTGCTCGATGCGAGCGATCCGATCGAGGCGATTCGGTTGCGCGCGACGCGGCTTGCTGTCGTGCGTCGCGGAAAGATCGTCGCACGCATGCCGGCGGTGCGTGCGACGCTCGCGCTCGAAGGGCGTCCCGGCGAAGTCGACTTCAAACTGAGCCGCTGACGCCCTTCGTCGCGTTTGCGATGCGCTGGCTCCGCGTCAACCCGCCTGCAGCGGAGCTTGCGCCATGCCATTGTGCCGCAGCAGCGCGTCGATGGTCGGGGCGCGGCCGCGGAACGCCTTGAACGAATCCATCGCGGGACGGCTGCCGCCCACTTCGAGGATTTCCTGGCGGTAGCGTGTGCCCGTCGCGACATCGAGCACGCTGCCTTGCGCGGCTTTGGCCGCATCTTCGAAGGCCGCGTAGGCATCGGCCGACAGCACCTCCGCCCACTTATAGCTGTAGTACCCCGCCGCGTAGCCGCCCGCGAAAATATGGCTGAACGTATTGGGCCAGCGCGAAAAGCTCGCTTGCTCGATGACGTGATAACTCGCGTTGATTTCGCGCGCCAGCTCATTGGCGCTTTGCGCGCCATCCGGATCGAAGCTCGTATGCAGCAGCATGTCGTACATCGAGAAGACGATCTGGCGCAGCGTGCCGAGCCCGCTTTGGAAATTCTTTGCGGCGATCATCTTGTCGAAGAGCTCGCGCGGCAGTTTCGCGCCGGTGTCGACGTGCGACGACATATCGGCCAGCACGTCCCACTCCCAGCAGAAGTTTTCGAGGAATTGCGACGGCAGCTCGACGGCGTCCCATTCGACGCCGTTGATGCCCGAGACGCCCAGCTCGCCTACGCGCGTGAGCATGTGATGCAGCCCGTGCCCGAACTCGTGAAATAGCGTGATGACTTCGTCGTGCGTGAAGCAAGCCGGTTTGCCGCCGACGGGCGCCGAGAAGTTGCAGGTCAAGTAAGCGACGGGCGTTTGCAGGCTGCCGTCGCTGCGCTGATGGCGGGAGCGGGCATCGTCCATCCAGGCGCCGCCACGCTTGCCCTCGCGCGCGTACAGGTCGAGATAGAACTGCGCGCGCAGCGTGCCGTCGTCGTTTTCGACACGGAAAAAGCGCACATCGGGGTGCCAGACGGGCGCGTCATCCTTGCGGATCCGCACGCCGAACAGTGTTTGCGCGACCTTGAAGAGCCCGCCGATCACCGCTTCCTCGGGGAAGTATTGCTTGACCTCGTTCTCGGAGAACGCGTAACGCTTTTCGCGCAAGCGCTCGCCCGCAAACGCGACGTCCCACGGCTCGAGTTGCGCGAGACCGAGCTCGCTGGCGGCGAATTCGCGCAGTTCCTGCCAATCCTTCTCGCCATAGGGGCGTGCGCGGCGCGCGAGATCGTCGAGGAAGGCGATGACTTGCTCGGGCGTATCGGCCATCTTCGGCACGAGCGAGACCTCGGCGAAGTTGCGGTAGCCGAGCATCTGCGCCTCTTCTTTGCGCAACTTCAAAATGTCGGCGACGTTCCGCGTATTGTCCCACTCGGGCTTGCCGCCGCCGTACGTGGCGCCGAGCTCCGAGGCGCGCGTGACGTAGGCGCGATACATCGCTTCGCGCATCGGACGGTGCGAGGCGTACTGCATGACCGGAAAGTACGACGGGAAGTGAAGCGTGAATTTCCAGCCTTGAACGCCAGCGTCTTGCGCCGCTTCGCGAGCGGCCTCGACGACATCGGCGGGCAGCCCAGCCAGTTCGGCTTCGGTCGTGGCGATATAGGCGTAGGCGTTCGTCGCGTCGAGCACGTGATCGGAGAACGCTTTGGCAAGCGCAGCCTGGCGTTCTTGCAATTCGGAGAAGCGCGGCTTCCGTTCTTCCGGCAGTTCGGCGCCCGAGAGCCGGAAATCGCGCAACGCGTTCTGCAAAATCTTTTTGCGTTCGTCCGTGAGCCCCGCGTAAGCAGGGCTTGCGACGATCGCCTTGTACTTGTCGAACAGCGCCAGATTTTGGCCGACGTTCGACCAGAATTCGGTGACGCGCGGCAGATTCTCGCCGTAGGCGGCGCGCAGCTCGGGCGTATCGGCGACCGCGTTCAAATGACCGACGATACCCCAGGCCCGCGAAAGCGGCTCGGTGGCGGCCTCCGTCGTTTCGACCACGTCGGCCCACGTTGCCGGCGTGGCGGGATCGGTCGCATGGTCGATCGCCGTTTGCGCTTTGGCTAGCAGGGCATCGAGCGCGGGCGTGATGTGCTCGGGGCGGATCTGGCCGAAGCGCGGCAGGCCGGAGAAGTCGAGCAGCGGGTTCTCGGTCGGGATGCGCTGATCCGTTGCGGAGGACGAATCGGTGGTGTTCGATGCCATAGCGCTATTCCTGTCTGTCTAGTGAGAGGTGTCTAGTGTCTAGCGGCAGGCGCTGATGCTGATGCTGATGCTATCGCGCCCGACTCCGTCATTATTGGGGCACAGCGCGCCGATTCCAACCGACGGCAGGCTTTTTCGGTGGCGCGACGCTCGCGGCGACGCCCCTGGCGGGCGCCGCCCGGGTGGCAGCTCAGCCGAGCGCCGCGCCGGCATTGCGTTCGGCGGCTTCGATCGTGTTCACGAGCAGCATCGTGATCGTCATGGGGCCTACGCCGCCCGGCACCGGCGTGATGAGGCCCGCGACGGCCGAGACGCCGGCGAAGTCGACGTCGCCGCACAGCTTGCCCGCTTCGTCGCGGTTCATGCCGACATCGATGACGGTCGCGCCCGGTTTGACCATGTCCGCCGTGAGAATGTTGCGCCGGCCGGTCGCGGCGACGACGATGTCCGCCCCCCGCGTGTGAGCGGCCAGATCGCGGGTCTTGCTATGGCAGATCGTGACGGTGGCCCCCGCTTCGAGCAGCAGCATCGCCATCGGCTTGCCGACGATGTTCGAGCGGCCGATCACGACGGCGTTCGCGCCTTGCAACGGCACCTCGTGCGCTTCGAACATCTTCATGACGCCGTACGGCGTGCAAGGCCGAAACAGCGGCTTGCCGGTCATCAGGGCCCCCGCGTTCGCGATATGGAACCCATCGACGTCTTTTTCGGGCGCGATCGCTTCGATCACCTTGTGGCTGTCGATGTGCGGCGGCAGCGGCAGTTGGACGAGGATGCCGTGAATGCGCGGATCGCGATTGAGCGCGTCGATGCGGGCCAGGAGGTCGGCTTCGGAGAGCGTAGCCGGGTAGCGATCGTAAGAAGAGTAAAGGCCGTTGTCCTCGCACGCTTTCACCTTGTTGCGCACGTAGACCTCGCTGGCCGGATTGTCGCCCACGAGCACCACGGCGAGCCCCGGCTGATGGCCGCGCGCGGTGAGCTGGGCGGCGCGCGCGGCCACTTGCGCGCGAAGGGTCTTGGAGAGGGCGAGGCCGTCGATCAATTTGGCTGTCATGGTGGTCGGTCGAGAATGAGACGAAGAAAAGCGGCTATCGCGCGAGGGGCAGGGGCCGGCGCGACGCGATGCGCTAGGCCCCGAACAGGCGGGCGCGAGCGGCAAGAACGCGGATGCCCGGCGAGGAGCCGGGACGACGGCAGCCGCAGACGCATCGCGGCGCGTGACAAAAGCGTAATTATAGCGTCGGACGCAAGGCCGACACGTCGGATGAGCCCGGCGCGAGCGCGCTGCGAGCGATGTAGGGGCGGCGCGGCGTGCGCCACGCCGCCGGGTGCGACGGTTACGCCTGGTTGGCGGGCTTGTTCGACAACGCGAGGCGCAGCAAGTCGGCCACCGTGTTGACGTTGAGCTTTTCCATGATGTTGGCGCGGTGGGCCTCGACCGTCTTGATGCTGATGCCAAGATCGTCGGCGATCTGCTTGTTCAAGCGGCCGGCGATGATGCGCTCGAGCACCTGATGCTCGCGCGCCGTCAGCTTGCCCAGGCGCTCGGCCGCCGCGCGCTGCTGCTGCACGGTGCTGCTTTCGCTGCGCGCCTTGTCGAGCATGCGCTCCACGAGCTTGCGCAACTCGGCTTCGTCGAACGGCTTCTCGATGAAATCCATCGCGCCTTTTTTCATCGTCGATACGGCCATCGGCACGTCGCCATGGCCCGTGACGAAGATGATCGGCAGCGAGGCGTTTTCTGCGATAAGGCGCTCTTGCAGCTCGAGCCCGCTCATGCCCGACATGCGCACGTCGAGGATCAGGCAAGCGATCTGGCCGGCGTGTTGCGCGGGCTGATACGCTTCGAGGAATTGCTCCGCGCTCGAAAAGCACTGCACGCGGTAGCCGTTCGCTTCCAACAGCCAGCGCAGCGAATCTCGCACGGCTTCGTCGTCGTCGACCACGAAGACGGTTTCTTGACTAGTGACTGGGCTGCTCATAGCTCTCCCGTAACGGTTTGTGGTCTCGGCGCTTCGACCCGGCCGCCGTGGCCCGGGTCGCTAGGTTCGCCGATCGGCAGACTACAGTGAAATGTGGCGCCTGTAATCTTGCCGTTCTCGTCCACGTTGTTGACAACCCACAGACGGCCTCGATGAGACTCGATGATCGAGCGGCAAATATTGAGCCCCATGCCCATGCCGTCCGACTTGGTGCTGTAAAACGGTTCGAACAGACGTTCGATGGCTGCTTCGTCGACGCCCGGGCCCTGGTCGATCACGCTGATGCAGACGAACCCGGCATCGAGCCGAACGATGACGCGGATCACCGCGTCGAGCGCGTTCGGCCGCGCGTCGTGCATGGCTTCGGCGGCGTTCTTGAGCAAATGGACGAGCACCTGCTCGATCAGAACGGGATCGACATAAATGACGGGCAAGCGCGAGCGGATTTCGGTGAGGATCCGAATGCGCCGTTTGCGCGCTTCGATTTCGGCCAGCCCGACCGCGTCCGCTACGATGTCCGATACGCGCGCGGCTTGGCGTTTGGGCTCGCTGCGTTTGACGAATTCGCGGATGCGCTTGATGATCATGCCGGCGCGAACGGCCTGTTGGGCCGTTTTCTCGAGCACCGGCAGCAGCGTATCGGGCGTCGTGCGGCCGGCCTTGACGAGCGCGACGGTGCCCGAGCAGTAGTTGTTGATGGCCGCGAGCGGTTGGTTCAACTCGTGCGCGAGCGAGGAGGCCATTTCCCCCATCGTCATCAGGCGGCTCGTGAAATGCAGCTTCTCTTCCTGCTGCCGCGCGAGTTCCTGGGCTTGCTTGCGCGTGGTGATGTCCGTGGCGATCTGCATTTGCGCGAGATGGCCGTCGACCCATTGGATGTACTGGCGCCGCACCTCGAACCACTTCTGGATGCTCTGAACGTAGATCTCTTGAGCATCCGCCGCGCTTTCCGTCAGGGCCGCGGCGGGCAGTCCCGCGTAGGTGTCGACCATGTCGATCGAATCGGACGACGCTTGCGCGCTGTCGAACCCGCCGCCGGCGAGTTCGAGGTGGCCGTCCGGACGAATGCCGAACAGATGCCGGTAGTAGCGGTTGGCGAAGAGCAGTTCCGCCTCGTCGGCCGCGAGCACCGACACGGCGGCGTCCAAGCTCTCGAGCACGGTCGTGAAGCGTTCGTGGGCGGCGGCGAGTTCCTCGCGCGCCCGCTTGGGCTCGGTGATGTCGGTCATCGACGACATCCAGCCCGTTTGGCGCCCCGAGCTGTCGATCAGCGGCGAGACGTACAGGCGCGCATGAAACAGCGACCCGTCTTTGCGCCGCACGCGCAACTCGAATCCGGAGGAGGGCGCTTTGCCGCGCAGCGTCATGTCGAGTTGGCGCTGCATCTCGGGGTAGGAGTCGCGCGGCCAATAGGGAAACGGCGCCGTCTTGCCGACGAGGTCGCTCTCGTCCCAGCCCGTCATGCGGCAAAACGCCGGGTTCACGTGCGTGATGCGCCCGTGCATATCGAGCACGCGCATGCCGATCAGCACGGAGTTCTCCATCGCCCGGCGGAAGAAGGCCTCCGCGTACAGCGCCTGCTGCGCCTCGAAGCGCTGGCGCGTGTGCTTCCACAGGCTCCACAAGCTCCACAGCACGAAGCACGAGAGCCCGGCCACGAGCCACACGAGCGTGTTGTTCGTGAAGTTCGTGATCTGCGGGAAGGCATAGACGCGCACCGTCACGCCCTGGCCCGGCGGGTCGAGCGGCAGATCGTAGAAGATGTCGCGCGGCAAGCGCGGGCGCGTGGACGTGGTGGCCAGCTCGCGGTTGTTCGCGTCGGTGATCGAGATCTTGTACTTGGCCGACAGCTCCGGCGGAATGTCGTGCTTGAGGACGCCTTCGATCGAGAACACGGCTGCAATGGAGCCGAGGAACTCGCGATCGCGGTAGATCGGCGTTTGCAGCGTCAAATAGCCATTGCCGACATCGTCGTAGATCAACGGCGAATAGACCTGGCGGCGCGTGCCGCGCGCATCGGCGAACGAGGCTTTCACCGCTTCGTCCATCTGCGCGTCGGTGAGCCGCGCGAAGCGTTGGCCGGCGAGCGGCAGCGGCGTATTGGGCCAGCGCGGCGTCTTCGCCACCGTATACCAGTTCAGGTACAGGATCTCGGGATGCGCTTGCATGATGTCCGCCGTCGACATCTCGAACGAATGCTGATCGGCATGGCCTGCGGCAATGTCACGCGCGAGCGCCTGCAGTTGCTCCTGCGCGCCCGTCATCGACAGCCGGATTTGCTGCTGCGCCCATGCGACGTTGCGGTACAGCGTGTCCTCTTGCTGCTGCTGCTCCCGCCGGTTCAAGCTCCATAGGATCAAGCTCATCACCACCAGGAACACGAGGATCGAGAGCAGGGGCGTGAGCAAATACGAGTTGGACCACCACGGTCCGTGGTGCCAGCGGGACGGCGCCGAGTCCGCCCGGGGACCGGACGGCCGCGCCGAGCGTGCGAAAAGCCGATCGGTCAACATGGCTCGAATTGTAGCGCAGCAGGCTCGCGCCAATTGGCGTAAAACAAGGCTATTCACCCCTCATTGCATGCAACTGAGCGCACATTGACGCACGGATGCCAGCATTTTTGGGTGCGTCGCAGCAATATTCCGTATTATGAGAAATCATCTCGTCATTCGAAAAATTGGTTGCTAAGGCCCTGCAAGCCTCATTACAATCGCCCACAATTGCCGGGCTCGCCCGGTCTGCGCCGTCCGTTCGAAGAGAGCATTCCCCAATCCAGGAGACGAGAATGTCCGCTGTGCCCGACGAAGTCATGAAATATGTCGCCGCCGATAAAGACGACGATCCCCAAGAAACCGGCGAATGGCTCGACGCGCTCGAAGGGGTCATTTCTGCCGTCGGCCCGGACCGTGCGCACTACCTGATCGAAAAGCAGATCGAGTTCGCGCGCGTGCACGGCGAGCATCTGCCGTTCTCGGCCAATACGCCGTACATCAATACGCTCCCCGTGTCGCGCCAGGCCAAGATTCCGGGCGACCAGGACATCGAGCATCGCATCCGCTCGTATACGCGCTGGAACGCGATCGCGATGGTGCTGCGCGCCGGCAAGCATACGAACGTGGGCGGCCACATCGCGTCGTTCGCCTCGGCGGCCACGCTGTACGACGTCGGGTTCAACCATTTCTGGCATGCGCCGTCGCCCGAGCATGGCGGCGATCTCGTGTTCGTGCAGGGGCACTCGTCGCCGGGCATCTACTCGCGCGCGTTCCTGCTCGGCCGGTTGACGGAGAAGCAACTCGACAACTTCCGCCAGGAAGTGGGCGGAGAGGGCATCTCGTCGTATCCGCACCCGTGGCTGATGCCCGATTTCTGGCAATTCCCGACCGTGTCGATGGGCCTTGGGCCGATCATGGCGATCTATCAAGCGCGCTTCATGAAGTACATGCAAGCGCGCGGCATCGCCAAGACGCTGGGCCGCAAGGTCTGGGCGTTCCTCGGCGACGGTGAGACGGACGAGCCCGAATCGCTCGGCGCGATCGGCATGGCCGGCCGCGAGCGGCTCGACAACCTCGTGTTCGTCATCAACTGCAACTTGCAGCGCCTCGATGGCCCGGTGCGCGGCAACGGCAAGATCATTCAAGAGCTCGAATCGGAATTCCGCGGCGCCGGCTGGAACGTCATCAAGGTGGTCTGGGGCAGCCGTTGGGACGCGTTGTTCGCGCGCGACAAGACGGGTGCGCTGATGCGCCGCATGATGGAAGTCGTCGACGGCGAATACCAGACGTACAAATCGGAATCGGGCGCGTTCGTGCGCGAGCATTTCTTCAACACGCCCGAGTTGAAGGCGCTCGTCGCCGATTGGTCCGACGAGGACATCTGGAACCTGAACCGCGGCGGCCACGATCCGCACAAGATCTACGCCGCGTTCCATGAAGCGACGCACGCGAAGGGGCAGCCCACCGTCATCCTGGCCAAGACGATCAAGGGCTACGGCATGGGCGAGGCGGGCCAAGCCATGAACATCACCCACCAGCAAAAGAAGATGCAGGTGGATCAGCTCAAGGTGTTCCGCGATCAATTCCGCCTGCCGATCTCCGACGACGATATCGTCAACGTGCCGTACCTGAAGTTCGAGGAAGGCTCGAAGGAGCTCGAGTACATGCGCGCGCGGCGCCAAGAGCTTGGCGGTTATCTGCCGGCGCGCCGCGAGAAGGCCGAATCGCTGCCGGTGCCGGAGCTGAGCGCGTTCGAGCCGTTGCTCAAGGGCACGGGCGAAGGCCGCGAAATCTCCACGACGATGGCGTTCGTGCGGATCTTGAACATCCTGCTCAAGGACAAAGCGCTCGGCAAGCGCGTCGTGCCGATCGTGCCGGACGAATCGCGCACGTTCGGCATGGAGGGTCTGTTCCGTCAGATCGGCATTTGGAATCAGGACGGGCAGAAGTACGTGCCGGAAGATTCCGATCAGCTGATGTTCTACAAGGAATCGGAAACCGGCCAGATCCTGCAGGAAGGCATCAACGAAGCCGGCGGCATGTGCGACTGGATCGCAGCTGCGACGTCGTATTCGACGCACGGCGAGATCATGGTGCAGTTCTACGTCTTCTATTCGATGTTCGGCTTGCAGCGGATCGGCGACCTCGTGTGGGCGGCGGGCGACATGCGCTCGCGCGGTTTCCTGCTCGGCGGCACGGCGGGGCGTACGACGCTGAACGGTGAAGGCTTGCAGCACGAAGACGGCCACTCGCTGCTGTGGGCGCAATCGGTTCCGAATTGCCTGAGCTACGACCCGACGTTCGGCTACGAGCTCGCGGTCATCATGCAAGACGGCTTGCGCCGCATGGTGCAGAACCAGGAAGACGTGTTCTATTACATCACCGTGATGAACGAGAACTACGAGCACCCGGCCATGCCGCAGGGCGAAAACGTCGCGCGCGACATCATCAAGGGCCTGTATTCGTTCAAGAAGGCCGACGGTGCATCGAAGAGCCCGCGCGTGCAACTGATGGGCGCCGGCACGATCATGAACGAAGTGATCGCGGCCGGCGATCTGCTCAAGAACGATTGGGGCGTCGACGCCGATATTTGGGGCGTGCCGAGCTTCACCCAGCTCGCACGCGAAGGCCAGGACATCGCGCGCTGGAACCTGTTGCATCCGAGCGAGCCGCGCAAGCTCTCGCACGTCGAGACGCTGCTCAAGGACGCGAAGGGTCCCGTCATCGCTTCGACCGATTACGTGCGTGCGCTGGCCGATCAGATCCGCGCCTATGTGCCGAACCGGTTCGTGGTGCTCGGCACGGACGGCTTCGGCCGCTCGGATACGCGTGAGAAGCTGCGTCATTTCTTCGAAGTCGATCGTTACTGGGTCACCGTCGCGGCGCTGAGCGCGCTGGCCGACGAGGGCGCGATCGAGCGCAAGGTCGTAGCCGATGCGTTGTCCAAGTACCGGCTCGACCCCAACAAACCCAACCCGATGACCGTTTAAGGCATCGCCTTCGCGTGAGGCTATGCGCGCCCGCCGCTTGGTAACACGGCGGGCGCGCCTGTGTGAGCCCTGGAGACACGAACAATGAGTGAAGCGATCGAAGTCAAGGTGCCGGACATCGGCGACTACAAAGACGTGCCCGTCATCGAGATCCTCGTGAAGGCCGGCGACGCCGTCGAAAAAGAACAGTCCCTCGTGACGCTGGAGTCGGACAAGGCGACGATGGACGTGCCGAGCCCGCAAGCGGGCACGGTCAAGGAAGTGAAGGTCAAGCAAGGCGATTCCGTGTCGGAAGGCACGTTGATCGTGCTGCTCGAGCCCGTTGCGGGCAGTGCACAAGATGCCAAACCCGCGCAGGCCAACGGTGCGGCGGGCGGCGCGCAAGCGAGCGCGCCCGCGCAAGCGCCCGGTGCGCCCGCAGCCGCCGGCGGCAGCGTGCAGGAAGTGAAGGTGCCGGATATCGGCGACTACAAGGACGTGCCCGTCATCGAAGTAGCGGTCAAGCCCGGCGATGTGGTCGAGAAAGAGCAGTCGCTCATGACGCTCGAATCGGACAAGGCGACGATGGACGTGCCGAGCCCGGTCGCAGGCGTCGTCAAGGAAGTGAAAGTGAAGGTGGGCGATACGGTGTCCGAAGGCACGCTGATCGTCCTCGTCGAGGCTCAGGGCGCGCCGAGCGCCGCACCGGCGGCGCCGGCGAAGGAGCCGGCCGCGGCCGCCAAGAAGGTGGAGCCGCCCGCCGATTCGCCGAGCGAAGATGCGCGGCACAGCATGCCGGCTCAACCGTCCGCGCTCGCGCAAGCGCCGATCATTCCGGCCGGCGAAGGCGGGGCGCGCCAGCCGAGCCATGCATCGCCTTCGGTGCGCAAGTTCGCACGCGAGCTGGGCGTCGACATCGCTCGGGTACCCGGCACCGGCCCCAAGGGGCGCATCACGCAGGACGACGTCACGGCATTCGTCAAGGGCGTGATGACGGGGCAGCGCGCGCTCGCGGGCGCCGCGCCCGCCGCGTCGGCTGGCGGCGGCGAGCTCAATCTGCTGCCTTGGCCGAAGGTCGACTTCACGAAGTTCGGCCCTGTCGATCCGAAGCCGCTTTCGCGCATCAAGAAAATCTCGGGCGCCAACCTGCATCGCAATTGGGTCATGATTCCGCACGTTACGAACAACGACGAAGCGGATATCACCGAGCTCGAAGCGCTGCGGGTGCAGTTGAACAAGGAAAACGAAAAAGCGGGCGTGAAGATCACGATGCTCGCGTTTGTCATCAAGGCCGCGGTTTCGGCCTTGCGCAAATTCCCGACGTTCAACGCGAGTCTTGACGGCGACAATCTGGTCTTCAAGCAGTACTACCACGTCGGCTTCGCGGCCGACACGCCGAACGGTCTCGTCGTGCCGGTCATTCGCGATGCGGACAAGAAGGGACTCATCGACATCGCCAAGGAAATGGCCGAGCTCTCCAAGCTCGCCCGCGAAGGCAAGCTCAAGCCCGATCAAATGCAAGGCGGCTGCTTCTCGATTTCCTCGCTCGGCGGTATCGGCGGCACGCATTTCACGCCGATCATCAACGCCCCCGAAGTGGCGATTCTCGGGCTGTCGCGCGGCGCGATGAAGCCCGTGTGGGACGGCAAGCAGTTCGTGCCGCGCCTCACGCTGCCGCTCTCGCTCTCGTACGATCACCGGGTGATCGACGGTGCGCAAGCCGCGCGCTTCAACGCGTATCTCGGTGCGTTGCTCGCCGATTTCCGGCGCGTGATTCTTTAATCGTCGAATACGGCGCGGTCCAAAAACAAGGGGACGTGAATGAGTCTCGTCGAAGTGAAGGTGCCGGATATCGGCGATTTCAGCGATGTCGACGTTATCGAAGTCAACATCAAGCCTGGCGACGTAATCGAGAAAGAGCAGTCGCTGCTCACGCTCGAATCGGACAAGGCGTCGATGGAAGTGCCGAGCGATGTCGCCGGCACGGTCAAGGAAGTGAGAATCAAGGCCGGCGACAAGGTGTCGCAAGGGACGGTGGTCGCGCTCGTCGAGGCGGCGGCCGCGGCTGCGGCTCCCGCTCCCGCCAAGGCTGCTAGCGCGCCGCCGGCCGCTGCAGCGCCTGCGCCGGCCAAGAGCGCGGCGCCGTCTCCCGCCTCGAGCGGCGCGGCCCCCGCGCCCGCGGCTGGCAGCTATGCCGGTGCGGCCGACATCGAATGCGACATGCTCGTGCTCGGCGCCGGTCCCGGTGGCTATTCGGCGGCATTTCGCTCGGCCGATCTCGGCATGAAGACGGTGCTCGTCGAGCGCTATTCGACGCTGGGCGGTGTTTGCTTGAACGTCGGGTGCATTCCGTCGAAGGCGCTGCTGCAAACGGCGCTCATCACGGATGAAGTCGCGGCCCTGGCCGAGCATGGCATCACGTTCGGCAAGCCGCAGATCGATCTCGACAAGCTGCGCGGATTCAAGTCGGGCGTCGTCAAGAAGCTGACGACGGGCCTGGCCGGCATGGCCAAGGCGCGCAAGGTCGAAGTGGTCACGGGCGTCGGCGCGTTCCTCGATCCGCACCATATGGAAGTGCAGGGCGAGGGCGGCAAGAAGGTCGTCAAGTTCAAGCAGGCGATCATCGCGGCGGGCTCGCAAGCCGTGAAGCTGCCGTTCATGCCGGAGGACCCGCGCGTCGTCGATTCGACGGGCGCGCTCGAGTTGCGCCAAGTGCCGCAGCGCATGCTCGTCATCGGCGGGGGCATCATCGGCCTCGAAATGGCGACGGTCTATGCGACGCTCGGCGCCAAGATCGACGTCGTCGAAATGCTAGACGGCTTGATGATGGGCGCCGACCGCGACCTCGTGAAGGTCTGGGAAAAGTACAGTTCGAAGTACTTCCCGAAGGTCATGCTGCGTACGAAGACGGTCGCCGCGGAAGCGAAATCGGACGGCATCTACGTCAAGTTCGAAGGCGAGCAGGCGCCGGCCGAGCCGCAGCGCTACGACCTCGTGCTTGTCGCCGTCGGTCGCAGCCCGAACGGCAAGAGGATCGGCGCGGACAAGGCGGGCGTGGCCGTGACGGATCGCGGCTTCATCGAAGTCGATAAGCAGATGCGCACGAACGTGCCGCATATCTTTGCCATCGGCGATGTCGTCGGCCAGCCCATGCTCGCGCACAAGGCCGTGCACGAGGGGCATGTCGCAGCCGAGGCCGCGCATGGCGAGAAGGCGTACTTCGACGCGTTGCAAATTCCGTCCGTCGCTTATACGGACCCGGAAGTAGCGTGGGCCGGCAAGACGGAAGATCAGTGCAAGGCCGAGGGCATCAAGTACGGCAAGGCGGTGTTCCCGTGGGCCGCGTCGGGCCGGGCGATCGCCAATGGTCGCGACGAGGGCTTCACGAAGCTGATCTTCGACGAGCAAACTCATCGCGTGATCGGCGGCGGCATCGTCGGGCTCAACGCCGGCGATCTGATCAGCGAAGTCTGTTTGGCGATCGAGATGGGGGCGGATGCCACCGACATCGGCCGCACGATCCATCCGCACCCGACGCTCGGCGAATCGATCGGGATGGCTGCCGAACTGTTCGAAGGCGTGTGCACGGACTTGCCGCCGCAGCGAAAGAAGTAGAGTGTGTCGCTTGCCGCCGGGCTTGTGTCCGGCGGCTTGGGGCGCGTTCGGTTCGAAGAGGGCGCACGCTGCGTCTGGCGCGGGCAAGCGTGTGAGCGCCTTGCCGTATTCCCGCAGGAATGTTCGCGAAGCGTCTGAACAAATAAAAACGGCGCGCTCCCGTAAGGAGCGCGCCGTTTGCGTTTCGTTCGGCGCGGAGCGCGGGCCGAAACTTAGACGGTCGTTTTCTTCGTGGCGGCAGCGCGCGAAGCTTGCGACGCTGCTTGCTGGGCAGCCTTCTGCGCAGCCGTGGCGGCGGCGTTGAAGTTGCTTTCGGCGATTTCGACGGCTTGCTTCGTGGCCTTGTGAACCGTTTCGTACGTCGTGTTCGCTGCGGTGATCGCCGACTTCATGACGGCGACGGCGGTTTCCGAGCCGGCCGGGGCATTCTTCGCGACGTTTTCGACGAGCGCTTGCACCTTGCGGTTTTGCTCTTCGTACTGGGCTTCCGCAACGCGCGCGAATTCAGCTTGCGTGGCCGAGGCGATTTCGTACAGATGACGACCGTACGAGAGTACCTTCTCGGCGACCGGCTGCGTCAGGCTGGCTTGCAGCGCGACGAATTCTTGCGCATCCTTGACCGACAGCGCACGTTGTGCGTTTTCCTGGCCTTCGGCGAGCGTCGACTTCACCACTTGAAGGTTCAGTTCGACAAGCTTCTCGATGCCTTCGAACGCCTTGTTCGTCAGACCGAAGAGGGCTTCGAGGTTGGCTTTTTGTGCTGCGGCGAATTGCTCAGGTGTCAGCAGAGTCATGTTTTCGCTCCTGATGAAAGTCGACCTGTTTCGTCAGGCCGAATGGGTGGAATGGCTAAATTGCGAGGCGCTTCTTAGGGTCGACGCCTTTTGTGCGTCGCAACAACGGTTCCCATTTTAGAACGACGCGGACAAATGTCAAGCACATTTTGTGCGCCGCACAATAGTGTGATTATCTAGTGAAAACAATGCGTTGGGGATATTTGGGGTCGTGATGGTGGTATCGTTTTCTGCGCCCTTTCAGCCATAGGGGACAGATTGCCGCAGCGCTGTGCCGCGGCACTGTTCCGGGCATGTGCGCTACCCCGCGGACAACCCGCCGGCGCGGCGGTAAACCAAACACAGGGCTCGCGCGTTATGCGGCATTGATTCGCGCCGCGCCGCGCCGCGCGATTGCGGAAAGATGCTCGGCGCAGGGAACGTTTTGGCTCAAGTTCGGACAAATACCGCCGTTATGCGGTTACGGCCCTACCAGTAGGCGAGGCGACGTCTCCGCAAGATTCGTGCATGCCCTGCGCAACCCCGTTTTACAAATTGGATCAAGGACGGCCTATAAGTGCTTAATATTGCTAATTTTTCGTAGCTTTACTACACTTGCCGTCAACCGTCCGCCACTCCTGCTTCACAGAACACCAATGAAAATCGCTCTGTTTTCGTCGCTCACCATGATGCGAAGCGTGGCGCTCGGCACAATCGTGTCCGCTGCCGCCAGCGCTGTGCTCGGGACGGCGATGCTTGCGGCCCCGGCGAATGCGTTCGCCGCTACCGACACAGCCCCGGCGCATCGGCCGGTTCATAAAAAGCATCTAAAGAAAGAGGCGAAAGCCACTACTTCGACGGCGGCGGCCGAACCGGTCAAACGCAAGCGCGCGACCTACACGCTGCGCGGCCATGGCCGGCACGGCGTCCATCGGGTCGCGTTCGAACCGCGTTCGCCCACGGCCGGGCAGGCTTTCGGCCTGCAAGACACGCCCGAAGGCGTCGCACTGCGCTCCAATGTCGCATTCGTCGTCGATCAGAACACCTCTGAAGTGTTGTTCGACAAGAATTCGACCTCGGTCGTGCCGATCGCGTCCATCACCAAGCTGATGACGGCGATGGTCGTGCTCGATTCGAAGTCCCCGCTTACCGATCAGATCGAGGTGACTGACGAGGATCGCGACTACGAGAAGCATACGGGCTCGCGCCTGCACGTGGGGGCGGTCCTGTCGCGCGAGGACATGCTGCATATCGCGTTGATGGCGTCGGAAAACCGCGCTGCCGCTGCGCTCTCGCGCTACTTCCCGGGCGGGCGGCCCGCGTTCGTCGCGGCGATGAACGCCAAGGCTAAAGAGCTTGGCATGAACGATACGCATTTCGAAAACCCCACCGGCTTGACGAGCCACAACGTCTCGACGGCGCGCGATCTCGTCAAGATGATCAATGCGGCGTATCAATATCCGCTCATCCGCAAGTTCTCGACCGATCGCAGCTATGAGGTCTACCCGGGCAGGGGCGTGCTGGCCTATAACAGCACCAATGCGCTCGTGCGCAACCCGACCTGGGACATTGGCTTGCAGAAGACGGGTTTCATCAATGAAGCGGGCGAGTGCCTCGTGATGCAGGCCACCATCCATGGCCGTCCGATGGTGATGGTCCTGCTCGATTCGGCGGGTAAATACTCGCGTTTCGCCGATGCCACGCGCCTGCGTAAATGGCTCGACGATTCCGACGGCCAACGTATTACGAGCGCGGACGCTGGTGGTCGCGGCACCTAAAGCTGGCATTGCGCGGCCGCTCGCTTAGGCGAAGTGGCGCAACGAAAAGCGCCGCATTGCATGCGGCGCTTTTCGTTTTCCGTGAGCAAGAGATTAGTGCGAGCCTGCTTTTCGCTGTACTTCCGGCGCCGCCGCTTCGGGGTGATAACCGAGCGATTCCGAGATGACTAGCGCAGTATGGTTCAGTTGCGCGATCCACGCGTCTTGTAGCCGATCGGCCGGCGCCGACAACGACAAGCCCGCCACGAGCTTGCCGGTATCGTCGTAGATGCCTGCGGCGATGCAGCGCACGCCGAGTTCGAGTTCCTCGTTATCGCGCGCGCACGCTTGCTGACGCACCTGGGTGAGTTCCTTTTCCAGCCTCGAGATATCCGTGATGCTGTTTTGCGTGTGGCCCGATAGTCCGGTCCTCATCGCATAGGCGCGCACGCGCGACGCCTCGTCGGCCGCGAGGAAAAGCTTGCCGACCGAGGTGAGGTGCAGCGGGGCACGCCCGCCTATCGCGCGCACGACCTGCATGCCCGATCGCTCGGAGTAGGCGCGCTCGATATAAACGATCTCGTCGCCTTGGCGCACCGATAGATTCACCGTTTGCCCCGTCATGCGGTGCAACTCGCGCATCGGCGCGAGCGCCGCATCGCGCACCGACAGCCGCGCCTTGACGAGATTGCCGAGTTCGAGCAGCCGCATGCCCAGGCGATAGGCGCCCGGATCGGAGCGATCCACGAGACGGCACGTCACCATGTCGTTCAAAATGCGGTGCGCCGTGGACGGGTGCAACTCGGTACCCAGCGCGAGTTCCTTGAGGCTGACCGGATCGGTATGGGCGGCAAGGGCGTCGAGCAGGCGCATCATGCGTTCGATGACTTGGATCGACGTTTTGGCGTCCTTGTTCGTCTCGCTCATTGGAAATCGATTGACTCGGCAATTAATAGATGGGGTTCATTGTATCTCGTATCGTGAAAAAAGCGAACGCCGTTTGAATGCGCCTCCGGGTGGGCGCGGCGCCCTTTTTTCGATTTATCCCATCGCTTCGGGACGCAAACGTCGGATAATCGACTCATTTCGTTCATCGTTGGGTGCCCATGCGAGTTGGACTATTTGTCACGTGTCTGATCGATCTGATGCGCCCCGAGATCGGTTTCTCGGTGGTCAAGTTGCTCGAGCAGGCCGGTTTCGACGTGAGCGTGCCGCCGGCTCAAACCTGCTGCGGACAGCCGGCTTATAACTCGGGCGAGCGGCGCATCGCGCGCGATCTTGCCGAGAAGACGCTGCGCGAATTCGAGCAGTTCGATTATGTCGTGGTTCCGTCCGGCTCGTGCGGCGGGATGGTCGCCGCGCATTACGGCGATCTTTTTCGCGACGATCCCGAACTGACCGGCCGCTACGAGCGGTTGCGGCCCAAAGTTTATGAATTGACCGACTTTCTAGTCAAGGTCGCGAAAGTGCGCTTGGCGCCGGGTTCGTTCGCGGGTCCGGTGACGTATCACGATTCGTGTTCGGGGCTGCGCGAGCTGGGCGTGAAAGCCCAACCGCGCGAGTTGCTGGCGCAGCGCGGCGTCGCCGTGACGGAGATGAAGGACTGCGAGCATTGCTGCGGCTTCGGCGGTACCTTCGCCGTGAAGTACGGCAATATTTCGACGGCCATCGTCGACGAGAAGTGCGCGAATGTCCAAGCGAGCGGAACCGGCTGCGTGGTGCTGGGCGACCTGGGTTGCATGCTGAACATCGAAGGGCGGCTGCGTCGTACGGGCGACACCACGACGCGCGTGCTGCATATCGCTCAAGTCCTGGCCGGCGACGCCGACCAATAAGGCGTCACGCCGCATCCTCGAAACGAGACCGATCGAGCCATCCATGCAAGTTCAATCGATGCATTTCAAGGCGCGGGCAAAAGAAGGGCTGGCCGATGCGCGCCTGCAGCAGAACCTGAAGAAGCTGTCGACCAAATTCGTGTCGGCGCGCGCGGCAGCCATGACGGCGATCGATTTCCCCGCGACGCGCGCCGAACTGAAAGCGCGCCGCAACCGGGCGCTCGAGGATCTGGATGTTTGGCTCGAAACCTTCGAGCGCGAGGCGGCCCGCCGGGGCACGACGGTACTGTACGCCGAGACTACGCGCGACGCGGCGCGGCTCGTCGCCGAGATCGCCCGCAAGCACGACGTCAAGAAAGTCATCAAGACGAAATCGATGGTTTCCGAGGAGATGCAACTGAACGCCGTGCTCGCCGAAATGGGCGTGCAGTCCGTCGAAACGGACCTCGGCGAATACATTCTGCAGATCAACGACAACGAGCCGCCAAGTCACATCATTGCGCCGGTGGTTCACAAGGACAAAGACCAGATCGCCGATTTGTTCGCGGCCACGCACCGGCGGCCGCGTCTCACCGAAATTCCGGATATGACCCGCGAGGCGCGGGAAGTCCTGCGTCCTCACTTCGTGTCGGCCGACATGGGCGTGACGGGCGGCAACTTCCTCGTAGCCGAGACAGGCTCGGTGGCGCTCGTGACGAACGAGGGCAACGAGGGCATGTGCACGGTCTTGCCGCGTGTTCACGTGGCCGTCACCGGCATCGAAAAAGTGATGCCGACACTGGAGGACCTCGCGCTGGCGATGCGCTTGTTGCCACGCAGCGCGACGGGGCAAGTCACGGCCAATTATTTTTCGCTGCTCACCGGCCCGCGCGGCGAGGGCGATCTGGACGGCCCCGAGCATATGTATGTCGTGCTCGTCGACGGCGGGCGCACCGGGCTGATCGGCGGCGCGTTTCAAGAGATGTTGCGATGCATCCGCTGCGGCGCCTGCATGAACCATTGCCCCGTCTATCAAAAAGTCGGCGGCCATGCCTATGGGTGGGTGTATCCGGGGCCGATGGGCTCCGTGCTGACGCCTAGCTACGTCGGCCTCGACAAGGCGCTCGATCTGCCGCAGGCCGCGACGTTGTGCGGCGAATGCAACGCCGTTTGCCCGGTCGGTATTCCGATTTCAGACTTGCTGCGCAAGCTGCGCGAAAAGCAAGTCGAACGCCATCTTCGCCCTTGGACCGAACGTGCGGCGCTGGCCGCTTGGGGGTTCATGGCGCTGCGCCCGGCGTTGTACGCCCTGGTCACGAAGTTGGCGGTGCGGTTGCTCGAACGCTCGGGCGGGAACCGACGTTCTATCACCCGTTTGCCGTTCGGCCGCGGGTGGACAGCGACGCGCGACATGCCGGCGCCTGTCGGCCGCACGTTTCGCGAGCTCTATGCCGCGCAGCGCAGCCATCAAGGTTGAACGGCGCGATGACGCGCGCCCGTCCCGCGCTTCCGTCATTGTTTATCCACGAGCAACGCTGAATTCGCTATTTGCCCCTTTGTCCCGATAGCCTCCATTTATAGAATACGTCTCATGGTAAGCGGGTGCGCGATAGGCGCGCGCTCGGCGGGCAAGGGGCGCGAACATGAAAACGACAAAAGCGGGCTATTTCTCCAGCTACTGGCCGGTGGCATTGGCGGCGGCATTGATCGCGCTGGCAGCGTTGCGCGCGTACGGCGATGGCGGCGCGCCACGCGAACCGCTTCCGGCGGAGCGCGTGACGGCCGAACTGGCTCGTACCGTGTCTTACGGGTTGATCGACGGCGGCGCAGCTGGAACTGCATCCGCCGTGCATCGCAGCGATGCCCGCGCGGCCGCGGCGCAGGCGTCGTAAATGCGCTGCTCCTATAATCGAGCGTTTGCCCCGCCAGCCTTTAAGCCTGGGAGCGGGGCACTTCAGTGCCGTCTCGCGTGCCCCCGGCGATCCGCATCTTGCCAATGAAGTCGATGAAAACCGTCTCGATTTGCTTCGTCTGCCTCGGAAATATTTGTCGTTCGCCCACGGCGGAGGCGGTCATGCGCGCGCAGGTCGAAGCGGCCGGTCTCTCGCAGCGCATTCTCATCGATTCGGCGGGGACGGGTGACTGGCACGTCGGCAAAGCGCCCGATGCCCGGGCTCAGCAGGCGGGGCATGCGCGCGGCTACCAACTCGCGCCGTTGCGGGCGCGCCAAGTGTCGGCCGACGATTTTCGCCGCTTCGATCTGCTGTTGGCGATGGACGAGGCGAACGTCGACAATCTGCGGCGCATTTGTCCGCCAGCGCTACGCGATCGCGTCCGATTGCTGTTGGAGTTCGCCCCGCATCTGGGCCGTCGCGAGGTAGCGGACCCGTACTTCGGCGGCAGCGAGGGCTTCGAAGCCGTCCTCGATCAGTGCGAGGCGGCTTGCCAAGGTCTGCTGGCACACCTGCAAGCGCAGCTTGCACGAGAGGACGACGATGCGTAGTCAGTCCGGCACCAATAACCTAACTGCCGGAGGGGGATACTTGACTAAATCCGTCATGTATTTATACTTGACCAAAATCGTCGAGAATTCAGGTTTTTAGCCCCTATGAGACTCACCACCAAAGGCCGTTTCGCCGTTACGGCGATGATCGACCTGGCCCTACGCCAGGAGCAAGGTCCGGTGACGCTCGCCGGCATCAGCCAGCGTCAGCGTATTTCGCTGTCCTATCTGGAACAATTGTTCGGCAAGCTGCGGCGCCACGGCATCGTCGAATCGGTCCGAGGGCCCGGTGGCGGCTACTACTTGGCGCGCCGCGCACAGGAAGTGACCGTGGCCGACATCATCATCGCAGTGGACGAGCCGCTCGACGCGACGCAGTGCGGCGGCAAAGGGTCATGCGAGGGCACGAAGCAGCACGACGGTCACTGTATGACGCACGAACTCTGGTCCACGTTGAACCAGAAAATGGTCGAGTACTTGGATTCGGTCTCGCTGCAGGCGCTAGTCGAGCAGCAACGGGCGCGCGAGGGGTCGCCGGCCGTCTTGCGCGACAGGCGCAGCGAGGCCGCGGCCACGGAAGCGGCGCGCGTCGCACCGAAAGGGCCCAATTCCGTATTCAATATCGCGAGTTCGTAAGGCGCTGCGCGAGAGCCGGCGCCAAGATGCAACGAACCGACGAGCTATAACGATTTTCCCCCGGAGCCATTGATGACTAACGAGACGCCCCACCTGCCCATCTACATGGACTACAGCGCGACGACGCCCGTCGACCCGCGCGTGGTGGACAAGATGATCCCGTATCTGCGCGAGCAGTTCGGCAACCCGGCTTCGCGCAGCCACTCGTATGGCTGGGATGCGGAGCGTGCGGTGGAAGAGGCGCGCGAACAAGTGGCCGCACTCGTCAATGCCGATCCGCGCGAGATCATCTGGACCTCGGGTGCCACGGAGTCCGACAACCTGGCCATCAAAGGCGCCGCGCACTTCTACAAGAGCAAGGGCAAGCACATCGTCACCGTGAAGACCGAGCACAAGGCCGTGCTCGACACCTGCCGGGAGCTCGAGCGTGAAGGCTTCGAGGTCACGTATCTCGACGTCAAGAGCGATGGCCTGATCGATCTCGATGTATTGAAGGCCGCGCTGCGCCCCGACACGATCCTCGTTTCGGTCATGTCGGTGAACAACGAGATCGGCGTCATTCAAGACATCGAAGCGATCGGCGAGCTCTGCCGCGAAAAGGGCATTGTGTTTCACGTCGACGCCGCGCAGGCCACGGGCAAGATCGAAATCGATCTGAGCCGGCTGAAGGTCGATCTGATGTCGTTCTCGGCGCACAAGACCTACGGCCCCAAGGGCATCGGCGCGTTGTACGTGCGTCGCAAGCCGCGCGTGCGCATCGAAGCGCAGATGCACGGTGGCGGCCATGAGCGCGGCATGCGTTCGGGCACGCTGGCGACGCATCAAATCGTGGGGATGGGCGAAGCATTCCGCATCGCCCGCGAAGAAATGGCAACGGAGAACGAGCGCATTCGCATGCTGCGGGATCGCTTGCTGCGCGGCTTGACCCAGATGGACGAGGTTTATGTCAACGGCGACATGGAGCGCCGTGTGCCGCATAACCTGAACATCAGCTTCAACTTCGTCGAAGGCGAATCGCTGATCATGGCGATCAAGGACGTCGCGGTTTCGTCGGGCTCGGCTTGCACGTCGGCGTCGCTCGAGCCTTCGTACGTGCTGCGAGCGCTGGGCCGCAACGACGAACTCGCGCATAGCTCGATCCGCTTCACGGTCGGCCGCTTCACGACGGAGCAGGACGTCGATTACGTCGTCGCTCTCCTCGAGAGCAAGATTGCGAAGTTGCGCGATCTGTCTCCGCTCTGGGAAATGCATCAGGACGGCATCGATCTGACCACCATCAAGTGGGCCGCACACTAATCGCCATACGAACGAATCCAGGAGTTTGATCATGTCTTACAGCAGTAAAGTTCTCGATCATTACGAAAACCCGCGCAACGTCGGCTCGTTCTCGAAGGACGACGACGCGGTGGGGACCGGCATGGTGGGCGCACCGGCCTGCGGCGACGTCATGAAGCTGCAGATTCGCGTCGGCGCGGACGGCGTCATCGAGGACGCCAAGTTCAAGACCTACGGGTGCGGTTCGGCCATCGCTTCGAGTTCGCTCGTCACCGAATGGGTGAAGGGCAAAACGCTCGATGAAGCGATGTCGATCAAAAATACGCAGATCGCCGAGGAATTGGCGTTGCCGCCGGTGAAGATCCACTGCTCGATCCTCGCGGAAGACGCCATCAAGGCGGCCGTGGCCGATTACAAGCAACGTCACGGTGTCGCGCAAGCGGCAGACGCCGAGGCCAAGCAGCACGTCGCGTAAGCATTGAGCATCATGGCGATCACTTTGACCGAAAAGGCCGCAGCACGTGCGGAAGTACCTCACTCGCCGCGGCAAGGGCCTGGGCCTGCGCTTGGGCGTGCGCACCACGGGGTGCTCGGGCCTCGCCTATAAGCTCGAGTACGTCGATGAAGTCGAGCCCGAGGATCAAATCTTCGAATGCAACGGCGTCAAAGTCGTCGTCGATCCGAAGAGCCTTGCCTATATCGACGGCACGGAACTCGACTTCGCACGAGAAGGGTTGAATGAAGGCTTCAAGTTCAACAACCCGAACGTGAAGGATGAATGCGGCTGCGGCGAGTCGTTCCGCGTATGACGCATCCTGCCGCCGAGGGCGGACGATAAGGCGGCGCTGGCCGCCTTTTTGTTTCCGGCGCTCCGTTGCGCGCGGTGGCGGGCAAGCGGCGCCAGCCGCGCACTCGTGCTGACCGCAGATGTTTCACCGACGATTGACCCATGTCCTCGATCCAAGACAGCCATTTCGATTTATTCCATCTGCCTGAGCGATACACACTCGATTTGGATGCGCTCGAGCATGCTTATCGCACGGTGCAGGCGCAGGTGCATCCGGACCGCTTCGCCGCGGCGGGCGACGCGCAAAAGCGCATCGCCATGCAATGGGCGACGCGGGCGAACGAGGCCTATCAGACGCTGCGCGATCCGCTCAAACGCGCGACTTATCTGCTCTCGCTGCGCGGCGTCGACGTTGGCGCGTCGGAGAACACCGCCATGGAGCCCGCGTTCTTGATGCAGCAGATGGAATGGCGCGAGCGTGTCGAGGACGCCGCGGACGCGAGGAACGTTGCCGAGTTGATGGCGTTGCAGAGCGAATTGCGCGACGAAGAGCGCGTACGCTTCGAGCGGCTTGCGACCTTGCTCGACAACGGCGCAGATCAGCCTGCCGCCGAGGCGGTGCGCCAGTTGATGTTCCTCGAGCGTGTCGCGGGCGAAATCGGACGGCAAATCGAGCGGCTCGAGCACTGAAGCCACCTCGGGTGGGCCAACCTTGGCGCCGCAGGTCGAACCCAGGGGCGGGGCCGCTCGAAAGCACGATAGGTGCAGCGCGGCGGTCGCGTTGCGCGAGATAATCGATGTTTCCGCCGGAACGGGCGGGCACGAACCACATTGACCAGAATGGCTCTACTGCAAATCTCGGAACCCGGCATGGCGCCGGCGCCGCATCAGCGGCGGCTGGCTGTCGGCATCGACCTCGGTACGACGAATTCGCTCGTCGCCGCCGTTCGTAACAGCGTGGCGGAAGCCTTGCCCGATGAGCAAGGCCGCGTCCTTTTGCCCTCGGTGGTGCGCTACCTCGAGCGCGGCGGCCGTCGCATCGGCCATACGGCCAAAGAGGAAGCCGTGCTCGATCCGCGCAATACGATCGTCTCGGTCAAGCGCTTCATGGGGCGCGGCAGACGGGAAGTCGAGGGCGTCGAAAACGCCCCGTATGAGTTTATCGATGCGCCCGGCATGGTGCAGATTCGCACGGCCGACGGCGTGAAGAGCCCAGTCGAGGTTTCCGCTGAAATTCTCGCGACGCTGCGCCAGCGGGCCGAGGATTCGCTCGGGGACGAGCTTGTCGGTGCGGTGATCACGGTGCCGGCTTACTTCGACGAAGCGCAGCGTCAGGCGACCAAAGATGCCGCGCGGCTCGCGGGGCTCAACGTCTTGCGGTTGCTCAACGAGCCCACGGCGGCGGCGATCGCGTACGGTCTGGATCACAGCGCGGAAGGGCTCTATGCCGTCTACGATCTGGGCGGCGGCACGTTCGATCTGTCGATCCTCAAACTGACCAAGGGCGTATTCGAAGTGCTCGCGGCGGGCGGCGATTCCGCGCTCGGCGGGGACGACTTCGATCACATCTTATTCCGGCACGTATTGGCGCAGGCCGATATTGCGCCGCAGAGCCTTGCGGCAGAAGACGTGCGGCTATTGCTGGATCGTGTGCGCACCGCCAAGGAAGCGCTGTCCGCTGCGCCGCAAGCGACCGTCGAAGCGACGCTCGCCGGTGGCACGGCGGTGCGCGTGGACATCACGGAAACCGAGTTCGCCGAACTCGTGCGGCCGCTCGTCGAACGTACCCTCGCACCGACGAAAAAGGCGCTACGCGATGCGAAGATCACGCCCCAGGACGTCAAAGGCGTCGTGCTCGTGGGCGGGGCCACGCGGATGCCCGTCGTTCGCCGCGCCGTCGAAGCGTTCTTCGGTCAGCCGCCACTGACCAATCTCGACCCCGACCAAGTCGTGGCGCTTGGGGCCGCGATCCAAGCCGATCTGCTGGCCGGCAACCGCACGGGCGACGACTGGCTGCTGCTCGACGTGATTCCGCTATCGCTCGGCGTGGAGACGATGGGCGGCCTCGTCGAGAAAATCATTCCGCGCAATTCGACGATACCGGTCGCGCGCGCGCAAGAATTCACGACATTCAAGGACGGCCAGACGGCGATCGCGATTCATGTGGTGCAGGGCGAGCGCGAACTGGTCTCGGACTGCCGTTCGCTCGCGCGCTTCGAGTTGCGCGGTATTCCGCCGATGACCGCCGGCGCCGCGCGCATTCGTGTGACCTACCAGGTGGACGCCGATGGCTTGCTGTCGGTGTTTGCCCGCGAGCAACATTCGGGAGTCGAGGCGTCCGTCGTCGTCAAACCGTCGTACGGGCTTGCCGACGAACAGATCGCGCGCATGCTCGAGGATAGCTTCCGCACGGCGGAAGTCGATATGCGGGCGCGCGCGCTGCGCGAAGCGCAGGTCGAGGCACAGCGCCTGCTCGAGGCGACGCAAGCGGCGCTCGCTGCCGACGGTGAATTGCTCGCCGACGATGAACGTGCGCGAGTGGACGAGGCGCTTATCCGTTTGCGCGATGCGGCCCAAGGCGCGGACACCGATGCGATCGAAGCGGCCACCCGTGCATTAGCGGAGGAGACCGACGAGTTTGCGGCTCGGCGAATGAACAAGAGCATTCGCGCGGCTTTGAAGGGCCGCAAGCTCGACGATATCTGACGGTGCGATACGCCGCTATAAAATGACAGGGCGAGCCGTGCTCGCCGCCCCACCCAAATACAGTCAGAACGGAATTGCCCATGCCTCAAATCGTTGTCCTGCCCCACGTAGACCTGTGCCCGGAAGGGGCGGTGTTCGAGGCCGAACCGGGCCGGAGCATCTGCGATGCACTGCTCGAACACGGCGTCGAAGTCGAGCATGCCTGCGAAAAGTCTTGCGCTTGCACCACGTGTCATGTGATCGTGCGGGAAGGCTTCGAAGCGCTCGCGCCGTCGGAAGAGGACGAAGATGACTTGCTCGACAAGGCGTGGGGCCTCGAGCCTACCTCGCGGTTGTCATGCCAGGCGCTGGTGCCGCAGGACAAGGATCTGGTGGTCGAGATTCCGCGGTACTCGATCAACCACGCCAAAGAAAACCATTGACGCCCAAGGAGGGAATAGCCATGAAGTGGACGGACGTACAAGAAATCGCGATGGCCCTCACCGACAAGTATCCCGCCACGGACCCCCAGAACATCCGTTTCACCGATCTACACCGGTGGGTGATGGAATTGGACGGCTTCGACGACGATCCCAACCGGTCGAGCGAAAAAATTCTCGAGGCCATCCAACTGGCTTGGATCGAAGACTCGGCCGAGTGAGGCGCGGGCACGAACGGCACGCGGCGACGCTAGCTTTCCGTGCTGGTGCGCCGACGACTTGAAAGGAAAGGCGACCTCTCGTTAGGCCGCCTTTTTTTATGCCCTGCTGCGTCGCGGGGCGCCTGGGCGTTGCACCTCGGGACGAGGCATGCGCGCGTCCACTCACTCACCCACGGGTGTCCTGCGCACGCTCAACCTGCTGCGAGCGTGCCGTGTTCGATGTGAACACGCTCGCCTTGCTGAAACGGCGGCGGTTGACGATAGGTGAAGTAGCGCGTGTGGCCATTGGCCATCCGCACGCGGACTTGGTAGCTCGTTTCGCTACGCAGGTGTTTTTCGACCGCGTTGCCGGCAAAGCCGCCGCCCACTGCACCGAGGACGGTCATCGCCGTGCGGCCCGTGCCCCGGCCGAATTGATTGCCGATCACGCCCCCAGCCACCGCGCCGCCGACGGCGCCCACCCCGGTTCCCCGTCCTTCATGCCGCACGGCCGCAATCGATTCGACCGTGCCGCAGGTGGAGCAGTAGGCCGATTGAGTGCTCGGCTGTTGAGGTTGAGCGTAGGGTTGTTGGGCTAGTTGTTGCTGTTGGGCGTACTGTTGTTGATAGGGCGGCTGTCCGGGCTGTGCCGGCTGCTGCTGGGCGTACGACGGCTGACCGGAGCTTCCCTCGGCGTAAGGCACTTGGCCCGGCGCGGGAGGCGCGTTTTGGGCCGATTGCGTCGGACTCGCTGCTGGCGGTTGGGTCTGCGTCCGCGGTTGCTGTTGCGGTTGCTGTCTCGTCAATGCGGACATATTCGCGGGAGCGGCCGAGTCGACGACCGGCTGCGATCCGACTTGCGCGGTTTGTGCCTGGTCCGTTTGCACACTCGAGCTCGATGCTTTCGGAAATACGCCGGTGATCGCAGCGGTAGCGGCAAGGCTCGCGACGATGACGGTGCCCGCCGCGACGGCAATCAGAGGATGCAAGCGACGAGTGGATGTGGTCGGATTATTCATATCGCGCCTCCGTGAATACGAAAGCCATTTATTGGAACAACGATAGTGTCGATCATGGCGGCATGGTCGTCGTTTCAATTTGTAACCTCGGCACGGGGGCGGGCGCGCGTGTGCGCACCGAGGCTCAAGCGGCTGCGCGCAACATGCGGCTTCCCAGGAGGGTCGAATCGAACGAAAAAAGCCGTTCACAGCGACGCTGCGAACGGCTTTTACCGATGGTTACAAACTGCCGTGGCGGGTTCGCGTCAGTCTTCGCGACGCAAATGCGGGAACAGGATGACGTCGCGGATGCTGGGGCTATCGGTCAGCAGCATGACCAGGCGGTCGATGCCGATACCGCAGCCGCCTGTCGGCGGCATGCCGTATTCAAGCGCGCGGATGTAGTCGGCGTCGTAGTACATCGCTTCCTCGTCGCCGGCGTCTTTCTGCTCGACTTGCTTCTTGAAGCGCGCCGCTTGATCCTCGGGATCGTTCAATTCCGAGAACCCGTTCGCGATTTCGCGGCCTGTAATGAACAGTTCGAAGCGCTCGGTGATGCCTTCCACGGAATCCGATGCGCGTGCGAGCGGCGACACTTCGACCGGGTAGTCGATGATGAACGTCGGCTCCCACAATTGCGCTTCGGCCGTTTCTTCGAACAGCGCCAGTTGCAGCGCGCCCACGCCTGCGTTCAGGAACATCGGCTGCGTCGCGTCGACACCGAGGCGCTTGAGCTCGGTGCGCAAGAACGTCGCATCGCCCAGTTGCGCATCGGTATAGCCGGGCGCGTACTTGCGGATCGCCTGCGTGATCGTCAACCGATGGAACGGCTTGGACAGGTCCAGTTCACGGCCCTGATACACGATGTTCGCAGTGCCCAGCGCGTCGATGGCCGTTTGACGAAGCAACTGCTCGGTGAAGTCCATGAGCCACGTGTAATTCGTGTACGCGGCATAGAACTCCATCATCGTGAACTCGGGATTGTGCCGCGGGGACACGCCTTCGTTGCGGAAGTTGCGGTTGATCTCGAAGACGCGTTCGAAGCCGCCGACGATCAGCCGCTTCAGATAGAGCTCGGGCGCGATGCGCATGAACATTTGCATGTCGAGCGCATTGTGATGCGTCACGAACGGCTTGGCCGTGGCGCCGCCCGGGATCGGGTGCAGCATGGGCGTTTCGACTTCCATGAAGTCGGCGTCGGACATGAACTTGCGGATCGAGGAAATCGCTGTTGTGCGCGCGACGAACGTCTTGCGCGCCTCCGGCGTCACGATCAAATCGACGTAACGTTGGCGGTAGCGCATTTCTTGATCCGACAAGCCGTGGAACTTGTCGGGCAGGGGACGCAGCGCTTTCGAGAGCAGGCGCAACTCGGTGCAGCGCACCGACAACTCGCCCTTGTTCGTGCGGAACAGCACCCCGCGCGCGGCAACGATGTCGCCGAGGTCCCACTTCTTGAAGGCCTCGTACGTTTGCTCGCCGACATCGGCCGGCGTCACGAAGAACTGGATCTGGCCCGAGCCGTCGCGCACGGTCGCGAAGCTTGCCTTGCCCATTACGCGTTTGAGCATCATGCGGCCCGCGACGGCCACTTGCAGCGCGGCCGCTTCGAGTGCGTCCTTGTCGGTATCGGCGTGCTGCGTTTGCAGGTCGCCCGCATGGTGCGTCGGCGTGAAATCGTTCGGGTAGGCGATGCCCGCCTCGCGCAACGCACGCAGCTTTTCGCGCCGCTCGGCGATGATCTTGTTCTCGTCGAGCGCTGCGTCGACGGTGGGGAGTGTCGATTCGGTCATGGTGTATCCGCTGCGCTTACACGCCTTGTTTCAGGCTGGCGCTGATGAAGTCGTCGAGGTCGCCGTCGAGCACGGCCTTCGTGTTGCTGATTTCGACGTTGGTGCGCAAATCCTTCACACGGCTCTGATCGAGCACGTACGAGCGAATCTGGTGGCCCCAGCCCACGTCGGTCTTGCTCGATTCGAGCTTGTCCTGCTCGGCTTGACGTTTGCGCATTTCGGCTTCGTACAAGCGCGATTTGAGCATGGCCATCGCCTCGGCGCGGTTGCGGTGCTGCGAGCGGTCGTTCTGGCATTGCACGACGATGCCCGACGGCAAGTGCGTAATCCGCACGGCCGAATCGGTCTTATTGATGTGCTGCCCGCCGGCGCCCGAGGCGCGGTAGGTGTCAATGCGCAGATCGGCCGGGTTGATGTCCACTTCGATCGAATCGTCGATTTCGGGGTAGACGAACACCGATGAAAACGACGTGTGGCGGCCGCCCGACGAATCGAACGGCGACTTGCGCACGAGACGGTGAATGCCCGTTTCGGTGCGCAAGAAGCCATAGGCGTACTCGCCCTCGACCTTGATCGTCGCGTTCTTGATGCCGGCGACGTCGCCTTCGGATTCCTCGAGCACCTCGGTCTTGAACCCTTTGCGCTCGCAATAGCGCAGGTATTGGCGCAGGAGCATCGACGCCCAATCGCAGGCTTCGGTGCCGCCGGCGCCGGCCTGGATATCGATGAAGGCGTTGTTCGGATCGGCCGCGTTGGAGAACATCCGGCGAAATTCGAGATCGGCGACGCGCGCCTCGATCTTTTGCGCATCGGCTTCGCAGGCGACGAGCGTCTCGTCGTCGTTTTCGTCGCGGGCCATCTCGAAGAGATCCTGCGCGTCGCGCAGGTCCGTATCGAGAGCGGAAAGGGTCAGCACGGCGCCTTCGAGGGACTTCTTTTCCCGGCCGAGGGCCTGGGCGTGCTTGGCGTCATTCCAGACGTTCGGGTCTTCGAGTTCCTTGTTGACTTCCGCTAGACGCGCGGCTTTGGCGTCGTAGTCAAAGATACCCCCGTAGCTCGCTCGCGCGCCGGCGCAAGTCCGCTAAAGAGCCTTCGATCGCATTCAGGCGTTCGGCTTCCATGTCGATCTGCTTCGCTTCGTCAAAAGGGGAAATTATAGCTGATCGGCGGGGGCGGCCGAAGGCCGGAGCGGGACTGGAGTGTTCAATCGGCCTGCGCTCGGCGGTTCGGTCGGCTACGCGGGGCGGGCAATCTCTGCGCGTATCCGAAGGCCGCGGCAACGGTCAGGCCGTGGCTGCAGCCACCGCATGCTCCACGATCAACTGCACCCTTACCACGCCGTTCCAACTGTCGGCCGCGAGCCGATAGGCAAGACGCGCGCGCGCGGGAAGCGTGTCGGTGTGGTTGAACCAAATCGCCTGGAAGCGCTGTCCGCCGCGCGCAAGTTGCAGCTTCAAATGCTTGTCTTTCACGAGCGCTTGCGACACGACGTCGAACTCGCCAGAGAACGTCGGCGCCGGGAAGCCTTGTCCCCAGACGGCAGCGTCGATCAGCTCCACGACTTGCGGCGTGAAATAGGCATCTTCCAGTTCGCCATCGGTCATCACGACGCGGGCGAGGGCATCGTCGTCGAGCGCTGCGCGCGCGACCGCCTCGAACGCTTCGGCAAAGCGCGGCACGTCGCGCGCGGCGAGCGTGACGCCGGCCGCCATCGCGTGGCCGCCGAATTTGGCGATGAGATCGGGCTCGCGCTTGGCGATCAAGTCGAGCGCGTCGCGCAAATGAAACCCGGGGATCGATCGGCCGGAGCCCTTGACGAGTTCGCCGCGCTCGTCGGCCAGCGCGAACGTGAACGCGGGCCGATGATATTTTTCCTTCAGACGCCCGGCGACGATGCCGATCACGCCCTGGTGCCAGCTCTCGTTGAAGAGCGTGATCGTCGCGCGGCCATCGGGATCGAGCGTCGCGATTTCGTCGAGCGCCTGCTGCTGCATGCCGGCTTCGATCTCGCGCCGTTCGCGATTCATCGCATCGAGCTGCTGCGCGAGTTCCCAAGCGCGCCCGACATCGTCGGTCGTCAGGCATTCGATGCCGAGCGACATATCGGACAAGCGCCCCGCGGCGTTCAACCGCGGCCCCAACGCGAAGCCCAGATCGAAGCCCGAGGCGCTGCGCGCGTCGCGGCCGGCTGCGCGAAACAGGGCGGCGATGCCCGGTTGCATGCGGCCCCGGCGAATGCGTGCGAGACCCTGCGCCACCAGCACGCGGTTGTTGCCGTCGAGCTTGACGACATCGGCCACGGTGCCGAGGGCAACGAGATCGAGCAGACCGTCCAGGCGCGGCTCGGGTATCCCGGCTTTGCCGAGGGCGCCGTTTTCACCGAACGCGCCTTGCTCCCGCAATCGCGCGCGCAGCGCCAGTAGCACGTAGAACATCACGCCGACGCCCGCGATGCATTTGCTTGGGAACGCGCAGCCGGGCTGATTGGGATTGACGATCGCGCGGGCGGCCGGCAGCGTATCGCCGGGCAGATGGTGGTCGGTGACGAGCACGTCGATGCCGCGCGCGTTCGCTGCCGCCACGCCATCGACGCTCGCAATGCCGTTGTCCACCGTGATCAGCAAATCGGGGCTGCGCTGAGCCGCAAGTTCGACGATTTCGGGCGTCAGCCCGTAGCCGTATTCGAAGCGATTGGGCACCAGGTAATCGACTCGCGCGCCGAACATGCGCAGTCCGCGCACGGCCACGGCGCAGGCGGTCGCGCCGTCGCAATCGTAATCGGCGACGACGAGCAGACGCTTGTCTTGCGCGATGGCGTCGGCTAGTAATGCCGCCGCGTCGCTTGCGCCCTTTAGCTCGACGGGCGGCACGAGCCGCGTGAGCGCGGTCTCGATTTCGTCGGGCAGGCGCACGCCGCGCGCGGCGTAAAGACGAGCGAGGATCGGATGAAGACCGTGGCGGATCAGCGCCGCTTGGTCGGCGGGCGAGCACGCGCGGTTAACGATTCGAGTCATGCGGGAAAGCGGGGAAGGAAAGGGTGCGCCAGGGACGACACGGCGCAAATGGAGTATTGCGGCGCTCGCGGCTTCATTCGAACAGCGACGCGAGCACGCGCCGGCGCCAAAATTTGCGCAGGTCGCCGCGGGTTGCGGCAAGGGTGACCGAGCCGGTATCGCCTCCCAGCGTCAGGGCGAGTTCGCCGAGGCGGCCCGTGTCGAGCGCCTCGAGCGCGGGCACGAACCAGTCGCGTTCGAGGCCGCTAAGCGCATCTTGCCAGGCGGCCCAATCCTGGGCGACGAACGGCGCGGCGAACGGCTCCAGTTCCACCAGCGTTTGGCCGGCGCCCAGCGGCGCCAGCGCGTCGAACGAAGCGGGCGCGCCGGCCGCTTCCGTCCCCGCCGCGAGCGCCAGCCCGCGCGTGGCGGCCGCATCCGAAAGCACGCGCACGAACGGACTGCGCACGTGCTGCGCCACACCTTGCGCATGCAGCCAAATCGAATTGACGGCCGGCAGGCCGCGCGCCTCGCGCGCCTCGTTGACGGGGTGCTCGAACCAGCCCATCTGCACTTCGTTTTGCAGCTTCATCCAAATGCGCGAGCGTTGGCCCGACTGCGCGTCGTGCGGCAGCCAGATCTCGATGCTGCGCCCGCTGGCGCGCAAAGGCGACGCACCGGCGAGCTTGCCCAGCGCCGCGCCCGTCAAATACCAGCGTCGCGGCGTGGGCGCCACCATCTTCACGCCGAGTTCTTCGATCAAGGGCTTGGCCGTGGCGAGGAGTTGGGCCGCATCGTCGTCGCCCAAGTCGAGCGCCGAGGGATCGATCAGCACGAGATGGTCGTGCGCGATACGCACGTGCACGGGCTCGACGCACGCCCACTGCTCGTTGCCCGGTGTGCCGCCGTCGGCGAGTAGCATATAGGGCGCGAGCGGCGCTTCGTCCACCCCGTTCGATGCGATCGCGCCGAACTGGCGCGCCACCCACCGTTCGTGCGGCAACGTGCGTTGGAAGTCTTCGCCGGCCACGCGTTCGACGAGGGTCGCGCGGGCCAACAGCTTGTCGAGCGCCGGACTGCTCAGATCGTGCAGCGCCATGGAGGCGTCGGCGGCCGCCGGCAGCGCGAACGGCAACAGAAGATGAAGACGGTTGGAATGCATGATGGTGCGCATTGTATGGCAAACTGCGCGCTTGATCGGCGCCGCGTCGAACTCGCTTGCCGGCATGCTAGTTGCGGGCGCTTACGCGAGTTCATCCGCGTGGGCGCCGGATTCACGGGCATGCCTACGCGCGGCGCTCGCGCTGTTGCGGTAGGCTGTGGCAGCAAAGAATGGAAGGATTCGCTTGAAATTCCCTTACGAATGGCAGATTGGCTGGCGCTACACACGGGCCAGCAAGCGCACGACGGGCAATGGCTTCATTTCGTTCATCGCGGTCGTGTCGATGTCGGGCATCGCGCTCGGGGTGGCCGCGTTGATCGTCGTCTTGTCGGTCATGAACGGTTTCCAAAAAGAGGTGCGTGACCGCATGTTGTCGGTGCTCGCGCACGTCGAAATTTTCTCGCCGACGGGCGCGATGCCCGATTGGCAGCGCACGGCGTTCGAGGCGCGCCGCAATCCGGCGGTGATCGGCGCGGCCCCCTACGTCGACGCGCAGGCGCTGCTCACGCGGCAAGAAGCCGTGAGCGGCGTGGCCTTGCGCGGCGTGGAGCCCTCGCTCGAGCCGCAAGTGTCCGACATCGGCAACGACATGAAGGCGGGGCGCCTGACGAGCCTGCAGCCGTCCCAATTCAATATCGTGCTCGGCGCCGATCTGGCCGCCAACCTTGGCGTGTCCGTCGGCGACAAGGTCACGCTCGTCGCACCCGAAGGGTCGATCACGCCCGCGGGCATGATGCCGCGCTTGAAGCAGTTCACGGTCACCGGCGTGTTCGCCTCGGGCCACTACGAATACGACAGCACGCTTGCGCTCATCAACATTCGCGACGCGGAAGCGCTCTTTCGCATCACCGCACCGACAGGCGTGAGGCTCAAGCTCAAAGACATGCAAGAGGCGCCGCGCGTCGCGCACGAGTTGTCGCGCACGCTCTCGGGCGACCTCTACATTCGCGACTGGACGCAACAGAACAAGACCTGGTTCTCGGCGGTGAAGATCGAAAAACGGATGATGTTCGTGATTCTGACGCTCATCATCGCGGTTGCCGCGTTCAACCTCGTGTCCTCGCTCGTCATGACGGTAACGAACAAGCAGGCCGATATCGCGATCTTGCGCACGCTCGGCGCGCAGCCCGGCTCGATCATGAAGATCTTTTTCGTGCAGGGCATCACGATCGGTTTCGTGGGCACGGCAACGGGCGTTGCGCTCGGTTGTCTGATCGCCTGGAGCATCCCGTGGCTCGTGCCGATGATCGAGCATCTGATCGGCGTTCAGTTTCTGCCGCCATCCGTCTACTTCATCACCGAACTGCCTTCCGAGTTGGTCCCCGGCGACGTGATGAGAATCGGCGTCATCGCATTTGCCTTGTCGGCCCTTGCGACGCTGTACCCGAGTTGGCGGGGCGCGAAGGTGCGCCCGGCCGAGGCGCTGCGCTATGAGTGATTTCATGATCGAACGATCGACGTCGGCCGGCGCCGCATCCGGCGTGCCCGGCCGCAACGAATGCGTGCTCGAAGCGCGAGGCATATCGAAGGCGTTCGTGCAGGGCGGGCTGAACGTGCCGGTGCTCAGCGGCGCCGATCTCTCTGTGCGGCGCGGTGAAAAATTGGCGATCGTCGGCGCCTCCGGGTCCGGCAAGAGCACGCTGTTGCACGTGCTCGGCGGGTTGGACGAACCCAGCGCCGGCAGCGTTTCGTTGCTGGGGCGTCCGTTTACCGACCTGGCCGAACGCGAGCGCAACACGCTGCGCAACCGTGCGCTCGGCTTCGTCTATCAGTTCCATCACTTGCTCGCGGAATTTAGCGCGGTCGATAACGTCGCGATGCCGCTGCGCATTCGACGCATGCCGACCGACGAAGCACGGCACGAGGCGCTTGCGACGCTCGAGCGGGTCGGCCTTGCCCATCGAGCGAAGCACCGCCCCGGCGAACTCTCGGGCGGCGAACGCCAGCGCGTCGCCATCGCGCGCGCACTCGTCACCAAGCCCGCCTGCGTGCTGGCCGACGAGCCCACCGGCAACCTCGACGGCGCAACGGCCGATAACGTGTTCAACCTCATGTTGGAGCTGTCGGCTACCCTCGAAACGAGTTTCGTCATCGTCACGCACGATGTCGATTTGGCCGGGCGCTGCGACCGCATCTTGCGCCTGCGCGACGGTGTTTTGCACGAAGAGCCGTCCGTGCCCGTGTAGCTTATCTGGATGGAAGGCCGCCATGTGGATCGATACGCACTGTCACCTCGACGCGGGCGAATTCGACAGCGACCGGGACGATGTCGCGGCGGCGGCGTGCCAGGCAGGCGTCGCACGCATCGTCATTCCCGCTGTGGCGCGTGCCAACTTTGCGACCGTACGCGTGCTCGCGCATCGTATCGAGGGCGGCGTCTACGCGCTCGGCATCCATCCTTTGTTTGCGCCTCGATCGCGCGATGACGATCTCGATGCGCTGCGCCGCGAGATCGAGGCGAGCTTGGACGACCCGCGATTCGTCGGGATCGGCGAGATCGGGCTCGATTACTTCGTTCCCGACCTCGACGACGCGCGTCAGCGCTTCTTCTACGATGCGCAGCTCAAGCTCGCGCGCGAGTTCGATCTCCCCGTCATTTGCCATGTGCGCAAATCGCAAGACCTCGTGCTCAAGGGTTTGCGCCGTTATGGGGTCCGGCGCGGCATCGCACATGCGTTCAACGGCAGCTTCCAGCAGGCGCAGGCTTTCATCGATCAGGGGATGCGGCTCGGATTCGGCGGCAACGTCACGTTCGAACGCGCCCGTCAAATCCGGCGGCTTGCGGTCGAGCTGCCGCTCGAGGCCATCGTCGTGGAAACGGATGCGCCTGACATTCCTCCGGCTTGGGCGTACAAGCAACGCAATGCGCCGGATCAAGTGCCGCGCATCGGCAGCGTGCTTGCGCAACTGCGCGGCATTGCCGAAAACGACCTGCAGATAGGCACAACGGCTAACGCTCACGCCGCGCTGCCCCGACTCGCACTCGCTTGCGCATAATCGTCGATCGTTTGCGCCGGAGGTGACGGCTCGGGGCTTCGCGCTCGGGGCCGCCCTCGCATTGCGGCGCGTTGATCGAAGGAGCGCGGATGCGGGGTGGGCTGATCGGCTTTACGCTTGGCGTCGTCATGCTGCAGCAGCGCGCGTCGCTGCCGGGGCGGTGGGAATGGGCAGCGTTCGGCCTGCTGTTCGCGGCACTGTTGAGCGTGACCGCGTGCGCGCGGGCAAGCGCACCGTCGACCGAACGATTCGCGCGGGATGGGCGCTCGGTGCGGGTTCGCACCGTCTTCGAGCGCGTCGCGGCGTATGCAACGCGCGTGGCGCCTGCCGCCTTGGCGGGGGCCGCTGTCGTCGCCGGTCATGCCTATGCGGCGATGCGGGCCGAACTGCGTTGGGCGGAAACGTTACCGCTCGCCTGGGAGCAACGCGCGCTCTCGCTTTCCGGGCACGTGCGCGGTTTGCCCACGGGCGATCGCGCGAACACTCGGTTCTTGTTTGCGGTCGACGTCGGCGAGGTGCGGCAACGAACCGGCATCGAACGCTTCCCTTCGGTCGTGCAACTGAATCGGAGCGGACGTGGCGCGGCGCCGCCGCTTGCGCCCGGCGATCGATTCCGATTGACGGTGAGGTTGAAGCGCCCGCATGGGTACGCCAATTTCGCGGGCCAAGACACGGAAGTCTCTTTACTCGAGCGCGGCGTCCGTGCGACCGGCGCCGTCGTGCCCGCTGCCGCGGCGATACGCTTGCCGGGCACGGCAGGCGGTGTGGGCACGTCGATCGATCGGGTGCGCTTCGCATTGCGTGGGCGCATCGAACAGGCGCTTGCCGAGGCGCGGCATCGCGGCATCGTGACGGCGCTCGCGATCGGGGCTCAAGATGCGATCGCAGAGGACGATCGCCTCGCGTTGCGCCGCACGGGGACGAGCCACCTCGTCGCGGTATCGGGTTTGCACATCGGGTTCGTTGCGGGGCTGTGCGCCATGCTGACGTCGTGGCTATGGCGTCGCTCGTGTTTCTTGGGTGCGATCCTTGCCGATCGAGGCAGGCGCGAGTGGCCGCTCGTGTTGCCGGCGCCGGTTGTCGCCACGCTGGCCGGCGCCGTGTGCGCGCTCGGGTATGCGGCGCTTGCCGGGTTCAACGTGCCGGCGCAGCGCGCGCTGTGGATGCTCGTCGTGACGAGCATGGCATTCGTGCTCGGGCGCAGCGTCGCATTCTCCCTCGTGCTAGCGTGGGCGGCGGCGCTCGTGTCGATCGTCGATCCGTGGGCGGTGACGTCCGCCGGCTTCTGGCTGTCCTTCGGCGCTGTCGCCGCGATAGCATTCGCGATGCGAACCCGTTTACGCGCGCGTGCGGACATCGAGGCGCAGTTCGACGAGGTCCACGCCATCCGCGCGACCGATGCGGCGTGGGTTCCGACCGACGAACCGCCGGACGGTCCCGACCGCTCGCGCTGGCGCCGCCGGCTCGCTAGCATGCGCACCAAGTGCGCCGATGCCGTGCGTGCTCAATGGGCTGTCACGCTCGGCCTCGCGCCCTTGACGGCATATTGGTTTTCGCAAGTCTCGCTCGTCGGGCCGTTGGCGAATGCCGTCGCCGTGCCATGGGTCAGCGTGCTCGTCGTGCCGATCGTGTTCGTCGCGCTCGCATTGCCCGCGCCGCTCGATGCGCTTGCCTACGAGGTGGCGCATGCGTTGCTCGAACCGCTGATGCGGCTACTGCATGCGCTCTCGCAATCGCCGTGGGCGGACCGGTATCCGCCGCGCCCCTCGTTGTGGGCCGTGGCGTCCGCACTCGCAGGCGTCGCCTGGTGCCTGATGCCGCGCGGCTGGCCGGTGCGCTTTGCCGCGCCGCTGACGTGGTTACCGCTCCTGGTCCCGAGCGCACCGCAGGTCGAACCCGGATCGTTTCGGCTCACTGCGCTCGACGTGGGGCAGGGCGCGTCGATCTTGATCGAGACGCGACGCCGTTCGCTGCTGTTCGACGCGGGCACCGGCCCCGAGTCGAGCAACGCGGGAGCGCGCGCCGTTGCGCCCTATCTGCGCGCGAACGGCGTTGCGCGCCTCGACGCGCTCGTCGTGAGTCACGGCGATGCCGATCACGCGGGAGGCGTGCCGGCCGTGCTCGCGGCCGCCGACGTGCGCCAAGTGCTGGGCGGATTGCCGCCGGCCCACCGTGTGTGGGGCCAGGCGCAGGCGACGGGCGCCGAGCGTCTGCGCTGCGCGGCGGGCCAACGCTGGCAATGGGACGGCGTGACGTTCGAAGTCCTATGGCCTGACCCCGGACCGTTGCCGATGCGTTCCAACGAGCAGTCGTGCGTGCTCAAGGTCAGCGCTAGCGGCATGAGCGCGCTGCTGACGGGCGACATCGGCGCTTCCTCGGAGCGCCTGCTCGTTCGCCGCGGGACCGATGCGCTCGGCGCCGACGTGCTGCTCGTCGCTCATCACGGCAGCGCAACCTCGTCCACCGAGCCTTTCCTCGATTTGGTTCAGCCGCGTGTCGCGGTATTTCAGGTAGGCTATCGCAATCGCTTTCGCCATCCCCATCCGCATGTTTGGTCGCGCTTGGACGAACGCGGCATCGCGCTGGCGCGAACCGATCGTGACGGAGCGGTGCGCGTTACGCTGGAGGGCGGCCGGCTCACGCTCGAACGCTATCGGCAAACGCATGCGCGCTATTGGATGGATCGATAAAACGAACGATTCGGAGGCAGAGGCGCTTGAAAGAAATCATTCATTTTTCGCATGCGAACGGGTTTCCCGCCTCGACGTACCGAACGCTCTTCGCGGAACTCTCCGATGATTACGAGCTTCGCTATCTCGAACGCATCGGCCACGATCCGCGCTATCCCGTCACGAGCGATTGGCCGCATCTGGTCGAAGAGTTGCTGGCCGACATCGACCGCCGCTACGAGCGTCCGGTGTGGCTCGTCGGCCATTCGCTCGGCGGCTATCTTTCGTTGATGGCCTCGCTGAAGCACCCGCATCTCGTGCGCGGGGTCATCATGCTCGACTCTCCGATCATCGCGGGCTGGCGTGCGAACGTGCTGCGTTTCTCGCAATGGACCGGGCTCGACGAGCGGCTCTCGCCGGCCGCCGCCACGCGCAAGCGCCGCACGCATTGGGCGAGCCGCGACGAGGCGTGGCGACATTTCCGCGGCAAACCGGCGTTCGCGCGATGGGACGAGCGCGTGCTCGCGGACTACGTCGACTTCGGCATCCCGCCGATCGCGCCAGGCGGCGCGCGTGTGCTCGCGTTCGATCGCGACGTCGAATACCGCATTTACCGCACATTGCCACGCACGCTCGGTGCGCGGCTCGCGCATGGGCCGAGCGTGCCCGTGGGCTTCGTCGCGGGGACGCATTCCAAGGAGATCCGTCAAGTCGGGCTCGAGACGACGGCGCGTGCGGCGCGCGGACGCGTCGAATGGATTGCGGGCAGCCATTTGTTTCCGATGGAGCGGCCGATCGAGACGGCGCGTGTGCTGCTCGGCATGCTGCGCCGATTGCGCGAAGGAGATGGCCGGTGAGCGGCCGCTTGTCGAGGTAGCTCGCGAAACCGAAGGGGCGCCGTTCCCACGGCGGCGCACGCGCGTTCCATAAACGAGCGGACCCTAAGGTATAATCCGTTTTTCCCGCGAGCATTCAGCGATGACTAAATATGTTTTCGTCACCGGCGGCGTAGTGTCGTCCCTCGGCAAGGGCATTGCCGCCGCTTCTCTCGCCGCGATCCTCGAATCGCGCGGCCTCAAAGTCACCCTCCTCAAGCTCGATCCCTACATCAACGTCGATCCCGGCACGATGAGCCCGTTTCAACACGGCGAAGTATTCGTGACGGAAGACGGCGCTGAGACGGATCTGGACCTCGGTCACTACGAGCGGTTCATCAGCACGAAGATGCGCCGCGCGAACAACTTCACGACCGGTCAGATCTACGAATCGGTGATCCGCAAGGAGCGTCGAGGCGACTACCTCGGCAAGACCGTGCAGGTGATTCCGCATATCACGAACGAGATCCAGGCGTTCATCGAGCGGGGCGCGGCGTCCGCCACCTGCGGCGAGCCCGATGTGGCGATCGTCGAGATCGGCGGCACCGTCGGCGACATCGAATCGCTGCCGTTTCTCGAAGCGGCTCGGCAAATGAGCCTGCGCATGGGGCGCAACAGCGCGTGCTTCGTCCATCTCACGCTCGTGCCGTTCATCGCCACGGCCGGCGAACTCAAGACCAAGCCCACGCAGCACAGCGTCCAGAAGCTGCGCGAAATCGGGATCTTGCCGCACGTGCTGCTGTGCCGTGCCGATCGCCGGATTCCCGACGAAGAGTGCAAGAAGATTTCGTTGTTCTCGAACGTGCCTGAAGATGCCGTGATTTCGGTGTGGGACGTCGACAGCATCTATAAGATTCCGCAAATGCTGCACGACCAAGGGCTCGACAGCATCATTTGCGAGGAACTCAAGCTGCAGCCGAAGGCGGCCGACTTGTCGATGTGGTCGGAGATCGTCGACAAGCTCGAGCGTCCGAAGCATGAAGTCACGATCGGCATGGTTGGCAAGTACGTCGATCTGACCGAGTCGTACAAGTCGCTGATCGAAGCGCTGCGCCACGCCTCGGTCCATACGTCGACCAAGGTCAACATCGAGTACATCGATTCGGAACAGATCGAAACCGAAGGCGTCGAAAGCCTCAAGCATTTGGACGCCGTGCTCGTGCCGGGCGGCTTCGGCCGTCGCGGCACCGAAGGCAAGATCGCGGCCATCCGCTATGCGCGCGAAGCGAAGGTGCCGTATTTGGGCATCTGCCTCGGCATGCAACTGGCCGTGATCGAGTTCGCGCGCGACGTGGCCGGCCTCCAAGGCGCGAACAGCACGGAATTCGACGTCGACACGCCGCATCGCGTCGTCGCGTTGATCACCGAGTGGTACGACCGCGAAGGCCGCGTCGAGAAGCGTACCGAAGAATCGGATCTCGGCGGCACGATGCGCCTGGGCTCGCAGCGCTGCCCGGTCAAGCCCGGCACGTTGGCCGAGCAGATCTACGGCAAGGACGTGAACGAGCGCCATCGTCACCGTTACGAAGTCAATAACCGCTACGTGCCGCAGCTCGAAACCGGTGGTCTGATTATCAGCGCCCGTACGCCGAGCGAGGATCTGCCCGAAATGATGGAACTGCCGCGCAGCCTGCATCCGTGGTTCGTCGGGGTGCAGTTCCACCCTGAATTCACGTCCACGCCGCGCGACGGGCATCCGCTGTTCAAGTCGTTCGTCGAAGCGGCGCAGTCCTGTCATGAAGCGCGCAAGGAGAAGGCATGAAGCTGTGCGACTTCGATGTCGGTCTGGACAAGCCGTTTTTCTTGATCGCGGGCACCTGCGTCGTCGAATCGGAACAGATGACGATCGATACCGCCGGCCGGCTCAAGGAGATCTGCGCGAAACTCGGCATCCCGTTCATCTACAAGTCTTCGTACGATAAGGCCAACCGCAGCTCGGGCAAGTCGTTTCGCGGGCTCGGCATGGACGAAGGCCTGCGCATTCTGTCCGAGGTGAAGCGGCAATTGGGCGTGCCGGTGCTCACCGACGTGCATGCCATCGATGAGATCGAGCAAGTGGCATCGGTCGTCGACGTATTGCAAACGCCGGCGTTTCTATGCCGTCAAACCGATTTCATTCACGCTTGCGCGCGTTCGGGCAAGCCTGTGAATATCAAGAAGGGCCAGTTTCTCGCGCCGCACGACATGAAGAACGTGATCGACAAGGCGCGCGATGCAGCGCGTGAAGCAGGCTTGTCCGAAGATCGGTTCCTCGCTTGCGAGCGCGGTGTATCGTTCGGCTACAACAACTTGGTCTCCGATATGCGCTCGCTCGCGATCATGCGCGAGACGCTCGCGCCGGTCGTGTTCGACGCCACGCACTCGGTGCAACTGCCGGGCGGGCAGGGCACGAGTTCCGGCGGCCAGCGCGAGTTCGTGCCCGTGCTCGCGCGCGCTGCCGTGGGTGTGGGGGTCGCGGGCTTGTTCATGGAGACGCACCCCGATCCCGCCTGCGCGCTGTCCGACGGCCCCAACGCCGTGCCGCTGCGCCGCATGGCCGACCTGCTCGAGACGTTGGTCGCGCTGGATACCGTCGTGAAACGCGCTCCGTTCATCGAGCGCGATTTCAACTGACTGCACCGGTCAAGAAAGAGAATTCATCGTCAAATTTAGAGGAAATCATGAGTGCAATCGTAGATGTCATCGGCCGTGAGATTTTGGACTCCCGAGGCAACCCGACCGTCGAATGCGATGTGCTGCTCGAGTCGGGCACGATGGGGCGCGCCGCGGTGCCGTCGGGCGCGTCGACTGGCTCTCGCGAAGCGATCGAGCTGCGTGACGGAGAAGCCGGCCGCTACAACGGCAAGGGCGTGCTCAAGGCGGTCGAGCATATCAACACCGAGATTTCCGAAGCGATCATGGGTCTGGATGCCTCGGAGCAGGCATTCCTCGACAAGACGCTGCTCGAGCTCGACGGCACGGACAACAAATCGCGTCTCGGCGCCAATGCGATGCTGGCCGTATCGATGGCGGTCGCTAAGGCTGCCGCCGAAGAGGCCGGCCTGCCGCTGTACCGTTATTTCGGCGGTTCGGGCGCGATGCAGCTGCCGGTGCCGATGATGAACATCGTCAACGGCGGGGCGCACGCGAACAACAGTCTCGACATCCAAGAGTTCATGATCGTTCCGGTCAGCCAACCGACGTTCCGCGAAGCGCTGCGTTGCGGCGCGGAAGTGTTCCATGCGCTCAAGAAGATCCTGTCCGATCGCGGCATGAGCACGGCGGTGGGCGACGAAGGCGGCTTCGCGCCGAACTTCGGCAGCAACGCCGAATGCTTGTCGGCGATTCTGCAAGCGATCGAGAAGGCTGGGTATCGCGCCGGCGAAGACGTGCTGCTTGCCCTCGACTGCGCGGCGAGCGAGTTCTATCACGACGGCAAGTACCAACTGGCGGGCGAAGGTCTGCAATTGTCGTCGGCCGAGTTCACCGACTACCTCGCCACGCTGGCCGATAAATTCCCGATCGTCTCGATCGAGGATGGTATGCACGAGTCGGACTGGGATGGCTGGAAGCTGTTGACGGACAAGCTCGGCAAGAAAATCCAGCTCGTCGGCGACGATCTTTTCGTGACGAACACGCGCATCCTGAAAGAGGGTATCGAGAAAGGCATCGCCAACTCGATCCTCATCAAGATCAACCAAATCGGCACGCTCACCGAAACGTTCGCCGCGATCGAAATGGCCAAGCGCGCTGGCTATACGGCTGTCATTTCGCACCGCTCGGGCGAGACCGAAGATTCGACGATTTCGGACATCGCGGTGGGCCTGAACGCCGGTCAGATCAAGACGGGCTCGCTCTCGCGCAGCGACCGCATCTCGAAGTACAACCAATTGTTGCGCATCGAGGAAGATCTCGGCGATATCGCAAGCTATCCGGGCAAGTCCACGTTCTATAACATTCGCTAACGCGCGTCTGCTACGCGCGTCAGCTTCCCACGCGATCGTTTTTGCTTGCCGCCTCGTGTTTTGGTTCCCAAGGGATTGCCCGCGGGGCGCACGGGGCGGTTTTGAATTTGCGGCCTTCTGAATGCGCCTCGTCACCGTAGCTCTCGTCACCCTCCTTGCGCTGATCCAGTATCCGCTTTGGTGGGGCCATGGCGGGTGGCTGCGCGTGCATGAATTGCGCGGCGCCCTGGCGGCGCAACAACAGAAGAACGCGGACGAGAAGCTGCGCAACGAGCGGATCGAGGGGGAAGTGCAGGACTTGCAAAACGGCACGGCCGCCGTCGAAGAGCGTGCGCGCTACGAAATGGGGATGGTCAAAGGGGGCGAAGTGTTCGTGCAGTTCGTCTCGCCGAATGCCACGTCGAGCGTGCCCGCCACGGCTGTTCCGAGCAATACCTCCACGCGGGGCGAGGTGTCCGCGGCGCCGGTCAGCGTCGTGCCGAACCCGGTTTCACGCGAACGGCCCTCGAAGGCTAAGAAGCACGCTGGCGAAAAGGCGAAGCACTCCGCTGCGCCGAAAGGCCATAACGCCGGTTGATCCGGCGCTCGCGCCGCGTCAGGGCGATCCTCGCCCTTACCACCACCAGCCGGGGTAATAGCCCGGGCTGGTGTATCCCACCCCCCACCCGCTGTTCCATCCGCCGTAATACGTCCCGAACGTCACAGGCGCTGGGTAGTAGTAAGGCGCGTAATAGCGCGCCCATGCGCTCGCCGACATCGCCTCGTTCTGTTCGCGCAACACTTGCTTGTCGATTTCGTCGTAGCGCTTTTTCTCGGTGGCCGAGAGCGGATGCGCAGACTCCGCCGCGCCGGGTTGCCCTGGCGGCAAGCGGCTGAGGATGGGGCCCGGCGGCGGCGCTACGACGCAGCCGGAGAGTAGGGCGAAGGCAGCGGCGCCGGCGCCTGCGCTTGCCAAGCGGCCGATGCGGGCAGCCAGCGAGCGATGCTGGGTAATCGTGGCATTCATTGGCGGACTCCGGGTGGCGCGAAGCAAGGACGCAGCCATGCGCGCGCGATATAGCCGATGCGGGCGGGCGGACCCGACGCAGTGTCGATGCCGTGAGTGCCGACCCGCGCCGAATATTGCATAGTTACGTTCGCCCGCTTGGAACCGACGTGGATCGGGGTTCTAGTGCCGCTGGGTCTGAGCCGGAGCGACGCCAGCCGTCAGCTCGTTTGCGGCGAACAACTGGGCGACGTCGACGGGATCGAACTCGTAGCGTTGATTGCAGTATTCACAGTGAATTTCCACGTGACCCTGTTCGGCGATGACCCCGTCGACTTCGATCCGCCCGAGCATTTTCAGCATGGAGCCGACGCGCTCGCGCGAGCAACTGCATTCGAAGCGGGTGAGCGTCGGCGCGAAGTGCTGCACGTTTTCCTGCCAGAACAAACGCCTGAACAACGTTTGGGGCTCTTCCCGAAGCAGCTCTTCTTGCGACAGGGTGCCGCCGAGCACGCAAACGCGCTCCCAGGTATCGGCGTCGTGTTCGCTCGAATGCGGCACGATGCCCCCGTCGCCCGGCAGCTTTTGCAGCAGCATGCCGACTGCGCGCTCGGTATTGGCCGCGAGCCACAAACGCGTGTCGAGTTGCTCCGAGTGATGCATGTAATGCTCGAGGACCGCGGCGATGGACTGTAGTGGGCCGTCATGACTGCTCAACGGCACGATGCCTTGATACGGCTGCTGGCCTGGCCGCTTGTCGTGCGGATCGAGGGTGATCACGCAGCGTCCATGACCGCTCGCGTTCAGCAACTCGACGAACGAAAGGCTATCGCCGAGTGTCGGATCGAACTCGCTCGATATCTTCGCCGTCGCGCGCATGGTCAGGTCGGAGCTGCATTGGACCACGAGCATTTTGATTGGCCCGTCGCCGAAAATTTGCATGATCATCGTGCCGTCGAACTTCAGATTGGCCGACAACAACGCGCAGGCGGCCATCATCTCGCCGAGAATGTCGCGCACGGCCACGGGGTAGCGCCGGCGCGCGAGCACTTCCTGCCAGGTATTGCGCAGCGAGACGATCTCGCCGCGTACGGGTGCGGCGGCGAAGATGAATTTTTGCAACTGGTCGTCCACAACTTTTCCTTCGATCGTATGTTGCCGTGGCGCGAGGCCCGCGGCGAAGCGGCGCGCGATGTCAGCCGATCCGCACGAGCTGTGCCTTGAACAGCTCGCGGCGAGCCACATAGTTTGCGGCGCTTTGGGCGAGGCCTTTCACTTCCTCGTCCGTCAATTCCCTGACGACGCGCGCCGGCGCGCCGAGAATCAGCGACCGGTCCGGAAATGTCTTGTTTTCCGTGACGACGCTGCCGGCGCCGACCAGACAGTTGCGGCCGATTACCGCACCATTCAAGACCACCGCTTGAATGCCGACGAGGGAGCCGTCCCCGATCGTGCAGCCATGTAGCATGGCTTGATGCCCCACCGTTACGCCATTGCCGATCGTGAGCGGCCGGCCCGGATCGGTATGGAGCACCGCCCCTTCTTGAACGTTGCTGTTCGGGCCGATCGTGATCGGTTCGTTGTCGCCGCGAAGGGCCGCGCCAAACCACACGCTCGCATGCTCTTCGAGCGCAACTTTGCCGACGATCGTGGCGGTATCGGCCACGAAGACGCTTTCGTGAATCGTCGGAGCATGGTCTCCCAGCTTGTAAATCGGCACAATGGCTCCTTGGGCGAGTAGTGTGCTGGCCCGCGGGATGCCGCAAAATGCTGGAGTCCCGCGCGCAGTGTCGAATCGCATATTGTAAACGGTCCGCTCGGGGCCTGCGGCGGGGGGCTGCGGCGCCGACCGCTTTGTTCCCACTATCGATGAATCAGCCTTTGTCCAATTCCATGGTCGAGCACGATGGCGCCGCCGATCTGCGCCGTGTGGCGCTGGCGGCGCTGTGCGAGCGCGAGCCGGCAGCGAAAGCGGCGGCTGCCGGCGCCTTGTTCGCCCGTTATCGGGCGGGCGAAACGATATGCCTAGCCGACGAGCCGCTCGAGGAGCCTGCGGGGCTGCCGGGAAGGCCGGAGCGGCCAGCGCTCGTCGAGCCGCGCCTGTTGCGCCACCGAGGCATGCAGACGCAGGCCGGCCGCGCGGTCTTGCTGCACGCGCTGGCGCATATCGAATTCAACGCGATCAATTTGGCCCTCGACGCGATCTGGCGATTTGCGGGGCTGCCGCAAGCGTTTTACGCCGATTGGCTACGCGTGGCAGCGGAGGAAGCGCACCACTTCGCGCTGCTGCAGTCTCGCTTGAGCGAGTTCGGTCACGCATACGGCGATTTCCCGGCGCACGATGGCCTTTGGGACATGTGTGCGCGCACGCGCGAGGACGTTCTCGCACGCATGGCGCTCGTGCCTCGCACGCTAGAGGCTCGCGGCCTGGATGCCTCGCCGCCCATCCGTGCCCGCCTCATGCAAGCGGGGGACGCGCAATCGGCCGCCATCCTCGATGTCATCTTGCGCGATGAAATCGGCCACGTGCGCATCGGCAATCGCTGGTTCAGGCATCTGTGCGAGGTGCGCAGCCTCGATCCGCACGAGACATACACGCGTCTTGCAGCGCAATACCATGCGCCTCGGTTGCGTGGGCCGTTCAATTTCGACGCCCGGCGCGACGCCGGTTTCGACGAAGCCGAGTTGGCGGCCTTGGTCTCGCAGGAGCGCGCCGATCGCGGCCCAGGCGAGTCGTAGATCCCAAGCGCAGCCACGCATGGCGGCGGCAATCGAGCAGCGGGTCTAAAAGTCGCCGTGCGGCAGCGCAGCGAAATCCGCCATACCTGGATATAATCGAACGGTCATTCGTTTTTGCGGCTTGGCCGCTTCCCACCATGAACAACCCGCAATCCGATTTCGTCACCGTACGCGGTGTCAAGCTACACGTGCGGCGTTGGGGCCACCCGGACGCGCCGACGCTGTTCATGTTGCATGGCTGGATGGATGTCTCGGCGTCGTTTCAATTCGTGGTCGACGCATTGGGCGGCGATTGGCAGGTGATCGCCCCCGACGCGCGCGGGTTCGGCCTCTCCGATTGGCCGGTGGCCGAGCGCGGCGGCGGCCACTATTGGTTTCACGATTACTTGACCGACCTCGATGCGCTGCTCGATCACTACGCGCCCACGGGGCAAGTCAATCTTGTTGGCCATAGCATGGGGGCAAACGTCGTTTGCCTGTACGCGGGCGCGCGGCCCGAGCGCGTGCGGCGCGTCGTCGATCTCGAGGGCTTTGGGCTCGCGCCGGCGCGAGCCGGCGAGTGGCCGCGCCGGTTGGCGGCTTGGCTCGACGATATGCGCGAGCCTGCGCGCCTGAAGACGTATGAGTCTTTGGCGGACGTCGCCGCACGTTTGATCAAGACGAACCCCCGGCTCGCGCCCGAGCGCGCGCGCTTTTTGGCGCGGCATTGGGCCAAGCTCGGCGACGACGGCCGCTACATGTTGCTCGCCGATCCGGCGCACAAGCACCATGGGCCATTGCTGTATCGTCTCGACGAGGTGATGGCGGTCTGGTCCGAGGTGACGGCGAAGGTGCTGCACGTGGAGGCCGTCGCATCGCCCACGCTCGCGATGCTTGCGGGCTCGATTCCGCTCGATGAATACAAGGCCCGCTTCAAGGCGTTTCCCGACTGGCGAGAAAAACTGATCGCCGACGCGGGGCACATGGTCCATCACGACCAGCCCGAGCAGGTGGCGGCGCTGATCGAGGCGTTTTGCGCTTGAGAGGCGACGCGGTTGTCGGTGCGCATCGTTAGCCGCACAGCCAGCCCGCTCTTTTGCTGCGTTGCGGGTAAAATGAGAAATCATTCGATACCGACAGCATGAACGCCGATCTCCATTGCCATTCGAACGTTTCCGACGGCTTGCTTGCGCCGCGTGAAGTCGCCCGCCTCGCGCAGGCGGGCGGGGTCACGCTTTGGGCGTTGACCGATCACGATGAGGTGGCGGGGCAGGCCGAAGCGCGCAGCGAGGCGCAAGCGCTGGGCATGCGTTACGTGCCCGGCGTGGAGATCTCCGTCACCTGGGCCTCACGCACCGTGCATATCGTCGGCCTCGATATCGATGCAGCGTGCCCCACGCTCGTCGCGGGGCTGCACGCCACGCGCAACGGGCGCACGGCGCGCGCCCGGGCAATAAGCGACGCGCTTGCCGAGGTCGGCATCGAGGGCGCCTATGAGGGCGCGCTGCGCTACGTAGGGAACCCCGATCTGATTTCGCGCACCCATTTCGCGCGGTTTCTGGTCGAAAAAGGCTATGCGGCTTCGACTTCGGAAGTCTTCGTGCGCTATCTCGGCGAGGGCAAACCGGGTTACGTGCCGCACCGCTGGGCGACGCTCGAGAACGCGGTCGCATGGATTCGCGCCGCAGGGGGCGTCGCTGTGATTGCGCATCCCGGCCGTTACAAGTTCACGCCGCTCGAGTTCGATACGTTGTTCGGTCAGTTTCAGGACTTGGGCGGCAAAGCCATCGAAGTGGTGACGGGCAGTCATACGCCGGATCAATTTCGCGAATACGCGGAAGTGGCGCGCCGCTTCGGTTTCGAGGCGTCGCGCGGCTCCGATTTTCATGCGCCGGGCGAGGGGCGTACGGGCCTTGGCTTGCTGCCGCCGTTGCCGTCCGATCTCACGCCGGTTTGGCTGCGCTGGCGTTAGCCATTTTCGCTCGAATCCGCGCGCGGCCTTTCACTGCGCGCGTCGTGGCGCAGGCGGCGGCTCCGTCGACGTTTGCGCCGACTCATCGATCGTTCTCTCATGTCCCAATTTTTCCGGATTCACCCCGACGATCCTCAGCCGCGCCTGATTTCGCAAGCGGCCCAAATCGTCAAAGATGGCGGAGTGATCGCACTGCCTACCGATTCGAGCTATGCGCTCGCGTGCCGGCTAGACGATAAGGATGCCGTGACGCGCTTGCGTCGCATTCGCGGGCTCGACGAGAGGCAGCACTTGTCGCTGCTGGTGCGGGATTTGTCCGAGTTGGCGACGTTCGCCATGGTCGACAATCGACAGTTCCGGCTCATCAAATCGGTGACGCCGGGCCCTTACGTATTCATTCTGCTAGCGACGAAAGAGGTGCCGCGGCGCTTATCGCATCCGTCGCGCAAAACCATCGGGCTGCGCGTGCCGGATCACGCGATCACGCTCGCGTTATTGGAAGTGCTCGGCGAGCCGTTGATCGCAACCACGCTGATTTTGCCAGATGAGGACGAGCCGCTGAACGATCCAGAAGAAACCCGCGCCCGCCTCGAAAAACAACTCGATCTCGTGGTCGACGGCGGCGCGTGTCCGCGCGAACCTTCGACGGTCGTCGACTTGACGGCCGAGTTGCCTGCGCTCGTTCGCGCGGGGCGCGGATCGCTCGAGCCGTTCGGGCTCGCCGCCTCATGAGCCGCCGCGCCGCGAAGTGGGGTCGGCCGCTTGTTACAATACTTCTATGAACCCCTCGCTCATCCAGACGATCGTTGTTTATGCTTTGCCCGTGATCTTCGCGATCACCTTGCACGAGGCGGCGCACGGTTACGTCGCCCGACTGCTCGGCGACAACACCGCGTACATGATGGGGCGCGTCTCGTTCAATCCGATGCGCCACATCGATCCCGTTGGGACCATCGCCATTCCGCTGCTGTTGTATTTCGTCACCGGGGGAACGTTCTTGTTCGGCTATGCCAAACCCGTGCCCGTCGCGTTCGGCAATCTGCGCAATCCGCGCTGGGGCACGTTCTGGGTGGCGCTGGCCGGGCCTGCGTGCAATTTCGTGCAGGCACTGTTGTGGGGCGTGTTCGGCGTCGCGCTGGCGGCGTTCGGCGTCGACGAGCCGTTCCTCACGCGCATGGCGGCGGCAGGCATCGGCGTCAATCTCGTGTTGGCCGTGCTGAACCTGTTCCCGCTGCCGCCGCTCGATGGCGGGCGCGTCCTGACGGCGTTGCTGCCGCCGCGGCAGGCGTTGTCGCTCGCTCGATTCGAGCCGTATGGTTTTTTCATCGTCATGGCGCTTGTGATGACGGGCGTCCTGACCAAGGTTTGGCTGCGCCCACTCGTCGCGATCGGCTACGATGCCGTCACGGCCATCCTGACCCCTCTTGCTTCGCTTATCAACTGACACCATGTTTCCAGACCGCATTTTCTCCGGCATGCGCCCGACCGGGTCGCTCCACCTCGGCCACTACCATGGCGTGCTCAAGAACTGGGTCCGGCTTCAGTCGGAATACCCTTGTTTCTTCTGCGTCGTCGATTGGCACGCGCTGACGACGCACTACGAGACGCCCGAGGTCATCGAAAAGAACGTCTGGGAAGTGCTGATCGACTGGCTTGCCTCTGGCATCGATCCGGCGCAAGCGACGCTGTTCATTCAAAGTCGCGTGCCCGAGCATGCCGAGCTTTCGCTGTTGCTCGGCATGAGCGCGCCGCTCGGCTGGCTCGAGCGCGTGCCCACTTACAAAGAGCAGATCGAAAAGCTGAAGGATAAGGATCTGTCGACGTATGGCTTCCTCGGCTATCCGGTTTTGATGGCGGCCGACATCCTGCTCTATCGCGCCTCGCTCGTGCCCGTGGGTGAGGATCAGGTGCCTCACGTCGAAATGACGCGCGAGATCGCCCGTCGCTTCAATCATTTGTACGGGCGCGAGCCCGAGTTCGAGGAAAAGGCGCTCGAAGCGGCGAAGAAGCTCGGCGGAAAACGCGCGAAGCTTTACCACGAATTGCGCAACGCCTATCAGCAAGAGGGCGATGACGAAGCGCTGGAGCAAGCGCGCGCCATGCTGCAGGAATCCCAAAGCTTGTCCATGAGCGACCGGGAACGGCTGTTCGGCTACCTCGAGGGTTCGCGCAAGATCATTCTGGTCGAGCCGCAGGTGCTGCTCACGAAGGCTTCGCGCATGCCGGGGCTCGACGGCCAGAAAATGTCGAAGTCGTACGGCAACACGATCGGCCTGCGTGAAGACGCGGAGACGATCACGAAGAAGGTCCGCACGATGCCGACCGATCCGGCTCGAGTGCGCCGCACCGATCCTGGCGATCCGGACAAGTGCCCGGTCTGGCAACTGCATCAGGTCTATTCGGACGAAGCCACGCACGAATGGGTGCAAAAGGGCTGCCGTTCGGCTGGCATCGGCTGCCTCGAGTGCAAGCAGCCCGTCATCGAAGGCATTTTGCGCGAGCAGCAGCCGATGCTCGAACG
>Ga0157369_10000086_pt1 | contig 128515 bp, 93 predicted proteins | sample C25metaG_FD_113461 | JGI IMG/M metagenome (GOLD analysis project Ga0157369, IMG submission 113461) | Corn rhizosphere microbial communities from Kellogg Biological Station, Michigan, USA - C2-5 metaG | ecosystem: Host-associated > Plants > Roots > Rhizosphere > Soil | place: USA: Michigan... | reverse complement strand
CTACCACGTCTGGTCGGAGACGTGGGACCGCAAGCTTGATGACATTTTCAAGATCCAGGACGAGATTTCGGCGAAGGTGGTCGAACAGCTCAAGGTGTCGCTGCTCGGCGCAGCGCCGAAGGCGCGCACGACCGACCCGGAGGCGTATGCGCTGTACCTGCAGGCCAGACAGCTCGGACGGCAGTTCACCGCTGACGCTTTCAAGCAGTCCGACGCGCTCTACCGCAAAGTGCTGGCGATCGATTCGCGCTACGCCCCGGCGTGGGACGGGCTGTCCACCAACTTCCTCAACGAGACGGGCCAAGGCCTGCTGCCCAACAAGGAGGGATTCGCCCAAGCCCGCGAGGCGGCGATGAAGGCGCTCGCGATCGATCCGGACTACGCACCGGCCGATGCGGACCTCGGCTGGATCGCGATGTACGGCGACAACGACCTCGCCGCCGCTGCGGAACACTTCAAGCGCGCGCTAGTGCGCGACCCGGCGGATCTGGACGTGCTGCGCAACAGCGCCACGCTGCTCCAGTCTCTGGGCCGCCTGGACGAGGCGCTGGCGATCGAGGAGGCCATCGTCCGTCGCGATCCGGTGAACGTGACGGCGCTCTTCAACCTGGGCTACGTCCAGCGCATGGCCGGCCAGTTCGACGCGGCGATCGCGACGGAGCGCACCGTGGTGAGCCTCGCCCCGGGCCGGGGCATCGTGCACGCCAACCTCAGCAATTCGCTGCTGCTGAAAGGCGATGCGCCGGGCGCACTGACGGAAATCGAGCGGGAGACGGTCGAAGTCTACAAGATGATCGGCCTGCCGATGGCGTATCACGCACTCGGGCGCAAGGCTGACTCGGATGCCGCGCTGGCCGCACTGATCGTGAAGTACGAGAAGGACGCGCCCAACAACATCGCCTACGTCTATGCCTACCGCGGCGAAGCGGACAAGGCGTTCGAGTGGCTCGACAAGGCGGTCGAGTACGGCGATCCCGGCCTCGGCGAGGTCGTGACGGAGAACCTGTTCGCCAAGATCCACGCCGACCCGCGCTGGCTGGCGTTCCTGCACAAGGTAGGCAAGGCGCCGGAGCAGCTGGCGAAGATCGAGTTCAAGGTGATGCTGCCGCAGGTGGACGGCAGCACGGCGAATACCGGGGCGAATCACTAGCTGCAACGGATCGCGAGTCGCGCGAAAATATTCGCTGCTCCATCGCTGACGCTGCCAGGAGTCGCCTTTGAGTCGTGAGCTGTCGCTCGAAGGCGTCGAATTTTTCGCAAGGCAGATACCGGCCCGAAGCGGGCGTTCGGCACGCCGGATTCGACGCCGAAAAGTGGACATTGCGAACGGCGCTTCGCATGAAGCGTTCGCTGACCGCACCCGTCCTTGCGTGAGTAGCCCGTTTTCCCCGACACTGCACCTGTCGCCGGGCCATCGGCGTCCGGGGGGCAAGTAGATGGGCCACGGCCTGTTCGCCGAACTGAAGCGTCGCAACGTGTTCAAGGCAGGCGTCGCCTACCTCGCGCTCGGCTGGGTCGTCACCCAGGTTACCTCGACGGTCGCCCCGGCGTTAAACCTGCCGGGCTGGATCGTGCCGGTGGTCGTGTGGATCGGCGTGATCGGCTTTCCGTTTGTCATCGCGTTCTCGTGGATCTACGAGATCACGCCCGAGGGCCTGAAACGCGAGCGCGAGGTCGATCGTTCGGCTTCGATCACCCATGTCACCGGCCGGCGGATGGACTACCTCATCGTTGCTCTGCTGGTGATGGCGATCGGATTTACCGCGTTCGACCGCTTCGGGCCGCGCCGGAGCGAACCCGTAACCTCCAGCGAAACGGCGGTGCCGGCAGCCCCGTCGAAAGTACCGGCTGCTTCATCGGCCACGCAAGCAACGACGCCGGCGTCGCCGGCAACGGGCGACAACTCGATCGCCGTGCTGCCGTTCGTGGACATGTCGCCGGCAAAGGACCAGGAGTATTTCTCGGACGGCATCACGGAGGAACTCCTCAACCTGCTCGCCAAGGTCCCGCAGCTCCAGGTCACGGCGCGCACCTCGTCGTTCTCGTTCAAGGGCAAGGAGCTCGGCATAAAGGAAATCGCGAAGACGCTGAGCGTGGCGCACATCCTGGAAGGTTCGGTGCGCAAGTCCGGCAACCAGGTGCGCATCACAGCGCAGCTCATCAATGCCGCGACCGACAAGCACCTCTGGTCGGAGACCTACGACCGAAAGCTGGACGACGTGTTCGCGATCCAGGACGAGATCGCCGGAAAAGTCGTCGACGAACTGAAGGTGACGCTCCTCGGTGCGGCGCCGAAGGCGCGCACGACAGACCCCAAGGCCTATGCACTGTATCTCCAGGCGGTCCAACTCGGGCGGCAGGGAACGGCCGAGGCATTCCCGAAGTCCGATGCGCTCTACCGTCAGGTGCTGGCGATCGACCCGCACTACGCCCCGGCGTGGAACGGATTGTCGAAGAACTTTGTTACCGAGACGCAGATCAGCATGCTCTCCAATCAGGACGGCTTCGCCCGCGCGCGCGAGGCAGTGACGAAGGCATTGGAGATCGATCCGGAGTACGCGCCGGCGCATGCCCGGCTCGGCAGGATCGCGATGGATGGCGATGGCGATCTGGCCGCTGCGGCCAAGCATTTTGAACGTGCGCTTTCGCTCGATCCGGCCGATCTCGAAGTGCTGCGCAATGCCGCGGTGCTTCTGAGCAACCTCGGCCGAGTGGATCAGGCTTTGGAGCTCGAGACCGCGATCATCCGCCGTGATCCGGTGAACGTAGATGCACTGTTCAACCTGGGCTACTACCAGCGCATGGCTGACCGCTACGACGATGCGATCGCTTCGTACCGCACCGTGCTGAGCCTGAGCCCGGGCAATGGTGGCACGCCCTACAATCTCGGCATTGCGTTGCTGCTCAAGGGCGACGCCACCGGCGCGCTTGCTGAGATCGAGCAGGAGAAAAGCGAAAACTGGCGCATGATCGGCTTGCCCATGGCCTATCACGCACTAGGGCGGAGGGCGGAATCCGATCAGGCGCTCACCACGCTGATCGGCAAGTACGAGAAGGATAGTGCGGAAAACATCGCCTACGTCTACGCCTTCCGTGGCCAGGCAGACAAGGCGTTCGAGTGGCTTGACAAGGCGGTTGAGTACAACGATCCCGGCCTTAGCGAGATCCTGGTGGAGAGCCTGTTCAACAACATCCGTTCCGACCCGCGTTTGCCGCCGTTCCTGCGCAAGATCGGCAAGGCGCCGGAGCAACTGTCGAAGATCGAGTTCAAGGTTGCGCTTCCTGCAGAGTGGCAGGCCGAGGTGGCAGCGGATGCCGCTGCAAGGCCGGCCGTGACTGCGCATTGACGATCACTCTTGAACTTCTCCAAAAGCGGTCGGTCTCGACCGTCGGCTACGGGTCGACAGCGGCCCCAAGTGACGCGCTGTTTCGGATGGCGGGGCGAACTCCTGGTTCACATCTGTCCCAGGGAAGTCTTGGGGACGGCGGATGCTTCACACCAGCCGAAGATCGACGGTTTTTACTTGCTGAAACACGCGCCCGATCCGGGTGTCGTCCAGACCCCATAGCCGTGCATATAAACCGCCGAGCATGCTCCGGTAGTTGTTGAGCACGGGATAATCGCGGTTTTGCAGCAAGGTGGACGGCCGTATTTCCTCTTGCTCGCCGACTACGCGGCCGCCAGCGATACCGCCGCCGAGCACCCAGTAAACGGAGCCGTGGCCGTGGTCCGTGCCCTTGTTGCCGTTTTCGCGGAAGGTGCGTCCGAATTCGGAGATGACGACGACGACCGTATTGTTCCATTCGCTCCCGAGTTCCTGCGCGAACGCCGCGAGACCGCGGCCAAGATTCTCGAGGTTGCCGGCAAGCTGTCCTCGCGCGCCGCCCTGGTTTACGTGCGTGTCCCAGCCGCCGATGTCGACGAATCCGAGCCGGTACTGCTCGCGCATCATCCGCGCGATGCGTTGCGCTTCGGCGGCGAAACCCTTCGCGTTGACGGCACCGCGATTGGCCTTTTGCATTTCGTCTTCGAATTCCTGCGCGACTTGCTGACGCAGTTCCAGGCCGTCGGCCACGGCCGCGTGCAGATGATGGTCTTGATACATGCCGGCAAGGATCGTGCTCTGGCGCTGGTCGAATGCCGGCTTGCCGACTGCGCGCAGGGAAACATTGGGCACATCGCCCTGCCCCCGGAAAACAAGCGGCAGTGCATCAGTGAATGCAATCGGCGCGGCACGGCCGGCGAGGGTCGCCGCCAACCGGGCCATGAAGCCCGAGTTGAAATCGTGCTGGTCCGGCGGCTGGCCGCGTTCGATGCTGTCCTGGGTCTCGAAGTGGCTACGCGAAAGATCGTCGGTGCCGGCAAACGGCATGAACGCGACTTCCTTGTTCAAATACATCTGGCCGATGGATTCACGCAATGCCGGAGCAAGCGCCCAGTTCGAATCCAGTGCCAGCGCGCCGTCTTTGCCGGCCGGATCGGGTTTGGCGATGGCAATGTTCGGCCGGGACTCGAAATAGAAATCGCTGGAATAGGGCACCAGGGCATTCGCGCAGTCGTAGCCACCGCGCAGAAAGACCAGCAGAAACCGGGCGGACGACGGCGGCGCGGCGAGAAGGCGCCCGGCGACCGTGAGCAATGGCAGCGAGGCGGTGAGTGAACTGACGAATTGACGGCGTTTCATGGCGATCTCCTGCAGATGCTGCCAGCCGATCAGCGATAGTTGAATTCCGGTGACGACAAGAGAAACGCATTCCACTCCTGCGGCGATTTGGCCTGGTCGAGTGCGGCGAGCGTTGTCTTCGACTGATGCGGCTGGATGGCGTCGAAATACAGTCGGTTCGAAAGGTTCGGAAATCCCGCTGCGCTGACGGCCGGCCCTTCTTCGGGCTGGAACAGGTTGACGTTGCCGCTGCCGATGAGGTGCGCGATCTCGAAGCGGCGGCTGAGTTGGCCTGAACTGGCCCAGGCACTTTCCACAAGCGGATACCCATTCGGAGTTTGGTGTCCGAACAGCATCTCGCCCTGGCTGTTGAGCCAGTTGACGAGCGGGCGCTCATTGGCGATCAGCTTGCCGTCATAGGCGATACGCACCGAAGACACGACGAAGTGCATCGGGTCCTTGAATTTCCCGCCGAGCGAGGCCCGGAACTCGCTCGAGTCGAACATGGTGCGCAATACCCTGGCGATGTCGCCGTCGCTGCGCTGGAACGTGTCGGCCATCGCTTCGACGAGTTTCTGCGGTGGTTCGTCGGCAACGAAATACTCGGCGAGCCTGCGCGAGATGAAGCGGGCGCAGGCTGGCTGCCGGACGAGCAGATCGACGGCTTCGTCGACTTCGGCGAACCCACGGCCGTGAATCGTGTGGCCGAGCAGGGTCTTGTTGCCGAAGTCGTGGCGTGCGGGATAGAACGCGAACAGGCCGTCACTGACAAAGAGTGCCGGCCGTGATGGCCGCGCAGGCGCTTCGGGACGCGCGATGCCGACGCCAGTCAGCACGCGTGCCAGCTCCTGCACGTCCGTTTGCGAATAGCCGGCGTCGACCCCGAGCGTGTGCAGCTCCATCAGCTCACGTGCGTAGTTCTCGTTGACATGACCTGCGGCATTTTGAGCGTTGTCCAGATATTGAAGCATCGCCGGATGGGTCAGGGTTGCGATCACCAGATCGCGAAAGTGGCCGAGTACGTGCGGTCGGATCGCCCGTTCCTCGTAGTCGGCCGCAAGCCAGCGCACCGCGCCCTTGCCTGCGAATACGCTGAAGTGATTGAGCCAGAACCAGTCCAGCTGCTGCTTGAGCTGCGCCGGCGAGTAGAGGGCGCGCAACAGGTGGCGGCGCATCGTCTGGTAGGCGTACTGATTGCCGATTTCGTTGCGTGCTTTTCTTTCCTGAAGCCTGGCATCGTCGCTCATCGACTTGATGCGTTGTTGCGCCGTAACCTCCTCGGCAAGCAATTGCCTGGCAGGAACCCTGGAAATATCGAGTGCGTCAATCTGTGCCTGGACCGGCGCCGGCAGGACATCGTTCTTGCCGGACAGCTGCTCGTTCAGGAAACCGTGCCTGCCCAGTCGCACGAATCGCTCGACGGTAGACGTATCCAGTCCGTAGGTGATGCGGTCAATCCACAGGGCGTCTTCGCGTTGCAGAGCGGTATCTGCGGCATGCGCCCGTTGTGCGACGGCGATGACGGCAAGCAGGATGCCGGCGAAAACGCAGTTGGCGCGCAGGCTCGGCAGCATTTGACGCTCCGGTTGGTTGTTGGCGGTTTGCGCTGGCGTGTACATGCAAATGTCCGGAACGAGCAACATACTCCCGGAACATCAACGGCCATGATGCCAAAGCGATGACACGGTCGCGCATCCAGAACGACTGTCGGGACACGCGGCCATTGCAAGACGCCTGGCGAGCCGATCGAGCCCGCAAGGGATCGTGGCGGGACCGGGCCGCTCAATGGCCGCGACTTTTTCATGAGGCAGCTGTCGGCCCAAGCAGACGACCGCGACCCGCAAATCACCGCATGGCGGACACTCGCGCAACGGCGCTTCACAGATCGCCTCGCCGCTGGCCTCGCGCTTGCGTCACCTGAGGCAGTTGCGGGACACTCACCTTCGGCCGGACGGGCTCCGGTACAGGGAGTGCGTTCGAGCATGAAACGCAGCCTGTTCTCCGAACTGCGGCGGCGCAACGTGTTCCGCGCGGTCGCGCTGTATATCGGCGCCGTGTGGGCGTTCGGGCAGGGACTCTCCCAATTCAGCCCGGCGCTGGGCCTGCCCGATTGGGCGACGCGCTGGTTCCTCCTGGCCGCGGCCGTGGGCTTTCCGTTCTGGATCGCGTTCGCCTGGCTCTACGAGTTCACGCCAGAAGGCTTGAAGCGCGAAAGCGAGGTCGAGCCGCACGAGTCGATCAGGCACCACACCGGCCGCAAGCTCGACGTCGCGATCATCGCCACGCTGGCCATCGCAGTAGTCCTGCTGGTGACCGACCGCTTCGTGCTGCACCACGGCGTCAATGCACAAACCGACGTGGACGTGTCCGCGCAGTCGATTGCCGTGCTGCCGTTCGTCAACATGAGCAGCGACAAGGAGCAGGAATATTTCTCCGACGGCATCTCGGAAGAATTGTTGAACCTGCTGACGAAAACCCAGGCGCTGCACGTCGCGGCGCGCACCTCGTCATTCTCGTTCAAGGGCAAGGACACGCCGATACCGGACATCGCCAGGGTGCTGCACGTTGCCAACGTGCTCGAAGGCTCGGTACGCAAGTCTGGCGATCAGGTTCGGATCACGGCCCAGTTGATTCGGGCCGCGGACGGCTACCACGTCTGGTCGCAAACCTGGGACCGCAAGCTCGACGACATTTTCAAGATCCAGGACGAGATAGCCGGCATCGTGACCCGACGCCTCGAGGTGACGCTGCTCGGCGCGGCGCCGAAGGTACGCACGACCGACCCACGGGCATACGCGCTGTACCTGCAGGCGAAGGAACTCGCGCGGCAGAACAATGTCGACGCATACAGGAAGTCCGACGATCTGTACCGCCAGGTTCTGGCGATCGATCCGAACTACGTGCCGGCATGGATCGGGCAGACGGATAACTTCGGCGGCGAGGCGGGCGTCGGCCTGCTGTCGTTCGAGGAGGCCCTTTCCCGCGGTCGCGACGCGGTGCAGAAGGCGCTCGCGATCGACCCGGACTACGCCCCGGCGCACGTCGAGCTCGGCTACATCGCTGTCGAAGACAACGACCTGGCCGGTGCGGCGCGGCACATCGAGCACGCGCTGGCGCTCGATCCGACGAACCTCGACGTGCTCCTCGGCGCCCGTTATCTTCTCAGGTGCCTTGGCCGGCTGGACGAGGCGCTTGCGCTGAGCGAAATGGTGGTCCGCCGCGATCCGGTGAATGTGGATGCGCTCACCACCCTGGGCTCTGACCAGGTCATGGCGGGCCGCTACGACGCCGCCATCGCGACGTCTCGTACCGTGCTGAACCTGAGCCCGGGGAGGGGCGACAAGCACTTCTCGCTCGGCATGACTTTGCTGCTCAAGGGCGACGCGACCGCAGCGCTGGCCGAGATCGAGCAGGAGCCGAACGAGACCATGCGCATGGTCGGCCTGCCGATTGCGTACTTCGCGCTCGGCCGCAAGGCGGATTCGGACCAGGCGCTGGCCGCGCTGATTGCCAAGTACGAAAAAGACTGGTCCTACAACATCGCCGGCGTGTATGCGTTTCGCGGCGAGTCGGACAAGGCGTTCGAGTGGCTGGACAAGGCGGTCGAGAACAAGGACGGAGGCATTACCGAGACCGCGACGGACCCCACGTTCGCGAAGATCCGTGCGGACCCGCGCTGGCTGCCGTTTCTGCGCAAGGTCGGCATGGCACCGGAGCAGCTGGCGAAGATCGAGTTCAAGGTGACGCTGCCGCAGGCGGATGGCGGCACGGCGAGCGACCAGGCGAATCGATAGCGAACGGGTCGCGAGCCGCACGAATACCGAGTCGATTCGGCCGCCGTTGCGGCTGCTTCAGCCATGTTCGCAGCGACGTTCCAGTGGGAATCACAACTTCGGCTGAAATCCATTCGCGAAGATGTAGTCGCCGTTGTACTCGTACGCACCGACGTCGCATTGCGCGCCATAGGGACGCCCGGTCGCTGACCCTCCTCATTGACTGCGACAAGCAATGGCTCGGGCGCCGCGGTGCGGCACAGGGCTGTCGCTGCATGCTAGAGAATATCGGCGCCGTGCACCTGAACGACCGCGGCTTTCCCGGGGAACCGCCGATTGAATTCTCGATGATCGCAGCCGGCTGCGCCGCTCCAACGCGACAAATTGTGTTTGCCGCAGAAACCTGTCAGATTCGCGGCCATTCTCGATGCCGTTGTTGCGTACTGCGCTCAGGGGGCGGAATGCACGCAAGATCAAACAGGGTCGGTCCGCGTTGTGGCGGCCGTGACTCGGCGCCGCAGCGCTGGACGAAGCTGGCGCTCGCCGCAATCGCTATCGCCTGCAGCGCGAACGCCGGAGCGCAGCTCATCACGGTAAGCGATGCAGGGCCGTCGACCGATACCACCTGCACGCTGGCGCAGGCCATCGGTGCGGCCAATGCGGCGAACAGCGTCACGGCTGCCGCGGATGGGTCGAGTGCTCCGGTTGGAACCTGCACCGGAGCAGCACCCGGTACGAACACGATTCTCTTCGCCCTCGGCGTCAAGACGATCACGCTGACCGGCGTTGACAATTACTGGTACGGACCCAACGCCCTGCCGCCGATCGCCAGCGGAATCCAGATCATCGGTCCATCCGGCGTCGGCATCACGCTGATCGCATCGCACACCGGCGATCCGGCACCGTTGACCGCCAACGCGTTCCGTTTCTTCTATGTATCGGGCGGCTTCGAACTGCCTGCGGGATCGTTGTTGCTGGTCAACGCGGTCTTGCGCGGAGGTATCGCCAAGGGTGGCGATTCTTCTCTGGGCGGCGGCGGTGCCGGCATGGGCGGCGCGATCTTCAACCAGGGAAGCTTGCAGCTGACCAATGTTTCGCTGCTCGACAACAGCGCGCGCGGCGGCAAGATCGACGCGTCCGGCAACCAGGGCGGTGGTGGCATTGGCCAGGATGGACTCGCGTTGAACGGCGGCGCCGTCGGCGGATCGCTCGGCAATGTTGTTTACGGCGGCAACGGCTCGGCGGCTGTCGCGCTGCCGTCCTACGGCGGTGGTGGCGGCGGCGGGTTCGTCACCGGCAGCAACAGCGGAACGAACCCGTTTGGTGCTACCGGCGGCGGCAAGGGAGGTCTGGGAGGAGCCGGCGGAGCCTACGGCAGCCCGGGTCCCGGCGGTGGCGATGGCGGCGGCGGCGGCGAGGGCAATGCCGGGCCGATCGGCGGGTCCGGCGGCTCGTTCGGCAGTGGCGGTGCCGGAACAGGCTCGCCCGGCGGCGGCGGCGGCGGTGTCGGCGGCGGCGGCGGCGCTGGATTTGCCGGCGGCGGCGGCGGCTTCGGCGCGGGCGGCGGTTACAGCAACAACACCGACAGGGGCGGCACCGGTGGTTTCGGCGGTGGCGCCGGAAGCAGTTTCACCCATACGGGCTTCTCGCCCCCGAACTTCGGCGGCGGCTACGACGCAACCGGACACGCGACCGGCGGCGCCGGCATGGGCGGCGCGATCTTCAATCACGCCGGTACGGTGGCACTGATCAACGTCACGGCGACCGGCAACAGCGCGATCGGCGGCGTGAGCGGCGCGGGTTCGGCCGGCAGCGGACTCGGCGCGGTGCTGTTCAATCTTAACGGCCAGGTGACGATCGATTTCTCGACCCTGGCCGGCAACACGCTGGGCGGCAACAACACACTGAGCGATGCCTCGGGTCCGGCCGACGGTTCGGTCTATTCGCTCGCCTACGGTTACAACATCACCAGTGGCGGCGCTTCAGTCGCATCGCTGACCATCAACAACAGCATCGTGCACGGCACGCAAGGGGCGACGAATGCCGACGTGGTCGCCAACCTCGTCGCCGGCAACACAGCCGCGATCAATACATCGAGCCTTCACTACTCGGGAAAGAACCTCGTCCAGCATTCTTATACCGTCATCAACGTCACGCAAAGCGGCAGTTCACCGAGTACGGTCGATCCGCTGCTCGGCGCCTTGAGCCATTACCTGCCGAACGCTGCGCTGCCGGTATTGCCGATCGGCGCCAACAGCCCCGCAACCGACGCGACGACGAGCTGTTCGCTCACTCCCAGCGGTTCGCTCGAAGTCGACGAACGCGGCACGACGCGGCCGCAAGGTGCGCATTGCGACATCGGCGCCTACGAATTCGACAACGACTATATCTTTGCGAACGGAGGCGATGCAGTGCTTTGACCATCGGCGGATAGTCCCGCAACGGGTTGCCGCCGAAGTTGTCTACTGCCCCGCGGCCGCGGCGCTGCGATCGGCCAGGATGCTCTGCCAGTTGATGATCGCATTCCAGACCATGCGAAAGTCGCCGCGGTTGAGGTCTCGATACAGCGGATTGAAGTTGAACGCAACGACATGACCGCGGCCGACCGGCGTATCGAGTATCGCCGGGCGACCGATCAGGTTGCTCTCACCCCAAGCCTGGCCGCTGACGACGAACGGCACGCCTTCCGGCCCGCCCCATTGCAGCACGACGCTGCGCGGATCCGCCGGCCCATCCAGGCAGCTGGTGCAGTACGCCATTCTCAGCCAGCGCCTCGGCGTCGAATACAAGGCGAAGTTGCCGCGGAAGACCTGGTTGGTCTTCGAATAGCCGTAGGCGATCGGATGGTCGGGCCGCGCGAACGTCACGCGCACTTCGGTGCCCGGCGTGCGCGTCACCGATTCGCGCGATGCCGCCGCGGCATCGGCACCGCCGCCGCCGGAACTGCGCGGCACGCCGCCGGAGTCGCGACGCACGCCGCGCACGATACCGCCTTCGAGCGGCAGCATGCTGCCGTTGCCCAGCGTCACCATCAGGCCGCCCTGCTCGATGAATTGCTGCAGGTGATCCAGCCCGGACCAGCCGATGCCGCCGGTGATGTCGTCCGACTCGGCCGGCGTGCCGAAGCTCGGCGTCTTCGCCGTCTTCTTGAACGGCATCGGTCCCCACGCTTTGGGTATGCCCTGGATCTGCTCGGCCAGTTCCAGGTCGACGTGGCCGTACAGCAGCACGTCGATCTTGCCGTGCAGGTTGCCGGCGCGTATGTCTTCGTCGCGGATGTAGGTGTACGGGATCTTGCGCTGGTCGAGCGAATAGCGGATCCAGCCGATCGAATCGGTGTCGGCCCACGGCACCCAGATCCCCAGCCGCGGCACGTCGGCCGTGTGCTGCCTGACGTCCGGATTCTTCGCCGTGCCTGCAAAGCGGATTCCCAGGCGGCCCGCGACATCGCTCAATACTTCGGCCAGGCCGCCCTGCGCAGGCAATATCCACGAGCCGGCCGGATACGTGACGCCGTCGAGCTCGAACGATTGCTCGGCGATGTTCACCTTGAACCGCGCGAGCCGATAGCGCGCTTCGAGCAATCCTTCCTGCCCGGAATCCTTCAGCACGAAAACCGGGCCGCTGCCTGCCACGTCACCGCGCAGCGCCGGCGCACCCGTGAGCAACGACATCGGTGCATTGCGGATCGAGACATCGGCGGTGGGCGTGGCCTGCAGATGGAAGTACGCCGGAAATTCCCATGACAGATCGTCGTACGGTTCGCCGGCATCCTTCGGATAATTCTGCGGCGTCAGCAGGTCGACCGCGTAATTGCGGTACGGCTGATCGAGCCGGACGACATAGGTGCCCGCGGGAAACGACCCCTCGGCAACGGTCACCGGCGCATCGCTGCGGCTGACCTCGATGTGCTGCGCCTGCAGCTTCGCGACCATCTGCGCCACGCGCATCGGGTCGCCCTGGTCCGCCGGAATCAGGAACGCATACGGCGCCTGCTCGACTCCCTTGCGCCAGCTGTGCAGACCCTTGGTGTAGAAGTTGCGCAGCAGCATCTTCGCGTTGGCCGCGGCGTAGTCGAGCGCGGCGAGCGCGCCGGTTTCGTTGTAGTTGACGTTGTCGCGCGCCGACCACGAGAACTTGCCGGCCGGCGGCGGATCGACGCGATACCACTCGCGCGAAGTCTCGTCGGCGGACAGCGACTGCACCAGCGTCTCGGCCGTGCTGTTGCCGAAGGTCTCGTAGCCGCGGCCGATCGCGTTGTGGTTCATCGCGACCGAGTCGGCGTACATGTGGCCGAAGCCGTCGCCGAAATTCCAGGTGCTGACGCCGGGCATGCCAAGACCGGTCATCGTCTCGACTTCGTGGAAGCTCAGCGCCAGGAACTCGGTGAACGTGATCGGATCGATGTTCGGATTGTACGGACCGGTGCCGTTCCAGGTCATCAGCAGCGGAACGCTCTCGTGCAGGTCGTGCACGATGACCGGGTGCCATTCGAAAAACATCCGGCTCGCGGCCCTGGTTGCCTCGTGCGTCAGTTGGTGCGCATCGCGGTTGATGTCGACGAACGCATATCTGGACCAGTACGGCGGCGATTGCCGCGGCAGCGTGGCGCGATCGGTCTTGCCCTTGAGGTAGCGGTAGAACCACTCGACCTGCTTGTCGCGCCCGTCCGGGTTGGCGACCGGATTGATCAGCACGACTGTGTTCTCGCGAATGCGGCGAATCATCGGCTGCTCCGAAACAGCGAGCCGATAGGCCAGCTCGAGCACCGATTCGGTCGAGCCGGTTTCGTCGGAGTGCAGTGCGGCGTTGAAGTAATAGAACGGCCTGGACCTGGCGATCAGGTTCTCCGCCGCCGCGGCATCGAGCGTACGCGGATCGGCAAGCGATGCCATCGCCGCCTTGAGCGGGCCGAGGTTCCTGATGCCTTCCTCGTCGGCGATCGCCACGAGGATGATGTCGCGCCCCTCCTCCGAGCGGCCGATCGTGAACACCTTCACGCGCGGCGATGCCGCCGCCAGCGCGCGCGCATAGGCGTAGGCCTGCGTCGAGTTGACCAGTTCACCGGGCGCGCCCGCGATACGGCCATAAAATGCCAGCGGCGATGGCACTGTCGCGGATGCCGGCACGTACGAAACCCACGGTGACGAAAAGCGCGGCTCGGTCGTTGCCTTGGCTATCGCCTCCACCGAACCCGGTTCGGCGACATCCGGAGCAATGCCCTGCGCGCCGGCCGCAATCGACGCGCCGAGGATGACGCAAATCACCAACACCGTTCTGATCAGCATGAACCCCGCCCCCGTCTTCAATGGCCCGGCAAATTTTTATCGATCCGGGTGTCGCGCAGCGAGTCTACCGCAGCAGCCGGCAAGCCGATTTCAGCCGGCAACGCGCGTTGCGGGGCTCGCCCCCACTTTGCACTCCACAAGGTAGACGCTTTGGCGTTTGCACTGCAAGGCGGCGGGCCGAGAGTCCCGCCATGAAATCACGATGGATATCTGGAATACGACAAGCATCGACAACGAAGGAAGATCCCCGGCGCCGGTTCACTTCGAAGGCTGCGCGTCAGTCGGGCCAGGAACTGGGTCATGGGCAAGCCAAGTACGATTGAGGCCGCCGCCGGAACAGGCCCGGACCCGGGCGACGTCGCGGACCGGGCGTTACGCTCATTGCACCGAGTCGTAAGCCCTCTCAAGAGCCGCCACGTCGAGCTTCACCATCTTCATCATGGCATCCATGACGGCCTTCACTTTCGCGGGGTTCTTGTCGCGGGTGAGTTCGACGAATCGCTTCGGGACGATCTGCCACGACAGACCGAACTGGTCCTTGATCCAGCCACATTGCATCTTGGTGGCTCCGGCGTTGACAAGCTTGTTCCAGTACTCGTCCACTTCCTCCTGGTCCTCGCACTCCACGAACAGCGAGAAGCCCTCGGAGAATGTGAAGTATGCACCGCCGTTGTAGCCCATGAAGGACTGACCGCCAATGACGAATTCGGCCGAGTTGACGGGGCCGTCCTTGCCAGTGCGGGCGACATTCGTGACCCTGGAGTCCGGGAAAGTGGCCGTGTAGAACTCGATGGCGGACTCAAGCTGGTCGTTGAACATCAGGAACGGGGTTACCTTGCTCATCGGCGATATCTCCTGTCGTGGTCCGCATGATGCTTGAGCCAGGGTCCGGTGCCGCGTAGCGCATGATGGCAGCGCGACCGTTCGCAGCGGTCCGCCCGAACGAACGTTGGGCCGCACCTCCAACGTTCGCGGCCCATCCGCAGCGCTCCACTTGAGCGAACAGTCAGAGCTCGCTGCCGTACTGCTTGTGCCAGTCTTCGATTGTCCGAACGAGCGACTCGCCACGAGGACCCACCAGATCGCTCAACAGCCAGCATGCGGCGGGAGACTCGCGCTCAAGCACCAACGTCACGTGTTGTTGGCGATGCGTCTTGCCCAGGATGAAGGGATAGGTCATTGATACCCTGGCTTCGACGCCGGAGTTGCCGGCCGTGGCGAACTCGACCGGCTTGCCGATCCGTCCGTCCTGCGCGTCCGTCCATGGGTCTGCTTCAAGTGCGCAGATCTGACCTTGGGCGCATTTGTACTCTCGATCCAGCGCATCGAAAAGACGCGGTGTAACGATCTTCCTGATCCTGGCCGGATCCTCCGAGAAAAAATTGACGTGTTCGGAGTAGAACGATTTGGCGACAGCGGCAGGATCATCCATCGCACAGGCAGCGCTTGCGCTGTGGGCCGATAGTGCCATCGAGCAGGCCAGGACCATGGCGGACGTGACTTTCATATTGGGCTCCAACGGTCGCCATGAGCGGACGCCGCGCTGGCTGCGGTCCGCTTGATGGCGTTGTTCGGTGTCTGCCCCCGTTGCGCAAGCGCTCGATAGCGGCCCGGAGCCGGGCACGAGCATCGTGTCCCATGGTCGTGCGAAACATGCGCTGCGAGAGGTCCCTTGATGTGCACGGTCTAACCCGGCCCCGCCTTGCTGCCGATCACGTAGCCGAATTGAATCGATCCGAACGTGATCACGGTCAGCAGGTATGAGACGATTCCCTGGACACACCGCGCATCGACGCCGGCATCGCGCAGGGTGGCGGCGTATTGCCTGACGTGGCGCACGTCCACGATCAGCACACGTCCGCCGGACTTGAGCACCCGCGCAATCTCGCGCACGGCGGTTTGCCGCTCGCCCGCGTTGTAGATGTTGTGCAACGCCATGCTCGAGAGGACGACATCGAAGCTCGCGTCGTCGAAAGGCAGCTTGCGTGCGTCACCGGTGTGCACCTCGACCTTATCGGCCACGCCTTCGATCAGCGCGTTGTTGAGTGTCCCCGCAGCGTTGTTGCCGCTGAGATCTTCTTGCTGCCATTTGTCGATCCCGACCGCACGGCCGGTCGAGAGCCGCTTGGCGGCGCCGATCAGGAACAACCCGAGACCGCACCCCACGTCCAGCACGCGCTCATCACCGCGCCACACAATCTTGTCGAGATATTTCTCGCGCTCGCGCGCCTTGCCGATCTTGCTGTCGTAAATCATCCACAAGGCCATCGCGCCGCAGCCCAGACCGGCCGTCATCAACGGCCGCGCGATTATCGCGATGCCGTCTTCCCTTGACCACAAGCCGAGCAGTCGCGTGATCAACGCGATCACTCCCAGCGCCCCCACGATGAGCAGATTGCGCACCGCCAGCGGCGCGTCGATACCGTAGTTGGGGACGCGATTGCCTTTCATTCAGCGGTACATCCTGGTATCGCGGACAATTGCGTCAGCTTCATGTCAGCCAGCCGAACGCTTGAGCCAAGCGGCCGCCGGCCGCGTACCACATGATGGTAGCGCAGACCGTCGCAGCGGTCCGCTTGAACGAACAGTTAGGCGACCCCGCTCGGTGTTCAAGGAAATACGCTATGCACCACGAGCCAGCGGTTACCGCGCCTCGTCCAGGTATATGCATACGTTCCCGTCGCGGAAATGTCCTTGCCGTCGTTCGTTCGGGCGAATAGTCAGGCACTTGTCCGTCAACTCTCGCGCAATGTTTCCAGGCTGTAACGAGAATACAAAGTCGGTGCATGACCCTTTGCGATGATTGCTTCGACCGCAGCCTGGAAGTCTTCCGTCAGCCAGTGCTTTCGTGTGGCCCACCATTGCCTTACTCCGTCATAAGCGAAGTAATCGGTTAGGGTCCGCTCAACTTCGTTCCATACGGCCTCTTCCAGAGCACCCTGACGATAGTAGATGTACATACCTTCGCAGTTTCGAGTGAACCCCGTGAAGAACGCACTGAACCTGAGTTTGCCGGGGGCATCCAGACTATCGAAGGCCTGTATGCCGCGCAGAAGTAACGCAGCAAACTCTCCGCTTTGCTGCACTGACTTCACCAACTCGGCCCACTGCGTGGTCAGAATGTTGATTCCCGCGCGACGGCGCTCCTTGTTCTGTTCGCGAACTTGAATAGCCAGGTAGATCATCGAAGGGATGACGCCTATGGCTGCTACCACTGCCCGATCGCGGAGAGCATTTCCCAGTTCATGGGTCCGATTCTCGCTACTGCTTGGGCTGCTTTAAGGCAGTTACCTCGATTTCGATGCGCATGCGCGGGTCCAGCAAGTTCGCTGAAAACATCATCGCGGCCGGACGAATGTCACCAAAGTACTTGCGCAGAACAGGCCAGCACTGTGGAAATTGCCGTGCATCCGGCAGCACGTAGGTTACGCGCACAACATCTGCGAGACTGGAGCCAGCCTTCAGGAGTGCGGATTCAATGTTTTTGAGACACTGCTCCGTTTGCTCCTGAATTCCTTCTGCGATGGTCATGGTCGAGTAGTCAAATCCTGTGGTTCCCGAGACGAAAACCCAATCGCCCTGGACTACTGCGCGGGAGAAGCCGATTTCGCGCTCGAAGGTCGAGCCTGAACTGACAAGCATGCGTTTCATGAGGGCGGCCCGGTTTTGGGTTGCCTATCGCTTGAGTCAAGCGGCCGCTGCTGACCGCCGCATGATAGTACCGCAACCCATCGCAATGGTCCGCTTGAACGAATTGTTAGGGCCCAACTGCCGGTGGTGCTTTGGTGTGCGGGCTGCGTTTACAGATCCGCCCATGCCCACCCCGTGATGCGCCACCCCTGCGGCTCCTTGTGCAGGGAGGCGGTGAATATGCTTGGGAGTTTCTTCGACTTGCCAAAGTGTTTGGTAACAAGAGTGACGGGTACAACAACATAAGCATGATCGCCAGTGACATCGACATGCCGGGGTTTGCCGAGGAGGATTCTCGCATCAGTGATCCCTTCCTCCTTCGCGATGACACGAAAGTCATCGGCCCACTTCTCACAGCCCGAGCCTTGCCACCCGTGCGGAGGGAAGTCGTCGATGACGAATGCCTCGTTCGCGCAGGCTGCGATGGCTGCCGTCAGGTCACCCTTGTTGAAACCGTCGACGAACTGATGCACGGGCGCCATAGCATCGCTCTGATCGGATGCGACTGCTTGCTTGGCGGCCAGCACGGACAGGGTGAGTGCCAATGAGAGAAAAATCTCGCATATAAAACAAACGGATCGAGTTTTCATTGGGCCCTAACGCTTGAGTTAAGCGGCCGCTGCTGACCGCCGCATGATGGTACCGCAGACCGTCGCAGCGGTCCGCTTGAACGAATAGTTAGGCGCGACTGCGTCGAGCCTTTACGGGCGCTTTTTTTGGCGCGCAGGGGCCGATCGAATGTAACGCCTCAACAATGCCTTCTACAGCAGTTCTGTTCCAAATCTCTACGTGCTCGGACATGTATTTTCGTACCTGCGCTATCTCGGTGAGGCCCGTAGTGCCAGGCACAGGGCAATAAGTGCCAGACTCCCGTAATGCGTCTGCAGCGCCCGTTATGTAGTTGAGTGCCCAAGCACCCGGATGGACCATCCCAGCTTGCGATATTGCAACTGCCAATGCTCCGGTCCCCGCATCGCTCCATTGGCCGCCGAAGGTCACTGGAATCCGTTGCTGAAGATGTAGTCGTCGACGAAGGTTCGGCATGGGCCCGGCTCGGATGTGTTGCCGGCGCCGTCGGTGGCAATGGCGAACAGGTAGCCGGGCGCCGCCGGCGTCGGATGCGGCAGGTTGCCCGATGCCATGATGTCTTCGTTCGAAAACGGCAGGTTGAACGTGCTCCCGTCGCTGTAGATGTTCAGGAAGCCGGCGTAGCGCTTCATCTCGCCGCGCGGCGTGTCGCTGCCGCCGCCACCGAACAGGCAGGTGTCGGTCCAGTAGACGTCGAGCCGGTAGCCTCCCGCAGGCACGCCGGTCTGCGCCACCAGCGAACCACTCAGGCGTACGACATTCGCCTCGATGCGCGTGGCTTGCGACAGTGTCGGATAATTCTGCAGATTGTTGCCGCCGAAGTCGCCGTCGCCGACATCGTTGAGCGTCGGGCCGAGCGAGCCCAGGTCGATCGCCAGTTCACCGCCGTTGTCGTGGATGACGTTGCTGCCGTAGACGCGGTTGCCGGTGCCGGCGGTTTGTTCGACGTAGACGCCGCCGCCGTAGTTGTTGACGATGACGTTGTTGCCGCCGCTGCCGCCGATGGCGCCGATGTAGTTGTCGTGGGCGCCCGAGGCGATCTCGACCGCAGGCAGGGCGAAGCAGACCAGGCAGGCGCTGCCGGCGCCGTTGCCGGCGGCCGCGCCGTCGGCAGGCGCCGTGCCGATCGAATTCTCGATCACATGGTTGGCGCTTGCATTCGTTCCGGTGAAAAACAATGCATACAGCTGGCTGCCGCCGATGTAGTTGAACGAAATCTCGTTCGAACCGGAATCCTGCGCGTAGATGCCGTACTTGTTCGGCGCGCCGGTCCACTTGGTTCCGTTGAAATCGAAGCCGATGTAGTTGCCTTGAATGAGGTGATTTCCGGCGCCGTTGGCCGCGAGCTTGATCGCCGCCTCGGTCGATTGGGCGAACACGTTGCGGTCGCCGAATGCATACGAGCCGACCTGGCTGTTGGTCGCACTGCCCTCGATCAGCACGCCATCCTTGTTCGCGAGCGTCTCGCCGGGGAAGGCGGAGAAACTGTTGCCGGTGACGATGTGGCCGCTGCCGCTGGCCAGGCGGATCGCCGCGGTGCTGAAGTCCTCGAATTCGATGCCGTGCACCGTCAGGCGCCCGCTGCCGGACGTCTGCAGCGCGTGATCGAGCCCGCCGCCGCGCAGGACCACGCAGATCTTGCCGTCGTAGCCGGGCACGACCGAGTTCGGCGCCGAGCCGGGCTGCGAGTAGCCGTCGATCGTGATGTCGCTGGTGATGTTCGGCAGCAGGCCGGAAAGCGCGATGAACTGCGGGCAGTCGCCGGTGATGTTGAACGTTATCGTCGTGGCGCCCGGGTTCGAGTTGGCGGTCGTGATTGCTGCCCGCAGCGTCTTTCCGGTCGGCGTATCGCTGTACGATTCGACCGACTGCGGCGCCGTGTCGTCGACCAGCGTCTCGTACGGACCGAGGTCGACACGGCTGCCGATCACGCGCTGGCGGCCGCGGATGTCGGTACCGGCATATCCGCCGGAGACGGCCGACGCGGCAGCGCCCTTGTTGATCAGCGGCGAGTCGGTTTGCAGTTCGTACTCGGCGTTGCCTTCGTCGACGAACAGCGGGTCGACATTGAAATTGTTCGAGCCGCTGATCGTGCCGATCTTGCTGTTGAAGTCCGAACGATCGATCGTCGGCACGTTGTCGGCATACAGAGCGTGCAGGTCGGCGGCAGTATTGTTGCGGAAGATGTTGTTGTAGGCCTTGAACGATCCCTTCACCGACGAGAACTGGGTGCCCAGATACATGCCATAACCGCTGTTGTCGGCGATCGTGCAATTGAGTACCTGCGTGCTGTCGCCGTCGTGCTGGGCGATGATCGACAGTCCCGACGGGCTGCTGTTGCCGTAGATCAGGCAATTCTCGACACGCACCGAGCTTGCGCCCGTGACGTTGTGCGTTTCCACGTCGAGCGCGCCGAGCGTGAAGCCGTCGTAGTTGCCCATGTGCGTGACGATGACGTTGCGCACGGTCGCCGTGCTGTCGGCGGAAGTCCAGACCACCATGCCGTCGGCGAAGGAATCGAACTGGATGCCGTCGATCAGCAGTTCCCCTTCCTCCTGGCCGATGGCCAGGCGCGAGATCGGAAACGATCCGGCCGGGCCGTTCTTGCCCTTGATCACGGTCGATGCCGGATCCACGACGCGGCTGCTGCAGGACGTGCCGGGCACGAAGCCGCCGACGACATGCAGGTTGGCATTGCCGCCGTTGCCGTCCTGGTTGTAGGCGTTGTCGCCCTGCAACGTGAACGTTCCCTGCTCCAGATGGATGTAGACGGTTTCGTCCGTGGCTGTCGTTGCATAGGTCAGCGCGGCAACGAGCTGCGCCGCGCTGCCGACGCCGCTGCTGCTGGTGACGCAGAACGAGTGATTCGCCGATGCCGTGCCCCACTGCGCCGCGCCGAGCGCCGCCAGCAGCAGGCAGACAAGAGGATGAGTCGCGCGATGCATGGAAGTTCCGCCGTGTGAAGTGATCGACACGGAGCAAAACGCCGCTGCGGCGAAAATCCGAACATTCGCCTGCACTGCCCGACAAAGGCGGGCCGCCCCATCGTCGCCGGTCGGAAGTGACGGGTACGACGCCCGCTCAGGGCGACGGCATCGACGCGTGGCAGCTGAAGCCGGATCCGGCAACCCGCGCCGGATCGCTTGCCTGCATCTGCCAGATTCCGGCCTTGCGACCAAGGCGTACGGCGGTACGCGGCATCGCCTTGCCCGGCATGCCGAACTCGAGCACGGCATCGAACGCCGTGGCGTCATGCCAGCCCTTGAATACGGCCGTCATCGGCTTGCCGCTAGCGGCCGCCTCGCATTGCAGGTCAAGGCGCGGCCCGGCTGCGTCGAGGGCGCCGACCCGAATGCTCAGTGGCGGGTTCAGCGCGTTCCAGGTCACCAGCCGCTTCGCATCCGGCGACGGCACGACAAGATCCGATCCATTGTGGACAAATAGCGTTTTTCCACTTTGCGAACTGACCAGGAACGTGCCCGGCGCATCGTGCCCGAACTGCACCTCGACGCGCTCGTAGCCGCTGTCTGCCAGGCGCCCCAGGTACCAGTGCGCTTCCTCGTCGCCGTCCGCGCTTTTGCCGGCAGGCTGCTTCCAGTCGATGAACGTCAGCGGCGCTCCCGACGCCGGCTTGATGGTCAGGCGCATGCCGTCGCGCACGACGGTCGCACCGGCCGTCTCGACCAGCCGCCGTTCGTGTTCCCGCGAGCAACCTCGCGACGGCTTGGTGCAGGCGTATTCGTCGTCGGAGAAGCGCAGTGCCGGCTTGTCCTCGTCGATTGCCGCGGCGGCAAAGATGTCTTGCGCGTCGCCGGCGGCAAGCTCGACAACCCGAACATCCGCACCATGCTCGACCTTCAACGCACGGTCGGCCAGATCCAGCACGCCGGGACTGTCGAAGCGGACTCCCTGGCTGCCGCTTGCCGCGGCATGTGACAGGACGATCGACGATGCGGCGATCGCCAGTAGTGCGCAGCCGGTCTGCTTCGCGATCATCGTCCCATCCCTTGTGTCGGCATCATCGACCGTACCCCTCGCGCGGCGGGCACCGGCCGTCTTGCCAGTCTGCAACAACGGCAATCCGCGCCGATTCCGCGCATCGACGGCCGCGCGCGGGTCCAAAGCGGCTCCCACGCCCGTTCAACGCCAGCCGCCTTCGCCGACGAAAGCGGCCCAGTAGTATGGATGCGTCGACTGCTGCGCCGCTCGGCGCGCATCGAGAATCGTGCGCATCGCCTGCGCCATCGCATCGGGAATGTTGCGATGATCGACGAAGCGCGCGCGGTACAGTGCCTGCATCAGGTCGGCGGTCGCGGCATCGTCGGCCTCCCACAGGCTCATGACGACCGTGCGCGCACCGGCCAGGCGCAGGGCGCGCCGCATGCCGAACACGCCTTCGGTGCGACCGATCGGCCCGAGACCGGAATCGCACGCCGACAGCACGACCCAGCCCGCGTGCGACAGGTCCGAGGCGCTCATTTCCCCCGCGCTGAGCACGCCGATCGGCGCGTGTCCGCTGCCGACATCGGCGCCGGTGAACGCCAGGCCCGACAGCGGCTGCACCGCCGGCGTGGGTGCCGATGTCGCACGATCGAGCACGATGCCGCGCGCCGACTCCGCGCCGCCGCAGCTCTCGTCGAAGCTGAAGCCGTGCGTCGCCAGGTGCACGATCTCGGCGCCGTCGAGCGCGGCCAGTACGTGTTCCTTGGTCGCCTGCGCGCCGGCGAGCAGGTCGACCTGCGCGCCCGTTCCCAGGGCCGCGCCCAGCACGCCACGCAGGCCCGCGAGCTCGCGCTCGGCGCCGGGGATCGGCGCGAAACCCTGCGCGGCGACACGCGCGCACAGCTGGCGTGCCGGAGCAGTTGCGGCATTTTCCACATTGTCGCGTGCGCTGCCGCCGAACTGCGGCGCGCCGGCCAGCAGCACCTTGTGCGTCGCTGCGGCGGTAGCGCCGAGCAGCAGGTCGCTTTCGTGCGACAGCGTATGCACGCGCAGGCCGGTTTCGATCAGGAAGCGATCGCCGCTCGCCGGCAGCGCGGCAAGATTGACGCGAAACAGTTCGCCGACCGGAACGACGAACAGCGTCTGCCGGTTCGCCAATGCACCAAGCGGCGCGAACAGGTCATGTCGCAACTCCTCGCCGCGGCGCTCCAGCTGCGCGATGTCTGAGCGCGGGTCGCGCAAAGCGGCATACCAGGCACGCGTCTGCGCGCCGAGCGCGTCGGAACGGCCGATGCGTTGCAGGGTCGGCGCCGCATGCGGCCGCAGCACGAACGCGTACAGGTCCTCCGGCGCCTGCGCGGCGCCGGCGCTGACGATGCGCGCGGGATCCCGGCTGACGCCCTCGGTGAACGCCACCAGCACGCCGTCTTGCGGCAAGGCGCCCGCCAACGCCGCAACCGGTTGCGCGCCGACGGCAAGATCATCCCGGCGCCGGCCGAGCCTTGCCCACAGCGCGCGCTCGGCATCCTCGGCGGCGGCCTGCAGCTCCTCCATCCTTGCCGCCGTGGTGCGGCTGCTGACCCAGCCGTCTCCCAGCGCCGAATTGGCGGCGCGCCAGTCGCGATACAGTTGCGCCAGTTGCGGATCGGCACTGGCGCGCGCGATCGCCAGCCGGCGCGCTTCGGTGCGAGCGATCAGGCCGCGCTCGACCATCACGAGCCGCCACGCCGTGTCTATCTGCGCGGCATCGCCGTGCGCCGCCGCGATCGTGACCGCCAGTGCCGTCGCCGGCACCAGCAATTCGTCGAAGGCGACGCTTTGCTGCTCCGAGAATCCGGTCGCCAGCGCACCGAGCAGCCCCTGCTGGCGCTCGGCCGTCTGCACGGCGAAACGAAACGCGTCGGCGTCGTTTCCCTGTCCCCAGCGCGCCAGCGCAAGACCGAAATTGAGCACGTTGAGCTGCGAGTGGTTCGGCGCGGAATTCTTGCCGCGCAATTCGACCGCGCGGGCAAAATACTGCTCGGCCTCGGCGAACCGTTTCAGCGCCAGGGCGGACGAACCCAGCCCCTCCAGCGCAAAACTCAGTCCCGGGCTGTCCTTGCCCTCGGCCTTCTCGCGCAGCGGCAGCGCCTGATTGAAGTCTGCGTTGGCCTGCTCGTAGCGATGCAGGCGGAACTCGGTATTGCCCATGTTCGTGAGGATCATCGCGTGCGTGCGATAGTCGCTTTCGGCGATCAGGCCGAGCGCGACGCGGTAATGTTCGAGCGCGGCATCCTCGTCGCCCATCTCCTGCAGCAGGTTCGCGTAGTTGTTGGCAAGAACGATGCGATCGCGCGGGGCGGCATCGACCGCCTCACGCATGATCGATTCGGCCACGGCGTAGTGTTCGCGCGCCGGCGCATAGTTGCCGGTGCGCTGCAGGTGCGCGCCCAGCGCGCCTTCGGCCAGGGCCGTGCGCAGGTGCTTGTCGCCGTAGTGCGCACGCGTGGTCTTCAATGTCGTCTCGCGCAGTTCGCGCGCCTCGGCGAAGCGGTCGAGCGCTTCGAGCACGAGCGCGCGCTGGTCGTCGGCGCGCGTGCGCGTCAGGCTCGTTGCACCGAATGCGCCGGTGGCGATAGCGCTGGCTGCTTGCGCGCGTTGCAGCGCCGAGTCGCTGCGGCCCTGCTGCAATTCGATCTGCGCCAGCAGCACGTCCATGGCGACTTCGTAGCGTCGGGCGCGGACGCCGCGCTCGCGCTGCCACGCTTCCAGCGACGCCAGCGCGTCTTCGTGCGCCGCGTCGTACTTGCCCTGCCCGACCAGCGCCTTTGCCGCCGCGGCGTGCATCTGCGCCGTGAATTCCGGCGGCGCATCGGATTTTTTTTCAAGGCCGCTCCGCGCGATGTCGAGGAGAGCCGGATAGCGACTCGCATTGACCGCGTCGGCGGCCGCAAAGCACAGTTCGAGCCTTGCGCGCGCCGATGCGTCGGCCAGCGCGGCAATGGCCTCGTGCAACGCGCCGCTCTGCTTCGACCATTCGCCGGAATCGACCAAAACATCGCTGCCTGCCTGCAGCACCGGCACGCGGGCGGACTCGTCGTTGCCGCTGTTTGCGATCAGGTCGGCGCTGAGGCGCAGCGCGATCTCGAAGTCACCCTTGCCGCTGGCGCGTTCGGCTTCATCGACGGCAGCGATGACGGCAGCAGGCTGCGCATGCAGCTGCGGCGCCAGCAACGCGAGCACGAGGCACCCGCGCCTGAAACATCGAGCAATTGCGGACAAGCTCCACCCCTGATCGGATCACTCCGCCGGCATCGGCTCGCATCGAAGACCGGCGTGCCGGCAGCCATCCGGCGCTTGTCCGAATGATAACGCGGAAAGGCGCCGCACACGGGCGTCCAGGTGATCCGCGCCGTTCGCTTCAGGGATTGGCGGCGTGCGGAAAAATGAAGCGCCAGTGACGCAGATCGCCGTTGCGTTCGGCGCGCTGCAGCACCTCGCGCAGCGGCGCGCTGGCGATCTGGTTGTCGTCCGGCGCCGCGCTCAGGCCCATCGTGCCGCGTGCCGTTTCCGGCGTCCCGGCACCGGCGCGTTGCCAGGCGGCGATGGCCTGCTCCAGTTCCGGCTGCGGCGACGTCGCGGCGATCACGACGAATTCCTCGCGCAGCGCGTGGCTGCTGACCGTCCAGGCGACCGGCGTTGCGTTCTTCCTGCCCGGCAGTCGATAGCTGCCACCGGCCGCCAGCGGATTGGCAGGTTCGACCCCGGGCAGCGGAAACAGCACCCCGGTCGTGCCGGAGCCGTCGTCGTCGAACACGTACACGAAGGCCTGCCGGTTGCTGTGGAACTCGAGCATCAGGCGATCGCCCATCGCGATGGCGGCACCATCGGCCAGCACGGCGCTGCCCAGCGCACCGATACGCTGGAATTGCGCCTCGGCCTGCCACGAACCGGTGCCCGCGCGCCAGGCATACGCTGCCAGCAACAGCGCCAGCGCGGCGACCGCTCCGACCGCGGCCCAGAGCTTGACTGGCGCGGCGGCCGGCGGCTTGTGCGTCAGCGCGGCAGCAAATGCCAGTGCGCTGGCGTGGCGCCGCGACGGATCGACTTCGATCGCCTGCTCGATTGCCTTGACCAGGTCGGCCGGCAGACCGGGCTTGAGTTCGGACAGGCGCAGGCGCTGCTGCCGATCCTGCAGGTCGAGCAGTTCCTCCAGCTTCGAACTCGGATAGGGCCACGCGCCGCTGAGCAGGTGGAACAGCAGCACGCCGAGTGCGTACAGATCGCTCGCCGGCGACGGCGCCGCGCCGCGCAGGACTTCCGGCGCAAGGTAGCGCAGTGTCCCGGAGATCACGCTCGCGTCGGCGGCATCGAACTCGCGCGCCGCGCCGAAGTCCATCAGCACGATGCGGCCGGACACCTCGCGCATGACGTTCTCGGCCTTCACGTCGCCATGCACCACGCCGTGGCGATGCACCGCGGCCAGCGCGTGGCACAGGTCGAGCCCGATGCCGCGCACCTCGTCGGCCGGAAACGGCCCGTGTTGCGCGAGCAGTTCGGACAGCGGCGAGCCGCGCACCAGCTCGGTCCACAGGCCGGCGCGGCCGTCGTGCACCGCCGCACCGTAGACGCTGAGGATGTTGGCCTGGCGCACCCGCGCGAGGCGCCGCGCCTCTTCGAGAAACTGGTGCGACAGCGTGTCGGAGTCGACCTTGCGCAGCTTCAGCGCGACCTGCAGGTCGAGCAGCGGATCGTACGCGCGCCACACCTCCCCCTGCGCGCCGCTGCCGAGCGGCTCCAGCACCTGCAGCGCGCCGAAGCGGAAGCGATTGGAACTCGGCGTCTTCGGCGCCACCGCGCTGACCTGCATGTGGCGGAAGCCCTGCGCCAGCTGCTCGATCTCGCGCAGGCCGCTGACGGACGCCACGTCGGTCGTGTCAACGACGCCGAGCCAGTTGACCGGCTGTTCGTCGGCGATGCGCGCGGCGACCTGCTCCAGGCCGGCGTTGCGCTGGTTCGAGTCGCGATGGTTTTCGGTTGGCATTGATCTCGCTCCTCGTGGATCCGAGGATATCAACGCCGCAGCGTCGCCGATCCGAACAGGCGCGGACTGCTCATGTGCCCTCGCCGCCCAGTTCGCGTGACAGCAGCACGATCGCCCGCGCGACCATGACGCGGACCGCGTCGGGCGTGCTGTCGACTTCGGCCGCGATCTCCGGGTAGCTCATGCCGAACTCCATGCGCATCACGATCAGCTCCTGCTGGCGCTTGGGCAGTTGCGCCAGCGCGCGTTCGTAGGCGCGCACGCGCTCGTGACCGAGCATCTGCTCGACCAGCGGCGGTGTTTCCAGGTCGGGAAGCTCGGTGTCCAGTTCGCTCGAGCCCGGCCGCCGCTGCTGGCGGCGCAATTCATCGCGCACCTGGTTCAACAGGATCTGCCGCAGGTAGGCCAGGAAGCTGCCGGTATGGCGCGCGTCGAATTCATCGATGTGGTTGAGCGCGCGCAGCAGCGTGACCTGGACCAGGTCGTCGGTGTCGCTGAGGTCGCGCGCCGACGCCGGCAGGCGGCCATGCGCCCAGCGCCGCAGCACCGGCAGGTAGCGCTTGAGCAGCACGTCGCGCGCGCCGCCGTCGCCTTCGCGAATACGCCGGATCAACGCGACCGTCGGTTCCGGCATGGTCTTGTTGTCGTCGATATACTCGGTCACGCCGCGCATCTGCCCCTTACGCAGATGCGCAGCATAGCGCCCGCCCGCCCGCGCGAATAGCTCTGCCGGCGGCCATCGGCCGCTGTTCTGCTACCGTCGGGCGAGCCTTCATTTGGATGCGGCTGGAAGGGCCTTGGACGCGGATCAACGCGGATTGCGCGGATTGGGCAGAATTGAACCGGTTTGCTTATCCGCGTTGATCCGCGTCGAACCGCTTTTCCCGGTTCGGATTGTCTTTTCGACCGGACTCGGAGGCGGTCCAGGCCCCGGGTCGCGTCATGATCGATGCTTGGGGAAATTCGGGGCCGATTGCGCATGCAGCCGCCCACCCATGTCGACGCGGCTGATTTCACCTGGCTGCTCGCGGCGTCGGGCGGCGGCGACCATGGCGCCTCGTCCAATCTGGTGCTGATGATCCAGGCGGACCTGCGCCGCGTGGCCCGCCGTGCGGCCACGCCGGATCGAGATGTCGGCGAAGGCGATGCGATGGAAGCGACGAGGTCGAGAACCTGGTCGCGCCCGTAATGCGCTCGCCGCACGCGGCACGCAATGGTCGGCCTGTGCAGCAGGGTTCTGTCTGATTCTTGCGTTCGCCGCAGCGCGAGGAGCAATGTCCCACGCGGCGCTCGAACGATGCCAGATGGAACCGCTGTTAAGGTACTATCCCGGTTCGTTCCGGTCATCGATTCTTCTTGCATGCGCAAGCGCCGCACCCTGCTCCAACGCCTACTGTTCATCGTCGCCGTCATCCTGCTGGCTGTTCCCTTGGTGGCGTGGCTGCTGCTGCGCGCCAGCGTGCCGAAGCTGGAAGGCGACGCCGTTGTGCCGGGCTTGTCCGCGCCAGTGACGATCGAACGCGACGCGCTCGGCACCGCGACGATCCGCGGCGGCAGCCGCAATGACGTGGCGCGCGCGCTCGGCTTCGTGCACGCGCAGGAACGCTTTTTCGAAATGGACCTGATGCGTCGCGCCGCCGCGGGCGAACTGTCCGAGCTGGTCGGGGCGGCTGCCCTGCCGATGGACAAGCAACGCCGTCCGTTCCGCATGCGCGCACGCGCGGCACAAGTGCTTGCGGCGGCCGCGCCGGACGATGTGGCAGCGCTCGCTGCGTACGGCGAAGGCGTCAATGCCGGCCTCGCCGCACTGGCATCGCGGCCCTGGGAATACTGGCTGCTGCGGGGCACGCCCGCGCCGTGGACGACAGCCGACAGCATCCTGGTCATGGACGCGATGTTCTTCGACCTGGTCGACACGACCAACGCGCGCGAGCTCGGCTTCGCGAAAATCCGCGCCGCGCTGCCCGAGTCGGTATACAAATTCCTGGCCGCCGGCGGCGGCCCGTGGGATGCGCCGCTGCTCGGTCCGCCGATGCCGTATCCGGAACTGCCGCCGGCCAGTGACATCGACCTGTCCCGGGTCGACGCAAAACTGCTGCGCGTCCCGGCCGATCCGACCGAACGCAAGACGCCGGGCAGCAACAGCTTCGCCGTCAGCGGCGCGCTGACGTCGACGCACGCGGCGCTGGTCGCCAACGACATGCACCTGAACCTGCGCGTGCCGAACATCTGGTTTCGGGCGCGCCTGATGTATCCGAACACGCGCCGCAGCGGCGCAAGTGCTCCGGAAAACCAGGTCGACCTGATCGGCGTCACGCTGCCCGGCGTGCCGGCGCTCGTCGCCGGCAGCAACCGGCATATCGCCTGGGCATTCACCAACAGCTATGGCGACTGGATGGACTGGGTGCGCGTGGATCTCGACCCGGCCGACAAGACCCGCTACCGCACGCCGTCGGGATGGCAGTCGCTGGAGGTGACGAACGAGGCGATCAAGGTGCATGGCGCCGCCGATGTCGATATCGAGGTGCGCGACACGAAGTGGGGACCGATCATCGCCGACGATGCGGACGGCACGCCGCTCGCGCTTGCCTGGACTGCGCTGCAACCGGGCGCAATCAACACGGAAATCTCGCATCTGGATCTTGCCGAAACGGCGGACGAAGCGCTCGACGTCGCCAACAACGCCGGCATGCCGCCGCAGAACTTCGTGGTGGGCGACAAGGCCGGCAACATCGCCTGGACCATCGCCGGCCGCATTCCGAAACGCGAAGGCAAGTACGATCCACTGCTGCCATCGGACTGGAGTCACGAAGGCACGGGCTGGAACGGCTGGCTCGCGCCCGCGGAATATCCGCGCCTGCCCAATCCGCCGGCGCAACGGCTGTGGACCGCCAACACGCGCACGCTGGACTTCGAAAGCAGCGATTTCGCCCGCCTCGGCGACGGCGGCTACGATCTTGGCGCGCGCGCACGGCAGATCCGCGACGACCTGAAGGTCAGGGATCATTTCGTTCCGGACGACATGCTCGCGATCCAGCTCGACGACCGCGCAATGTTTCTCAAGCACTGGCACGGGTTGCTGCAGACCACGCTCGCATCGATCGCCGATTCGCCCGCCACCGCGGAAGCCAGGAAATTCGCCGCCGACTGGGACGACCGTGCCGACCCGGCGTCGGTCGGCTATCGCATGGCGCGTGCGTTCCGCACCGAGGTCACCGACACCGTGCTCGACGGTTTCGCCGCGGCGGTGCGCGCGAAGTTCGACGACTTCAAGATGCCCAAGCTCGCCCAGGCCGAGGTAATCGTCGGTGCGATCCTGCTGCAGCGACCGGCAAACCTGCTGCCGCCCGGATACGCCGACTGGGACGACCTGTTGCGCAAGTGCGCGGAGCGCTCGGCCAAGGCCCTCGGCGCCAAACCCGGTGGCCTCGCCGCCCGCACCTGGGGCGAGAGCAATACCGCCAGGATCGGCCATCCGCTGAGTGCCGCGTTGCCGGGACTGGGCAGGCTGCTCGACATGCCGGCCGACCAGTTGCCGGGCGACAGCAACATGCCGAACGTCGCCGCGGCCAGCTTCGGCGCATCGGAGCGCTTTGCGGTCGAGCCCGGCCACGAGGAGTTCGGCTATTTCCACATGCCGGCCGGACAGAGCGACAACCCGCTGTCGCCGTTCTACGGCGCCGGCCACGAAGACTGGGTGAAGGGGCGCGCGACGCCGTTCCTGCCCGGCGCGTCAAAGTATACGTTTACCCTGAAGCCCTAGGTTGGGGCTGGCGCACGCGAACCCGCGGCTCATTGCGAAGGGCGTTTTGCACCGAGCAGCAACTCGGCGACCCGCCGGTGCAGGCGCGGCAACATCTCGAGCTCGTCGAGCGCGACGCATTCGTCGACCTTGTGTATCGACGCGTTGACCGGGCCGAGCTCGACCACTTCAGCGCCGAGCGGCGCGATGAAGCGCGCGTCCGAAGTGCCGCCGCCGGTGTCGGCTTTCGGCTCGATGCCCAGCAGCTCGCGACAGGCCTGCGCCACGGCGCCGCGCAACGCGCCGTCGCGCGTCAGGAATGCCTCGCCGGAAAGATCCCATTCGATGTCGAAGTCCAGGCCGTGCCGGCGCAACACCGCTTCGCTGCGCTCGCGCAGGTCTTGCGCGGTGCTCGCCGTGCAGAAACGGAAGTTGAACCACGCTCCGAGCGCCCCCGGAACGACGTTCAGCGCACCGGTGCCCGAACGGATATTGGAGATCTGGAACGAGGTCGGCGGAAACGATTCGTTGCCCTCGTCCCAGCGCACTGCCGCAAGTTCGGCCAGCGCCGGCATCGCCAGATGGATTGGATTGCGCACCTTGTCCGGATAGGCGACGTGCCCCTGTACGCCGCGCACGCGCAGGTGCCCCGAGAGCGAACCGCGCCGGCCGACGCGGACGATGTCGCCGAGGCGTTCGAGCGAGGAAGGCTCGCCCGTCACGCACCAGTCGATGTGCTGGCCGCGCCGGCGGAATTCCTCGGCGACGCGCTTGACCCCGTCACGATTGAGCGGCCCTTCCTCGTCGCTGGTCAGCAGCAGCGCGACGGTTCCGCGATGATCCGGCCACGCCTCGACGAAGGCCGCCAGCGCGAGCGCCATCGCGGCGACGCCGCTTTTCATGTCCGCGGCACCGCGGCCGTATAGACGGCCATCGCGCACGGCCGGCTCGAACGGCGGGCTGAGCCAGTCCGATTCCGGCCCCGTCGGCACGACATCGGTGTGACCGAGGAACACAAGCACCGGACCGCCGCTGCCGTGCGTCGCCCACAGATTGTCGACCGTGCCGTAGCGCAACGATTCGATCGCGAACCCCGCGTTCCCCAGGCGCTGCGCTATCAGCGCCTGGCAGCCGGCGTCGTCGGGAGTCAGCGAACGACGCCGGATCAATTCGCACGTAAGGTCCAGGATGTCGCTCATTGAGAGGGCTGAGAGCTGAGGATTGAGGCTGAGGGCTAGGGATTGAGGCCGAGGACTGAGGGTGAAGGTGAGGGCTTAGGCTGAAAGTGAGCGCCGAGGCTGAGGGCTGAGGGCTGAGGCAGAAAGGCAGGGTCGAGGCAGAGGGCTGAAGGGAGCATCCCAGATTCGTCATTCCGGCGAAAGCCGGAATCCAGTTCTCTGCCGGCCCCGCACCGTCCTGCTAGACACCCGCCGCAAACAGTCGCGCGAACAGCTTGTCGCTGAAGCCGAGGCTGACATCGCCGCCGTGCACCACCACCGGCCGCCGCACGAGTGCCGGATACTCCTTGATCAGCAACAACCACTCCGGGTCGGAGCCCGGCGTCTTGCGCGCCGGCGGCAGGTTGCGCCAGGTCATGCCGGTGCGGTTGACCAGGTTCTCCCAGCCGCCGACTGCCTTCGCCCAGGCCTTGAGTGTCGGCGCGTCGATCCGCTGTGCGCGGTAGTCGCTGAATTCATGCGCCACCTTGTGGCGCTCGAGCCACTTGCGCGCCTTCTGGCAGGTGCTGCATTTTTCGAGTCCGTATACTTTTACAGATTGCATTTGTGCGTGTGCCCGTGATGATTTCCTGTAGAGGCTGCAGTTGCGCAAGAGCCTGCCCCTCACTCGACAACCTTCCCATCGGTAAAGCCCATGGGAAGGGGATTTCATGTCAGCCCTCCCCTTCAGGCCTTGGCTCTCAGGACAACCCCAACCCGTCCGCCATCAGGCCGAGAGCTTAACCCCTCAGCAACTCGTTGATCGATGTCTTGCCGCGCGTCTTGGCATCCACGCGTTTTACGATCACGGCCGCGTACAGACTGTGGCTGCCGTCCTTGGCCAGCAGGCTGCCGGCGACGACGACGCTGCCCGCGGGCACGCGGCCATAGTGGACCTTGCCGGTTGCGCGATCGTAGATGCGCGTCGACTGCCCGATGAACACGCCCATGCCGATCACGCTGCCCTTCTCGACGATCACGCCTTCGACAACCTCCGAACGCGCACCGATGAAGCAGCCGTCCTCGATGACGGTCGGCGCCGCCTGCAGCGGCTCGAGCACGCCGCCGATACCTGCGCCACCGGAAATATGCACGTTGCGGCCGATCTGGGCGCACGATCCGACGGTCGCCCACGTGTCGATCATGGTGCCGCTGCCGATGTAGGCGCCGATGTTGACGAAACTCGGCATCAGTACGGCATCGCGGCCCACGTGCGCGCCACGGCGCACGATCGCACCGGGCACGATGCGCGCGCCGAGCATGCTGAAGCGCACGTCGTCGAAGCCCTCGAAGCGCAGCGGAACCTTGTCGAAATACGGCTGCGGGTCGTGCCCGATGACGTGATTCTCGGTGACCCGGAAATACAGCAGCACGGCCTTCTTCAACCACAGGTTGACGCGCCAGCCGCTCTTGCCGTTGGGTTCGGCGACGCGGCGCTTGCCGCTTTCCAGCAGGGCAAGCGCGTCCTCGATCGCCGGGCGCAGGTTTTTTTCGATGCGTGTTCGCGTCAGCGCGGCGCGCTTTTCCCAGGCCAGGTCGATGGTGTGCTCAAGCGATGACATAGATTTCCTCGGAAGATGTGGGGGCCGTCGCGTTTACGCAGCGCTCCAGCGCTGCGCGCAGCGCGTCCTGCGCGGGCTTGTCGAGCGGCCGGTTGGCCTGGTCGGTGATCAGGAAGAAGTCCTCGACGCGTTCGCCGAATGTGGCGATGCGCGCGTCGTGCACGCGCATGTTGCCGGCGCGGAAAACGTCCGCGACGCCTGCCAGCAGTCCCGGCCGGTCGGCGCAGACGAGCGCGAGCTGCGTGCGGCCGCTGGCGGCGTCGTCGTGGAATTCGATGCGCGTCGGAATCGGGAAATGACGCAGCGCGCGCGGTGGCGGCCGGCGGATCGCGGCAACCGCCTCGGCCGGCCGATCCAGCGCCTGGCTCAGGCCGCGTTTCAGGCGCCCGACCTGGGCCGGATCGTGCAGTGCGCGTCCCTGCCCGTCGAGTACCAGGAACGTATCCAGGCTCATACCGCTGCGCGAGTTGACGACACGCGCATCCTGCACCGACAGGCCGAGCCGGTCGAGCACCGCGGTAATCGTCGCGAACAGGCCGTCTCGGTCGGCGGCATAGACGAACACTTCGGTTCCGCCGCGCAATCCCTCGGCCTCCACCAGCACCAGCGGCGCCGCCGTCGTGTCGAGGGCGATGCCTTCGGTCTGCCAGGCGATCTGCTGCGGCGTGAAGCGCAGGAAATATTCGTCCGGAAAGTCGGACCAGATCCGGTCGATGTGGGCATCGTCGAAGTGCTCGCGCAACAGCGCACGCGCCTGTGCCTGCACGTCGGCGACACGTTCGGCCGCGTGCGGCGGACGATCCAGGCCGCCGCGCAGCATGTAGCGCGCGCTCACGTACAGGTCGGCCAGCAGCCGGTCCTTCCACGAATTCCACAATTTCGCGCTGGTGCCGGAAATGTCGGCGCAGGTCAGCAGGTACAGGTAATCCAGGCGCTCCCAGTCACCGACGCTGACGGCGAAGCGATGCACGACGTCGGGGTTGGTGATGTCCTGGCGCTGCGCCGTCACGCTCATCAGCAGGTGCCAGCGCACCAGCCAGGCGACCAGGTCGGTGTCGGCGGCGGACAGCTGCAGCCGCGCGCAGAATTCGCGTGCGTCGACTTCGCCGAGTTCCGAATGATCGCCGCCGCGCCCCTTGGCGATGTCGTGGAACAACGCGGCCAGCAGCAGCAGCTCGGGCTTGACCAGGCGCGACCACAGCTCGTGCGCGTGGGCGAACTCGCGACTGGTCTGCGCGTCGGCAAAACGCGCGACGATGCGCAACACGCGCATCGCGTGTTCGTCGACCGTGTAGGCGTGGAACAGGTCGTACTGCATGCGCCCGACGATGCGGCCGAACGCCGGCAGGTATTGCGCCAGTACGCCGTAGTGGTTCATGCGCGCCATCGCTTCGACCGCCGGCGCACCCTTGCGCAGCAGCTTGGCGAATGCGGCATTGACTTCGGCGTCGAACGGCAGATCGGCGCCGACGACGTCGAGCGCCTCGTGGATGCGCCGCACCAGGTCGGCTCGCGGGCTGGCCACTTCCGGATGTTCGACCCATACGCGAAACAGATCGATCAGCGCGGCCGGGCGGTGCTGCAGCAAGTCGGGCGGATCGCAGTCCAGACGCCCGCCGATGCTGACGAAGTCGACATTCAGGCGCAGCGGCCGGGAATCGGCCGTGTCGTCCAGCGTTTCTTCGCAGCGCTGCAGGAATTGTTCGCCGAGGCGCTCGATCGTGATTGCCGCGCGGTAGAAGTCCTGCATGAACTGCTCGACGCCGAGGTTGCGCCGGTGTTCATCGCTGAAGCCGAACTGGCGCGCCAGTTCGCGCTGGTAGTCGAACAGCAGGCGTTCCTCGGCACGACCGGCCGCCAGGTGCAGGGCAAAGCGGATGCGGCAGAGCAGCTCGACGGCGCTGTCGAGCGTGGCTGCCTCGGCCGGCGAAATCAGGTCCTGCCGCGCCAGCGCAGCAAATGTCGGCGCGCCGAACAGGCGCCGGCCGAGCCACAGCATCGTCTGCGCATCGCGCAATCCTCCAGGGCCGTCCTTGAGATTGGGTTCGAGGTTGTAGGTCGTGTCGCCGAACCGCGCATGGCGCTGCACGCGGTCGGCGCGCTTGGCGGCAAGATAGGCCGGCGCGGGCCACAGCGTCGCGTCGGCGAGCAGCGCCGCAAGGCCGGCGTCGAGCGAGGCGGCACCGGCAATGCGGCGCCCGTCGAGCAGGCTGGTGTAGATCGTCGCATCGCGTGCGGCCAGTTCGCGGCATTCGCCGAGCGTGCGCAGCGCGTGCCCGGGCTTCAGGCCGAGATCCCACAGCAGGATGAAGAACGACTCGAGCGCGCGCACGCCCGAGCCTTGCGGCGGCGACTCGCACAGCACGAGCAGGTCGACGTCGGAATACGGAAACATCGCACCGCGGCCGAAACCGCCGACGGCGTACAGCGCTATCGTGCTCGATTCGCCGATGCAGGCGGTCCAGACATGCGCGACGATGTTCTCGATGGCTTTGCCGCGCGCATGGGCCAGCTCCAGTGCCGGCGCACCGGCGCGCCAGGCGTCGATGATGCGGCGATCGGTGTCGCCGAGCAGCTGGCGCAGGGCGAGCCGTGCCGCATCCGATACGCCCGAACGCGGAACGGTCGGGGCCAGCCGCGGCAGATCGACGATGCTTTTACCGATCACATGCGACATCGTCATGCCTCAGGCCCGCGGCAAGCAGTCATCCATCAATCGGCTTTCCGTTCGCCATCCCGGGCTCACCGCCAAAGCGCGAACGCGATGCGTTGCTTCGCATCGCGTCAGCTCGCGGCCTTCGACCAGGGTGTCAGGATCTCGAAGCCATCCGCGGTCACGGCCACGGTGTGCTCCCACTGCGCCGAAAGAGAGTGATCCTTGGTCACGACGGTCCAGCCGTCCGGCAGCAGGCGCGTCTGCGGCTTGCCGGCGTTGACCATCGGCTCGACCGTGAAGGTCATGCCCTCCTGCAGGCGCAGGCCGGTGCCGCGCTGGCCGTAGTGCAGCACCTGCGGATCCTCGTGATAGACCGTGCCGATGCCGTGGCCGCAGTATTCGCGCACGACCGAGAAGCCGTTCGCCTCGACGTGGCGCTGGATCGTGTAGCCGATGTCGCCCAGCGTGGCGCCGGGCCGCACCTGTTCGATGCCGAGCATCATCGCTTCGAACGTCACCGTGCAAAGGCGCTGTGCGCGCACGTCGGCCTTGCCGACGTAGTACATGCGGCTGGTGTCGCCGTGCCAGCCGTCCTTGATGACGGTGACATCGATGTTGACGATGTCGCCGTCCTTGAGGACCTTGCCCGGGCTCGGGATGCCGTGGCAGATCACGTGATTGACCGAGGTGCAGATCGTCTTGGGAAAGCCCTTGTAGCCGACATTGGCCGGGATCGCCTTCTGCACGCCGACGATGTAGTCGTAGCAGATCTGGTCGAGTTCGTCGGTCGTCACGCCGGGTTTCACGTGCGGCGCGATCATCTCGAGCACATCGGCGGCCAGGCGGCCGGCGACACGCATTTTTTCGATCTGCTCGGGGGTCTTGATGCTTGCGGCCATGATCTGTGCGGGGTTTTTCCGTTGCCAGGCGTTTCAACTGCTCCCTAGTGTAGCGAAGGTGTAGCTGGTGCGCCGCACAAACAAGCCCCCGGTGCTCGCCGGCCGAGTACCGGCGCACCCTCCGGGAGCGCATCCCATGCCGTGGTTGCGAAGCTGAATCGACGGACGGCGCCGCGTCGATCGGGAAGTGTGCGCAGCTTCACGCCCGTTTTTCGCCGCATCGACTAGCTTTGCCCACGCAGGGGAAAAGATCGTCGGCGCAAGCCGGCGGTTCTGAACATACGTGAGGATGTCCATGTTCAATCTTTCCCGGGCAATGCAGGCGATCGATGAGGTAATGGGCGTCAAGCCCGAGGGTCTGGCCCTGACCTGGAATACGCCGGTGCAATTCGATCCGGCACTCGTCGCCGGCCTCATCGCCGAGTACGACGAGTTGAACGCACATTTCGCCTTCGTGACGAGCCGGCTCGATGCCGACCCGGCCATGGCCGAGCGCGCCGTGCTGGACTGCGCGAACCGGCTGCACAAGCTGCGCCATACCGAATCGCTCAAGCTGTATCCGGTGATTGCACGCGGGCTGTCGCCCGACCCGATCGCCCGACGCCTGTTCTGGCAATCGCGCCTGGTGACGCTGGGTCTGGCCCGGCGCGTGCTGCGCCGCCTCGACGAACTGGCCCGCGCGATCCACTCGCGCAGCGAAGTCGCCGCTGCGGCAGCCCACGCCAACAGCGCCTTGATCGAATACCGCCGTCGCAACGAGGCGACGATGTATCCGCTCTACAACGCTGTCGGCATCCGCGGCAACGCGACCAAGGGGAAGGTCGCGTAGCAGCCTGGGCGGTTGATTGTTTTGCGGGCTCGCATCGGACGCCGGATGCGGTAAGGTGCGCTTCGCCGCCTTCAAATCGCTTCATCCGACCGCAAACAACATCCATGACGATGCACGCCACCGGACCGTTCGAGGTCAAGTTGAACGCGCTCGACCCGTACAACCGCAACGACGGCGCTAACCTCGGCCGCATGTCGATCGACAAGGCGTTCCACGGCGATCTGGAGGCGACCAGCCAGGGCGAGATGCTGACAGCCATCGGAACGGTGCAGGGTTCGGCCGGCTACGTCGCGATCGAGCGCGTCACCGGCACGCTCGACGGCCGCGCCGGCAGTTTCACGCTCCAGCACAACTCGACGATGACGCGCGGCAAGCCGTCGCAGCACATCATCGTGGTGCCGGATTCGGGCACCGGCGAGCTGGCCGGGCTCGAAGGATCGATGACGATCGTGATCGCCGACCATGACGGGCAGCGCAGGCATTTCTACCAGTTCGAATATTCGCTTCCCGCCGCTTCCTGAACGGATTCACTGATCCGGCCCGCGGGAGCTTCCGCGCGCAATTGCACGCAAAGCCGGGAAGCTGCTAGAATTCCGCGGTTCCCTTGACCGGGAACAAATCCGCACACGTCTCGATACCGTTGTCGGGGTGCCTTGCGCAGACGCTACGCCGTCTGTCAGCAAGGTCGCCAACGCTGGGGACGTGGAGGTCCCAACCCCGGGCTTTGCCGCGCGAAACCTCTGGTTCGCGGCCGCCCCTTTTTGGAGTTTCATCATGCCTCAAGTCACGATGCGCCAGATGCTCGAAGCTGGCGTGCACTTCGGTCATCAGACCCGTTACTGGAATCCGCGCATGGCGCCGTTCATCTTCGGTGCGCGCGGCAAGATCCACATCATCAACCTGGAAAAGACGCTGCCGCTGTTCGGCGACGCGATGAACTTCGTGTCCGGCCTGGCGCAAAAACGCGGCACGATCCTGTTCGTCGGCACCAAGCGCTCGGCGCGCGACTCGATCAAGGAAGAAGCGGCCCGTTGCGGCATGCCGTACGTCTCTGCGCGCTGGCTCGGCGGCATGCTGACCAACTTCCGCACCGTCAAGGCCTCGATCACGCGCCTGAAGGAGCTCGAGACGATGTCGGCGGACGGCAGTTTCGAGAAGCTGGTCAAGCACGAAGTGCTGAGCCTGATCCGCGAGCGCGAAAAGCTCGAGAAGTCGCTCGGCGGCATCAAGAACATGAACGGCCTGCCGGACGCGCTGTTCGTCATCGACATCGGCCACGAGAACATCGCCGTGCTCGAAGCCAAGAAACTCGGCATCCCGGTCGTCGCCGTGGTCGACACGAACTACGATCCGAGCCTGGTCGACTATGCGATCCCGGGCAACGACGACGCGATTCGTGCGGTGCAGCTGTACACGCGTGCCGTCGCCGACGCCGTGCTCGAAGGCAAGGCGGCCGCGCCGCAGTATGCCGCCGCGCAGAAGGACGAGTTCATCGAGCTCGACGCCGAGGGCAATCCGATGCAGAAGGAAGCCGTGCGCGAGCGCGACGACCGTCGCAACCGTCCGGGCCCGCGCAAGCCGGCAGCAGCCAGGAAGCCGGCGCCGCGCCGCTCTCCGTCGCATGGTCCGGCGAAGAAGACCGAGGCGGCGCCCGCCGCTGAAACCGAAACGCCAGCTGCCGAATAAGGCGAGTTCGAACGGACTGTTTCGTCCTCACGACCCCATTTCCGCGCAAGCGGGCGCATTTTCGCTCCCGCGCGCAGGTCACGGCGGATCCCCGCTTGCGCGGGGATGACGAAGCGGGGAGAACACCATGAGGATGCCCGTCGTGCCGTTGTCATCCGACGACACGATCATTTGAAGAACCTGCGCGGCGACCCAATCTCGCCGCTTGGAAAAACACCGAGGTAGCAAAATGGAAATCACGGCAAGCATGGTCAAGGAGCTGCGCGAGCGCTCCGGCGCCGGCATGATGGAATGCAAGAAGGCGCTGACCGAAAACAGCGGCGACGTCGATGCGTCGATCGAATGGCTGCGCAAGCAGGGCCTGGCCAAGGCCGACAAGAAGGCCAGCCGCATCGCGGCCGAAGGCCGCATCGTGCTGGCCCAGACCGCCGGCCATGCCGTGCTGGTCGAGGTCAACTCCGAGACCGACTTCGTCGCCAAGGACGAAAACTTCGTCAAGTTCGCCGACGAGGTCGCCAAGACCGCGCTGGCAAGTGGCGCCAAGAGCGTCGATGAGCTGAAGTCGGCGAAGACCTCGTACGGTCCGACCGTCGAGGAAGCGCGCCAGTGGCTGGTGGCCAAGGTCGGCGAAAACGTGCAGGTGCGGCGCCTCGTGCGCATCGACAGCGCCAACCGCGTCGCTGCGTACCTGCATGGCGGCCGCATCGGCGTGCTGATCGAGATGAAGGGCGGTTCGGATGAGCTTGCGCGCGGCCTGGCGATGCACGTGGCGGCGATGAACCCGCCGTACATCTCGCCGGACAACGTGCCGGCCGACATCGTCACGAAGGAAAAGGAAATCGCGCTCGCGCAGATGACCGACAAGGACCGCGCGAAGCCGGCCGAGATCCAGGAAAAGATGATCGGCGGCAAGATCCGCAAGACGCTCGCGGAAATGTCGCTGACGGGTCAACCGTACGTGCTCGACACGAACGTGCTGGTCGAAGCCGCGCTGAAGAAGGAAGGCGCCCAGGTCGTTTCGATGAGCCGCATCGCCGTCGGCGAAGGCATCGAGAAGAAGGAAGAAGACTTCGCCGCCGAGGTCATGAAACAGGCCGGTCTGGCGCACTGAGTCGGGCGTACCGATCGAACAAGAAGCCGCGGGAAACCGCGGCTTTTTTGTTGGCGCGTCACGGACAGGTGCAGGAGCGGGAACGCGGATCACAGCGGATTTGACGCGGATAGAACATTTTCCCCATCCGGCGCTTCTTCTTGATCCGCATTGATCGCTCTTCGTCGGCGTCATCCGCGTTCGGCTTTTCTCCGCCGTCTTTCAACTCGACCTTCAGGCCGGAGCAGGCTCGCCCGATCCTTCGCGGGCGTCCGCCTTGCGCTCGGCATGATGGTCCGCCGCGAGCAGCAGGTAGAACGCCGGCACGACGAACAGCGTGAACAGCGTGCCGATCGACAGACCGGTCGCGATCACCAGGCCCATGTTGAAGCGGCCGGCAGCGCCGGCGCCCGATGCGATGACCAGCGGAATCACGCCCAGCACCATCGCCGCGGTCGTCATCAGGATCGGCCGCAGGCGCACACCGGCGGCATGCTCGATCGCCTCGCGCTTGCTCATGCCGGCGCGTTGCGATTCGTTCGCGAACTGGACGATCAGGATGCCGTGCTTGGCGATCAGGCCGGCAAGCGTGAACAACGCAACCCTGGTGTATATGTTCACACTGGCCAGGAAATTCACGAAGATCATTGCGCCGAACGCCGCCATCGGCACGGCGACCAGGATGATCAGCGGATCGCGCAGGCTGTTGAACTGCGCCGCCAGCGCCAGATACATGATGATCACGGCAAACAGCATGGTGAGGGCAAAGCCGCCGGACTCCTGGACGAACTGCCGCGATGCGCCGGCGTAGTCGAGCGAATAGCCGCTCGGCGCGACTTCGTTGAGCGCGTCGCGGAAGAACTGCAACGCCTCGCCCTGCGACAGCTGGCCGCCGCCCGAGATCGTCGCGGAATTGAGCTGCTGGAACCGGTTCAGCGACTGTGGCACGACTTCGCTGTTGAGCGAGGCAACCGTCGACGCCGGAATCACGCTGCCGTCGCCGGCGCGGATGTAGTAGTCGAGCACCTGGTCCGGATTCAGCCGATCGACCTGCAGCACCTGCGGAATGACCTTGTACGAGCGTCCGGCGATCGAGAAATAATTGACGTAGCCGCCGCCGAGCGCAGCGGCGAGCGAGCTGCCGACATCCTGCTGCGTCAGGCCCAGCATGGCGATCATGCTGCGGTCGACGACGACGGTGCTCTGCGGCTTGTCGATCTTCAGGTCGGAGTCGACGAACCAGAATTTGCCGCTGTCCTGCGCCTTCTTCAACACCGCCTGAGTGACTTCGTTGAGATTCTCGAACGGCTCGGTCGTGTTGATGACGACCTGGATCGGCGCGCCCTGTGCGCCGGGCAGCGGCGGCAGCTGGAACGCGAACACCTGGCCGCCGGCGACCTTGCCCCACATGCCGGTCAGCTCCTGCGAGAGCTGGGTCGCATCCTTCTTGCGCTCGTCCCACGGCTTGAACAGCATGCCGCCGATACCCGTGTTCAGGGTCGGCACGCCGGTGATCTGGAACATCATCTCGTATTCGGGCAACTTGCTGCCGATGTCGAACATCTGCTGCGAGTAACCCTGCATCTGCTGCGTCGTCGCGTTCGGCGGACCCTTGAGCTGGTAGAAGATGAAGCCCTGGTCCTCCTGCGGCGTCAGTTCTTCCTTCGAGGTCATGTAGAGCAAGGCCGTGACACCGAACAGCAATACGCCCATGACCACGACGACCGGGAACGTCGTCATCGTGCCGTGCAGGCGCCGCTCATACGCGTGCCGCACGCGTTCGAACTGGCGATCGATGAACTGCACGAAACGTCCGCTCTCCTGTTCGCTGCGGAAGAAACGCGAGCACATCATCGGCGACAGCGTCAGCGCGACGACCGCCGACACGGTGACGGCGCCGGCGAGCGTGAACGCAAACTCCGTGAACAGCGCGCCGGTCAGGCCCTTCTGGAAACCGATCGGCACGTACACCGCGATCAGCACGACCGTCATCGCCAGGATCGGCCCGCCGAGCTCGCGCGCAGCGAGCAACGCGGCCTCGAACGGCGACTTGCCTTCTTCCTTCATGTGCCGGTCGACGTTTTCGACGACGATGATCGCATCGTCCACGACCAGGCCTATCGCGAGCACGAGCGCGAGCAGCGTCAGCAGGTTCATCGAATAGCCGAGCGCGAGCATCATGAAGAACGTGCCGATCAGCGACAGCGGCATCGCGATGACCGGAATGATCACGGCGCGGAAGCTGCCCAGAAACAGGAAGATCACGAGCGTGACGATCAGCAGCGCCTCGACCAGCGTCTTGACGACTTCGTGGATCGACGAGGTGACGAAACGCGTGCCGTCGTAGACGATCTCGCCCTGCAGCCCGGCCGGCAGTTGCGACTGGAGTTCCGGCATGGCATCGCGCACGCGCTGGGCGACATCCAGGATGTTCGCGTCCGGTGCCACCTTGATGCCGATGAAGACCGCCTGCTTGCCGCTGAAGGCGACGTTGAAATCGTAGTTCTCGGCGCCGAGCGTGACGGTGGCGACGTCTTCGAGGTGCACGATCGCGCCGTTTTTCTGCTTGACCGCGAGTTGCTTGAATTCATCGACCGAGTGCAGGTCGGTGCCGGCGGTCAGGTCGACGCTGACCATCTGTCCCTTGGTATTGCCGACCGCCGCCAGGTAATTGTTCGCCGCCAGGGCCTGGTAGACATCCGCCGCGGTCACGCCGTGTGCGGCGAGCCGATCCGGATCGAGCCATGCACGCAGCGCGAACAGGCGGCCGCCGAGGATTTCCGCGGTCTGCACGCCCTGCAGCGCATCGAGCTTGGGCTTGACGACGCGCGCCAGGTAGTCGGTGATGCTGTTCGACGGCAGCGTGTCGCTGCGAAAACCCATGTACATCGCGTCGATCGTTTCGCCGACCTGCACGTTCAGCACCGGCTGCTGCGCCTGCGGCGGCAGCTGGTTGCGCACCGAGCTGACCTGCGTCTGGATCTGCGTCAACGCCTTGTTGGCGTCATAGTTCAGGCGCAACGTCGCGCTGATTGTCGACACGCCGCTGACCGACGATGACGAGAGATAGTCGATGCCCTGCGCCTGCGCGATTGCCTGTTCGAGCGGCTGCGTGATGAAGCCGGCGATCGTCTGCGCATCGGCGCCGTAATACGCCGTCGACACAGTGACGACCGCGTTCTCGGTCTTCGGATACTGGCGCACCTGCAGGTCCCACAGCGCGCGCAAGCCGAGCACGAGGATCAGCGAACTGACGACGATTGCCAGGACCGGCTTGTTGATGAAGATGTCGGTGAACTTCATGATGCTTGCTCGCTACGCTCGCGTGAGGTGGCGCCTTCGGCGCTCGTTGGGAGTGAGGTCGCGGCGGCGCTGCTCGTGAGCTTCAGCGCCTCTCCGCCTGCGGCAAGGGGATTGGGGAGAGGCGTTGCGCCGGCGGCAAGGCGGGCGCGTTCGGCGCCTACCTTCTCCCGCCACGCATTGCGCGGCGACATCCGCCGCGAGGGGGAAGGTGAAATCCTGACAGCGGCCGATTTCACTCAATGCTCCTGCGGCGTCGGCTTGGGATTGGATTCCGGAGGTTTGGAATTGTCGATCGTCACCGGCACCCCGTTCTTGAGTTTCAGCTGGCCGCTGCTGACGACTTCAGCGCCTTCGTCGAGGCCGCCGACAACCGCGATCTGGTCGCCGCGCGTGCCGCCGGTCGTCACGAATGTCTGCTGCACGACCAGCGCATCGGCCGGAATCGGCGGACCTTTCTGGCCGGCGGCAGGGGTCGGCTGAGCCTTCGCATCGCCGCTCCTGGCTGCCGCCGCCTGCAAGCGGTCGAATTCGCTCTTCTTGCGCACGACGAACACCGTCTCGCCGTACGGATTGAACACGACCGCGGTCTGCGGCAGGGTCAGGTAACGCTTCTGTTCGCCGGCTTCGATGCTGACATTGGCGAACATGCCCGGCAGCAACGAATGATCGGGATTGGCGACCTTCGCTTCGACCTGCACGTTGCGCGTGTCGGTGTCGAGCTTCGGGCTGATCGCGTTGATGCTGCCGTCAAATGTCTTGCCGGCGAATGCGTCGAGGGTCAGCGCGACTTTCTGGTCGACGCGCAGTCCGCTCACGTCCTTCTGCGGCAGGAAGAAGTCCACGTACAGCGGATCGAGCTGCTGCAAGGTCACGATCGTCGTGCCGGAATTCATGTACATGCCCGGATTGGCGATGACGATGCCGGCGTGGCCGGCGAACGGCGCGCGCAGCTGCTTCATCGACACTTTCACCTGCTGCTGCTGCACGGCCGCCTGCTTGCCCTTGAGGTCGGCCGACGCCGCGTCGTAGTCGGCCTGGCTGATCGCCTTCACCGCCAGCTGCTGCCTGGCGCGATTGAACGTCACCTCGGCCAGCGCGGCAGCCGCTTCGAGCTGGTGCAGCTGGGCGACATCTTCGCTGTCACGCAGCTGCAGCAGTACCTGGCCTTCCTTGACGTCGTCGCCGGATTTCAGATTGACGCTGGTGACGAGTCCGGCGACGTCGAGCGCAAGATCGGCACCGCGTACCGCGCGCAACGTGCCGACCGCGCTCAGCGCCGGCTGCCATTCCTGGTACGCGGCCTTCGCCGTCGTTACCGTCGCCGGCGGCGGCGGCTTCATCGACGAGATCATGCGGTAGATCGACAGCGCCTTCAGGCCGACCAGTACGGCGACCAGCAGCAGCACCAGGCCGATCATGATCAACATGCGCTTTCGCGTACTGGGTTTTTTTTCGACACGCGCTTGCATGCGCAATCCTCCTCAATGCGATTCGGTGGCGACCGCGAGCTTGCCCGCGTCGTCTTCTTTCCAGCCGCCGCCCAGCGCGATATAAAGCGCGGCGGTGTCGGACAGGCGCGCAGCGCGCGCCTGGATCAGGCCGATGCGCGCCTGCTGATGCTGGCGCGTCGCATCGAGCACCTGCAGATAGCTGGCGGAACCGTTGCGGTACTGGAAGGCCACCAGTTCCAGGCTGCTTGCCGTGGACTGCTCGGCTGCCGCCTGCGCCTGCAGACTATCGGCATCCAGTTCGAGCGCGCGCAGGCTGTCCGCAACATTCTGGAACGCCGTCAGCACCGTGCTCTGGTAGTCGGCCGCGGCCTTGTCGAGGCCGGCCTCGGCCGCGCGCTTCTGTGCGCGCAGCGTGCCGCCATGGAACAGCGGCGCCAGCAGACTGCCGCCCACTGTCCACGATTTCGTCCCGCTGCCGAACAGGTCGCCGGCGTGCAGCGCGAGCGAGCCGATGCTGCCGGACAGCGTGATCTGCGGAAACAGATTCGCACTGGCGACGCCGACTTCGGCAGTCGCACGATGCAGCTGCGCCTCGGCCGCGCGCACGTCCGGCCGCTGCCGCGTCAGCGCCGACGGCAGACTGACCGGAATATCGTGCGGCAGCGTCAGGGCGCCCAGATCAATCGCGGCGAGCTGCACGGTCGACGGAAATTCTCCGAGATAGACCGCCAGCTGGGTCTGCGTCTGGTCGAGCGCCTGGCGCAGCGCCGGCAGGCTCGCCTCGGCAGTGGCAACCTGCGCCTGTATGACGAGGACGTCGGCCATCGACTTCGCGCCGATGGCATTCTGCTTTTCGACCAGATCGAGCTGGACGCGGTAGTCGGCGACGATTTCCTCGGTCGCGTGGATCTGCTCGCGCAACGACGCTTCGCGGAAACTCGCCGTCGCGACGTTCGCCGCCAGGCTCAGGTAAGTGCCTTCGAGCTGGAAGCGCTGCTGGTCGGCAGCAGCGGATTGCGCCTCGACGCCGCGACGCACGGCGCCGAACAAGTCCAGCGTGTAGCCGACGTTGACACCGGCGTTGTACAACGTGAACGTCGACGGGATGCCGCTCGCGGCAGTCGTCGTCCCGGTGCCAAAACCGAAACCGTTCGCATTGCCGCGCGTAACGCCGGCCTTGGCGTCGATGCTCGGAAACAGCCCGCCGCGCGCCGCGTTGGTGTTTTCCTGCGCTTGTCGCAAGGCGGCTTGCGCCGAAGCGACGCTCGGGCTATGAGCCAGCGCCTGCTCGATGCGACGGTTCAGCTCGTCGCTCGCGAATGTCGTCCACCAACGACCGGGAACACCGGCACCTGCGAGAAAATGTTGTGCGTCGCCGGTCGGCACATTCGCGCCTGCAGTTGCCGGCGGCAAGGCATCCTTGCGGTAAGCCTCCACTGCCGGTGACGGTGGCGCACGGAAATTGGGACCAACCGCGCAACCGGCAAGCGTGAACAGGATCCCCCAAGTCAACGCGCGTAGTCGCGCGACAGCTTGGCCTGCAACCATGATTCGTCCTTAATTGTACTTGTTGGTTCAATATTAACCGGAGGGCAAGCACCGATGCAAGAAGCTTTTGGCCATGGCATGCCCGAAGTCAGGGCTCGGCTGGCGGACGAGCAATTTTCGTAACACTTTCCACCGCCGCGTGTTAGGAGCCCGCGAATTCGCGGTTGCCATTGCGCAATTCAGGCACGCCGGACCGCACGTTTCCGTGTCGGTGGTACTGGCTCACGCTGCGATTTCGGTCAATGCTTTCGCCAGCGCATCGAGCTCCGCCGTCGTCGTGAATACCTGCGGTGTCACGCGCACACCACGCACGCCGGCACCGTCGATCGCAACCGTGAAGATGCGGTATTCGTCGAACAGTCTTTTTGCCAGCTCGGCCGGCGCGATACCGTCGACGCCGACATTGGCAATGGCGCAGGAACGCTCCGGCTGCAACGGCGTGTTGAGCACGATGCGCCTGGTGCCGCGCACCTTGTCCGTCCAGTAGCGCTGCAGATGACGCAGTCGCGCCATCTTGCGCGCGGCACCGATGGCCCGGTGGAAAGCGATCGCGTCACGGATCGCAAGGTCGGAGGCGGCCGGATGCGTGCCGGTGTGGTTGAGCTTGCGGATGTCGTCATCGGCGAACGAGGCGTCGGCATACAGCGGCCACAATGACGCGACGCGATCGCGGCGCACGTGCAGGATGCCGGACCCGAGCGGCGCGCCGAGCCACTTGTGCAGGCTGCTGCCGAAGTAGTCGCAGCCGCCGAGGTCGCCGATCGTGAAGTCGAGCTGGCCGAGCGTATGCGCGCCGTCGACCATGACCTGCACGCCGCGTGCGTGCGCCATCTGCACGATCTTCTTCACCGGCAGGATCTGCCCCGTGATGTTGACCATGTGGCAGACCATCAGCAGGCGCGTCTTCGGCGTGATCGCATTTTCATACACGGCGACGATGTCGTCGTCCGACTTCGGCTGCATCGGCACGGCGACGACGCGGTTGACCACGCCGTGGCGACGCGCCTGCAGCTTGAACATGTCGAGCATCGAGCCGTAGTCCTGCGCGGCCATCACGGCTTCGTCGCCTTCCTTCCAGTCGAAGCCGGCAATGACGGTATCGAGCGACTCGGTGGTGTTGCGCGTAATGATGAGCTCTTCATCGGCGCAACCGAGCAGGCGCGCCAGTTCGTGGCGCACCGCGAGCTTGTCGTCGACTTGGCGCGTGCGCATGTAGAAAGACGACGTCGCGTTCACCTCGCGCACATGGCGGATGTAGGCGTCCAGCACCGGATCGGCGGCCAGCGAGTAATAGCCGTTTTCGAGCTGGATGAAATCGCGCGTGACGCCGTACCGGCGGCGGATCGACTCCCAGAATGGTTCGTCCTGCGCAAGGGCCGCCGGTGCCGACGCAGCGGCCTGCGCGAACCGATGTTCCAGGAACCCCAGCGACAGGGTCGCGGACGCCGCAAGCGCGCCCGCTGCGGAACGGAGAAACTGGCGTTTGCTGATCGACGACATGCGTTGCGCGCTCCCGGACCCGGCCATGCAGCACGATTCTAGTGGCAACGACCGCTTGCGCCGAACGGCACGACAATTCGTGCCGCAGGTCGGCCTGCTGCGAGCGCATCGAACCCGGCGTCGCCAGAGCGCCCAAATTCCGTGTCGGTCGAATCACATGCTAGCATCGGCAGCGCCCAGACCTTCGTTGCCGTGGCTGCGGCCGGTTCATTTCCGCGGAGAAGAAAATGAAGCGACTGTTCGTACTGCTCGTTGCCTTGCTTGCCTGCACGCCGGCTCTGGCCGCCAAGAAACCCTCATATACCTACGTCCGCGTCGGCAACGCCAGCGACGTGGTCACGTCCGTCACCCCGGGCACGGTGCTGATGGGCGGCGGCACCGATGTCGACGCAGCCTTCGTGTGGATGTGCGGCCTCGCCCACAACGGCGATTTCCTCGTCATCCGCGCGACCGGAACCGACGCCTACAATCCGTACATCCAGCAGTTGTGTCCGGCCGCCAATTCGGTCGCCACGCTGATCATTCCGTCGCTCGCAGCCGCGAACGATCCGGGCGTCGCCGCGATCATGCAGCAGGCCGAGGCGATCTGGATCGCCGGCGGCGACCAGTCCGACTACACCAATTTCTGGACCGGTACGCCGGTGCAGTCGATCCTCAATGCCAAAATCGCCGCCGGTTCGCCGGTCGGCGGCACCAGCGCCGGCATGAACGTGCTGACCCAGTTCGTGTATTCGGCCAACGCGCCGCAGGGCGCGACCTCGAGCCAGTCGCTGGCCGACCCGTTCAACCGGTACATGACGTTCGTGCGCGACTTTGCGAACGTATCGACGCTGCAGGGAATCATCGGCGATCCGCACTTCGTCACGCGCGATCGCATGGGCCGGGACCTTGCGTTCCTGTGCCGCGTCGCCGCGAACGGCTGGAGCGGCGCGCCGCGCGGTGTCGCCGTCGACGAGCAGACGGCGTTGCTGATCGATGGCAGCGGACATGCGACTGTCGTCGGCAACAGCACCGCGTATTTCCTGCAGGCACCCGGATTGCCGCAGGTGTGCGCGGCAAAGACGCCGCTGACCTACCTGGACATTGCCGTGCAGCGGATCAATTCCACCGGCACGTTCAACTTCGCGACCTGGCAGGCAACCGGAAGCACCAACTACAGCGTCTCGGCGAATGCCGGCGTCCTCACATCGACCCAGGCCGGCGGATCACCGTACTGAACGCTCGGCCCGGCGCCGCATGACCTCGGCGCGGCGCCGAACGTCACTGCTCCCGCAACTGCAAGCGCTTCCACCGATGCGCTTGCGGCGGGCGCCTTGGGTCCGCGCACCGGCCTGCGAAATGCCGACCGTTCGATTTCGCGACATCGCCGCAGATTTTTCCGTTTCCGGTGACCTGTCGCTGCGAGAACGCGGGGGCTTGAATTTGCCACGATCCTGCAGCCAGACTTGGCCGACGCGTGAACCGTGGCAGGTCGGCAAAGCCGGCATGCTGGAACCGGCGTCGAGGTTCAAGCCCACACTGTACTTCGCGCAGCGGACGCGCCACGGGGAATTGCCGCACCATGACTGATCGTTCCGCGCCTGCGGCGTGCCTGCTCGAACCGACGCTGCCACGCGACGCCTACCTGTCGCCGGCGGTGTTCGACACCGAGCGCGAGCGGATCTTCGCGCGCGAATGGGTATTGGTCGGACGCGAGGAATCGGTACCGTCCCGCGGCGACTACCTCGACGTCGACGTGCTCGGCGAATCGGTATTGGTCGTGCGCGACGACGACGGCGTGTTGCGCGCGTTCTTCAATGTCTGCCGCCATCGCGGCTGCGCCCTCGTGCTGCGCGCGCCGGCAGATCCTTCGGCCGACGGCGTGCCGCAGACGGGATGCAAGGGATCGACGATCCGCTGCCCATATCATTCGTGGGTCTACGGCCTCGATGGCGCATTGAAGTCCGCGCCGCACCTCGAAGCCGCGCTCGAAGGCAGGAAGCACGAGTTCGCCCTGCATCGCGCCGGCCTTCGGACCTGGGGCGGCTTCATCTTCGTCCACCTCGACCCGGACGGCGCGGACGCGCGCGATCACACGCTGCAGTCTCAATTCGGCGATGCGATGGGCCGACTGCGCAACTACCCCCTCGCCGAGTTGCGCATCGGCCACCGCATCGTCTACCAGGTCGGCGCGAACTGGAAAGTGATCCTCGAAAACTACAACGAGTGCTATCACTGCGCAGGCGTGCATCCGGAACTGTGCAGGGTCGTGCCGGCGTTCCGCAAGGGCGGCGGCGCCTCGCTCGACTGGGAAGAAGGAATCCCGCACCGCGAAGGCGCGGTGACATTCACCTTCAGCGGGCAAACCTCGCGCGCCGCGTTTCCGGGACTCGACGAAAACGAACGGACCCGCCACAAGGGCGAGCTGATCTATCCGAACCTGATGCTCTCGCTGTCGATGGATCATGTCGCCGCGTTCGCGATTTTTCCGCGCGACGCCGGGCACAGCACGGTCGTCTGTGATTTTCTGTTCCATCCATCCGAGATGGAAAAGCCGCACTTCGACCCGATGGACGCGGCCCAGTTCTGGGACGTCACCAATCGCCAGGACTGGGCGGTCGTCGAAGGCGTGCAGCGCGGCATGCGGTCGCGCCGCTTCTCGCACGGCTACTATGCCCCGATGGAGAGCGCGAGCCTGGACATCCGCAGGTACATCGCGAAGCGAATGGAAATGGGGTCAGAGTCATTTTCCGGGCGGGAAACGCAAGTACAGGAAACTCCTGGCAAGTCGGAAAATGACTCTGACCCCATTTCGCCCGTCGACGACCGGACGTAAGCCCATCCCTGCCGAGTCGATCATCCGGATTGCGCCGCACGGCAACGTGTCCGCGTTGGCACGCGCGCGTGGAGCCATGGGCCTGCGCGACCTCGTGATGTTCTGCGTCGTCACCGGCATCAGCGTGCGCTGGATCGGCACCGCGGCGGCGGCGGGACCGTCGGCAATCACGATCTGGGTCGGCGCGTTCCTGTTGTTCTACCTGCCGCTGCTGGCGGCGGTGCTCGAGCTGTCCTCGCGCTTCGCCGATGGCGACGGCGGCATCTATCACTGGAGCCAGCGCGCGCTCGGTGACTGGGCCGGATTCATGACCGGCTGGACCTACTGGACCAGCAACCTGCCGTATTACCCGTCGATCCTGCTGTTCGCTGCCGGCGCGGCCGCGTACCTGATCAGCGACGATGCCGCCGCACTCGCCGCCAATCCGGTCTACGTCGCTGGATTCTCGGTTGCCGCGATGTGGCTCGCGACGCTGGTCAACGTCGTCGGATTGCGCGTCGGCAAGTGGCTGCACAACCTCGGCGCGATCGGCAACTGGGGCCCTATCCTGATCTTCCTCGTGCTGGCGCCCATCGCCTGGACGCGATTCGGTTCGGCCACGACCTGGACATGGTCGGCGTTCGTGCCGCACGCGAACCTGCGCGAAATGGTGTTCTGGACCAGCCTTGTCTTCGCACTGACCGGTTCGGAGGCTTCGGCCTTCCTGCGCAGCGAAATCCGCGATTTCCGCCGGCAATTCACGCGCGCACTGATCATAGGCGGCGCGTTCGTCGTGACCGGCTACATCTTCGGTGCCGGCGCGATCCTCGTGATCCTGCCGGCCGAACAGGTGTCCAGTCTCGGCGGCATCATGCAGACCGCGGTCGCCGGAACACAACGCATCGGCTGGGCCTGGCTCGTGCCGATCATGGCGCTGCTGCTCGTGGTGGCAAATGTCGGCGCGGTCGGCGCGTGGCTCACCGCATCGGCGCGCCTGCCGTTTCTGGCCGGCATCGATCGCTACCTGCCGGAGCGCTTCGGGCGCATCCATCCACGCTGGGGAACGCCGCATGTCTCATTCGTCTGGCAGGCGGTGTTCGCAACCGGCTTCATCCTGGTCGCACAATCGGGCTCGAGCGTGGCCGGCGCGTACCAGATCCTGATCAGCATGAGCCTGATTTCCTACTTCATGCCGTACCTGTTCACCTTCGCCTCGGTGCTGCGCATGCAGAGTATGCCGGCCGGACCCGATGTCATCCGCCCGCCCGGCGGCCGTCTTTCGGCGACCGTTCTGGCATCGCTCGGTTTCGCGATCACCCTGGCGTCGATGCTGCTGGCTTGCGTGCCGGACGCGGCGGAGCCGGACAAGGCGCTGGCCGTGTTCAAGGTCGTCGGCAGCATGCTGCTGCTCGTCGGCATCGGCCAGCTCGTCTACCTGCACGGGGAGCGCCAACGCGCGATCGCATGACGGACGGTTCGCACAAGCGGCATTACTCGGGATGGTCGCTGCTGCGCGAAGGCCTGCGCGGCCAGCGCGGCTGGACGCCGGCCTGGCAGGACCGCGATCCGCAGCCGCATTACGACGTCGTGATCATCGGCGGCGGCGGCCACGGCCTCGCAACCGCGTACTACCTGGCCAAACAGCACGGCATCAGGCGCGTCGCCCTGCTCGAAAAAGGCTGGATCGGCGGCGGCAACACCGGCCGCAACACCACCATCATCCGCTCGAACTATTTCCAGCCGCAGAGTGCCGCGCTGTATGACCTGTCGGTGAGCCTGTACGAAGGACTCACGCGCGAACTGAACTACAACATCATGTTCTCGCAGCGCGGCCTGATCGAGGTCGCCCACTCGGAAGCCGAACTCGAGACGATGGCGCGCGCCGCCAACGCGATGCGCATCAATGGCATCCCGATCGAGCTGCTCGGCCGCGAACAGACGCTGGCGCTCGCGCCGCTGCTCGATCCGTCACCGAATACCCGCTGGCCCGTGCGCGGCGCGCTGCAGCAGCGGCGCGCCGGCACCGCGCGGCACGATGCCGTTGCCTGGGGCTACGCGCGCGCGGCCGATGCGCTCGGCGTACATATCATCCAGAACTGCGAAGTAACCGGTTTCGAGATGACCGCCGGGCGCCTGCGCGCGGTGAGGACTTCGCGCGGCGCCATCGGTGCCGGGCGCTTCGGCATGGCCGTGGCCGGAAATTCGTCGGCACTGGCCAGACTGGCGGGCTTCGAACTGCCGATCCAGAGCTACACGCTGCAGGCGATGGTCAGCGAGCCGGTCAAGCCGTGCCTCGACGTCGTCGTGCTGTCGTCTTCGAACGGCACGTATGTCAGTCAATCGGACAAGGGCGAGCTCGTGATCGGCGGCAATCTTGATCGCTGTCCGTCGTACATGCAGCGCGGCAGTTTCCGCGTGACGCAATCGGTGATCGCGCCGCTGATCGAAATGTTTCCGGCATTCGCCACGTTGAAGCTGATGCGCCAGTGGGGAGGCGTGGTCGACACGACGCCGGACAACTCGCCGATCATCGGCCCGTCGCCCGTACCCGGATTGTTCCTGAATTGCGGTTGGGGAACGGGCGGGTTCAAGGCGATTCCCGCCGGCGGAACGTTGTTCGCGCACGTGCTGGCAACCGGCCGCCACCACGCGCTTTCCGCGCCGTTCGATCTTTCGCGTTTCGAAAGCGGCGAAGTCATCGACGAGGCGCATGCCGGCGTGGTGCATTAGGAAGACGATGAGCGACTCGCAGGTTACGGTCATGCAAAAAACTGCCCGAAAAGCCCCTGCAGAAAATACCATGCAGCCATCTCACTGTCCCTGATGCAAGTTTTCCCCTGCCCTTTCTGTGGCCCACGCTCCGACCGCGAATTCCGCTACGGCGGCGACGCCGGCAAGCAGCGCCCGCCACGCGACTGCAGCGACGCCGAATGGGCGCGCTATCGCTACCAGCGCGCCAACGTCCGTGGTGTGGCGCGCGAACTGTGGCTGCATGCCGACGGCTGTGCGCGCTGGATCGAGATCGAACGCGACACGACCACGCACGTCGTCATCGCGACGAGGCCGCTGTCGCCATGACCGGTCCGACACGTGTAGATGCTTGCGGCGGAAGGTTCGGCAGCCAGATCGACCGCAGCCAGCACCTGGACTTCACGTTCGACGGACAACCGTTCTCGGGATTGGCCGGCGACACGGTTGCTTCTGCCCTGCTGGCGAACGGCGTGCGCGTCGTCGGACGCAGCTTCAAGTACCACCGTCCGCGCGGAATCTTCACCGCCGGCGGCGAGGAACCGAACGCGATCGTCGATCTGCGCCATGGATCGCGGCACGATCCGAATGCGCGCGCGACGCTCGAGCCATTGCAGCAGGGCATGGCGATCCGCTCGACGCACGCGCGCGGCACGGCGACGCACGATGCGTTTTCATTCCTCGATCATTTCGCACGCTTCATTCCAGCCGGCTTCTACTACAAGACCTTCATGTGGCCGCGCTTTCGCCTGTACGAGGGCATGATCCGCGCGCTCGCCGGCATCGGGCGCGTCGATGCAACGTCGCGGGCGCCCGCGTCGCCGCAGCAGTTCCTGAACGTCGACCTCTGCGTCATCGGTGGCGGTCCCGCGGGAATTTCGGCAGCACGGGCTGCAGCGAGTGCGGGCCGCAGCGTCTTGCTCGTCGACGAGCAGGCGCAACTGGGCGGATCGCTGCGCTGGCGCGACGCGCAGGTCGACGGGCTGCCGGGCATCGACTGGGCAACGGCGCGCGCAACCGGGCTGCGCGCCGCCGGCGTGCGCATCATGACGCATACGACCGCCGTCGGCGTCTACGACCACAACGCCGTCGTGCTGGTGGAAAAAGGCTGCGCCGCGGCGCAAAGCGCGAACGGCGAACGCCTGTGGCAGGTGCGGGCCCCGGATATCGTCCTCGCCAGCGGCGCGATCGAACGGCCGCTGCTGTTCGGGAACAATGACCGTCCCGGCGTCATGCTGGCCGACGCGGCGTTGCGCTACCTGCGCAGTCATGCGGTGCGCTGCGGCGGGCGCGTCGTCGTTGCAACAGGCAACGATTCGGCATACGAACTCGCGCACGCGCTGGTCGCCGCGGGCGCGCATTGCGTCGTCGTCGATGCGCGCATGCATTCGGATCGGGCTGCGACGGCGCGCAGCGCCGGCATCGAGGTACGGCTCGGCGAGGCGGTCGCCTTCGCACAGGGTCGGGCGCACGTCGAAAGCGCGCGGCTCAAATCCGGAGCGACGCTCGAAGCGGACCTGATCGCAGCCTCCGGCGGCTGGACGCCGTCGATCCATCTGTATTGCCATGCGCGTGGCAAGCCGCGCTGGGACGATCGCCTCGAAGCACTGGTTCCTGGCGACAGCATCGCCGGATTGCAGGTGGCGGGCGCCGCCAACGGCGCGCGCACGCTCGACCAGGCGATCGAACAAGGCAATCGCGCAGGCGGCGGCACGCCACTGTCGAGTCCGCGGACGTTGTCGTCCGGTGACCTTCAGCCGCCAAGCATCGGCTCTGTGCTGCCAACGGACTACTGGGGCGGAGCCCCGGATATCGCGGCCGCCTCGGGCAAGCACCGCGTCTGGGTCGACCTGCAGCACGATGTCACGACCGGGGACATCGAGCTGGCGGTGCGCGAGAACTTCGCGTCGGTCGAGCACCTGAAGCGCTACACGACACTCGGCATGGCGACCGACCAGGGCAAGACGTCGAACATCAACGGCCTGGCGCTGCTCGCGGCGCAAAGCGGACGCGATATCGGGGCTGTCGGCGTCACGACGTACCGGCCGCCGTTCGCGCCGGTGTCGATGGCGACGATCGCCGCCGGAAGTCTCGGCGAACTGCAGGCGCCGGTGCGACGCCTTCCTGCGGAAAACGTACACCGCGACGAACATGCGTATTTGCGCGAGTACGGGGACATCCTGCGGCCGGCCTGGTACGGAGCCGACGCCGGCGCGATCGCCGCGGAATGTCGCCTTGCGCGCAACGCTGTCGCGCTGTTCGACGCCTCGTCGCTCGGCAAGATCGAGGTCATCGGCCCGCTGGCGGCCGCGCTGCTCGACTTCCTCTTCTACACGCGCATGTCGACGCTCGCACCCGGGAGATTGCGCTACGGCCTCGCACTGGGCGAAAGCGGTGCAATTTTCGACGACGGCGTCGTGCTGCGCCTCGCGCCGGAACATTTCGTCGTCTCGTGTTCCAGCGGCCATGTCGCGGCGATGCTCGCGCATCTGGAAGAGTGGCGGCAGGACCGCTTCGACCTTGCGCGCGTCTTCATTCACGATGCCAGCGCGCATTGGGCGACGCTGGCGATATCCGGACCGCAATCCGGACGCGTCGTCGCGGCGCTCGATCTGGGCGTACCGCTCGAGGATGAGCAACTGCCGCACATGGCCGCGCGCCTCGGCACATTCGCCGGACGGCCGGCGCGCATCGCGCGCGTCAGCTTCACCGGCGAGCGCTGCTATGAGGTTTCGGTACCGGCACGGCTGGCCGCCGACCTCTGGCGCCGGGCGCGCGTCGCGGGGGCCGAGCCGATCGGTGTCGAGGCGCTCGGCGTGCTGCGCGCCGAGAAAGGCTACATCTTCGTCGGCCAGGACACCGACAGCGAAACGATGCCGCACGACATCGGCATGGGCGGCCCGCGCGACAGGCGCCAGGATCCGTTTGTCGGCGATCGTTCGCTGTTCACGCCATTTGCCAGGCGCAGCGGCCGCCGACAGCTCGTCGGAATCGCAGCGTCCGGCGACCCGCCGATTCCTGTCGGAGCACACGCGGTCACGCCGGCGCACGGCAAGACGCGCAGCATCGGTTACGTGACGAGCAGTTGCGTCAGTCCGGCATTGAACCGCCCGATTGCGCTGGCTCTCGTCGAGGACGGCCGCCGCCGCCTCGGCGAGGAGTTGGCCTTCGAGCATCTCGGCACGCGCTACACGGGAACTGTGGTCGAATGTTGCTTTCTGGATCCCGCCGGAACACGCCTGCATGCATGACCGTGCGCAATTCTGGTCGCCGGTTCCGGACTGGCCGCACCTGTTGCTGCGTGCGCCCGGCATCGCGATTGTCGTCGTGAATGCCATGTCAATGTGGCTCGTCAGCGGTCCCGCGCAGAAATTTCTCGCACGCTACGGCACCGGCGAAGCCGTCGGGCCACGCCAGACCTGCAGCGTCGACGATTACGCCTTGCGGCTCGCTCCGGACCGCGTGTTGCTGGTTGCCGGCACACAGGCGATGGACGCCGCGGCGGTTGCTGCACCGGGTTGTGCGATCACGGACGTCAGCGACGGCATGCTGATCTTCGAAGTTCGTGGCGACGCGGCGGCAGAGCTGATGGCGCAAGGCAGCGAATACGCGTTCCACACCAAGACGGTATTGCCGCTCGAATCGGCGCTGATGCAGTTCGCCGGATTCCGGCTCGCCGTGTCGCGGCGCACGGATGGCTGGAGGTTGCACATCGAACGCCCGTGGGCGCCGGCGTTGTGGCGCTGGCTGCAGGCGCATGTCGAAGAGACGACACTCTGACTCATGATCCAGACCTCTCCGAGGATGGTCCGAAACACATCCCGGCGGCTCTCAACAGCGGAGCCGGTCAAACCGGGATCCGGCGCCTTCTTGACCCGTGCAAGACACTGGATTACACGCCGCTCCTGCGGCGTGCCTTTCGGGCCAGCTTCGCTGTTCGCTCGGGCATCCTGCCTGCGCAGTCCGGCTTCGCCGGAATGACGGGTTCTTTGGCGGTTCCAATCAGGAAGCTTTCATGAGATCGCATTACCGCGTCGTCGTCATCGGCGGCGGCATCGTCGGCGGCAGCGTGCTCTACCACCTGGCGAAGTTCGGCTGGACCGACGTCGTGCTGGTCGAGCGCGGCGAGCTGACCTGCGGCTCGACCTGGCATGCGGCCGGCGGCTTCCACGCGCTCAACGACGATCCGAATATCGCCGCACTGCAAGGTTACACAATCGGCCTGTACGCCGAGATCGAGCGCGAGAGCGGCATCAGCGTCGGCATGCACATGACCGGCGGCATCAGCCTCGCGGCGTCGACGCAACGCATGGAGATGCTGCGGGCCGAGCGTGCGATGTACGAGACGATGGAAATCCAAACGCGCCTCGTGACGCCGGAGGAAATCCGCGAGCTGTGCCCGATCGTCGAGGTATCGAACCTGCAGGGCGGGCTGTTCGACGCGCACGAGGGCTACATGGATCCGCACGGCACGACGCACGCGTATGTCGGCGCGGCGAAAAAGCGCGGCGCGGAGGTCATCCTGCGCAATCGCGTGCTCGAACTGCAGCCGTTGCCGGACAACCGCTGGTCGGTCGTGACCGAGCACGGCACGATCACGGCCGACCACGTCGTCAATGCCGCCGGGTTGTGGGCGCGCAGGGTCGGCAACATGGCCGGCATCGATTTGCCGGTGACGCCGATGCAGCACCACTACCTGATTACCGACGACATTCCGGAACTCGTCGCGCTCGACCGCGAGATCGTCTCGATCACGGATCTGGAAGGGTTCAGCTACCTGCAGCCGGAACGCAAGGGCGTGCTGCTCGGCATCTACGAGCGCGATCCGCGCCACTGGAAGGTCGAAGGCGCCGACTGGGACTTCGGCATGGACCTGCTGCCACCCGACGTCGACCGCATCCTGCCCGAGCTGTCGATCGCCTTCGAGCGTTTTCCTGCGCTGCAGAATGTCGGCATCCGCCGCTGGGTCAACGGTGCATTCACGTTCACGCCGGACGGCAACCCGCTCGTCGGCCCGGTGCCGGGAAAGAAGAATTACTGGGTCGCCTGCGGCTGCATGGGCGGGTTTTCGCAAGGCGGCGCAATCGGGCTGACGCTGGCGCAATGGATCATCCATGGTGATCCGGGCGCCGATATCTTCGGCATGGATGTCGCGCGCTACGGTGCGTTCGCCGCCGGGGATTCGTACCTGAAGGACATGACGCGGCAGTTCTATGCGCGCCGCTTCGTGATTTCGTATCCGAACGAGGAACTGCCGGCGGGCCGGCCATTGAAAGTCTCGCCGTGCCACGGCGCGATGGAGGCCGAAGGCGCCGTGTACGGCTGCACCTGGGGCATGGAGACGCCGCAGTTTTTCACGCCCGGACACGCCGGATTCAGCGAGCAACCAGGCGTGCGCCGATCGAACGCGCACGAATTCGTCGCCGCCGAAGTGCGCGCCACGCGCGAAGCGGCCGGCATGTTCGAAAGTGCGGTTTATGCGCGCTACGAGGTGTCCGGTCCGGGCGCCACGCAATGGCTCGACCACCTGCTCGCATCGCGCCTGCCGAATGTCGGCCGCGTGCGCCTTGCGCCGATGTTGAGTCCGAACGGCAAGTTGATGGGCGACCTGACTGTCAGCAGGCTCGGCGACGATCGCTTCTGGCTGATCGGGTCGTACTGCCTGCAGGCGTGGCACATGCGCTGGTTCGAAGATCACCTGCCGTCCAGCGGCGTCACTGTGCGCAATCTTTCCGATGCGTGGATGGGATTTGCAATGTCAGGCCCCGCGTCGCGCAAGATCATTGCGCGGCTGACCGATCGCGACATGTCGAACGCGGCATTTCCATTCCTCAGTTGCGCGCAGATGCAGATCGTCGGAACCAATGCAGTCGTCGCGCGCCTGTCGCTGACCGGCGAACTCGGCTACGAAATCAACGTACCGGTCAGCCACCAGCTGCCGCTGTACGAAGCGTTGAAGACGGCCGGGGCGGATTGCGGCTTGCGCTCGATCGGCAACCGCGCACTCGACAGTTTGCGCCTGGAAAAGAGCTACGGCATCTGGAACAGCGAGTTCACGCAGTCGTGCACGCCGGGCATGTCGAGCCTCGCGCGCCACGTCGCGTTCGACAAGGAGGATTTTGTCGGCCGCGATGCGGCGCGGAGCGAACGCGAGGTCGGCGCAAGGCAGAAGCTGGTGACATTGCGCATCGACGCGGCCGCTGCCGATGCGTCGGGGTTCGAACCGGTGAAATGCAATGGCAGGCTCATCGGCAGCGTCACCTCCGGAGCCTACGGACATTACGTGAAGCAAAGTCTCGCGCTGGCCTACGTCGACCGCGATATCGCCGGGGCGATGCCGGAACTCACGGTCGACGTGATCGGCGAAAGACGGGCAGCATGCATTCTTCGCGAACCCGCGTACGATCCGGCGGGGCTGCGATTGCGCAGCTGAGAGGGGTCGACGGGGCCTGGACGCCCTGTCGAAAAGGACAGGCAGGGCCCGTCTGCGACGGCACGCATGATTCGCAAACTCCAGCCCTGCTGTGCCTTGCGGCCTGACTTCTCCGAAAAGGCCCGATCGACCGCCCTGATTGCACGCCGCCGACTTGAGGGGCGAGGACACTCGTCGCCGGCACCCTGGAACGGTCCTCCGCCGTTCGAGACGACCGGATCAGCGCCGGGGCCGCAGGGCAATGTTTGCCGCGCTCGGCTACAATGCCGCCGTTTGCCCGCCGTTCAAAAGCCGAGAGACTGCATGCCTGCCGCCATGAAGTACAAGCGCATCCTCCTCAAGCTCAGCGGCGAGGCGTTGCTCGGCAGCGCCGACTACGGCATCGATCCGAAAGTGATCCACCGCTTGGCCCGGGAGACACTGGAAGTTCAGCGCACCGGCGTCGAGGTCGGCATCGTCATCGGCGGCGGCAACATTTTCCGCGGCGAAGGCCTTGCCGCGGCCGGCATGGATCGCGTCACCGGCGATCACATGGGCATGCTGGCGACGGTCATCAACGCGCTCGCGTTCCAGGACGCCCTCGAGAAAATGGGTGCGCGGGTACGCGTGATGAGTGCGATCAAGATCAACGAGGTGTGCGAGGACTTCATCCGGCGCCGCGCCATCCGCCACCTGGAGAAAGGGCGTATTGCGATCTTCGCGGCCGGCACCGGCAATCCATTCTTCACGACCGACTCGGCGGCCGCGCTGCGCTCGATCGAGATCGGCGCCGATCTGCTGCTCAAGGCGACCAAGGTCGACGGCGTGTACAGCGCCGACCCGAAAAAGGACAGCAGCGCGCAACGCTTCGAACAGCTGACCTACGACCAGGTGATCGAACGCAAGCTCGCCGTGATGGACACCGCCGCCATCGCACTGTGCCGCGACCACAGGATCCCGCTGCGCATCTACGACATGAGCCGCGAAGGCGACCTCATGCGCATCATGCAGGGCGAAGCGATCGGCACGCTGGTCAGCTGACCCGGCTCCGGGCCGCGCGCTGATTTCTATACTTTTGCGCCCCGTTCCGCGGCTTGCCGGCGGCGGCGCCCCTGCGCCGAAAAGATCCCGCCACGCGCCTGTAATCGCAACCGGCTTTTCCGGAACTTGATGAGTGAAGGTGGAAGCCTTCTGCGGGTCAAGGACCTGCCTCGCATCGATCGCGGTGCGGCCGCGTCGACGGACCACTCGGCCGCGCCCCATCAGGAGAAATGTCATGAAGCGCACCACAATCGCCATCATCGCCGGGATCGCCCTGGCCCTGTCCGCGGCCGCCGGTGCGGCCGAACGCCAGAGCCTGGGCACGGTCAAGGTCAACTCCAGCGGCCTCGACTGCACGCCGCCGAACGCCAGCGACGTCTGCAGCGCCTGGCATGCCACGATACGCCGCAATTTCTCGAACCGCGAAATCGGCATGCTGTTCGGAGCCGCGACCTCGTATCCGGAGTACCGGACGTCGTATTCCCAGGTGAAGGAACGCTACGAGCGGCTGCAGAACGACTTTGCCGCCACGTATTTGCCGGCCAACGCCGTCGCCGCCAAGTAAACCCGCAACCTCCCTCCTCCAGGTTGCCTTGGGACTCGCCCCGCGGATGCGGGGCGCTTTTTTTGCCGCTCCGGCGAGGCGCACCGGGCGGCGGCGCAAAAATACGCTTCGCGGCTCCCCGCCCGTTGTGGCAACATGATCGACACCAAACCGGGGATGCGGCTTGAGTCATTTCCAGACCACGCGCTGGAGCCTGGTGTTAGAGGCGCGAACCGACGATGCGCAATCGCGCAAGGCGCTCGAGAAGCTGTGCCGAACCTATCGCGCGCCGGTCATCGCCTATATCCGCGGTCGCGGCACCGGCCGCGATGATGTCGAAGATCTGGCCCAGGCCTTTTTCGCCCGCTTCATCGAACGTGCTTTCCATGCGCACGCCGATCCCGCGCGCGGCCGCTTCCGCGCCTTCCTGCTCACGGCGCTGAAGAATTTTCTGGCCGATGCGCGCGACGAAGCCGGCGCCCGCAAGCGCGGCGGCGGCTTCCAGTTCCGGGCGCTCGATTCCCTCGGCAGCAGTCAGACCAGCCAGGACGGCATCGCCGACAGCGACACGCCGGAAGCCATCTTCGACCGCGCCTGGGCACAGGCGGTGCTGGAGTCGGCTACTCGACGGCTGCGCCAGGAAGCCAGGGCCGCAGGCAAATCGACCTTGTTCGATGCCCTCAGCGAATTCCTGATCGAGCGTCCCGACGAGGCCGACTACGCGCGCGTCGCCGAATTGCTGGGCATGCGCCGCAACACGCTGGCGGTTGCCGTCCATCGGCTGCGCAACCGCTTGCGTGAACTGGTGCTGCAGGAACTGGCCGATACCGCGGCGGACAGCAATGACCTGGAAGCCGAGATGAGCCAGTTGCGAGATTCCCTTGGGGCGTTTCTGAGATAGGCCTGCTTTTGTCCGATCCGGTAATCGCGGCGAACATTCGCCGTAGGGAGAACCGGATAAAGGATGGGTAACGATGAACACGATGAATTCGAACGCAAGCCGGTCGCAGGACCGGTTCGCAACCACGCGCTGGTCGATGGTCATGCAACTGGGCGAGGAGCATCCGGCACAGGCCAGGGATGCGCTCGGCGACCTGGCGCAACGCTACTGGTATCCGGTGTATGCCCTGGTGCGGCGCCGCGGCCACGCACCGGCGCAGGCCGGGCAGATCACCGCCAACCTTCTGCGCAGGCTGGTCAACGACGATGCCGGTTCGCCACAGATCGCAGCGCGTCACTACCGCAACTACCTGCTCGAACGCGTGCACGCCCTGCTCGATCGCGGCCACGTCAACGCCTCCAGCGGACGCGCAGACGGGCCGGACCTGGCCGCACCCGACGACCTCGAGCGCCGCTACCTGCGCGATCATGTCGTTCCGTCTTCGCCGGACGAGGCGTTCCAGCGCAGCTTCGCGCTGGTCGTGCTGCAGCGGACCTTGCGGCGCCTGCGCGAGGAGGCGGCCCAGTCGGGCCGCGCCGATCTTTGTCGCGCGCTCGAACCGTTCCTGGCGCGCGATCCGGCTGCCGCGGACTATGACCGCATCGCCTTCCAGCTGCGCAGTCGCAAGGTGACCCTGATTCTCGCACTCAAGCGCCTGCGCCAGCGCCTGCGGGAACTTGCGGCGCAGGAATTGTCCGACACCGTCGTCAGCCCGGCCGACCTCGCCAGCGAGCAGGATGCCCTGCTGGCCATCCTCGAAGAGGTCGCTGCGTGAACGCGAGCCCGACCATCGTCGCATCGCAGGCCGGCGCCGATTCCGACCTGCGCGACGATGTGTCGGTGATTGCGCAGCTGGCGTTCGCGCGCGCCAACAAGGGCGATCGCGATGCGGCCGGCACGCGCCATCTTTCGCTGCTGCCGAAGGAAACGCTCGAACTGGACCTGACCGACCCGGCGCAACGCCTGTTCGGCGGCTACGAGCTGCTCGAATTGATCGGCGAAGGCGGCATGGGCGTGGTGTACCGTGCGCGCCAGATCGGCCTGGACCGCGAGGTCGCGGTCAAGCTGCTGGCCGCCGGTCCGTGGGCGTCGAGCGAATTCGTCGAACGGTTCCGGCGCGAGGCACAGAACGCCGCGCGCATGCAGCATCCGAACATCGTGGCGATCTATGAGGTCGGCGACGCCGAGGACCTGCAGTTTTTCAGCATGCGCCTGGTCCGCGGCGACAGCATGGCCGCCATGCTCAGGCGCGACGGAAAACTGCCGGCCATGCGCGCCGCGCAGCTGTTGCGCACGATTGCCGAGGCGGTCGACTACGCACACCGGCTCGGCGTGCTGCACCTGGACCTGAAGCCGGCCAACGTGCTGCTCGACGAAAACGGCACGCCGCACGTCGCCGACTTCGGCCTGGCGCGGCGGCTCGACCAGGGACTGGCCGCGGACAACAACGAAGTGTCCGGCACGCCGAGCTACATGGCGCCCGAGCAGGCCATCGCCGGTGCGCAGAAGATCACGCCGGCGACCGATATCTGGGGACTGGGCGCCGTCCTGTATGAACTGGTCACGGGAGAACCGCCATTTCTGGCCTCCACGCCGCATGGCACGCTGCGGCTGGTCGTCGAAGGCACCGTGCGCAGCCCGCGCCGACTCACGCCCGACCTGCCGCTGGATCTCGAAGCGATCATCCTCAAGTGCATGTCGCGCGACACGGCCAAGCGCTACGCGAGCGGTCGCGCGCTGGTCGAAGACCTGAGCCGCTTCATCGAAGGCCGCGAAGTCAGCGCACGCCCCCTGAACCAGGCGCAGCGCGCCATGCGCTGGGCCCGGCGCGAACCGCGCCTGGCCTCGACCGGATTGCTGGCAGTGGCAGCGTTGCTGATCGGCCTTGCGGCGACGACGAAGGAATGGCAACGCGCCGATGCCAATGCGCGCGAGTCCGAGCAGCACGCCGCGACGTCGAACGAGCGACTCTGGGCCAGCCGTCGCGACAACGCGCTGCGCCTGGTCAGGGACGGGAACGGTTTCGATGCGCTGCCCCTGCTCGTGACCAACATCGACGAACAGGAGCACGCGGGCCGCGCCGACCCGGAAAGCACCGAGCGGCGCTCGATCGGGATGATCCTGAGCCAGGGCGTCACGCTGATCGATCGGCTGATCATCGCGGACGCCAGCCCGATGACCGCCGCGCTGAGCCCCGACGGCAGCCTCGTCGCGGTCGCACTGAACGACCTGAGCGTGCGCTGGTACGACACGGCAACGATGACCGAACGCGGCCGGGTCGACCTGAGTGATCAGCCGACATCGGACAGCCTGGACCACGTGCCGCAGTTGCTGCGCTTCGTCGACAACCATCGCCTGCGCGTGACGCTCGAGTGGTACGGCTATCTGCCCGCGCCGGCCGACAACGACACCGAGCTGATCGACCTGGATCACGCACGCGTCGTCGCGCCGCCGCAGGAATTCACCAATTTCCGCCATGCCGTCTACAGCCCGAACGCGCGTTACGCGCTGCTGTTCAACGCGCGCCACGAGGTGCAGCAATGGCAGGTTGAACCGTGGCACCCGCGCTCGACGCTGACGGTGTCGGGCACGGATTTCACGCTGCCGTACCTGTTGCTGAATGACGGTTCCGGCGGCGTGCTGATGCACTCCAGCCTGGACGACGTCGAGCGCTTCGATCAGCACCACACGGATGTTTCGCGGAAACTCGCACTGCCCCCGCACGAAACCGTCACGGCCTGGACGCTGAGCGGCGATGGCAAGAGTGTCGCGCTGGGCGACAGCGATGGTCAGGTGTACCTGGTCGACCTGGCCGCCAACAAGACGCGGCAACTGCCGATACCGACCGGCCGCGACGTCACCTGGCTGGAGTTCAGCGAGGACGACAGCTGGATCGCCATCGCGCGCCGCGATGGCGCCGCGTATGCGTTCGAGGCGGCCAGCGGCGTTCCCTTGCACTCGGGTCAGCTGCAACACGACTTTCCGCTGCAGCACGTTGCGATCAGCACCCGTTATCGCCTGCTGGTTGCATCCGGCAACGGCGAAACGGCGATCTGGACCCTGCCGGAGCGCAGTCCCGGCGGCTTTCCGGCATCGCGCCTGATCGCCGGCCCGACTCACCCGAGCAAGGCCGGTCCCTATTGGACAGGGGTCTCCTTCGCTGCCGGCCTGCTCGCGACGGCCGATTTCGACGGTGAGGTGCGACTTTGGCGCCTGCCCGGATCCGGCGTCCTCGCCGCGAAGTCAGCGCAGTTGCCGACCGGTTCAATCGCGTTCGACGGCGCGCACGTGCCCGACGTGGAATACGACCACCTGCGGGTCTTTCCGGTTTCCCGATCCGGCACGGCGACGCCCTGGGTCGGCCTGCCACAGCCGGTGAAGTTTGCCCAGCTCGTCGAGGGAGCAAAAACCATGGTCGCGGTTGCGGGATCGCAATTGCACGTGTTCGATGCGGCGACCATGCGCCCGAGGTACATTCCGGCCGAGCTGCCGGCAAGTCCGATGCGCCTGGTCGTCGACGACGCCGGCACCCAGGCAACCATGACAGTCGGCGAAAACCAGGCCGGCGGCTTTCGCGAGCGCCTGATCGCGTTCGACCTGAAGTCCGGAAAGCGCCTTCCCGGCGAAGCGTCGGTCGAGGGACCATTGCGCCAGTTCAGGCTTTCGGACGATGGCGCGATGCTCGTCGCCGTGGGTCGCGGCGAGGGCGCCACCGAGGTGTTCGATCCGGCGACCCTGCGGCGGATCGGCGTCCATCCGCATGACGCGGACAAGCCGGTGCTGCAGGCCGCGATCGCCTCACGCTCTTCACTCTGGCTGGTGACACGCAGCATCGACGACACGGAAAGCGACAATGCCGAGTTGATCCTCTGGCATGCCGCGAACGATGCGGTGCTGGATCGCCGCAAGATACGCGGCATCTATCCGGTCGGCGTCGCGGCTCTGGACGCGCGACCCCTGCTCGCGGGCAAGGACGGCCTCGTGCTCGACGCCGGTTCGGCGCACGCGCTGCAGGGCGGACGACTTGCGCTTGGCGAAGCGTCGCAAGTGTTCGCCTTCAGCCACGACCATCGCCTCGTCGCCTACGCATTCGGTCGCGACGTCTATCTTTACGACAGTGCCACCATGACGCAGGTTTCGACCCCGCTGCACACGAACATCGGCATGGTCGACATGGTCCTGGAGCTGGCGTTTTCGGCCGACGACCAGAGCCTGCTGTGCCGCACTGCGACGCAGCAATGGTTCGTATGGAAGGTGGCCAGCGATCGGCGCGGCACGGACGCCTTGCGCGACGAAGCGGGCCTGCTGACTTCCGATGCGGCCGGTCCGCACGTCGTGCGCGCCGTCGAAGCGACCGAACGGCAACGGCTGCGCCGGCGCGATCCGGGCTGGCGTTCCGAACCTGAGCCGCGGCCGCGACCGGCGGCGGCCCGATCGATCGTCGGCGTACCGGTGCCGGTGCGTCCGGCGGGGCTCGATCCGATGCTGCTGGACCTCACCGGTTTTTATACCTCGGCGCCCGAGTCCGGCTACAACATCAACGATTCGGTCATGCCGGGCCTGCACGGGACCTGGATCGGCACACCGCGCATCGACGGCGTCGACTACGACATTCGCGGCGGCATGGAATTGCGCTGGGGTACTGGCCGCATGGGCTCACACCAGGTCGTGCACGTGGCTACCGCGGCGCGTGGCGTTGCGGTACCGGCGGTGCCGATCGCCGCGTTTCACGTCCTCATCTTTGCGACCTCGCCGGTACCCGTCGACGATGAACGCGTTTACGCAACCGTACGCGTCCATTACCGCGACGGCGGCGAGGCCGTGCTGCCGATCCGCACCAATCGCGAAATACCGGGGCTGAACGAACACGACAGCCACACGCCGATCGCCTGGGACCAGGGAAACGATCTGGCATTGATCGGCGAGTTTCATCCGCGCCAGGTCAGCAACCCGCGTCTGCCGAACCCGCATCCGGATCGGCTGATCGCCTCGCTCGATATCGAAGCGGCCCGGCAGGACTGGTCCGCGTTCATGATTTTCGCGATCACGGCCGAGCCTGTAATCGCCACAGCGCAATCCCGTAAGACCTCGGCACAGGAGCATGGCGCCGAATAGTCCATCGATCCGACCCAACGAGCATTGCAAGGGAGACTCGACATGAAGAGCCAGCGATTCGTACAGATTGCCTTTGGCGCCGCGCTCGCGCTTGCGGCAGGCGGAGTCCACGCCTGCGGAGAAGTCATGTACCGCATGGGCGGCGCCCTGCACTACCGGGCTTTCATCACCAAGCATCCGGCGCAAATCCTGCTCTACTCCAACGCGGCAGACGAGACGCCCGAAACGGACGCCTTTCACCACAACCTCGAAAAGGCCGGCCATCGGGTTACCGTGATCCATGGCCCGCAGGCATTTGCGCAGGCCCTGACCGACCATCCCTACGACGTGATCATCGCCTACGCGAACGACCTGCCGACGATCAGCAGTCAGATGCAGAAGGCGGCGCGCGAACCGTCGCTGATCCCGGTGTTCGGTCGCGGCAGCGACGAGCGCAGCGAACGCCAGCAATATCCGCTGGCCCTGACCGAGGATGCCAACATCAACGACTTCCTCAAGACCATCGAGAAATCGATGCAGTCGCGCGGCACCTGAGCTGCGCCGCCGAGAACCCGCTGGATCGCCCCGCGCGGAACGCAGGGGCGCTGCATTGACGCATATCGAGGGGGGAATCATGTTTCGTCAATTCGTGCTGATGGTGCTGGGGATCACCGCTGTCCAGGCGAGCCATGCGATGGACGCCGATGCGCCGCCCGGCGGCAGCGCGCCGGCGCCGACGCCGGCCCGGGAAGCCCTGGAGGAAACGGCGCGGGGCCACGGCAGCTTCTCGGTCGCGTACAGCAACAGCTACATCAACGGATTCAAGGTCGACTCGCATACCGAAGTGCCGAACGGCGCGGTGCGCAGCCGCGGCGTTGCGTTCGACCTCGACTACAACGTAGCGGACGCCTGGTCCGTGCATGTCGGCATCCCGTATCTGGACAATCGCTACACCGGCGCGGCGCCGCACTGTCCGACCTCGGCGCCGCCGCAGTGCGCCGGCATTCCGGTGCTCAATCCGGCGCACCCGGAATCGCGCTTCATCGACGATGGCCGCTACCACGGCACGTGGCAGGACTTCAATCTCGGCGCGGCCTGGCATACGAACATCAACGACTTCTTCATCTCGCCGGCGATCACGCTGACGATCCCGAGCCACGACTACGTGTTTTTCGACAACGCCGCGGTGGGCCAGCGGCTCCGGCAGCTCATGCTTTCGGCAACGCTCGCCCATCAGTTCGAATTCTCCAACCTGTATTACAAGCTCGGCTACGGCTACGTGTTCAGCCAGCGCGTGCTTGGCCACGAAACGGGCTATCAGCGAATCGACGGCGAGTTCGGCTGGTTCATCAACGAGAAATTCTCGGTGCGCACGTTCGTCACCGGCCGCGTCGGCCAGGGCTTCTCCGCGCCGGAACTGCTGCCGCTTACGAACGGCCAGACCAATGACCTGTGGTACCACCACGACCAGGTTTCCGAGCACAGTTATTTCGGCGCCGGCGTGGGCTTCGACTACGACATCGGCAACCACTACACGCTGTCGAGCGGCATCCAGCGCGAGTTCTGGGGCGAGACCGTGTTCGACTTCAAGTACGCGTTCGAAGCCAGGCTGACCAAGCAGTTCTGACGCGGGCAATTCGCTATCGGTTACCGGCCGTAGCCTGCGGCCGGACCTGCCGCCTGTTTGGGCGGGTCCCTTCCCGATCGTGTAATCCGCGGCGCCGATTCCGCAACTATCTGAATATGGAAGTCCGTCCGGCGCAACGCGTCATTCATCGGAGATCGGCCATGCCTGTATTCAACTTCGACTTCAACCGCTCGGTCACCGGCATCGACATGAGCGCCGCGCGCTCGGGCATCTTCACGCCGAGCATCACCAGCCTCGAGCTGCACGACGACAAGCTGCGCCGCTTCAACGGCCTGATGCGGCGCGTCGCTCCGGGCAGGCCTCCCTACAGCGCCGACCAGATTGCCGGAGCCGCGCGCCGGGTGTTGCGCGCGTCGATGAAGGGCCAGGAATCGGCTTTCATCAAGGTGCGCATGCGCCGCGCGGGCGAGATCCGTGCCGCGCTGGAGGACGCGCAATGGGACATTCCGGCGAAGCAGCTCGTGACGATGCGCGACATCATCGCCTACATCGACGACGACCGTCAGGCACTGATTGCGAACAGCGTGCCGATCGTCGGGCTGCTCGACGATGCCATCCTGATCGACGCCGCGATGGACACGCTGCGCGGCGAACTCGACGACTACGCGGACTTCTGCCGCTTCCGCATCGGCGAAGCGGCCAGCCTCGGCGTGACCCCGGCCCAGGTCAGGATCGAACGCCAGCGCTGGTACGACGAGCGCCAGCAGGAACTGCGCCTCGAGCAGCAGCTGCGCCGCGTGCGCGGTTCTCACTACGGCGGATCGAACGAGGGCGTGGCGGGTTTCCGGATCTGCTGAAGCCAGGCGCGTGGCAGGCTGCGGGCGCGGCCGTGTTTGTTGCAGTATGCTGCTGCCGGGAATGCAGCAGCCGCACCCCGGGGGCACGTCGCAGCATGTCGCGGTTCGACACTACACACTGGAGCATCGTGGCGCGTGCGCGCGGCGATTCGCGCGATGCGCGCGCTGCGCTCGAGTCGTTGTGCCGCGCCTACCGCCCGCCGGTGCTCGCCTATATCCGTGGCCGCGGCTACGCTCCGGATGTGGCCGAAGATCTCGCCCAGACCTTCTTCGAGCACTTCGTCGAGGACGCCTACCAGACCGTTGCCGATCCGGAGCGCGGCCGCTTTCGCGCGTTCCTGCTGACGGCGCTGAAACGCTTCCTGATCAACTCGGATGCCGAAGCGCACGCGATCAAGCGTGGCGGCGGCGCACGCATGACGATGATCGCCGGGGAGCAGCCATCGGCTGTTGACTGGCTGATCGACAGCGCGTCGCCGGAGCGCGCCTTCGAACGTGACTGGGCCCTGGCTATCCTCGATGCGGCCCTGCACAAGCTGCGTGCGGAAGCCGACGCGGCCGGCAAGCGAGCCATGTTCGACGCGGTGCGCGAATTCCTGACCGAGCGTCCTGACGAGGAAGACTATGCGCGCGCGGCGGCCGCCCTGAATCTTCGCCGCAATACACTGGCTGTAGCCGTGCACCGCCTGCGCCATCGCCTGCGCGAACTGGTACGCGAGGAGATCGCGCAGACGACGATCGGGCGCGCCGAACTGGAAGCCGAGTTGCACGTGCTCCAGGCGACGCTGCGGCACGTGCTCGAGTAGTCCGCCAGCCCTCGCCGGCGCCCCGCCCTCGCTGGGCCGGACGGCGACGCTGCTATACTTCGCGGCCTCGAACAGCAGCGCGGAGCCGTCCTATGCTCAACGACATCAAACAAGACGCCCAGCAACGCATGTCCAAGAGCGTCGAAGCGCTCAGGCACGAACTGCAGCGTCTGCGTACCGGCCGCGCGAGTACCGCGCTGGTCGAACATCTGAAGGTCAACTACTACGGCTCCGATGTGCCGATCAGCCAGGTCGCCAACATCGCCGTGGCCGACGCGCGTTCGCTGACGATCACGCCGTGGGAAAAGAACATGGTGCAGGCAGTCGAGAAGTCCATTCTGGCCTCCGACCTGGGCCTCAACCCGACCACCGCCGGTACCGTGATCCGCATCAACCTGCCGCCGCTGACCGAAGAGCGGCGCAAGGAATTGTCCAAGCATGTCGCGCACGAAGGCGAAACGGCCAAGGTGGCCGTGCGCAACATACGCCGCGACGCGATGCATCACGTCAAGGAACTGCTCAAGGACAAGAAGATCACCGAGGACGAGGAGCGCCGCGCCGAAGACGACGTGCAGAAACTGACCGACAAGTTCGTCAAGGAAGTCGACGCCGTGGTCAAGGCGAAGGAAGACGAGCTGATGGCCCTCTGACGGAACAACGACGTCGCGCACGCGACAAGCCTCGCCTTTCACTCCGGAAGAGTTTCGCTGCGGCCGGGTTGCCATCGATGCGAGGTCGTTCCCGGCGATCATCCTCCGCTCCCTGGAGAGCCGGCGAAGGGCCAGGCAACTATCGAAATCAAGACATTGGGAACGGTTCGCCGACCACGCAGAGAGGGCATGAGGCAAAGGCCGGCAGCCACGCGACGTCGCGTCGAGCCTCACCCTCATCCGGCGCCTGCGCCACTTCCTAGCGATGGTACAAGGCAAAGCGCTTTCGCAGTCGATGGAGTCCGTTCTGAGCCAGCACCCTCCAGCCCCGCCGGTGCCCAATGTGGAAACGTCCACATTGTCGCAACCGCGCCACATCGCCATCGTCATGGACGGCAACGGGCGCTGGGCAAAGCAACGCCACCGGCCGCGCAACTTCGGGCATCGCGCCGGACAGAAGGCCGTGCGTGCGGCAATTGAATTCTGCCTGCGCCGAAGCATCGGCGCGCTGACGCTGTTCGCCTTCTCCAGCGAGAACTGGAAACGGCCGCCCGGGGAAGTCGGCGCCTTGATGGAACTGTTCCTCAAGGCGCTCGACCGGGAAGTCGACGCCCTGCACGAGAATGGCGTGCGCATTGCTTTCGTCGGCGATCTGGCGGCTTTCGCGCCGGCGCTGCACGAGCGCATGAAGGCGGCGACGGCCAGGACCGCCGGCAACACCAGGCTGGCGTTGAGTATCGCCGTCAACTACGGCGGTCGCTGGGATATCGCCAACGCGGCCAGGCAGGCGGCTCTCGCCGCGCAACGCGGGGAGTTCGACGCCGCAACGATCGACGAGCGCCGCCTCGAACGGTTTTTCTGCCTTGCCGAACTGCCGCCGGTCGACCTGTTCATCCGCACCGGCGGCGAACAGCGCATCAGCAATTTCCTGCTTTGGCAGCTGGCCTATAGCGAATTCTTCTTCAGCGACGTACTCTGGCCCGATTTCGATCAGGCCTGCCTGCAGCAGGCCGTGGAAGATTTCAGCCGGCGCGAACGACGCTTCGGCAAGACCAGCGCCCAGCTGGCGGTACGCAACTGACGTCCTGGCATCGGGGGGGAGAAGAGTGAAGCAACGTTTGATCACAGCATTGCTGGTAACGCCGCTGGCGATCGCGCTGATACTGCTGATTCCGACGGCGGCGCTTGCCGCACTCATCGGTGTCCTGTGCCTGATCGCGCTGTGGGAGTGGTCGCGCCTGTCCGGCATGCGCTCGCGGCCGTGGCGCGGCGTGCTGGTCGGGTTGGCCGCGGCGGCGATGCTCGCGCTGTGGTGTTGTCGCGGTACGTGGATATGGTGGTCGGCGATCGCTGCCGGCGCTGTGTGGTGGCTGTTCGCGCTTTCCTGGCTGCGTCATTTCTCGTTCGCCGCGTCGGCGACGCGCGAAAATACATCGATCAAGCTCGCTGCCGGCGCGCTGGCCGTGCTGCCGGCATGGGCAGCCTTCATGCAACTGCACCTGCCGCAGCCGGGACTGCACACCTGGGCGCTGTATTCGCTCGTATTGATCTGGTCGGCCGATACGTTCGCCTATCTGGCGGGCAAGCGCTGGGGCACGACCAAGCTCGCGCCCACCATCAGTCCGGGCAAGACCATGGCCGGCGTCTACGGCGCGCTGGCCGGATCGGCCGTGATCGCCGTGATCGGCGGCTGGCTGCTCGATGTGCGCGGCGCGGCGCTGGCCGCGCTGGTGGCTCTCGCCCTGGTATCGGTCGCGCTGTCGATCGCGGGCGACCTGTTCGAAAGCCTGATCAAGCGGCACGCGAACGTGAAGGATTCCGGCGCGCTCTTCCCCGGCCACGGCGGCGTGTTCGACCGGCTTGACGGCGTCTTTGCCGCGCTGCCGATTTTCGTCCTGGGCAAAGCCGCACTCGGACTATGAGGCAGGTTGCCGTTCTCGGCGCGACCGGTTCGATCGGAGCCAGCGCGCTCGATGTCATCGCGCGGCATCCGCAGCGTTTCCGTGCCAGCGTGCTCAGCGCCAACCGCAATGTCGAGGCGCTGGTCGCGCTGTGCGCGCGCTTCCAGCCCGACCTTGCCGTCATTTCCGACGCAGCGGCCGAGCCGGCCCTGCGCAGCGGGCTTGCTTCGGCCGGGCTGCGGACCCGCGTTGCCGGCGGCGACGCCGGGCTGCAGCAGGCGGCGGCCGGAGAATTGTGCGATACCGTGATCGCGGCGATCGTCGGGGCCGCCGGCCTCGAGTCGACCCTTGCGGCGGCCCGCGCCGGCAAGCGCCTGCTGCTGGCGAACAAGGAAGCCGTGGTGATTGCAGGCGGCCTGCTGCGCGATGCCTTGCGCAGCAGCGGCGCCGAGCTCATCCCGATCGACTCCGAGCACAACGCGATCTTCCAGTGTCTGCCGTCCGACCGCCACAGTCTCGCGGCCGCAGGGGCACGGCGCATCACGCTGACGGCATCGGGCGGCCCGTTTCGCGGTCGGCGCCGCAGCGACCTGACCTCGGTGACGCCGGACCAGGCCTGCGCGCACCCGAAGTGGCGCATGGGCCGCAAGATCTCGGTCGACTCGGCCACGCTGATGAACAAGGGGCTCGAAGTCATCGAGGCCCACTGGCTGTTCGGAGCCGATGCCGCGCAGATCGATGTCGTCGTGCACCCGGAAAGCATCGTCCACTCGCTGGTCGAATATCCGGACGGCTCGATGCTCGCACAGCTGGGCAATCCTGACATGCGCACGGCCCTCGCACATGCGCTGGCATGGCCGGAACGCATCGAATCGGGCGTGGCCGCGCTGGACCTCAAACAGCTCGGCCAGCTGCGTTTCGAGCCGCCCGACCGCGACACGTTTCGCTGTCTGGATCTGGCCTATCGTGCCCTGGCCGGCGGCGGGACGGCGCCGACGATCCTCAACGCCGCCAACGAGATCGCCGTCGATGCGTTTCTCGCCGGCACGCTGCCGTTTCTGGCGATCGACGAATTGATCGAAGCGACGCTGTCGGACCAGCCTGCCACGCCGGCGCCGGACCTCGAATCGCTGATTTACGCCGATTTAACCGCGCGCAAAGCGGCGCAACGTATCATGCAGCGCAGTTTCTGCTAGGCGGGAATCCTCGCTGCCGCCTGAATGCCGGGCAGGATGATCGGGGGGATTCGTGGCGAAACCGTTTATACTGCGCGCGGTTGCTGCGTCCGCGGGATGCGCATGGGCGCCAAGTGCATCGTGAACCGAAGTATTTTGCAGGGATTTCAGGCATCTGTTATTTGCTCTCCCGTACCGGGGGAGCGGCGCGAGCCGGGGTTGCGCGGCAACGGCGACTCAGATTGAGGTAGAGAATTTAGATGAGCGAGTTTTTCGGTTCCGCGTGGTGGCTGCTGGTCACGCTCGGCATTCTGGTGACCTTCCACGAGTTCGGCCATTACTGGGTCGCACGCCGCTGCGGCGTGCGGGTCCTGCGCTTCTCGGTCGGTTTCGGCAAGCCGCTGTGGTCGCGCATCGGCCGCGACGGCGTCGAGTATGCGATCGGCGCGATTCCGCTCGGCGGCTACGTGAAATTCCTCGACGCGCGCGAAGCCGAGCATCCGGAACTCGTCAGCGGGCAGCCCGGCGAGTATTCGGCGGCGCCGGTCTGGCGCCGCATCGCGATTGCGGCAGCAGGGCCCGCATTCAACATCGCCTTCACCGTCATAGCCTTCTGGGCCATGTTCGTCATCGGCCGTCCCGACATGCAGCCGGTCATCGGCGAGCCGACCGGCCTGGCGGCGCAGGCCGGGTTCAAGGCCGGCGACCGCTTCACCTCCGTTGGCGGCGAAAACGTCGATTCGCTCAGCAATGCGATGCTCGAGGTCGCCCAGGCGGCGATGCTGCACCAGGATGTCGCGATCGCCGTCATCGATGCGCAGGGCAATGCGCACGACCGCGTCCTGCCACTGAGCCAGCTGCCTGCCGACGCCATCGACAACAGCAAGACGTTTGACGCGATCGGCCTCACGCAACAGGCGATGCCGGCCGTCGTGGCGATCGTGACGCCGGACACGCCGGCGGCTCGCGCCGGCCTGCTGCCCGGCGACCGCATCGTGCGCGTCAACGACGTGGCGATCGCCAACTGGAACGACCTGACGCGCGCGATCGGTGCCCAGGCCGAAAAGAATCCGCATCTGCAGATCCTCGTGCGCCGCGGCAGCGGTGACTTGCCGCTGGAACTGACGGCCGCGCAGAGCAAGGACAATGGCGCGCGCTGGATGATCGGCATCGGCGCGCAGACGCGCGGCAGCGACGCGATCGAGCACTATGGTCCGCTGCAGGCCGTGCCGGCAGCATTGCGCGAAACCTGGAAAACCACGCGCAAGACGCTCGGCATGATCGGCAGCATGCTGACCGGCCAGGCCTCGACCAGGAACCTTTCCAGCGTGATCACGATCGCGCAGGTCGCCAACGACTCGGCGCACCAGGGCGTGGCCTGGTTCCTGTCGTTCCTGGCGGTCATCTCGCTCAGCCTGGGCATACTCAACCTGCTGCCGATCCCGATCCTGGACGGCGGCCACCTGCTCTACTACTTCATCGAACTGGTCAAGGGCAAACCGCTCAGCGAACGCGCACTGATCGCCGGACAATATGTCGGCCTGGCGCTGCTGGTCACCCTGATGAGTTTGGCGTTCTACAACGACATAGTGCGTATCGTCGCCTCGTAGCGGAGCGACCCGTGATTTCGATGGCCGCTCGCGTCTCCGGTCCAGCCGGGGATGGGAGCAATTTGTATACATTCGACAAAAACAATACTGTCGGCGCAACTGCTCCGCCGCGCCGGCGCACAAATCAACTGTTCTGGAAGTGACGATGAAGCGAATCGCCGCCCTGTTCCTGCTCGCCAGCCTCAGCGCAAGAGCCCTTGCCATGGATCCGTTCGTGGCTTCGGACATCCGCATCGACGGCCTGCAGCGCATCTCTGCCGGTACGGTGTTCACCTATCTGCCGGTCGAAAAAGGCGACAACGTCACCAGCGAACGCGTGCAGCAGGCAGTGCGCGCCCTGTACAAGACCGGCTTCTTCAGCGACGTGGGCATCTCGCGCCAGGGCGACATCCTGGTCATCACGGTCAAGGAACGGCCGGCGATCTCCAAGATCGAACTCAAGGGCAACAAGGACCTGAAGTCCGAGGACCTGCTCAAGGGCCTCAAGGACATCGGCCTGTCCGAGGGCGAGCCGTTCGACCGCCTGTCGCTCGATCGCGTGACCCAGGAACTGACGCGCCAGTACTACAACCGCGGCAAGTACAACGTGTCGATCAAGCCCAAGGTGATCCCGCTCGACCGCAATCGCGTCGAGCTGTCGATCGTCATCGCCGAAGGCAAGGTCGCCACGATCAAGCACATCAACGTCACCGGCAATCACGCCTTCACGACCGACGAGATCCGCAGCGACTTCGAGTCGAATACGTCGAACTGGACATCCTGGTATTCGAAGGACGACCAGTATTCGCGCGAGAAGCTGTCCGGTGACCTGGAAAAGCTCAACTCGTACTACCTCGACCGCGGGCACGTCGATTTCAGCATCGACTCGACGCAGGTCACGATTAGCCCTGACAAGCGCTCGATGTATCTGACCGCGAACGTCACCGAAGGCGAGGTGTACACGGTCGGCGAAGTCAAGCTGGCCGGCGAACTCGTCGTCAGCGAAGAGGACATGCGCAACCTCATCAAGATAAAGAGCGGTGAGGTGTTCTCGCGCAAGAAGATCGTGCAGTCGCAGGAGGCCATGATCGCGGTGCTGGCGAACATCGGCTATGCCTTCGCGCAGGTGACGCCGGTGCCGAACGTCGACAAGGAGAAGCGCATTGCGTCGGTGACGTTCTTCGTCAACCCCGGCAAGCGCGTGTACGTCCGCCATGTCTCGTTCAAGGGCAATGCGAGCACGCAGGACGAGGTGATGCGCCGCGAAATGCGCCAGCTCGAAGGCGCCTGGTATTCGCAGGCCGCGATCGATCGCTCGAAAATCCGCCTGCAGCGCCTGGGCTTCTTCAAGAAGGTCGAGATCACCACGCCGAAGGTGCCCGGCACCGACGATCAGGTCGACGTCAACGTGACCGTCGAGGAGACGTCCGCCGGAAGCTTCACGTTCGGCCTCGGCTACTCGCAGGTCGAGAAGCTGATCGCCAGCGTCTCGGTATCGGAGAACAACTTCCTCGGCACCGGCGACGCCGCTTCGGCGACCGTGCAGAAGAGCTATTACCTGACGCGCTACAACCTGGACTACTACCAGCCGTACCTGACGCCCGACGGCATCGGCCTGGGCTACGACGCCAACTACAGCAAGCTCGACTCGGCGCAGATCAACATCGCCAGTTACTTCAACAACACCGCCTCGTTCTCGACGTTCCTCGGCGTGCCGGTCACCGAATCGGATTCCGTACGCCTGTCGCTGGGCCTCAGCAAGACCAAGATCATTACCTTCAACAACGTCGCGACGCCGGTGGTCGATCCGATTACAGGCCTGCCGGCAGTCGACTCCAGCGGCAACCAGATCTACTTCACCGACGAGAACGGCAACATCATTTTCACCCGCCAGCCGTTCTCGCCGCAGCCGATCGTCGACTACATCAACAACCTCGGCCACGACACATTCCATACCTGGGCGATCACGGCATCCTGGGCGCACGACACGCGCAACAAGTTCTTCAATCCGACGCACGGCTCGCTGCAGCAGTTCCAGGCCGAGGTGGCGCTGCCCGGATCGACCGTGCCGTACTACATCCTGACTTACAAGTACGCGCAATATCTGCCGATCACCGATTCGTTCACGTTCCTCGGCTCGGCAACGATCGGCTATGGCGACAGCTACACCTCGATCAAGAGCGTGTTGCCGCCCACCGACCCGGCCTTCACGGCCAATGTTTCAGGCTTGCCGTTCTTCAAGAACTTCTACGCCGGCGGCATCTCCGACATCCGCAACTTCCGCGACAACACGCTGGGTCCGTACACGCTGACGCCGGGCTGCACGTCCATCAGCCAGGCCGATTACTGCCGCCAGCCGCTCGGCGGCGCATTCAAGACCGTCGCTTCGGCGGAACTGATCATCCCGACGCCGTTCGTGAAGGACGACTCGGCGACGCGCCTGTCCTGGTTCGTCGACGCCGGCAATGTATTTGCCAGCTACAACGACTTCTCGTGGAACCAGATCCGCGTGTCGACCGGCCTGTCGCTGCACTGGCAGGCGCCGGTCGGGCCGATCGTGATCAATATCGGCCGGCCCATCATCAAGAAGCCCGGCGATATCCCCGAAACCCTGCAGTTCAATTTCGGCACGCAGTTCTAGCAGCAGGCGGCAGCCGCGGGTTGCGCGGATGAATGCGGATCGAAAAACGTGTTGTCATAAGCTTTTATCCGCGTAATTCGGCGTTGGCCGCGTCGGGCTTTGCCGCCCTTCCCGGGATGCCGCGCGACGTCCGGACCTAGCGTCCGCGCCGGTTCAGGCCGGGCGGTTGCGCCGGGTTGTTCAGACCGCCCCTCAATCGGGTTACTATTCGACGGGGCCGCTGCCCGGCGTCGCGGCCGGCGAACGCGTGCGAGGTTGGCTCGGTGAGGCGAAACACAGGCGCAGTCAGCGGTATCGGCGGAGCGCTGCTTGCTCTTGCAGCCCTGCTGCCGCTGTCGTCAGCCGCCCAGACCGCCGCGAAAATCGGCTACGTCGACCTGAAGCGCGTGCTCGACGAAGCCCCGCAGATGATCGAGAGCCGGGCCCGGCTGGAACGCGAGTTCTCGTCCCGCGACGGTGCGATCAAGGCTGCCGAAGCCAAGCTGACGGCGCTCAAGCAGCGTTACGAGCGCGACAGCGTCATCATGAGCAAGGACGACGCCGACGCGCTCAAGCGCGAGATCGACGCGACCGAGCGCGCCAACAAACGCATGGTCGATGAAGCACGCAGCGACCTGGCCACGCGCCAGGCGGCAGAACGTGACCGCAACTGGCAGAAGATGCAGGACATCATCATAGAATTTGCGCGCAGCCAGGGCTATGACCTGATCGAGGCAAGCCCGCCGCTCTACGTCAGCCCGCGAATCGACATCACCGATGCCGTGCTCGACCATCTCAAGCACGCCAGCACGAGTCCGCGGAGCAAGCCGTGACGGCGGCGGACACCGGTTTCGCGCTGGCGCAGCTGGCGCAGCGCTTTGCGCTCGAACTGCGCGGTGACGGCGAGCGCGTGATCCGCGGTGTCGGCACGCTGGCGACGGCAACACCGCAGCAACTGAGCTTTCTGGCCAATCCGCGCTATCGCGGCGAATTGCGCGCGAGCCAGGCCGGCGCCGTCGTGCTGCGCGCCGACGACGCGACCGAATGCCCGGTCCCCGCCCTGGTCGCCGCGGATCCTTACGTCAGCTTCGCCAGGATCGCCGCGCTGTTCGACGCGCGGCCGTCCGGGCCGCCCGGCATCCATCCGAGCGCCGTCGTCGCCGCCGATGCGGTCGTGGCGGACTCGGCCAGCATCGGGCCGCACTGTGTCGTGGAGTCCGGCGCGCGTGTCGACGCCGGTGCATCGATTGGCCCGCATTGCATCATCGGCACGGATTGCCATGTCGGTGCGCAATCGCGCCTGGTCGCGCGCGTGACGCTGGTGACGCGCGTCCGGCTCGGGCAGCGTGTGCTGGTCCATCCGGGCGCGGTCATCGGCTCGGACGGCTTCGGCATCGCGTTCGACCGTGCCACGTCCGATCACGGCGGCTGGGTCAAGGTTCCCCAGCTCGGCGGCGTGCGCATCGGCGATGACTGCGAGATCGGCGCGAACACGACGATCGATCGCGGCGCCATCGAAGACACCGTGCTCGAGGAGGACGTGCGCCTCGACAACCAGATCCAGATCGCACACAACGTGCGCATCGGCGCGCACACGGCCATGGCCGGCTGCTCGGCGGTGGCGGGCAGCGCCACGATCGGGCGCTACTGTCTGATCGGCGGGAGCGCTGGCATACTGGGCCACCTGAACGTGGCCGACCGGGTGACCGTGACCGCCATGACGCTGGTCACGCATTCCATCGACCAGCCCGGCGAATACTCGTCAGGCACCCCATTCCAGAACAACCGCGACTGGCGCCGCAACGCCGCGCGATTCAAGCGCCTTGACGAGCTGACCCGGCGTGTACAGGCAATCGAGAAGGATTTGAAATCATGACCGAGACAACCGCCGCCAGCGCGACCCTGATCGACGTGCGCGGCATCGCTGCGATGCTGCCGCATCGCTATCCGTTCCTGCTGGTAGACCGCGTGCTCGAGTACAGCGCCGCCGACGGGCGCCTGCGCGCGCTGAAGAACGTCAGCATCAACGAACCGTTCTTCCAGGGGCATTTCCCCGGCCATCCGGTGATGCCCGGCGTGCTGATCATCGAATCGCTGGCCCAGGCGTGCGGCCTGCTGGTGCAGATGTCGCGCAAGCACGATCCGGACAGCCGGGCGCTGTATTACCTGGTAAAAGTGGACAAGGCAAAATTTACCCAGATCGTCGGACCGGGCGACCAGCTGATCCTCGAGGTCGAACTCAAGCGCATGATCCGCAGCATGGGCCTGTTCCATTGCCGCGCCAGCGTCGCCGGCAAGACCGTCGCCGAGGCCGAGCTGATGTGCGCCGAGCGCGACGCTTGATGGCCAAGGCAGACTCCGCGACGGGCGCGGTCCATCCCACCGCCCAGATTGCCGACAATGCCCGCCTCGGCACCGGCGTCGAAGTCGGCGCCTACAGCGTGATCGGCGCCGATGTGACGATCGGCGACGGCACGAGGCTCGGCCCGCATGTCGTGGTGCAGGGTCCGACCCGGATCGGCCGCGAGAATCATCTTCATCCCTTCGCATCGGTCGGCGGCGACCCGCAGGACAAGAAGTTCCGCGGCGAGCGCAGCGAACTGGTGATCGGCGATCGCAACACGATCCGCGAATTCGTCACGATCAATCGCGGCACCGGCGAGGGCGGCGGCGTCACGCGCATCGGCGACGACAACTGGATCATGGCCTATACGCACATCGCGCACGATTGCCGCATCGGCAATCACACCATCTTCTCGAACAACGCCACGCTCGCCGGCCACGTCGACATCGGTGATCATGTGATCCTGTCCGGCTTCAGCGGCGTGCATCAGTTCTGCCGCATCGGCGCGCATGCCTTCATCGGCATGGGCTGCCTGGTCAACGGCGACGTGCCGCCGTTCGTGATCCTGGCGGCCGACTACGGACGCCCGCGCGGCATCAATACCGAAGGACTCAAGCGCCGCGGCTTCTCGGCCGAGCGCATCACGACGATCCGGCGCGCCTACAAAACCCTGTACATGTCGGGCCTGCCGCTGGCGCAAGCGCGCGAGCAACTGGCGCAGCTCGGCGCGGACTCGCAGGACATCGCCGAACTGCTGGCATTCCTCGACCAGAGCCAGCGGCCGTTGATGCGTTGAGGGCTGGCGGTTGGCGTCTGGCGGCTGAACAAGATCGTACGCACCGCGCCGTTCCAAATTGGCTGAGATCGATTGCGAGTCCCCACCTGTTGAATGAACAGTCCCAGCCCCCAGCCCTCAGCCCTCGGCCCTCTCTTCGTCCTGGTCGCCGGCGAAGCCTCGGGCGACCTGCTGGGCGCCGACCTCATCGCCGGACTGCGCCGCCGCTTCCCTGACGCGCGTTTTGCCGGCGTCGGCGGCCCGCTCATGGCGGCGGCCGGCATGGCGATCTGGCACGCAGCCGAGCGCCTCAGCATGATGGGCCTGGTCGAAGTGTTGCGGCATCTGCCGGGCCTGGTTGCGCTGCGCCGCGACGTCTATCGGCGCACGTTGCAGGCAACGCCGGCGGCGTTCATCGGCATCGACGCCCCGGACTTCAACCTCGGGCTCGAGAAAAAGCTGAAAGCGGCAAGTGTCCGCACGGTGCACTACGTCAGTCCGTCGATCTGGGCCTGGCGCGAGACCCGCGCCGCGAAGATCGGGCGCAGCGCCGACCGCGTGCTCTGCCTGTTTCCGATGGAGCCGCCGATCTATGCGCGGCATGGCGTCGATGCGCGTTTCGTCGGCCATCCGCTCGCAGCGGCATTCCCGCCCGATCCCGACAAGGCTGCGGCGCGCCGTGCTCTGGGCCTGCAATCGGACGCCACCGTGCTTGCACTGCTGCCCGGAAGCCGGCTCGATGAAATCGGCCGTCTTGCCGTTCACTTTCTGGGCGCGGTCGAGATACTGCGTGCGCAGTTCCCGCAGCTGCAAGTCATCGCGCCGATGGCAAATGCCGCATGCCGCGCCGCATTCGAGAGCGTGCACGACAGGGTATTCGCAGCGGTGCAGCCCTCGCAGGGCGTCGTACGGATCGTGGACGGTCGCGCACACGAGGCCATGATTGCTGCCGATGCCGTGCTGCTCGCGTCAGGCACCGCGGCGCTGGAGGCAATGCTGGCGAAGCGGCCGATGGTCGTGGCCTACCGGCTAGCGCCGCTGACCTACCGGCTCGTCAATCTGTTCGGCATGATGCGGACGCAAGTGTACTCGCTGCCGAACATACTGGCCGGGCGGACCGTCGTGCCGGAGCTGATGCAGGACGCGTGCACGCCGCAGGCGCTAGCCGACGCGCTCGCGCCGATGCTGCTCGCGCGCACGCTGGATCCGCCCGCTCTGGCCGAATTCGCACGCCTGCACCAGGCGCTGCGCGGCGATGCGCAGCACGATGCCGCCGCCGCAGTCGCGGAGCTGCTTGCGGCATGACGCGCGGCACGGCGCCGTCGCGGCGCAGCATCGGCGCGCATTGACGGCACTGCCACCACACCTCACCATGTCACGTCTCCACGGCCCTTCTTCCGCGATGGCGAACGCTTCGGCGCTGCCCAGATCCACCCGCATCATCACGATCGTCGCGGCGCTGGGCTTTGTCACGTTGCTGATCTGCGGTCCGCTGCTGGAGGCAACGCTTACCGAGCGCCTGTTCGCGCTCGCCCTGCTCTCGACGGCCGTCGTACTGACTGCATTGGCGACGTGTCGGCCCGCTTTCGCGCTGGCGCTGCCCACGGTCCTCTTCGGCGGCATCCTCGTCGCCAGCACGCTGAAGTTCCACTACCTGACGGCGCCGCTGCTGGCGCCGGACCTGGTCTATTTCGTCAATCGCGATCTTCTGGATGTGGCCACGCGCTATCCGCCGGTCATGTTCTCGCTGATCACCGCCGCGATCCTGATCCCGGGCCTGCTGTTTCTCGTGTGGTACATGGATCGGCCGCGCATCCTCCGGCAAGCCGGCGTTGCGCAACGCCGCGGAATACGCACGGTCGGCATGCTGGCGACCGCGATCCTGCTCGTCGCGATCGACTCGCCCGCCGGGCCGTTTTCCGACGTATTCGGCAAGGGCATGTGGCAGACGATGAACGACAAGAGCTATGTGACCGACTTCTTCACGTCGTTCTACCAGACCGAAATCAAGATCCCGCCGCGCGCAGCCGACGCGGCCGTGCTGTCGTGGACCCAACCGGCCGACGAAAACCCGGCCGCGTGCGCACCGGCGCGCTGCAGCAGCGCCAAGTCGCCCAAGAGCGTGCAGGCGCATCCGGACATCGTCTCGGTGCTCGAGGAGAGCACCTACGATCCGACCATGCTCGCCGTCTGCACGCTGCCTTTGTGCAAGCACCGCATGTTCCAGGCCGACGGCCGCACGCGGGCCCACGGCACGCTGACCGTCCACGTCTGGGGCGGCGGCACCTGGACCAGCGAGTTCGCGCTGCTGACCGGGCTCGACCACCAGATCTTCGGCGATGCCGGACTCTACGCACCCTACAACCTCGCGCCGCGCGTCATTCACACCCTGCCCAAGGTGCTGCACGAAGCCGGCTACCGGACGATCGCGATCTATCCGATGTCGGGCGACTTCATCAACGCGCGCAACGCCTACAAGTTCTACGGTTTCGACCGGTTTTACGACGGCCAGGACTACGGCCTGTCGTGGGAATCGAGCGACAACGACCTGATGCAGGTATTCGACCGCATCTATGCCGACGAGAAGAAGGCGCTCGGCGACAAGCCGCTGTTCATCATGATGCTGACATTGCGCCAGCACGGTCCGCACAACGATCCGTACAAGGAAATGCCGGCGCCGTTCGACAAGCCGCTGTTCCCGGGCAAATGGAAGCCCAAGGACCTCGACGAGTGGATGAACCTCAACCTCGCCAATTATCTGTCGCGGCTGGACGGCTCGGATGCGGCGATCACGCACCTGGAGAAAACCCTGCTCGACGGCGACCGCCCGACGCTGCTGTTTCATTTCGGCGATCATCAACCGTCGTTCGACGGCGCCATGCGCGAATTGCAGAAAATCGTGCCGAAGTCGGTCAGCGATCCGAATTTCGTCACCTACTACATGCTCAAGACCAACTTCAAGCCGGCGCGCGACTACGACTACCCGGTGTTGGACCTCAGCTTCGGCGGCGCGCTGATACTGGACATCGCCGGCATCCAGAAGGATGATTTCTTCTCCGCCAACGCGCTGATGCGCGATCGCTGCCACGGCTTCTACCTGAACTGCCCGGACAAACCGGTGCTCGACGCGTACCAGAATTTCATCTTCCACGACCTGGGCGTGCTGCATGAATGAGCGGCCGCTGCTGACCGCCGGGGTCGACGAAGCCGGGCGTGGCCCGCTCGCCGGCCCGGTCGTGATCGCCGCGGTGATCCTCGATCCGCGCCGGCGGATCAACGGCCTGGCCGACTCCAAGGTGCTCGGCGCCAGGCGTCGCGAGACGCTCGCCGTACGCATTCGCGAACGCGCGATCGCCTTCAGCGTCGTCGCCATCGACGTGGCGGAAATCGACCGCATCAATATCTTCCAGGCAACCATGCTCGGCATGGCGCGCGCGCTGGCAGCGCTGACGCCGATGCCGGAACTCGCGCTGATCGACGGCAACCACGTGCCGCGCGAAACGATCTGCGCAGCGCAGGCGATCGTCGACGGCGATGCGCTCGAGCGATCGATCAGCGCGGCGTCGATCCTGGCCAAGGTTGCGCGCGACCGCATGATGGTCGAACTCGACGCGAAATTTCCCGGCTATGGATTCGCCCAGCACAAGGGCTATTCGACGCCGGAACATTTCGCCGCGCTGCAGCGGCTCGGACCTTGCTGCGAGCACCGGCGCAGCTTCGCACCGGTAATGCAGGCGGAACTTCCCTTCGCCTTCGCCTGACGCTGCGCCACGACGGCACGCGTGCCCGTCAAGCCTTGTCCGCCCGGCCTCGGGCGGCTACGCTGCTGTCCATAGCCCGCGGCATCCATGAACCCTTCTTTCGTCCACCTGCGCATCCACAGCGACTATTCGCTGGTCGATTCGACGATCCGCCTGCCGGACAAGCCCGAATACGGCGATCCAGCCAAGGCGCCGCGTCCGAACCTGATCAGCCAGGCCGTTGCGCTCGACATGCCCGCGCTGGCGCTCACCGACCAGAGCAACCTGTTCGCGCTGGTCAAGTTCTACCGCGCCGCGGAAGCCAATGGCATCAAGCCGGTGGCCGGCGCCGACCTGTGGCTCGCCAACGCGGGGGATACCGGCGCACCGACGCGCCTGACGCTGCTGTGCCAGAACCGCCGCGGCTACCTCAATCTCACGCAGCTGATCTCGCGCAGCTACATCGAGGGCCGCCACGGTGACTTTGCCCTGGTCGATCCCGCCTGGTTCGCCGGCCACAGCGACGGCCTGATCGCGCTGGCCGGACGCGACAGCGATGTTGGCCGGCTGCTGCACGCCGGCAGGCACGATGTTGCAATCGCCCGCACGCACGAATGGCTGCGCCTGTTCGGCGATCGCTGGTATTTCGAGCTGACCCGCTGCGGCCATGCGGACGAGGAGCAGCATCTCGAAGCGGCCCTGCAACTGGCGGCGACGGTCGATTGCCCGGCCGTCGCGACCAATGACGTGCGCTTCCTCACACGCGCCGACTTCGAGGCGCACGAAGCGCGCGTCTGCATTCACCAGGGGCGCCTGCTCAATGATCCCAAGCGCCCGCGCGCGTTCACCCCGCAGCAGTACCTCAAGCCGGCGCAGGAGATGGCGGAGCTCTTTGCCGACCTTCCCGGCGCGCTGCAGAACAGCGTGGAGATTGCGAAGCGCTGCAATCTGGAATTGTCGTTCGGCACCTACCATCTGCCCGCATTTCCGGTGCCGGCACAGCAGACGCTCGAATCGCACATCAGCGCCGAAGCCGGTCGCGGCCTGCGGGCGCATCTGGCCAAGGTCGGAACCGCACCCGGCTTCAGCGCGGACGACTACGAACGCCGGCTCCAGCACGAACTCGACGTAATCGGCAAGATGGGCTTTGCCGGCTACTTCCTGATCGTTGCCGACTTCATCAACTGGGCCAAGCGCAACGACATCCCGGTCGGTCCGGGCCGCGGCTCCGGTGCCGGCTCGGTCGTCGCATGGAGCCTGGGCATCACCGACCTCGACCCGCTGCGCTATGGCCTGCTGTTCGAACGTTTCCTGAATCCCGAACGCGTATCGATGCCGGACTTCGACGTCGACTTCTGCATGGACGGTCGCGACCGCGTCATCGACTACGTCGCCGACAAGTACGGCCATGATCGCGTCAGCCAGATCATCACCTACGGCACGATGGCGGCAAAAGCCGTGCTGCGCGACGCCGGCCGTGCCCTCGGCATGCCGTACGGGCAGGTCGACAAGATCGCCAAGCTCATTCCGATGCGGCCGCTCGACCTGAGCCTTCCGGACGCGCTCGGCCGCTCGCAGAAATCCTACGAAGAACCCGACCGCGTCGTCGCGGACTTCAAGGCGCTGTACGAGTCCGACGAGGACGTGCGCGGCCTGGCTGACCTCGCGATCGAACTGGAAGACCTGACGCGCAACGCCGGCAAGCACGCCGGCGGTGTCGTGATCGCACCGTCGCCGCTGACCGATTTCGCGCCGCTCTACAGCGAAGGCGGCGGCGAAGGCATCGTCACGCAGTTCGACAAGGACGACGTCGAAGCCGTGGGCCTCGTCAAGTTCGACTTTCTCGGCCTGCGCACGCTGACGATCATCGACTGGGCGGTGAAGGCGATCAACGCCCGGCGCGCGACCCACGGCGAGGCGCCCGTCGACATCGCCGCGCTGCCGCTCGACGATCCCGACGTCTACGCCTTGCTCAAACGCGCGCAGACCGTCGCGGTGTTCCAGCTCGAAGGCCGCGGCATGCAGGGCATGCTCAAGGACGCCAAGCCCGACTGCTTCGAGGACATCATCGCGCTGGTGTCTCTCTATCGCCCCGGCCCGATGGAATTGATTCCGAGCTTCTGCCGGCGCAAGCATGGCACCGAGCCGATCGAGTATCCCGATCCGCGCGTCGAGCCGGTCCTGCGCGAGACCTACGGCATCATGGTCTACCAGGAACAGGTCATGCAGATGGCGCAGATCGTCGGCGGCTACACGCTCGGCGGCGCCGACCTGCTGCGTCGCGCGATGGGCAAGAAAAACATCGCCGAAATGGCCAAGCAGCGCGCGGTGTTCCGCGACGGTGCGGCGAACAACGGCCTGTCGGCAGCGCAGGCCGACGCGATTTTCGACCTGATGGAGAAATTCGCGGGCTACGGCTTCAACAAGTCGCACGCGGCGGCGTATGCGCTGATCGCGTACCAGACCGCGTGGCTCAAGGTGCACTACCCGGCCGAGTTCATGGCTGCCGTGTTGTCGTCCGACATGGACAACACCGACAAGGTCGTCACGTTCCTCGGCGAGGCGCGCGCGCTCGGCCTCACGGTGCTGCCGCCGGATGTCAACGCATCGCAGTACATGTTCGAGGCGCTCGATCCGGACCCGAACTCGCACAAGAAACGCTCGCGGGCGATCCGCTATGGCCTCGGCGCGGTCAAGGGCGTCGGCCGCGGCGCTGTCGAAACTCTCGTCGCGGCGCGCAGCGGCGGCGGTGCGTTCCGCGACCTTGGCGATTTCTGCGCCCGCGTCGACGCGCAGAAGATCAACAAGCGCGCGCTCGAGGCGTTGATCATGTCCGGCTCGATGGATGCGCTGGCGAAGAACCGCGCGAGTCTCATGGCGCAGCTGCCGGCGGCGATGCGCGCGGCCGAACAGACGGCGCGCGACGCACAGGCCGGGCAGAACGACATGTTCGGTGCGGCCAGCCCGGTGGCGCGCAGGATCGAGCTTGTCGAGGTCGAGGACTGGCCGGTCGAGCAGCAGCTCGGCGGCGAGCGCGAGACGCTCGGCCACTATCTCTCTGGCCATCCGACCGATGCCTGGCGCGATCTGATCGCCCGCATCGCGACGTGCCCGATCGGCGAACTCGACAAGCACTACAAGGCACCGCCGCCGGATCGTCAGTTCCGCTATGCCGATCAGCAGGGTTTCACGCTGATCGGCGCGGTCATGGGCCTGCGCAAACAGGGCGACAGCCGGGTATTCGTGCAAGTCGAGGATTTCTCCGGCAAGTTCGAAGCGATCCTGTACCGCGAGGCCTGGGTCGAATTCGGCCCGCTGCTGACGCGCGATGCGATCCTCTTGTTCGAGGGTGCGATCTCGGTGGACGAGTTCGTCGGCGGCTATCGCATGCGGACGCAACGCATTTCGGCGATCAATGCGGCATGCGAACGTCATGCACGCCTGTTGCGGCTGCGCCTGAACGGCATCGATGCCGACTTTTCGCGGCGCCTGCAGGGAGTGCTGTCCGGCTACAGGGGCGGGATGACGCCGGTGCGCCTGGCGGTGCGCAACGCACAGGCGCGCGGAGAAATCGAACTCGGCGACGAGTGGCGCGTGCGCGCCAGCCCCGAACTGCGCAAGACCCTGGAAAAACTCGCCGGTGTACTCGGCGCGGAGTTCGTTTTCGGGCCGCCGGGCGGCGCATGAAGGCGCAGACCGGGCGTGATTCGACGCGCCGGACGGCCCGAGCCGTTATACTCCGCGACTTTGTTGCCGCAACCTGCTGAATGAATCCCAATTTCCTCGAATTCGAACAGCCGATCGCCGAGCTCGAAGCGAAGATCCAGGAGCTGCGCCATGCCAGCCACGGACAGGCATTCAATATCGAAGAGGACATCGGCCGGCTCAAGGACAAGCTCAAGCACAAGACGGCCGAGATCTTCAGGAACCTCACGTCGTGGCAGATCGCGCAACTGGCGCGGCATCCGGCGCGGCCGTACACGCTCGACTACGTGCAGACGATCTGCAGCGAATTCCACGAACTTGCCGGCGACCGCGCGTTCGCCGACGACGCCGCGATCGTCGGCGGCCTCGCGCGCATCGACGGCCGCTCCGTGGTCGTGATCGGGCATCAGAAGGGCCGCGACACGAAGACCAAGATCCGGCGCAACTTCGGCATGCCGCGGCCGGAAGGCTATCGCAAGGCACTGCGCCTGATGAAGATGGCCGAACGCTTCCGGCTGCCGGTGCTGACCTTCATCGACACCCCCGGCGCCTATCCCGGCGTCGGCGCCGAGGAACGCGGCCAGAGCGAGGCGATCGCGCGCAACCTGCTGGAAATGTCCGAACTGCGCGTGCCGATCATCTGCACCGTGATCGGTGAAGGCGGCTCGGGCGGCGCACTGGCGATCGGCGTCGGCGACCGTACGATCATGCTGCAGTATTCGACCTATTCGGTGATTACGCCGGAAGGCTGCGCCTCGATCCTGTGGAAGAGTACCGAACGAGCCAAGGATGCCGCCGAACAGCTCGGCATCACTGCGCCGCGCCTGCTCGAACTTGGCCTGATCGACAAGATCGTGCGCGAACCCCTCGGCGGCGCGCACCGCGATCCGCGCGCCATGGCGATCCGGCTCAAGGCCGTGCTGCTGAACCAGCTCGATGCGCTCGAGCAGCAGGATGCCGCCGGCCTGGTCGAACAGCGCTATCGCCGCCTGCGTCGCTACGGCGCGTTCAAGGGCTGAAGCCCGCACGTCCCGCGCGCCGCCGCGTAGTCCTTCGTGGCCGTCCGACTATCCGGCAAGCGCGCGCGCATCCAGTTCTGGCACCATGCGCACATGTCCACGGCACTGACCGGCCATCTGCAGGCGCAGCTTTCAAGGTTGCCGGCGGGTCCGGTCGCCGTCGCCTTCAGCGGCGGCATGGATTCCACGGTCCTGCTGCACGCGCTCGCCGGGCTGCCTGCCGCGCGCGCGCGCGGCCTGCGTGCCCTGCACATCGACCATGGCTTGCAGGAGCAGAGCGGGCAATGGTCCCGGCAGTGCCGTGAAGTGGCCGGAAGCCTGGGCGTCACGTTCGAATCGGTCGGCATCGATCCGATTGTCGTTTCGGGCCACGGCATCGAGGATGCAGCGCGCGCGGCGCGCTATACCGCGCTCGCCGGCCGACTGGCCGCCGGCGAGGTGCTTGCCGTCGCGCACCACGCCGACGATCAGGCCGAAACGGTGCTGCTGAAGCTGCTGCGCGGTGCCGGCCCGGAAGGCATCGGCGGGATGCGTGCGTTGCGTGCGTTCGGTACCGGCCTGCTCTGGCGGCCACTGCTCGACCTGCCACGCGCGCAATTGCACGCCTACGCGACGACCCATGCGCTGCACTGGACCGACGATCCCAGCAACAGCAACACGCAGCTTCGACGCAATTTCCTGCGTACCGAGATCCTGCCGCGGATCAGGCAACGCTGGCCCGAAGCAGGCGCCGCGATCGGCCACAGCGCGCGCTGGGCCGTCGCGGCGGCGCAGTTCATCGAACAGCAAGCCGCTGCGGCCCTGGTCCGCCTGCAAGGCGCCGATCCTGCGACACTCGCCTGGCGCGGCTGGCTCGAATTGCCCGAAGCGCTGAAAGATCCGGTCCTGCGCCGTTGGCTGCGTGCGCTGGGCATGGATGAGCCGGCGCACATTCACGTCGCTGAACTCGAACGCCAGCTGCGCGACGCCGCCGAAGACAGTACGCCCTGCATCAGCTGGCAGCGCAGCGAAGTGCGGCGCTATCGCGACCGGATCTACGCACTGCATCCACAGGCAGCCCTGCCGGTCGACTGGCAAGCCGCCTGGCAAGGCGATCGACTCGCATTGCCCGACGGCGGCCGTCTTGAGTGGCGCTCGCACGACAAGAAAGAAAGCCTGGCGGCAAAGGCGCCGTCGCTCGACGTGCGTTATCGGCGCGGCGGTGAACGGATCAAGCCGGTCGACGCCACGCACACACGCGACCTGCGGCTGCTGCTGCAGGAGACAGGCATTCCGCCCTGGCAGCGCAATCGCATTCCGCTGATCCATGCCGACGCGGAATTGATCGCGGTCGGCGACCTGATCCTGGCACGCAAGGGGCGCGAGTTGTGCGATCGATTCGGAGCGGAGATCGTTTGGGTGAGGGGTGGGGGCTGAAGGGCGTGACGCTCCCGGTTTTCTCCCGCCGAATCTTCCCCGCTCGTGTGAATTCGATCCGCGCCTGACTGCCATGAAATGTCATCGAAACCCGCGGTCGCAAGGCGGCCGCGATGACGTCGCAACCACCGGCCATCTCGCATCCGGCGGCGACATACCGTTTCAGTTCCCGGCCTCGGACTTCCGCCCCACCTGACGCTGCCATAAAGCCTTGCTCCCGGCATTGATTCCAGCCCGCCACTACGGTAGCTTTCGCGCCATGCCGCAATCCATGCCGCCCGCTGGTGCACCGGAGTCGAAGATGTCGAACGCGGCTGCCGCGGAGCCGGGCCGCGTCGCCGAATTCGAACAGTCGCTGGATGAACTCGAGCAACTCGTCCAGCGCATGGAACACGGCGACCTGAGCCTGGACGATTCGCTCAAGACCTACGAGCGCGGCATCGCGCTGTACCGCAACTGCCAGGCGGCCCTCGAACAAGCCGAGTTGCGCGTCAAGCTGCTGTACGACCCCGAAGCGCCGGACGACGCGGAAGACTTCAAGCCCGATACGCCTTGAACGTCGGCAACACTCCTTCCACGGCAGCGCACGGCGCGCGGCTGTCGCCCGCGGCCGTCGCCTGGGGCGCGCGCGCCGACAGCGTGCTCGAACGGCTGCTGCCGCCGGACGACCGCACGCCCGAGAACCTGCATCGTGCGATGCGCTACGCCGTGCTCGGCGGCGGCAAGCGCCTGCGCCCGCTGCTCGTCTACGCGACCGGAACCGCGCTCGGCGGAACGCTGGAACGGCTCGACGCCGCCGCGGCCGCCGTCGAGATCATCCACGCCTACTCGCTCGTGCACGACGATCTGCCGGCGATGGACGACGATTCCCTGCGTCGCGGGCGCCCGACCTGCCATGTCGCATTCGGCGAGGCCGCCGCGATCCTCGCCGGCGATGCGCTGCAGGCGGTCGCGTTCGAGGTGCTGGCCGGCGACGCGTTGCTCGCCGCGACGCCTTCCACACTCGTGGACATGCTGCATTCGCTCGCCGCGGCGTGCGGATCGCGCGGCATGGCGGGCGGCCAGGCACTGGATCTGGCGGCGGTCGGCAAGACTCTCGACCTGGCCGCGCTCGAGCGCATGCATGTCTACAAGACCGGCGCGCTGATCCGCGCCAGCGTGCGCCTCGGCGCCCTGGCTGCCGGCTGCCACGATACGGTATTGCTCGAAACGCTCGCGCGCTATGGCCATTGCATCGGACTGGCATTCCAGATCCGAGACGACATCCTCGACGTCGAGGCCGACAGCGCGACACTCGGCAAGACTGCCGGCAAGGATGCCGCTGACGCCAAGCCCACCTATCCGGCGCTGCTCGGCATAGCCGGTGCCCGCGCGCAGCTCGCCCAACTCACCGGAAGGGCCATCGACGCGCTCGCGCCGATCGCCGATCGCGCAGGCGAACTTGTTGCGCTGGCCCGCTATGTGGCCGAGCGCGACAGTTGAGGCAGCATCCGCGGCGATCGACCGCGACGCGCCTGCACGCGATGCCTCATTTGATCAGTCGAAAATTGATGGGGTAACGGTAGGCAACGCCTTCGCTGGCCTTGATCGTCGCAATGATCGTCAGTACGAGCCAGGCAATCGCAACCACTATGCCGATCGGCACTGCCACCAGCAACCCGATACCGAGCGTCATGACGACCAGGACCAGCAGTACCACGCTGACGATGGCCAGCGAGATGTTGAAATTCAGTGCTTCCTTGCCCTGATCGTTGACGAACGGCAGCGTATCCTTCTTGATCAACCAGATGATGAGCGGGCCGAGAAAACAGCCCCAGCCGAACCACACGCCGGTAACCAGCGCGCCAAGCAGCGCGGAAAGATGGGCGAACATCGCCCATTGTTTTTCTTCTGCACTCGGAACGTTCGCTCCGGGAGGCGGCGGTGTCGGCGTTTCACTGGGTGGAACACTCATGGCCTTGGCCTCGTTGACGAAGACAGAAGCACTTTGGGCTCGACACGCGACGCTGTCAACATGCCTGGAGCCGGCACCAAGCCATCGCACGGCGGCCACGCCATAGCGGCAGATCAGCTTCCGGCAATCGTCATGCGTTCGACCAGAATCGACCCGGTGAGAATCGACGAGCGCGGATCGACATCGCTGCCGATCGCGACGACGCCGGCAAACATGTCGCGCAGATTCGACGCGATCGTGATCTCCTCGACCGGATAGGCGATCGCACCGTTCTCGACCCAGAATCCCGAAGCGCCACGCGAGTAGTCGCCGGTCACGATCGATACGCCCTGCCCCATCACCTCCGTCACGAGCAGGCCGGTGTCGAGCTTTTCCAGCATCGCGGCGAAGTCGCCGCTGCCGCCCGTCGCCAGCAGATTGTGGATGCCGCCCGCATTGCCCGTGCTTTGCAGGCCGAGCTTGCGCGCCGAATAGCTGCCGAGCACGTACCGCTCGAGCACGCCACCGCGCACCAGATCGCTGTCGACGGTTGCGACGCCCTCGGCATCGAATGCCGACGAACCCTGGCCGCGCCGCAAATGCGGCCGCTCGACGATATCCACAAACTCCGGAAGTATCCTTTTCCCGGCATGATCGAGCAGGAAGCTGGAGCGGCGGTACAGCGCACCGCCACTTACCGCCGAAACCAGATGCCCGATCAGGCCGCGCGCAACTTCCGGCGCGAACAGCACCGCGCTTTCGCGCGTATCGAGTTGCCTCGCATGGAGCCGGGCCAGCGTCCGCTCCGCCGCCTTCCGGCCGATGGAGGAGGCGGCGGGAAAATCACCGGCAGCACGCACGCTCTCGTACCAGTAGTCGCGCTGCATGCCGGCATCGTCCTCGGCGATCAGCGTGCACGCCAGCGAGTGGCGCGTGCCGCGCTCCGAGCCGACGAAACCCTGTGAGGTCGCGTATACCGACAGCGAGCGGCCGGTCTGCACCGAAGCGCCTTCGGAATTGGAGATGCCGGTCCGCGCGCGGCCGGTATCCTCGATTTCAACGCCCAGTGCGATCGCCTCTTGCGGCGTCAAATCCCACGGATGCCACAGGTCCAGGTCGGGAAACTCGCGCGTCAGTCGGGCCGGATCGGCGAGGCCCGCGCATGGATCTTCCTCGGTGTGGCGCGCAATCGCGCAAGCCTGCTCGATCGTCTTGTCGATCGACTCCGGATGCAGATCGGCCGTACTGGCCGACCCCTTGCGCTTGCCGAAGTAGACCGTCACGCCGAATGAGCGATCGCGCGTGTGCTCGATCGTCTCGACCTCACCGAGGCGCACGTTCACGCTCAACCCGCTGTCCACATTGGCGCCTACCTCGGCCTCGCTGGCGCCCGCGGCGCGGCAGCGTCCTATCACGTCCTCGGCAAGAGTCGCCAGACGATCCAGCTGTTCGAGGCTGTCATCAGCGGAAATTCCGTCGTTGCGTACCACAACATCGTTCACTCAGCTTTCCTCGATTTGTGCGCGCTCAGGGTTACGAGCATGGGTGTCCGAAGCAAGACCAGCCAGACGCTCCGGCTGCCGGGCCTTTCATCGGGAAATCCCGTCATTGCATGCCACCACATCATTCACCTGAATTCCCTCGTTCCGTGTACGCGCTCCCCAGTTGATGATATTTCGCCGCCTCGGCTTCGCTTTGCGCTCACCGCAAGCATGGCTCGCGTCCGAAGCAGGACCAGCCAGACGCTCCAACTGGCCCAGCGCTTCATCGCGAAATCCCGTCATTGCGTGGCCATCACATCATTCACCTGAATTCCCTCGTTCCGTGTACGCGCTCCCCAGTTGATGATTTCGCCGCCTCGCCTTCGCTTTGCGCTGACCGCAAGCATGGCTCGCGTCCGAAGCAGGACCAGCCAGACGCTCCGGCTGGCCCAGCCTTTCATCAGGAAATCCCGTCATTGCGTGGCCAGCACGTCATTCACCTGAATTCCCTCGTTCCGTGTACGCGCTCCCCCGGCGTTCAGCCGCAGCTTGTCTGCGGCTGCAACGGCGGGAGTTGCGGCCGCAAGCTCTTCCTGCGGCCGTAACCACATTCGCAGTTGAAGATTTCGCCGCCTCGCCTTCGCTTTGCGCTCACCGCAAGCATGGCTCGCGTCCGAAGCAGGACCAGCCAGACGCTCCAACTGGCCCAGCCCTTCATCGCGAAATCCCGTCATTCCGTGGCCACCACGTCATTCACCAGCATTCCCTCGTTCCGTGTACGCGCTCCCCCGGCGTTCAGCCGCAGCTTGTCTGCGGCTGCAACGGCGGGAGTTACGGCCGCAAGCTCTTCCTGCGGCCGTAACCGCTATTATGGGAGATATGCGGTCCCGTATCGACGAAACCAACAGCCCAGGCGCGCCCGATTCCGACGACGACGGCGAAGTCAGCCGCAGCCAGCGGCGGCGCGAAGCACTCGATGTGCTGCGGCTTGCCCATGCTCTCAGCCAGATGTCCGACGCGCAGTTGAAGTCGGTTCCCCTGACGGACGAACTGCTCGACGAAGTGCGGCGCGCGCGTGCCGTCACGCAGCAGATCGCGCGCAAGCGCCAGGACCAGTTCGTCGCCAAGCAGATGCGCCGGCTCGACGACGGCGAACTCGAGGCGATTCGCGCCGCGATCGAGCACGATCGCGATCGCGGCCGGCGTGAATCGGCACAATTGCACCAGGTCGAAACCTGGCGCGAACGCCTGATCGCGGAAGGCGACGAGGCGCTGGGCGGCTTCCTCTCGGAGTATCCGCGCGCCGACCGCCAGCAATTGCGGACTCTCGCGCGCCTGGCGCGCACCGAGCGCAGCGCCGGCAAGCCGCCGCACGCCTACCGCGAGTTGTTCCGCATGCTGCGCGAGTTGGTCGCGGGCAATGAACCTGCGGCCGGGGCGTAGCACGGCTGCAGCATGGGAGCGAGGATGCAGCACGATGCAACGGGGCGACCGGCAGCAAGGCATGTGTCATGCGCGGAAAAAGACACACGCCGCCGGATTCCCGTCGCGCGAACGACTCGGCGCGGCAAACACTCGGCCCGCGCCGCATTGCTGACGGCGGTGCTGTCCTGGCCCGTTGCTGCGTGTTCCCAGATTCCGTTGTTCGATCACGTCGTCGTGGTCGTGATGGAGAACCACAGCCAGTCGGAAATCATCGGCAATACGGCCAAGGCGCCGTACATCAACAGTCTGGCCTCCGACGGCGCGAATTTCACGCAGTCGTTCGCCGTCGAACATCCGAGCGAGCCGAACTATCTGGACTTGTTTTCGGGTTCGAACCAGGGCGTAACCGACGACAGCTGTCCGCACACGTTTTCGACGGACAATCTCGGCAGCCAGTTGATCGCGGCCAAGCTGACGTTCGTCGGCTTTTCCGAAAGCCTGCCCGTGGCCAATCCAACCGTGTGCACCTACGGCACGCATGGCTACGCCCGCAAGCATAATCCGTGGGTGAATTTCAGCAATGTTCCGGCCGCCAGCAATCAGCCGTTCAGTGCTTTTCCTGCGGATTTTTCCACGCTGCCGACGCTGGCGTTCGTGGTGCCGAATCTTTGCAACGACATGCACGACTGCTCGATAGCGACCGGCGACCAGTGGCTCGCCGACAACCTCAGCGGCTACGCGCAGTGGGCGCGCGCGCACGACAGCCTGCTGGTATTGACCTGGGATGAAGATGACGGCTCGGCGACCAATCAGATCCCGACGGTTTTCGCCGGCGCGCTGGTGATCCCCGGCAACTACACCGGGACGATCAATCACTTCAACGTCCTGGCGACGCTCGAGGCGATGTACGGACTGGATCCGCTCGGCGCTGCCGCCGGCAAAACCGTGATCACCGACGTCTGGGATGCGACCCTGTTCCGCAACGGCTTCGATTGAGACGGCGCTCAGGCCGCCGTGCCGCCCACCGTCATGGCGTCGATGCGCAGGGTCGGCTGGCCGACTCCGACCGGAACGCTCTGGCCTTCCTTGCCGCACACGCCGACGCCCTCGTCGAGCTTCAGGTCATTGCCCACCATCGACACGCGCGTCAGCACTTCCGGACCCGATCCGATCAGCGTTGCGCCCTTGACCGGGCGCGTGATCCTGCCGTTTTCGATCAGGTAGGCCTCGCTCGCCGAAAACACGAACTTGCCGTTGGTGATGTCGACCTGGCCGCCGCCGAAGTTCACTGCGTACAGACCGCGCTCGACCGAGGCGATGATTTCCTGCGGATCGTGCGCACCGGCCAGCATGTAGGTGTTTGTCATGCGCGGCATCGGCAGGTGTGCGAACGATTCGCGCCGGCCGTTGCCGGTCGCGCGCGTGCCCATCAGGCGCGCATTGAGCTTGTCCTGCATGTACCCCTTCAGCACGCCGTTCTCGATCAGCGTCGTGCACTCGGTCGGCACGCCTTCATCGTCGACGCTCAGCGATCCGCGCCGGTTGGCCAGCGTGCCATCGTCGACGACGGTGACGCCGGCAGCGGCAACCTTGTCGCCGACGCGGCCGGAAAACGCCGACGTGCCCTTGCGGTTGAAGTCGCCTTCGAGGCCGTGCCCGATCGCCTCGTGCAGCAGCACGCCGGGCCAGCCCGGGCCGAGCACCACGGTCATGCTGCCGGCTGGCGCCGGTACCGATTCGAGGTTGACCAGCGCCTGGCGCACCGCTTCGTGCGCCAGCGCGCGGGCGCGGCCGTTGGCAAGCAACTCGCGGTAGCCGTAACGCCCGCCGCCGCCGGCGACGCCCTGCTCGCGGCGGCCGTTCTGTTCGGCGATCACCTGCACGTTCAGGCGCACCAGCGGGCGCACGTCGGCAGCCAGCGTGCCATCGGCTGCGGCGATCAGCACGGTATCGACCACGGCAGACAGGCTGACGACGACCTGGCCGATGCGCGGATCGGCGCTGCGGCAGAATTTGTCCACTTCGCGCAAAAGTATAATCTTGTCCTCGTTCGGCAGCGACTCGACCGGATCGATCGGCGGATACAGCACCGGCGTTTGCCGCGCCGCCAGCGCGTGACTGCCGGCATCGCGCCCGCCCTGCGCGATCGCGCGGGCCGACTGTGCCGCCGTCAGCAACTCCGGCAGCACGATCTCGTCGGAGTAGGCAAAGCCGGTCTTCTCGCCGCTGATCGCACGCACGCCGACCCCCTGCTCGATCGAGTGGCTGCCCTCCTTGACGATGCCGTCCTCGAGCACCCAGGACTCGCTGCGCGAGTGCTGGAAATACAGGTCGGCCGCATCGATCGACGGCCCCATTAGGCGCGAAAACACGCGCTCGAGGTCGCCGGCGGCGAGACCGCCGGGGGATAGCAGCCTTTGTTCGGCCAAGGCAAGCAGGGTCATGTCGTTCTTCGCAAGCGGATTTTGTCGACTGGATCTGGGGGCGCGCCGCCGGGACACAACCGACGCGACGCGCGGCGGCCCGGCAGGCATGCCGCCGGTGCAGTCTACCGCACCCGTTTTTTTCGGCTTCCGGCGTTATGAGTCCGGCCCCTTGGGGCAGGCTCCGCCGAACGAGGCATGCGCATGCGCGCGCATCGATCCCTGCCGAACCTCGCGCCGCTTGCCGCCGTTCAGCCGGTTCCGCGCCTGGGTTCGCCGCTGGCGGCCGGGACGGTGCCCGGCGGTTGCGCCGGATCGGCTTTCGGCGCGGGCTTCTTCGGCTTCACGGTTTCCCTGGCCAGCACCGTCACCTTCGGATTGTCCCAGCTGCCGGTGACCTTGTATTGCGCGCGCGCCACGGAATTGATCTGGTTCTTGAACACGCCCTGCAGCAGCACGCCGGCGGCAGCACCGACCGGGCCGCCGATCAGCGCACCACCGAGCGCAAGCGTGCCGCCCACGTGCGGCGTGACCTCGATGGTCTGATCCCAGTCCTTGGTCTTCAATCCCATGCTGCCCTTGAGCAGCATGTCGGCGGCCGGGCTGCGCACTTCGAGATTCTGCGTATGCGCGATGCCATCCTTGAGCGTGAACAGCCCGTCGATCGCGTCGAAGCTGAAGCCGGTCTTGAACAGGTCGCCGAAGTCGAATGCGAGGCGTCGTGGAATCGCCGCGAGGTTGAACAGGCCGAGCACGCGCGCCCCACCCGGATCGGCATCGGGAATGCGGCCATCCTTCATCGACACCTTCAGTGTGCCGTCGAGCCGGGCCAGCGCGAACGAGGACGGTGCCCCGGCCCAGCTGCCCTCGATGTGCGCAACCGTCTGGCCGCCGATGATCACGCCGGAGTAGCCGAACGAATCGAGCATGCGGCCGACATTGTGCGCGGTCAGTTCGATCGAGAAGGTCGAATGATCGCTGCCCGGCCGGCCGGTCCAGTCGCCATGCGCGCGCATTTCGATATTGGTCGAGTGCGTGCTGACCTTTTCGAAGTGCGCTCCGCCGGCGACCGGATAGGTTTCCACGCTGGTCTCGCCGAAATTCTCGCTGCCGAGGCGGAAATCGGCGATGTGGATATGCAGTGGCGGCACGCTGGCGGGATTTTCACCGGACATCGCGCTGGTCACGCTCTCCGGCGCTTCGGGCCAGTACAGATGCGCGAACTGCGCCGTGACGCCAAGCTCGCCGAGCTTGCTCAGCGGCAGGTGCAGCGTGCCGTCGACTTGCGCGCCGTTGAATCCCAGGTCCAGGCCGTCGGCCGCGCGCGTCAGCGTAAAGCGCGCTGCGCCGAAATCGCGCGCGTACGCGGTCATCGATTCGGCCTGCAGGTCGACGCTGCTGAGCAAGCCGCCGTCGCCGCTGTTGCCCGCGCCAAAATCCATCCACCCGGAAAGATCGAGCGTGGGTACCTTGCCTGCGATCACGAAGCCGCTCTTGGGCGGCGCCTCGTCGTTGCTGCCGCCGAACATGACGCGCGCGGCGAACGGGCTGGCCGGCGACGCCAGATGCCCGCGCATGCGCAGCAGTTCGCCCAGGCGCAGGTCGATGCTGCCGCCCACCAGCGGCATGCCGAGCGTCAGCTGCAGCGGCAACGCCGCGTCCGCCGCCTTGGCAAGCGGCGCAGGCAGGTCCGAGGTGATGCCGCGCAGATCCGAACTGACCAGCAGTTGCTGCGTGGCGCTCTGCGCCGCATCGGCGTTGAAACTGGCACTCCAGTTCGCGCTGCCGCCGATATGATCGGCGTATGCCGACAGCGCCGGCACGTAGGCCAGTACCTTGGCTGCCGGAAGATTGGCATTGAGGTTCGCTTCGACGACATGGCGCGGATTGGATGTGAACGCACCGACCGCGAGGGCAAACGTCGCCGGCTGCTCGTGCATCGTCACCGCAAGGTCGTCGGCGGAAAATCCGGACTGGCTGAAGCGCACCTTGCCGTTGGCGTGAAACAGGTGCAACGCGTACTTTGCATCGGCCAGCTCGGCATCACTCAGCGCGGCCGTGCCGGTGAGCGTCAGCTGTTCGGCCTGCTTGATCGGAACATGCAGGTGAAAATCGACTTTGCCCTGCCCGCCCACATCGACGCCGAGCAACTGCGTGCCGTAGCGCTGGCCGACCGGCGTGGCCTTGAGAAGGGCAAGCAGGTCGCGACCGGCGCCCTGGGTATTGAAGTCAAGCTCGAGCACCGGTTCGCCCAGGTCGACGATCTCGGCGTTCGCGCGATTGAAGCGGTTGCCCTTGATCTGGCCGCCGTCGGCGTCCACGCGCAGCGACGTGTTGACGAAGTCGGCCGTGGCGTGCACGTGTTCGGCCACCGGCCAGTCCGGAAGATATTTCAGCGTGAGGTCGTCGATCTCGGCGCGCGCTTCGAATCGACCGGTTGAAGTGCGGAACGGCCAGTCGGTCAGGTCGCCGCGGATCGCTGCGCGGCCGCCGACCACGCGCCCGGATTCGAGCGCTCGGTCGAGCCAGGCGATGGTCGGCGGCGGCATCGTGTTGATCGGCCAGAACAGGTGCGAGGCCGGCACCACGGCATGATCGACCACGGCATACGCATCGATCAGCGGCCGCCCGCCGGCGTCGGGCAGGTCCATTGCGCCGGTCAGCTCGCCGCCGTAGCCGGCGCCTTCGAATGACAATGCGTCGGTTTCGATGCGCCATGTCGCTTCGGTGCGATACACGGCAACGGTGCCGGCGAACTCGGAAAACTCGAACGGCCGGCGGAACACGAACGGCTCGTAGGCGCTGATCGCGTGGTGCTCCGGCAGCGCGATGCTCAGCGCCTGCTGGTCGCCCAGCACCACGCCGCTGACGCCGCTGGCGCCGGGCAACTTGTCCACCGGACGCCAGCCGAGGCCGGCGACGCGCGCCGATACGTCGAAATCGTCGGCACCGGACCAGCGCAGCTCGGCACTCCGTACCTCTCCCTCCGGATTGGCGACATACAGCCAGCGCCGCCAGCCGCTCGGAACGTCTTCTGCCAGCATCGCCAGCGTCGCCGGTGCGGCGATGTCGACATCCTGCAGGCGGACCAGGTAGGCGGCATTGCCCTCGCTGCCGCCGGCCAGCTTCTCGACATGGGCGAATGCCGGCGCCAGCGCGATTTCCTGGCGCTCGAGCTTGAGGTCGGCCACGTCGGCCTTCCAGCCGTCAGGGGTGCGTATCCAGCGCGCGCCGAACGCAATCTCGTTGAAGTTGACGCGTGGCTCGAGGCGTCGCTTGTCGTCGATCTCGATCGGTGTCTGCGCTTCGAGCAGCAAGTCATTGAGCGCGATTTCCAGGCGCGCCTCGGTCGGCTGATTGGCGTGCCAGTGGCCCCACAGCTGAGCGCGCCCGGTGCCGCGCACGACGGTGGCGCCGAAGACCGGATAGCCGCGCAGGATCGCGGCGAGATCAAGGGAACTGCCGCCGATGTACACCGTGCCGTCGTCGAGCGCGCTGTCGTACTCGATCACCGTGTCGACCGGGGCCGATTGCGTCTGCAGGCAGCGCATGCGCGCCGCCAGGCGATGGGTGTCGCCGGAATTGATCAGGCGCATTTCGTCGGCGGCGAAGCGGAACTGGCGGCCGCTGCCGGCATCGTTGATGCTCAGGGTCAGGTTGCGCAGCACCAGCGCGCCCAGGTCGAACAGCGCGCGCTGGTCGCCGCTGTCGCTGCTGTCGCCGGCGGCAAGACCGCTCAGCTGCCAATGGCCGTCGGCATCGTGCAACAGGCTCAGGTCGAGGCCGTCGAGCCGAAACTCGTTCCAGCGCGCGTTGTGGCTCCAGGCAAAGAAGTTGATCTTCAGGCCCGCATGGGCGATCAGCAACGCCGGCTGGCCGGGATGGTCGTCGCCGATATGGACGCCCTGGAGATTCAGCAGCGGCCCATTGCGCTCCCAGCGCGCATCGACCTGTTCAACCCGCACCGGCCGGTGCAGCCGATCGGCGAGGAACGCGCTGATGCGCTCGGGATGATCGGCAAGCCACGGCAGCACGGCCAACTGCATGACGGCGACGACCACGGCAGCGACGATCACGATCGCCGCGAGCAACGCCTGGACGCCCAGACGCAGCCGTCGCATGCGGACGCGCCAGGAGGTCATGCGTGTGGATTCCGGCAGCAACGCGGGCCGGTGGCGGCGTGAAGCGAGGGCCGAGGGCTGAGGCCCGAGGTCTGAAAAGAAATGTGGCGTAACCAATCGCGTCGGAATTTCGACCAGCGCATGCTGCCGCGGCAGACGAGAGTGCGCCGACGCGCCCTCCCGGTCCTCAGCCCCCGGCCCTCGGCCCTGCCCTCCAAAGGCTTCCGGCGCTCAGACCCGCTCTCACAGCAACACGACATCGTATTGCTCCTGCGCGTAGTGTTCCTCGGCCTGGAAGCGAATGGTCTTGCCGGTGAACTCCTCGAGCTCGGCGACGGCCGCGGATTCCTCGTCGAGGATCCGGCCGACCACTTTCGTCGCGGCCAACACGAGCAGCTTTTGCGCATCGAACTGGCGTACCGCTCGCGTGATTTCGCGGAAGATCTCGTAGGTGACGGTTTCCGCGGTCTTGACGTTGCCGCGCCCGTCGCAGGCCGGGCATGGCTCGCACAACTGGCGTTCGAGGCTTTCGACCGTGCGCTTGCGCGTCATCTCGACCAGGCCCAGATGCGACATCTCGTAGACCGACGTCTTGGCGTGGTCGTGGGCCAGGGCTTTTTCGAGCATGCGCAGCACCTGGCGCTTGTGCTCATCGTCGGTCATGTCGATGAAATCGATGATGATGATGCCGCCGAGGTTGCGCAGGCGCAGTTGCCGCGCAGCCGACTGGGCCGCTTCCAGGTTGGTCTTGTAGACCGTTTCCTCCAGATTGCGGTGACCGAGAAAAGCCCCGGTGTTGACGTCGATCGTGGTCATGGCCTCGGTCTGGTCGATAATGAGATATCCACCGGACTTCAATGGCACTTCCTTCTTGAGCGCACGCTGAATCTCGTCTTCCACGCCGTACAGGTCGAAGATCGGCCGTTCGCCGGGATAGTGCTCGATGCGCTCGGCCAGATCCGGCATGAACTGCTGGGCAAAGCGGATTGTTTTCTCGAGGGTTTCGCGCGAGTCGACGCGAACTTTCTCGACCTCCCTGCGCATCATGTCGCGCAGCGCGCGCAACGGCAGCGATAGGTCCTCGTAGACGCGCTCGCCGACCTTCACCCGCGCCATGTTTTCCTGCAGCGAGGCCCACAGCTTGCCCAGGTACTCCACGTCCTCGGCGAGCGCTTCGCGCGTCTGGCCCTCGGCATTCGTGCGGACGATGTAGCCGAGCGCGTTGCCGCCGGTCAGTTCGTTCATCAGGTCCTTGAGGCGCTGGCGCTCGCCTTCGTCCTCGATGCGCACCGATACCCCGACCATGCGTACATGCGGCAGCAGCACCAGATAGCGCGAGGGAACCGAAAGGTGCGTGGTCAGGCGTGCGCCCTTGCTGCCGATCGGATCCTTGACCACCTGGACGATGATCTCCTGGCCTTCGTGCACCAGTTCGCCGATCGGCGGCGGCAGAGCCGGCCCGTTCTCCCCGGCCTCCCCCAGCAGCGCCGGATTGGCCCGCACGATATCCGACGCATGCAGGAATGCCGCCCGGTCCAGTCCCAGCTCGATGAAGGCCGCCTGCATGCCCGGCATGACGCGGCTGACCCGCCCCTTGTAGATATTGCCGACGTAACCGCGGCGCGACGCCCGTTCGACGTGCACTTCCTGCAGCATGCCGTTCTCGACGACCGCGACGCGAGTTTCGCGAGGCGTTACGTTTATGAGGATTTCTTCGCTCACAGCAAGCAGTTATCCGGATTTTCTAAGACGATTTATAGCCCGCGGCCGCGGCAAAAGCGAGCGCCGCGGCAAAGTCGGCAGAGAATGAATAGGTCGACCGGCCGATGCAAGCGCAGGCGCCACCCCTGGCCGCGACCGAACGCGTATGACGGCCGCGACGCCTCAGCGAGCGCAGTCCAGCCCGAGCCGCCGCAGCAGTTGCGCGGTTTCAAACAGCGGCAGTCCCATCACGCTGGAATAACTGCCGCAGATGCGCGCGATGAACGCCGCCGCGCGGCCCTGGATCGCATAGGCGCCAGCCCGGCCCATCGGCTCGCCGCTCGCCACATAAGCGGCGATATCTACCTCCGACAACACGCCAAACTCGACCGTGGACTGGCTGACTGCGCATTCCTCGCGGCCGGCGCTCACGCACCACACAACCGTGATCACCTGATGCTCGCGACCGGACAGCCGGCGCAGCATCGTGACTGCGTCGGCAGAATCCGCGGGCTTGCCGAACACCTCGTCGCCAAGCACGACCTCGGTGTCCGCGCCCAGCACGATGGCGCCGGCCACCCCCGCCAGTTCGAGCAGGCCGGCACCGGCCTTCTCGCGGGCGACGCGACTGACATAGTCGCGCGGCTGCTCGCCGGGCGCGCGAAGCTCGGGCACGTCGACATCGACCGTGTCGAATCGAACGCCGATCTGTTCGAGCAACTGACGGCGGCGCGGCGATTGCGAGGCTAGGTAAAGCAAAGGCTGGACCCATCGTTGAGCGGCGCGGACAATAGCATGTGCGATGGCAAATCGTTGTGCGGCAGCCGGCAGAGCATGCACCCGGTTGGCCCACGAATGTCTGCTTCCGGCCGTCAATCGCGTAAGGTAGCGATGAGAAGGTCGAACTGGCGTACTCGCCCAACAACGGGATAGATCGATGATTCTTCCGATGACAACTGCGGCGCGCAGAATCCTGACAACTCGAGGCGTCCGGCGCTGCATGGTCGTGGCGTTCGCGCACTGGGGAATGCTCAATGGCGCGCAGGCAGCCACCCACTGCGCCCACACCAGCGCCGATCTGACCGGCTACCTCGCAGCGGCCAGCACGGGCGGCGCCGACAATGGACAGGACAACATCATTCATTTGACGAGCGGCACATTTGCCACATCGGGCGCGGCGTTCAACTTCAGCACAACGAGCGGGTTCGCCCTGACCATCGACGGCGGATACGACGGCACCTGTGCCAACCAGGATCCGGCACCGGGGCTCAGCGTGCTCGACGGCGGCGGCACGAACCAGGTGTTCTCGATCCAGACCAACGGCGCGATCACTCTGAGTCACCTGACGATCCAGCACGGACTTCGCGCCGGATCATCGAACGGCGGCGGCATTGGAATATTCCTCAATCAGATCCAGGCCGGCGATCCCATACCGACGGCGATTCTTGACGGCGACGTCGTGCGCGACAATTCCAGCGACTATGCTTCCGGCGCGTTGACCGTATTCGCGCCGTCACCCAATCCGGATGCGCACGAGGGTTTGGTTTCGATCCGGAACAGCCTGTTCGTCGGCAACAGCGCGCCCAGTGCCGGCGCCATCTTCATCGATCTGGGGCCCGGTTCGTCCGCCTACCTGACCAACAGCACCATTACCGGCAACACCTGCTATAACCTCGGTTGCTCGATCACCTCGCTGGGTGATGCTTCGGGGGCGCTCAACGGTTTCGTGAGCAACACGATCAGCTATGCCAATACGTCGACCTACGATTTCTTCCTGTATTTCGACGGCAGCGTGGAATTCACCAATGACGACTTCGGCAGCACCAAGGGTGCCCCAGCCACCAGCAGCAGCGGCAACCTGATCGGCATCGATCCAAAATTCACCGGCAGCGGCGACTACCGGCTGACTTCGATGTCCAAGCTGCTGCGTGCCGGCAACCTGACGCCAGCGGGCGGCTTGCCGGCAACCGATCTGGAAGGCAACCCGCGCAGCATCGCCAACCGGGTCGACATGGGTGCCTTTGAAAACGTCGACGTGATCTTCGCCGACGGCTACGACTAGCCAGCGGCAGGCCCGATCATGGCGTCTGTTCCGCTGCGATCCTCATCGACAGCTTGCACCGCGACGCAGCGGCGTGCCTGCCCCATCCTTGAGAGCCGCGGCGGCGCTCCCGACCCGCCCGGGCCTCACCCTCTGTGATAGGGATGATTGGCGAGCTGAGTGACGGCGCGATAGAGCTGTTCGGCCACGACGATGCGCACCAGCGGATGCGGCAGCGTGGCCGGGCCGAGCGACCAGCGCTGGTCGGCCCGCTCCAGCACCTGCGGCGCCAGCCCGTCGGCGCCACCGATCAGGAACGCAAGATCCTTTCCGAGCATGCGCCACCGCGCGAGTTGCGCCGCCAGGTCCTCGCTGCTCCAGGGCTTGCCGCGCGCATCCAGCGCAATGACATACGCACCTTTCGGAATCGCACCGAGCAACGCGTCACCTTCGTCGGCGTTGGCACGGGCCGGATCGCCGCGACGCGACTTTGTGGAAACCTCCACAAGTTGCAGGGGCAATTCATGCCCCAGGCGCTTGCCGTACTCGGCATAGCCCTGCTGCACCCATGCCGGCATGCGCTCACCGACGGCGATCAGGTAGGCGCGCATGCTGCAGGCAGCGGGGCCGGGGGCTGACGGCCGAGGCCTGGCTGGGCATCGGCGCCATCAGCCGCAACCACAACGCTGCGAATCATCGGAGGCCGCTGTCCCGCGGAGATGGCGGCGAGGCAGCGCGCGGCAACCTCGGCCCCGCTCTCACTCCGCGTTCGCCGCCGCCGGCATGTCGTCGCCGACCGTCCACAGACGTTCAAGTCCGTAGAACTCGCGGATGCGCGGCAGCATGACGTGGACGACGATATCGCCGAGATCGACAAGCACCCATTCGGCCTCACGTTGGCCTTCGACGCCCAGGGGCATCATGCCGGCTTGCTTGGCGTACTTGACCACTTCGTCGGCGATGGATTTGACGTGGCGGGTCGAGGTACCGCTGGCGACGAAGAGAAAATCGGCGATGCTGGTCTTGCCGCGCACGTCGATTTCGCGGACGTCTTTCGCCTTGAGCTCTTCGAGGGCCGCCTGGACACGCTGGCGAAGCAGATCGACTGGATCGATGGCAGCCGTGACTTTCTTGCGGCTGCGGGGAGTGGTGGTGCGGGGTTTTGCTGTGCTGGCCAAACGCGGTTCACCTTAAGGATTGGGAGGATGGGCGGGCGCTGCCCGCACGCCGAATATACGCCGATTTTGTTGCAGCGGAAGGGCCGGAGGCGGCGCGAACGGCCAGCGTGCGGGCAATGTGCAAAAGCGGCTCGAACGCCGATTCGAGACTACGGGAGAATCAGGCGACCTGCTTCGGATCCGAGCCGCGATAGGCATCGAGCAGCGCCGGATCGGACAGCAGCGCATCGGGCACGAGCCAGCGCGGCTCCTTGCCGGCTGCCAGCAAAGCGCGCACCGCGCTGGCCGAAACTTCCAGTGGCGTCACCGCCAGATCGAGTACCTTGCCGCTGGGCAAGTCGTGCAGGCTCGTGCGACTGCTGGCGCGCCGGCGCGCGATCTCGCTTTCGAGCTCCTGCGGCAGCGGTGCGCCGTGCCCGGGCCGCGTCAAGACCGCCAGATGCGCGAAATCGAAAAGAGCGCGCCACTCGCGCCAGCTCGGCAAGCCGGCGAACGCGTCGGCGCCGATCAGCAGGATCAGCGGACGCTGCCGCCCGAATTCGGTGCGCATTTCCCGCAGCGTGTCGATCGTGTACGACGGGCTGTCGCGCCGCAGTTCGCGTTCATCGAGCTGCAATCGCGACTGGCCCGCCAATGCCACCCGCAAGAGGGCAGCCCGCTGCCTTGCACTGGCGACCGGCGGCGCGCGATGCGGCGGCACGTTGGCCGGCATCAGGCGTACTTCGGCGTCGAGCGCTTCGGCAGCCTCCCAGGCAACGCGCAGATGCGCGTTGTGCACCGGATCGAACGTGCCGCCGAGGATCGCGATGGGTTGGGACATGGGAACGGGCAGAGGGCTGAGGGCAGAGGGCTGAGGGCTGAGGGCTGAGGGCTGAGGGCTGAGGGCTGCAGAGCATCGGCTCGAATGGTCGGCGCTGCAAGTAGTTCGGGCATGAACGGCGTGCGGCGAAGACTGCGTCGCATACTTCGACGGCGTCCGCATTGCTCCTCACCGCAAACAGCCCTCAGCCCGCAGCGCTCAGCCCTGCTTCCGAAAGAAATCCCGAGCGCGGCTGGGCAATGCCGGCAATCAGCCGTTCGAGCAAGACCCAGGCGTCGCCCTGTTCACGGCCCTTGCTGACCTTGTCGATGCGCGACGCTGCGGCGAGGCAGCGCTCCCAGTGTGCCGCGTCGGCACGCGCCAGTGCCTTGCGATACATGCCCTCGCGCGCCGGCCAGATACGTTCGCTGCGCATCGCGGCAGACAGGTTTCCGGCACCGGCCAGGCGCGCCAGTGTCTGCAGTTGATTGACGATCCACCCCATCAGGCCGGGCACCTGCTCGCCTTCCGCGCGCAAGCCGGAAAGCACCCGCAGCGCGCGCGCGCCGTCGCCGGCAAGCGCCGCATCGGCGAGGCGGAATACGTCGAAGCGCGCGCTGTCGGCGACGAGATCCTCCAGCGTTGCGGCGTCGAGCGGCGCGCTGCCGTGCAGCAGCTTGAGCTTGTCGATTTCCTGCGCCGCGGCCAGCAGGTTGCCCTCGATGCGTTCTGCCAGCGCGGCGATCGCCTCGCGCTCGGGTTTCAGGCCGGCCTGTGCCATGCGCTGCTCGATCCATCCCGGCAATTCATTCGGCTTGAGCGGCCACAACGGCACGAACCGGCCCGCCCGCTCGACCGCGCTGACCCACGCGCCATCGTGCTGCTTGCTCCATTGCGTGCAGCTGATCAGCAGGATCGTGTCCGGCGGCGGCTTTTCGCAGAACGCGATGATCGCGGCGCTGCCATCCTTGCCGGGCCGACCGGTCGGCAGGCGCAGATCGATGATGCGGCGCGTCGAGAACAGCGACATCGACGCGGCGGCCATGGTCAGGTCGGACCAGTCGAACCCGCCGTCGGCGTCGAGCACTTCACGCTCGAGGTATCCCAATTCGCGCGCCCGCAGGCGCAGCGCATCGGCCGCCTCCAGCAGCAGCAGATGTTCCTCGCCGGCCAGCAGATAGACCGGTTTCAGATCGCTGCCGGTCAGATGCTGGTGAAATTGTTCAAGAGTCGTCGGCATGCGCGTGGCGTTCCGGTGTCGTCGTTGCGTCGAAAGCGTTGCTGCCGTCGGTCAATCCGCATCCGGCACCGGCAAGCATCCGCTCAACCGCGCAGCTTGCGCTCGGCGCTCTCGATCTTGCGCAGCACGACCTGCACCATGTCGCGCTCCATCTCCTTCTTGATCTCGTCCTGCTCGGCGCCCGTGCCGATCGCCTGGGTCTGGTCGAAGGTGAAGACACGCGATTGCTCGATTACCTGCTTGGGCAGCACGACCTTGCCGGCCGCGTCGGTGATCTGCAATTCGACGTGGTACAGCATCGTGAACTCGTTGACGCGCGCGGTCGCACTGACCGAGCGCACCACCGGCGCGAGCGAAACGGCGCTCAGCCTGATTTCGGCAATGCCGTCACCCGATTTGCCCTCGATCTTCGCGCCGGAGCGTTCCAGCGCATGCTCGATGTTGCGCTTGAGCGGACCGAACGGATCGGCGCTTTCCACGTATACGCGTTCCATGCCCGGCGGCAACCGCGCTTCTTCGCGCAGATGGAAACCGCACGCCGTCAGCAGCGGCGCGACGGCAGTGAGCAGCAGCAGGATGACGATACGGCGTGAAGTCATGTTCGGGTTCCGGTGCGGATCGGATGGTGCGCGTGAAGCAGATCATACGGCGAATGCCAGCCCGGTTGCGCGCTGATCCTCGCCAGCCAGGCCCCTATCGCCGGCCAGCGCGACAGGTCGACGTCGGCCTGCCCCGCCCAATACAGATAGCCGCAGCAGGAAATATCGGCGATCGTCGGTTCGTCGCCGACGAGAAAGCCGTTGTTCGCCAGTGCCAGGTCCAGCCGGTCGAAATCCGCCAGCATGCGCTCGCTGAACCACGCATCGAGTACCGGACCTGCCGGCGTGAACCGGCGCGAGAAGCGCAGGTGCGGAAAACTCATCGCGATCCGGTTCGCTTCCCACGACAGCCATTCGCGCACGCGCACCTGTTCGCGCTCGGTGCGGCCGTCGAGGCTGCGGTAGCGGCGCGCCAGCGTGTCGAGAATCGCATTCGACTGGCACACCGCCAAACCGTCGTCGAAAACCAGCACCGGTACTTCGCCGAACAGCGAGGCGGTGCGGAAATCGGCGCCGCGCCTTTCGCGCGCCTGGTTCAGATCGACCGGGCGCTGCTCGAACGGCACACCGATCAGGCTCAGCGCCAGCGCAACCTTGTAGCTGTGGCCGGATTCATGGTGGCAATACAGGATCGGCATGTTTTGCGTCGCCCCGGTGTCGTCCGGTGTCAGTGGCTATTGTGAGTTGCTAGGCGGATCGATGGTGGTGTGCTCTCGCCTCGCCCGTTGGAGGGAACGCCAGCGCGCGTCGCGCCATGGGTGAGGTTGGCGCGCGAGATTGCGACGGCTGCTCGAAGCAAACCCGGGCGCCCACAACTTCCTCTTCCGCCAGCAGGAGACCGGGTGAAAGCAGCACTCGCAATCTCACGCGGTTGCGAACTTGTTGTTGAAGCCTAGACCACGATATTCACGATCTTGCCGGGCACGATGATGATTTTCTTCGGCGTCGCACCGGCGACGTATTTGGCGACATCGCCGTTGGCCAGTGCCGTCTGCTCGATCGCCTCGCGCGCCGCATCGACCGCGACCTCGATCGTGCCGCGCAGCTTGCCATTGACCTGCACGGCGAGCGTCACGGAGGCTTTCTTCAGCGCCTCCGGATCGGCCCGCGGCCAGCCGGCGTCGAGGATGTTGCCGCCGAAGCCAAGCTCGTTCCACAGGGCGTGCGATACGTGCGGTGTAACCGGCGCGAGCAGACGCAGCAGGATCGACAAGCCCTCCAGATGAACGAATGCGCGCTGCCGGTTTGCGCGCATGGACGTGTCCGCATCAGCCCGCATGTCGCCGGCGACCATCTGCCCCAACCCGAGGTCCTCCAACGCATTGAGCAACTTCATCGCCGCCGAGACGACCGTATTGAACTGCTTGCGCTCGTAGTCGTAGTTGGCCTGACTCAGAATCTCGTGTATCAATCGGCGACAGGTCTTGCTGTCGTTGTCCGCACTCCCCGGGTTCCATTCTCGCTGCAATTCGCTCCACGTCGGCGCGGCCGGAGCGGTCAGGGCCCTGGAGTAGCTCCACAGCCTGCGCAGAAACCGCGCCATTCCCGCCACGCCGTTCTCCGACCAGTCGAGCGACATCTCCGGCGGCGCGGCGAACATCGAGAACAGGCGCACCGTGTCGGCGCCGTACTTGCCGACCATCGCCTGCGGATCGACGCCATTGTTCTTCGACTTCGACATCTTTTCGACCGCGCCGATCTCGACCGGATTGCCGTCGGCTCTCAGCACGGCGCCGGTGATGCGCGCCTTGTCGTCGCGGATCACGTCGACGTCGGCCGGGTTGATCCACTCGCGGTTGCCTTCGGCAGAATCGCGATAAAACGTCTCGGCGATGACCATGCCCTGGCAGAGCAGGTTGGTCACCGGCTCGTCGCTGTGGACCATGCCTTCGTCCCGCAGCAACTTGTGGTAAAAGCGAAAATACAACAAGTGCAGAATGGCGTGTTCTATACCGCCGACGTACTGGTCGACCGGCAGCCAGTAGTTGGCGCGCGCGTCGATCATGTCCTTCGCGCCGGGGCTGGTGTAGCGCGCGTAGTACCAGCTGGACTCCATGAACGTGTCGAACGTGTCGGTCTCGCGTTCGGCCGCGCCGCCGCATTGCGGACACGTGGTCTTGCGCCATTCCGGGTCGGCCTTGATCGGCGACTGTACGCCCATGAACCTGACGTTCTCCGGCAGCAGGACCGGCAACTGGTCTTCCGGCACCGGCACGGCGCCGCAGCCGGCGCAATAGACGATCGGAATCGGACAACCCCAGTAGCGCTGGCGGCTGACACCCCAGTCGCGCAGGCGGAAGTTCACGCGGCGGGCGCCACGGCTTTCGCTTTCGAACTTCTGCGCCAGCGCGTCGAATGCGCCGCGGTAGTCCAGGCCGTCATACTCGCCCGAATTGACCAGCCAGCCATATTCGGTGTAGGCGCCATCCTCGATGATGCTGCGCTCGAAATCCTGCAGCACGGTCAGCGCGCCCGGTGCCTCGACGACGTCGAGCGGCTTGCTCTCGCCGAGCGCAGCGCTCATCGGATCCTGGTTGCCTTCGGCTTCGCGACCCAGTTCGACAATCGCCTCGCGCACCGCGTCGCTCACGATGACCATCCTGATCAGCAGGTCATACTTCGTCGCGAACTCCCAGTCGCGCTCATCATGGCCGGGAACGCCCATGACGGCGCCGGTGCCGTACCCCATCAGCACGAAATTGGCGATCCACACCGGCAGCCGGTCGCCCGTGACCGGATGGATGGCGTGGAAACCGGTCTCGATGCCTTTCTTTTCCTGCGTCTCGAGATCGGCCTCGGCGGTGCCGCCATGCCGGCACTCCTCGATGAATTTCTGTATTTGTGGATTCGCGGATGCCGCCCTGGCGGCCAGCGGATGCTCGGCCGCGATCGACAGGAACGTCACGCCCATCAGCGTGTCGGGCCGCGTCGTGAACACGGTCACCGGCTCGCTCGTGCCCTCGATCGCGAACGGAATCTCGAGCCCCTCCGAGCGGCCGATCCAGTTGCGCTGCATCGTCTTGACCGAGTCCGGCCAGCCCGGCAACTTGTCGAGGCCGTCGAGCAGTTCCTGCGCATAAGCGGTGATCTTGAGGAACCACTGCGGTATTTCGCGCTTCTCGACCGGCGCGCCGGTACGCCAGCCGCGCCCGTCGATCACCTGCTCGTTCGCCAGCACGGTCTGGTCGACCGGATCCCAGTTCACGACGGACTGCTTGCGATAGGCCAGGCCTTTCTTGAACAGGCGCACGAACATGCGCTGCTCGTGCACGTAATACTCGGGCCGGCAGGTCGCAAATTCGCGCGACCAGTCGATCGCATAGCCCATCGACTGCAACTGGGCACGCATGTGGTCGATGTTGGCGTAAGTCCACTTCGCCGGCGCAGTATTGTTCTTGATCGCGGCGTTTTCGGCCGGCAAGCCGAACGCATCCCAGGCCATGGGCTGCAGCACGTTGCGGCCGTTCATGCGCTGGTAGCGGCTGATCACGTCGCCGATCGTGTAGTTGCGCACATGCCCCATGTGCAACGCGCCGCTCGGATACGGCAACATCGACAGACAGAAGAACTTCGGCTTCGCGGCGTCTTCGACCACCTCGAACGCGCGGCTTTCGTTCCAGAACTTTTGCGCGGCGGCCTCGACCGCGGCGAAGTCGTAAGTCTCTTGCATCGGATCATTGTTGTTCGCCGGCGGTACGCCGGTCGCGTCAGCCGCAGACTACCGCACTGCAGCATCGGCGCCAACCCCGGATCCGCACAACCGCGGCACGGGGCGGCGGGTCCGGCTGCCTCGTGATGTGTCAGCGTTCCGTACCGGGCGACGTAACCGTGCACGAGAGACGAGGCACGGAGCCAGCCCATGTCATGCGAACTACGCCCGAATCGTCGCCAGCGCCAGCTCGCGGCAGCCATTGCGGCTTGCGCGGCTGCCGCTTGCGCATCGGATTGCCACGCCGCGGCGTTCGACAATGTTCTGAACTGCAACGACGGCGGCTCGGGCAGCCTGCGCGACACGATCGAGAATGCCGCCAGCGGCGATACGGTCGTGCTGAATCCAACCTCGATGCATTGCAGCGCGATCACGCTGACCTCTGGCGAAATCGCCGTCGGCCAGCAAGATCTGTATATCAAGTACAACGCCGACAATGCGAATCGCTTTACGATCTCGGGCAATTTTTCCGACACCAACTTCCACGCGCGCATCTTCAATCACAGCGGCGGTGGCACGCTCAAGCTGAGCCGGCTTTACCTCAAGGATGGCGGATTTTCGACCAACGATACGACGCAATCGGTCCGCGGCGGCTGCGTCGATTCCGCCGGCACCGTGGACCTCGAAGCGTCGACGGTCACCGACTGCCAACTCGACGCCGAGGTCGGCCTTACGTTCTTCGTGCGCGGCGGCGGCGTCTATGCCGCCAAGGGCCTGATCCTCAACGGCAGCACGATCTCCTACAACCGCGCCTCCAACTACTATTTCGCGATCCAGAACGGCGTGCCGCAGCCCGGGGGCGCCGTGGAAGGTGTCGGCGTATTCGCCAATGGCTTTGTCACGGCGCGCTACAGCACAGTCAGCGGCAATTATGCCTATTCCGTCGCCGACAACAGCGCGGGCGGAGGCATATTCCTCAACAACACCAACTCGGCGAACTCGACGGTGATCGAGCAAAGCACCCTCTCGGGCAACAGCGCGCTGCGCGGCGGCGGGATGCTCGCGGAAAACTTCGGCAGCGCGCTGACGATCCAGAACAGCACCCTGTCCGGAAACACCAGCTACGAGCAGGACCGTGCCGGACCGGCAGCCGATGTGCACGGGACGGCGATCTTCTCATTCGGCGAGTTGACGATCCGCAACAGCACTGTCGCGTTCAACGCCACCGCGACGGCGGCGTCACCAGCGATCTACCTGGCCAAACCGGGCTATGAGGCCGCGTTCAGCAGTACCATCATTGCCAACAACACGGCGGCAGGATACGAGTATGACGTCGGCGCCAAGTCGGCGATCACTGTCGGCGGCGCGTACAACCTGATTCAGACGAAAGCGGCGTCGGTCACATTCTCGTTTGCGCCGATGACCGGCGATCCGCTGCTGCTGCCGTTGAGCGACAACGGTGGCCCCACGCTGACCCACGCCTTCAACGAGGGCAGCCCGGTGTTCGCTACCGGCAACAATGCCAGCGGTTTTGCCAACGACCAGCGCGGCTCCGGCTTCGTGCGCCAGGCGCAAAGCGGCGCCGTCGACATCGGTGCGTACCAGCTGCAGGTACGCGACCGGATCTTCGCCGATGGTTTCGACTCGACCTAGCCGGCCAACCTTTGCCATAGGCGTGGCGCCGCAACAGACGTTACCATGCGCCTTCCAATCAAGCCGGAGTTCGTCATGCGGATCCGCTACATCACCGCGGCAGTCGCCGTGCTCGTCGCCACCGATATTGCCGGCGCCGCCGACGTCGCGGCGCCGTCTGCCCCGGTCGTGTTGCACTGCGGCCATCTGATCGACACGGTGGCCGGCAAGCTGCTGGGCGAATCGACGATCGTGATCGACGGCGAGCGCATCAAGGAAGTCCGCGGCGGGCGCAGTGACGTGGCCGGAGCCGCCGTGATCGACCTCGGCAGCGCAACCTGCCTGCCGGGCCTCATCGACAGCCACGTGCACCTGACCATGCAGACCAGCCCGAACCGCTACAGCGAGCAATTCCGCTGGAACGCGGCCGACTATGCGATCCGCAGCACCGTGTACGCGCGCCGCACGCTCGAAGCCGGCTTCACGACGGTGCGCAACGTCGCCGACAACGACTACGATTCGGTTGCGCTGCGCAACGCGATCAACGCCGGGCTCGTGCCGGGCCCGCGCATCTATACGGCCGGCACGGCGATCGGCTCGACCGGCGGCCACGCCGATCCGACCGACGGCTACCGCAGCGACCTGGCCGGCGACCCCAAGGCCAAGGACGGCGTCATCAACGGCCCGGACGACGCGTGGAAGGCGGTGCGCCAGCACTACAAGAACAACGCCGATCTGATCAAGATCATGCCGTCAGGCGGCGTGCTCGATGAAAGCTCGAGCGTCGACAACGCGCAACTGACCGTCGAAGAGGTCACGGCCATCGTCGCCGCGGCGCACGACTACGGCTTCACCGTCGCGGCCCATGCGCACGGCGCCGAGGCGATCCGCCGCGCCGTGGTCGGCGGCGTCGATTCGATCGAGCACGGCACGTTCCTCAACGACGAGGACATGAAGCTCATGAAGGAGCACGGTACCTGGCTCGTGCCGACGATCATCGCCGGCAAGTACGTGCAGGAGATGGCCGAGAAGCCCGGCTACTACCCGCCGCAGATCGCCGAAAAGGCGAAAGTCGTCGGACCGCTGATCCAGGCGACCGCCGGCAAGGCCTACAAGGCCGGCGTCAAGATCGCGTTCGGCACCGACGCGGCGGTCTATCCGCACGGCATGAACGCGAAGGAATTCGTCTACATGGTCGAGGCCGGCATGCCGCCGATGTTCGTGATCCAGGCTGCGACAACGCACGCGGCGCAGCTGCTCAGGCACGAAAAAGACTTCGGCAGCGTCACCCCAGGCAAGTTCGCCGACGTGATCGCCGTCACCGGCAATCCGCTCGACGACGTCGCGCGGTTGCAGAAGGTCGACTTCGTCATGAAGGCCGGAAAGGTCTACAAACGCGATGGCGCGGCAACCGCGCTGGTCGGCCAGACGACGCAGGCGACTGCGGGTTACGCCTCGCCTGCCCAATGACTGACGCAGGCCGAGCTGGCGTGCCCGGCCGGCCGTTGCGTCAGAGACTGCAGTCCGGGTGGCCGTAGGGTGGTGGAATGGGACAGCACACCTCTACACCGCGGTCCGACGTCATCGTGACGGTGGTGTCCATCTGGGTATAGCCGTCGCCGTCGTCGGTCCCGTTCCAGAAACCCCAGATGAATCCGGCCAGCGGTTCGGCGTGCAGCTTGGCGACGATACCGGGGAAAATCGAGGCGTTGATCGTTCCGGAACTGTCCGGCGCGCCGCCGTCGATCGTCACGCTGCACCAGGCAACGTCGTTGGTGATCGTCAGGTCGAACGGGGCTTCGAAGCTGTTCGGGAAAATCTCGTCGTCGGCAACGACAGCGACGGAAGCGGGCCCGGGCGCGTGAGTCGGTGCCAGGGTTGGGGATGGCAGCGTCCGCGCCTGGGTGCCCTGGACCCAGAAAAAAACCAGGCCCGCGGCCCAAATCGCCCTTGCCCGCATGACTCCTCCCTCCTGACAGCAGCAACGCAACGACACCTGAGTCCCGCTGCGCCGCGGACAGGTTCACTCGTCACGTCGTCGCGCTCCCCCAACTGCGTCGGAAAGTGCGCTCCGAGATCGGCGAATTTGGTTGTATGCTGGATGCTGCGGCGGGTAGTGCTGTAATTCCCGTCGCCAGATCCGGAAGTAGTCACTCGATGCCGCAAGTGATCAGAAAATCGACGTCATGAACATTCCGGCGCCGATAATCCGATAACCCAAACCGTCAACAGAGGGGTTTGCAGTCATGGCCGCAAGAAAGAAAACGGGCAAGGGCAAGAGCAGGGGAAAGACCAAGACCACCGCACGCAAGAAGGTCGCCAGGAAGGTCACCAGGAAGGTCACCAGGAAGGTCGCGAAGAAGGCCGCCAAGAAGGTAGCGAAGACGAAAAAGGCACCGGCAAGGAAGACTGCGAAGGCAGCAAGAGGAAAGACCAAGAAAGTTGCCGCCAAGAAGGGTCGAGCAGCAATGGCCCCCAGGCCGGCGGCCAACAGCATCGGCACGCCGGTACGGCCGGCAGCGAACAGCATCGGTACCCCGGTCCGTCCGGCTGCGATGAGCGTCGACACTCAGGTCGAGCCCACCGCGAACAGCATCGGCACGCCAGTCAGGCCTTCGTGATCGGTCGGTCGGTTCACGCCCAGCTGCGAGAACCGACCGCTCCGCACGCGCGGCCAAGGTGTTCTAAGCGACAAGTCGGCAGCTGGAGTGATTGCTAAGTCGCTGGTGAATGGCAGCTGTCGGACCAGCGATCCGCACCATCAGGAGACAACGATCATGAGCAATTTTCGCCAGGAATTCGTCGATCCGATTGAAAACGCCGTCAATGCACTGACACCTGGGTTTGCGGCAATGGGTGGAGGCCTCGGTCCGCCGGTTCGTCCAACTCCGCCGCCGGCGCTGGCGGCAGCCGGAGGCCTCGGTCCACCGGTCCGCCCCACTCCGCCCCCTCCGCCGTCATGGCTCACGGAGTACCAGCCTCTGATCCAGTTCGTGGACTACTACTGCGGCCTGGCGGACAGCGGCGCCAGAAGGCACTGGCCCGATCCCGGCCCACTCCTCAGATCCAACGCTTCGGCGCAGGTGCGCGCCACCGGGTTGCTGCTGGCCAGTGCATTCCTGCGCCGTAACGCCGCCCGCGAATGGATCAGCGCAGATCATGTGGCGACGCTGCTCGACGACGCCGCTGCTCGATTGTCAGCGCACGCGCAATCACTGCTCGGCTGAGCGAGTCCTTGCGGCCGGTTGCAGCTGCGATTGCAGCCGGCCGAAGCCATGTCCCCGCGCAGCTGAAAGGATTTCTTCGCGCAATTGCGGCGCAGTCGCGTCGTGATCGCGATCGAGAATCTGCCATGCCGCAAATTTCGCCTCGAGCGATTGCGTCAACCACTGCCGTCGTTCGGCATCAGCAGCCAGGGCGAGCAGCGCCGACACCGATTCGGCGGCATGTCCGCCCGTGCCCGCCAGCTGGGTCAAGGCAATGTCGATTGGAAAAGCGTTTTGTCGCGTTGTTATTCGCGCGCGCAGTTCACGCGCGCGCAATACGGCACGATCGCGTTCTTCCGACTTGCCTTGACCGGCGTATGCCACTGCTGCGAGGGCCTCGGCAGTACCCTCACCGGCAACATCTTCCCGAGTGTGAAACTTGCCGACAGCATCGGTAAGCATCGGGATGGCCTTGTCCCATCGCTCCTTTGCTATCTCGATCTGTGCCAACGCAACTTCGGCATCTGCCCATCCAGCGGCATCACCGATTTCTCCGGCAAGTTTGCGCACGCGGTTGAATGCTGCCGTCGCAGTGCCTTCGTCGCCGCCATCGAACGCAATTCTGCCGCATTCCAGCTCGGTGCTGGCCTGCGCTGACGGGTCGTGCAACTGCGCGGTTTCCGCGAGCGCCTGATCGCAAATCTTCCTTGCTTCAGCGATCTCGCCACGCGAGCGCAGCTGAAATGCGTAACTGCGCAACGCGAAGACATGATGCACACGCTCGCCCGCGCGCTCGTCTTGGCTAACGGCCTCACGCATGCTCTGGAGCACTGCATCGCTGGTTGCATCGTCGGCCTGCAGGATCGCCAGCGCCATGAGAGCCCAGGCTATGCCCGACGTATTTTCGGTCTCGCGCCGAAGCGCCAGCGAGTTGCGCGCGGCGGTCAAGGCGCCATCGCGGTCACCCTCATCCCACAGCATGCGCGATTGATTGGCGTAACTCGCAGCGAGACCGTTCCGATCGCCGATTCGCTGGTAGATAGTCAGCGCCTGCTGGTACTCCTCGCGCGCTTCCGGCAAACGACCCAGATCGACGAGAAATACGCCAAGCGACTGACGCGCATTGGCTTCACTCCTGGGGTTCTCTACGCCCTTGTAATTTGCCACGGCTTCGCGCATCAGGTCCTGCGCATCCTCACGCTTGCCTTGCGTGTAGCGCGCCCACGCCAGTTCGTACCTTGCGTCAGCCGCAATCGCCGGGACGTCGTGCATACGCGCCAGCTCAAGCGCACGTTCGGCATGTTGCACTTGCACTTCAGTGTTCGATTGCTTACCGGCAAGCGCAGCCATCGCCAGCTCGACACTTGGATCATCGGCGGCTCCAGCAAGCTTGCGCAGTTCGACCAGCTCCTTTTCCGCGCCGGCAAAATCGCCTGCCTGGGCCAATGCAGCGATCAGATTGAGCCGTTCGACGGGATCACCGGGGTCGAACGCGACCAGCTGACGGTCAAGTTCCAGAACGCGCGTCCAATCACCCTTCCGCTTGGCGACGGTACGTTCTATGCGCAATTGCTCAGCCTTGGGCAAGTTCTCACTGTGAGCAGCTGCCTGCTCCGCCATTGCCAACGCCTTGGCGTCATAGCCAAGCAACGCCCAGGCTTCCGACAGCCGCGAATACGCAGGCGCATAACCCGGTGACAAAGCCGTGGCCTCGAGCAGCTCATCCTTTGCCCGGGCCGGATCGTGGCGACGCAGTGCGTCCAGGGCATTGCCCATGCGACGAGCGACCTCGGTATTCGGCGGCTGCGCCTTGTCGATGCGGCGCGCATCATCCGCGCTGACCGGCGCGTAGCCGAGACTATCGCGCAACGCGGCGCCCGCCTTGTCGACGAGGCCCGGTAAATCGCCGAGAGCGCCGTTCTGGACGACCGCCCGGGTAATACCGCCACGGGCATCCTGCAACGCCAAGTCGAGCCGCAGCTTCGCATCGGCCGCGCTTCCCGAGACGAGGTAGCTTCCGCTCAATACGTAGTCAGCGCCAATGCGCTTGCGCAGCGTCTGCAGACTCTGCTTTGCAAAACCGCCGGCCATCGGCACCGCCAATCCGAGCCGCGCGGGCCGCACCAGTTCATCCGGCAAGACGTGTACCCTGCCGCCTGTCGCCAGTTGCGTGGCAAGCATTTCGGCGAGGGCCGGCGAAAGCCATGCGGTCTCGGCGTTCTGCGACAGATTATTGAAGTCGACGATCGCCATCGACGTACCCTGCAGCGCCGGCGCCAGAGCCGAGCGATCGCGCATTTCGAACGAAAGCGTCGCGGCAGCGATTCCGGCCACCATGATGGTGGCCGCGAGGCCGGTCTTGTGCCGGCGCGCGAACTTCCAGCCGCGATAAAACACGCTGTCGCGCCGCGCCGAGATCGGCTGGCCGGTGAGGAAATTCTGCAGATCGGCCGCGAGCGCCGCCACGCTGGCGTAGCGTCTTTCCGGTTCGCGCCGCAGCGCGGTCAGCACGATCGTGTCGAGGTCGCCGCGCAGTTGCCGTTGCGGCAGGGGCGGCGCGGCCAGTTTGAGGCGGCTGGGCGCGACCGGGTCGGCGGACTCGATGATGCTCAGCACGTCCTTCGGTTCGTTCGCACCGCTGAAGTTGTACGAGCGCTTGCCGGTCAGCAGTTCGTACAGCACGCAGCCGAGCGCATAGATGTCGGTCGCCTCGGTGATTTTCTCGCCGCGGATCTGCTCCGGCGCCGCGTAGGCCGGCGTCATCGGCCGTTCACGCTGCAAGTGCGTGATCGCGTCGGGACTGCTGTCGTCGGTATCGAGCAGTTTTGCAATGCCGAAGTCGAGCAGCTTGACGCCGGCATGCTCGGTGACCAGGATGTTGGACGGCTTGAGGTCGCGATGCACGACATGGTGTTCGTGCGCGAACTGCACGGCGGCGCACACGTCGCCGAACAGCTTGAGCCGTTCTTCGAGCTTGACCCCGCGCTCGTGGCAGTAGCGCAGCAACGGCAAGCCTTCGACGTACTCCATGGCGAAATACGGCCGGCCGTCGGCGGCGATGCCGCCATCGAGCAGGTGGGCGATGTGCGCGTGGTCGAGGCGCGCGAGGATCTGGCGCTCGCGCAGAAAACGCTTGAGCACGGCGTCGGAATCCATGCCGCGCTTGATCAGTTTCAGCGCAGCGCGCTGCTCGAACTGGCCGTCGGCGCGCTCAGCCAGCCAGACCACGCCCATGCCGCCGGTGCCGAGCTTGCCGACCAGGCGCCAGGGGCCGACCTGCACCTCGCCCTGGTCGACCGCCATTTCGGTCGTTGTTTCGAGCGACTTTGGTGAAGCGTGCTCGAGCTGCTGCTCGAAGCGCAATGCCGAGTCTTCGGACTCGAGCATCGAGATGACGATCTTCTTCAGTTCGGCGTCTTCGCCGCACAGCGTCTCGAGCATGCCGGAGCGCTCGCCCTGCGGCGCACCGAGCAGGCGTTCAAAGATGTTGCCGGCCAGATCCCAGCGTGCGGTGTCCATGCTCAGCTTTCCGTGCCCGCACATGCACGCGAGCGCATCTGTGCCGCTGACCGCTGTTCACCGACCGCCGTCGTCATGCGCGCAAGGCTCGTCCAATCGTATTTCGACTATAGATTCAGGCCAGATGCGGCACAAGGGCAGGTGCGAAGCGCGTCGGTCGCACGCGCAAAAAAACCCTGCCGAGGGTCGCACGGCCATCCATCCGGTCCGACGGCCGACATTCAGTCGACCGCACCGGTGCGCTCACTTGCGGATGTCGAAACCCGGCGTTTCGTCCAGCGTTCCGTCGGCATTGAGGACAGCGAAATGCTTGCGGTCGGAATCGAAAACCACCGGAACCGGCTGCTGGAACATCGGCCGACGGATGAACTTGAGCTCCCAGCCGAACTTCTCCAGTTCGCTCAGCGCCAGGATCTGGTCCTGGTTGAGGTCACGCTTCAGGGCACTGGCTGGCTTGCCCTCTGTCTTGCGTCGTTCGCGTACCGTCATGGCCCCCCCATGCGTCATTTCAGGTCGTTCCCACGCGCGAGTGCGGAAAATAGCAGGACGCTGCCCGAACCGCCACCCGCGCCGTTCAGCTGGTGCGGGCTCTCTTCTGCGCGGCGGCCGCCCTGCGCGAGCCGCCGATAGCTTGGCTTGCCCGCGGCTCACCTTGATAGCATGCGCAGCAACCACCATCTCAACGCTTCGCAGCCGGGAACACCTTATGTCCGCATCAGCGCACGTCTTTGACGCCACCGAGCAGAACTTCGAAACCGATGTCATCCGCGCGTCGTTGACGACACCGGTGCTGGTCGACTTCTGGGCGGCATGGTGTGGCCCGTGCAAGGCGCTCACGCCGATCCTCGAGAAAGTCGTCGCCAGCTATGCCGGCAAGCTCAAGCTGGCGAAGGTCGACACCGACGCGCAGGGGCAACTGGCCGCCGTGTTCGGCATCCGCAGCCTGCCGACCGTGGTGCTGGTGAAGGACGGACAGATGGTCGACGGCTTCATGGGCGCGCTGCCGGAATCGGCCGTGCGCGAGTTCCTCGATCGCCATGTCGGTGCCGCCGAAGCGGTCGCCGAAGAGGAGCCGGTGGCCGAAACAGCAGCCCCGGCCGAAACGCCCGAACAGGCCATTGCGCGCGTGCAGCAGGAGATTGCCCAGGCTCCCGACAAGGCCGAACTCAAGCTCGACCTTGCCCTGGCCTACATGCGCGCCGGACTCGCCGACGCCGCGCTGGCTGAACTGGATACACTGCCGGCCAACCTCGCCGAAGACGCGAAGGCCAAACGCGTGCGCTACCAGCTCGACTTTGCCCGCGCGCTGAAAGACGCGCCCGATCTGGCCACGCTGCGCGCGCGCCTGGCGAAGGATCCGGCCGATCACGCGGCACGCGATCTGCTGGGCGTGCGACTCGTCATCGAAGGCGACGCCGCGGCCGGGCTCGAGGAATTCCTGCACATCCTGCAGACGCAGCGCGACTGGAACGACGGCCAGGCGAAGAAGCGCCTGATCGCCGCCTTCAATACGCTCGACGATGCCGAACTGGTCGGCGCCTACCGGCGCAGGATGGCTTCGCTGCTCTTCTAGACAAATTTTCGCTTTGTGCTACGGTTCGGCGGTCTGCGGGGGCTGCCACCATCCCGTTGTGACGACAATTCGTGCTGGACGGTATCTGGCTAGGGAGAGACAAATGTCGGGATCAGCTCTTCGTCCGCTTGACCGGTTACATCGCAAACCGCTGCCCGCATGCGCAGCGGCGCTGTTCACGCTGGCATCGCCCGCATCGGTATTCGCCGCCGACTGGATCGTCAACAGCTGCGACCAGGGCAACTCGGGCGACTTGCCAAGCAGGACCGGAACGCTGCGCTTCGCCGTCGAGAATGCCGCGAGCGGCGACAACATCGACATGACCGCTCTTGCCTGCGGCAAGATTTCGCTGAGCACCGGTTCGATCAGGATCAACCAGCACGACCTCGCGATCTTCGGCCCCGGCAGTGGCCAGCTCGCCATCGATGGCAAGTTCGTCCAGAACGCGAATACGTATTCCGACAAGGATCGAATCATTCGCCACAGCGGCACCGGTACGCTGGCCATCTATGGCTTGTCCCTGACCAGCGGCGACGTGAGAAGCACGACCGGCGATGTCCGCGGCGGATGCCTGCTTTCAAACGGCGATGTCTACCTGTATGACGTCGCGGTTCGCACTTGTTCGGCAAAGACCTCGGCGAGTGCGCGCATCGCCCTCGGCGGCGCAATTTATACGCTGGGCGATCTGATCGCCTATTACAGCGTGATCGCATCGAGCAACGCCACCTCCGCCAGCACCGGCAATGCTGGTGGCGGCGGAGCCTTCACGAATGGCGCGCTTGTGATCAATCACGCGACGATCGACTCGAACACCGCGACAGGGGGCCCACTGGTGGGCGTCGGCGGCGGTGCCGTTGTGTCCGGAAACGCAAGCATTTTCGCATCGACGATCTCGAACAACGTCGCCGGCCGCAACGCCGGCGGCATCGACGTCTTCAACTACACTCCGGGCGCCCTCGTCACGACGATCTCCGACAGTACGGTATCCGGGAATTCGGCCGGTTACCTCGTTGGCGGTGTGTTCGCCGATTCCGGCCACGTCACGATCGAAAACTCGACCATCGCCTTCAACAAGGCAGCCGTGCGAAGCCGCTCGGGCGACTACACGAATATCTTCGCGGCAGGCGTGACCCTGAGCGCGCTGCACGGCTCGATCGCAGTAAACCTGCAGAGTACGTTGATCGCGAACAATACCGTCAAGAACAAGGAATGGGACCTGTCGGCACCGTACGCCGATCCGCCAACCACGACGGTTACCTTCTCGGCTGCGCCTGCCAATAACCTGGTACGCTCGGCCGATACGGCGACCGCTGCACGCTTGCCGGCCGATACCTCGACCGCATGCCCGCTGCTGGGACCCTTGCGCGACAACGGCGGCTTTACCGCCACGCACGCGTTGTACAGCACCAGCGCCGCCATCGACTCCGGCAACGACATCGGCGCGTTCGACTTCGACCAGCGCGACGACGCGCGTGTGTCGGGGACGTTCGCCGACATCGGGGCGTACGAGGTACAGCAGGATGACATCGTCTTCAATGCCGGCTTCGACGGCTGCCCTGCGCTGCCTTAGGCATCTGGCTTGTCGTCGATGATCCAGCCGGCCGCGAATGCGGGGCCGGCTGATCCACAGTCGGATCGCTTCTCATTCGATCCCGCGAGCACTGCGCACGGATCCGGCGGCTGCTCGTCCTCCAACTCGCTCCGGAACGCCTCGCTCGCAATCGGTTCGCGGCGCCGGGCGCGAGGCGCGCTCTCGCAGCGAGAGTCCCGTTGATGAACGCAGGCCAGGCGCATTGCTTTATCCCAACGCATTGAAATAGCATGGCCGTGGGGAAGACCAAGTGTTCGCTGCGTCCGAAAGGAAGTCCGATGTCGCTTTCACGCTCCGCATCCGCGCTTCGTCGTGCGCCCCTGGCCTCCTGCATCGCCGTCCTTTGGTTGTCCGCACCGATCGGCGCGAGTGCGACGACGTGGATCGTGAACAGCTGCAGCGATGCCAACTCGGGCGATTTCGGCACGCGAACGGGAACGTTGCGCTTTGCGGTGGGCAATGCGTTTTCCGGCGACAGCGTCGATATGAGCGGTCTGGCCTGCAGCAGCATCTCGCTGCTGACCGGGGCGGTGGGTGTGCCGCAGGATGACCTGAAGGTCTTCGGACCCGGCACGGACGAGCTCGTTCTCAGCGGCGGCAACGTCAACCAGATCTTCTATCACTCCGGCGTCGGTACGTTGTCGCTGTACGGGATGTCGATCGCCAATGGATACACCAAGGACAGCGCTTCGATCGCGCGCGGTGGATGCATCGAATCCGTCGGCAACCTGAGCCTGTACAAGGTCAACGTCAACGGCTGCAGCGCCCATTCGGTTACGGGCAAGGCGCGGGGCGGTGCGCTGTATGCACACGACCTGCGCCTGCGCTACTCGGCTCTCACGTCAAACGTCTCGGACGGAGGCTCGGACGGTTCGGCGCAGGCCGGGGGTGCTTACGTGACCGGCGATTTCTACGGGCGGCACTCGACCGTTTCCTACAATACGTCGACCAACGGTGCAGCCACGGACAAGGGTTTCTGCGGCGGAATGCGTCTGCTCGGCCAAGTCGATATCCAGGAAATGACGGTCGCCGGCAACCATGCCCGCGGCAACGTCGGCGGCCTTTGCATCGCGTCCGGTGACCCGTATGCCACCAATGCCTCGATCAGCAACAGCACGATTTCCGGGAACTCGGCGAGCGGATTCTGGGGCGGCATTTATGCCGACGCTGGAAAGCTGCAGGTCAGCAACTCGACGATCGCGTTCAACCACGCCACCTTGGCCCAGTCCGACGGTTCGGTATTCAGCCCCGGACTGTCGCTGGTGGCGCGATTTTCGTCCATCAGCATGACCCTGGAGAGTTCGCTGCTGACCGACAATACCTTCGGGCCTGCTCTCGCATCGGAAAACGATCTGAGCACCGAAACCAGTTCGCACGCGGTCGTGTTCTATGCCGGTTCGAGCAACAATCTGGTGCGTGCCTCGGTCGTGCCGAACCTGCCCCCGGACACGAAGGGGGCGGCATTTTGTGCCCTGCTCGGCCCGCTGCGTGACAACGGCGGATCTACCCCGACCCACGCACTGATGAGCCACAGTCCGGCGATCGATCAGGGCAGCAATTCACTGGCGTTGAAGGAGGACCAGCGCGGCGTGGTCTTTTTCGACGTAGCGCCATACCTCTACCCGCGCGAGTCGAACGGCCAGGCCGACATCGGCGCGTACGAGGTAAATCAGGCCGACATCGTCTTCAACAGCGCATTCGACGGCTGCACGCCGCTGCCGTAGGTTTCCGGGATCATGTAGCGCACCCGTTGTCAGCAGGCTGCCCCGTTCGGCGTAACCGTGAGCGGGGGCGCCCGAAGCCTCCATCGCCGCTGTGCTGGAGGCTGCCGTGACTTCGCATGCTGTCGGACTCGATTCGCAAAAGCCGCTCGCCGCGCTGATTGTCGCAGCGTTGGCCTTGGTTCCCGCGGCGGCCTTCGCCACCACCTACACCGTGACGAGCTGCGCCGACGACAACGGCAGCGGCACGCTGCGCAGCATCATCAAGAACCTTGCCGGCGACAACGACGTCGTGGATACCGGCCAGCTGACCTGCGCGACGATAACGCTGACCCAGGGACAGATCGAAATACCTCAGCCGAACCTGCAGATCGAGCACAAGTATCACAAGGGCTTCCAGCCGACGACAACGATCATGTCGAATGCCGGCCTGGGAAATATTGCACCGGGGCGGCTGCTTCATCACACCGGCGG